>Ga0208824_1000035_pt1 | contig 162326 bp, 143 predicted proteins | sample AD_JPNTR3_MetaG_FD_184447 | JGI IMG/M metagenome (GOLD analysis project Ga0208824, IMG submission 184447) | Active sludge microbial communities of municipal wastewater-treating anaerobic digesters from Japan - AD_JPNTR3_MetaG (SPAdes) (version 2) | ecosystem: Engineered > Bioreactor >...
ATCAAACTCTCCAGATAAACTCTAAAGGGTATAAACCCTAACTCTCAACTTAGCACAAGCTTTGATAAGCTCTTAAATCTACCTCAATCTCGCGCATGCTCCACTGTTTAGTTTTCAAGGAACAATCGGTTTGCAACCCGGGGCAACGCCCGGTGCTTTATGATAATATCATGGAGCACTAGGTCTGTCAAGCACCTTGCACTTTTTCCGCGCTTTTTGGTTGTCGCTTTCTGTCGTATCGCCTTTAGAAAGCAAAAAAGAAGGGCAGTCTTGCCTCAACTATTTCTTACCCCGTTCAGGCATAATTTCTACGTCATCATCGAGACAGAATACAAGCACACGCTCGCCGGAATTTGTGCAAACATCAGAATGAAGAGCAACAACCTCTCTGCTTGTTATGGTCTTCACCATAGAACTCAATAACATACGGGAGTTTTCTACAAGGCAGGCGCGAAACTGCTTAATGAGTTCTTTCCCTTCCGACGTTGTGGCCAAATGGAGCTCCGCAGGAGTCAAGACCCCTCGTTCCCTGACTACTATCATATCAGCCACAACAAAGGTCTTAATCTCTTCAGGTCCGCGCCCGATATGCTCCTTCTCGAACTTCAGGATAGCCTGGCTAATCTCTGCTTCAATCTGTCCTTTAGTCTTTGCCACCGGCTGCTGCGCCTCCCCTGTAGATATTCTCTCTCCAGTATGAGATTCCTTCTATCGTCTGGGTTGCGAGAAAGGGTTCAGGGAAGACGAAAGACATTATGCCATATCATTTATACTGCTTTATGTCATTACATCATTTTAAGAGATGCAGCTTGCCTAAATCAAAGTAGATACCTGCTACATCCCCTACTTCAAAAGGCGGCCTCGCCTTGGGATTATATTCGATAGCCATTAACGTCAATCCGTCAGCTAAAACCAAATCGTATTCAACCACTGAACCTAAGTAGGTGCGAGACGTGACTTCGCCACGGACAAATCCGTTGTCAGCGTGAGCAAGCTGTAACTCTTCAGGCCGTACGACAGCCAGATGCGTCTCGCCTTCGCCGTAGGGAACCTTAGGAATCGTCATCTGTTGCCCGAACAGCTTAATACTTGTCTCCTCTTCCCCCGATTCTATGACTTCAACAGGGATGAAATTGACTTTCCCCACAAAATCCGCAACAAAACGAGTTAACGGTTTTGCGTATATATCCTCAGGCGTTCCTACCTGTTCAATTTGTCCGTCCCGCATAACTACGACCCTATCGGAAATACTCATTGCTTCGTTTTGATCATGGGTCACGTAGATCGCGGTAATGGATAGGTTCTTCTGGATACGACGGATTTCTCCTCGCATTTGCTCTCTTAGTTTTGCGTCAAGATTCGACAAAGGCTCATCAAACAAGAGCACCCTTGGCTCAACTACCAAAGCACGTGCAAGGGCCACCCTTTGTTGTTGACCGCCTGAGAGTTGATTCGGAGATCTGTCCCCGAGCCCACTGAGACCTACAAGTTCCATTATGCGCTCAACTTTTTCACCGGCCTCAAGCTTGCCTACGTCCCTGAAGCGCAGACCATAACCTATGTTCTCCCTTACCGTCATATGGGGAAACAGAGCGTAGCTCTGAAATACCATAGCAGTGTTTCTTAGGTTCGGAGGAGTATTCGTTACATCCTTCCCTCCGATGAACACTTTCCCTGATGTGGGAGTCTCAAATCCAGCTATCATCCTAAGAGCCGTCGTTTTACCGCAGCCGGACGGTCCAAGCAATGTCACCAGCTCTCCGGGCTCAATGGACAGAGAAACATCATTAACTGCTACAACATCTCTTCCTCCACCGGTAAACACCTTGACTAATCTCTCTAAGACCACACTTGTATGTTCAATCGGCATAATAGCAAAATTCCCCCCTAGCTCCCGACGCTCACGCGCGTCACCGGCTCACCAAGGAAAACGCGCATCAGTCCAAATATGACAATCACTATGATTATGAGGAAAAGTGATAACACGCTTGCAGCTCCAAGACGCATTATCTCAGTCTGGGCATAGATTAGCGATGTAAGATGGTTCCACCTTGCAGATACCAGGAAAATAACAGCGCTAACCGCAGTCATGCTCCGCACAAAAGAATATGATAATCCCGCAATGAACGCAGGTCTCACCAAAGGCATGGTAATACAACGGAACGTGTACGATGTGTCCGCACCCAGATTGGTTGAAGCTTCCTCAATGGACGGGTCTATCTGAATTAAAGATGCGACCCCTGCTTCTATAGCCACAGGCATCTCCCTGAAAATGAAGCAAAGGACAATAATGGCAGCTGTTCCCGTCAACAACAACGGAGGCTGATTGAAAGCCAGAATATAGCCTATACCCACTACAGTCCCGGGAACGGCAAAAGCAAGCATTGATGTAAAGCCCAGGATGTTTTTACCGGGGAAACGGGTCCTTACGAGAAGGAAGGCGATTACCATGCCCAGCAGTCCGGTTATAGGCGTTGCCCAAGCAGAAAGAATCAGAGTGGATCTTATGCTGTCCTTACCTACATCCCATGCATATTTAAAATGATCCAAGGTAAGGGACCAGTCGACACCCCAAAGCTTCACAAAAGCGCCTGCAATCACTGTTATGTAGAAGAGGAGTATTATACCTGATATCACTGCACAAACAGCAGTCAAGGCATGCTTTGTAAGCTTTGACGGCCCTATGATTCTATAAGAGGTAGGCTTTCCCGTCACGGTAACATATGATTTCCTGCTTACCCAATAGCGTTCAATCACAAAAGCCAACATAGCCGGGATTAACAAGAGAATCGCGACAGCCGACCCCCTGGGCATATTATACAAACCTGTAAATTGAAAATATGCCTGAACTGACAACACGTCGAATTTTCCTGAAATCACAACCGGATTCGCAAAGTCTGCAAGAGACGTCACGAAAACCAGAAGCCAGCTGCTGGCGATCCCGGGAACACATAAAGGCACTGTAACAGTCCAGAAAACCTTGGCTTTTGATGCTCCGAGATTCAAGGCGCCTTCTTCAAGATCCGGGTTTATCGCCTGCAGAACACCGTCAAGAACCATAAATGCTACGGGGAACATGCCCATAGTCTGAACAAGCACGAGCCCTTTCAAGCCGTATATGTCGAAGTTTTTCAGCCCAAGAAGTTGTTTCGTTATTATGCCGTTCCGTCCGAGCAAAAGAATAACGGACAGACAAAACATAAATGGCGGTGATATTATCGGAAGCTGCGCCATTAGACGAAAAAACCTTTTACACGGAATATCCCCTCGGTTGAGGGCATAGGCAAATGTAAAACCTACTATGGTTCCAAGGGTCGCTACGATAATTCCCAGCAGAATGCTGTTACGGAATGTCTGCCTGAGCCACCACTGAGATAAAAGATGCTTGTATGCGTCCAGGCTGAATTTGCCACTGGGCGTAAGGCTGACCCGTATAACCTGAAATATCGGATATATAACAAAGACAATAAGGAGCGCCGAAACCACTAAGATAGTGGTCAACAATACTGGATTCCGGCATACCATTGCCAATTCATGTTTAGCTTCTATCCACCGAATAGATCTCTTTGACTTATTCTCGTCCATAAGTCGCCGGCCCTATGCGAGCTCCCACAAGACAGAGCGATTAGGCCACTCCTTTCCTAGGAATTAGTTAAGACCGAAAACCCGAAATGACTGTCCTACATAAAGATTCGGGGCGCAGGGAAAAGCGCCAGGCTCTTCCCTGCGCAAGTTTAGTAACACCGGCCCGTCCGATTCTTTATCACGTGTTACCTACCGATAGATTTCGTTCTGCCAGCGCTCTATCAGTCGATCTTTATTCTCAGCAGCCCAAAGGTCATCCTGATCTATCGTGTTTACCTGCGATATAGGAATAGCACCCTTCATAAGAGGAACTTCAACGAAAGGCACAACACACTCGGCCGCATAGATTTTTGCTGCTCGTTCAGTCAAAGCCCAGTCGAAAAGCCCTTTAGCAAGCTCCGGGTTTGGACCGCCTTTTACCAGTGATATTGAGGCAACTTCAAACCCTGTTCCTTCCGACGGGAAGGTAATTACAAGTGGATACCCTTCACTTATCAGCTTGACCTGGTCATGAGCATATCCTATACCTACCGGAATCTCACCGATGGCAGCATTTTTGCCTGGAGCAGAACCTGACTTTGTGTACTGGGAAATATTCTTGTGAAGATCCCTCAGGTACTCAAAGGCTTTCTCCTCCCCCCAAAGTTGCACAACGGTTGCTATGACATTATACGCTGTGCCTGATGAGGCCGGGTTAGCCATCTGGATATGCCCTTTGAATTCCGGCTTCAAGAGATCCGCCCAGGATGTGGGGGCTTCAAGCCCAAGCTCCTCCAGGCGATTGATATTGGATACAAAACACAAACCGCCTGCATATATCCCTGTCCAATATCCATCTTTGTCCTTAAATTTATTAGGGATATTCTTAGCGTTCGGTGACACGTAAGGGGTAGTAAGGCCCTTAAGCTTCGCTTCTATATGGCCGAGACCCACGCCTCCATACCATATATCAACCTGTGGGTTTTTCCTCTCAGCCTCCATCCTTGCCACTGCTTCTCCGGTGGACAGGCGAACCCATTCCACCTTAATACCGGTGTCCTTCTCATATGCTTCAAATACGGCACGGGCCAACGGTTCATCAAGAGTAGTGTACGCAAGAATCTTGCCTGTAGCAGCAAACAAAGGGACTGTTAAAGACAACATAAGTATACTTGCAACCAGGAAGATAAGTATTGATTTACACCGCTTCATCTTATCTTATACCTCCTATGATAGAGTCTTTGGACAAGCAAAATGCCTGTCAGTTGATGTGATGTGCGTAGCCCCGCGATTCTGAACTGTCTCGCTTTCTGAGGTATGCTTATGCCTCACCTCCCGACGTCCCCGACACGATGCATAGGAAACTGAATGATCTTGCCGGAATCAATAGCATGTCCAGCCTGCCTATCACCATCAAGGTCCAGGTCTTTGCCAAGGCCTTGCGAAGACTCATACTCATCTACTTGCACCAGACCCACTGCTACAAGCCGGTAAATATGTGGATATATCTCATAGACATCCTTATCCTTAAGCCTGCTGATTTCGCGGATACTCCGGATTCCGTCTACGTAGGAGAGGATTTCCTTCTCTTCGTCATCCAAAAGATGTTCCAGGGTATCATTGGGATCTAGTAAACCTCCGATCCTGTCGTTCCATCTTGAAGAAAGCGGTACCAGATCAGGACTGTGAATTACATGTTTGAAGATGGCTATGTCATTTACTTGACGAGCACCTTCCAGTATTAGTTCAGGCCAGTCCGTATTAATGGTAGTTCTCGTCGGAGCCAAGCTCGGACTGAACTTAAATACACCTTCACGCCACTTAAAAAACTCATATAATGCGTTCTTTCCGCTCTTATCCTGGAATGCTGCATCGACAACTTCGCCGTCTTGGAAGTATACAACTCCTACCTCCCCGGATTTTTCCAGGACCAACCCACCTGTGCGCCTCCCGGTTCTGGTCAGAGAAAGAACAGCAGGAAACCCAAAGAGATGCAAATCTCCTTCAAAACTCATAGCGCGCCGGGCTACACTGCTCAAAAACTGTCTGAGACCGACTCTCATCCCTTCCAGTGTAATCGCAAGAAAACCTATTTCATCGGAGCTAGGCACATTGATGGGAGTATCAAGATCCCCTTTGGACAGGAGACGGGCATGATCTACCAGATTCCTAATGGGAGTGAGTATTGCCTTGGACAGCACACTTGCCATGAGAAGGCCCAGGCCACAGGATACTACGGCTATACCTAGAATAGACAAACGCGCTGAAGCTATCGCCTCGTGAAATCTGTTAAGGGAACATACCACCCGCACATGACCCCAAGTTCGAGAGTAAGCGATTATCGGAGACGTAACTTCAACGACCTTACCTATTAAGTCATCCGGAGACTCTTTTGTGCGGTCATTGCCTTGCCAAACCGCATCTACCCTCGGTACGCCTTCCTCATCCAGGACCTCAATAAGGACGATATCCTCATTGGAGGCTAAGATGTCAGTAAGGACAGGCCTTAGGGATGAATAGTTGTCCATGATCACAGGTTCAATGCTATAATCAGCAATCATTCCCGCTATAAGACTGCCGGTTTCTTTTACCTGTTGTTTATATTCGTGCGCGGTTCGCTTCAACGCGACATAGGACATGCCGGAGACGACTACGAGGATTACCAGGAAAATCGCGCTGCTTATCTTAAGGTATATAGGGAACCTGAAACGACGGTTCACCTCACTCACCTCCTGCCGCACCCGTAGCGGATATCCACTCTTCCAGCAAATCATCCTTGTGAACGGCAGCCCATGTCACGTCGTATTCAATAACGTTTATTTTGCTAAATGGGACTGCACCTAGGGGTATAGCTGCTAATCTATTTGTAGGCAGCCGGAATTCTCCCATAGCTGCATATAGATTCTGGCCTTCAGCGCTCAACATAAAGTCTACGAATCGTTTGGCTTCATCCAGCTTTTTTGTGCCCTTTACGATAGCAATACCGCCGATTTCAAATCCTGTGCCTTCTTTTGGAAATACAAGGTCAATATCGTATCCCTGTTGCCTGAAGGCAAGGACATCATGGGAAAACAGAATCCCTACGGCTATTTGGCCGAGACCCACTAACTTGCCTGGCATAGCCCCGCTTCTTGTATAATCCAGGATGTTTGAGTCCAGGGCTAAAAGATACTCAATTGCTTGATCTTTACCCATCATCTGTGCGAGAGTCGCCAGTATGGTATAACCTGTCCCTGATGACACAGGGTTTGCCATGCTTATCTCGCCACGGAGTTCAGGTGACAAAAGGTCTTTCCAACATGTCGGCGTAGAGAGCCCAAGCGCTCTAAGGCGCTTAGGATTCACGGCAAATCCAATACTGCCTAAGTAAACCCCGCTCCAATATCCATCGCTATCCATATGATCTCGGGCAATATTTGCCCGCTCCGGAGACATGTACTTTTCGAACAATCCCTCTCTGGCGCCTATCACATACGCGTCGGCAGGTCCGCCAAAAAGGACGTCTATAGTAGTATCAAAAGCGTTATCCCGCTCGAACTTCAGGAAGCTGAGCATAACTCCTGTGGATTGCCTCACAACTTCCACCTTTATTCCGGTGCGATTCTCAAATGCGCGGGCATAGACCATAGCCTCAGGCTCCATGAGTGCAGTACGCACCACCAAGGAGCGTTGATTTGTCCCGGTGACATGCTGCCCCAAACAAGATGCCAATATCAGAAGGATAAGGCATATCCGAGAAATCTTGAGTATTCTTTTCAGGTGTCGGCTACCATTCATACGCAAGTCTCCCGTCTCCCTATTGAAGCTGAGTATCGTCATGTGTACTACCGGTGTTCCACAGCTGAATCAGGCCCAGGAACTCTCCGGCTTGAGGCGAATAACAGCTATCCATTCATCCTCCCTGGGATCTATATCAAGTGTCAGCCCGGAAAGAGGTATGCCTATCAGACTCTCCAACCGGTAACCAAGCACTGACTTCAGGCCTTCCATTTCTTTCACCCACAGCTGCTTGATAAGGACTCTGCCCTCATGTGTGGACGCAAGTTGCCTTTCTGCAGGGCTGAGCATACCTCTGGCTCTGACAACGGCAATATCTTTAACCAGATATACTCTTATGTGCTTTGAAGACCTTCCCATATATTCTTGCTCAAAACGCTTGATTGCGTCTGCAATAGACACCTCTTGTGCGCTTTCTCCGTAATGTCCGTATCCATTCATATTATCCGGAGCCATCGAGCCTTCAACCATTTCCGGTATTCCCCCTTTCTGTCTGCTTGCCCAGGATTCAATAGGGCGCAATAAATCAAAACAAAAAGCCACCGCAAAAGACATCCTTATTGAGACATCTTTCACGGTGGCATACCCTTCAGCTTGCCTTCGCCAATCCTTTACGGCAACTGCTTTCTGACTTGTCTTCCACCGAACTACAGGCGCGTTACGCCTAGTTTATGATATTTATGCTATTTCAATTTTAAGTTTAACACGTATCGACATATCTGTCAATAAACTCCTTTAATCTTTCGGCAACTACCGGATCCTGTCGGGGATCCTTATAGATAGTACCATGAGGCTCGGATGCAGCCTGACAAGTTCCGAAGAGCACCCTTATATCCTCAGCAAATGTCTCTTCCGTCGACTCAAACCAGCCTCTGGAATTTACATCACCTGTATCAGTCCACTTGGGAATACCTCGGATTCTCATGTACTCATCCCATCCCGTTGGATTCTCTTCATACGCAGTCCCCAGGAAAGTCATATGAATATGATGTCCAAGCTCATGCGCCACGGTGAAAGCGATCTGGTTTTCCATGACGTTACAGTTAAGAAGCGGTGAGCCAAGAAGCATGTAGCCCTTGGAACCGAGCCCGCTTATCTCACCCATGGAAAACGGTAGAATATAGACTTTATAATCACGAAAAACCTCGGGAGGAAGAGGCATTCCAGCAAGCGTCTCCACTACCTCCTCTATTTTCGGCGCCTTACCGGATGCAGGTTCGTAAAGAGGGGTCCCGTCCGGGAGCTCATTGATATTAACTCTCTCCACAAACGATAGGTCTTGATGAGAAGCCAAGAGGTTTTTTCGAATACTGACCGCCTTATGGAGTACATGAAGCCAGCCTGTGGCATCTGTATCATATACATGGAAGCCTAACTCGGGACTGGAGTAACTAGGATGATCCTGGAGACGGTTGATTTCATGTTCCATGAACCGGATTTCTCTCATTAATCTTATGGTAACTCCAAACCCGGACAGTCCATGAGTTCTCCTACTATTATCTTGTACAAGGCCGGTCAGATAGCATATATCACTCTCGAACCACCGAATGAACCCATCCCCTTCAGCGATCTCCATGTCATGTGAAGGCTTGTGGCAGCCAGGCATGATTTCCTCTGTAAGAGCGTAGCCTGACGTCAATCCACCTAAACAGATGAGAATTATAATGACAGGCACAGCTACCATAAGCTTTGGATTTGAAAATCTATGGCCTGAGACGGTTTCTATTCCCGAATGCCACCTTGGAATCACCTATCGTTTCCTCCCACGCAATTTCGCATATATGCAGTGTATCGGCTTTAACTATGAAGGATAACACAGATGAGCACATTATGTAAACTTTAGACGCACATGCCCCATCCTTCCGCAAATTTGCGGAGCTCATATCGCGCCTTCCCTTACACGCCTTCGTAGCTTTTTGAGTTAATTCATCAGGCGCTATACTCTATAGTCTTATGGCTCTTTCAGCATGAGAGCTGCTGACTCAGTCTCCCATGCGCTCGTGACAATTATTGGCAAATTGGATATTGTGTGCAGCATGACTGAGTATGTAACGTAGAGAGGGAATTCTCAGTGATAAAAGAGTCTCGACGTTTTATCGCTGGAGGAACGCCTGGAATCCTTAAAAGACGACGTCTATGACGTTTGCAGAGCTTCAGGTGTATACGCTACAGAAGATTATAAGCAGTTGACTGTTTAAGCCAACAACATACATCAAATACCCCTTGATTATTCTTCGCATTATCGATTGCCTCCTGGCAGATACTAATTGTCGAGGAGGTGATTTTGTGGACGACGAGATGTCCCCAAATGACCGGTCCGGTGATGTAAGTGGTAGTCCAGAGGATCGTGACCGAGGCGGAAAAACGAAAGGCAGACAAGTTAACACCAGCGCATGGTTGATCGGGGCATTAGTTGTGATAATCGCTGTATTCGCCGGGCTTCGCTTCACCAAAGTCCCGGCGCCACCAAGTCCTGCCCCTACAAGGCCGGCGCCTACAGTTCCTGCGCCTACACCCACAACTCCTGCACCGAGCACTGCAGACCTCGACCGCAGCATAACAAAGGTTGAGGATGCTGTGACAAGGAAGGACTGGACTGCTGCAAGCAGAGAGCTATCAGTGCTTCGAACTACCTGGGAAGGCCTTCGGGGCCGGATAACCAGCGAAGATACAGCAAAAGATACCTCGATGTTTGAAGCGTCCTTGAGGAAGCTAGAGGAAAATATCAGAGAAAAGAATGAAACAGGGGCAAAGGACGACATCCGAGAACTCAAAACCATAGCCAAAAAATTTAAGTTAGCTCCAACCAGCGGTCCGACCTCCGGCTGAAAAGAGATAGAAAGGGGGGAGAAACCTTCCCCCTCTTCAATTATCCCTTGATTACACCAATTGGACGCATACGCGCGACCCTAAGGGAAATACCTGCTTCGTGACAAACCCGAACTACCTCATTCACATCTTTATATGCCTCCGGTGCCTCCTCTGCCAACACTCCCCGGTTGGCAGCTTTAACAATAATCCCTCTATCCCTTAACTCAGACTGCATAGCTATTCCACTCACAACCTTTTTAGCTGCACTCCTACTAAGGAGTCTCCCTGCTCCATGGCAAGTCGAACCAAATGTCTCATGAAGCGCCTTCTCTGTCCCTACAAGAAGATAGGATGCCCTGCCCATATCTCCCGGAACCAACACGGGTTGACCAATATCACTGTATTCTTTGGGAATATCCGGATGGCCGGGAGGGAAGGCTCTGGTCGCTCCTTTTCTGTGCACACAAACACGAAGATTCTTTCCGTCTACCGTGTGCTCTTCGATTTTGGCAATATTATGGGCTACATCGTAAATGAGGTCCATTCCAAGATCTTCAGGACATCGTCTGAATACCTTTCCAAAGGTTTGACGCGTCCAATGTGTTATTACTTGCCTGTTGGCCCATGCGTAATTAGCAGCTGCAGCCATGGCCGCAAAATAGTCTTGTCCTTCCGGAGAGGCAAGTGGAGCACAAGCTAATTGCCTGTCGGGAATGTCAATGTTATATTGTCTTGTCGCACGCTCCATGACTTTTAAGTAGTCTGTACATACCTGATGACCCAATCCCCTGGAGCCTGAGTGAATCATGACAACTACTTGGCCTTTCGATATTCCGAGCCTATCCGCGATATGCTTTTCAAATATCTCTTCAATGACCTGGATTTCAAGAAAATGATTTCCTGATCCTAATGTCCCCAGCTGTGGCATACCTCGCTTATAGGCCCTGTCGCTGACCTTATCCGCCAAGGCTTCTTTCATGCAGCCCTGTTCCTCTGTCTTGTCTGGATCCTCTTTCCAACCATAACCTTTTTCCACAGCCCATCCTGCGCCTTTTTCAAGGACTTCCACAATTTCGTCTTTTCCGAGTTTGAGAGCACCTTTAGAGCCTACTCCTGATGGAATATCAAGAAAAAGTTGACTTACCAGCTTCTCGAGCTGAGGGCGGACGTCCTCTTCAGAAAGATTCGTCCTGAGGAGTCTGACTCCGCAGTTGATATCGAAACCAACTCCACCCGGGGAGATTACTCCATCATCTACGCGAGTCGCGCCCACACCCCCTATAGCAAAACCATATCCCCAGTGAATATCCGGCATGGCAAGGGATGCGCCTACTATTCCCGGAAGATGAGCCGCGTTTGCCACTTGTTCAGGAGCTTGATCTTCACGTATGACGTCAAGATGATCCTCGTCCACATAGATCAGCCCCGGCACCATCATACCGGGTTTGTACGTTTCGGGAATTCTCCATCTGAACCGGTCGACTCTTTCAAGAGGTCCTTCCCACTTGCTGCTCATAGTATGACACCCCCTAATGTCAGTCAGGCATGGACTCCTGTGACAAGCAGTATTGGAATCTTAACCACATGAAAGGTTTGCAGGCAATGGATGTGGAAGAAGGAAAAGATTTAAGGTCAAAAGTAGATTCTTATATATCCAGTATTACTTGAGCGAACCATTTAGCCTCATGGTCTTCGTCGCTTCCCGGCTGATTCAGGCGTTCAACCCTCAGCATGTGATAAGTGACACCTTTGATTTCCAGAACTAATTGGTGTGTTTCCGGCCGGAACGTCTCTCCGCTGAGTACCGCGGAAATTGAATACTCACCGGGGTCAGCGGAAGAATCTTCAGGTTCTCGGATTTTTATGCTTAGAACAGCTCCCGGCAAAAAGCCTTCTGAATAAATCTGAAATAATAACTCTGATAGCCATGCCACCATGAGGCTCTCCGGATCATAGCCTTTAGCTTCTACAAGTCTTTCTTCCTGATGAGAAATACAAGATTCAGGAGACAGAATAAGCTTGACCATCCCTTGGGCCATAAGACTGAAGGCCTCCTCCAGGGTATCACCGAAGGCGCGAAGGCCTATATCTGCAGTGTGCTCCAGCACTTCGTATCCGGACGACACGCTGACTCAGCCTCCGTCTCTGGTTACAACCTGCGCTATGGAAACCACCTGATCTTCAGGTTCAAGTCTCATTACACGAACACCCTGCGCGTCTCTACCTTGCTGAGGAATGTCAGCGACATCCATTCTGATAATAATTCCCTCGGCAGATATACACATGAGTTCATCGTCACTGTCAAGAACCTTAACAGCCACTGCATGGCCGCTTTTGCTCGTGAGTCTGATAGTCCTAACGCCTTTCCTGGCCCGAGAGTAGGTACGGTATTGATCTAAGGGAGTCCTCTTTCCGAAGCCGTTTGCAGTCACAACTAAGAAATCCCGATCTTCTTTGACTACATCCATGCCTATGACTGTGTCTCCCTTTGCAAGGTCAATTCCCCTGACTCCTCTGGCGTTACGACCCATTGGGCGAACATCTTCTTCTTTAAATCTAAGGGCCTTACCTTTGGCTGTCGCAAGTATTACCTCCTGCTTTCCTGTTGTCGGCTTCACGCTGACCAGGTCATCTTCTGGGTCGAGGCGAATTGCTATAAGCCCCCCTTTTCTCTTTGTATCGAAATCTGAAAGGGCTGTCTTCTTCACCACGCCATGCCTTGTAGCCATAAGAAGGTACCTGTCAGGCGCAAATGTACGGATAGGTATGACTGCCCGGATGGTTTCGTCAGACCCGAGAGGTATTAGGTTCACGATAGCAGTGCCTCTCGCTTGGCGACTCGCTTCAGGAACCTCGTAGGCCTTTAGCGAATAGACTTTCCCTTTATCTGTGAAGAACAGGATGTAGTTATGGGTAGTTGCGATAAACAGGTGCTCAACAAAGTCTTCTTCCTTTGTGTTCATACCGGTAATGCCTCGGCCTCCTCGCCTTTGACTTTTGTATGTGTTCAAAGGAAGCCTCTTTATATACCCTTGATGAGTCAGGGTTACTGCAATATCCTCTTCAGCTATCAGGTCTTCAATGTCGAATCTCGAACTCCCGACAGTAATTTTAGTTCGTCTCGCGTCAGCGAACTCTTCCTTAATTTCCAGTAATTCGTCCTTTATTATCTGAAATACTTTTTGCTCGTCAGCGAGAATTCCCCGTAGTTTTTCTATTAATCTCTTAACATCTTTGAGCTCGTCTTCTATCTTTTCCCTCTCAAGGCCTGTCAGTCTCTGAAGCCTCATATCAAGAATAGCTTGAGCTTGCTTTTGGGAAAGATTGAAGTTGTTCATCAGGCCTTCCCTGGCAATATCCGGAGTGCGAGATTTCCGAATCAGGCTGATAACAGCATCAAGATTATCTAAGGCTATCTTCAGACCCTCGAGGATATGCGCTCTTTCTTCGGCTTTATTAAGATCGAATCTTGTCCGTCTTACAACAACCTCTTTTTGATGTTCAATGTAATAATGAATCATGCCCTTAAGGTCGAGAATCCTAGGTTCTCCATCAACGAGAACCAGCATGATGACTCCAAAGGTGGACTGCATTTGGGTGTGCCTATAGAGTTGATTGAGGATAATATTGGCGTTTGAATCCCGCCTAATATCTATTACAATTCGCATACCTTCCCTGTCGCTTTCATCTCTGAGGTCGGTAATGCCATCTATCTTTTTATCGCGAACCAATTCAGCAATGTTCTCAATTAGCCTGGATTTGTTCACTTGATACGGGATCTCCGTGACTATTATCCGATTCTTTCCTCCCGAAAGGGTTTCGATTTGGGCGCGAGCCCGCATTCTGATAGAACCTCTGCCTTTGATGTATGCGTCCCGTATCCCTTCTCTTCCCATTATCAGAGCGCCGGTGGGAAAGTCAGGTCCCTTTATGACAGTCATCAAATCCTCTACTGTGGCATCAGGGTTATCTATAAGCATAATAGTACCGTCGATAACTTCTCCTAAGTTATGAGGTGGAATGTTGGTAGCCATCCCAACAGCAATCCCTGAAGACCCATTCACAAGAAGATTTGGAAAACGGGAAGGAAGCACTACAGGTTCTTTCAATGATTCGTCGAAGTTAGGCGTAAAATCTACAGTATCCTTATCTATGTCCGCTAGGAGTTTCTGCGATATCTTCGCCATCCGGGCCTCGGTATATCGCATTGCAGCAGGCGGATCCCCGTCAACCGAGCCAAAGTTCCCGTGACCGTCTATCAAGACATATCTTTGTGAAAAGTCTTGGGCCATTCTGACCAAAGCGTCGTATATGGCAGCATCTCCATGGGGATGGTATTTACCCATGACCTCTCCGACAATGGTCGCAGACTTTCGGTGTGGCTTCTCTGAAGTGAGTCCTATCTCATTCATGGCATAAAGAATACGTCTGTGGATAGGTTTTAAGCCGTCGCGAACATCAGGAAGGGCTCGCCCTACAATTACACTCATAGAGTACAACATGTATGAGCGTTTCATCTCGTCTTCCAGGTTTATCGGAATTACTTTGCCGTCAGTGAATTCAAGCAAAGATTATAACCTCCTCGGGGCGCTAAATATCAAGCTCTTTAATTTCTCCTGCATGAGCCTCAATGAATTCTCTTCGAGGTTCCACTTTATCACCCATTAACGTGGTGAAAATCTCATCAGCTGCCATCGCATCCTCCAGCGATACCTGAAGAATTGTCCGAGTTTCAGGATTCATTGTGGTCTCCCAAAGTTGATCAGCGTTCATTTCTCCAAGGCCTTTGTATCGCTGAACGTTAATATTCTGACGTCCTGTTTTTTCAAGAAGCTCGTTAAGTTCGTTGTCGCTAAAAGCGTACCGGTCTTTTTTCCCTTGTCTGACCCTGTAAAGCGGGGGTTGAGCAATGTAAACATGACCGCCCTCCACAAGGGGCTTCATGTATCGATAGAAAAACGTCAAAAGTAACGTACGTATATGAGCCCCGTCTACATCGGCGTCAGTCATCACTACTATTTTTCTATAACGAAGTTTATCTATATCAAAATCCTCACCAATACCGGTCCCGAGGGCGGTAATGATTGCCCTGATCTCAGCATTTCCGAGAATCTTGTCGAGTCTGGCTTTTTCAACGTTGATGATTTTCCCTCGCAGAGGCAGGATAGCTTGAAAGCGTCTGTCTCTCCCCTGTTTTGCGCTACCTCCTGCTGAATCCCCTTCAACAATAAAAAGCTCACATAGTTCCGGCTCACGAAAAGAGCAATCAGCGAGTTTACCGGGAAGCGCGGCTCCATCCAGGGCGCTTTTTCGACGGGTAAGCTCCTTAGCTTTTCTTGCAGCTACCCTGGCGCGGGATGCTTGTATTCCCTTGTCTACAATTGCCCGTGCATCCTGAGGGTTTTCCTCAAAAAAGTCAGCGAGTCCTTCCGCTACTACGGATTCAACTATTCCTCGCATATCCGTGTTACCCAGCTTGGTCTTGGTTTGGCCTTCAAACTGGGGGTTGACAAGCTTTACACTGATGACCGCAGTCAGACCTTCTCTTACATCATCGCCTGTAAGATTCTCCTCGTTTTCCTTAAGAAGTCCGGCTTTTCTGGCATAATCGTTGATTGTACGAGTCAACGCTGAACGGAAACCCGCAAGATGAGTTCCGCCTTCAGTAGTATTAATGTAGTTTGCGAATGAAAAGGTATTATCGATGTACCCATCATTGTACTGAAGAGCTACTTCTACATAAGAATCCCCAGTCTCCTTTGAGACATAGAAGATTTGTCCGTGGATAGGATCTTTGTTTCTGTTGAGGTGTTCAACGAAAGATATGATTCCACCCTCATACAGGAATTCAAGAACCTTGTTGTCTCTCTCATCAGTAAGGCAGATCTTTACGTCTTTGTTAAGAAAGGCAAGCTCTCTTAATCTATGGGCTAAAGTGTCAAAACTGAATTCAGTTATCTCAAAAATGCTCTTATCAGGGAGAAATGTAATGGTAGTCCCTGTAATGTCAGAAGATCCGACAACTTCAAGGTCTGTTGTAGGATGGCCTCGCTCATAACGCTGTCGATATACTTGTCCGTGGGAACGGACTTCAACTTCCAGCCATTCTGAAAGTGCGTTTACAACGGATACGCCTACACCATGCAGTCCACCGGATACACTATAAGCTCCGCTGTCGAACTTGCCGCCGGCATGAAGTACTGTCAAAACGACCTCAACTGCCGGCCTACCGGTGCTCGGATGAATATCAACAGGTATCCCCCTACCATTGTCAGCTACTCTTAAGGAGCCGTCCTCCCTAATAGTCACTTCAATTAGGTTGCAGTAGTTGGCCATAGCTTCGTCGATGCTGTTATCTATGACCTCAAAAGCAAGCTGGTGAAGACCGCGCAGTCCTGTGCTTCCGATATACATACTCGGACGCTTTCTGACAGCTTCCAGGCCCTCCAGAACTTGAATTTTAGCTGCGTCATATGGGGTCTCAGGGGACAGATGCTGCGATACACGACCAGATACCGGGTCCGTGTTGTCTTTAGTCCCTCGGTTACCCGGAGTATTGCCCATAATAACGCCGTCACCTCCATGTTTGTCAAAGCGAGTACATCTTAGCGGAAAGTTAGCGACATGTTTTCTTCCACAAGGCCACTACACTATAAGACCATGAAATTAATTATCTCTCAAATCAAGAGCCTTTGTCCAGACTGGTAAAAACCGTGATGGAGTCCACCACGGTTCCTCAAGCAAGTGCTTCTCTATTGAAGATTATAGCAAACATAAGTTCGTAGTCAACTCTACATCCTAGGGGATATCCTAAAGGACTATGAATCCTTTGTACCCGATAGTATGTCCATGAATATCGTTCTTCACGAGTCAATGTTAATATACAAGGGAACAGGTGTCAACGATTTACCGTCAATTCTGACTTTACATTTGTCCGGATTTCATATTGGCTCATCGGCATTTGCGGATATAAGTGAAGATAGATCCCGGTAGCGTTCCTCGTAACGCCGACGGAGAGTTGAAACGGATATTGGCGATAGGTAGACAGCATGCGGGGTTATGACAATGGATTTTGATATGCTTTTATCGACTGACACTACCTTACCCTGATTCCTTTGAAAGTTAAGAAACTCAGCAGACTGTTTCAGTTCATCCAGGGCGTTAATTGACAAAATAGCGACGATATCCTCATCAGCTATACTGACCTGGGCCCCTAAGTGAATAAACATATATATCAACCCCTTGAAGTGCTGTCACGCAGTGCGGAAGTCTCTTTTGCAGCAATGGCAAATCTAACAAAAGCTTCCTGTAATTTAGGATCATCTATATCCAGGGCCAATTCTTTTAGTCTTGTGATTTCACTTTTTGGAAGAGCTTGTTTCTGAACAGCAAAGGTATTCTCAGTCTTTTCTTTACAATACTTTGATTTATGAGTTCCAAAACTTTTTCCTGTGGCCCGAAATCTTATGTCTTTTACAGTTCCCCTGCCTAAACGGTGATTTATCTTCCATATTATGTCTTTTTTCAAGAGCGACAGTTCTGCTGCCCATACAGAATTCTTAACCTCCACAAATAGTATCCCGTCTTTACAAGCTACGGCTGTGGAAACCTTGGCTGTAGCAGGACCCACTATTTCCTCCCACATTAATACAGCTTGGGAGCGTTTCACTTTTCTCACTATGCCAAATCGACGTAAGCTGTTTTCGATAGCTACGTTAATTCGGACTGCCATTTGCTGACCTCCTGGACAGTGCCGGACTGAACTTTAAATACGTTCGCAGGTTTCTCAAATTCATTGAGTGCTTTTTCGTCTGTTGTAGTAATAACAGTTTGAATGCCTCTGTCAATATATTTCCAAAGATGTGCTCTCTTAGACGGATCCAATTCGCTCGATACGTCATCAAGTAGCAAAATTGCGTCTTCGCCCATCTGATTTCTGACAAAATCAAGTTCCGCTAAACGAAGAGCTAGCACTGCAGCTCTTTGCTGGCCCTGTGAACTAAAAACTCTCATATCAACACCATCAAGAGTAAAAGTCATGTCGTCTCTATGTGGACCTGCTAAAGTAACACCACGCATAATTTCCGCTTGTCTCAGTCTGAGGAGCTCTCTATGAAATAAGGCGGACCATTTTTCTGCCATCAGCTCTTCGTTAGAGTCACAAAGATCTCTGACAATAAACGACGGACTGTACTCCAGTTGGAGAATACCACGGGACGAAATCTCTTTGTAAGCAGTCTGGGCCAAGAGCGAAAGCTCCTCTATAACCAGAGCCCTCTTAACCATTACCCGGGTACCTACTGAAACCAGCTGTTCATCCCAAACATCCAGCGCTGCACTACCACGCGACGAGTTGATTAAATGGCGCCCATCCTTCAAAAACGTATTACGTTGTGCAAGAATCCTTCGATACTTGGTCAGATCCTTACGGTACCCTTCGTGCACCGCTGAAATCTCAAGATCTAAAAACCTTCTTCGTTCACCTGGGCTTCCCTTGATGATTTTCAGATCATCAGGACCGAATATTACCACGTTTGCAGCGCCTATATAATCTATGGCAGTGTCCTGATGAACACCGTTCAGACGGATTCTCTTTCCTCTTTCCTGACTGCACGCGACTTCTACAAGCAAATCACCGTTCCTGTGTAAAAATCGCGAAGCAGTGTAGAATGTAGACTCGCCCCACCTAATCAGCTCTGTATCCCTGGATGTTCTGTACGATTTGCCGGTACCGCATAAATAGATAGCTTCCAGTATGTTGGTTTTTCCTTGTCCGTTATCGCCCAACAGGACATTTTTCCCGGGAAATAAATCAATATCAAGGGAGGCATAATTTCTAAAATTCCTCAACCTCAACCTATCAAGGAGCATCTTCTGTCTCTCCTATTACTTCGTAGACAGTCCCGGAATTACTGTCAATTCTGACTTTATCCCCGATTCGAAGTTTCCTGCCTCTGTGAGTTTCTATACTTCCATTAACTGAAATGCGCCCGTCTTGTATAAACGCTTTAGCATAGCCTCCGGTATCGGCAATTCCTATCAATTTTAAAAACTGATCCAGTCGAATTATATCCCCTCTTATTTTGGTCTTACAATATCTAACCTCATCCATATCAATACAACCTAACTCATACCAGGCCTATGCGTTTAGTGTAACAGGCATTATCAGATAGAGAAACCCGCCGGACACCTCGGATTCAGCATGTGCCTGGGTAATAATTACCGGACTTGCACTTCCTGTTAACTTAAGACAAATCTTTTCATCTTCCACAGCTTTTAAGACATCCATGATATACCTGGCTTTTAAAGCTATTTCTCCATTCTCCCCTGTACTTTTGATTGCCGTTATCTGATCCAGAGCTTTCCCGACTTGCGGGGCATTAGCACTTACCGTAAGGACGTTGTCAAAAGCAGATAGACGAATAGTTCCGAATTCATCTTTTCCCATTATAGATACACGATCAACACTTTCTTGGAAAGCTCCTCTTTCCACAACTATCAAAGTGGTGTGATGTTGCGGAATCACCCGTTCATAATTGGGAAACTGCCCTTCAATCAGCCTGCTTACTATAGTCGTTTCTCCACACCTGAAAGCTACTTGATTCTCTGATGCATATACTTCCACTTCCGTCTCAGAACCCTGCACTATTCTGGCAACTTCACTCAATGTCCTTGCCGGAACAAGTAAACCTCTACCCTTCTTTGGGAAAGCACTATCGCTCTCGGAAACTCGTGTTAAAGCTAATCTAAAGGAATCAGTAGCGACAAAGTTTACTTCATTTTCTTTAAATTCCATGAAAACTCCGGTAAGAAACGGTCTGGTTTCTTCAACCGCGGCACAGAACACTGTTCCCTTCACGAAATTGGCGAGTTTTGTACCTGACACTTTCCACCACGGAGTATCCGGAACCTCGGGAAATAAGGAATACTCTCCCGGGTCCATGGAATTGATTTCGTATACCGCTTTTCCACTTGAGATAGTGGCAACTCTTTTTTCTGAGTTGCATTGAATAACTACTTCACGCTCTGGCAGTCGTCGTACTATCTCAGAAAAATACTTTGCCGGAAGAACCATTTGAAAATCCCCGAAAGAGGTTACAGGAACGTATGTCTCTATCGACAGTTCAAGATCCGTCCCGACAAGATGAAGCCCTTGATTAGACGTTTCAATCAACAATCCTTGCAGAATAGGCAATGTGCTTCTTGACGATACAGCTCTTTGCACTATCCCTACTCCCTTTGCAAGTAACTCCCTGTCACAGGAAATTGCATTATGTTGAAGAGCGGCCACATTTTCCAAGTCAATGTTTTCCCGTTTCCCATTTATCGTAGTATTCATGTGGGAGTTCCTCCTTTTCCAGTAGTTGAAATAAAGTGATAACTAAATAAAGGAAAACGAAACCCTTAATAATATGTAATTATTTTCCATTTATTCATCCCTATCCCCAAGTTAGTACTACTATACGATCTTATATATGTACTTGTACAATTTCGTAGTAGTCGTAGTAGGGCCTGTGGATTTGTGGATAAGCCACTAAGTGTTAGGATGTCATTACAATCTCCGTGTGGACAAGCGTGTGGATTCTTAACACCGGTTGTCCACATAATCCAGAGAGTAATTCATTTTGTGAAATTATGAACATAGTGTCCACAAGCGTTAAACATGTTACTAACACAGAATCCACACCAGAATTCCCCTGATCATCAAAGACTAAGTCATCTCTTTTAATTTAGCGATAATGTCTTTGATAGAAGCAGCAAGCACCTGATCTTGTTGTATGTCTTCTTGAATTTTTGAACACGCGTGCATTACAGTAGTGTGGTCACGGCCGCCGAACTCATCCCCTATCCTAGGTAGAGAGGCCTCAGTAAGTTCTCGGGAAAGGTACATTGCAATCTGCCGGGGATAGGTAATATTTCTGGTTCTCTTCTTTGACTTGAAATCGTCTATTGATACGCGAAAGTATTGGGCAACCGCTTGTTGCACTTGGTAAATAGATACTTGTCTTGGCCTTTGTGACGGGATTAAGTCTTTCAGGCAATCCGCTGCTGCTGAAACCGTCATCAGACGATTATGAATTGAGCAGTGAGCAGCTACTCTTGTAAGAGCCCCCTCTAATTCACGAATATTAGAGCGTATCTGATTAGCTATGTAGGCCATGACATCTTGGGGTATGTCGAGACCTTCTTGTTGCGCTTTCTTGTTGAGAATAGCGATTCGCGTCTCAAGGTCAGGTGGCTGAATATCAGATATTAAGCCCCATTCAAATCTGGAACGCAAGCGGTCTTCAAGAGTAGGAATCTCTTTCGGGGGACGGTCGCTGGATATGACAATCTGTTTTCCGGCTTCATGTAATGTGTTAAAAGTATGAAAAAATTCCTCTTGAGTGCGTTCCTTCTGGGCTAAGAATTGGACATCATCAATAAGTAGGACATCGACATTCCTGTAACGCTCCCGAAATTCCATAGTTTTATCGTCACGGATGGAATCAATAAGATCATTTGTGAACTTTTCACAGGGTGCATACACTACTTTAGTAGCAGGGGAGTGTTCTAAGACAAAATGGCCTATTGCCTGCATGAGATGGGTTTTTCCCAAACCCACTCCTCCGTAAATGAAAAGAGGATTGTAAGCCTTGCCAGGCGACTCAGCAACTGCAAGGCATGCTGCATGTGCAAACATGTTGCTGTTGCCAACAACAAAAGTCTCGAAAGTGTACTTGGGATTAAGTCTTGTAACATAGACTTCATCTCCCAGTAGAGTGCCGAGGTGCACTTGCTCATTGGAAATAAGCTCTTCATTTGGAGAAGGATCGCCGGAAACATAGGACACATCCATATCCATACCCGTGATAGCTCGCAGTGTACGAAGAATCGGTTCGCGGTAGTTATCGCTTAGGAACTTCCTTCCTATGTCATGTGGCGTCTTAACGACTATGGTATTATCGTTAATCGTTATTCCTTCAGTATTTCGGAACCATGTTTCATAGCTTGGTTTCGATACTTCTCCTTGCATTACCTGAAGCACCTGATCCCAAAGCGTATGAGCGTGTTCAGACATAAAACCTTACCCCCTGAAAACCCCCTAATAAACACCTTATAGGTTATCCGGTAATATAGGGGAGAAATGCAATACCTTTTGAGGTCAACTTACGTTTTCCTGAAGTATCTATAGTTTGAATAAGACCATACTCTTCCAAAGCAACTAAATCTCGATATGCAGTACTAAGGCTGATTTCTAGTTCCTTCGCCACCAAGGAAGGACCTCCTTCCCCCTCTTCCGCAAGAATCATGAAAACTTTCTGCTGACGCTGTGAAAGAATACGGTGCAATTTTTCAACAGGAATAGTCGTTCCGGGTTCACTTTCTACCATATTCGCGGATTTTTCATCCGCCGGCTGTGATTTGTCAATGGCGCCGGGTGCACGTTGCATCATAGAATGCTGGGAAGAGGAGACGCTTGCCGTAGTAAACTGCTCTTTTGGGGCCAAATGGGATTTTGCACTTTCTGTTGAGCATGAAAGTGTAATAACACAACCTTTTTTCAGATTATCTTCTATTGAAATGAAACCACCGATAGAGCGCATGGAATCTTTCACTATAGGAAGACCGGAACCTACTCCCCTGACGGTTTCTTTCATTTTTGACGACGCTGTGGTGAAACCGGGAAGGAAAGCCTTTTCTTTGTCAGGGATACCAGGGCCTTGATCTGATACTCTAATAGTATTGCCGTCGGGAAGAATGGTTATGACTGCTTCTTGAATGTCGGCGTGGAGCAAGTTTTCCACAATCTCCTTTATGGCAATATATGGTACAGTACCGCCTTTGTCATGAGCGAAAGCATACGTTTTTGATGACACCTCATTTAACAGTTCAGTGTAATTGTCGGATCGAATATCTACGATTCTGGGAACTGTGCCAAGTGAATCGTACACTGCGATTCTGACGACGCGTTCCAGTTCCGCTGAAGATTCTTGATCTCGGCTGGGAAAAGGTGAACGATGTCTGTCATGTATTTCAATTCGCTTTCCGAAGATGCGTGAAAAAAGGCTAATCATTCGTTGTCATGCCCTTCACTCTGAGTTTTCCACAGGCCTTTCCACACTATGTGGAAAGGTGTTGACAAATTGAAGATTCACAGGAAACCCACGTTCTATCCACAATGAATCCACAGATTTTGTGGATAAAGTTGCAACAGTTAGGTGGGGGTTTTCGTTTTGCAATACATTCTTTACCTCGTCGTACGTGTTATCCACAGGTAATTTCAGAAAGGTGCGAAAGCGTTGTAGGGCAATTACTTGAGAAATCAATGGATTACCCACAGAATTATCCACAGCCTGTGTATAAGTGTTTGCTCATGGGGGAAAACTATACCTCTCACCAACATATCTGGAAAGACTGGAAAAGCTCACAAGCTTATATTAACAAAGGTTTCCGCGGTAGACAAGAGCAGGAAAAGGCAATAACAGGATTAGACATTGTAATTCCGGGAATAGAATGAAGATAATGAAAAGACCGAAAAGACCATAGCGTGATTCATTGTATATGAAAACCAATGTATGGGACTTTGTGCATCAAACGAGATGTAGAAGCGAGTAGGTCAAATAGAGAGACAGATAAAGAGATAGCTATGGGAGATGCTATCTCTTGTTGTCTTACGGGAAAATCAACCTTAAATGGTAGCTGACTCCAGTGAGGGGAGTGGGTAGGAGAAAGCCCTTGATATCTAGAAGGTTGCATTCATGGGAACATGGGAAGGTTCGCTTGACATGCAGAAAGGCGTTAGCTTATACTCGAAGTTACTGAGGGGTGGTCCAAAGGGGACTATAGGGGGTAGATGACTGATGAAAAGGACGTATCAGCCGAAAGTCAGGCGTAGACAAAGGCGTCATGGTTTTCGAAAAAGAATGTCAACGCGGTCAGGTCGTCAGATTCTGAAAAATAGACGTTCGAAAGGGAGAAAACGTCTCTCTGCATAGTATTTATTGATGGCATGAGAAGCAGAGCGGGGTGCAGCCTGTGGAAAGAATAGAGCGACTCCGCAAGAACGAGGAGTTTCATAGGGTATTTAAACTCGGGAAAGCATTTGTAGGCGACAAGATTGTCGTGTATAAGCTCGAAAACGGTTTGTCGTACAATCGAGTTGGGATAACCGTAAGCAGGAAATTAGGTGGCGCCGTCGAAAGGAATCGCTTGAAGAGAATTGTGCGAGAAGCATGGCGAGCTCGTGAAGGTGAATTGCGAAGGGGCTTTGACCTAGTTGTAGTGCCCAGGATGAAGGCAAAAACCGCTTCTTTTTGGGAGATTTGCAAAGAGCTGCAGGAATTGCTTGAGAAATGTAATGTGATTGAAACAGGTGTAAAACATAGTGAAAAGTCCGATAAGACTTAGGAAGGTAAAGGCTGAAGTGGAAAATGGAATGGAAAGTCTGTTTCAAATTGGGCAGCGTCTTGAGTTAGGAGCTATCGCTTTCTATAGGAAATGGATCTCCTGTAGAAAGTTGAGGCCTACTTGCAGGTTTTACCCCACATGTTCAGCATATGCATACGAAGCCATTGGCAAATATGGTGCGTTCAAAGGGACGTATCTCGCGATAAGGCGCTTAGTCAAATGCCATCCATTCCACCCCGGAGGATGGGACCCTGTACCCTGAACATGATTGTGAGGAAATAGAAGCGACAGGAGGTCACAGCTCTTGACTCTTACTGGATTAATTAATTCGTTAGTGCATTTTCTTCGAGATGTCACTGGTAGCGATGGATTAGCGATAATCACATTTACCGTTCTTCTGAGACTGGTGCTCTATCCTTTAACTCTTAAGCAAACTAAAGCCATGGAAGAAATGAAGCTGCTTCAACCAAAGATGCAAGAGCTTCAGGAGAAGTACGGGTCTCAGAGCGAGGAATATCAAAGGCGGGTTATGGAGCTTTACAAGACTTATAACATTAATCCGCTTGGTGGTTGCCTGCCTACTTTGATTCAGTTACCTATTATATGGGCTCTTTTTGCCGCGCTTAGAACGTATCCTTTTAAAGATTCTTTTCTTTGGATACCTGATCTTGGAAAGACTGACTGGATCCTTGCCATTTTATCAGGGGCCTGCACGTACCTGCAATCCGCTACAATGTCCACTGAGTCCAGCCAGAAGATGATGAATTTGGTGATGACCGGGTTTATTGTTTGGCTGGGAGGGACCCAATTCCCGGCAGCCGTTACCTTATACTGGGTGGTTACTATGGGCATAGAGATGCTCCAGCGTCGGTTCATTAGCCGAAGCACAGGAATGAAGAAGCGTGTTGAGGAGCTATCATCGCAATCAGACAAAGGGAGCACGCCCAGGGCCTTGCTTGATGACTTGCAGCAGGGCAGCAAGGGGGAAAACAAAGATGTCTCGAAGCGTTGAAAAGAGCGGTAAGACGGTAGAAGAGGCAGTTCAAGATGGTTTGAAGGATTTAGGCCTATCCTCAGATGAGGTGGAGATTGAGGTCATTGAAGAACCATCAAGAGGGATTCTCGGCGGACTTGTCGGTCAGAGATTGGCGCGTGTTAAGGTGACAGAAAAGGTGAATTTGGCTGATAAGGTCTGTGAGTTTTTCGAGACTTTAATTGACCGCATGTGTCTGGATAATATTACCATAACATCTTCATTTAACAGTGGTACGCTGGTGCTTGAAATGAACGGTGACGATGTAGGAACGCTTATTGGGAGGCGTGGGGCTACTCTTGATGCATTGCAATATATAGTGAACCTTGTTGCAGGAAATTACTGGAGACAGTTGCAATCTGACGGAACCCCTCAAGAGAGGATTAGAATTATCATTGATGCTCAAGGGTACCGCAATAGAAGGGCAGCATCGTTAGAGAGGCTGGCTCGGTCTTGCGCAGAGCGGGTTATGAGAAACGGCGGAGAAATGCGCCTTGAGCCGATGAATCCCATGGAGCGAAGAATAGTTCATCTTGCTGTCCAAGAGTTTACCGGCGTGGAATCGTTTAGCGAGGGCGAAGACCCATTTAGGTATGTGGTTATCACGTGTAAAGAAGAATAGGGATAGCTGTGTCCTCAAAGGGTATCATTTAGGGCAGAATACTATAGGCCAAGGATTAGGATGAGACTAAATGCGTGTCTTTATGGCACGCTTTTTTTTCACTTGATCCGGTGATCCGGGATAGTGATCTAAGAAAGTCTGTTGTTATCAGCTGTAGCCTAGTTGGCATGACAGCTGTTCGTGGACTAGGATAGAATGCGCTGGATGGAACTTGTGATCATTTATGCTACACTCTTGATTAGAAGGTCAAGCGCCGGATTATAAGACAGTTTTGAGGGGAGTTCTGCTTGTGTCAAAAGATAGGGAGACAATTGCAGCTATATCCACCCCTTTGGGGGAGGGCGCCATAGGAATTGTCAGGGTCAGCGGGGACCGGGCATTCGCCATTGCGAAGAAGGTCTTCAGGGATTCTTCGGGTCTGCATGAGCGAGAACTGAAACCTTGGGGTGTTAGGTATGGCTCTATAGTGGATTGCGAGACAGGCGAGTATATCGATGAGGCACTTGCTATTGCTATGCCTGCCCCTCATAGTTTTACAAGAGAGGACGTGGTAGAGTTCAGTTGCCATGGGGGAGTTGCAGTTCTCACAAGAGTCCTGGAAGCTGTAGTAAAGTGTGGGGCACGACTTGCAGAGCCAGGCGAGTTTACGAAGAGAGCTTTTCTGGAAGGAAGAATCGATCTCTCGCAGGCGGAAGCTGTAATAGATGTTATCCGTGCCAAGACGGACTCTGCGCGTAGGCTTGCCTTGGCGAATTTGAGAGGCGATCTTTCATCCAGGGTAAGTCGCATACGAGAAAACGTGCTGCTGCTCCTTGCACATATAGAAGCCTCAATTGATTTTCCTGATGATGATATTGGGGCCTTAGAGATAGAAGAGATGGCGGAACTGGCTCAAAAGTCAGTTTCTGAGCTTAATGAACTTGTCCACCTTGGAAGAAGCAGCCGGGTTTATCGAGATGGAGTAAGCGTAGTTCTGGCCGGAAGGCCTAACGTAGGTAAATCAAGCCTTTTCAATACGCTTGTGGGTAAGAAGCGTGCGATTGTCACTGATGTGCCGGGGACCACCCGTGATGTTATAGATGATTGGACCACAATTAGAGGAATGCCTGTAAGGCTGGTAGACACAGCGGGAATAAGAAGAACCCAAGATCCGGTGGAGAGACTTGGGGTGGAAGCTGCAAATCAGCAAGCTGAGGAGGCTGACCTCGTTGTAGCGATTATCGACGGAAGTTGTCCCATTTGTGACGAGGACAGAGATATGCTGTTGCAGATGATGGATAAGCCGGGTGTAGTAGCTATAAACAAGAGTGATCTGAAAACAGAAGTTCATGAAGACAGCCTCATTCCGCATGCGGCGGGAAAGAAGATACTAAGGGTGAGCGCAAAGACAGGAGAAGGCATCTGTGAGCTGGAACGAACCCTGGCTGAACTTGCTGTAGCTGAAATCACAGGCGTATCAGAAAACCCGGTCATGGTAAATCTGCGTCAAATTGAAGCTTTAGAGAAGGCTAAGCATTTCATGGAAGAAGCGACACAGGCTCTCGGCAATAGGGTAGCGCCTGACCTGACTGCTATTGACATACACGAGGCTCTCTTCTGGCTTGACCAGATTACGGGACGGTCTGCCTCAGAGGATTTGATGGAGAAGATTTTCAGTGAATTCTGCATTGGCAAATGAGCGGCTAGACAAGCTTTTCCTAAGGAGGTGTCAGTAGGAGTGTACGATTGCGATATTATTGTTGTCGGAGGGGGCCATGCAGGTTGTGAAGCAGCCCTGGCTGCTGCAAGAATGGGTGCAACTGTTCTCCTGCTGACGTTGGGGTGGGAGTCAATTGCTGACATGCCATGCAACCCATCTCTTGGCGGTCCCGGAAAGGCTCAGATTATTAGGGAGATAGATGCTTTAGGCGGAGAAATGGGCAAAAACATTGACGCGGCCTATCTGCAGATCAGGCTCCTCAACACCGGAAAAGGCCCTGCGGTGCATTCATTGCGGGCTCAGGCGGATAAAGAGGCTTATCAGGCGCGAATGAGGGAAATCCTCAAGTCGGAGAAGAATCTGAGAGTAGAAGTCTCGCATGTAGAGGAGATCCTTGTTGATCATGAAGGCAAAACGAGAGGCGTAGAAACCAGGGAAGGCAAAACTTATCAGGCGCCGATTGTGGTCCTTGCCACAGGGACTTATCTTGGAGGCAAAGTCTATATCGGGGATGTAAGCTATTCTTCAGGACCTCATGGGCAGCCTGCATCTACCGGACTACCTAAGATCCTAAGGAGGCTTGGGCTTGAACTTGCAAGGTTTAAGACAGGTACTTCACCTAGGATCGCTCGAGATTCCATTGATTTTCGTAAGACCAAGGAGCAGCCCGGTCATGTTCTTCCATTTGGGTTTTCCTTTGAGACTCACGGCACAAGAGAGGATCAGAAACTGTGTTATTTGACCTATACTACTCCTAAGACGCACGACATTATTAGAGCTAATCTCCTAAAAGCGCCGCTTTACACAGGAGCTATTACAGGGCGTGGGCCCCGTTACTGTCCTTCTATTGAGACAAAAGTGATGGAGTTCCCTAACAGAGAACGGCACCAGGTGTTCTTGGAGCCTGAGACGAGAGATGGGGAAATAGTGTACCTGGGTGGCCTTTCAACAAGTCTGCCCAAGGACATACAAAGGGAGATTGTGCATAGCGTTCCGGGATTAGAAGACGCAGAAATCGTGAGGCCCGGGTATGCCATAGAGTATGATTGTTTAGTCCCTACCGAAATAACTCCATGGTTGGAAGTGAAGAAAGTGCCAGGCCTGTTTACAGCCGGGCAAATTAACGGGACATCAGGTTATGAGGAAGCTGCAAGTCAAGGACTTATGGCAGGGATTAATGCAGTCTTGAAGCTTCAGGAAAAGGAGCCTTTCGTGTTGGAGCGCTCCCGGGCTTACATTGGCGTTCTCATTGATGACCTCGTTACTAAGGGGACTCAGGAGCCATATCGGATGATGACTTCCCGTGTGGAATACCGTTTGACTCTTAGGCAGGACAACGCGGATCTTCGGTTGACGGACCAGGGATTTGCTTTAGGCCTTGTTCCGGATGAGAGATATGAGATGTTTACCAAGAGGCGCCGGCAAATCCAAGACGAACTTGCGAGACTTAAGACAACAGTTGTTCCCGGGGACGCAACTACCGCAAGGCTCTTGGAGGAAATAGGGACTGCGCCTATACAATCTCAGACTTCGCTCGGGGATTTATTGCAACGTCCTGAAGTTAGTTACCAATCTCTGGCCATTATTGATAAGGACAGAGTTGAGTTGCCGGAAGATGTGACTCTTGTGGTGGAAATAGAGTTGAAGTATGCAGGCTACATCAGGAAACAGATGAATCAAATAGAACGAACTCATCGTCTGGAAACGCGCCGGATACCGAGAAATATTGATTACTCTCTGATTCATGGACTTTCGCGTGAAGCAAGAGAAAAACTATCTGCTGTAAATCCTAGATCTCTTGGACAGGCAACTAGGATATCCGGTGTGTCCCCTGCGGATATCGTGGCACTTGTGGCATATCTTGAGACAGGTAGTCTGAGACGAAAGCATGATAGCGGTGATGCCGATGGAATTTAGGGAGGCGCTTGTTGCCGGTGGACAGGTCATGGGCATTGATATTCGAAGGGACATGTTAGATCTGTTTGGGCTTCACTATACAGAGCTGATGAACTTTAACAGGCAAACGAATCTAACGTCGATAGAGGGGGACGAGGAAGTTGCTGTGAAGCACTTCCTAGATTCACTGACATGTTCTAAGGCAATTGAAATTGAGGATAACTGGGACGTAGTGGATATCGGAACCGGTGCAGGGTTTCCTGGGGTACCACTGAAAGTAGAGAGGCCTTCTCTTCGTCTTACCTTAGTGGAGGCTTCTCAGAAGCGTGTGAGATTTCTGGAGCGTCTCGTGTCCGCGCTTGGACTCAGCGACACAGAGGTGGTATGGGGCAGGGCTGAGGATGTAGGTCATATGGTGCGTTACAGGGAGAACTATGATCTGGCGGTTGCGCGGGGAGTTGCTGACCTGGCAGTCTTGGCAGAGCTATGTTTACCTTTTGTTAAGGTCGGTGGGGTATTTGTAGCGCTAAAAGGACCAGGCGTTGAAGAGGAGCTTTCGAAGGCCGTGAAGGCTGTGGGAATAATGGGGGGTCGGGTAAAGAAGATCGTCCGAATGTCATTGCCATGGAATTACGGGGACAGAAGTGTCGTAGTTGTTGGAAAGGAGACTTGCACTGCGGAAAAGTATCCAAGACGGCCCGGGATTCCCAATAAGCGTCCTATAGTCTAAAAGTAGTATTATCGGATGATAAGCTATAAAACCCGAAGAAATTGGAGGGTGTTCATATACGCTTAAGCTGGTGAGAAAGGGAAGTGCTCCGCTTTGAACAGGAGTTTAGTGAAAGGGGGGCTCGAGGAAAGCAGGGGAGGAACTCAGTTTTCTACGACGAAATAGTATCTACGGTATTTCTAAGGAGAGGTCTTTGGATGAGAGACGAACTGTCGCGTCTTATAGGCTTCCGTGGGAAGGACAAGACGGCGGCAAAGGACCAGATTATAGAAATCCCCATTGAGTTAATCAAGCCGAACCCTTACCAGCCTCGGGAGACTTTTGACGAAGAGAGCCTTGGCGAACTAAGTGCCTCCATTAAGGAGCATGGGGTGCTTCAACCGTTAATTGTGAGGCAGAGCGGTGAGGAGTATGAGTTAGTTGTTGGCGAAAGGCGCCTCAGGGCTTGTCGTATGGCAGGACTCTCCACTGTCCCTGCAATAGTAAGAGACCTTACCCACAGCGAATCAGCAGAGCTTTCTCTAATTGAGAATTTGCAACGGAGAGACCTAACGGTAGTTGAAGAAATCAACGGGTACGAACGATTGATTAGAGAATTCGGGTTAACCCAGCAAGAGCTTGCAAAACGTGTAGGTAAAGGGCAGTCGACCATTGCTAACAAGCTTAGACTACGAAAGCTGCCTGCGCCTGTTCTGGAGGCCCTGGGAGAGAGGAAAATCACTGAACGACACGCGAGGGCCCTGTTAAAGATCGAATCTGAGCGGGAACAGATTGCCATGGTTGATAAGATATGTAAGAGGGGACTTACTGTTGGGCAAACAGAGGCATTGATAGACAAAAGGTTGAAAGAGCTTCATAAGAGACAACTTACAAGAAAGATACGAGGGGAAGAAGCCGGTTCTGTCCGTGCAATTAAAGATATACGACTTTTCTTAAATACTATAAAAGACGTTGTTGGGCAGTTAAAAGCAACAGGTGTAAGAGTTGTGACCGAAGAGGTGGATGATGAGGATGTGTTGGAGATTAGGATTCGCATAACAAAACCATGGGATGGAACTAAAAGACATAATCAAGACAAACATAAACCGGCGTGATGTCTGCGAGTTGAGAATGAGTATGAAAAGCCTCCTAGGAGCGGGTGGTTATGGGAAAGGTAATAGCTGTTGTCAACCAAAAAGGCGGAGTGGGAAAGAGTACCACCGCAGTGAATCTAAGTGCATGTATAGCAGACGGCGGTACAGATGTCCTTCTTGTGGATATTGACCCTCAAGGTAATGCAAGTAGCGGTGTTGGGGTTGATAAGCTTTCTACCAGGAAGTGTATCTACGATGCCATAATAAATGATGAGCCGATCGGGAACTTAGTGCTTAATACAGCAGTCAAGCATTTGCAGGTAGTGCCTGCCACCATCCAATTGGCAGGCGCGGAAATTGAGCTTGTTTCAACTATGTCGCGGGAAATGAGATTAAGAAAAGCGCTGGAGGAAATTCGTGAAGACTATACCTATATAGTGATTGATTGCCCGCCCTCCCTTGGCTTGTTGACTTTGAATGCGTTGACTGCTGCAGATTCTGTCATAGTACCTATCCAATGCGAATACTACGCCCTTGAGGGGCTTAGTCAGCTATTGAACACAATTCAGTTGGTGAGGAGGCACTTGAATCCTAATCTGGCGCTTGAGGGAGTAATCCTTACTATGTATGACTCCCGAACGAATTTATCGCAACAAGTGGCGGATGAAGTGAGGAAGTTCTTTGCTGATAAAGTATATGAGACTGTTATCCCCAGGAATATTAGATTGAGCGAGGCACCCAGCTATGGACTGCCTATCATTGTTTATGATGAGAGATCGAAGGGCGCTGAAGCGTATAGGCAATTAGCAAAGGAAGTGATGGCCAGTGGCTAAGAGGGGGCTAGGGAGGGGGCTTAGCGCGCTCATACCGGATATTGAAACAATTACAGGTCAAGAGATAAGGGAATTACCGATCAATGAGATCCAGCCCAACCCCTTTCAGCCGCGAAAGCGATTTGATGAATCGAAACTGGCGGAATTAGCCGAATCCATTAGGCAGCATGGTATAGTTCAGCCGCTTGTAGTTAGGCAGAAGGGCGACACTTATGAATTGGTGGTGGGCCAACGTCGGCTTCAGGCTGCTCGTATTATTGGTTTGGAGACTGTGCCTGTTATCGTAAATGCCTTCGAAGATATTGAGATGGTTCAGGTTGCTCTCATTGAGAATCTGCAAAGAGAAGACCTTAATGTAATAGAGGAAGCAGAAGCGTATAAGCGACTTATCGAAGAGTTTGGGATGACCCAGGAAGAGCTGGCAAGAGTTCTCGGGAAGAGCAGACCTGCAATTACAAACACCATAAGGCTCCTGAATCTTTCTCCCGAAGTACAAGAAATTGTTTCACGTGGAACAATTTCTATGGGTCATGCCAGGGCGCTGTTGGCAGTTGATGATTTGAGACTACAAGAGAAGGTCTGTAGATATATAGTTGACAAACAGCTTTCCGTCAGGGAAACGGAAGAAGTTGTGCGTCGGGTAGTAGCCACGGGCAGGCTGGAGAAGGCGAAAGCCAGGAAGAACCAGATAAAAGACCCTCATATTGTGTCGATCGAGGAGAGGCTCAGACGCGTCCTTGGTACACAAGTTCGGGTTTGTCCTGGGAAGAAAAAGGGGAAAATCGAAATAGAATACTATAGCGATGAAGACCTCGAAAGGATCCTCTCTCTTGTGTTGTAGTTTGCAGTCTATAAATCAGTGCGTGGCCGATATGTGACGGGTGTTTACGACTGGAATAAGATAAGAGAGGCTTGGTTTCAGGCAATAGTGGCGTGGTGTATCCCATCACGCCATAGATTTTGATGGGCATGGACTTTTGCAGGGCTTTCAAAGGTTTTTCATCTAACTGGCAGTTGGGTGTATATCGTAGTTGGGTTTTTGTGAACACAGCTGAAAAAGATAGTGTGAACACCAGCGGTAAAATGTAGTTAATCTTCAACGGAAGTGTCGTTTATCTCTAAAACGAGATATGCAGATAATCTATAGTGGAAAGAGTAATGTTTGATAGTTCATGTCGTTAGCATGACAGTCCTGTCCCATTGGCGAATAGTGCCAGTATCTTTGCGTCAGAAGAGATGCGGCAAAAGAATAGAGAGTGACTACGCTTTTCGCTTGTGCTTTACTTGCATTTTCTTTTAGTGTTCGCAGTTTTTTCATGAAAGATTAAGTATGACCGAAACGATATGCGCTGAATTGGAGTGTTTGAGGCGAGTCTTCTAGACCGGCTGTGCATGCAAGACTTGAGATGGTTAGACGTGAGGGCATGTCGCGGTGATATTGGAGATATTTGTCAGCCTTGGGTTATGTTATTATTTCTGCCTTATCGCGGGATTATGTTATGATATCATTCACGGGTTAATCTTTATGGAAACGTACTGCCTGAGTCCCGACTGAGGAGCCTGCTAACCTCGGTACAAGGCCTGTCATTAAAATATCAGGCAAGGAGTCCTACATGGACGGAATTTAGAGGCCAAATCAAGGGATTGATTAAGAACACGGCGGATTTTAGTGTAGGCGACACGTAAACGATGCTGTCGTATATGAGCGGAAAGATATGAAGCCGGTAATTCCCGGCGAAGTGGCCTATAAGCCCATTGCAGAGATTAAGACCCACCGTAATCCCGACAATTCCTATGATAACAGGATAGGCGAAGGAACGTGACGATATATGAAGTCTTGTTCGGGGTCTCGTTGCAATCTACTTAATAACATAGTCTCGGTCAAGTGCGACGGAACCTATTGGCAGATTGTAGTGTGCTATTAAGTATGTTGATAGAATGTGGTGTCTTTGGACATGATGGACTCTTGTTATACTCTGTGGGCGAACCGCCAAAGCATCGGTCTCAGTAAGCGAGAGGGCGTTGTTTTGGATTTCACGACAAGATGTCTTAATGAGTTGCTTTGAGGCTCCAGACGAGATGATCAGGGTGTTGATAGAGAACATGTGTTCTATTGAATGCTTTCAGGGTAGTTTGCATCAGGATTACGCAACTGAAAGCGCTAAGAGACGTTGGAAGGCATGTATTGTGGGAGAAGTCTGAAGCCGCGTTGCCAAGCTGCGCTCTCCAGTATGGTGTCTAACATGAAAAGATTGCCCCTGTATCCATGTTTCCAATGGGGATTGTGATATCTTGACCGGCGTGAGCCTAGGAAGGGACTATTTAACGCTTGCCTTTGAATTAGCGGGTTCGGCTTTAGGCAAGTGGGCTTTCTAAGCGAGACTCCGGGAGTCTGTGAGACTAACGTAAGTTTCATAGAAGCCTGGTTCGGAAGGCCTTCTGCGAGCATAAACTGCGATTCGCTATCCACGGTGGTCTGCGTATTATACGGCATGAGGTTCAGGGGGAACGCATTCTTCATTGACCAGTGACCGTGAAGGTCGCAAGCTCTTTGAAAATACTATAGGGTAATACTGTTAGTGTGGTCAGGCGCAGAAAGCCAATCGCAGAAGCAGTTTCCTCGCTTGTAGGCGCGTAAACCACTTCCATGCACGCTTAAACGCTGCTGGAAGTATATTTAGAGAATATGTCCCAGTGACGGTAAAAGTCTAGGTGGCCAAGCCGACGTGTCTGTATCTTTGGAAGGATAGTGTCACAGCCCGAGGAATTGAGGTCACCCCTTGCCTACCGGAAACGGGCTGGCGTCTAAATAAGCGTTAACTTTCGCGGAACCTTTATTTGTGGGACGTGAAAGCAAAGGGGAAGACATCAAGTTCTCGGCTAAAACAGGAGAATAGCAGGCCAAAAGGAATGTTCCACGTGGAACATTCCCCATATTTGCGCAGCTAGCGGTTGCGCCATGTTTGGATTTAGAGGACCGAGGGCCCCAACGGAAAATATGGTAGTCTGCAGCTTAATGCAAAGGCTTCTAAGATAAGATGAAATCTAAAGGAAGCGGGCTGCACAGCTCCGGCCTGAGGATCACGATCTCAAGGCGACGTAGTTGATATGCTGAATGAGCTGAAATATGGAAGAGACTCTTGTCTTCCAAAGTCATCTGTGACGGATGACAAAACCGCTAGAACAGTTAGAAAGGTAGTGCCTCGATTCGGAGAGGCGCATTAGGTATGAAAGATGGCCTCACAGCTTTCATTAAAAGTCACAGCGGAACTGACAGAGGTAGACGCAGACCATAGTCCTGGACCTTACGCTAGACGCTAGAGGAGTCGGTTATGATTGTTTGATGCTTACGATATGATTGTTAGTCACGTGCCACTGATTTGCGTAGGCAAGCAAGGACAGTAGGAAGGCTTTAACAGAAGCTGTCTTTGGGAGGAATTAATGAATACAAGTGGAATTCAAAGTAGTCCTAGGTCTCTCCCCTATGCAAATCCATGAACCCTGATTGGCGTGGCGAAATTCCTCCGCAATGTAAGCTGGCGAATACCAACTATGTATGCAATGGTGCAAGAGGACAGAAAGTGGACGCTTGCTCATACTTAGCGGCCTTTGAAGTGTTTCTATTGAACCGGGCAAGTAGAATAAGTCTTCTTGCCCGAGCGAGAGAAACAAAGCCTAAAGTCAACGACAGCGCTGGCAGCTGCGAAGCTGAGGATAACCACAGAGGAAAGGTGCGCACGGGTTGGGTGAGCATTAGACATACGGTAAGCTACATGACTGTGCCGGGTCCGGAAAAGACAGGAATGCTAGATTGTCTAGGCGATGAACTGACAAGCTGTTACAAGGGTAGTGTTTATGCAAGTAGACTTCATCGTGGATGCCTTATATCACCGAGGTGGTTTACGGCAACAGGCAAGCTGATGTGCAAGAGTGGGGATATGTGACGCAAGGTGGCAGATAATGCCGTAGTAGAGTCTAGTTTCTTGGTAAGACTCAATTCCTTGCCTAGAAAAGCCGGCAATATCCCGAAGGAAGAATCAAAGGAGATACAGCGCCCTGGAGGGCAGAGGGTTGGTGTGTTAAGAAGTCTTTGAACCTGCGAAAAGGCTAGGGCAACCGAAAGAGTTCACCCGGTAAGAAGGGGTTACAAGCGCATTACCTGAACATATGAAGATCTCAACCACGTTCGACTTGATAACAAGAGGGTGCTGGAGAAGGATAGCAAGGGCTGAAATGCAGACGGAAACGAGGGGAATAGGGGTGACAGGACGACTGATCTCTAACTCAGCGAAAACAGAGCCCGAACCAATCGAGGTAGATTGCCTATGAGCCAGAGATGCTCTGCAAGGCTTCAGAAACGAGGTAGAGCCATGGTAACGCGAGTCAAGGGAAATTGAACGAGGCGAGGGCAAGGTAATCCTATAGGGCATAATATAGGCGCTAGCATCGTTTTTCTATTGAGGAAGATTAATTGAGGTTTGCCTGATAGCATGGATGAGTACTATAGCAAAGATTTTGCGGGTGGAATGCCACAAGATTGAATGCGTGGGGCTCTCGTGCTTGATGACGATATTTCCCGGGAAATATTTGTGGTGAATAGCAGCCCGGTTTCACATATTGAGGGGGAGAGCGTTTTCTCAGAAGCATGCTTGACCAATAACAGGGGCAAGAAGAGTGTTTATCTGCGAAATGTAGATAAGAAACTTAAGGGGAGGCAGTCTTGTGGAAGTACTTAACAGTATAGGTGACGCAATCAGTGTTCTTATGAAAGACCCTATGTACATTCTGACTATCCTTTTTGCAGCAGCAACTGTTCTCTTTTTTATACTTAACATCCAGATCAGTCGAGTGTTAAAGACTTATCGCAATTTGCTGCACGGGGTAAGGGGAGGAAACCTCGAAGAGGTTATTCGAGAAAATGTTGAACATATGGGCATAATGGAACGTAAAATGGAAAGCCTAGAGGCCTTCATTGAGGACGTTCATAGTATCTCGAAACGACATCTCCAAGGGGTTGGCATAGTTCGCTTTAACGCCTTTGAGGATATAGGGGGCAACCAGAGTTTTGCAGTAGCCCTGCTTGATGGTAAAGGAGACGGAATAGTCTTGAGCAGTCTTTATGGGCGTGATGAGTCAAGAGTATATGCCAAACCTGTGAAAGGGGGTCTATCGGAGTACGCTCTTTCGAGCGAAGAGGAAATGGCAGTTGAACAGGCGTTAATGCCAGCGCGATAGGCAATCCGCTAGTAGCAGGGATATGATATGCATTTTATTTCCACTCAAGTTTGGGCAGTACTAGGTGTGCGTTGACTATGCTAAGCCAGGTTTTCGGCTGGTATTTATGGGAAGATTTAACGGGACGAATGGATGCCTTCATATAAGCACACACTAGTTTCTAAGAAGCCGCGAAAAGTAGGCGCTAAACATTAATGAGGCAGCAGGAAATTGGGCATGTTTGTCGAAGAGTAACTTGTCTCTTTTGGCTTCTTTGCATTTTTTTGGGCAATCCGGGCCAGAGAACGAGATATACCGTTTCTCCGAGAGACGCCTGAATCGACTGCTATCTTTAACTATATTATCTTCTCAGGATTAGATTAAGATGAATGAAACGAAAGCAATTAGCAACAATCTATCATGGAAGGAGCGAGCCATATTGTGGCGTAAGACCCTGAAGCATACTATTGCCAAGAAACGAGGTCGGACGCTGACCATTATGGCTATACCAACCGGAGATGAATCTGTTAAAAGTATAAGCTTGCCGCTACTTTGGGTTTATGCAGGCCTTACGATCATTATCATCACTGGCATTCTTTTTGCTTCATCATATCTAGGGATGACCGCAAGTATTGCCCGCTCTTATGTAGATCACATGAGTAAGGATTCATATATTGAAGAATTGTCTAAGGATAATGCAGTGCTTAGCAATATCAATAGAGAAAACGAGAAACAACTGCTTGAGATTAATGAAAAACTAGCTCGGCTAGAAAAGGACTTGGCGTACCTCGATTCACTTAGTGGAGAGATTAAGGAAATCATTAAGGGGAAGAGTTCAACTACTGCCAGCGCGTCCATTCCAAGCAGAGGAGACTATGAGCGAGGAACCGTTCCAGGTTATCAAAGAGAGCAATCAGAGACGATTTCGTTAGTCAGCAGCCCGGATAAGGCGGTGTCTTTACAAGAACAGGCCACAAAGTTGGCGCAGACAACAAATAGGCTTGACGAATTGCAGCAATCCGCGGATAAGATGGAAACCCAACTTGGTTCCCTGAAGAAATCGGCTATTTCTTACCGAGATCGGCTTGATCATACTCCTCGTGGCATGCCTACAAGAGGAAGAGTAACGTCCCGCTATGGAGCCCGGCGTCATCCGGTCACCGGACGCACTCAAATGCATGAAGGTATCGACTTAGCTGCCCCTACAGGCACGCCTATTGTAGCAACGGCCGACGGCGTAGTGTTGTTTAGCGGGTCACGCGGAGGCTATGGACGTACAGTGATAATTAATCACGGATATGGATTCCAGACACTGTACGGTCATGCGAGTAAGATAGCTGTTCGCGTTGGCCAACGCGTCAAACGTGGGCAAGTCATTGCATATGTAGGGAGCTCCGGCGTAAGCACAGGGTCTCACCTCCACTATGAGGTTCGCGTTTCAGGAAAGCCGGTCAATCCATGGCCTTATATGAATTAACCTACTGATAGCCTGCTTTTACCAATGCCTTTATTGATCCGGTAAGACTCATGCTTTAGCGTATGTGCACCAGTTATGCGTTATTGCCGGACGAGAGTATTTAGCCGCGAAGTCCTGTGAAGGAAGCCTGCCTTTGAACTGAATCTCTGCGAAACAAAGAATCATGCAAAGTAGAATAGGTACTAACCGTTGCAGGTAAATTTCCATGCATTAACTGATTTGCTAATGGAAACGTTGACACAAGTCAATTGCAAGTAGGCACTTTTCTGTAATAATGGTGAGTAAAGGGGGAGCATTTAAATGTTTGGTAGGCGGCCCCAAGCCCCTCAGAATAAAAAGGTTGATACGATTATCGGAAAGGACACTAAAGCAACCGGACGAATAGAAATATGTGGTTCAATTCGTATAGATGGCTGCTTTGACGGGGACATTCACGCTGATGGGGATGTGGCAGTGGGTGATACCGGAAAGCTAAAGGCGGCAATTCACGCAGTAAACGTAACAATAGCAGGCGAAGTTGAAGGGGATATTTATGCTAGTGGCAGGCTGGAGATTGCTTTAACAGGGCGACTGTATGGAGAAGTGAAAGCCGGAGCGCTGCGGATCGAAGACGGGGCGATATTCAAGGGCTCATGCGAGATGTTGGAGGATCGGGAATCTCCAAAACTCCTAACAGGTGAAGTGTCTGAAGGGCTAGTATCACGCGATGAAATTGGAGGAAATGAGTGACCGGAAATGGTCTTTAAGAACCGTACCGAGGCAGGAAAGGTACTGGCAGGTCGGCTCAGCCAATATAGAGACAAGGATGCATTAATCCTGGCGTTGCCCCGAGGAGGAGTCCCTGTTGCAAGAGAAGTGGCTTCTGCGTTAAATGCGGAATTAGATGTTGTCATTACAAGAAAGATTGGGGCGCCTGGAAACCCCGAATTGGCCATTGGCGCAGTGACCGACGACGGCACTGTCTTCCTTAACGATTCTCTTGTTGCCGGCCTGGATGTAAGCAGGGACTTTATAGATCATAAGATTAAGCAGGCTAAGAGTGAAATCGCAGACTATGCCAAACGATATCGTGGGGAACAGCCCATTCCAAAGGTTGCTGATAGGGTTGTAGTTATTGTTGATGACGGTATTGCCACCGGCTATACGGTTTTGGCGGCAGCTGAAGCTACACTAAGGAAAAACCCTAAAAAGTTGGTTATAGCTGTTCCGGTCGCCCCTCGTGAGTCTGTCCATGAGCTTGAACAGGCGACAGGATGTCAGGTAATCGCTGTGACTCAGCCTGCTTTTTTCCTCGCTGTAGGGCAATTCTATGAAGATTTTAAGCAAGTATCTGATGAAGAAGTTCGTAATGCTCTCCGGAGCTACAGTGAATACAGGAGAACCGAAGCAAAGGATATTGATTAGCACTGACATAGTATCCTGAGCCTACGCAAATCTAATCGGTGAATTTATCTGTGCGATAGATTGACGATGCTATAGATTGCGTTCCTAATAGCTTCCTAAGTAGAATATAAGAGCCCAACCCGAGATATGCTATTCCCGAAAGACGGGGTGGCACAGAATGAAACGCATAGTCGCATTAGCGGATACCCTTTCGACTTATCGGGAGGTATTGGAGGAAAAAGGGTATCACACAGTCAGTCTCGATGAAGGCCTTGATATTGCCGATATAGTGCTTATTTCAGGCATGGACATAAATCACTCAGGGGTGTCGACTATTCACACCCGAGCGCCTGTGCTTGACGTTACAGGAAAGGCGCCTGAAGAAATTGCTAACGAAATTGAGAGACATCTTGGTTCCTTTTAGAATTGACCTGAGAGAGCAGACGGCACGTGTGGAGTCAGTCACAGTTTGGGACTGGAGCGTTCGCTGTGTCGTCTTTTTCTTTAGGTAGTCTTATGAACTCTTCTGAAAGCTGCAGAAGGGCCTTGGAGATTATATCCGCCATCTTCATTACCACCGAGAGCCTGGTGTTTTGAAGGACCAGATATTCCATGTACCCCCCAACGTTGACAATTCCGGTAACGTGGATATCGCCGATGGGAGGTAATGTCTTGCTGACACCGGTACCCGGTCTGAGTGGCCCTCGTGAGACAGTCACCATGCCTACATTTTCAAGCCTGCCAAGGCATGCATCCACCGCGATAACATATGGGTTCTGAAAGGAAGAGTAAGCTTCGTCTATTGCGGCATGGAGATTGGCTGCATGCACAGGAAAATCGAGCGTTCCCCAGACATATGAGGTATCAAGTCCGAGAGCAACCAAACGAGTGCCGATAAGAGGACCGAGCGCATCTCCTGTAGAGCGATCAGTTCCAATACAGAAGAAGAGCACAGGACGACAGACTGGGGGAGATAGATCGTTGATTATCAGCGAATGAAGCCTCAAGAATATTCTTTCCGGAGTTGTAGGATCATCAATATGACTGCGCCATAGCGTGTCACGGGAAATGCTTCGAAATGGCCCCAATTAAGCGCCCTCCTAAACGATATCCCCATGGTTTTGCTTTCCGTGTAACTTGTCGCCATACAGTTGTGAGACAATCGTCAATCTGATTTCTATGTTCTTATCATGATTCTATCCGTTCAATTAAACGCCGAGCACTGACGAGATCTGCATAAGCATGGTATCCGTTCAACTGAACGGATCGGTCTATGGTGACAAAATACTACTTGCAGTATATGAAGTCTAAGCATTAGATATTCCGTAGGTGCAAGATAGGGCTATTTTCTAAAAGCAAAATCACATACGCCTTAAAGCTCTACACATTGCATAAGAATTTAGGCGTAGGACACTTGCGATGTGAATGGGGGCGTACGAAATCTTGCGTAAGAACAGGATGCTTGAACTAGCTGCCAGTTATGTAGGGGCTGTTGTTGGAGCAGGTTTTGCTTCAGGCCAAGAACAGATGCATTTCTTTTCTCCGATGCGCTTCCAGCAGAAAACAGGAGCTTTTCCAGTAGGATCAGAGGTTTTTTTAGCAGGGGCACTATTTGTGTTATTTGGTGCAGCCCTTGGGGAGCTTGCATTTGAATACCAGGCATCCTCGTTGCGGGACTTCCTTAAACAGCTGGTTCCGTGGCCGTTGTATGTAGTTTACGACTGTTTAATGACATTTTTTATCTTCTGGTCTCTTTCAATAATGCTTGCAGGTAGCGGCGCGCTATTTAAGCAATCTATGGGCTTATCCTCGATTGCCGGAATCTTTCTTACGGCGGTATTTACCATTTTTGCCACATCTGCAGGAATAGACGGGCTACTTGCGGTCAACTTAGTCATGAGCCCGTTTATGGTAGTTATGTCCATCTTAGTAGCTATACTTTCGATATTGAAAAGAGCTCAAGGTTTTCTTGCGCCTATTACTACGGGAGGGTTCGAAGGCGCATTGGCGTCGGTATTGACTCCTTCATGGGCGCTTTCAGCTTTGCTATATGTTTCCTATAATGTTCTCATAGCTGTCGGGGTTTTCGCGTCCATGGGAAGAGACATACCGGATAGTGGAACAGCCAGACTAGGGGGCACGTTAGGAGGAATAGCCCTCTTGTTCTTCCTTGTAGCTGTCCAAAGCGTGTTAGTCTCTTATGGGGGATTGATGTTGGGCGAGGAGTTGCCTATGCTCAAAGCTGCATCCTACCATGGCTTGCTGGTAGAAAGGGGTTATTCCCTTTCTTTATGGTTTTCAATGGCTACTACGTCTGTTTGCAGCACCTTTGCAATATCGCAGAGGCTGGGCAAGCATTTTCAAATATCTAAGTTGAGCTTGATTGTAATAGTAACGGTTGTTGCCTGTTTGCCTGCTCAGTTAGGATTTACTAAGTTGGTGGGAACGGTATATCCAATTATTGGATATTTGGGATTGCCTATTCTCGGCTCAATTCTACTAAGATTCTTCAGAATGTGAATGATTTCTCATTAGCATGATAAACTGCAGAATCCTTTGAATACACATGGATACTCTAATCATCAACTATATGATGTATAATTTGGGTAGAGTTGCTAAATCTCACGTCCGGTTAGGTTCCTACGAAAGATGAGACGGAAAGCTGATATGGAACAATGTGGGATTACATGGAGAGCATGCGCTGGAGGAATACTTGACGCGAGAGTAGAAAAAATGCGTATAGATTTGACACCGGCATTGAGAGACGACAATAATTGCTGAATCCGGTGGAATCAACCGATAATGTCTACACCAAGAGCCGTAAGGAAGAGAGGATCTACAATTGGGAAGTAGGTTTGAATGATGTCTGTAACGTCTCGGAATCTACATATGAACCTTGTTTTGCTGCTTATTTGCTTTGTAGTTATGGCAACGCAGGCTTGCATGATTGATAGTATTGCTGACGCAGGAGCTGCTGAACCCGTAATTTTTCAACGGGTTTTCGTTGAGGATGTTGAACTTAGCGACATGACCCGCAGTGAGGCGGAAGAGGCGCTCTATCAGTATGTAGATAAGGTAGTTCTGCAACCACTTGTTTTGACATCCGGTGATGAAGCCTGGCAACTGGATCCTAATGATATCGGTCTTCACGTCTTTGTCCCTGAGATTGTCGAAAGGGCTTTGGCTGTCGGACGTGCCGGGAGTTGGTTGGATAGACTGAGATTTAGGAGAGCATCACCAGATAAGGTAGTGAGTATTCCTTTAACTATGTCAGTAGACGAAGACCTTTTTAAAGACTTTGTTTTCGACCTTATGGCTGAAATTCATATTCCTGCTGAGGATGCCGTTTTTATAATTAACGAGGATGATACGGTTACCGTGAAGCCATCGAGGATTGGCAGGCACCTTGATCCAAGAGACTTAGGAAATCGTATCAGAGAGACCCTTCCAAGGAGATACGATCGAACACTAGTTCTCAATGTGCAGCCTATTATGCCTTCCCTTACTACTTCTCAGGCAAATGCTATGGGTATCAAAGAGTGTATTGGTAAATTCTCAACAAGCTTCGATCCGGGCAACACATCAAGAGTCCATAACATACGGGAGGCAGCCAACGCTATTGATGGCACTATTCTTGGTCCAGGTGAGACATTCTCTTTTAACAAGACTGTAGGTCCTCGTAGCGCCGAAACAGGGTACCTGGACGCTCCCGTTATGGTTGAGGATGATTTAGTGCCGGGGATAGGTGGGGGAATATGTCAGGTGTCCTCTACCCTATACAATGCCGTGCTCCTTGCAAATCTAAGGGTGGTTGCCCGAGTAAATCATTCTATGGCCCCTGCCTACGTTCCAGCCGGTAGAGATGCAACAGTTGCTTACGATTACATAGATTTTAGATTTCGTAATGATGGATCAAGTCATGTCTTAATCAAGTTTTTCCTTAACAAGAATACCATTACCTCCAAAGTGTACGGTTATATGCCAAGCGGCCAAAAGATATCTATTATCACCTCGATTGAAGAGAGGATTCCACCCGGAGTCATAAAAAAGGAGGATGCTTCATTAGCCCCTGGCGATGAAGTGGTGGAGGATAGCGGGGCCTGGGGGTACGTAGTCACTGTTTATCGAGTAGTGGAGCAGGACGGCACAGAGCAGTCCAGGGAGCTGATTTCCAAAGATAGGTACCGTCCCAGATCAAAACGTGTCAGGGTTGGCATCGCTCTTTCCGAAAGCACATAGGAGACCTGTTAGGATCTCTTTCTTAGTCAACACGTGATCATTTATATGGCAAGAACAGCGGATGGGTAGAGATCCTGGAGGCAGTGTTAATGAAAAGAGACAAAAGGAGACTTAACCCCGGGTTCCTGGAAGCCCTCCAGTTTTATACGAATGTAACTATGCGAATTGGGGTTTCTCTCTTACTTGGCTTCCTAGCCGGATATATGTTGGATTTTAGACTCAGAACCCAGCCTTGGCTGTCGATCATCGGTTTTTTCTTAGGGGCTGGTCTGGGTTTCTGGAGTGTATATGACCTGATTAGGCTTACTCTTGAAAAAACAAAATCGAAATCAAAGCGGAGGCGAAGTATGAGATAGGGATGATAATATGTATTTTAGCAGGTGTTCTTATTGGGATAGCAGAACGTTTCATTCTCAGCATAACTGTTGAAAAAGCAAGGCATGCTGAGTCTTCCGATGTTTCCCTAAACATATATCGAGGTACGGCTGTCCGAGTTTTCATTGTAATTAGCGGGCTGGCACTAGGCGCTGTTATGTTGAATGAGGCGATGTTCATTTGCCTGGTTGTGTCCTATGCTATAACACACCTTGCCATGATGTTCTATGGTTTACGGAAGTCATTAGTTTGCGAGAGGAAACCCCGTAAAGAGCACGAATCCTAAAAGATAACGTCTTAGCTGACCATGAGGGTTGTTTGCTTATCCGGAGTTGGACAGAATGCAAGCGAATGGTTCTTTCCTTGATTGTCGAAAGCGAGTTCCGGACATCGCGAAGAAATGGGGGTAAGTCACATGGAACTCAAACCCTTCGCGCTTGAGCGGTGGTTTGGAAAGTATGAGTTTACTGCCAGGTACAATATTGCTGAAAGTTGCATCAAGCCTTTTACTGTACCCGAGCTTGAGGAAATATGCGGATGCGACCTACTGCGTACTCCGGAAATTACCAACCTTGGGTACACCGACAGTCGTGGCATTTTGGAATTGCGGGAAGAGATTGCCAAGCTTTACCCGGGTCGTACTACTGATAACGTATTAATAACCACAGGGGCAATTGAAGCAAACTATCTTGTATTTATGGCCTTACTCCGACCAGGTGATGTAGTCTTTACTGAATTCCCAGCCTATCAGCAGTTATACGAAGTCCCGCGGGCTCTTTTGAGTGAGGTTAAGTTGTGGGAGCTAAGAAGCGAAAGCAATTATCGACCTGATATTTCCAAGCTTGACGCTACAATGGCTGCTTCAGGCACAAGAATGATTGTGATTAATCATCCGCATAATCCTACCGGGGCATCTCTTGATGCAGGAAGTATGGCCGCAATTTGCGAGATTGCAGACCAATACGGTGCTGTTTTATTGTCAGATGAGGTTTATAGAGGGCTGACTCTTGTAGACGGGATTGCCACACCGTCAGCGCAACTATTTTCTGACAACGCCATAACTGTGGGGAGTATGTCTAAAGCCTTTGGTTTGTCAGGACTTCGTGTCGGGTGGATAGTCGGGCCTGAAGATATAATTGAGAAGTGTTGGACAATACGGGATTATACTTCGATATGTCCTCCGGGCCCTTCACAAGCAATAGCGCTGGCAGCATTACGGAATATAGGCAGTATCATGGCCCGAAACACTTCTCTTCTACGCAAGAATTTCTCTATCCTAAATCAGTGGATGTCTTCCAATTCTGACATTCTTAGCTGGATTCCTCCTTGTGAAGGTGCTGTAGCCTTTGTTAAGTACCACGTTGACGCAGATTCAGTACAAGTTGCAAGGGAGCTTGCGAATGCCGACAGCGTCCTCGTTGTGCCTGGAGCTTGCTTTGATGTAGAGGGTCACTTCAGGATTGGTTTCGGAGGAGATACTGACACGCTCCAAGCAGGACTGGAACTCACAGCAAAGCGTCTTCGAGCAATGTAAAGTCTTAAGATTTGCGGCTATCTCTGCTATTTCACGTGCTACTTCAGGAAGTTGGAGGTTAGAATATGCTATAATGTGGTTGTTACAGGAGAAGCATATGATGAAAAACGTAAAGTTACGAGTACCGTCAGGCGGACGGGAATTCAGGCTTGAGGCGATATGAGCGTTCAAAAGAGACTCAGTCCAAGAATCCACGGGGAGACTTGCTCCGTGGAGCGCCAGAAAGAACACTAAGACTCTTGCTGTATGACGTGTGGACAGCCCCAAAGAGGGTCGTGTCTATTGCTGAAGGCGGAGTGTAAAGAGGAGCTATCTATGAAGAGAGGCAAATTCATTGTCCTCGAAGGCATTGACGGTGCAGGGTGCACTACAGAGGCTATTAAACTAAAAGACTACATTGATTCTAAGTTGAAATTGCCTGTCCACCTAACCAAGGAGCCTACCGATGGACCGGTTGGCGGCCTTATTCGCTCAATCCTGGCAAAGCGAGTAGGCACCCTATCTTACGATGGGACTTTTCAGACCATAGAACCGCATAGTCTTGCCTTGCTTTTTGCAGCAGATCGTGTGGACCATCTCGAGGTAGATATCAAGCCTAAACTTGACAATGGAGTTGTTGTCATATGTGATAGGTACTATCTTTCGTCACTCGCTTACCAATCCCTACACGTAGATCTCAAGTGGCTTGAGGCCGTAAACGCAAAATGCATTACACCTGATCTGACTATCTTCGTTCAAGTTCCTCCTTTGGTTGCTGAACGTAGGCGTAATAGATCCAGATGGCATGTTGAGCTCTATGAAGAGACTGCTAAACTAGAGCAGGTAGCAGAGAACTACCTCGAGATCATTGAAATGCTTCAGAGAAGAGGCCAGAACATTGTCATTATTGATGGTAATCGACCTCCTCGAGAAGTGCAACGTGATATTATAGCTGTAGTGAGACCTTTACTCACAACAAGAACAACCTCAAGGAGCAAGAAGAATGAGCCTACGCAAGGCGCATTACAGCTCGATATTAGCCTTCCTGAAGAGTCAGACCGTAAGGCTAAGGGGGCTTTTTGATGCTGAAGTTTCATAATGAAAAGATTACAGTGACACTTGCTGAGGATAGGAATGAGCCTGCGAGTTTTTCGTGGGGCGGTAAAGACTATACAATTCGCGAGATACCGAAGGTTTGGCAAGATCGGGCCTTCCAAGCCGCGGCAGGTAAGCGCGGTCCTGCTAAACAATGGTGGAATCAAAGTGGTAGAGTGTTCTATCGTGTCATAACAGACGAAGACATTACTTTTGAACTCTACCATGATCCGCGTAAGGACCAGTGGTACTTGAGCAAAGAGTGGAGACACACCGAGCAAGAGTGACGGGGGCATGATTCTTTCGTATCTTTCAGCCTTAACTAATCCAGGGTCAAGGGCGTCGGGCTTTCGTCCAAAGGCTATGTGTGTCCATCAGAGTTACCCGGAGCCGATAACAGCATGCGGCAATCACCGGTGCAGTTTATATTAATATTACCCCTAAAAGCATGGTTTTTGATGAGCCTACACTATACCAGATCCGCATCCTTTATTTGTTTCATACCCCAACAGTGAGTATATGCAGCAATGTTTTGATACTGCACATCTTTTTGAGTCTCAACTTATTAATTTGATAGTAGAGTAGACAGAAGGTAGCAGAAAGGAGGCGTCATAGAGATCCCTAAAAGTCTATCAGATTCTTAAGGATCTCTTGCGAAAACGAGAGATGAAGACTGTTATTGATGTCAGAAGCGATACTGTAACAAGGCCCACTGAAGAGATGCTCCAGGCCATGGTTTCAGCACCTCTAGGAGATGACTGCAGTGGCGAAGACCCTACAGTTAACCGGTTGGAAGCCTTGGCTGCAAGCAGACTCGGTAAGGAGGCCGGCCTACTGGTGCCTTCGGGAACTATGGGCAACTTAGTATCTGTATTAGCCCACACCCAGCGCGGTGATGAAGTAATTATGGAATCTGAATGCCATATGTATTACTATGAGGTTGGCAACATCTCTGCTGTAGCCGGTGTAATACCTCGATTTGTCAGGGGCCATAATGGCGTGCTCAACCCTGACGATGTTACGAAGGCAATTAGAGGTGCAAACATACATTACCCGCCTCCCAGACTCATAGCTGTAGAGAACACTCATAATCGGGGCGGCGGAACTGTTACGTCTGTGGAGCTCTGTCGCGCTATTTGTGCCGTTGCTAAAGAGAAAGGACTATCCACCCATCTTGATGGCGCCCGAATATTCAATGCCGCAACGGCTTTAGGTGTTGACGCAAGAGAAATCGCACAAAACTTTGACTCTGTGATGTTCTGTCTTTCCAAGGGCTTGTCAGCGCCGGTGGGTTCTGTTGTTGTCGGTAGCCGCGATTTCATTGAGCGTGCAAGGAAGTATCGGAAAATGCTTGGAGGAGGAATGCGTCAAGCAGGGATTATAGCTGCTGCTGGGATTGTTGCTATAGAAACCATGACAGATCGGCTTGAAGATGATCATAACAATGCGCGTTATCTTGGGGAAGGTCTGGCATTGATTCCCGGCATCCACGTAGCTCTCGAGACCGTTCAAACCAATATGGTCTATTTCGATGTAAAGGGTCTTGGCTTTGACAGTTTTTCGTTCGCAAAGGAGTTGGAGAGGCGTAATGTGAAAGCCTCCCTTCGCCCTCCTACAGGCATCAGGATGGTTACACACAGACATATTTCCCGGGAAAACATTTCATGCGTACTAGGTGTGATTGAGGAAATATCCAAATGTCATCGGCATCCGATGCCGCAGATGCCGCAGTGATTTCTCTGAGTATTGAGGTATCCGCAGATGAGGCTGACTGGAAAGGAAGTGAGGAAGACGATAAAAAGAAGTCTTCCTCACAGATTTTTCAGACCATAATCTTTCCAGACCTCTCGTCAGTGAAAGCCTCAATATGCTTTTGCAAAGTAAACCCAAGTCGTAGCATTGTCGCCACAGTAAATACACTTGCCTGATTTAGGCTGGGCGTTCATTGGGATACATCTGATAGTAGCGCCTGTCTCTTCTTTTACTGCTACTTCACATTCCTGGCTTCCGCACCAGGGGGCAAATATGAGACCGCGCCGGTTTTCCATGATAGTCTTAAACTCCTTGTAATTGTCTATTACGTGAGTGTTCTCATCCATGAAGCGTTTAGCTCGTGCGTAAAGGCCTGCCTGAATGCTATTTAGCATGTCTGTTACAGTATCTTCTAAATTATCTATAGGCACAGCGGTCTTCTCGCCTGTGTCGCGTCGAACCAACACTACTCTTCCTGCCTTAACATCACGTGGCCCGATTTCCAACCTAAGGGGAACACCCCTTAATTCCCATTCATTAAACTTCCAGCCCGGCGAGTATTCCTCTCTTGCATCCATTTCAACTCTGCAGATCTTTTCCAGTCTCCTAAAAACATCGTGAGCTGCCTCAAGCACAGTCTCTTGAGAGGGGGGCGGCATGATAGGCACAACTATTACTTGTACCGGGGCAATTCTCGGCGGAAGCGCAAGCCCTCGTTCATCTCCATGAACCATAATGATACCACCGATTAGTCTCGTCGAAACGCCCCAAGAAGTCTGCCATACATATTTCAATTGGTTATCCTTATCAAGAAAAGAGATGTCAAACACTTTTGCGAAGTTCTGGCCCAAATTATGGGATGTGCCTGCCTGTAGAGCCCGGCCATCAGTCATGAGTGCTTCAACACAGTAAGTTGTAACTGCGCCTGCAAATTTTTCCCTCTCTGTTTTTTTGCCGGTTAGAACAGGCATTGCCAAATCCTTAGAGATAAAATCCCTATATATGTCCAGTATCTTTAGGGTTTCTTCTTCTGCTTCCTCTTCAGTTCTATGACAGGTATGTCCTTCTTGCCATAGAAACTCTGAGGTTCTTAAAAACAGTCTGGTAGTCTTCTCCCAACGCACAACATTGGCCCATTGATTTATTAGCACTGGGAGATCCCGCCACGAACTAATCCACTTTGAGTACATATGTCCAATAATTGTCTCAGAGGTAGGTCTGACAACAAGGGGTTCTGCCAACTCTTCATTACCCGCCCTAGTTACCCAGGCAACTTCAGGAGCAAAACCTTCAACGTGTTCAGCTTCTTTTTGAAGAAAACTCTCCGGAATAAACAGCGGGAAATATGCATTTTTGTGTCCGGTGGCTTTAAATCGTCTATCAAGCAGTTCTTTTATGTTTTCCCAAATACCGAATCCATATGGACGTATGACCATGCAGCCTCTTACCGGCGTGTAGTCAGCAAGTTCTGCCCGAAGGATTACATCTATATACCATTGGGAAAAGTTTTCTGATTTTGGGGTTATATGTTGTACAAATCCTTCTGATTTTTCCATTTTGCTTGTGTCCCTCCTAAGTCAACTATAGAAAGTCTTCATGTCCATGCAGTTCTTATCAGAGCACCCTATATGTCAGATAGGCTAAACTAATGCGCTATTTACGGCGACTTGCAACGAATGACTGACAATGAGAAAAGTCTCCCAAGTATAAAACTAAAGCCTTCTCAGTAAAAAAGCCTTCGCCCATATGAGGGCGAAGGCAAAGACCCCGCGGTACCACCCCGATTGGCACTGTGCAGCCGAGACACAGTAACCCACTCTACTTTGTGCCTACAGTTCTATAGGACACTCATCCCTTTTAACGGCAGGGACCCGTCGAACTTATCATTCGCAGCTCCGGGGTGGGTAACACATTGACACGGTTGGCGAACCTCTCAGCAGGCGGCTCACTTTCTGTGCTCCGTGGTAAATGGTGGCCCCTTCATCACCAAGTTTGGCCGGATTCATTTGTTCACTTGTGGCCATATAATAGCATATTCGCCTTTCACAGGCAACTGCCGGCGCAATTGTGTCTGAGTCAAGTTTCAGGCATGGGTCACCTCAAATTCCAGTACTATTAGCTTAGGACAATGTCGTTCTATAATACCCTGAAATAACGAGACCGATCTAAAATAAAAAATTTAACCCTCGCTTTTCCAGAGCACTAAAGGTAACGACTAAGCCTGTGGTGACGCCGCTTGCAAAATCCCGCATGCCAGATGTCCCGACCTGGCTAAGCAACTCCCATCGGTAACTTGTCCCATTATTGCAAATACCTGTTAACATAATGGGCAACTGATGATACAAAGACATCGATAGTGTGATGATGAGATTGTAGTTGTAGGGGCTCAGGTCATGAAGCATCGGAAAGGCTCACTTCTCTAAGTTCTGATATTCAGGTGTAGCTGGAGGCCCGGGGGGGGGAAATCGACGGGCGCAAACTGAATACCAGGCGCACTATGTAGTTGGGGATGTAGCCAAGGCGCTATGTCTGAGCCCTGTAACTGTTCGCCAATATATACGAGAAGGCAAACTCTTCGCTGGAAACCCAGGGCGGAGTCGGTATGTTCCTGCCGATGAAATCGTGAGGTCCATCCATAATGAAGCTTATGAGAAAAAACAGCCTTGAGTTGATCTAACCGGGGCTACGATTTATTGAGTGTGAGACTTCAATCGGAGAAGGCCTGTGATGTGACTATTATGCCAAGACTCCGGTGGCAAGAAAGTATACGTAGAAGTAAAGCGGATTGCAGGCAAGAGGGTCGTTATCCAAGTCGGGCAATGGGCTCTCTTTGTGTTCTTATGTGCCGTACCAACTGCAAATCCAGCTGATAGCACCAGACATGCCCTGGTATGTCTCTCGTTACTGTGACCATTTAATCTATGAAAGCCGCAATATGTTGATATGCTTATCAGCTCTACCATGTTCGAGGCTTGCAGAGAATCTCGTGAACCCTAAGGCCAAAAGCATTATTAGAGTGCTCCGGAACGATAATGGCTGCTGTGTCTGCGCCTGAACCGCTGCCTCCCACTGCTACGACTTCTTTCCCATACGGTACCAGGCCTGCATCCAGAGCCATGATGGAAATCTCCACACATACCTTGAGGCCTTGCCCAAGCATTCTCAGACTATTTGCGATTATCTCCGGGGGATAGATGCCTCCGTATTGGTTTCTAACAGCCCTGTCAACACCTGCCAGGACATGGGTGGTAGTAAGGACTTTTACGCCATGTGAAGCGAGGTGCGCGCGCTCATCGTCTAGCATGTCATCAACTCCTGGACCGTGAAAGCCGACATGATGTGTAACACAAGTAACGAAGAGGTCGCCGGCACCTAGTTCCAAGGCCTTCCTTATAGTGGCTCCGGTGTTAGAAGCAATAATAATGTGTTCTATCTGACGCGTCCTACAGGTATCCAGGGCTATTCTCAGAGTATTGATTGTGTTTTCCGGACCGGCCAAGTCCCATATCATTGGTAATGCCTCCTTAAAAGTTTTGTTTGCCTAAAGTCTTGGGAGCAGGCGAATAAGAATAGGAGCTACAGCTATTGCAGGCAGTAGATCTGCTACCTGAATCTTCTTGATTCCGAGCATATCCAGGCCTATTCCCACAATAAGCAATCCGCCTGTTGCGGTCATCTCAATAATTGCAGCATCTGTCAGTACCTGCTCCATAACCGACGAAAGGACGGTTAGTCCTCCTTGGTAAACAAGAACTGCCACTGCAGATAGGGCTACTCCGATCCCCATAGCCGCGCCGAAGGCAATAGAGCAGAACCCATCCATCACAGATTTTGTCACGAGGATTTGATAATTCCCTGAAATGCCGTCTTCAAGCGAACCGATAATTGCCATAGGGCCTACACAGAACAGGAGAGTAGCCGTAAGAAAACCTTTCGCAATTTGTGATTGCTGAGTTGCAAGACGTGCCTCAAGGCGGGCTGCGATGTCTTCAAGGCGTCCTCCGATATTCAACACCGCTCCTATGATTCCCCCAATTATCAAAGAGAATAACGAGGTAAGGATGCTTTGTGTTTGAAGAGCCAAGTGTATTCCAAGAAAAATGGTAAACACGCCAATTCCCTGGATCACTACATTGCTGACTCTGTCCGGCATGCGTGTCTTAAGCAACATGCCTAGGGTTGTCCCACCTAAGATTGTTGCTACATTAATTAGTGTTCCTTTCATGGGCATATTCATTGCCTCCCGGTGTGTCTTACTATGTAACTATGCTTTGAATAGGCAACGAATAGTCAACAACCGTATTCGTTGCGGCCTGCATTTTTTCCGGTGACTACTCCAAGTAGTAAAGAATATTGGAGATATAACATGGTTTGCTTGCAATTTAGGATCGTGTTTCTACACATGGGTATAGGATACCTGCTACAACCAAATGAAGTACATGGCGATGTCGCAGGTTCCCTTATAAGAGAGGTTTAGCTGAGGATCCTATCTGGCGAACCTTAAGATGGACGCAACCGTCAAGTGGCATATGGACTATTGCCCACGCATGCTAAACTAAACGACAGCAGGAAACTCCAAATTCCACAGCGGACCCTGCCGTAATGTGTCGAAAGTTGGTGTAAATCCGGATCTTGATTGCGAATCTATCATCTTCCTTTCCTAATTATGATAATGCAAGTTTTCTTGCATCGCTTGAAGATAGGCCCGATAAGCTTTTCCAGTAGCTGATACATGGAAGCGCCCTCCTATTCTTCGCTATCATTTGCCTCAGTAAGCCGGCTTGAAATCCCTATTGCATAGATATTCAAAGGATTGCTCTTAAGTAGTGCCTAAGGGTAAAGTCTTCAATCATAGATCATAATATCGCGCAGAAGGATAAATTGTGCAGTTTTCTTACAGAAGATTGGACGAGAAAGTCCAGCCCATGGATTTGTTGAACCGCAGATAACCCAATTTAGCGTGGCGAACGGGACAAGGCATTCTCAATGACTCGGCCCTCTTTCCAGGGAATTCAGGGGAATCATGGTCTTAAGGGAGATCTGTTGTGAGACTTTACTTTTTTTCCACAACCAGGTTCCCGGAAAGAAGGAATCAAGGGGTTTTAGTCTAATATCCTAACTTTTGCAGTTGCTACAGTGAAAATGGCCGTCAAAGCCTTGCATATCAAGGGTTTGACGGCTTGATAATGTTGCAAAAAGTTGTTGTGCATTCAGGTTTTTTTCGTGGCTCCTAAAATATTTTTAATATCCCCTAATCTGAGGTACTTGTGGCTAAGATCCACGCCAAGCATTTCGGTGATGGCATTTGTGATCTCATCAGCGTAATCAAAAACATACCAGTTCTCTTCGAGACGGCTTCCTGATGCTTTGTTCAGGCTTTCCACAATCCTCGGGATCGTGTATTTGTTGTCGAGGCATAGAGACAACAGACGGGCAATGAGAAGGGCGACAAAACAAATTAGGAAATGCGCCTGGATATGATCATTGCGCGAAAGATAAACAGGGCGGGCTTCAAGGTCGCTTTTTGTGATTTTGAATGCCTCTTCGATCTGCCAGAGCCCGCGGTATATTTCGACGATCTCCTCATCGCTCTTTTTCCACTCACTGGTGACGATAGCATAGTAGCCGTCGAACTTTTCTTCCTCGCGTAATTTTTCCTCATCGAATACCGGCTTCTGCTTTGTTATGATCTCGCCTGTTTTAGGGTCGAAAACAAGGTTTTTCACATATTTTGCTGCACCGTATGATATGGCTTTGTTGTATTTTGAAGGGTTCTTTACCATGTCCCGGGCTTTCAAAAGAGCGGGTTCACGTTCGGCCTTTGCCTTGCGGTCATAGTCAGCGCTGTAAAATACGACCTGCTTTTCATCAATGCGGACCTTGCTCCTACCCCCCTCCACATTGCTGACGGCAATTTCACGTGGATACAACCTGGATTTGATTTTGTAACCCTCGCCGATCTGCCGGTATCCGGATTCGTCTAAGACGTAACTTTTTAATTCCTTGTTCCCGCCACGCACAGTTTGCGAATAAACATAACCATCGCCTTTAACAAGGCTAAGCGCAATGTTATCTGCCGTGTTAATTCCTTTGTCCTCTACGATAATGATGCGGCCGATCTCATAATCCCTTTTCACCTTGTCCAAAACCGGCATCAAGGTTTCACAATCATTGGTGTTGCCTGGAAAGAGCTCATACAAGATTGGGAGGCCTTTTGTGTCCATAAGCAGCCCCATCTGTATAATCGGATCAGGACGATGCTCCTTTGATACGCCTTTTCTTTTCATCTCGTCCTGTCTTTCTGTTTCGAAGTAGTAATTTGTGACATCATAATAGACCAATTCAGTGCTTCTCCCAAATTTATCTTTCATCTGCCGATGCAGATATAACTGCAGGTCATCTTTAAAAGTGACAATCTGCGAGAGACAGCGGTAGACGTCGTCCAAGGAGAACTCGGTGTTTTCAAAGTATCTGTCTCTTTCCTCGTATGTTTTTTTCTTGGACGCAGGAGCAAGGATCCGGGAATAAATGAGGAGCTTCATGATATTGTTTGTATTGAATTCAGATTTAAACGATCTGGACTTGTTATAGAAGAAAATGTGTAAGCCGAGTTTGTGGTAAAGCTTGCTCAGTGCAGCATAGCCAAGATTCTTCCTGTTGGCTTGGTTTTCTACCAAGGTCTCTTCCGGATCGAGGCTGATTGTAACCGGTTGTTTCTCCAAAGCTGCTTTTTGTGTCATCTCCTCGGCAACGCCCCTGAAATGAGCGATAGGGTCGGGGTACTGCTTTTCGAGCTCATCAAGGTATCCAAGGGATTTGATTGTTCTATGTTTGACCTTTTTTGTCACCGGATCTCTGTAGCCCTGAACGATTGACAGGTAACGGCGGCCATTGCTAACGCCTACCTTCAGGTACATGGCAACACCTCCAATCACCGGTAATTATACCATAATCGTCAACTATATAAATCCAAAAACTTGACAAAAAAAGTCCCCATAAACTCACTGTTTACGGGGCTTTTACGTGACTTGTCACTGGTTGCTTACTGCAAAACTAGGGAGAGAGTCCAGCCCATGGATTTGTTGAACCGCAGATAACCCAATTTAGCGTGGCGAACGGGACAAGGCATTCTCAATGACTCGGCTCTCTTTCCGGGGAATTCAGGGGGATCATGGTCTTAAGGGGGATCTGTTGTGAAACTTTACTTTTCTCCCACAACCAGGTTCCCGGAAAGAAGGAATCAAGGGGTTTTAGTCTAATATATATTAGCAGGAATATAGTAAGTGTCGGTTCCAACCGGTGCAGTTACGAAGCGAGGTTAATTCCCTGTCTTGTGGAAAGTTTTGATCCCACATGGGGGACGAATAGAGGAATCCCTGGCTTCGGCCGTGGGGAATTGACACGTCTACTCAAGAATACAACATGAATAGGTTGCCGGATGAAACCAGGGGGAGATGCCTTCACAGGAACCGGAGATTATCCGGTGTTCGGTAGAAGAAGGAGCCGTAGGAGCAAGATACCTCTCAAGCCGAAAGGTGTCCAAACTCTCAGGCAAAAGCACCTCTGGCGGACGGACCTCTGGAGAGGCGCACTTTATCTTCGTAAGAGCGCCGCCGACGGAGTAACCCGCCCGCTCTGCCAGCAGACGGGGAATCTCTCAGGCGACAGGACAGGGAAACGGGCAGCAGACTTTGCCCGTTTTTTTTCTTAGAAGTAATCAAGGAGGTGCTTGAAATGACGGAAACCCACTGTGGTGAACCAAGGAAGACCCCGTTATACGATGCTCATATTCGCGCCGGGGCAAGAATGATCGATTTTGGCGGCTGGCTCATGCCTGTGTATTATCGAGGAATCGTAGAAGAGCACAAGAAAGTAAGACAAAAAGTGGGGCTATTCGATCTCTGTCATATGGGAGAAGCCAAGATATTCGGTTCACGGGCTCTCGAGTTTCTACAAAAGATTACCACCAATGATGTGTCCGCTCTTGCTGTAGGCCAAGCTCAATACACACTACTTTGTTATCCAGATGGCGGAATAGTTGATGATATCTTAGTCTGCAAGATCGAAGACGGATATCTCCTTGTCCTAAATGCTTCAAATACAGCTAAAGATATGGAATGGATTCGGTCTCATGCAGAGGACGGCGTGGAGATAAAGGATATGTCGCCGCAGACCGCTCTCCTCGCTATACAGGGGCCTGACTCAGCTGCCTTGCTTTCCCAATTGACTGATGTTGATCTGGATAAAGTCTACTACTATCAGTTTACCTTCGGGCGTGTAGCAGATGTTGATTGCTTGATATCTCGTACCGGATATACAGGTGAAGATGGATTTGAGCTGTTCTTCGAACATACCCATGCCGAAACTTTATGGGAAGCTCTGCTTAATGCAGGCTCTGCGTATGACATCGAACCTATCGGGCTCGGAGCCCGCGATACTCTGCGTCTTGAGATGGGATATTCTCTGTACGGAAATGAGCTGGATTCGACAACAAATCCTCTGGAGGTTGGGCTAGGCTGGATTGTGTCCAAGACCAAGGGCGATTTCGTGGGGAAGGATGCTATTGAGCAGGTCAGGAAGGACGGCATCTCACGACGGCTTACAGGGTTTAAACTACTCGAGCGTGGTGTGCCTAGGACAGGGTTTCAGATAGAAAAAGATAATGAGGTAGTAGGTGTCGTAACAAGCGGCTCGCTCTCCCCGACGCTTGGTATAGGTATCGGGATGTGTTTTGTGCCTCCTGAGTTGGCCAAGGCGGGGAATCAGTTCCATGTGATCATCAGGGGCAAGAAAGTTCCTGCAGAATCTGTAAGACCCCCTTTCGTAGAGACAAGAGTAAGAAAAGCTAAGTAAGAATAGAGTTATTGTGTGGCACGAAACCGATGTTCCACGTGAAACAATGGATTATCCCACTATTTTCATGGTAAAGGGCTGCTTTTATGAAGCAACATTAACGGTGTTAGGGGTAACAGCGAAGACTTAGGTAACTAGTAAGCCTTGAAGGTAAGGAGGAGAGGTAACGTGTATCCTAAAGATCTAAAGTACACAGAAAAGCATGAATGGGTGCGTGTTGATGGGAATCAGGCAACTGTAGGTATTACATATTTTGCCCAAGATCAACTTGGCGCAATTGTCGGAGTAGGCTTGCCTGACGAAGGTGCAATTGTCGAGAGAGGTTCAGAGCTTGCTGACCTTGATTCAATGAAGACAGCAGATCAGATTTTTGCGCCTGTAAGCGGAAAGATTGTGAAAGTCAATACGGCATTGGAAACTCAGCCGGAACTGCTTAATGACGAGCCGTACGGTGAGGGATGGGTCGCTGTTATTGAGATGACCAACTTGACGGAACTGGACGAGCTCATGTCTGCAGACGAATACGAAGCTCACGTGGCCAAGGAGGCTGGTGAGTGATGAACTACGTTCCCCATACAAGTGAGGACCGTAGTGAGATGCTAAAAGTTATAGGTGTTTCCAGTATTGATGAGCTGTTTTCGGATGTTCCTTCAGAAGTCAAGCTGCATCGCGAGCTAAACCTACCGGCCGCGATGTCCGAATTTGAGCTCATAAAGTACATGTCTGGGCTTGCTGGAAAGAACACCACAACTGACAATATGGTTTCATTTTTGGGCGCGGGAGTCTACGACCATTACGTGCCTAGTGTTGTCAAGCATATTATCTCACGGTCCGAGTTTTATACCTCATATACTCCATATCAAGCTGAAATAAGCCAAGGAATGCTCCAGTCCATCTTCGAATATCAGACACTTATGTGCGAGCTGACTGCAATGGACATCAGTAATGCCTCGCTATATGACGGTGCCACTGCAATTGCTGAAGCTGCGATGATGGCAAGTAGGCTGACTCGTAAACAAGAAGTGATCATTTCACGAGCAGTGCATCCTGACTATCGTAGAACATTAAGAACATATGCGCATAACTTGGAGCTCAATGTGATAGAGGTTCCATTCAAACACGGTGCAACTGATATCGAGGCACTAAGAGATCTTGTTTCCGATGAGACCGCCTGTGTCATTCTACAGAGCCCAAACTTCTTTGGGTGCATAGAGAACATGGCGCTTGCAGCAGAAGTGGCCCACGGGGAAAAGGCACTCTTTGTTGCGTGTGTGGATCCGATATCCCTGGGCATTCTAGCTCCTCCTGGAGAGTATGGTGCTGACATAGCGGTAGGTGAAGGACAGGGGCTTGGAATTCCCATGGGTTTTGGCGGGCCACATTTGGGCTTCCTAACCTGCCGTAAAGAACATTTGAGACAGATGCCTGGGAGAGTTGCCGGAGAGACCCATGACAGTCAAGGACGTCGAGGATATCTTTTGACGCTTCAAGCCAGAGAGCAGCATATCAGGCGAGATCGAGCAACATCGAATATTTGCTCCAACCAGGCCCTTTGTGCTCTTGCTGCAACTGTCTACTTGTCATGGCTAGGAAAACAAGGGATCAAGGAAGTTGCGGAGCTGTGCGTTCAAAAAGCGCATTATGCATGTGAAAAACTTTCCCTGATTCCTGGGTTCGAGCAAAAGCATGAAGCGCCTTTCTTCAAAGAATTTGTTGTTAAAACACCTCTCAAGCCTGAAGAACTTTGTGCAGACCTTCTCGAGGCAAACATTCTCGGTGGGTTACCGCTTGGACGGTTCTATTCTGACCTGTCTGATTCTATTCTGGTTGCGGTGACAGAGAAGCGAACCAAAGAAGAGATTGATACACTATGTCGGGCATTGGAGGGATTAGTATGAGTATGCCACTGATTTTCGAAAAGAGTAAGCCTGGTCGTAAAGCCTATTCCTTGCCCGAACTTGATGTTCCAAAGAAAGAATGCCCGGACGTGTTACCTGACTGGGCAATTCGAAAACAACCTGCTTCCTTGCCTGAAGTAAGTGAGGTTGACCTTGTTCGTCACTATACCAAATTGTCTCGGCGAAACTACGGAGTAGATCAAGGTTTCTATCCCCTTGGGTCATGCACAATGAAGTATAATCCCAAGGTAAATGAAGATATCGCAGCTCTTTCCGGATTTAACAATATCCATCCTTATCAGCCTGAAGAATTGGTTCAGGGTGCGCTGGAATTAATGTACGAATTCGGACGGGATCTGTGCGAAATCAGTGGGATGCACGAAGCTTCGCTTCAGCCTGCTGCAGGGGCTCATGGGGAACTTACAGGGCTGATGTTAATAAGGGCATATCATGAGAGCCGTGGAGACGGCAAAAAGAGGACTAAAGTAATAGTCCCAGACTCAGCGCACGGGACCAATCCTGCCAGTGCTGCATTCTGTGGATATCAGGTGGTTGAAGTAAAGTCAGACGAACGAGGGGGAGTTGACCTCGATTCTCTCCGTGAAGTTGTGTCTTGCGATGTTGCAGCCCTCATGCTGACTAACCCCAATACACTTGGGCTTTTCGACGAAAATGTTGTTGAAATCGCGAGAATCGTTCACGATGCCGGAGGACTTCTCTATTACGACGGCGCTAATATGAATGCGATAGTAGGTATAGTGCGTCCCGGAGACATGGGCTTTGACGTTCTCCATTATAATGTGCATAAAACCTTCTCTACGCCACACGGAGGTGGAGGCCCGGGTTGTGGGGCTATTGCAGTCAAAGAGATCCTAACTCCGTTTCTCCCCGTGCCGGTTGTTGAAAAACATGGTGATCGATACACTCTGAATTACGACAGACCCCAGTCTATTGGTAAGGTCAAAGGATTCTACGGTAATTTTAATGTTATGGTAAAGGGATTTGCATACATTAGATCCCTTGGCGCGGAAGGATTGCGCAAAGTAGCGGAGACTGCGGTTCTTAATGCGAACTACATCATGAGAAGGCTTGAGAAATACTATCACTTGCCTTATGATCGCCACTGTAAACACGAATTTGTCATTGATGCATCCCGCCAGCTTGAATATGGGGTGCATACTAACGATATTGCAAAAGCCCTCCTTGATCTTGGGTTCCATGCTCCAACTGTATACTTCCCGCTTATTGTCAGGGAAGCCATGATGATTGAGCCTACGGAAACCGAATCAAAGGAAACCCTCGATGCTTTCATCGAGGCCATGATACAAATAGCACAGCTTGCTGAAACCAGAGCGGAGAAGCTTCAGACAGCGCCACACAATACAGTTGTAGGTAGGCTGGATGACGTTACTGCTGCGAGAAGACCTGTATTGCGTTGGACTCCTCCTGAGAAATAAGGGATTCCCAAGAACTGCAATGCGAGGGTTACCTGCGTTTTCAGCTGTAAGTGACAATACTGCTAACAGCGCAGGTAACCCTGCTTCTTCAGAAAACATGGCAGATGCAAGAGCTATCACATGCCGCGCAAAGGCAGAGAAACATGTCGCTAATTGTGTAAAGGTTGCTGAAAACTATGAGTATCTCAAAGCCCCGTGTGGAAGTTGATATCCGGTCCTTTGCAGCGCAGCCATTAGAGAGTCTGATGAAATCGGCATGGGATATCCGTCTCAGGAATTTCGGATCAGGTATTGAATGGGTAAACCCAATCCGCACAGCCGTCCTGAGCGTAACCGGGACGACATGCGCACTCGGGTGCGCTCACTGCGGTGGCAAATATCTTGAGCATATGCTTCCTATTGAACGTTGGCGTGAGCTTGATCCTGCCAAGATTTCCAGTTGTCTCATCAGCGGCGGATGCGATTGTTTAGGCAAAGTTCCGATAGAGCCGTATATCCATCTACTTCCGGAGCTTTCGTCAAAATGGCGACTCAACATGCACCTTGGACTGACTTCTGAAGAGGTCATAAGTAGCGTCTCTCCTTTCTGCCACGTGGTGTCATTTGACTTCATAGTTGATGACGAAACCATCCGGGACGTCTATGGCTTTCCTGCTTCCGGGCAGGACTTTCTTGAGACATATTGTATGTTAAGACAATATGTAAACGTAATTCCCCATATCTGTATTGGCTTACGAGGCGGACAGATTTCAGGCGAACTTGATGCAATTCATGCCCTAACCGGTATTGGCGCTGACGCCATTGTCTTTATCGTATTTATTCCGACGCCGGGAACTTTCTACGGGAATTGTGCACCTCCGCCTGTCGACAGTGTGGTACGTATAATTGCCACTGCAAGGCGCGTATTTCCTCAGACACCGATTTACCTCGGATGTATGCGCCCCCATGGCCGGTATAGACATATCCTGGACCCTATGGCGATACGAGCAGGGGTGAACCGGATAGTAGCGCCAGCCCAACAAGCGAAGGCTGAGGCTTCAAAGTTGGGGCTTAACGCATCATGGTTAGAGGAGTGCTGTGTATTGTGAACCGCGGCGGAACGATAAGGGTATCTGTAGGTACTGCGACAGCCTTAGGGCTGACAAATACGCGATGTGATGTTCTTCCTAGTACTGCTTATTTGCTGACTACCGGTGGATGTATGTCGCGATGCACATTCTGTGCGCAGGCTAGATCCAGCAAAACCAGAGAAGCCCTTCTCTCCAGGGTGAGTTGGCCTGAATTCCCTATTGAGCAGGTTCTTGAGGCCTTCGCCAAAGGCAACCCCGTCTTACGACGAGTATGTATCCAGGTTACATCTGCGCCCGGCGTGCGAAGTGTCGTCGAAGAAATAGTCAGCGATATACTGAGAGTTAGACAAACGTACGGATTCGCTTACGAGATATCATTGTCGTACCACCCTTCTTCTGTTTCTGATATGGAGAGTCTGTTCTCATTAGGAGTAGATAGGATAGGGATTGCTCTGGATGCTGCAACTCAGCGAATACATGAAATAACGAAAGCAGGGTCCGCATCCTGGGCGAGTACCATGAAACTCCTTGAAGAATCTTCTGCGAGCTTTCCGGGGAGAATCAGCACTCACTTAATAGTAGGACTCGGCGAGACAGAAGAGGAACTTGTTAGGATAATGCAGCGACTGAAGGACCTTGGAATAACGATAGGCCTTTTTGCATTTACACCTATAAAAGGGACACCAATGGAGCGAGTTCCTCAACCTCCGCTCGATGCCTACCGCAGGGTGCAAATAGCCAGATATCTTATTGCCGGCGGGCATGTTACGAGTTCAGAGTTCACCTATGTTGACGGACGCATCTCAAAGATCGGTTTGGCTCCTGAAACCCTTAAGATGCTGATAAGCACAGGCGCTCCGTTTGAAACCTCCGGTTGTCCGGGTTGCAACCGGCCGTACTACAATGAACGTCCCGGAGGAATTACTTTCAATTACCCAAGGCCTCTGACAGAAGCTGAAATTGACAATTGCCTCCTTGAGGCGAAACTCAAATAAAAAGAGCAGACTCAGGTCGCTTAAGTGGGGCGTACTCAAGCGCGTAGACCAAACTTAAGTTGAGTGCATGTATTAGACTTGACTTGTGTTTACATGTACAGATCAGACTTGAATGTAAGGGCTGCGGTTTTTGTCTATGGACGAAAGGTCAATAGCCCGGAGAATTCTTAAGAATAATGTCAGCTGAAAGAAGACAGGTGGGGGAGGAAACTTAATGAAGTGGAGACTGCTTCGTACAGGATATAATTCAGGCGCCTGGAATATGGCTGTAGATGAGGCTATAATGATTCATGTAGCGAAGAAGGCGGTTCCTCCTACTTTCCGGTTGTATGGCTGGAGACCGCCTACGCTGTCTCTCGGCCGTCTGCAATCTTATCAGAGGGATGTAGATTCTGACAACTGCAGAAGTTTAGGGGTGGATGTAGTGCGGCGTCCAACAGGAGGGAGAGCTGTTCTTCATGATAATGAGGTTACTTATAGCCTCATTATCAGTGAGGACGATCCTTTTCTCCCCCCGAATCTTCGGGATTCATTTTATTTGGCCACAGATGGGATAGTAAAGGGACTCGCTGTTCTTGGAATAGAAGCTGAAATCCAAGGCAGACAATTTGCGGGAGGTCTTGCCAAGGCTTGCCGAAGTGAATTGCGAGGCGAGCAAGAAGCGGGTCAGGCTGTTCAGTCCGGGGCGTGTTTTGATTCGCCTTCATGGTATGAAGTAGTTGCGGACAATAAGAAACTCGTAGGTAGCGCACAAGCCCGGCTGAATGGAGTGTTCCTTCAGCATGGATCCATTCTCATTGCTTTGGACGCAGATAAAGTATGCCACGTCTTGCAATATGATTCGCCTGACGCCAGGGCTTACGCTTCGACGCAGCTTTTAGAACATGCTACTTCAATAGAAGCCATCTTAGGACGTTCCGTAAGTTTTGCAGAGGTAGAAGAAGCTGTTATTTTGGGTATGCGGGAACATATTGGTCCGATAGAACTTGTTGAGGGGAAATTGCTTCCGGAGGAGTTGTCATCTGCAGAGGATTTAATTTCTCGGAAATATGCAGCGGACGCTTGGACAAAGCGTCGCTAGGCTAAGGATCCTCAACATAAAATCCTGTAAATATGAAACCCCGGAGAAGAACGAAAGGTGGATCCTCAGGAGGTGCCCTTATTGATGTCAGAATCCAAACTCAACGAGAGGGACTTAGAGCGGTTAAGAGAGGACGCAGGCGAAATTTTCGCCGGCGCGCTGGATGCAGTGGATCCTTATAAAGCTGTGCATCTTCATGTTACCAGAGAAGGACATTTTCTCAACGTGGATGCCTACAGATATGACTTACGAGAAGTCGAAAGGGTAATTGTGGTCGGCGCAGGAAAAGCCAGTGCGAGGATGGCAGTAGCTATCGAAGAAATTCTGGGTGACTATATTAGTGACGGGTTAATTAATGTCAAGTATGGCCACGGGGAGCTTCTCCGAAAGATAACCGTATGGGAGGCAGGCCATCCAGTGCCTGACAAGCGCGGTATGGAGGGCGCTCGTCGGCTGCTCGCTCTTGTGGAGGACGCAAGGGAGAGCGATCTTGTAATATGCCTAATCTCCGGAGGAGGCTCCAGCCTCTTACCGTTACCTGCGTCAGGCATAGATCTTTTGTCAAAACAAGAGACTACGCAGGCGCTTCTGAAAAGCGGAGCGACAATTCATGAAGTCAACTCGGTGAGGAAGCACATCTCTGCGGTTAAAGGCGGTAGACTTGCGCAAGCTGCAGCGCCTGCCCGTGTAGTATCTCTCCTCCTGTCAGATGTTATTGGAGATGATTTGGATGTAATTGCGTCAGGACCTACTGTCCCTGATACAACTACGTTTACTACTGCTCTGGATGTGCTGGCGCGATACGATTTGACCGAGCACGTTCCCGGCAGTGTACTCACTCACTTAAGAGCAGGCGCAAGAGGCGAAAAGCCCGAGACTCCCAAACCCGGAGACGCTGTTTTTCAAAATGTAATCAATGTTATTATTGCAAATAACGCCAGCGCAATTAGGGCAGCTGCAGACAAAGCGAATTCTTTAGGATATAAGCCGCTGGTTCTGTCTTCATTTGTCCAAGGAGAGGCAAGAGAGGTTGCGAGGGTCATGGCAGCAATCGCCCGTGAGATAGCCATGACCGGAAGGCCTATCGCAAGGCCTGCTTGTGTGATAGCAGGAGGCGAAACTACGGTGACATTAAGGGGCAAAGGAGTTGGAGGACGGAATCAGGAGCTTGCCCTTGCGGCATCATTAGACCTTGACAATATCGACAACATTCTTCTCTTAGCAGCAGGGACCGACGGAACTGACGGTCCGACTGATGCGGCAGGCGCAGTGGTTTCAGGAGATACGCTTTCGGTCGCAAGGCAGCTGGGTTTGTCTGCAAGAGACTATCTTAGCAATAACGACTCGTATCACTTCTTCCAAGCCTTAGGGGATCTTGTCGTGACAGGGCCTACAGGCACAAATGTTATGGATATTATCCTTCTGTTGGCCGGGTAGCGATGTCATTTTCTTTCTTGAAATGACGGATCTCCTTTCTTGGTTTATCGTATGACAACAGCATTCATCTCTTTGGCGATAATTCCCGTTTGTCCATGGATAACAGTCGCTTCCCTGCAACTATGACATAGTGCATATTGCGTCAATATATGGTTATTCTATATTTAGTATCCAGCCAATTCTGACTGCAGGGGGTGAAAGCAGGTGGGTGACTGGCTTCGCCATATAGTAAGGTTTGTTGTGTCAGCTCTGGTGCTCATGTTCATTGGGCTTATCGTGCCGGGTTTTAGCACGCTCAGTTTCTGGAATGCTTTGTTAGCAGCCGTGGTCATAGCAGGTATTGGTTACCTGATTGAAGCTGCAATTGGGAGAAACGTCTCTCCGTTCGGTAGGGGGGTTGTGGGATTCTTGGTGGCGGCTGCTGTTATCTATCTTACGCAGTTTGTCGTCCCAACGATGAGAGTTACGATTTTAGGCGCCTTGATCGCTGCGTTTATCATCGGGCTCATTGACATGTTTATTCCCACCACTTTGCGATAGACGTGTCTATCTTATCTGCCATTGGTCTTAGTTGGTTGCGACGATTTGGACTCCCCGCCCGTCCGGACGGGGAATTCGCTTTTATCCGGCTATTCGCTTTTCCTCATTTATAAGCAGCTTTTGTTGTGCAATAGATTTCTTGTGAAAAGCCTCTGAATCCTTGGCATTCCGGCAATGGTTTCTTAGGACTAATTGCATTTGCTCCCAGAACCATTAGAATATTAGTGGGAATTCAAAAGCTTGCAATGGTCGCCATTATGTAAATGCTGCTCATTCTCATGAGAACAGACTTAACAGCTTCGCTGCTACTAAAACATAATGGGATTACTAGGAGGTCGTTAGTCTTGGGTGATGTCATTACATCTATCATGGGCATACAGGAAGCCACAGAAGGCGCTATTAATAACGCGTTCGTTTTACTTTTGAGTGTCAGCGGGGTACTGATACGTATAGCTGTAATACTGCTAATAGCCTATTTTATCATCAAAGCTGCAAATTCAGCTATAGACAAAATTATCATGAATCGCAGGCCTGAGCATGCTCAGTTGTTTGACGAACGCAAAGCAAAAACCTTAAGTTCCCTTCTACGAAGTCTGGTGCGGTATGTAGTCTATGCCTTCGCGATAGTAGCCATCCTTCGGCAAATTGGAATTGATACCACAGGTTTGCTTGCAGGGGCGGGCCTTGCAGGTCTCGCAATTGGGTTTGGCGCTCAGAGCCTGGTTCGAGATGTAATAAACGGATTCTTTATCCTTTTTGAAGACCATTTTGCTGTTGGTGATTATATAAGTATAGGTGATGTATCGGGGATTGTTGAAAGTGTCGGTCTTAGGGTTACACGGATAAGAGGTTTCGGCGGTGAGCTACATATCATTCCCAACGGACAAGTGGATAAAGTAGTGAACCATATGGGTTCTGCAATGAGGGTGCTGTTCAGTGTAGTTGTCAGCTATGGGACTGATATTGACCATGTGATTAACGTCTTGAACGATGATTTCGAAAACGCAAGGCAGGAGCTTTCTGATATTGTAGAAGGGCCGACTGTGCTTGGCATAAAGGAACTGGGCGACTCAGGCGTAGAACTCCTTATTCTGGCAAAAACCAAACCTATGCAACAGTGGCAGGTAGAGAGGACTCTTAAGAAGAGGGTAAAAGAAGCCTTTGACCGGGAAGGGATCACAATTCCCTATAGGCGCATGGAAGTTTTAATAAACGAGGAAGAGAAAGCTCGTAAGGGAAACAGGATTTCCAGAGCGTGGGAGGAGCAGTAAGTGAAATTTTACCTAGGCGACATTGTGCGGTTACGAAAACCACACCCTTGCGGATCAACAGAGTGGGAAGTCATGAGGGTAGGGGCGGATTTTCGCATTAAGTGCCTTGGATGTGGGAGAGTCTTGCTGATAAGCCGGGCTAAGTTTGAGAAGAGTGTAAAACAAGTGGTGTCTCGCTTCGGAGGTGAAGAATAATGGTCCGAGTGGGTATCGTAGGGCTGCCCAACGCAGGCAAGTCTACCTTATTCAATGCTCTTACTCGGGCCGGTGCCGAGGTAGCCAACTATCCGTTTACTACAATTGAGCCTAATATCGGGGTTGTGGAAGTCCCTGACAAGCGTCTTTGGAATCTCGGAGAACTCACAAAGCCAAAGAAACTCACACCGACCACCATGGAGTTTGTGGATATTGCAGGTCTTGTCAAAGGGGCCAGCAAGGGAGAAGGTCTCGGCAACCGCTTCCTGGGACACATACGCGAAGTTGATGCTATTGTTCACGTTGTGCGCTGTTTTCCTGATCCGGACGTGTCTCATGTCAGTGGTTTTTTCGACTCAATCGGGGATCTGGAGGTAATCGAACTTGAGTTGATTTTGGCGGACCTGGAGACTATAGAGAGAAGACTTGAGAAAACTGTAAGGATGCAAAAAGGCGGTAATGTGAGATACAGGGAAGAAACTTTGCGGTTAGAGAGACTTAAAGACGGTCTTGAGCAAGGTAGGCCCGGGCGGGAGATTTTCTCGTCAGATAAGGACAGGTTAGCTGTCAGGGATCTTTTCCTCCTGACTATGAAGCCTGTTATTTATGTGGCGAACATAGGAGAACATGAAATACAAGGAGACTCGGACCATGTTGCTGCAATAGAGGAGTGGGCTCTATCGAAACGGTACAATGCCCCTGTGGTAGCCATTTCAGCCAAGCTTGAGTCAGAGCTTGCTGAACTGGATTCTGAAGACGCTGCTGAATTTCTCAAGGAGCTGGGAATGCAATCGTCAGCCCTTGATAGAATCATTCTCGCGTCTTATAACGCCCTTGATCTCTTAACCTTTTACACAACCAAAGGAGACGAAACAAGGGCATGGACTGTGAGACAGGGAACAGCTGCACCTCAAGCGGCAGGCGTTATTCATTCCGACATGCAGCAAGGCTTCATCAAGGCAGAGGTCATTGACTACGAGAGTCTCATAAGGGTAGGTTCATTGGCTGGAGCGCGGGACAAGGGATTAGTAAGACAGGAAGGACGGGACTACCTGATTAAGGATGGAGATGTTATCCTATTCCGGTTTAGTGAGCCCCCAAAGAAGTGAAAGACAAGCCTTTGTTTTGGCCGATGAAAATTGTCATTCCTATGTGTAATTGTCATCTTGTCATGCTGATGCTATAATAGGAACGCTGTACATTGGGAATACAGGTGTACAAGATCCCTGCTCCACACAGCGTGTGGGGCCATAAGTCCGGAGGGAGGTGTCCAAGATGCGGGACTACGAGACTATGTTCATCCTAAAACCTGACCTGGATGAGGAAGTTGTCGAGGCGGTCATTGCAAGGTTCCAGGGGCTCATAACTGACGGAGGCGGCACTGTTGCCGGTGTCAATAAATGGGGTAAGCGCCGTCTTGCTTATGAGATTCAAGGTTATGGAGAAGGCATATACGTAATCATGGAATTCTCTGCAAAGGCTGATGTTGCACGGGAGCTTGAGCGAGTTTTCAGGATTACGGATGAAGTGATACGACATCTTTTGATCAAGAAGGACTAGGAATTGAATTTCAGGTAAGAGCACGAGAATAGGTGGTGCTATAACGTGAATAGAATTGTGCTCGTAGGGAGGCTTGCACAGGAACCGGAACTCCGCTATACCCAAACAGGCATCGCTGTTGCCAAGTTTACTGTTGCAGTAAACCGTCCTTTCGTAAACCAGCAAGGTGAGAGGGAAGCTGATTTCATTGATATTGTGGTATGGCGAAACCAAGCAGAAAACTGTGCGAACTATCTTTCCAAGGGTAGGCTTGTCGGCATTGACGGCAGGCTTCAGATTAGGTCTTATGAGACTGCTGACGGTCAGAGGAGACGTGTAGCTGAAGTAGTTGCTGATCGGGTCGAATTCCTTGATCGGGCGAGAGACACTGATCAAGGAAGTGAAGACAACGCTCGGCAACAGATAGGGGACGACAGTGGCTTCCCGGACGATGTGCCATTCTAAGGCGCCGATTCATGTTTTTGACATCTCTGATTAATTTTTTTAGGGGGAAAGAGTGTGAGAAGAGAAAGAGGCCGCAGAAGCAGAAAACGCGTTTGTGGATTCTGTGTAGATAAAATTGAAGGCGTGGATTATAAGGATGTGGCCAGGCTCAGACGCTATATAACAGAGCGGGGCAAAATTGTTCCCAGGCGGATATCGGGTAATTGTGCGAGACATCAAAGACAAGTTACTCTTGCTATCAAGAGAGCGCGCACAGTTGCGCTACTTCCGTTTTCCGCGGAATAGTCCGGCAGGAATACTTAAGGCTTATGGTATTTTGTGGGGCTACCGGAGAGGGTGGCCCCTTTTCAACGATAAACCCTGTAATACCAATAGTGGCATCAATTGTTTCAATATGACGTGAAGGAGAACCCAACAGAATCGGAGAATAAGTGAGTCATAGACATACATGACGATGAAGGCTCCACTTAGGGAGGGGGCAGGGAATTATATGGCTTTCTCAGGGGGTATTGGAAGCTCAGACAGGGAGGTAGTATCCAGGGCTGATATTGCCCGTAACATTAAGACTATTGAGTGGTTGAAAACTGAGCTTATCGCGGGTATATCCTCACTTTTTAAAGGTATGCTCAAGAATAATAACGAGCTTATTGCGGATTCCCTTGCTAACATTGTGGTAGGATGTTATCTTCTAGGTAAGCGGTTGGGCCTTCCCTATGGCGCCCTTGATGAGAAAATCGGTGAAAAAGTCAAAGCAAATCTTGAGCAAGGCCATGAGATTGAAGCATGGTATGGTGATTTTACCTTGCTTAAGAGGTATCTAACAGGGAGGAAGACCTGAGATAAATGAGTCGTTCTAATAACACCAGAATGCTTGTGGAAAGCGCTCTTCTGGTTGCCATATCAACATTATTTTGCGTTCTCGATGCTTATATACCTATATTTGCCCTTGTTTATCCTCTTCCCATTGTAATCCTTGTCGTAAGATGGGGCCTGCGTGCCGGGGTCTGGGCAACTGTCGTTACAATTCTGACTACCAGTATGTTTGTAGGGCCGCTGCAGGGGCTCTTGGTCTTCACCAAAGTAGGAATTATCGGAATCACCCTTGCCCAGTGTATCCGCAACCAATTGTCACCTGTCAAGACCTTAGCGATTACTGCTATAGCCGTGGCTGTGTCCATGGTTTTTGTTGTTGGATTTAACTTGCTCATCGGCGGTTTCGGTATTGAAGAAATATGGGAGCTGATGCAAAAAAGCATGGATTCAGCTCTCCAGTTTTATCGAGGCATGGGTGTTGCTGAATCGGAAATATCGCGAATGGAGACGTACCTATCACAACTCATGGAGGCTGCGAAAGTTATTCTTCCTGCCTCGCTGTTCATGGTAGTAGTGACAGTAGCGGGTTTCAACTACTTAACGGCCAGGCTTATTCTGGGTAAGCTCGGCTATAAAATGGTGGAGCTCAAACCTTTTTCAAAATGGAGATTATCATGGCATTATGGATGGGGTTATGTCGGAGGCCTTAGTCTGGTAGTTGCCGGACAGGTTGCAGCTGTTCCTTTGGTTTTGAAAATAGGGACAAATATAGTATCAGTATTCGGCATGATTTTCTTGGTTCAAGGTCTAGCCGTAGTCTGGTACTTTTTTGACAAGTATAAATTGCTTCCCATCGCAAGATGGCTGATCATCATTTTTATCATTCTGAATCCGACTCTTCTCCAGATCTTGTCATGGGCCGGAGTGCTTGACGCATGGTTGGATTTTCGTAAACTGTCTTCATAAACTAAGGAGTGAGGGTATGGAAGTCATTCTCATAAAAGATGTTAAAGGACTTGGCAATGAAGGTGAGGTCGTTAAAGTAGCGGATGGATATGCCAGAAACTATCTTTTACCTAAAGGCCTTGCTTTGCAGGCGACCAAGGCGAACCTCAGGATTCTGAAAGATAAGAGGGAAACGATGGAGACGAAAGCCGAGAGGGAGCTTGCTGCAGCCGAAAAAACAGCCAGCCAGTTGGAGCGCTCAAGAATCACCATCCGTCGTAAAGCAGGCGAAGGCGGCAGATTATTTGGGTCAGTGACTGCTAAAGATATTGCTGAAGCTGTAGAGGAAGCATTAGGGATTGCGGTAGATAAAAGACGAATTGATTTGACAGAACCTATCAAGGTCGTTGGTTCTTATACCGTTCCCGTAAAGCTTCACTCGGAAGTTTCTGCCGGAATAAAGGTAGAAGTGGAGCCACAACCAGAAGGAGACCTGTAATAATGGGTAGTAATATTGGAAAACTTTCAAAAAAGCAGGAAGCTGACGAAGAATCATCCGTCTATTCGGATATAAGCCTTCGTAGGCCTGATGATATGGATAATCTGGGACGGCAACTTATGGCCTTACTCGAGGTGCTATCCCATATATATGGCGCTGATAAGTTAGTCCTTAAAGCAGGCAAGTTAGAGGCATTAGGACTTCTGAAATCTCACCACCTTGAAGATAAGGTTATTGCGCTTCAACGTATCGTTTTTGAGGATCCTACAATTGACGAACTGCCGGAAGATAAAGACATCATGACCGTCATTGGGGACATTGAGAATGAAGTCGCTGAGATTCTGGCCAGGCGAGAGGTGGAAGACAGACTTGAGCGGCGAGTAATTGAAAGGATGCAGAAAAAGCACGAAGAGTATGTTCAGGAAGTAAAGATGCAGGTAATAAAGGAAGACGGAGTAGCTGATAACGCCCATACACTAAAAAAATATGCGGAGCTGGAGAAACTGGAGCGCAGGAAGCTGTCTAAATCCGCCCTTGAGTTGCTGCGTCCTAAAGAGTTGTCAGGGGTTATCGGACAAGAGAGTGCCATCCGGGCGCTCCTCTCAAAGCTAGCCTCGCCATTCCCTCAACATGTAATCCTCTATGGCCCGCCCGGTGTCGGGAAAACGACTGTTGCCAGGCTTGTCCTGGAAGAAGCGCGTAAGCTTAAATTTACGCCTTTTGAAAAATCAGCTAAATTCGTTGAGGTTGACGGGACGACATTGAGATGGGATCCTAGAGAGGTAACTAATCCTCTTCTAGGTTCTGTACATGATCCTATATACCAGGGGGCTAAGAGAGACCTGGCAGAAAGCGGTATACCCGAACCCAAGTTAGGCCTTGTCACAGAAGCCCACGGGGGAGTCCTTTTCATTGACGAAATAGGAGAGATGGATCCTATTCTCTTGAGTAAATTGCTAAAAGTGCTGGAAGACAAGCGTGTGCACTTTGATTCTTCATATTATGATCCTATGGACCCACATGTGCCAAAGTATATAAAGAAGCTGTTTGAGACAGGCGCGCCTGCAGACTTTATTCTGATTGCAGCGACCACAAAGGATCCGTCGTTGATAAACCCAGCTTTAAGATCCCGGACAGCTGAAGTCTATTTTGAGCCTTTGACATGCGCACATATTGCGCAAATTGTGGAAGAGGCAGCTAAGAGGATGAAAATAAACCTGGATCCGGAGGTATCCGGGATTATCAGCGACTACACAATCGAAGGCAGGAAAGCAGTGGCGATCCTCGCTGACGCTATCGGGCTCGCTCTCTATCAGGCGGGAGGAAAGGCTAAGAAGCCTAAGGTGACGAAGGATCATGTTATGGAAGTTATCCGCTCAGCACGAATGTCTCCGCAAGTGCTTGTTAAGGCAGAAGATCGTGCAGAAGTAGGTAGAATCCTTGGCCTCGGAGTAAGGGACTTCGTAGGAAGCGTCATTGAGATAGAGGCTATCGCATTCACGGCAAGGGAGCCCGGTAAAGGCAGGATCAGGTTTAACGATACCGCAGGCAGCATGGCGAAGGATTCAGTTTTCAATGCTGCGTCCGTGTTGCGTAAGGTTACAGGCAAGGACCTATCCGACTACGATGTTCACGTAAATGTCATTGGCGGAGGACTTATTGATGGGCCTTCAGCGGGCTGCGCTGTGGCAATTGCGATCCTAAGCGCGGTTACAAGCAAGCCTATCAAGCAGAATGTCGCAATTACCGGCGAAATCTCCATACAAGGGAAGGTAAGAAGTGTAGGTGGAATAATGGAGAAAATCTACGGTGCAAGACAGGCCGGCGTTAAGACTGTAATAATCCCTGGAGAGAATGCGCAAGACAGTCCTCCGGATCTCAGAGGAATTCAGGTGGTAACTGTCGAACACATTGAAGAGGTCTTCCCATATGTGTTTGAAGGGGAAATCTCTTTTTCTGCCTCTGCAAGCTAGCGATTGTCGGAGGAGCTTCATCTCGGTTCCGGAACGACTATTCCTTCAGCATGGCCATCTGTCAGCAAAATAACTCCTAGATTTTGCAGTAAGCATTGAGGGAATAATACTTATTGGGAAAAACAGCATAATGCACTTCATTATACCTGAACATCAATGTTCTTATGTCCGGATTCAGAAGAAGCCGGCCAGAGGCCGGGAATTTGCCTTCCCGATGTATGCATAAAAGAAATAAGAGGAATAGAATCAGAGATTTAATTGGAAAAGGGGTGAGGGATATGGAGGCAGCCTTTGATCTTGGCCGGGTGCCGCCGCAGAATACAGAAGCTGAGCAAGCAACACTCGGCTCAATGCTTCTTGATAGTGACGCTATTATAAAAGCCATAGATATCCTCTCGCCTGAAGATTTTTACAGGGATGCCCACAGGGCAATTTTTGAGACGATCGTTTCCATGTACGAAAAAGGAGAACCTATTGACCTGGTCACTGTTACAGAGCAGTTACGACGGCGCGACGTGCTTGATCATGTAGGGGGTATCCCGTACATAGCGTCATTGGCGAGCATTGTTCCTACTGCAGCGAACGTCCAGTATTACGCAGGGATAGTGAAGGAAAAGGCTATATACAGAGCCTTGGTCAAAGTCGGGACAAGCATTGCCGCGTTGGGATATGAGGGCGCTGAGGATGTGGACTTAGCTCTGGATCAGTCGGAGCAGATGATATTCTCCCTCTCTCAGCAAAGAAGCACCGACGATGTTGCGGATATTAAGGCAGTTCTCATGGATACATTCGAGCGCATTGAGAACCTTTATGAGACTAAAGGCAGGGGAACCGGGATCCCTACAGGGTTTAAAGACTTAGATGCAATGTTAACCGGCCTTCAACCATCAGATCTCATTATAATCGCAGCAAGACCGTCAATGGGTAAAACCAGCCTTGCGCTTAACATAGCGTCACATGTGGCGTTGAACGAGAAGTTGCCTGTAATAATCTTCAGTCTTGAGATGTCCAGAGAACAGCTGGCAATGCGTCTTCTTTCCGCTGAAGCAAGAGTGGACGGGCAGAGGTTACGAAGGGGACAACTAGAAGACGAAGATTGGCAAAGGCTATCTTACGGGCTTGGTAGGCTCAGCGAAGCGCCGTTGTACATAGATGACAGTCCCACACTCTCAGCACTGGATATTCGGGCGAGGTCTCGCAGATTGAAAGCTGAATGTGGCCTTGGCCTCATAGTCATCGACTATTTGCAACTCATTCAAGGTAGAGCGCGGAGTGAGAACAGACAGCAAGAAATCGCTGAAATTACAAGATCTCTCAAAGCCCTCGCCAGGGAACTAAGAGTGCCGGTCATAGCTCTGGCACAGCTTAGCCGGGCTGTTGAAACTTCTACAGAGCGTAGGCCTCTTCTTAGCCACCTTAAAGAGAGTGGAGAGATTGAGACTGCAGCAGATGTCGTGGCTTTCATTTATCGTGAGGATTACTATAATCAGAACACCCAGAAGAAGAATATAGCTGAGATAATTGTGGCCAAGCAACGTAATGGTCCCACCGGTTCAGTTGAGTTGATGTGGCGTAAGGAGTTCACCCGATTTGAAAACCTTGAGCGGTATCATAAACCATCTTGACATCCTCTCAGGCAGCGTGCTTCGGAGGAGCCGAGTGAAGCCGATTTCCCGGGAAATCAGCGGAGAGGAATGTCAAACCTATATCAATGAATTAACGGGCAAACCGATGTAGCCCTGCGCTCCTTGCTATGCGTTGAGCTTCTTTGTATTCATGTGGAGTAATACGTCGATCGAGAGGTGGGTGTTCTTGTGCGCGGTACTCGGGACTGTACTGGTTCATGATATTGACATAAGTATCCTTTGAAATTTCGTTGGCGATGAACTCCATGAGTTCTTCTGTTCCTGCAAGTCCTTGAGGAAGCACCAAATGACGCACGAGAAGACCACGCCAGGCTATTCCGTTTTCGTCGATCATAAGGTCTCCTACTTGTCTGTGCATTTCTTTGAGTACTGATTTCACTACAGTGGGATAGTCCTTTGCCCGTGAAAATCGGAGCGCAGATTCTGCATGGGCATACTTAACATCAGGCATATATATGTCTATTATTCCGTCGAGAAGCTCAAGTGTAAAGAGGGATTCGTACCCACCGCAGTTGTAAACCAGAGGAAGTTGCAATCCCCTTTCGCATGCAGCTATCAGAGCTCCCAATATTTGTGGCACGTAATGGGTAGGCGTGACAAGGTTTATGTTATGACAACCTTCTTTTTGGAGAGAAATCATAATTTTACCAAGTTCTGCTTCAGATATTGTACGGCCTATCCGCATTTGACTGATGTCCCAGTTCTGGCAGAATACGCATTGAAGGTTGCACCCGGTAAAGAATATAGTGCCTGATCCGTACTTGCCTACAAGGGGACCTTCTTCGCCAAAATGCGCTCCAAAGCTTGATACTTGGATTGTATCGTCAGCCCTGCAAATCCCTGTCTCGCCGGCAAGCCTATTGACGCCGCATTTGTGTCCGCACAAATCACAGGCGCTAAGTCTATCCCAGGCAGCAGCTTGTCTCTTCTCGAGTTCACCTGTTTCCCAAAGATACCTGTACGAGCCTACATGTTTCATGAGGAATACCTACTTGCCGTGAATGTAAGATAAGGAAAGTCCGGACTTTTCCTATCAAGTCTATTATACCATTCGTGCCGACCGGAATTACTACGTTAACTGACTCTTAAAAGGCTAGGGCGTTTTGCCTCTTTCCATCCAAGTGCAGCACTGAGTAATGTAAGCATTCTTTGCTGAGAAGGATTTTTAGATCCTTCGGCATATACTTCGAATAGGGGGTGACATGTCGTGAAAAATGCAGGTCATGACATAGACAGGAATGCTGTATCTTATTTTACCGGGGGATTCAACTGTGCTGAGTCAGTACTGAAAGCGCTTTGTGAAGCATTGGAACCGGAGTTGCAGAATTGCGTCAAGATAGCAACGCCTTTTGGCGGTGGCATAGCCGGGAAAGGACATCTATGTGGCGCTGTAAGTGGCGCGGTCATTGCTGCGGGACTGTGTATGGGGCGTGTATCTCCGAAAGAAGACAGACGTTCATGTGATGACGTAGCGGGAAGGTTCATCGATGAGTTTATCAATGAATTTCATACCGTTTCATGTAGGGATATCATTGGTGTTGATCTTCTGAGCACTGAAGGCCGCAAAAAACATAAGGAGTGTCTTCGCGATGAGAAGTGCTGTTCTGTTGTGGAGTTTGCTGCCAAAAAGATGTATAGCTTGATAGAGTCTTGCCGGTAAGGCCTATTTGATGTCGAGGAAGTTCAGTATACTTTTGTAACTCATTGGAACAGGCAGGCACATGACACAGTGTGTATGAAGTCGAAAGACGTGAGATCCGGAAAAATTCTGGAAGACGCATCATGCTGCCGGATCTTTTGTACATAAAAATGGAGCGGATGACGGGATTCGAACCCGCGATCCTCGGCTTGGGAAGCCGATGCTCTACCGCTGAGCCACATCCGCTCGTCAAGGTATTTGTATTGGAATGGTGGTCGCTGCTGGACTCGAACCAGCGACCTCTACGATGTGAGCGTAGCGCTCTAACCGGCTGAGCTAAGCGACCATCATAATTTTACCGACACTTATATAACGTATATTTATTATAGTATTTCAAGCCCGAAAAGACAAGTGCGGGCAAACCAAACAAAATCAAAAAAATGGCGCTCCCAGCGGAATTCGAATCCGCGCCGCCGCCTTGAAAGGGCGGTGTCCTAGGCCACTAGACGATGGGAGCACAAAGTTACAGTTCATTATTGGTTTGCTTGACACTTGCAATCCTAGCACATACACTACCTTGGTGTCAAGGATCTTCTGCAGGCCGCCAGGTCCCCGTCAAAGTAGTTTTGTCAGTGTCGAGCGATGTGGGCAGCAAGGCAGGGTGTGCGGATAAAATGAACGACAAGGCACATAAAGAGATAAACATCGAAGGGATTTAGAAGAGGGCATGCAAACTTAGCCCTTGGGCCTTGGATCGGCCGAAGGGTTCTTTGAAAAGCAATCGGCTGTAAGATTTAACAGCCGATTCATGAAAACTACATTCCCTTCCAGCTCACCGGCGTTTTCCGAAAGCTTCTTCATGAGGGCCAGATGAGCTGCCACTTCGGCCTTCATGTCGAATATCCCTCTGCTGAAGATCCAGTCATCACTTTCCAGGTCTCTCATGGTCTCCTCATCAAGATCCTCATCCCTGAAGAGCTCTTTCGGACTCTCGGGAAGGGTGGCATATTCCCTGATGTTTCCGTAGTCCTCAATCCCCACGGTATATGTGCGCCCTATAAGAACCACGGTCTTCCGCGAACGGCCCTTCTCTCCCTTTACAAGAGCTAAAACGTTCTTTCTGCCCAGGGCATCATCGCTTATGTCCGAAAGACTGAGGTATTCAGGATAATCTGCGTAGTAGTCAAGGCCCCTGAAAAAACCGTAAATCCTTTAGCTGCCCCGGCTTAAGCACATGGACCTCAACTCCGGGCTCCCTTTTCTCAGCAAGACCCACAAACTCCTCTGCATCTTAGACGAGTACAGGGAATGTCCCGTAATGCATGGGGACCGCTTTTTTTGGGGCTCAACATCTTCAGGACCCAGGCGGCCTGCAAGGAATCCATCACGAATACACTTCCAATAGAGAGGAGCGCAAGATCCATGGGGTAGATCTCCCCCAGAAGCTTCATGTCTGCAAAGATCCCCGTATCTCCTGCGTGGTAGATCATCTTGCCATCCTCTGTTGTGATGATGAAGCCGGAAGGCGACCCCACCTACTCAATCGCGACTCGCTTACCTTAACTCGCCTGGCTGAATCGAGCCGTGAATGAAAACTTTCCTTCCAATCTATATATTGTTCTCTAATCCTTGCTCGGCTTCCTTCATGCTATGCGGCTTGCAAGCGCGTCCGGAGAAGAAATTAAAGCACTGCACTTCCAGCAGTAGAGCTTCCTTTACTCAATCGCGACTCACTTACCTTAACTGGATCGGCTGTATCGAGCTGTGAATGAAAACTTTCTTTCTAATGAAGAAGGTTTTTTGGCATCTTTGGAGAATACTACTATACAGGCTTGGCCTGTGGGGTGATTCTGGTATATGACGGAGTATGTGTTCGACAAGTCGTGTTTATGTTTGGAGCAACGCTGAAAAATAATTGTCAAGGAGGATCGCTGTGAAACGAACGGTACGATTGAGTATGTCAATTCTGGTGGTTATGACTCTGCTGATGTTGCTTTCTCTTGTAGGCTCAGCACAGACTGCTGAAGACTGGAACGAGATCGTCAAGGCTGCCTCTAAGGAAGGAAAGGTCGTGGTCTACTCAACCACAAGCCGCATCATGGCGGCTGCAGAAGCTTTTCAACAGAAAACTGGCATCAAAGTCGAGGCCCATCGCCTTTCTGAGACCGAGCTGATCGAGCGTGTATACCAGGAAGCTCGCGCAGGTATCAAGTCGGTGGACTTAGTCCTGATAGAGGATTTCCCTAGCATGAAAGAGCTACTTGTCACCCCAGGCTACCTGGTCAATTACATACCTCCGTCTGCGCGCGAGGCAGTACCTGAGAGCATGCATAATCCTCTTGTTTTTGCACATGTTTCACGGGTAATAGGCTACAACAGCGAGAAGTATGAGACGGCTCCGTTTGAGAGCATTTGGGACCTGACGACTCCCCAGTGGAAGGGCAAGGTAATGATACGTGACCTGGCTCTTACGGGAGAGCACCAAAATGCCTTCACCGAGCTGATACGTCGCTCTGACGAACTGGCTGCAGATTACGAGAAGCGCTTTGGTAAAAAGCTGGAGCTTCGTGAAGAAAACGCCGGGCTGGAGTTCCTGCGACGTCTGTCTGAAAACGACATTATCATCATGACCAGCGATACGAGAATCGCTGAAGCCGTGGGCAAGAAGGGCCAAGAGGATCCGCCTGTGGGGTTCTTCTATGTTTACTCAAAACACCGTGATGCTGAAGCTAAGAATCTTGCAATTGAGGCAGCTGTCGATCTCAAGCCGTTTGCGGGCTACTACTACGACATATACTTGCAGCTTTTCAGCAATCCGCCGAATCCCAACGCCGCAAAACTGTTTGCAGATTATCTCATGAGCCCCGAAGGCTTTGTCCCCTGGTCAAGCGATATTGGAATCTATGCAAGTAACACGGCTACAGAACATCATCCTCAAGACATGCCTTGGGAATGGTGGGAAAGCCGGCTGTGGACTTATGATCCGGATTTCGCGATACAGAACAGAGGCATTGTGCTCGATGCTTGGATTCGCAGCGTGTCTAAGTGATTCATAACAGTCCTGGGTGTGCCCAGATTGCGATCTGGGTACACCCCTTTGCAGCGAGGAGTGAACCTCATTGAACCCACAAGCCTTCTTAGGCAGAGTTCGGCGTAACGCTACGCCGCATGCAATTCTGTGTGTAATAATTGTCGCATTCCTGCTCTACGTCGTGGTGGTTCCTCTTGCAGTGATGATCAAGGAGACATTCATTGTCCATCCTATGGAGAGATTTCAGATTCCAGGCGCCATGCCTGGCGATGCCACCTTGCATCACTGGAAGAAGACGTTTACGGGTTCGTCTGCAGGTCCGTTTTTCTTCAAACCGCTCATGAATACGTTGATAATGTCGATCAGCATGTCGATCCTTGCCTTGCTGATCGGAGGAGTTTTGGCGTGGCTCGTTGTCAGAACTGACCTTCCATGCAAGAAGTTCATCTCAAATCTGGCCATAGTGCCATACATAATGCCGTCATGGACCATGTCGTTGGCTTGGATAACGCTGTTCAAGAATCCGCGAATAGGCGGATCGGTCGGCCTTTTTCAGTATCTCACCGGGATAACATTGCCCGATTGGTTTTCCTACGGGATGTTTCCGATTGTGATTACCCTGGCAGTGCACTACTTTCCGTTTGGATTCATGTTAATCTCAAGCGCGCTGGAGGACATCGATTCGCAGCTAGAAGAGTCTGCGGAGCTATTGGGCGCCGGGAGGGGGCTGACTCTCCGCAAGATCGTCTTTCCTCTTGTAATGCCTGCGATATTATCGACATTCCTTCTTACATTCTCTCGCGGCTTCGGAACATTTGGGACACCGTCGTTTCTGGGCGGACCTGTGCGCCTGTACGTCCTTTCAACATTGCTTCATGCAAATTTGGTGGGACAGCGTCCCGGCATGGCATACTTAGTGGCGCTTGTAATGATACTCATGGGGAGCCTCATTCTCTACATGGACACCAAGCTGTTGGGTGCAAGAAAGAGCTATGTGACTATCTCCGGAAAGGGAGGCAAGAGAGGCCTTGTAAGCCTGGGCAAGGCGAAGTGGCCTGCGACAGTGCTGGTCATGACCTTTCTGGTATGCGTGACCTTCGTTCCCTTCGGAGTGTTGGCCATAGAATCGCTGACGCTCATACCTGGCGACTATAGCCTGTCGAACCTGACCCTGCACTACTGGATCGGGCCTGCGAGCACTTCCATTGGGCTGCGGACAGGAGAGGCAGGCATATTAAGAAATACGGAGATACTGCGTGCTCTGGGCAATAGTCTTAAGGTGGCCGTTCTGACTGCGTTACTATGTGGCGTGCTCGGAATGCTGATCGGCTACACAGTAGCAAGAATGAGAGGCACCAGGTTTGCGGGTGTACTGGATCAGCTCTCCTTCATGCCATATCTGATGCCCAGCATAGCTTTTGGCTCTGCATTTCTAGCTCTTTTCTCAGTTCCCAGAGGGCCGATACCGAGCCTTTACGGGACTCTTGCCCTTCTTGTGCTGGCTTGCACAGTCAAGTACCTTCCTTACAGTTCCAGGGCGGGTATAAGCGCCATGATGCAGATAGGTCCGGAACTGGAGGAAGCAGCTACAATGGCTGGCGCCTCATGGTTCAAGAGAATATCAAGCATTATTTTCCCGCTGCAGAAGTCGTCTTTCTTCTCCGGGCTTCTGCTGCCGTTCATATCAGCCATGCGGGAGTTGAGCTTGGTTGTGCTTCTAGTTACACCCGGCACTCAGTTGGCTACCAGCATAACGCTGAAGTTTACGGACAGAGGATGGTATCCATACACCAACGCCGTGATGATCCTAATAGTCTTTGCAGTTCTTGTGACAACGTGGATAAGCAGAAAACTCATGGGCACAGACCTGGCTAAAGGAATAGGAGGTTGACACTGCATGGCTGAGATCGTATTGAAAAATGTTACTAAGAAGTTCGGCTCCGTGGTAGCCGTTGACAACCTCAGCCTTGTTATTAAAGAAGGTTCATTTACTACTCTTCTTGGGCCGTCAGGCTGTGGCAAGACAACAACCCTTCGTATGATTGCAGGGCTTGATCACCCAACTTCAGGCGAGATTTGGATTGGTGACAGATGTGTCTTTTCTTCTGAAAAAGGGCACTATGTCCCCCCGGGGAAACGCAATCTCGGCCTCGTGTTCCAGAGCTATGCGCTTTGGCCACACATGACTGTCTTCGAAAACATATCCTTCGGGCTAAGTGTACAGAAGAGACGTGCCGAGTACATTCAGGAGATGACTCGTGAGGTCGCGGCGATTCTTCGTATAGAGGACCTTCTGGACCGGTACCCAAGTGAACTGTCGGGCGGACAGCAACAGAGGGTTGCGATCGCAAGAGTTCTTGTGATGAAGCCCCAGGTAATGTTGTTAGACGAACCCCTTTCCAACCTTGACGCGAAGCTGAGGATGGATATGCGCAGCGAGTTGAAGAGACTGCATTCGGAGACAGGATCGACGATAGTATATGTCACCCATGACCAGCTTGAGGCATTGACAATGTCAACCGATGTTGCAGTATTGCACAACGGCATCCTTCAACAATTAGCGGCGCCGATGGATCTTTACCATCGCCCCAAGAACTTGTTCATCGCAGATTTCGTGGGTAACCCAAGAATCAACTTGATACAGGGCCGATTAGTGGAAGATCAAGGGCGCGTGGCCATAGAAGCAGGAGGGCTGCGGGCTAGTTTCCCCCGTGTCAGCGACTTGAGTTTAGTGGGCCAGGAAGCTACTCTCGGCGTTCGCCCTGAGGACATTGTGCTTTCATCCGATCCAACTCCGGAAGGGTTCAAGGCGACGGTCTACTCAGTGTTGCCGGCGGGTTCTGAATGGTACGTAAGGGTCAAAGTAGGGAATGATCTAGTAACTGTGACGACATACGATGACATGGGGCTAGTGAACGACCAGCCTGTTTGGATCCGCATTCAACCGAATCGGGCGAAGTGCTTTACAAATAATGGCGAGCTTCTGGCTTACATTGGACAAGACTAATATTCGATGGAGGCAGACGAGTGCAGAATAACGGGCGAAACTCATCATTCATAATACTGACCGGACTATCCGGAGCAGGGAAGACTCAATCCATGAAGGCCCTGGAGGACTTGGGATTCTTTTGTATAGACAACCTCCCTCCAGTGCTGCTTCAAAAGATCATCGAGCTCCAGGCTGACTCCAGTGACCAACGACGGTATGCGATTGCCATGGACATACGGGGGCAGGAGTATTTTAAGCAACTTGAAGAGGCTCTCGACTGGTTGGAACATACGGGCTACGATCACAGAATCATCTTCCTGGAGTGCAGCGATTCTGTCTTGGTCCGGCGTTTCAGCGAAGTCAGGAGGGCTCATCCGCTGGCTGGCAAGGGCAGCATCTACGAGAGCATAGCGCTGGAACGCAGAATGCTTGCGCCTATCCGCAACCGAGCTGATGTTGTGATTGACACATCAGCGTTCAAGCCCGTGGATCTCAAAACCCACCTGTGCACGGTGGTTACAGGTAAGCCCCTCGATAGATTGATGTTTCTGGACGTGTTCTCTTTTGGGTTCAAGTATGGCGCCCCCATCGATGCCGACATTGTCTTTGACGCAAGGTTTGTGCCGAACCCCTACTGGGTTCCGGAGCTGAAGCATACGACAGGACTCAATGCTGAGTGCTCAGAGTACATCTTTCGGGAACCAATCGCAAATTACTTTGTGAAAGCTGCAAGTGAAATGCTCGTGAGGCTCATACCCTATTACAGCTCGGAAGGCAAGAGCAGGTTGACGATAGGAATTGGATGCAGCGGGGGACAGCATCGATCTGTTGCCATAACGGAGAGGCTTGTCAAAGAGCTTTTGGAGGCTGGAGTCAACTGCCAGGCCCGACATAGAGAAATAGCCGCCGGGCACGTAGTGGTTGAAGAAAACCTGGAAGGGGGTGTATCGTGCCTTGACAGATAACCCCGAAAAGAACGTGAAGCAGCTAATACGAGAGAGGCAGCCGCATATGACCAAGAGTCACCAAGTCGTAGCTGACTACGTTCTGAATCACATTGATGATGTGCCTTTCTTGTCCATAACCGAACTCGCCTGGCGCGTAGGTGTAAGCGAGGCAACACTGGTTCGCTTTTCGAAGGAGCTAGGTTTCTCCGGCTACCCAGACTTAAAGGACAATCTTCAGAAAAGGTTGAAGGATGAAGTCGCGTCATCTAGGAAGATCGAATCGATCATGTCTGAGATTCAAGAGACGGAGTCTACTGTGAAACAGGTTCTGGGCAACCAAATCACCTATCTGAAGAAGGTGATTGAATCCGTTTCCGATGAGGACCTGGACTTATGCGCCCGATGGATAGCCGAGGCAGGAACCATATATCTGTTTGGAGATGGTGTTGCATCAGTTCCCGTCGATTCCATGGCATTCTGGTTGACTAGATTTGGCATGAATGTTTGCAAGGTTGAGTATGGGGGCAGGCGGCTGTTTGACAAAGCTTGTACGATAGAGCGGGATGACGCCGCTGTGGTCTTCGCGTTCGGCAGGGATTACGCCGATGTGGCAATGCTGTTTGATTGGGCCCGGAGGCAGGGCGCCAGGACCATTCTCATCGCTGATGTGCCCTATACGCACATGGCGTCATTGGCTGATAAAGTGATCGTGTTTGAACGGGGTCCCATGGATATCTTCAGTTCGATGGCGATACCTGTGGCTGTAGCCGATGCGCTTGTAGTTGCGGTTACCAGGCACAAGGGCAAGACTGCCCTGGAGGCCGTAAGGAAGCTCGAGGATCTCAGAGAGAGGTACGGATTCCTCTAGTTGCCATGGATATTGACATAAGAATGAAGGGTTGAGTTGCATGATCAGTTTTGGCACAGGCGGATGGCGAGGCATCATAGGAGATGACTTTACATTCGAAAATGTGAGACGCGTGGCGAAGGCGCTCTCTATTCTTACAAAGGCCAAGGGTTCCAGTCCGAAGCCGATTGTTGTAGGATACGACATGAGATTCATGTCAAGGTCCTTTGCAGAGGCTTTCGCAGAGGTGCTGGCGTACGAAGACATTGAGGTATGGCTAATGTCGGGGCCGGCGCCTACGCCAATGGTCATGTTTGCCGTGGAGCATGAACGGCTTGACTACGGAGCAACGATTACCGCATCGCACAATCCGCCGCAGTACAACGGGATAAAGGTGATTGTGGAGAAGGGTAAGGATGCGCCTATAGAAGTCACAGACGAGCTTGAATCGATAATTCGATCGCTTCCTGATGAACCGGTGGCACATGGGGCTTACTCTGAGCTTGTGGAGGAGGGCCGGATACGGATGTACTCCAACCGTAACCAATATATCGACGCCCTGCTTGCTCAGGTTGATGTGGAAGCAATTCAGAAGCGGGCATTCCGCGTGCTCTTCAACCCGATGTATGGCACTGCCAAGGACATCATGATGGTCTGTCTCTCCTCCTTGCGATGCAAAGTGGAGATGATCAACTTCAAACCCGATCTTGTCCACACAAGAAGGGTGCCATGCCCTGAAAGGCATAGTTTGAGGGACATGGAATGGATGATGGAAGACGGCATCTACGATCTAGGGATTGCCACCGATGGCGACTCTGACCGCATTGCTCTATATGACCAACGGGGTGCGTACGTAAGTGCCGATACCATTCTGTGCCTTCTCTACTACTACCTCAAGGAATACAGAATGGAGACAGGTGGCATCGTCCGGAACCTGACAACCACTCATGTCCTGGATTCAATTGCCGCGTCATTTGGAGAACCGGTTTATGAGGTTCCTGTAGGGTTCAAGCACATAGCGGCCAAAATGGAAGAATGCGACTTGCTGCTTGGAGGAGAAAGCAGCGGCGGCGTGATGATCCGAGGCCACATTAATGGAAAGGATGGCATACTTGCCGCACTGCTTTGTGTCGAAATGATGGCGACAACAGGCAAGACCTTAAGCGAGCTTGCACACGAAATTGAGCGGAAGTACGGTGCCACGGTGTCGTACTCCATGAGCCTGCCTATTGCTCCCGCTGATTGCTCTCGCATCAGCTCAGTACTATTCGAGGCACGCCATGTCCCGAAGTTTCCAAAGCCTGTAGCCAAGACATCTTATGTGGATGGAGTCAAATTCTACTTTGCTGATGGTTCATGGTGTTGTTTTCGATTCTCCGGAACTGAGCCGCTTCTCAGAGTCTCTATGGAGATGAAGTCTCGAGAAGAGATCATGGAATTTGTGGATGCCTTGAGTGCCGATGAAACGCTCAATCTAAGGAGGCTTCAGTTTTCACCTCGCGCATAAAGATGAACGACTGCAGAGGGATTCCAGAGATACCATCAAACGGTTTGCCAGATCGATTGTTTGAACGAATCAAATCTCCTTTCCGCTAAGGGCAGCCCTAAGCCCCGGCGCTATCAGAAGATGTGTCTTGCCTGTTCCCACGACGCCCATACAGACAGGCAAGAATGAGGCAAGGGCTTTGCTGTAGACCCGGCCTCCTGAGACTGTAGGGCTGTTAGGGAAACTATGGTATAATAACTTTTGTCAGTATGCGGTAACAGACCGGGTGCCCTGAGACCTAAGTTGAACTGTGGATAATTCAAGAGGATCAAGGTTAATCAAGATGACGGATGATTCCGTATTGGTGGGGGATTGAGCTTGGTAGGCAATCTGCATGAATGCGGCAAATGCGATATTGGGGAGTTGGGGAACAAGCAACTAAGAGCTTGTTGCATAGAGATTTTGAACCGTTATGAGCTTCCTAAAGGTGTCATAGATCATTCTGCAAAAGTGGCTGATGTAGCTGGGTTTATCGCAGATAGACTTAAGGCTTCAGGTTATCCTGTGGACACTGATAGGGTGGTAGTTTCAGCTTTGCTCCATGATGTAGGAAAGTCCAAAGCTTATCGGCGACAGAAGGCAGTAAATCATGCTGAAGCGTCAGCAGAAATCGTGATTCACGAAGGCCTGGAAGAACTGGCGCCTATCGTGTCCGGGCATATACTCGATGCAATCATCAGCGAGAATCATTCACCTTTCACGTGGGAACAGAAGGTCGTATTCTATGCTGACAAGATTGTGACCCATAAACTTGTGTCATTAGAAGAGCGTTTCAGCGATCTTCACGAAAGGCGCCAGGACATAAAACACCTGCTCGATGCGGCATATGAACCTACAAAGGCCCTGGAGGCTGAGGTGTTGCGGTCAGCCGGCATTAGTTGGGATGATCTGAGGGTTCATTTTGGGGAGCAGTGAAAGATGCAGTGCGTTGTACGATGATGCGACGCTTTCAGCGTCCTGTCTTGCAGTAGGCGTAATTTGACATCGACCCCCCGAAAGTAGCGTATGCTAAAAAGCGTAGCAGGGTTCCGGAATCAGCAAAACCTCTCAATAGTCTGTTTAACATGACTTCTCCTCCTTCCACTCTGTTATCCCAGGTTATTTGGTATCCCATGTATAAACTGACATATTTCTCCCATAATGGCCATATGAGCCAATATTGCCCTAGATTCCCTGGGCAAGCTCATCCTTCCTATGCAGGAATTCGATTGTCACATGTGAAATTCATGAGATAAACTTTAAGACTTATGTCTACTAATCCAGCATAGTCATGGAAGGGAGAGAATTAGGATTAGAAGCATAAAACATACTCTATTAACAGCGCTGGTATTAGCTCTTATTGCAGCCCTTAATATGCTGGTGTCCGGTTGCTCATCTGCAAGTTTCGGCGAGCCTTATCAACCTCCTCTTGCGCCGGATCCGCAACCTGGCGTGCATACTTACGGAAAGGTCCTTGGTCATGTAGTGATGGAGACTGCCTATAATGTATCCGGCCTGTCAATATCGGACGGTCCGGGCGTGGTAGTCCAAGGAACAACTCGTACTAAGCCTCTTGCTCCTGCCGGCTGCCGGGATTATCGAGATTCCGATATTCTTGTGAGTTTCCGGGAGAACGCATCTTCCGAGGAAATCGAGAACCTGGTGGGAAGCCAAGGGTGTCATGTGAAACGTGTTATCGAAGGGGCAGGGATCTATGTTATCGGGATTTCAGAAGGCCGAGACCCTGTTCGTGCAGTAGAAGACTTCAAAAGCAATTCCTTGGTGAGACACGCGCAACCTAACTGGGTCGGGCGTGTCACCGACATAAATGATATAGGTGTATCACTGATTCCTAACGACCCGAACCTTTCCAGGCAATGGGCAATTGATGCTATGGGTCTTCGGCATGCCTGGGACAAAACAAGAGGCAGCTCCGGTGTAACAGTGGCAGTAATTGACACCGGTGTTCAGGTGAACCACCCGGATCTTGTTGGAAACATCATTTCAGGCTATGATTTCTACAATAGGACATCTTATGTAACTGACCATAACGGACATGGAACACATATTGCAGGGATAATCGGCGCTGCAACAAATAACGGCCTGGGCATTGCAGGGATAAACTGGAGTGTATCCATAATGCCTCTTAAGGCTGCGGATGATTCCGGAGGAGGATATCTTAGCCTTTCAGAGATCATTGAAGCTCTGCGCTATGCTGCGGATCATGGGGCTGATGTAGTCAACATGAGTTTCCAAATTGGAGATGCGTCAAGCGGTGAAGACTTCTTTATGGAAGAGGCGATTGAGTACGCGTATAACAAGGGCGTGACCATGATAGCAGCTGCAGGAAATGAAGGGCAAGGGTGGTTAGCATATCCTGCCAGGCATTCCAAAGTTATTGCAGTCGGTGCCATAGGTCCTGACCTTAACCGTGCAAGCTGGAGCAACTACGGAAATCATATTGATGTGGTTGCCCCTGGCGATAGTATTGTCAGTACCTGGCCGATGAATACTTTTGCGTCTGCTTCAGGGACATCTATGGCAGCGCCTCAAGTTGCAGGTGTCGCAGCCCTCCTCATCTCTTCCGGGGTGAGAGGCCCTGAAAACATAAGGCAAATACTTCATGAGACTGCCATGGATCTGGGTACAGCAGGGTACGATGACGTTTATGGTTGGGGTCTTGTCAATGCCCATGCAGCTGTAAACGGTGCCCTTATTACCGAGATGAAAATCTTTGCCGGAGACGATGACGGGGTAAGCGTGACTCCCCGCAGCGAAATGACAAGTCCCGCAGCAGGTGGTTTCTTTGAGATAAGGGATGTTGAGAAAGGTTCATGGCACGTATATGGATGGACAGACATAAATAAAAACGGAGTCATAGATGAAGGCGATTATTTCGGACGTACGTCAAGTAAGATAACTTTGACCGGCGGGGTTCTGACAGGAATTGAACTCCGTGTGCGTCCTAACATCGGCGCCGGGATAACAATGATATCAAAGCTTGCTGAGGATTAATAGACTTCCGGACAGGGGAAGGTGATAATGATGTCTTGTGCGCGGTTCTTTGTTAAGAATAAGCCGGTCCTATGCATAATATCGGTCTTTGTTGCTTGCGTCTTTGTTGCCGGGTGTTCTGTGAATGCATTCAAGAATCTAAAAGTTCAAGTAGGCGCAAGCCCGATACGGGTAGACGGACGAAATTTTACAGTATTTACTGTAGCGGCTCTCAACACAGGAGAGGAAAATGTCAATCTCCGGTTTTCCAGCGGAATGCAATTTGATTTCGTGGTGGTGTCAGGGGATACCGAGATATGGCGATGGTCTCATGATAAGGTGGCTACCATGATGTTGACGGAGCGCGAAATCGCCCCTGGTGAGCTTGCCTTATATTCAGTTGTCTGGGACGGTAGCGACCTTGCAAATATGCAGGCAGTTCCAGGTGAATACCAGGTATTCGGTGAGATTCTTACAAATCCTAAAGTAAAAACAGGCAAGGCAACTTTTTACTGGCCTGGCAACTGAATCAGGCATTACGCTAATAATAATAGTCGCCCGTTGTTCTCAAAGGGGTATTAGGAGTCTGCCTCAAACCTTGCTCAACTGTTCATTTAGGCGCGTACACCCTCATAGATTATCTGTAGTGTGGGGGTGAACGTCATGTCTTTACGTTTCGTGTGGGGAGTTGTCGTTTTCTTAGTAATAGTTTCAGCCATCCCACCTTTCAGCCTGCACCTTATTGATTCTGGAGGCGGGTTCCCGGGTCCTGTGGAGGCAAATCCAAGCAATTACAGGATTATAGTCCCTAAGTGTCAATGTGGCGCGACTTATCGAAGCCTCTGTCTTACCCATCCCCATCTCCGTGGGCACGATGTAGCTGAACTTCAAGAGCGTCTTCTTACCTTAGGTTTTTTCGAAGGGAAGGTTGATGGCATATTCGGCATTTCAACTGATAGTGCTGTGCGAGAGTTTCAGAAAGCTGTTAACATGGAGCCAACCGGGCTTGTCACAGATTTGGTATGGCTTCGCATGGGCACAGGCCCATCACGTACTCTGCCTGCGATTGCAGATCTTCCCCCGGGCGAGCGAAGGATTGTTGTTGACGTGAACACGCTTGTCCTAACCTTTTACGTAGGTGATGAAATCATCAAGAGGTACCCAATAGCTATTGGGAAGTGGCATACCCCGACACCTGTAGGAGAGTTTGTCATTATTGACAAAGATTACGCGCCCGGCGGGGCGTTCGGCACCAGATGGATGGGACTGAACGTCCCTTGGGGAGGGTACGGGATTCATGGCACAAACAAGCCGTGGTCAATAGGTAGCGCAGCTAGCGCAGGGTGCATCAGAATGCTGAATGAAGATGTGGAAGAGCTTTTTGAACTTGCTCCTATTAAGACTCGAGTTGAAATAATCGGAGAAGAGCCTAAGGGCGATATTACACGAAACCTCAGGATGGGAGACACAGGCCACGATGTCCAGGTGCTCCAATACTATCTTCGGCGGGGAGCGTTTGACACAGGCCCCTTAGACGGCAGGTTCGGCCCCCGTGTTGATGCAGCAGTCAGGGAGATGCAAAAGCTCTATGGATTCCCACCTACAGGTCGAGTTGGCCTAAATGAGCTCTACCTTCTGGGGTTGCGCTGAAGGCAGCGCCTGAAACCGCGTTTTACCTGACTCAATAGTTCCTGCCTGCGCCTGGGACTCAAGGTCTCTCATGATACAGGAGGGATTTACGTGCGCAAAAAGGCTCTTAAAGTCGCATTTATGGTTCTGGTAACCTTACTGTCAGGCATTGCCATATTTACTATTGTCGTATTTAACCGGCCTGAGCTTATTCCACCCGGTCCTTATCATCCTCGGGCGTTGCTCTCGGAGTTGCTGGGGTACCATGTTCACCCTTGGGTGAGGATTGATCCCACTAAGCAATACACACTAAAGGTGTGGAGTACTCGCTGGCCGATATTTCAGGATGGCTATGGGTATGATGACCTGATTGAAGAAGTAATTGAAGACTTCCAAAAGATCTACCCAAATGTAAGTGTTGAGTATGTGCTTTTGCCACTGGGCGAAATCGAAGAGGCAATAGAGAAGGCAGTTGATAATTCCACACCCCCTAACATATGTATGGCCCCTTTTGATCCTTCACTTGTTGAGAGTGGATTGGTCGTGCCTATCAACATGTTTATATGCGACAAACCGAGAAAGGATATCCGCGCTACGCCGGCTACTGATTTTGAACTTTCTTCACTTGGGTTTGTGTCTCTCGCCAACCGCATCTGGGCATGGCCTTCGTGGATGGCAGTCAAATGCTGGGCAGGAAATGCAGAGGTCCTTCGGGAGGCGGGCATTGATGTTGAACGAGTCATGCTTTACGGATGGACGTATGAAGACATTCTATCGATGGTGGACGCACTGAGGATACGTCAAGCAGGGGTAGAAGAGCAGTACAGAACATACGGGCTTGTCCTGGACACAACATCCACCAATACCCTTGACACACTAATGGAAGCTGCCGGTAGAGGGCTTGTGCTCTCACCGGATGGCAGCCTCATGTGGCAAGGAGATACATTAAAATCCAGCTTGTCCTTTCTTCAGCGTATCAGATTAGAGAAAGGCTTTCCCGAGCCGGCCCACATGATGAGCGAAAGGATGCTTGAGCTTTTCTGGACCGGTAGGGCAGCTGTAATAGGGCCTGTAGGTCCCGGTTTCTTAAGGCATGTCCGTGAAAGACATGAGAAGATGTCAGGCAATCATCTCGCCGGAGGCGCGGAAGCGGTGGAGCCTATACTGTTGCCTGTGCCTCATCCCGTAGGAGGAACAAGCTCAGCATGTGTCACTTTGAATGCAGCTGTTGTATTTACATGTCCCGGCACAAGCGGGGCGGATACCGCATATCTGGCTGTCAGGCTTGCAGAGGCCCTGGCCCGAAAAGAGGCTTTGTGGCTTGCAGGTGAGTTATCTGTTGTGCCTGCTAGATACGAAGACCGTCCGCATACGTTTAGCCTTACCCCTGTTCCGGACGGCGCCACTCGGCGTTTTCTTGCGGAGGCGGTAGCATCCGGCAGGATGTTCCGCAACCTGTCCTCTGCGACAAAAGAGAAAGAGAGATTTCTAAGAGAACACGTAATCAGTCCTATGATGACTGAGTTTTGGCAAGGAACTATAAGTCCTGATGAGTTCGACCGACGCCTTTCCGCTGTAACATCTTTATCCGGCTTCGAATAAACTAGGTGACTACATACCGATAATGATGTATAGTAGAGCATATATGGCATCTGCTTCCAATCTCCTGCGCAAAAGAAGGATTTTGGGGGTTTTGGCCGAATAGTATCGCCAAAAGACCTCATGCTGTATAAGCATTGGGGTTACTATTTAGCACAAGCAGGGTTATTATACACTGCAAGGAGGATGGGATCATGACGTCTAGCCCCTGTTACAGGCAGGAGCGAGCGTCGGTATTTGTCGAACGCAGAAGGGAAATCGCTCTTGTTTCATGTTGCGTAGTGCTCTTAGTGACTGGGCTTGCAGGAGCAGCGCGGGAAATAAGGATAATTGTTGATGATGAGGTTATGGTTGTCACAGCCCCTGCCCTTAGGGTAGGCGACATCCTGAAGCAGGCCGGGGTGGAGTTACAAGAAGGCGACAAGGTGACACCCGGGATTTCTGAGCGGGCGCGTGGGAGATCTACCATTACTGTTACTCGTGCAGTTCCTGTGGAGCTTGAAGTGGATGGCTCAAAAGTTGCGCTTCGTTCAACAGGGCCTATGGTTAAACATACTCTGGCTGAGTCCGGAATCCTGCTTAGGCCTGAGGACAAGGTGAGTCCAGGGATGGAAGTCGGGCTCAGTCCGGGAATGAACATCAAAGTGACTCGTGTCACATCTGAGGTGATTGTACGGCAGGTTCGTATTCCGTATCGGACTGAAGAAAGGCCTGATTCAAGTATGGATCGCGGCAAGACCCAGGTGATTCGGCCCGGAGTTGAAGGCCTCCGTGAACAGAAAGTCCGCGTCATTTATGAGGACGGCAAAGTTGTGAATGAGACTGTACTTGTCAGTAGAGTGCTGAGGGAACCGGTCTCAAAAGTGATGAAAGTAGGCACTCGGAATCCGGTGAGAACCTTGCTTACATCAAGGGGCACCTTTAGATACCGGGAAGTCAAGACTATGATAGCCACGGCTTATGAGCCCGGCCCTACCAGCTGTGGAAAGTGGGCGGACGGGTATACTGCTATCGGTCTGAAGGCGGTTCCCGGTATTGTTGCTGTAGATCCGAAGGTCATACCTCTTCGCACTAAGCTTTATATAGAAGGCTATGGGCCTGCAATCGCCGGTGATGTCGGAGGCGCTATCAAAGGAAATAGAATTGACTTGCTTTTTGAGACTGTAGATGAGGCATTACGGTACGGAAAACGGAAGGTGAAAGTTTACATTCTTGAGCCATGAAACAGAAAATAAAGAGCATAAGTAAAGAATCTAAAATTCGGCCGAGGAAACACCTCGGCCAGAATTTTCTCATAGACCATGGCATTCTAGGGATTATTGCCGATGCTGCCGAGTTAACCAAGGATGACGTCGTTCTTGAGATTGGGGCAGGCACCGGCATACTGACTGAGACTCTTGAAAAAGAAGCCGGCCACGTTATTGCTGTGGAGATAGATGAAAGATTGGTTTCTGTGCTTCACAGACGGTTTTCCCAATATTCTAATGTAGAAGTTGTAAAAGGGGACTTTCTGCAGCTAAACTTGACAGAGCTAATGGCTTCTAGTACACTGATTTCAGAGAAGTCTAAAGTGGTTGCTAATTTACCTTACTATATTACGACTCCTATCATTTTGAGATTATTCAGTCATGCTAAGCTTTTTGAAAGACTGGTGGTCTTACTTCAAAGGGAAGTCGCTGAGAGAATTGTCGCAGTTCCGGGATCCAAGAGGTACGGAGCGTTTTCCGTAGTCGCGCAATATTATTCGGATCCGGAGATCATAACCGTAGTGCCACCGGGGGCGTTTTGGCCTCAACCGAAAGTAGACTCTGCCGTTGTTAGGATGCTGATTCGCGAAACCCCACGGGTCAACACACTTGATGAGGAAATGTTTTTTGCGGTAGTCAGAGGCGGTTTTGCAAAAAGGCGAAAGACAATCTTAAGGGCGCTCTCGATGGCGGGAAAAACCTATCCGGAGCTTGCCTCCGTCAAGGAGGATGATTTAAAGAGGATTCTTGCCGAGGTGGGCGTGGATTCGAAGAGAAGGGCTGAGACAATAACGCTAGGGGAGTTTGGTCAGATAGCAGACGCAATTGTGCTGGAACGCAGTGAATCCTAGTCAAGGTGAGAAACATGATATTTATAAGCCCTTCAAAGGGCAAGATGAGTTTTGACGAAACATTTAAAGATATTGTCAGCTATATGCAGGAAATGCCCGGCGTTCCGTATAGGTTGATTATCGGTACCGATTCTCAGCTTAGGGAGGACGCTTGTTTTGTTACTGCTATAGTGATTCATAGAGTCGGTAAAGGCGGACGATATTACTATACGAAAGAAAATGAAAAAATGGGCCGAAGCCTGAAGCAGAGAATCTTCTTCGAGGCCGCAAAAAGCCTTGGGGTTGCCAGCAAGCTTGCTGAGAAGCTTGCTCAAAATGGGTACGGTGACTTGAATGTGGAAATTCATTTAGATATCGGCCAGAACGGTGAAACGAAGGAACTTATTCGAGAGATTGTCGGTATGGTAACCGGCACCGGGTTTGAGGCTAAGATCAAACCTGATGCTTACGGAGCAACAAAAGTCGCGGACAAGCACAGCAAGTAGAAGGCCGGTAAAGTACGGGTTAAATATAGATAGATTTTGCAATGCATGACACGCCTTCCTGGAATCCGGAGGGCGTGTTCTTTACTTTTAGGAGGTCTCACCTTTTCTCGTCCACTTCATAGTATGTCATATCATGGACATGGTCCCTTTGGAGGGGAGAATGTGGGTGAGATAAGAATCGGAGATAAAGTGGCACGGAGATCTTACGGCTCGGACGTTATCTTCGTTGTATTAAAGATAATCACAAGTCGGGCAAAGGCTGCAAGGGCTCTTTTACGAGGCTTAAATGCAAGGCTTATTGCTGACGCTCCTATTGATGACCTTGTGACTATTTGTGAAGAAGAAGTAGAATCATCATCTCAGAGTCTTCATCAAGAGATACGAAAATCAATGGAAAAGGTATTTCTAAGACGTATGGCAGAGGATTTCAATCTGGATTATCGAGGCCGTGACGGCAAAATTCTGCCTGCAGGTATTGATTACCTTCATATCCCCGGAAAAGTTCTTCATCTTGATGGGGACGGGAATTACCTGAAGTATTGTCTAAAGTACTACCAAGAACTGGGCGTACCTGCTGTGGGATACTACATTTCCGAGGAAGCGCAGCCATCGAAGGTGGCAGCGCTCTTTAGAGACCACCTTCCGGACATCTTGGTAGTTACAGGCCACGACGGGTTCATCGCCCGTGTAGGCGATAAGCTAAATCTGGACAGCTATAGAACGTCTAAGTATTTTGTTGAGACTGTAAAAAGAGCACGACAAGTAGAGCCGGACAAGGATTCTCTTGTGATAATCGCCGGCGCATGCCAGTCATATTATGAAGCCTTAATAGATGCGGGAGCCAATTTCGCAAGTTCCCCTCAAAGGATATTCATTCATTGCGCTGACCCGCTACTTGTTGCGGAGAAGGTATCTCATACCCCGTTTAATATGGTTGTTCAGGCGACCCAAGTAGCTGAAAACATAATCAGCGGGTTGAATGGAATCGGAGGAATAGAGACCAGGGGAAAACTGCGTCTCAGTTTGCCCAATACAATGCCGAACTAGGACCGACATGCATTGATACGAAGATGGGAGCTTTCTATAGTAATCTTCAGAACGAACGATGTAAAGCCCGCCTTTTGAGGGTTGTGGGGCTTGCCTGCCTAATATATATAAAAAACGCTATTGACATGATACCGACGTGTTGTTATACTTATTTATTTTTCTTGACATATTGCCGGAGGCGTGCTAAAATTAGTTAGGTATGGCCCGCCGAGGAAGGTGGTAAGATGGCAGGCAGAAATGCTCTCGAGATTATCAAGCAGGATCTTGAGCCGTTTGTTGGCAAGAAGGTTATGGTCAGAGCAAATCAGGGACGCAAGAAAGTCTTTGAGACTGAAGGAATTCTGGAGAACACTTATCCCAGAGTTTTTGTGGTAAAGCTGTCTGATAAACCGGGATTAGTGAAACGAGTCTCCTATACCTACGCTGATGTGCTGACTGAGACAGTGAAACTATCTGTTCGGTGTAGGGATGAGGAGAAGAGAATTGGCTGCGCGGGCTAGAACCGTAGTAAGTCTTCAATTCAGTAGCGGGTAAGGAATTGTTTACAGCCTTACCCGTTCTTATGTACACACTTCCTTTGTGTGCAATCGGTTTGCATCCCCTTCTTTCCTATTCTTCTACATTCAGCTTGTGCCTATCCTTCTACCCTGTCAGACGCTGTTTGGATTGTTTTCCCTGTTGAAATCCCAGGTAGAACCTCTTAACATTAAAAGTAAGAGGAACCATGGGAGGGTTACATATGAACAAACGAATGACTATGGCAGCAATTATCATCGCTGCGCTTGTAATACCGCTCACTCTGTCTGTTCAAGTTTTCGCGTCTACAACGTACTACTCAAATTCCGGAAGCTTCGGACATCAGTATTTTAGCAGCAATTACTACTCTGGCGGTTCAGGTTCAACTTATTACTATAGTGGAAACTCATCAGGGGGCTCGACTTATTACTATAGCGGAAAGTCATACTACAATTCGGGCAGCAACACTTACTACTATAACTCAGGCAACACCTGGTACTATGGCAATGGCTCGTACACGCCTTCAAGGCCCGGTTCGACCCCTGCTCCTCAGCCAACTCCCAAACCCGAGCCGCAACCGGAACCTACTCCCACACCGGGACTTACTGCTGACGAACAGAAGATGGTGGACTTGATTAATCAGGAAAGGGCGAAAGCAGGGCTTGCGCCTCTTGCTGTTGACTTAGGACTGGTTGATTTGGCTCGCAGGAAGAGTCAGGACATGATTGCAAACAACTACTTCAGCCACACATCCCCGACTTACGGCGATCCTTTCCAGATGATGACTGCAGCAGGGATTAGCTATCGATCCGCAGGCGAAAACCTGGCAGGTGCCCGAACCGTGGATCAAGCGCACTCAGCCCTTATGAACAGCGCCGGGCACCGTCAAAACATACTTAGCCCGACATACAATAAGGTCGGTGTAGGAATTGCTACAGGGGGTCCTTATGGTAGCATGTATACCCAGCTGTTCATTGCTACATGGTAAACACGAGAGAAAAATGTTTCCGGAAGGAAGTTAACCGGTAACGTATAAGCATATTGAAGCATAGGACAGGCCTTCTTATCGTGTCAGGATAAGAAGGCCGTTCTTATGAGCCTTCAAAAAAAGCCAAGAGTCCGCGAAAGATTGCTTCAGCAAGACGTTGTCGATACGTAGGAGTAAGAAGCAGCTGCTTTTCATCAGGGTTGGAAATGAATCCAACTTCTACGATAACTGCAGGTAAGCGCGCCGCGTTTAACACATAATAATCCCCCTCCAGCACAGACTGACCGCCGAAAGGGGCAACATCCTTTAACGCTTGTTGGATGCAGGTCGCCAGTCGCTTGCTTTCAGGTTTGTTCTTGCTATAAAGAACAATTGCACCGCGGGTGGAAGCGGAACCCACTTTGTTTACATGTATACTGACGAAGACATCTGAGTTAGTGCGATGCGCTATGTGTATTCGTGCAGCCAGATCCTGCCTGTGTCGTGTTTTCTCTTCGGGCCAAATGGGACTCATTTCCCAGTCTCCATGCCTGGTCAAAATAGGTACCGCTCTCGCCCTGGCCAGGAGGTAGCACACATTCTTGGCGATTTCAAGCACAATATCCTTTTCAAGAACGCCTCCATCATCATGGGAGCCGGGATCAATGCCACCGTGTCCAGGATCAACTGTGATTACCTTGCCTACCATCGCAGGATGAAGCGGGGCCAAAACCGGGATTGCTCTTCCTACAACAAGCGCCGACAATATCAGGAATAGGATCCCAAGAAAAAAGCCACCGGCAGTCTTTCTTGTAATAACCAATACCGATATTCTTCTGCTCATACAGGCACCTCCCCTTGAGAGAACTATATTCTGATGAGCCTTGGCTAATCTCTGAAGAACGGACAGAACGACCCGGAGTGGCAAAAAGAAGCTGTGTGTTCATGGACAAACGGAACCATCGGTTCATAAGATACTGTACGATTCTACGCTTGCCTTCCAGGTTTGTGATGCTTAAGGGGGATAAGCTTATGTCATATGCAACTCATAGATCTTGTTCCGAGCTGATTCTTACGTTGCCTATTCCGGCAATCAAGATAAAGGAAATCCGTGCTCACATTGACAGCATTACAACACATGTGATTCCGGATAAGGTGATAGTCCAAGGGACTCTTGAAAAACAGGTGTTTTTTGTCGGAGAAGATAACATCGTTCACCATGTACCGGAACGTGCGCGTTTTAAAGCCTTAATTGAGATACCAGGGGTTGTGCCCGACCCGGAGGTAGTCGTCGAGGCGCATCCGAGGATTTTCAATATTATTGCTGCCTTGAGTCCTGACGGCACTCAAATAATGCAAAAGATTATCATCGATGTAGATGTGACAGTCACCCGGTTTGTTCAGGTGCATCTTGCCGAAAACCCTGAGGGGCCACTTGTCATGGCGGAAGAAGTGGTAGGAGAAGATACAGGTCAGGTCCTTGAATCAGGCACTGTGACTCTGGTTACGCCTGCAGTCAAGGTAACTGAGATTCGAGCAAATCCTGAAATTACTCAGGTCATGGTAAAAGAAGACAAAGTGGTGGTTCAAGGGAACATCCTGAAGCAGATCTTCTTTATTGATCTTGATCAGGTAGGCCGACATCAAGCTGTCGTGGTACCGTTCGCGATAATGATAGACATCCCCGGCGCGGAGCCGGGCATGAATGCCCAGGTGCGTGCTACTGTAGTAGATGTAAATTTCACCTTGGATCCGACAGGGGCTTTTGTCAATCAGGAAGTGGTCGTTGACGTATTCGTGAAAGTCACAGAGACAGTTGAGGTATCGCTGGAGTTAGGGGACTTTACTGTCAAGACCGAGCAAGTGGTTACAACTGCCGCAACTCAGATAATGGAAGAAGTCACTGTTGGTTTGTCGCAACCTGCCATCAAGATCAAGGACATAGATCTGGTTGTACAGGATGTACTTGGCCGTACGATTGCAGATAAAGTCATCATCCAAGGCGTCTTTATAAAAGACGTATACTACATTAACGAAGACGATGTGGAAGTCGCGGAGTCGTTCACTGTTCCCTTCAGCACTTTCATACCGGTTCCAGGGGTTACGCCAGGGCTTAACGTTTTTGTCAACGCGCAGGCTCAACCGGCAGTATTTGACCCTTTGCAGACCGGAACCGAAATAACGGAGAAGGATCTTGCAGATATTGAGGTCATCATTACAGAGACAGTGAGGCTTGATGTTCAACAGGAAACCGGCGGAACATTGTTCAAGGTTCAGCAGGTTGTCGGAGAAGGTACAGCGCAGGTTTGCGCTGAAGGAATAACCGTACCTGTGCTTCCGATTACCATAGAATTTGCCAGGATACGTGTGGGAGAGGCTGTAGAGGTCGAAAAGCAGCTTCTCGTAGAGAACACAATTTCTCTGCCTTTCATCGCCAAAAAGATCAGGTCAGTAGAATTCTCAATTCAAAATGTAACCTGGGTGATCGTAAGCGAGCAGGTTCTTGTTGAAGGTAAAGTTAAGAAGGACGTACTTGTGGTCGGGCTTGATAATATAGTCCACCATATCCAAGAGACAGTCCCGTTCAGCGGATTTGTGAGTGTTCCCGGAATCGTGGAAGGCGCTGCAGTTACTGTAGATGTAGTAGTGGAAAGCCTTGTCCAGAATCTCATATGCGGGGGAAGAAAGATTCAGCAGCTGATAGTCTTGCTAGTCACTGTCACGTCAGCCGAAGAGAGAATCGTTCAAGTGGTAGTAAATGTGACCGGGCCCGGTGTCTTCGTAACCAAGACAAAGGTTCTTGTTGACGTAGTGGATGACGGTATCCCGGAGCCTGTGCCTCTTGATGTGGTCACAGATCTTAGCGGGCCCAACGTAGATACAGTCACGAAGGAGACCCTTCCCCTTGTAGTAATTGTGAACGGGACTGTCGGCCCTATGCCGGTGTCTGTAGTAACGAACGCTACATTTAAGATTTAGTCCGGGCCTTAGCGCATCACATTTTCAGGCAGATTTCAATACGATATAGGGAAGAACGGCACAAAAGGGGGACTGACTAAGATGTTTATGGGGTCATGGCAATTTGGCATAATCGTGGCTGCTATAGCCCTTGTCCTCCTGGGGCTTATTTTGATTCCGGGCCGTAGGCGTAGGAACAGAACACGTTTTGGTGTTATAAGCTCTAATCAGAATGGCTTGGAACCGTCTTTCAGGCACAGCGATTCATGGTCATCACTGAAACAACAGATAGCTGAAGCAGCCTTTATCGCTGATTGTGACCATTTGAATGACAGCGGAGAGACAGAGATTCATCCGGAGACAGCCGGTGACCACGTTGCCCGAACCAAGAGAAATCTCGTGTTGCGTGGTTCTGATTCGTGGTGTATCAGAACCGGTTCGCCCCTCTCAGACAATGCCACACATGTTTCATCAGAAGACATTTCCCCGAATCCGTTAAGCGGTACAAACAACATAGAGGAGCCGGACGGAAATCCAAGTCAGGCTGATGAAGCCTGCCAAACCGAGGACGCAGGCGAAATTCCTTACATAACAGCAACGCCTGTCCCTGGTGCCTCCACAGAAGATTCTCATGCTCAGGCAGAAGACAATGAGGATGCAAAAGACCGGAAATATGCGCCTATTGAAAGTAGCCCTCAGACGACCGAGGGCCCGAAGAAGGAAAGGCTCGCATTTCTTAATCGTTTGACCGGAAGCCCATGCAGGCTTAGGGAAGGAGGCTCGCATATGCTTAATCTTGAGAAGTACAGGCAAGTTCAGACAGTATGTCTTAAGGTGGAAAGGGTTATCGGAACAGGTGCAAAGCAGGTTCTTTTGGAGGAGACAAAGACTATCCCCGGCATAAAGATAGTGGAGATCATTCCTACACTCACTAATATGCGTTCTATCGTAAAGGACTGCAAAGTCATCATTCAGGGCACTGTGCATAAGCAGATATTCTTTATCGGCACTGACGAGCTGGAACATCACCTTGCAGAAGACATGGATTTCAGTGAGCTGGTTCATGTCGAGCCACTTGATTCCATGTTTCCGGTGAGAGAAGGCATGAACCAGCAAGACTTCTCTGTCATTGAAAACAGCGTATTTGAGTTTGACCCGGATACCGGCGCTTTGACTCAAAAGATTGTTCTCGGATTATCCGTGAAGGTGACTGAAACACAACAACTTATGGTATCGACTTCTTCTGAAGGCATACCGATTAAAGCTCGTGTTGTAGTCGGTGAAAACACAAAGCAAAAGTTTATTGAAGAAACAAAAGTCATTCCCGCTATCAAGGTGATTGAGATTGTCCCGCGAATATCCCAGATTAAACACATAGTCAAGAACGGCAAGGTTTTGGTTCAGGGCGTCATCCACAAGCAGATATTCTTTGTAGGCACAGATGATCTTGTGCATCACCTGGCAGAAGATATTCCTTTCAGCGATATTGTGCTGGTTAACGGCGCTGGTGAGGGAATGAACTCTCAAGATCATTCATTCATTGATAACCTTGTCTTTGAATTCGATCCTGTCACCGGTTCGTTGACGCAGAAAATCATCCTTGTCCTCGATGTTAAGGTTACGGAGACATCTGAAGTACGGGTAGAAGTAGACGAAACCGGGGTTCTTATCAAAGCTGACCGGATCATCGGATTCGGATGCACGCAGAAGTTGGTTGAGGAAACGAAAACTCTGCCTGCTGTCAAAATTGTGGACATCGATGCCAGGATCAGTGAAATGACATCTATTGTGAAGAATGGCAAAGTTATCGTGCAAGGAGTTGTTCATAAACAGATATTCTTTGTCGGCACAGACGACCTTGTGCATCATCTTTCGGAAGACCTGCCTTTCAGCGAGATGATAGAGATATCCCCGATAGATTCTGAATTCCCTGTGGAAGAAGGGATGGATCAGCAGGAGCATTCGTTTGTCGAGAATATCGTATGGGAGTTCGACCCTACCACAGGAGAACTTACGGAGAAGGTGATAATTGCCATAGGCGTGGTAGTCACGAGCCATATTCAAATTCCGGTAGCTGTAGCCGTCCCCGCGAAGTCCTCCGGCTAATGTTTACTGAAGTCAGACGCCTTCTTGTCTGCCTTCGTATAAAGGCGCCGTCCCACAGGGGATTGCCGATGATTTCATTCGGCATCCCCTTGGCTTATTTATTGAACCTTTCTTATCTATCAAACCCCGTCAGAATACCACAAAACACTTATGAATAGAGATCAGGTACACGGAGACCTCCCCTTTCCGTGCAACCGGCCGGGAGAAAAGAGGTGCACAGCTTGGGCAATCTCGTAGTAGAAGGCGAAGATCTGCGGATTGAACGCGTCATCACTCGCATCTCCCATAGAGAGGTTATGAGTGTTTCACATGCAGCAAAGGATTTCTCCGGGCAGCAGCTTCTCGGGATTAGCATCGACTTAGTATCTCTTTCGTGGCAAATATTTGATGGCTTCGCCATAGCTTCTCTCGATCTTTCAATATGGACTTATCTGCCGTCTGACGGAGAAATTCAAGCAGTGTCCAGCAGCCACAAGATGAGAACTTTTTTGGAGATTCCTGAAATCAGCCATTCCATGAGCATAGAGGCTGAGTTTTATGTTGAAGATATTGAAGTTTCTTTTGGCGAATCGGGTGATGAGATTGTTATAGAAGCCTTCATTCTATTAGAGGGGCTTGTTCTTGAGAAGGGCATTCTTCGTGTTGTGACGAGGGTCAACATGCAAAATAACCCGGACATGGCTGTCAGGAAAGAAGGGAGCCGGGTTCAATGCCCCTTCTTGTCCACGATAAGCAGTTTGTTTAAGGGAATCATCCGCTCTGTCCGCAAAAATTGTCCTCTTGCCTAGCATTACGTGTTTCACGGTTCACAGGTGGAGCGCACAGGGCTCCTAGACTTAAGGAAAGCGTCACAAGGCAGCCGGTCCGCGCATACAATGAATTCGCGGGACAGGGAAAGCCATCTTCATTTGCTTTGGCGGAGGATGTTTTGCTCATGGTGTCATCCAAAAGAGAGATGCCCTGGAAAAGAACGCTTAGGCCGGGCATGAAAGGCCAAGATGTAGCAGCGCTTCAACGATGTTTGGCCGAACTCTGTTATTACACAGGGGAATGTCACGGAATGTATGACATTCTCACAAAGGGTGCCGTATTCGATTTGCAGAAAGCTCACAGGTTAAGGGTTGACGGTATTGCAGGCAAGGAAGTCTTCAATTTGCTCAAATCAGGGCTTGTGCGGAAGAAGATTGAGCACATAGTAGCCAGAGGCGAGACCCTTTCAAGTATTGCCGGGAAATACAATGTCCCTCAAGAATTACTCATCACCGCAAATCACCTGGAAACCGACAAAATCAAGGAAGGTGAGAGTCTGCTAATTCCGGTATTGCGCCTTATTGGGTTTTGCACTCCCCCGATTCCCGGAGATCCCGCAGAACCCTATGAGCATGTCTTACCGTCTCTTACGGCAATTGCGCCCCGGTGGTTTTTCGTTGATGAGCATGGAGCTATTCAAGGCGAGCCCGACAGAAAGCTTGCAGCTCTTGCCGAGATGTCAGGTGTAGAGTTGTGGCCTGTAGTGAGTATTGGAAGGCCCGAATCTTGTGAGGAGGGAGCCCAGGTTCAAGACCTGCTTGGTAATGTACTTTCAGACAGCGCAACCTATTCCACGGCTATTAAGAGCTTTTCGAGTCTCGCGGCTCGATTGCATGCAAAGGGATTGGTCTTTTCTATAAAAGACCTTCCCGAAAAAGACGTATATGCATTTCAATCATTCCTGCGTAGGATTTTAAGTGTTCTTAGACACGAGAAACTGCTATTGGCAGTTGAGGTTCCCCTACCTGAGGAAACCGCATCCGTTCAAGGGCAGAATTGCAAAATACGTTGCCTTGATCTAGCGGGTATTGCGTCCATTGCCCATCTGGTTTTTCTCAAGACCTATAAAGATCCGGAAGAGTTTTCATTTCCCGGGCCTATGGTATCTGTCAATCGTATAAAAACGGTACTAAAGAGCCTTACGCGGGCAGTGGATTTTTGGAAACTGATAATTGTCGTCCCTGCTTTTGGAGTTGACTTTTCAGCAGGCCTCGGTACAGTTCCCCTTCGGAAGAAGCATGGGGAGGTTATGGAGATAATAGATACTTTCAAGCCTACAGTCTCACAGCCTGAAGGTGAGCAATCCAAGGTCTTCAAATACAGGTCATTTCGGGTAAGTCACACTGTATATTTTGAGGACGCAGAGAGCATTGGGGTTTATGGGGACCTTGCATTAAGATATGGCCTTGCGGGTATGGCCATTGCGGATTTGGCAGATGCCGATCCATGGGTTTGGCCTGCGCTTAAGGCAAGGTTCAAGGTGGTTAAAGATGGGGGTGGGGTCGGGGTTTCAAGCAGATGATCGTGGTGCAGACAGGATGTGCTTTCGTTTTTTCGGCTTTTCGTCCGGCGTAAGGCGTGATCTTGTATTTAGAAATATATGCACATTTCGGTAAGTTGCCCGCATATAGTAGAAATGAAAAAGAAGTGTACGGCTCCGTGTGTGTAATTGGAAAGGAGGAAAAGAGATGGCTGTGGGTATCGAGCTCAAAGAGGAACTCCTAAAAGTTGAACAGGTCGTTGGCGAAACCACGGCGCGGAAGGTCCTGCGAGAAGTTATCAAAATATCGGATACTCTGCCTACTGCTGAGAAGATTATCAGTGTGGATGTTAACATTCTGACCACGTCTTTTCAGCTGATAAAGAACAAGATCCTAATTGAAGGCACAGCCAGGGTAAGAATTCTCTACGTAGCCAGGGAGGCTACCGGAGCGCAGCCGGTCCAGGTATTCGAAGAAGACATATCTTTTGAACTCATTGCTGAAGTGCCAGGCACAGAGCCTTTTATGAATGCCTGGGTGCAGGTGGATATCCATGACATAGCCTTCGATCTGGTAGACATCAGGACTGTTGATGTACGCGTTGTGATTTCCGCAAGGGTTAAGGTCACTGTAACTGAGCAGTTGGAAGTGGTCACAGAGGTGACCGGGCCGGCGGATCTGCAAGTTACGAGGGAGCTTCTAAAGGTCGAGGATGTAATTGGTGATGCACAGGCACAGGCCCTGGTAACAGGTAGACTCATAGTTCCATTTGAAAAGCCTGACATAGACTCTGTGATAAGCGTCGAAGCAAAGCCTCGTCTCACAGATGTCCAGGTTCTTGACGGGCAGGTGGTTGTTGAAGGGTTAATAGATGTTGATGTGCTCTATGCTGCAGTGCCTCAGGATCCAACTCCCCAAGGCGTGAAATTGCCGGTCCACTTCTTCTCGACTCAATTACGGTTTTCGCAGGTTGTAGAGATTCCAGGGGCGGCAATCGGCATGGTTGCTCAGGCCAGAGTAATCTTTGAAACAGTCAGCTTCACTGAATTGGATTTTCGCACCGTCACTGTGGATGTAGTCCTCAAGATTGTCGCTAAGGTAACTGTTGTCAGGCAATTGGAAATTGTGACAGATGTTGCTTCGAAGACCACAGTCCTTGATGTAGAAAAGCGTCTGCTTCGAGTAGAGGATGTCATAGGGGAAGACATAGCTCAGACTATTGTCAAAGAAATACTCGACGTGCCGAGGGAGAAACCCAATATTGAACGTATTCTTCGCATTGATACTTCAGTAAAGGAAACGTCCTGGAGAATTATTGACGGTAAGGTAATTATTGAAGGCGTTGTTGAGCTTCAGACTTTATATGTGGCACAGACACCTGAGGGAGACCAGCCTGTGCACCATATGTCACATCGGCTGAAGTTCACTCTGATTGTAGAGATACCGGGCACACACGAAGGCTTCACTGCAGAAACGCGCGTAGCAGTTGAACATGTTGACTTTGAGCTTGTTGAGGACCGCCGGTTCACAGCGAAAGTGCTTATCGGTGTGTTTGCGAAGGTGACTGAACCGGTTCAACTCAATGTAGTCGTCAATGTAGTTGTTGTTACAGTTCCGCCGGAAGTGCCATGTGAAAAGCCTACTATTGTTATGGTGACGATTCAACCGGGTGATACTCTCTGGGCGTTGGCCAGGAAGTATAATACGACAGTTGAAGCTATCATTCAGGCAAATCCTGGGATACAGCCTGAGAACCTCCAGGTAGGCCAGGTAATCCAGATCCCTGCCTGCCCTGCTCCCAAGGGATGAGGGGCAGTCTGTAACGGGCGGGTCCGAGGTTCGGTACGAATTCCGTAAGCATCGTTTGAAAGGGAGGGAAATAGGAGATGGTTCTGAGAAGGGAACGCCTCAAGCTTTTCGAGGTCGTCAGTGAAACTGTGACCACCTTTGCGCTGAGGAGTATTCAGTCAGTGCCTGCAGGGAAACCTGACGTCCAGAAGATCTTGAGCATAGCTAATGTAACAGTCTCAGCAACAGGGACGCCGCTGCCTAATAAAGTGGTAATTGAAGGCACTGCAACAGTCCAGACTATATATGTAGCTCAACTGCCTGACCAGCCTGTCCATCATATGGAGCATGTCATAAGCTTCCTGCAATTTGCTGATGTGCCTGGGACACAACCGGGAATGACAGTGATATTGAATCCCCGGGTGAAGTTCTCTGACATAGTGATAAGGTCGCCGAGGGAAGTGGAGATAGAGGTCATCATAGAATTCTTTGTGAAGGTAATCAGGCTGGTCCAGCTTGATGTAGTTACTGATGTTATGTTCAAGAGTGTCCCTGCTAAAGTTGATAAGCAGCTTTTCCGGGTGGAACGCGTCAGAGGTGAGAATACAGGCCAGGTGATATTAAGTAACATGTTGCCTGTGCCTGCAGGCAAACCGCCTGTCCAGAAAATCTTAAACGTTGTCACAACAGAAATCATAACAGATGAAGTGCGCATTATTCCGGATCTTGTGATAATCCAAGGCAGAGTCATAACCCAGGTAATCTATGTCGCTGCAGAGCCGGATCAGCCTGTCCACCACATGCATCTGGAAGTGAATTTCCTTGCAAACATCAGAATACCCGGAGTGGTGCCGGGGTTGATGACGGAAATATTCCCCGGTGTAGAGTTTGTACAGGTGTCTACTGTAAATCCCACTATGGTCATGCAAGACTTAATCTTGAGCATTTTTGTAAAGGTTACGGAGATTCAACAGATCCGTGTAGTGACAGACGTAAGATCGGACAGAATCCCGATTAATGCTGTAAGACAGCTTGTAGCCATAGAGGATGTGGTAAATGAAAGATCGCAGCAAGTTAACATCCGCAGGGAGGTAGAAATACCCCAGGAGAAACCGCCTGCGCAAAAGATCCTTCAGATATTCAGTTCAACTGTGGACATAACACGGTCTGATTTACTGGAAGGTAAAGTCATTCTGGAAGGTGTTTTGGTTCTTCAGATAATCTATGTTGCAGCTCTTCCGGATCAACCTGTGCATCATGCCCATGTTGAAATACCGTTTACCACATTCGTGGATCTGCCCGGTGCTTATCCTGGCATGAATATCCTGGTGCGGCCAAGGGTAGAGTTTGCGACTGTCCAGTTCCTGCCGGTGGGAGTGACTCCTCCCATTGAGATTGGCACGAGGGATCTCCTAGTTGACGCTATTATCGAGGTTTTTGTGAAGGTAACGAAGACAGTTCAGAAGCATGTAGTCGTTGACGTGATAGTTCCTCAGGGGTTTCAGGATTCAAATTAAAGAGGATAGGCAGTAACCTTCATGTTGTGGAAGCGACCCTGTTTGTGCGAAATACGGGGTCGCTTCTCTTGATGGTATGGAGATGCCGGTTACCAGGGATACCGCTCAAGTACCATACTTTACCTTAATAGCAGGACAAGAAGTACATTCCAAGCATCTTATGCAGTCCTTAGAGTCTGCATCGAGATACGGGTCAATGCTCATGGGGCAAGCTGCTCTGCAAGCCCCGCACTCATTGCATAACTCTTTATCTACTTTAAGCCTTACGTAGCTCACCTTGTTGAAAGGCGAGTATACAGTTCCGAGCGGACAGATGAATCTGCAAAAAGGCCTCTTTATAAGAATTGCGACGACTATGAAAATGAGGACTATCACCATTTTCACGATAAACAAGGTTCCTACCATAGCTCTGATCGAGGGATCAATAATGACCAGAGGCAGTCCTGCCTCCAGGCCGCCTGCAGGACACAGCTTACAAAACAACGGTTCTCCTGTGGCGAATGCCCCAATGATGACAAGACCTAAAAGAACTACGTAACGAGAGGCTTTGGAAAGTCCATGTCCGGTTCGTACCTGTAGCTTCTTGGGGAAGAGTTTGATTTTAAAGAGGATATCCTGTAAAAACCCGAATGGGCATGCCCACCCGCAGGTCATCCGTCCAACAAGCGCTCCTGTAACTGTGAAGAACCCCACAAGGGCAAAGGGGAATCTTCTTTGTCCCACAAAATGCTGGAGCGACCCAATAGGACAAGCCATGACCGCGAGCGGGCATGCGTGGCAATTGAGTATGGGCGCAGGGCAAAACTTTAGAAATGACAAGACATATGAGTTGGCAAATATGAGCGATGCAATTTGGACAAGTGTTCGCTTGTTAGTAGCAGGTTTATGATTGCTCAAAGTTTGCTTCAGCTTCATGCCATAGATTCCCGGATCCTTGATATTTAGACCCTGCCTTCTCGCTTAAGACTTACACGTTATCTGAGGCCGATACATGATGCGCACAAGATCAAAGCGTTAAGTAAGATAGTCTCAAATTCGCTCCTGAAAACGCCAATAATTATGAAGCCTATGCCTAACCCTAAGATAACCCAATACAGTCTCATGGGAGGCTTTAACCTAGGGTTTACCGAGCCTTTGGAGACAAAACCATATATCCTCTTATGCGTATCAGCCTTGTTATTGTCCACTTACTGCTCACTTCTTAAGAAGGTCGGCGATGAGCCCGCCTAATTCCTTCTCAAGTTTAGCCTTATCAGGACCTGTCCCAACTGACACATGCCTTACTATGCCTTCTTTATCAACCAGGACAAGTGTGGGTATAGCTGTAACCCCATAATCCTTGATGATTTCGGCAAGGGGTGTGTCGCCCTTGGTGCCGGACGCTGCTATGGAATACGGAATGCTATTGCTTTTGACATACTCTTGGACTTTCTTTTGGGTATCGTTTACTGCGATTCCAAGAACGGTTAATCCTTGGTCAGAATAAGTTTTATGGAGAGAGATGAATACCGGGGTAATCTCTCTACATGGGCCGCACCAGGTGGCCCAGAAATCTATTAGTGTTACCTTACCTGGGTCACTAGGGTTAATGCGTATTCCGTCTAGATCAGTCACAACGAATGAAGGAGCAGGTTTGCTCAAGAGGCTTTCCGGGCTGGCTGCAAAACATTCCGGTACCCTGTAAATTGATGTAAGCAAAAGGCCTGCCACTAAAATAAGGACAAACAGAGGATGCATCCTCTTAACGTTGGATTTTCTTAGGTTACGGAGCCCTTGCACGAAATGCCCTCCCTTTGCTACTTGAGCTTTTGGATATTAACTCATGTATTGTTCTACTAAGAAGTAATACGATAATTTGCTGAAGTAGTTCCCATGAGTAGATTCAGGTGACGTGCTTCCTTTGCTTGGCATATCATATTCTGGTAGATGTGTTACTAGAGAGGGAGGGAGGGAGATGTCAGAGGATTGCGTCATCTCCGGTGTTCATCATAAAAAGGTAAAAGTGGAAGTAATAGTTGCAGACGTAAGTGCAAGTATAGTCGCAAGCGGGCGACTTACCGTGCCGCCTCCGAAGCCTGATATAGCTTCGATTTTGGATACGGGGGCCAAGGTTGCTATTACACGCGTTTCTGTTGTCTCGGGAACCGTTGTGATCCAGGGCGATGTGACGGTGGACATAACCTATGTTTCCACTGAGCCGTCCCAGCCGGTTCACTTCTTCGAAGGAACCTTATCCTTATTCGGAAATGTTAATGTGCCTGGGATTTTGCCGGGAATGACTCCTGAAGTGGCGGTAACGAGTGTTTATGCCACATCGCATCTTGTGGATCCAAGAACAGTTGAAGTTAACGTGTTAGTCACAGTAAGGGTGAAAGTGCTTAGAGAACAAGTCTTGCCCATAGTGACCGAGGTTCCGAAAACGATCATTGTGCCTACTGTAAGCGTTCCTGTGGTTCCTGTAGTCAAACGTAGAGTCGTCACTGTGGAACGTGCTGTGTTGCAAGGTGAAGCTCAGACGGTTGCTGTAGGGACTATATCCATACCGCCTGATAAGCCGGGCCTATCCGGTATTATTCGAACCAGCGCAGCCGGATCTGTCACCAGAACCAAGGTGCTGCGAGGTAAAGTGGTGGTTGACGGGGTCGTATCCACACGTACTCTCTATGTAGGTCTCTCTCCGGCACAGCCTGTGTTTTCTGTGGACGGAGCTGTCACTTTCAGCGTAATTGTGGATCTTCCCGGGGTGGAAACAGGAATGTTTGCATTTGCTGCTGTGCAAATTGAGGCTGTGGACACAACGATTGTAGATTCCCGCACATTGCGCGTAAGGGCAGTGGTAAAGGTATCAGTAGTTGTTACGGTGGAAAAAGAGCTTCCCTTGGTGACCGGCATAGAAGCTCTTCCGCCCACACTTGTACCTGTCACACAAGACTTCCTTGTAGAGGAGATCATAGGTCAAGTTCAGGACGATTCCACAGTCACGGTACAAGTGATTATTCCGGCCACTCTTCCCGGCATCGGAAGGGTAATTCAGTCATTTGCTCAAGCCAGGATCGCAAAAACCTTGGTACTCGACGGTGCAATCATAGTGCAAGGGACTCTCAGGATTACCATACTCTTCTCTGAACTCCCCAGCCAGAGAGTGTTTGCTCATGTTGAAACAGTGCCGTTTTCAGTGACATTACGCATACCCGGGGCAGTTCCGGCTTTCTTCGGAACAGCGGAAGTAAGCGTGGTCAGGGTAGAAGCTGTCCCGGTGGAACTTAGGACCGTAAATGTCAGGGCAACCTTACGAGGCTGGGGGATGGTGACAAGGATCGATACCGTCCCTACGGTAGTGGATATTTGCTCTCAAGGGACAGGGCAAGTACAGCCTGGGCCTCCCGTCAGTTCAAGTACGCAAAGTCCGTCAAGCTCAGGAGGCAGAATTCACGTAGTTCAGATTGGAGATACTTTGTTCCGAATAGCCCAGAGATATGGGACCACTGTGAATGCCATAGTACAGGCAAATAACATTCAAGATCCGGATCAAATAGCAGTCGGAGATACGCTGGTGATTCCGTAATAAGCGCTTATATCGACTCCTGTCGGTGAAGTCTGAAGATGAAAACAGGCAATTCTCAGGGGGAGCGGAGCTTTCGGCTCCCTCTTCCGTTATTCGGCAGAATTACAAGCGCCTTGCAAGCTTTTTTGCCAACCCGGAACAAATTTCCTGTAAGGTTGTCTTATGCGTGTGTTTCCTTTATTTAACGGAATATTTGAGAACACGTGAAATGACCGGTAGGAAAAATGTGCTACTGTAATGTAAATGTATAGGTAATACCATGGGATATTGCGTTTTATAATACTATGCCAAGATTTGTGGTGACAGTTTATCGGTTAGGTCGTGCAAAACAGTATTGGGAACAAGCGAGGATATAGTTCCTCAAAATTACCAGGAGGAGATCTGTATGTCAGAGGTTCTGATCAAAAACGCGGCTATTATTGTAACCATGGATGATCAAGATACGATTCTATACGATCATAATATTTTGATTGATGAAGGCCGTATCATAGCGGTCAATTCAAACGACTATACGGAAACCGATGAAGTTGAAGTGATTGATGGAGGCCGGTACATAGTGTACCCTGGTTTGATCAATACTCATCACCATCTCTATCAAACATTCACGAGGAACTTGCCAAGTGTACAGAAAATGGAACTGTTCCCATGGTTGAAGACGTTATACCGGATCTGGCGACGTATTACCCCTGATGTGGTTTATTACAGTGCTATTGTGGGGATGGTTGAACTATTAAAATATGGTTGCACTACATGCTTTGATCATCATTATGTCTTTCCTAAAAGAGTAAGCTCAGAACTAATTGATCGGCAAATTGAGGCTGCAAGAGAATTAGGTATGCGTTTCCATGCTTCCCGTGGCAGCATGTCCCGGGGTGAAAAAGACGGCGGGTTGCCTCCGGATGATTTAGTTCAGACTACCGAAGAAATCCTTAAAGATTCACAACGTCTAATTGAGAGTTACCATGATCCTTCACCTTTTTCTATGTGCCAGGTTGTGCTTGCACCGTGTTCGCCTTTTTCAGTCACTCCCGAATTAATGAAAGAAAGCGCTGCTTTGGCCCGCAGTTATGGGGTCAGACTCCACACCCATCTTGCTGAAACCAAGGACGAAGAAGATTACTGTATAGATATATATGGTAAGCGGCCATTGAGCTATTTAGCAGGCCTGGGATGGTCGGGGAGTGATGTTTGGTATGCCCATGGAATCCATTTTACAGATGAAGAAGTAGATTTTTTGGGCAAGACCGAAACCGGAGTGGCTCATTGTCCGGTTTCCAATATGAAGCTTTCTTCCGGCGTAGCAAAAATACCTCTTATGCTTGATAGGAAAGTACCTGTGGGTTTGGCTGTAGATGGCAGTGCAAGTAACGACTGCTCTAATCTATTGGCTGAAATCAAAGTTGCCTATTTGTTGCACCGTCTAACTTGCAGTGAGACAGCTCCCTCCGGATCGCAGATATTACGCTTGGCGACCAGAGGCGGTGCTTCTTTGCTTGGCAGAAGCGATATAGGATCTTTAGAAGTAGGAAAAGCAGCAGACTTGTTTATGATTCCCCGAGATTTACCGGAGAATGTCGGTGCTACGGCTGACCCGGCTGCTTTACCTGCTACTGTAGGAATACATCATCCGGTAAGTATGACTATGGTAAACGGTAAAGTAGTGGTTAGGGATGGGCAACTAATAAATGTGGATGAGAGGAAATTACAGGAACAGGCCTTGCGCTGCTGGCAAAGGTTTATCAACGAGGATATGTATGATATTGGGTAGAGCACAACCTTCTATGAACAGTCAAGAAGAAGGAAGCGGAAGGAAATCAAAGAATTTCTAAGGAGAAGGCTTAATGAAAAAGCGGTTGATTGCATTGTCTGTTATAGTTTTGGACGAAAGGAGGAGCGGCTTCCTCCCCGAACCGATGCGGGGGTTTTGGTCGCTTGATGATTATGACTATGTCAAAGACGCCAAGACCGGCTAAAATAAGTGTTGTTCCTTTTGTGTCTGAGCTGCGAGATGAGGGGGAAATTCGCGCCCGTATCGCCGGATATGTTGAGGAGCTCCAGAAAATGACAGGCTTTGAATTCCATTTGTCGTCACCTGATAATGAATGTCTGTTATCATCTCCTGACGGTGAGCATCAAGACAGTGACATGATACTGCCATTGGTACTAAGTGGGGGGACTGAGCTCCAAGTCCTTGAATTCTTGGCCTACCTTGATGAGCCTGCGCTTATTTTGACGCATCCTTCAGATAATGCTCTGGCAGCCTCTCTCGAAATACTCGCGCTCTTAGGTGCCGACAAGCACATTGCACGCCTGGTTCAATGTACACCCGGATGGCAAGACGAGCTCTCCGTGTTTTTGAGGATGTTTATGGCCAGGGCACGAATGAAAAGGGCCAGGATCGGTGTATTCGGCAGCAGAGAGATAGAAGTTGCGGCACCTTGGAAGCTGATTAAGACAGTAAAGCAGGTTTGGGGTCCGCGTCTTATAAAGTTTGGCATGGATGAGCTCATAGATAGTATCGGAAATGCAGACCCTGAGGAGGCGGAAGATGCAGCCTTTGAGTTTGCCAAGAGGGCGACGTGTATTTTTGAACCGGAAGAGGAGGTATTGGAAGGTTCAGCCAAGGTCTATCTGGCCTTAAAGAAGCTGGTAGAGCAGTACCGGCTCGATGCAATAACAGTGAAGTGCTTTGACCTGTTGCAGCCATGTCGAAATACAGGTTGTTATGCGTTAGCCCGCCTCAGTGAAGAAGGAGTTCCTGCTGCTTGTGAGGCAGATATTCTATCCTGTCTCGGCATGTTTTTTATCCATGAGCTGACTTTGCAGCCTAGTTTCATGGCAAATCCGTCTCAGATAGATTTAGAATCAGGTAGGATAGTATTCGCTCATTGTACGATTCCGCGGACTATGACAAGCGCATACAGAATACGATCGCATTTCGAATCAGGGATTGGAACGGCGTTGGAGGGAGATGTGAAACCCGGTCCGGTGACCATAGTGAGAATCGGAGGCAGGCGCCTTGACGAACTCTCCGTTGCATGCGGCATGGTGATGGAATCTGATTTGAGAGAGGATATGTGTAGAACCCAAGTGACAGTGGAATTACGTGACAAGGCATACGCTAAAGAGCTGTTAACGAAACCCCTTGGCAACCACCACTTGATAGTGGAAGGAGACCATCAAGAGAGGATACAGGAATTCATGGAGCTGTTCATACAAGTGTAGTCATGGATTCCGTGGAGGATAGCGAGACTTGCTTGTCGAACTACTTAGTTTATGACAACGAAAAGGCCGGAGAGGGAAGGGGTCAGGGTTGGAATCAGATTTTGAAAAATATGCGGTACTTGCCGGGGAGTTAGGGGCCAAAGACGCTATCATCATCAATGTCCGGGATATTGTATTTGACCCCAGAACTTATCTCAAGTGCATGTATGGATGCTCCACTTGGGGAAAAAGCTGGATATGTCCGTCCGCTCCCGGCGCGCTGAAGCCGTGGGAAGCAAAAGACGTGCTCTCTCGCTACAAGAAAGCCCTAATTATCCATACCCATGACAAAGACTCTTCACAGAGGATATCCTTTGCCATAGAAAGCAAGGCATTCGTTGATGGCTATTACTTTGCGTTCAGCATGAGTGATTGCGGTCTCTGCGAAGAATGCTCTTTTCCTCACGGGGAGCCATGCCGCTTCCCGAGGAAAGCAAGACCTGCTATGCAGGCAATGGGGATAGACGTATTCGCTACTGCCAAACGTCAAGGGTTTCCCATCAAGACCTTAGCTGATGAAAACCAGAAAGAGAACTGGTATTCTCTGGTAATGTTAGAGTAGTGTCTGCCGGTAGACCGGTCAAAGCTTGTGGCAACGCATGAAAGAGATACGTAAACTATGTAAGTCTCGGCAAAAGGAGGACTGGTTCGGGCTGATACAAAGGGCAGGTTTGCCTTTATGAAGCTCGCATAAGCGGTTTATGGATGTATCACGATTCATTGATAGGCTTAAGTCGGATCCTGATTACCGGGGTCAAATAGTTCATATGGAGGACATCCCCTCGCAAACAGCCAGGTACGGAGAGCTTATGTCGCCTCTTCAACCCAGAGTCGTCGATGTTCTTAGGAAAACAGGTATAGAGCGATTCTATACTCACCAGGCTCAAGCTATCGATGCTATCAGAGGAGGAGAAGACGTCGCTATCGTGACATCAACCGCCAGCGGTAAAACCCTCTGCTATAACGTGCCTGTCCTGGAGCGGTTAGTTACGGATCCTGCTGCTAAAGCCCTCTATCTCTTTCCCACTAAAGCATTGGCCCAGGATCAACTAAGGGGACTCGTGCGTTATAAAGAAGCGGATCCCTTACTTCCTATTGTCCCGGGTACATATGACGGCGATACACCCCCTAATGCCAGGCGCAAGCTAAGGGATGAAGGCAATATCATCTTGACTAACCCGGACATGCTTCATCAGGGAATTCTCCCGAGACATCCTTCATGGGGACGGTTTTTCGCGAACCTGGCTTATGTGGTTATTGATGAAATGCACACCTATAGAGGTGTTTTCGGTTCGAATGTGGCTTGCGTAATCAGAAGGCTCAACCGCATTTGTGAGCACTACGGCAAAAAGCCGCAGTTTGTATGCTGTTCCGCTACAATAGCGAATCCGAAGGAGCTTGCAGAGAAGCTTATAGACAGGCCTGTCACTCTTATTGATGACGACGGAGCGCCTCGCGGGCCGAAGAAATTCGTGTTCTGGAACCCTCCTTTTATTGACGCCGGTCGTACAGAGAGAAGAAGCTCGAGCTTTGAGGCGGAGCAACTCCTTGCCAAGCTGATTCAAGAGAGGGTTCAGACTATCACTTTTGTGAAAGCTCGCGTAGCGGCTGAACTGATTTACAGGTTTACTCAAGAGCGACTGCAGAAAATCAGCCCGTCATTGGCAAACTCTATAAAGCCTTATAGAGGAGGTTATCTTCCTGAAGAAAGGCGTGATATTGAAAAACGTCTCTTCTCCGGGGAGCTCCTTGGAGTGACTTCCACAAATGCCTTGGAACTCGGTATAGATATCGGCAGTCTTGATGCTGCAATACTTACCGGTTATCCCGGAAATGTGGCCAGCACATGGCAGCAAGCAGGACGGGCAGGACGTGGACAAGATGAAGCCTTGGTGATTTTAGTAGGCCAAAGCACACCTATAGACCAATATCTCATGAATCATCCTGAATACTTCTTCGAGCAGACCACTGAAAGCGCAGTGATTGATCCTCATAATCCCTATGTGCTTGCAAGACACTTGAGATGTGCTGCATTTGAGCTCCCCATTACCGTAAATGATCTCGCAAGATTCGGAGACTATATGCCTGCTATCCTCGGGATTTTTGAGGAACGAAGGGAGGTTGCGCGTCGGGGGAATAGGTGGTTCTGGACAGGTTCAGGTTATCCGTCAGTAGGTGTCAAGCTGCGCAATATGTCTGATAATACTTATACCATTATTGACATTACCAAGTCGCCCGGAAGATACGGGAAAGCGGAAGACGAGTCCACTGGGAATCATGTAATCGGTACTATGGATGAACTCTCAGCATTTGAGCAAATTCACCCGGAAGCGATTTACCTGCATGACGGTGAAACATATTTTGTCTCTGATTTACAGGTGGATAAGAAGGTCGCTTATGTTGAGAAGGCGGATGTAGACTATTTCACTCAATCGATAACAGAGACCCGCGTGAAAATTGAGAGAGAAGAGGAGACGAAGAAGCTTAATGACGCTACAATAGGCTTTGGAGATGTTACGGTAACATCCCTTGTTTACATGTTCAAGAAGATCAAGTTCCACAGCAGGGACAGCATAGGATTTGGCAAGATTGACCTCCCTTCCCAGGTCATGGACACGGTAGCCCTCTGGTTGAGTCCTCCTCTTTCCGCCCTTAACTTGGTCAGAAAATGGGGACGGGATCCTTCCGAAGGGTTATACGGGATCGGAAACGTAATCACTGAAATCGTGCCTCTCTATGCAATGTGTGACCCCAGGGATGTAGGAGCAGCGGTTGACTCATTAAATACAGGGTCGCCTACCTTGTTCGTCTACGATCGTTATCCCGGAGGCATAGGATTCGCAGAGCGGTCATACCGGGTGCCAGGGGATGTGCTGGAGGCATGTCTCCAACTGATAATGGCTTGTGAGTGCGAAGACGGTTGCCCGTCTTGTGTAGGAGCGCCTGTGCCTCCTTTTGCCCAGAATGACCCGGACACCTCGCCCAGGGGGCGTATCCCGGATAAAGAAGCTGCGCTTATTCTTCTTCACAGCCTTCTTGACAAAGAACCATATACACCGAAGCCTGTGAAAAGACCGGATCATCTATTAACATCCGAGGAGTGGAGCAGTGAATTCGGCGGATGCGGCACCTGCGTCGGCGGACATAATGAAACTGTTGAACTTCCTATGAAGCGCTTACCTGAAAGCGTTGAGGCGAGGCTCAGGCGTCAACTGGCGCGCCTTGGTAAGCAGGGATAACTAATATGCCGGACTTAAATGAGGCGATGTTTTAATGAGGGATATTTCCATGACATGCGGCAATGTTAAATGCGTTATTCTACTGATTTTAGACAGTGTAGGGATCGGCCAAATGCCTGATGCGCATCTCTATGGGGATGTTGGAAGTGACACTCTGAGAAATACAGCTAAGGCTGTAGGCGGACTCAATCTTCCGTACCTCGCCTCGCTGGGCTTGGGGAACTTGGCGGAGGCATTCGGTGAGCCTATCCTGGGAGTGCCGGCGGTTTCGGTGCCTCCGGCAGCTTACGGCAGGATGGCCGAGAAATCCCCGGGGAAAGACACAACCACAGGTCACTGGGAAATTGCAGGTATCGTCTTGGACAAGCCTTTTCCCACATACCCCCATGGCTTCCCTCCCGAGGTAATCAGACCATTCGAGAGGGCCATCGGAACGAAAATCCTCGGCAATAAACCTGCATCAGGCACAGAAATCATAAATGAACTCGGCGAAGAACACTTAAGGACAGGCTATCCCATAGTCTATACTTCTGCTGACAGTGTCTTTCAAATTGCAGCCCATGAAGACATAATTCCTGTTTCCAGGCTCTACGAGATTTGCGGAATTGCAAGATCCATCCTAACAGGTGAATACGGCGTAGGGCGGGTGATTGCCCGTCCATTCATCGGGGCTAAAGGAAACTTCACCAGAACGGAGAGGCGCAAAGATTTTTCCATGGAGCCTCCCAGTAAGACGCTGTTGGATTATGTGAAGGACAGAGGGATGGACGTAATCGGTGTCGGCAAGATTGAAGACATCTTTGCTTTTCGGGGATTGACCCGGTCAGACCACACAGGGAACAACGAAGATACAATGAAATCTGTTATTAAATTCGTGAAGGAAGACACCCAAGGGCTGATAATTGCCAATCTTATTGACTTCGATATGCTCTACGGGCACCGGAATGATCCTAAGGGGTATGCCCATGCTTTGGAGAAAGTCGATGGAATGATAAGGGAGCTTGAGGGAAGCTTGAAGGAAGGGGATGTTGTTGCTGTCACCGCAGATCACGGCTGCGACCCTACTACCCCGAGCACTGATCACTCGAGAGAGTACGTCCCGCTCCTTGTGTACGGCAGGCCAATAGAGCAAGGGGTGTTTCTTGGAACGCGTAGTTCTTTTGCGGATCTGGGTTCTACAATCGCAGAGCTTTTGGGGATTAAGACGGATCTCGCCGGGAAAAGCTTCAAGAAACGGATCATGAGAAAGTAGTACAAAAAGTCCGGCACAAAATGGCTCAAAGGCCAAAAGGGTCACGCACCAAACGAAAGAGGCTCGACATAGGATAATCACCAAGAGCCTCTTTTTTGTTTCTGAAAATCAACTATGTCTGATAGTCAACTATAACAGCAAGAAGGTGGGCTTCAAGTGCTGAGAAAATGTCCTAAATGCGGCCGGGAGGCAGGCAGAGAGTATACCATAGGCATTACCGCAAACCGACAGGGCTGGCTCTATACTTATTGGATGGAATGCGAAGCATGCGGGAATAGGTGGCAAGCAGTTCAGATTAGGAAGGCATAACAGCAAATGAGAGCGCGAGATCCGCCATACGCCATGCGGATCTGGCGCTCTCGCTCTTTCCGGAACCAGGGGCGCATCTTGTAGATTCAGTTCACGACTGAAGTTGGCAATGCGCAGTTGACATTTTATCAATAAATGAGGTCCCAGCTGTTTGCGCCCTCTTACGAAAAGCGCTTATTCTGAGAACCGGTCATAACAGACGATATCTTGCAGCGGCTTACGCGTTTTTGGGCCGGGTGAGTCCTGAGGATAGCCTATAGGCATCAAGGCTACAACCTTATATGAATCCGGGACCCCCAGGATATTTTTCACTTCGTCTTGCGAAAACGCCCCGATCCAACATGTGCCCAGACCTTCATCTTGAGCTGCAAGTGCAATATGCTCCATGGCTATTGCAAGGTCTACGGCGTAAGCAGGCACTCCGCAGCCCATAATATGCTCCGGCTCCAGAGCTACCCCTGCTATGACTACAGGCGCCTCTCCGACGAATGACTGTCCCCGAGAAGCCTTGGCCAACTCTCGCCTCTTCTCCGGATCCTTTACCACGATAAATTTCCATGGTTGTCTGTTAGAAGCTGAAGGAGCAAGCCTTGCAGCTTCAAGGATCTTGCCGAGTTTTTCTTCTGAGATTTCTTGGTTTTTGTATGCTCTTACACTTCTGCGTTTCTCGATTACCTTCATAAGCTCCGTAATGCGTCACCTCTCCTTAAGTCTGCCGTTAAAATGCTCTGTTTAAGCGGGTCATCTTAAATTATCACCGCTTTTCAGATATCAGTCCTTTCCGCAACGCAACTATTCATCATTCATGAATACCCCCGGACAATAATAAACTACTACATATATGTGAAAGATTCCTTGTTCCGACGAGAAGTCTTCTGAGTCCCACATATTGAAGGACATGACCGCATGCCGTCGAAGTATTTAGTTGAAGGGAGGCGACTCCATGCGTGTACTGATGTTATCGTATGAGTATCCTCCGGAAGTTGTCGGGGGGCTGGGTGCAGCGGTTTCAGGTCTCGCCCGCGCTTTGGCCCGTAGAGGCGACTACGTGCATGTAGTCAGTGCAAGCTCTGTTGGAGATGAGGAGCCTCGGCTTGAAGACGGCGTAACTGTCTCCAGGGTGGCGCGATCAACATTTCCTGATGGATTAGACCCTTACGGGGGCGGCGGCTTCCTCCGTGTCGCCATGGAAGCGAATTTTGCCCTTACGAGCAGAAGTATTGTGGAGGCTAAGCGTGACGGGCCTTATGACCTGATTCATGCCCACGACTGGCACAGTGCCTTTGCAGCTAAGTCGTTAAAACACGCCTTGAAGATTCCGCTTGTATTTACCATTCACTCCACCGAGTACGGCAGGAATCGAGGTATTCATTCAGATCTGCAAAGGTACATCCATGAAATCGAATGGATGGCCACGTATGAGGCATGGAGGGTCATTTGCTGCAGCAACTATATGTCTTCTGAACTCAGACGAATCTTCTCACTCCCGGAAGACAAGATCGATGTTATTCCGAACGGGATGGATCAAACAGCCATACCTCCTAAAGAATCTATCAATGAGATAAGGTCACGCTACGCAGACCCCGGAGAACGGCTCGTGTTTTATGTCGGTAGGCTTGTCTACGAGAAAGGCGTTCATGTGCTCCTTTCTTCCATCCCAAAAGTTCTGGAAGAAGTCCAAAACATCAAATTTGTCATAGCAGGCACCGGCTATTACAGGGATGTGCTTTGCGAAAAAGCGGACAAGTTAGGCATTAGGGACTATGTCTCATTTGCCGGCCGCATTAGCGATCAGGAACGGGATGCGCTTTACGCTGCAGCTGACGTAGCTGTGTTCCCCAGTCTCTACGAGCCTTTCGGTATAGTTGCGTTGGAGGCGATGGCAAGGGGAACCCCTGTAGTAGTATCTGATGCAGGCGGTCTCGCTGAGGTTGTCAGGCATGAGGAAACCGGACTCAAGGTCTACTCAGGCGACGCGGATTCTTTGGCATGGGGAATAAAGAGAGTGCTTTTGGACGAGTCCTTGCGGACCAGGCTTAGAGAAAACGGTCCGATTGAGGTCAAGGAGAGGTTTAGTTGGGACAGGGTTGCTGACTTGACTTCCGGGGTTTACGAACGGGTTTTCCGCGAGGCAAGGAATGTATCTTGGTAAATGTTCCACAACAAGCTGCGTGTTATAGAAAGACATAAAAATAGGTTACCCGATGTACAGTGAAAGGGGGGAGCGACGTTACACAAGTGACGTCGCGGGATAGAATTGACCCGAGGTTCTTTGGTTTTTGTGTTCCACAGTCACATACCATATTGTCGTAAGTCAGGAATGTGGCCGTTTGGTGAAGAATGGCTCTATGAGGCTATGCTCGGATCATACATACCCTTTCTGGATGTTCTTCGCTCTGTGTCTTGTTGTCAGGATAAATCAGAGAGACTCAGTCTTTCCTGCAAACCGCCTATCAGTGTCACTATAGGGGTTACGCCGATTCTTTTGGATCAATTGGACGATGACTATATGCGTCGTGGGTTTATCAAGTGGACGCAAGCCCGCATAAAACGTGCTGAGGAAGATAGAAAGCGGTTCAAACTCACAGGTGATGAGGCCAAAGAACGTCTGGCAGGCGCATACTGTGATGAATACAGGCAGGCTCTTACGGCGTTCTGTAATGATTACTCAGGCGATATAGTCAGTGCCTTAGCTGAGTTTGAGAGGCAGGGTCTGGTTGAGATTATTACATCTGCCGCTACCCACGGATATTTGCCTCTTCTGAACGAGGATACGTCCATTCGAGCTCAATTGGCAGTAGGTTGTGAAATCCATGATGAGAGGTTCGGACGTCCACCGAGAGGAATCTGGCTTCCGGAGTGCGCTTATCGGCCTGGCCTGGAGGAGTATCTTGAAGTTCTGGGACTTGAGTATTTCTTCGTAGACAGGCATGCTATTGAAGGCGGCGCACCGATTGGCATCTCAAGCGCAGGAGACCCTCGGGAGGTTCGTGCAACAAATGCAGTATTCGAGGAGGAAATGAGGGGTACGACTTACAAGCCGTACTTGGTTAACCGCTCAAATGTAGTATGCATGGGCAGAAATGAGCGGGTCACAACCCAGGTATGGTCCGGTTGGCTAGGATATCCCGGTGATGGCTTATATAGGGAGTTTCACAGGAAAGATGACGTAACCGGCTTGCAATACTGGCGCGTCACAGGCAGAGAGGTGGATCTCGGCAGGAAGGAAGTGTATGATCGGGAAGAAGCTGCCTCCAGAGCGAAGGAACATGCAGCCCATTTTGTCGGGCTCGTCCATGAACTCGTAAGCGACTGGAACGAAACCACAGGTGAGCACGGCCTAATCGTTGCGCCTTATGATACGGAGTTATTCGGCCATTGGTGGTATGAAGGCGTGCTATGGCTCTCGGAAACCCTTAAAGGATTCTTAGGCGGTTCTGCTGTGGCTGTCTGCTCTGCAGGGGAATTTCTCAATATTCATCCTCCCCTTGAGACTGTCAAGCTGCCGGAGTCGTCCTGGGGGAGAGGCGGAAAACACGAAGTCTGGCTCAATGATGAGACAGCATGGATGTGGGATATGATTCATGCTGCCGAAGCTCGAATCAAGCGGCTTGCTGCGCTTAGCCCGGGGACTCGGGATACGGATCTCCTTGAGCTTCTTAAGGTCCAGGCGCTGAGAGAGTTTCTCCTCCTTACTTCAAGCGACTGGCCGTTCCTGGTCACAGAGAAGCAAGCTGAGGATTATGGGGCGAGGCGATTCAGGGAGCATGCAGAAAGGTTCGATAAGCTCATGGATTATGCCGAAGCCATACTGGATGAAGGAGATTCTAAGGTGTCAGAAGACGAAATCATAGGTTATCTTTCCTATGTAAGAGAACTTGATGATCCGTTCCCTAACCTTCAGTTTTCCGCCCTTGGAAGGCAGTATCCTGAGAGCCCGGAGAGAGAGGAGACTCAGCAAGACTGAAACAGGAGTAAGAGGAGGCGTCTTTATGAAGGCTGTAGTTATGGCAGGTGGTGAAGGAACAAGGCTCAGGCCGCTTACTTGTAACAGGCCGAAACCCATGGTCCCTGTGGCAAACAAACCCATTATACAACACATCTTTGAGCTCTTGAGACGCCATTCCATTACCGATATAGCGGTTACCTTGTACTATCTTGCTGACGAAATCGAAAGTTTCTTCGGTGACGGATCAGAACTGGGTCTTAAGCTTTCATACTCTGTTGAGGATGTACCTTTGGGGACAGCGGGCAGCGTACGGAAAGCCTGTGAAATGCTTGGACGGGAGCGGATTATAGTAATATCAGGCGACGCTCTGACTGATATCAACATAGAGGAAGTTATCAGGTTCCACGAATCAAAATCAGCCATGGTTACAATCGTCACGACGAGAGTCGCTAACCCTCTTGAATATGGCATAGTGGTATTTGATGATGAAGGCCGAATCAGGAGATTCCTTGAGAAGCCTAGTTGGGGTCAGGTTTTCAGTGATACTGTGAATACCGGCATTTACGTCCTGGAACCGGAAGTGCTTGATTACATTGATCCTGGCAGGCCTCAGGATTTCAGTCAAGATGTGTTTCCTAAGCTCCTTCATGAGGGAGAGAGATTATTCGGGTTTGTGACAACTGACTATTGGTGTGACGTAGGCAATCTTCAGCAGTATAGAGAAGCGCAGATAGACGCTATCACAGGCAAGGTAAATGTGACAATCCCAGGTACAAAGATAGGACATGATATATGGGTGGGAGACGGGACGGAGATTGACCCTTCGGCGAATCTCGCCGGGCCTTTGGTAATAGGCAGAAATTGCCGCATCGGCAAAGGGGCAGGTTGTTTCGAGTACAGCTTCATAGGGGATAATTGCATTATTGAAGAGGATGCGAGAATTCATCGAAGCGTCATATGGGCTGACTCATTTGTAGGTGAGAACGCTGAGATAGGAGGAACTCTTGTAGGCCAACATGCGATTATCAAGGATTTCGTCACCTGCCATGAAGGAGCCGTTATAGGCGACAGGTGTAGAATCGACCAGGGCGCTACTTTGCAGCCGCAAGTCAAGATCTGGCCGAATAAGGTCATTGAATCCGGGTCCCGTGTCACGATGAGCTTGATATGGGGCACAAAGTGGCCGGGTTCCATATTTAAAGATCGCGGTGTTACCGGACTTACCAACATCGAGCTGACACCGGAGTTTGCAATGAAGTTAGGCGCTTCCTTCGGCAGCTCTATCGGTAAAGGCGCCACTCTTACCACCAGCCGCGATGATCACCCGTCCTCCAGGATGATTCTAAGGTCTATCATTTGCGGACTCATGACTGTAGGAGTGAATATCTTAGATCTCCGGTCAACCCCGCTTCCTGTGAGCCGCTATAATATCAAGACCCTTGGAGCGGACGGTGGGGTCCATATTCGAATCTCACCGGATAATCCCAGATATACCTTGGTTGAGCTCTTCAATAGACAAGGAATCAATCTTCCCAGATCCCACGAGAGAAAAGTGGAGAACCTGTTCTTCAGAGAAGACTTCAGACGCACTGATGCGGACGAAGTCGGAAAGCTGGAGTTTCCAGGGCGAGTCCTTGATTCTTACGTGGAGGCGTTCTTCAATTATGTAGATACTGACGCAATTCTCACCGCGAGGAAAAACGTTGTCATAGACTATGCCTACAGTAGGCTGTCCATGTTTTTCCCCAGTATTTTTGCAAGACTCGGATGCGAAATGGTGGCGCTGAACGCTTATCCGGATCATTTGCGAATCCCTAAGACAGCTGAGGACAGAAGGATTCATCTCGACAGGTTGTCCAAGACCGTAAGCACTCTGAAGGCTGATATAGGAGTCCTTATTGAAAGCGACGGAGAGAGGTTGTCGCTGGTAGATGAACGTGGAAGGGTTATTGAAGGGAATACTCTTCTTGCTGCTTTAGTATGGCTTACATTGAAAGATGCAACGACCGGAAAGAACAGAGGATCCCTAGAGCAGCCTTTACGTGTGGCTGTCACGGTGGGCGCTACCGGGGCAGTGGAGAAAATCGCTAAGGACTTCGGGGCTGAAGTCTTCAGAACGAGGCAAGATCCGCGATCTCTCATGGAATTCCTGCTTAGGCCGGGGCAGGAGGTCTTGTTTGCAGGAGACGGCGACGGAGGGTTTATTTTCCCCAGGTTTCAGCCTGCTTTTGATGCTATGTTCACTCTCGCAAAAGTATTCCAGTTCTTGGCCGCTGAAGGCCTGGAGCTTTCAAGTGTGGTCGACAGCTTGGATATCCCACCCATGGTTCGACGGGCCGTTGCATGTCCATGGGAGCATAAAGGCCGGGTAATGCGGGTTCTGGCTCAGGAGTCTGAGGGAACAAGAAGGGAATTCATTGACGGGCTTCGCATATTCAGAGATGACGGATGGGTCCTTGTATTGCCTGACCCTGCGGAGGCCTCTGTGCATATTTACTCCGAAGCTTCCACTCATGAGGCCGCATTCGAGTATGCTGAGAGACTTACGGAAAGGATAAACGAGATAGCGGGATTTGGCGAGTGAGTTGACAGGCCAGGTAGATTATATAAATAAGCGTGAATGTGGATTTTGAAAGGGGGCGCATTGAAGCGCCCCACTTTCAAACTTATCGATACTACGTTTTAAGCCGACTGAACAATTTCAGTAGTTTTCACAAAAGGGTTCGAAAAATGACCTTGGATGTTTGCATGCAGGGCATGCTTCAGGCGCTTCAGTTCCTTCATGGACATATCCACAGTTACGGCAGTGCCACCTAATCGGCTTATCTCTGCGGAAAGTCGTTCCATCCTGAAGTCTTGCCAACAAGGCCTTGTATCGTTTTTCGTGCTCCTCTTCGACTTCTCCTACCTCTTGAAAAGCTATTGCGATATCTTCAAAACCTTCTCTGCGTGCAACTTCAGCGAATTCTTTATACATTGAGGTCCACTCGTAGTTCTCACCTTTGATGGCGTCTTCCAGGTTAGCTGCGGTGTCTGAGATCATACCCAGAGCTTTAGCCCATAGCTTCGCATGTTCTTTTTCATTTCCGGCTGTTTCTTCGAATATGGCGGCTATTTGCTCATAACCTTCTCTGCGGGCTACTGAAGCAAAGTATGTATACTTATTTCTGGCTTCGGATTCGCCTGCAAATGCAGCTTTTAGATTAGCTTCGGTCTTTGAACCCTTAAGTTGCATTGAGATCCCTCCATCCTTCACGTATTTCTTATATGATATCCTTCGCGTATCAGCTTAGTCGTACCATATTACCGGCTATGCTCTGTACCCACACTTCGAACCGGGTCATACTGTCCTCTTAATGACTACCGAGATATTCTAATGAACCAATGAACCATGGAAATAACTAATTCTACGTGAAGCTGTGAAAATCCTTCTTCAAAGGTGTTCCGGGATTGATGAGTTTATTTGTTCCTGGGCCTGTATGGGAAGAACCTTTAATGTAGGGTTTCTGTTTTTTGTGGAGAACAAATATTAAAGAAGGTATATACACGCCGGCCTGAGGAAAACCGTATTATTGCCGGCATGTTTGTAATTTTGCCAGGAGAAGGTCAAATATGGCAATAGACAGGATGTGGTTAGCTTTATGGACCTTGATCAGCTGATAAGAGAGGCTGCAGATGAGCTCATGGAGGAATTGAAGAAGAGAACCGGTGTAACTCTAACCTGTCCCTCGGTGCAGGCAGGCGCTGATAGGCAACAGGCATCCCACGTTTCGCAAAAGATTTCTTGCATTATTGACCACACGTTGCTTAAACCGGAAGCCACATGTGAGCAAATTATCAAGCTGTGTGAAGAAGCAAGGGAATACAATTTCGCCTCTGTCTGCGTTAATCCTGCAAACGTAAGTCTCGCATCGAGCCTTCTCAAGGATACGCCTGTAAGAGTCTGTACAGTGATAGGATTTCCTCTAGGCGCGAATACGTCTGTGACTAAGGTCGTAGAAACCAGAGATGCGATTGCAAACGGCGCCTCTGAGGTAGACATGGTTATTAACGTCGGCGCTCTGAAGTCAGGCGGCTACGATCTTGTGCTCCGGGATATCAAGGCTGTAGTGGACGCGGCTCATGATAAAGCCTTAGTCAAAGTAATCCTGGAGACAGCTCTTCTCACAAATGAAGAAAAAATAAAAGGGTGCTTGCTGGCAAAACTGGCCGGAGCTGACTTTGTGAAGACATCCACAGGGTTCGGACCCGGAGGCGCCACTGTTGAAGATGTCAGACTCATGCGTAAGGTGGTCGGACCTGACATGGGCGTGAAAGCCTCAGGGGGAATTCGAGATTACGAAGCCACGCGTCGGATGGTGGAAGCAGGCGCAAATAGGATCGGAGCGAGCGCAGGCGTTAAGATTGTGAAAGAAGCCAAGGATTCTGAATTCAAGTAGACACCCGGTAACCTGCAGTTAGCCTCACTGAACAATGGGAATGTGTCGGAATGTGTGGAAGCAGGGATATGCGTATTTTTCCCTGCTTCCTATTATCATCGGTCAACCGGGCGAGCATTTTGCGCTTTCCAGACGACCTTTCGCCCATTGACCGTGGCCACATATATGTGGAAGCCATCAATCATCCTCTTGAGCGCTTCGTTTCAGCTATGTTTTGATGTTAATGCCTGTTGAAAGGTAGTATAACCTTCTCAAGGTTTTGTATACAATGCAATGTGCGGCATTATGATGCAGATACGTAGTAGCTGACGCCTGGCAGGAATACTATTGACAGTTGCCGAAAGAAAATCGGGAGTTTACAGGAACATTTCAAAAGGGGAAAGGGGCTGCAGCAAAATATGGGATTATTACTGGAAATCTTCGCATCATTCTTCAAAATAGGCGCTTTCACCTTCGGAGGGGGCCATGCAATGGTTCCTCTCATACAAAAAGAAGTCGTGGATGAAAAGGGATGGATTGAAGCGGAAGACTTCATAGACATACTGGCTTTGGCTCAGACCGCTCCCGGCCCGGTGGCTGCTAACACATCAGTTTTTGTAGGGTATAAACTCGTAGGTGTCCCGGGAGCTGTGTGGGCTCTTGCAGGGACGGTATTGCCTTCTTTTATCGTGATTCTTGTTATCGCTATGTACTTTGCACGGATTGCGGACTCTGCTGTCATAAAGGCGGCTTTCTCAGGAATAAGGCCTGCAGTGGTTGCGCTCGTGGCAAGTGCAGCAATTAATATTGGCAAAACAGCGCTTCATGATATAAAAGGTGTAGTCATCTGTGTTCTCGCTTTTCTTGCTGTTGCCATAATAGGAATACACCCTATACCGGTAATCATCGGGTCAGGCATCCTGGGTTACGTGTTTTTTAAAGATGATGAGGCAGCTGTGTTGAAAAGCCAATAGGTTGTATTAGGTATTGGGGGATGATGAAATCATGACAGTTCTATTGTTTAAACTACTCTTCACTTACGCGAAGATGGGACTTTTTACTTTTGGTGGCGGATATGCCATGATTCCCCTAATGGAGAAAGAACTTATTCAGGTACATAAATGGCTGTCAATGCAGGAATTCATGGATATCATCGCTATCGCTGAAGTGACTCCCGGGCCTGTTGCAGTCAACTGCGCTACTTATGTAGGCTATAAAATGGCCGGAGTTTGGGGTGCTGCATTCGCGACGATAGGCGTAGTTCTGCCGTCATTTGTAATTGTTATTTCAATTGCTTCCCTCTTCTTGAAATACAAGGATACCCCCTCTGTGAAAGCCGTCTCAAAAGGGCTTAGAGCTGCAGTTACCGCAATGATAGCTAGCGCAGCCTTGTCCATGGCAAGAGCATCTGTTGTTGATGTCCGGGGTATAGTAATTGTAGGCTTAGTAGTCTTGGGGATATTCAAGATGAAAATACATCCGATAATTTGCATTTTTTTAGCAGCTATCCTTGGAATTGTCTTATGGGGCGGTGCGATGTCAGTCCCTGGTTTGTAGCCATGCCACATATGGTTAACCCTTATGGGGAAACATATAGAGTGACAGGTGAATAAGGAGGGGACTTTCAGTGCCGGCCAGGAAGAAAAAACCTGCTAAAGCTCGGGCTAAACGCCCGCTGGATTCGCTGAAATACGAAGTTGCCAGGGAACTCGACTTTCCCAAAGAGGTGTTGGAGGAAGGTTATTGGGGGAATCTGTCTTCCAGACAGTGTGGAGCTGTGGGCGGCCAGATGGTCAAAAGGATGATAGAGGCTGCTCAAAAAGCCATCGCTGAGGAAGCAGCTGCAGAGGCCATAGCGGGGTTCCGATCCGGTCTAGGGCTTCCTCCGGAACGAGATGTAAAGATACCAACTGAATCATAAAATATCTGGGGCTGGGCACATAGACCATAATTTGTGCCCTGTTCCCTTTCTTGCAGTGGATTTACCGGATAAGCATAGAAAATCAGAAATCGCATAACAGGCCGATTTTCATCAACTTTTTCGAGTCTCTCGCTATCAACTGTTACTGTTACTACAATTGCCGAAGTGAGTTTTTCGGCGTCTGCTATTTAATAGAGAAGACCAGATATACTAACTATAACCGATACTCTCCATACGTTTCCTAGCATACGTTTATGTGTTTGTGTGACACTATAGACAGAAAAGCGTGGAGGGTGGTGAAATATAATGGCACGTGGCGCACGTAGAAAGAATCGCCCGGTTGTACCTGAGGCCCTTGCAGCGCTTGATAGGTTTAAGTACGAAATTGCAAACGAACTAAACCTGCCTAGCAATATCATAAACACGGGCTATTGGGGCAATTTGCCTTCAGCTCAATGTGGCGCAGTAGGCGGACAGATGGTCAAAAGGATGATAGAGGCTGCCCAGCGGTCACTTATAGAAGGCACTATGGCCGGAGTCAAGGCAGGATTCCAGGCGGGTCTTACCCAGCCAAGCGGTACCCAGACCTTTACTCAGACCGGCTACGGAGCGGGGCAGACAGGCTATAATCAACCTATCCAGCCTGTATAACGCATCAATATATGAGGCAGTTAGGATAAACAGGCCGTTCCAAAAGGACGGCCTGTAATGTGTGTGACTCTTGTATCAGACATCTAAGTAAGAATCAGCAGTAATAAAACTGGAATCCAATGAGTCCCGGCCCAACGTGGGTTCCGATTATCGGTCCAATTTCTATAGGCTGCGCCCCGATACCGGGGAATTCTTCCTCTAATGACCTTGCGACTTCTTCTGCTCTGTCTATATTATCCGCATATGCTATGGCAATGTTTGTGGGAAGCTTATCTCCGCCTCCTTCGGCAATCATAAGTTCTGTGATTCGTTTTAGGGCACGCTTTTCAGTTCTGACCTGTTCGAGAACTTCAATTCGTCCGTCTTCGCGAACAAAATGAAGAATGGGCTTAACTTGTAAGAGAGATCCAATTATTGCTTGGGCGCCTGAGAGACGGCCTCCTTTATGCAGGAACATAAGGTCATTCACGACGAAAAGAGTTCTCATTGCGTCCATAACCTGATATATACGATTTAAGGTTTCTTCCTTGCTCTTACCTGCTTCAGCACACGCTACAGCTTCTTTTACTATGAAGCCAAGAGCAGGTCCGGTTTGCTTAGAGTCAATAACAACTATGTCAGCATCTTTGTCTTCTATCATTCCGGCTGCGGTCTGAGCTGAATTTGCAGTTCCGCTGATACCGCCTGAAATATGTATAGAAATAATAGTGCTTGCGCCTTCTTCCAAGAGTTGTTTATAAGTTGTGAGAAAGTCGCCTGACGATGGCTGTGAAGTGGTGGGTAGCTCTTTTGCCTTTCTCAGTCTGGCATAGAAATCACGATTGCTGATTTCGATGCTTTCCTTATAGACTTCTGAGTCTATGTTAACAAATAAAGGCACAAGCGCAACGTTATGAGCTTTCAGCCAGTCATCGGGCAGGGCTGCAGTAGTATCCGTTACAATCCTAATGGAATTCATAATACATCCTCCTTTCGCCTAAAATTCCATTAACTAAGGCGAATCCCTTTAGACACAAAAATATTCTTCGTCATATTACCCTTAATTCCTTCACATTAGTTGCTTCTTCCTATACCGGAGTATTTACGGAAATGTATCCGGAAAGCCTCGCCTACCTTAACGGGCATGAAGAATCTCAAAAACGATCAAGATATAAAAGTATAAAGTCTTGAGAAACATGGATAAGGGAAACAATACAATTGAGATTCACAAGTGTATAGGGCTAAAAGAAATGAGGAGGATTACCATGAAGAACAAGGAAAGCAAGAAATGTCCTCATATGGCGGAGAATGCAGAAACCGGCGTGAAGTGCAAGCAATGCGGGCATATGGTAAGTGTTAGCGGTATGTCATCCTCAGAAGGGATGGTGTCTTGCCCGGTTTGCGGAGCAACGGTGAGTCGGTTTGACGCTTTGAAATCAGAGGTATCAAATGAGGATTACTAGATTAACCTGTAAACGGACGGGGCTTATATAACAATCTTCAGCAGCCAAAATACGGTATCGCAGTCCCACCCCAGATCCCACGGGACGTGATAACGGTCAGCTGTATGAGAGTTAACCAATAAATATAATCCGGAATCTGCGCCAATGACTACTGCGAAATGTTCAATCCGTCCGTTTTTCTCGTAGGCTATAAGGTCTCCCGCGTTAAGTGCCCCTATAGCTCCTCCGGGATATGTTTCGCTAGGCGCAATTAGGTCGCTATAAGTGCCGCGGGCGAGCCTTTCAGCTCGTCCGCTGCTGAGCAAGTAACTAAGCAAACTCGATGCCTGGGCCCAAGCGCGCGTCGCTCCTGCGCCGGCTCCATTTGGAACGTACCTCCATGTATAGGTCATAGGAAGATTGCCGGCCTCTTTATCACCTAAGACTTGGGAGACAAAATTCGTGCAATCACCTCCGAGCCCTGTGAAGTTTTCATATAGAGGGTTGTATTTACGATTATTGCCACAACCCCATGCGAGTCCACAGTACTTATCTGCATAAGCTACAGCGTTTTCCCTGTTATAGAGGTAGGCATATTCCTTGTCGTCACCGCTGTCGGCAGTGGCTGTAAGAATTTCCGGCAAGTATGGCACATCAATCTCAAAAGGTGAAGACAGTGCAGTCCCTGAGCTTACAGAACCGGCATCTACGTCCAGGGGATCCAGATACCAGTCTCGTCTGATGACCCATTCCCCTTCTCTCAACGCAAGCTCCAGGAAATGCTCGGCGCCAATACCGAAGAAGTCCGGCTTGGACGCAAGCTGAGATTCATGCTCGTACGAAACCTTAACGCTTTCATCAAGCTCGATCCATGCGGTAGTCCCTTTGAGTTCCAGTGAGATGACCCTGATTTCAACTTCGGTATCAAGAAGCCTGATACCACGTGCAGCGCTCCAGGCTTTAAGATATGCGCACCTTCTGGTCTCATGCTCAAAAGCCCACTTCCCATAGTGGGAATCAAGGTCATAATGGGACATCAGTACGTCCGTATCTCCCCTGATGATGGCCTCAGCCCGTTCGGAGAGCATCATGCTAAGGCGCATGCTGATAAGTCTTTCCAGAGATAACGGTATCCCTCCAACCGGTCGGTGAGGGATACCTCTTAATGTTACGAAAACACTGATGACAGCAATTAGGCCCAGTAAAAGTCTTCTTTTGTATAACACATGCATATCAGTTTCCCTTATTTCTCTGATGTCGCATGGTTAAGTGCCTTCATGATTTTTCTTGCTTGTTGCGGACCGAGTTTTACAATACCTAATTCAGCTTTAACTACGAGTTCAAAAGGGATTCCTGTGCGTATTGAAAGTTCTTTTGCGCTTATGCCCGCTTTTTGCCTGAGATTCAATAAGGTGGTCATGTTTCCCATCCTCTCCCGATATGGCTTATACTACCAGTATAGTGAGGATGTCCCTTTTTTATGCCAAGTTACGCACTAAAAGGTTATGACCTCGTCATAGAAAAAGTGAGCACTGACATAAGTCAGTGCATTATCCGGTATTCTAGAGCTTCCGGCAGGCTGAATGCTCTTCTTGCGCTTCTTCTATTACTCGAGTATCCGCCAGTCTATCACCGAGTCTTCTTCCTTGCGCATCCGTAAGCATCAAGATAATCTCAATAATGCCGATTACTGAACTTACGCTCCCGATAAGAGACCAAGTAGACCATGGGATGGTTCCAATAGGCATCAATACGACTATGAACGAGAGAAGATGGCCCAGAGCCAAAGGCCAATTACGTTTGGCGGACAATCCTATGTCAATATCACTGCCTTTCGGTCCCACAACTTTGAGGCGCATAACTCTTTTGCCAACGCTCCTGCCTTTCCATGCCGGATCCTTTAGCAATTCAAGCATTATGGCGTCTTTAGTCAAGATATAGGCACCGCCAAGGAGATGCCCTATCCCCCAAAAAGGGATAGCTGCTGACAAGACCGCACCTATCAATCCATCAATCAGCCCTGCGACAACTCGTCTGCCCAGATCGGCTTTTTCTTTTGCCAAAAGAAACCCTCCTTTTCCCTTTATACTAACGAGAATATTCACTTGTGACCTGATATACCTTCCAAAAACTTCATATCAGTTGGAATATTTCCTCAAAAAAGCACTTATTCGAAGTATTGCAGGCGATGTACAACGAAGGGAATGTTGTGAAGTGAATTATTGCGAAGAGAAGCCATTCGTGGACAGGTATGAAGTATTGCCATATTCACCGGTATTTCCAGAGACATATGCAGTTTAGCAGGGATTTGCTCTTCAGTATGGAATTTGTTCAATTAACAGGTATTGGACTCCGTATGATTGCAAGGGGGCGCCGGTTCAGGCAGTGAAAGAGTGTTTTACGCGGATACCCAGGGTTCTCAGGCAGAAAAGCTTACAGTTCCGCATGGGTCTCTTACTGGCTGTCTTATTGTTATTGATAGGAGGAGCGGTGTATATCATGGCGGAAACACGTGTAGGTATCGGCGTGAATTCCGAAGCTCAAGCAGCGGATGAGTTCCGTGGATTATGGGTTGTGCGTACAAGTATGCAGTCAAAAGAGTCAGTTGAGCAAGTGATTGGAAGGGCTTGCGAGGGGAAGTTTAACGCCTTGTTAGTGCAGGTAAACGGGCGTGGCGAAGCCTACTATGAAAGTCGCATCATACCTAGGATGCCTGATGTGCAAGGAGGATTTGACCCATTGGCCTTTTGTATCGAGGAGGCCCATGCAGTCGGGATAGAGGTGCACGCATGGATCAACGCTTTTACCGTGGGGGAGATAGGACGAAGGAAGTATCAAGAGAATCATGTGCTTACTCAGCATCCTGAGTGGGCACTGGTAGACCACGGCCAAGTTTCAACCTTCGATTACAGTCCGGGAATGGGTAGGGATGAACTTGTTTCAGTGATGTTGGATCCTGCAATAGAAGGCGTAAAGGAGTATGTCCGCGAGGTCTTTATGGAGGTGGTCACTGACTACGATGTGGACGGTGTCCATTTCGACTATATTAGGTATCCGGGTAGAAAGTATGGGTACGGTGAAGAGGCAAGGGATGAGTTTAGGAAGCTTACAGGCTATGATCCGCTGGATCTTGTGAAAAAGCCGGAGACCTTACGCGGCAAAATCACAGACGGAAAGGATCTTTTTGAGGATCTGAGTGATAAGTGGGATGAATTTCGCCGTGAGCAAGTGACCGAGGTGGTTCGAAGAGTTTACCAAGATGTGAAGCGGACAAAGCCGGACGTAGCAGTATCATGTGCCGTGTTTCCCGATTTGGATGAGTCTTATAACGAGAGACTGCAGGATTGGCTGAGTTGGATTCAAGAAGGTATTGTAGACTTCATAGTGCCGATGGCATATACCCCAAACACCCGAAAGTTCACAAGCCATATCAAAAAGGCAGTGGAAACGTCACCGGACGGGAGGGCTTTGGCAGGTGTCGGAGTCTATCTTATGTTGGACAATCCCTCGGATTGCATAGAGAAGATTGAGGCTGCAAGGGAACTTGGAACACCCGGAGTAGTCTTGTTTTCATATGATTCTATCAAGGAAAGGACGGATTATTGGGAGGCCTTGGCCTCCGGCCCTTTCAAGAGCCCTGCGACTGCCCCTAAAATGACCCGCCGGGCTTCAAGCCCAATATCATCTGTGAAGGACAGAGAAAATGATTAGGGAGAAAGGGTCTGTAGAGAAAAGGGCCTCCAAATTATCACCGCGCGGAAAGGCAGCCACGGCTATAGTGATTATGGGAATGATTATTATCTTAGGGGGATTACAAGTGAATGCTCCTGTCGCGTCAAAGGAAGACCGCGTTCTTGCATTGCTTCAGCGGATGAGTGTTGAAGAGAAGGTGGGCCAGATGGTAATGGCAGGGTTTCCCGGCCAAATTGCCGGCCCGGAAGCTGAAACCTTAATTGAGCAATGTAAGGTTGGTGGAATCATTTTTTTTGCACGGAATCTTGCGGATCCGTTCCAGACAGCATCCCTTTCCAACGAGCTTCAGAAGATGGCTGCATCCCAGGGTGCCGGTATTCCGCTTTTCATCGCAGCTGACCAGGAAGGCGGGTATGTGGCCAGACTGCCGGGCGCAGCGTCATTCCCCGGAAATATGGGGCTTGGAGCAGCCGGAGATCTTGTTCTTGCGCGCAAGGTGGCGGAAGCAACCGCAAGAGAGCTCAGAGCCTGTGGTATCAATATGAACTTTGCCCCTGTAGTCGATGTAAACAGCAATCCGAATAACCCTGTAATCGGTGTCCGGTCCTTCGGAGAGTCAGTTGAGGCTGTCTCTGAACTTGGAGCCGCTATGGTGGAGGGCTTGCAGAAAGAGGGGGTCAGTGCAACCGTAAAGCACTTCCCCGGGCATGGGGATACATCTCTTGACTCACATATAGATCTGCCTACAGTGCCACACGACAAAGCCAGATTGAGGGAGGTCGAGCTCAAACCCTTCCAGGTAGTCATTGACAGCGGAGTTGATGTGGTAATGACCGCTCATGTGACTTTCCCGGCTTTTGAGCCGGAGCCGGGTTTGCCTGCAACTCTTTCCCGACATGTCTTAACCGGGTTGCTTAGAGGGGACATGGGATTCAAAGGTCTCATTGTGACAGATGCCATGGAGATGGGGGCTATTGTTAAGAACTTCGGTTTGGAGGAAGCTGCGGTGATGGCGGTAAACGCAGGTGCTGACATAGTCCTTGTGGGGTGGCCTGACGATTGGCGGGATGCTGTACGTGTGGTGGATGCCTTGTCGGAAGCGGTGGCATCAGGCAAGATCCCTATGTCCCGTGTGGATGAGTCAGTTCAAAGGGTGCTTCAGGTGAAAGAGAGACGCGGTATCCTTCAATCCTCGTTTGTGGACGCAAAGAGGGCAAAAGCGCTTGTAGGATCCGAGGATAACCGGAGACTGGCCCTTGAAGCTGCGCGAGCGAGTATATGCCTCGTGAGGGATGAAGGCGGCCTCATTCCCATCAAGGCTGAGTCATGCGGTAAGGTGTTGGTGGTGTATCCAAACATAGGCCCGCTTACACAGGCTGAAGACCCGTCAGGCGAACCTACGAGCCTTGCGCGCTATCTGGAGCCGACGCTCGGGAAGGTTGACGGGATATCAATGTCAGCGAATCCGGATACTACTGAACAAGGCAAAATTGTAAACATGGCTAAGGATTACGATACAGTGATTATTCTGACTTCGCGCGCATGGTCTTCAGGACATAGAGGGCAGGCTCAACTTGTGGCGACTCTCACAAAAAAAATGCCACGTATCATTGCAGTCTCTCTCCGCGAGCCTTATGACCTAAAGAAGTATAGTGAGGTAGGCACCTACCTGACAGTGTTCAATTCATCAGGCACAAGCATGAAGGCCTTAGCAGAAGTCCTGACCGGAGATGTGAAATCCCAAGGAAAGTTACCGGTTGCGATTCCTGGTTTCTATCCTGTGGGTCACGGGATATAACATTTTTGCAATAGGTCCAAGTTGCTGTCAGCCCGTTGCTCTCTGCCGGTTCCATCTAGTGTTGTGCCGTAGTTCTTTCAGACTGTGGTCAGATCGTTGTGTAATATAGGAGGCTTGCGTCTTGAAGGAAAGCAGTATTCGCCGACTTCTTGCGGGATCAGTTGATAGAGGCGAGATTCCCGGGGCGGTCTTTGCATACGGTACCGACCGCGGAGTGGTGGAAAAGGGGGCTGTAGGCTTCCGAATGATCCGTCCCGAGAAGAAGCCTATGGAAGTTGACACTTTATTTGACTTGGCTTCTGTGACGAAGTGTGTCGCTACAACATCAGCTGTTATGATCCTTGTGGAGGAAGGGCAGCTTCGCCTTGATGATGAGGTGGAAAGGTTTATTCCGGAGTTTTGCGGCACCGATAAGGAAGGGATCACCATCCGTGAGCTCTTGACCCACACTTCAGGGATGGCTGCATGGACGGATCTCTATATGCATGCGTCATCACCGAAAGAAATTATCAAAGCTATTTCCAAGTTTCCTTTGGAATATAAGACCGGGACCGCTGTGATCTACAGCTGCCTTGGCTTTATTGTCCTGGGCCTGGCAGTGGAAAAGGTGGCCGGTGAACCAATGGATCGCTTCCTGGCAGAGAGGGTTTTCGGTCCCCTCGGTATGAAGGATACTTGCTTCAATCCGCCGCCTGATTTAAGGGAGAGGGCTGCAGCGACTGAATACTGTAAATGGCGCGGAAGGATTCTGATAGGAGAAGTCCATGATGAGAACGCATGGGCAATGGGGGGAGTCAGTGGAAACGCAGGGCTTTTCTCTATAGTGGAAGACCTTTCGCGATTTGCCCGGATGCTTCTAAATAAGGGCACACTTGAAGGGGTCAGCGTTTTCTCGCCTCGGACGGTTGAAGCTATGACTTGCGACCGGACCGGCGCCGGGTTTGATGAGAAGCGGGGTCTCGGGTGGCTGATCCGCGGAACCGGGGTAAAGTCTTCATCCGGAGATCTTATGTCGCCAAAGGCTTTTGGTCATACAGGGTTTACAGGCACATCCATCTGGATAGACCCGGAACTTGACATCTTCGCTATCCTCCTTACCAACAGGGTCCATTTTGGCAGGGACAACAATGCCCATATCAGATTACGTCCCAGATTCCATAATGCGGTGGTGAGTATGCTTTGTTAAAAGAGACGAATGTATCCGGAAAAAGCCCCGCTTCCGGAAGTGTGCGGAGGGTTATCGGTCTTATGTCAGGCACATCCGCGGATGGAGTGGATGCTGCTGTCGTGGAGCTTTCAGGGCATAGAGAGTCCACAAGGTTAGGACGGGTCGTCTTCCGGAGAATCCCTTATACACCTGAGTTGCGTGAGAAAGTACTTGCTTTGATGATGCCGGAGACGTCCAGGGTTGATGAGATTTGCCGTATGAATTTCATCCTTGGGGAAGTTTTTGCGGATGCAGCTCTTCAGGCAATTAAGGCTGCAGGCCTTAAGACAGAAGATATCGATCTTATCGCATCCCACGGACAGACAATATACCATATCCCAAAGGCTGAAACCTATTGCGGCATTACGACAAGATCTACGCTCCAAATCGGTGAACCTGCGGTTATCGCTGAACGTACCGGGATAACGACTGTAGCTGATTTCCGTGTACGTGATGTGGCAGCAGGAGGCCAAGGCGCCCCGCTTGTCCCTTATGCAGACTACATACTGCTTCGCGATGCGGAGAAATCCAGGGTTATCCAAAATATCGGAGGCATCGGCAATCTGACATTGCTCCCTGGAGGGTGCAGCCTGGATCAAGTAATCGCTTTCGATACCGGTCCGGGGAATATGGTCATTGACGCTGTTGTGTCTACTGTTACCGGTGGAAGGCTCACATTCGACGACGACGGCAGAATAGCAGCTTCAGGCAATATCGTCCGGAGTTTGCTTGATTGGGCATTGTCGCATCCCTTCTTCCGGAAGGCGCCTCCGAAGACCACAGGCCGCGAGGAATTCGGCATACACTTTGCCAAAGAGATGGTAAATCAGGCACAAGCTCAGGGAATAGGGGATTCTGACCTGGTGGCTACTGTAACTGCGTTGACCGCGGAATCCATCGTTATGAGCTATAAGAGGTGGGTGATGCCTATCTGCAAGCCGGATCAAGTGGTCATCGGGGGTGGCGGTTCGTATAATGGAACTCTTCTTAACATGCTCCGCCAAAGGCTCCCCGGGGTTGATGTCATGGTCCATGAAGACCTTGGGATATCAAGCGACGCTAAGGAGGCAATTGCCTTTGCCATACTGGCAAACGATGCTATGGCCGGCTGCTTCACCAACGTGCCAAAAGCGACAGGCGCAAGGCACGGGGTTGTGCTAGGGAAGATCATTCCCGGACGCGAAAGGAGGGGTTATACTACTTTTGCATATTAACAGGTTCGCAGTTCATCTTAACTAGTTAGTTTGTTCGAGAGTCTGTCGGATCATTTCTTTTACGGAAGGCAGCTCACGGTGGACAACATTCCATACTATGGCCAAGTCCACACCCAAGTAGTCATGGATTAGCACATCTCACATTCCTGCCATCTCTCTCCAGGGAATGTGAGGATTCTTAGTCTTGAGTTCTGAGGACACCCTTTTCGTGGCTTCACCTATTACCTCTAAGTTCCTGATCACTGCATCCTGAACAAGCCTAGATGACATAAAGACGTCTTTTCCATCCCTTGTGTACTGCTCAATCGCCTGAATACAATCTAGTATGTGGTGAAGGTAGACGGTGTCAGTTCTCATAGCTTAAGCGACTCCCGTACGATGTTGTCCTTTATTGCTGGGTGTACCGCTCTTTCAGTCACTATGTGAACTGGCCTGTCTAATAGGGCTTCAAGCTCATCCTTTAGGCGAATGAGATCAAACAGAGAGCGCCCGTCTTCAAATTCAACAAGAAGATCAACATCGCTGGACTCAGTGTCAGTTCCACGTGCAACTGATCCGAAAAGACTAACCTTCGTCGCACCGTGGACAGCTGCTAGTCGCATGATGCCTTTGTGATGTTGGTGTATCTTGTCTGCCAACGGCATTGGGATCACCTCTTCTTAAGTATACCATGATATGCCATAGACTGTGCCCAATATGAGCACGAATTATGATGGACAGAAGGCTAGAGATTCCCCACCTCCAATTCAACGAGAAAATCGACATCGCCGGACTCGGTGTCGGTTCTACGTGAGTCCAACGAAAGAATCAGCATCCAAAAATGTAGAATTTTAAGAAGGAATATCACGTGAGCTGTAGAATGATAAGCTGTGATAGCACAATTGTGCTGAACATATGTGCAAGCAGGTGCAGTCTCAGAATGTTTTTATATTCCGGATAACCTATGTTCGACTGCTGCTGCAGGCCAATAATGTGATTCCCAGAGGTGTACCTATGGCTTTTGATAAGCGCATGCTTTATGAAATTGCCAGGCAGTATCATGAACTCGGCAAGACACAAAACGAGATTGCTGACAGTCTGAATATATCTAGAAGCCAGGTTTCAAGAGCCCTAAAGCAAGCTCAGGATGAAGGGATAGTCATAATAAACGTAATCCCTCCTGAATTTGATTTTTCTGACCTGGAAGATGAACTATGCTCCGTATTCAGCCTTGACGCAGTAGTGATCATCTCAGGCAGCGCAGGTCCTTCAAAGCTGCTCACACAGAACTTGGGTATGGCAGGCGCCAAGTACTTGGACAAGACGCTGAAATCCGGACATGTCATAGGAGTATCGTGGGGCGCGACCTTGCGTGAACTGGTTGAAGCCTTAAATGCGATAAAACCAAATCCCAGAGAGGTACTGGTAATTCCACTTCTCGGCGGTCAGGGGCAGGCGAGTCCGGATCTTCAGGTAAATGACATCGCTTCCCGTGTTTCCATGGCTTTTGGCGGATCCCATCTGTACATCCATGCCCCCTCTTTTGTCGACACTCCTGAAGCGCGCCTTACGATGATGAAGGACAGCAATATAAGAAATGTCGCAGACAAGTGGGCAACGGCGGACGTGGCCGTAATGGGAATAGGCTGTCTGGTGCCTCCTTCAACTTTGCTGGAGGAAGGAGGTTTTCCTCCCAATGAGTTAATCGAACTTGAGAAAATAGGGGTGGTAGGCGATATTTGTATGAGATTCTTTGATGTGCATGGCATACCTGTCAATACTCCGCTGGAGGAACGGATTATTGGGGCAAGTCTGGGACAGTTGAAGAGTATAGAGCATGTTGTGGCAGTTGCGGGCGGCTTGAACAAGGCCCGGGCGATACTCGGGGCGCTCAGAACCGGGGTGATAAACGTATTAATCACTGATGATATAGCTGCGCGAAAAGTATTGGAAATGGCATCGTGACTGCATGTGGTTTAACGGTATCCGTCCTGTTTAGATCGGTCAAATCAAGTTAAGGGGGTAATCTGAATGCCGCTTGGGCAAGGAGCTTTAGGGCTTGGAGTGTCATACGTATTGGCAGTCTGTTATCTGCTCTTGATGAGGCTTCTCGGAGGCGTATTGAGTAATCAGTATCCTGAAGAACACAGTGTCGTATGGGATACGCGCACAATCTCCCGTGTCACGATATTGGCTGCAGTGGCAGGGGCAGGCGCGATGATTAAGATACCCGGACCTGCTACCACCATTGCCCTTGATGCTGCTGCCGGCTATTTTGCTGCTGCGTATTTCGGATGGCCTGTCGGTGCCACGGTAGCTGCCATAGGAACCTTCTTAGCAAACGCTTTGGGGGGCTTCGCCAGTTGGTTCCCGATGGTTCCGATCTATATGTGCGCAATGGCTTTTACAGTGACACTCGGGGTGTTTGTGGCGAAGAAGACTAATGTTATATTTGCAATTATAGTCGGCACGATAGTAAACACAGTGACTTGCTTAGGTCCATGGGTAATTATGATAGGTCCCGCTCTAATGATTGCTTTGCTGCCATCCCAGTTAATTGGCTCAGCGGTAAACGCGGCAGTCGGCCTGACAGTGGCACAGGCTCTGAGGACAGCTCAAAAAGAAGGGAAACGCGAAATAGACGAGCATATAGAGCCCGAAGCCTGAATGAGCACAGGTGGGGACAGGTGAGGACTAAAGTTTTAAGATGTGAGAGGTGTTCCATTTGGAGCCTATGATTGTTTCACTTAAAGACGTGACCTTTTCTTATAAGGGCTCAAAACGGCAAGCCTTAAAAGGAGTCTCCCTTGATGTGAAAGAGGGCGAGTGCGTAGCTATACTCGGGCCTACCGGCGCAGGAAAGAGCACCTTAGCATGTGTCATTAACGGCACAGTTCCTCGGTTCATTGAGGGGAAACTCACAGGAGACGTGGTCGTTGACGGTCAGGTCCCGAATCAGGTGGGAACTGCACAGATGGCGTCCAGGGTAGGATTGGTATTCGGGGACCCGGATACGCAACTCTTCGGAATGACAGTAGAAGAAGACGTAGCCTTCGGGCCGGCTAACCTTGGATTCGACTATGAAATAATCATGCAGAGGATCAAGAGAGCCATAGAAGACATGAGACTACAAGGCCTTGAGCAAAGGGCGCCGCATCGCCTTTCAGGCGGGCAGAAACAAGCGACAGCTATCGCGGGAGTCTATGCCATGCTTCCCAAGATTATGGTGCTGGATGAGCCTACATCCATGCTGGATCCCGAAGGCAAAGCCCGTGTCTTTTCAATAATACGTGACCTGAACAAGTCCTTCGGAATGACTGTCATCCTGATAGAGCAAGAGGTTGATGACATACTTGAGCTGGCGGATCGGGTCTTTGTCATGAAATCAGGGGAGTTTGTTCTCGGAGGCACGCCGAAAGAGGTTTTTGCAGATGTAGATGAGTTGAGGGAAGTGGGCATAAGAGTGCCTGGCATTGTCGAGTTCGGAAACCTCATAGGTGCTGACAGGACACCTTTTTCAGTGGAAGAGGCAGTATCAATCGTCAAAAGCGGGGCTTTTGATGTCTTGTCTGATACCTTGGCAAGCAGCGGCCCGAATCGGGAAGTTGACGCAAGCAACGAGCGAGCTCAAGACATAACGCCTATCGTGGAAGCAGTCGATCTTGAGTTCCGATACCCTATGGGAGTCAAAGCGCTTGATGGTGCAAACCTCAAGATATATCCCGGTGAATTCGTAGCTATCGTCGGGCAGAACGGTGCCGGCAAGACGACTCTGACCAGACATTTCAACGGGTTGCTCAGGCCTTCGGCAGGGGATGTCCGCCTTTTCGGCAAGTCAGCATTAAATGAGCCCACTTGGAAACTGTGCTCCAAAGTTGGGTATGTGTTTCAGAACCCGGATGAACAGCTCTTTTGTGACACTGTAGAGGAGGAGCTGAGATTCGGGCCAATGAATACTGGGATGGATAAAGACAAAATGGAGGAGGCTATACGCGATATCCTCCTTGACATAGGACTTGATAAGTACAGGCAAGTATGGCCGCGTTACCTCACAAAGGGCGAGAGACAGAGGCTTGCTTTAGCTTCTGTGGTGGCAATGGAGCCCGAGATACTCATTGTGGATGAGCCTACCACCGGTCTGGACTGGCTGGAGTCCCTTCAGATACTGGATTACTTGGAAAGATTGCGCAGGGAGAAAGGCAAGACCATATTAATAATCACTCACGACATGAACATAGTCAGTCTCTACGCAAAACGGGTCGTGGTCATGGCCAACGGACGGGTAATCGGGGAAGGAACACCGCGCGAGGTTTTTTCACAGCCTGAACTTATGGAACACGCATATTTGCGAAGGCCTCAAATTGCTGATGTATCTGACATTTTATGGGGCGAGGTCTTGCTGACTCCGCATGAGGCAGCCGACAGGCTCAAGAGATCATCAAGGATGAATCGAGAGGTGGCCGGCAAATGATTGTCGAGTACGAAAGCAAACAAACGCCAATACATAAGCTTGACCCCAGGGCTAAGTTTATTTGGCTGGTCGCGACGATAGTTATCAGCATTATTTGGACGGATCCCGTCTATCTTCTGGGATTGGGCTTGGTGACCGTGATAATCGGCTGTATCGGACAGTTCCCTTGGGCGAAAATGAAAGGGACATTCATGTTCCTTCTTATCGTCACAGTCGTAATCACATTGATCCAAGGCGCTACATATGTCCCCAAAGTTGTTTGGCTTGCAAATCCGGAGAGGGTTGCGTTCCATCTGATACCCGGCTGGATTCCCATGATAGGCCCGGCATGGCCTGTACGAATCGGCGGACTCATTTACGGGCTCTCGATGGCTCTTAAAGTCTTTGTTGTCCTTATTACAATATCGGTTTTCGGGTACGTGACATCACCTTCTGAAGTAGTACAGATTATTGTGCGGCTTCCGTTCGTTTCCTACAAGTCCGGGTTCGTGGTCTCAGCCGCCTCCAAGTTTGTGCCTGTTATCCAGATACAGCTTGCTACCTTAAGAGATGCGGAGAGATCCAAAGGGGTTGACTTCGATTCAGGTTCCTTTACAGAGAAGGTGAAGAAGACCTCAAGTATGCTGGTTCCCCTTTTTGCCAATGCCCTTTCCATGGCTGACACAATGGCTTTGGCAATGGAATCCCGGGCATTCGGATACAGCAAAAACTTTACAATGATAAGACCTTACCAAATGCGCGTATCTGATCGGCTCATGGTTATTTTCTCCGTCGGGGGCCTTGTAGCAAGTATAGTTTGTCTCGCTGTATTCAAGTTGGGGGCGCTTTAGGATGGGCGGACCGGATGAAGCTGTAGTCTGTCTTGGCGCGTGCGCAATGGACATGATGTTTACCGTGGATAGGCTCCCGGAACCTGATGAGATGGTATTTGCCGAAGGAGAAGCAGGGTTCTTTGCAGGCGGGTCAACTGCCAACATAGCAGCCGGAATTGGACGCCTCGGCTATCGATCCAGATTCGTGGGGCGGACTGGAGACGATGAAAATGGACGCAAACTACGCCAGGCGTTCGAATCCGACGGGGTTGATGTCAGGTGGCTCACAGAGATTGAAGGAGGCAGAACCGCCCAGACCATAATCGCTGTTGACCGAACCGGCGAAAGAGTCATTTACTCGCTAGGAGGAGAAGCTATCCTCCAAAAACCTGATGAGTTTCCGGACGAGGCCATGGTGAATGCGAAGGTCCTGTACATCGGTGAGGTTCTGCCGAATGTGGCTCTCGAGGCAATCCAAGTTGCAAGGCGCCATTGCGCCACTATCATCTACGGTCCCGGAGGCGGGATTTCATGGATGGACAAAGCGACTCTTACAGGATTGATAAAGTCATGTGACTATGTCGTGCTTTCCCGCGGGGAACTGGCAGCGGTTACATCGTCCGCCTCACATACTGAGGGCGCAGGTCGTCTCTTAGAATGCGGTGTGGGGCATGTTGTGGTTACACTGGGATCCGACGGATCCGAATGCCACTTTTGCGACAGCGCCTCCGGATACGGTGAGTGCCATCACAAAGTATTCCGCGCTCCTGCCTTCTCTATACCGGATGTCATAGATACGACCGGCGCAGGAGACTCATTCACTTCGGGGTTCATCACAGGCTTATTGGAAGGTATGGATACAGCTGAATGCTTGATGCGCGGAAACGCCTGTGCAGCCTTGGCTATCCGGAAGGTTGGCGCAAGGGAAGCTATGCCCTCAGGCGAAGAGTTGAAGGAGTTCCTGCAAAATGCCAAGATGTAACATAGAGCCTGACAAAATAGCAGGAGCAGTTGCAGGAGTCGCAATCGGGGATGCAATGGGGATGCCGTCAGAGTTCATGACCTGCGAAGAAATCCGCAATGTATACGGACGGATAGAAGGATTTTGTCCGCCGCGCCCAGGTCACATCCATGCGGGAATGACGGCAGGGAGAATCACAGACGACACAGAACAAACCCTTGCCATTATCGAGGCGTTGGATGCTCACGGAAGGATAACCCCGGAAGTGGCAGGAGAGGCGTATCTTAAGTGGGCGGAGCAGACGAATGCCTATGAATCGTCAGTCTTAGGGCCCAGCTCACGTAAGGCCTTGGAGAGGCTGAAGGCGGGAGAAGACCCTCGTCAGACCGGATCAGCAGGGAGTACTGTAGGCGCTGCAATGCGTGTTGCGCCTATTGGGATAGTGAATTCGCCGGATCTGGAGAAGGCAGCCGAAGAATGTTACCTGTCCTGCCTTCCGACACATGGCGTAAACATAGCAATTGCAGGGGCGTGCGCAGTGTGCTGCGGGGTGGCTGCTGCTTTGATTGCAAGGTCCTTGGATCAAGTAGTAGATGCCGCGCTTTACGGTGCCCGGTACGGTGAACGCTTGGGCATTCAGTGGGCAGGCACACTGGTGAGCACAAGAATTGAGCTTGCCCTGAGGATTGTGGATGAAAGCGGAAATACCGAAGAAGCGGAAGATCTCCTCTACACCACATGCGGAGCGGGAATGAATCCTACAGAGCTTATCCCAACTGCCATAGGCCTTTATGTCCTACATAAGGGTGATCCCAAGAAAGCTGTGCCGGCTGCTGCAAACCTGGGCGGTGATACAGATACGCTTGCGTCCATAGTCGGGGCGTTATCAGGCGCATACAGTGGTCTTCGGGCTTTCCCCGAAGGATGGGTGGACACTGTCCGAAAGGTAAACAATCTGGATTTTGAAAGGCTTACCGCGATTCTCGTAGCTGTCAGGGAAAGGAGATATGCCAGCAATGACCGGTACAGATGTTAGGCTTCGCCGGATATTCAAAGAGGACGGAAAGACGGTCATATGTCCGCTGGATTTCGCAGGTTTTATGGGACCTGTGGACGGGCTGTATGACCCTTCTCTTGCAGTCCAAAAAGTAGTTGAAGGAGGGTGTGACGCTATCCTCGTTAACCCTGGCATGGCTGCAACTGAGTGGGAGAGCTATGCCGGGAAAGCAGGTCTCATAGTCCGGGTGACCGGAGGTTCCACGAAATTCAGTCCGAATCCGGCTTTTCATACACTGGTGTGCTCTGTTGAGGAAGCATGTCGGCTCGGTGCAGACGCTGTCTGCATCATGCTGCTGGTAGGTTCAGAGTATGAGCAGGAGATGTTTGAAATAATGGGTCAGGTGGTATCAGATTCACACGCCCTGGGCATTCCGGTCCTTGCGGAAGTTATCCCATACGATCTTTCACATAGCTTCGATCCTGAGTGGATAAGCGTGTGCGCAAGAGTCGGATACGAACTCGGGGCAGATGCGATAAAGACGTATTACACAGGAGAGGGGTTTCAGAAGATAGTCGAGGCTTCGAGGGTTCCGATTGTAATAGCGGGGGGTCCAAAGGTCAAGGACCCTGACACTATAGTTAGAGAAGCCATGGCATCAGGGGCTCGAGGGATTGCGTTTGGGCGCAACGTGTATCAGGCTGATGATCCTGCCAGGAAGGTCAGGGAGTTATCGGGGATCGTTCACAGGGATTGCCCTTGCAAGGAGGGACGATAACTGTGAAAGCAGTTGTGTATCATGGCCCTGGGGATCTTAGGATCGAGAACGTTGAGGCTCCTGTACTTAAGGAACAAGGCGACGCGCTTCTTAAGGTATCCTATTGCGGTCTCTGCGGAACTGATGTCAAAACATATAGACGTGGGCATCACATGTTTACCCCTCCGTGCATTCTCGGTCATGAAGTAGTGGGACGGATAGTTGAAATCAAAGGCAAGCCTGAGAAATCTGATATTGCAGTGGGAGATGAAGTTGCAGTCGCGCCATACGTGCCGTGCTATGGGTGTGTGTATTGCCGTAAAGACAAAGAGGAGCTTTGCGAGAATAAAGGCTGGATTGAAGGGGCTTTTGCGGAGTATGTACGAATTCCATCTGAGGTTCTGAGTAAAGGGACGTTTCGTGTTCCGTCCGATAAGCACTTGAAACTCGCCTGCCTTTCTGAACCCCTTGCTTGTTGTGTGAACGCGGTTCTTGACTCCCATGTGGGGCTTTCGGATACTGTCATGATAATCGGTGCAGGACCAATGGGCCTTCTTATGCTTGAACTATGTAAGACAATAGGGGCTTCGAAGATCCTCGTGAGCGAGCCCAATGCATTAAGAAGGAGCAAGGCAGCTGAAAGCGGTGCTCTTGTTTTCGACCATTGGGATGAAGGGGCTGACGTATCTTCATGGGTGAAGGATGAAACAGACGGAGTAGGCGCTGATAAGGTGTTTGTCTGCGTTGGAACCGTAGATGCGGTGAACTCGGGGTTCGGCTGTGTCAGAAAGGGAGGCGTGGTAAACATATTCGGCGGGTTGCCCGGTGGATCCGGCTTAACTATAGACCCGCACATCCTCCATTACGACGAAGTCATTGTCACAGGGAGTTTCGGCTTCACGCCGCGCAGGTTCCACACTGCCCTTACGATGTTGACCTCCGGCACTATAGATGTAGGTGGCATTATTACACACGAATTTGATATTGACGAGGCGAAAGAGGCTTTTGATATGGCGTCTTCCGGGGAGGCGCTGAAGATACTTCTTAAGGTTGATGGTAATGCGTGACTTCTCTCTCATGGGGATAGATATAGGTACCTCAGCAGTTAAAGTGTTGCTGTGGGGTTCAGACGGGAGCTTGCGCCAAGCACGCTGTCCGGCTAAGGAATCATATGTAAAGGGATGCGGTTCTGATGTCCCTGAACAGGATCCTATCAGGTTGTGGCAGATCGTGACCTCTTGCATCCGGAAGGTGCTTCAAGGATGTGATCCTCAGAGTGTCGTAGGCGTGGGTCTTGCCGGGCACGGCCCGTCCCTTCTGGCAGTAGACTCTGACGGCGTTCCCGTCGGTAATGTAGTAACTTGGATGGATCCCAGGCCTCTCATGATTGGCGATTGCCGGAATGCCTGCAGTGGACCGTCTTTTGAGGCTACTTCCAAGTGGATATATAAGCAACTCGAATGTTCGGGTAAAGGAGAGGCACAAAAAGACGGTATTCGTGTACTGCAACCTAAGGATTACATAGGGTTAAGGCTTACAGGGGAAATGCGGATTGACTCATCTGCCGCGTCATGCATGGAGTGGTACTTGGATGATACAGGCGACATCAGCCTATCGGATCCTGCCCTAGGACTCTTTCCTAGGGTGGCGGATCCATGGGAACCTATTGGACGAGTAACAAAGGAAGCGCACGAGGCGACAGACCTTCCCCAGGGGATACCTGTGGCTGCAGGGAGTGTTGACGCGTTTGTCGAGGCTTTAGGCGCAGGCGTAATTGAACCCGGCTTGATATGTGACTCCACCGGTACATCTACATGCGTGTCCCTGGTGGCCCCTGACGGCTGCAGCTTACAGACTGTAAAACACGTGATCCCGGAGGAAAGATTAATAGTCTCTCCGGTATCTTACAGCGGCGGATGTCTCGCCTGGGCCATGTCTTGTCTGTTTCCTGACGTATACCTGAGCGAGCATGATTGGAGCGGGACGGTTGCCGAGGCGTTGAATCACTCAAAGCCGGGAGCATCCGGGCTTGTGTTTCTGCCGTATCTTGTAGGTAAACGCAGTCCTTGTGCGTTTCCGGAAGCGACAGGCGCTTTCCTCGGGCTTCGCCCTGAGCATACGTCTTACCATATGGTCCGTGCAGTACTCGAAGGTTGCGCGTATGCCATGCGCCGGAGCATGGAGGTGTGGAAGGATTCGGGGAACACAACCGAGATCAGGGCTGTAGGGAACGGCGCGAGGCATCCCGGTTGGCTGAAAATGAAGGCAAGTGTGTTGAATCTGCCGGTAGCAAGTATGAAGGTCAAAGAAGGCACAGCCCTAGGCGCTGCGGTTCTTGGTGGGATTGCTGCTGATGTGTTTGGCAGCGTCAAAGAAGCTGTCCGGACAGTAGTCTCAATAGATACTGTGTTCATGCCTGAAGAGACGAAGGGTGACGGATACAGAAGCGGTTACGCTGCATTTTGCAAGGCGGATGATGTTCTTGTGGACTTCTGGAGCAGCCAAGAAGCAAGAACGCGTCCGGAGTATTGATGGGAGGTTGCGTTTGTGGGGTTGCGAGCAACTCGTCTGCCCAAAGGAATACAATTGATAGCAATAGGCATGTTTCTTTGGGGATTCGGATACGGTCTTCACATATACATGTTTCCTGTATATCTCCGAAACATAGGATGCACCCCACAGGAGGTAGGGTTGGTTTTTTCTATATCCATGGCAGTCATGGCAGCGTCAAGCATACCCGGGGGAATCCTGGCGGACAAGTATAACAGAAGAAAGATAATCCTCATGTCGTGGATAATGGGCGTGCCGTCTGTAATCCTGTATTACTTCGCAAAGGACTGGATGACGGCTGCCTTGGGGATTGCGCTTTACTCCGGGTCTATGTTAGGCTACCCTGCTCTGAATGCATATGCAGGAGCCTTATCTCCTGAAGATGAGTCAGGCCGGGTATTCGGTCTGATAAGCGCAGGGTTTTCAGGTGGGATGATAGCCAGTCCGCTTTTGGCTGCGTATTTGGCTAATATTTGGCCTCTTCGGAACTTGTTCATTCTCTCCTTTGTGTTCTTTGCTGCGGCATGTTGTGTTATGGCTTTTCTGCCTCCTGAACCTGAACATACGAAGGCAGCAAGTGATTCCACATACTCAAGTCTCATTGCGACGAGACCGTTCATGCAGTTTGTGCTTGTCTATTCACTTTGCACTTTTTCTTTCTACATGGTACAGCAGATTATCCCTCAATACCTCAGCGACATACGTCACACAAGCATAAGCATTGTAAATCTTTTAGGCTCTTTGATGTCTCTCGGGCAGACATTGATAACCATTATAGTCAGTCAAATGGCGGATCGCAGGGGGATCCTGGTTGCCGTAGGTGTCAACGCATTGGTTTTTGTTGCTTCGATGCTGTGTTTTATCACGATTCCAGGCCGGGTTGCAGTGGTCATATGTCTCTTTCTCTTAGGCGGTTTCATGGCAGGTCACGGCGTGGCATTTGCAGGAGTCGGAGAGATCCTGGGTAAAGGCGCAGATGGAAAGGCTTTTGCCCTTTTCAATCTGGCGACATGGGGGATGTCAATAGTAGGACCCTATCTGGGAGGGCTTCTCTATTCCTTATCAGGAGACATGCCGTTTTATGTGTCTTCTCTTCTTCTGGTAGCCGGAGGATTAATGTTGATTAGGCAAGGATCTACTATACACGTTGTCAAGGAGGTGCTCAAAAGGCAAGGATAGTCACAAGGAATCAGGTTTATGAGACCTATAAAGCGACGCAATGACAATGGCTCCATGCCAAAAACATACTGAAAGGGAGAGACGAAATGCGAAAATCAAGATCGGTTATTGTGTTATGTCTGACGCTTGTAGTTTTGAGTTCTGTGTGCTTTGCAGACGCTGTGAAACCTGCAGGGAAGGTTCTCCTCACTGTAAAGGGTCCTATAGCTAATACCAATGCTGAAGAAGGATTCGAATTTGACCTGGAGATGCTGGAAGGCCTTGGAATAATTGAGTACAAGGTTAAGGATCCGTGGCTCGGCAACAAGACATATGCAGGTGTAACCATTGCAAAGATACTGGAGTATGTAGGCGCGCCTGAAGAGATCGCAGAAGTTGCAGTTATCGCCAAAGACGGGAAAGAGGTTATCATAACAGGTGAACAGGTTGCCAAGTACAAGATTATGCTTGCCACAAAAGACGGAGGCAAGGCAATAGGATCAGGAGTCGGCGGTCCGGTCAAGCTGGTTTTCCCGTATGATGATAACCCGGGCCTTGACAAGGAGCACCCGAAGGAGAGCTGGAACTGGTTTGTCACCGTCCTTGAAGTGAGGGTGAAATAGAAATGCGTAAGCAGCATCACAGGTTCCTGTTGCTGCTGCTAGCCTTAATCATAGTCTGGTCTCAGGCAGCGCCGGCAATCGGCGCTGCCGGGCCCGAGCAACAGGAACCAATGACGGTAGTAGTATGTGTGCTGGACGGATGTCCGGACCACTCACTTGACTACTTACCTGAAATCACATACCTCAGAAGATTGTGTTTGGATGCGAACTCTCAACATAAGACAATTGAAGCGGTGTTTCCGTCTTCAACAGCAGCGGGACATGCAGCAATCTTCACAGGAACTTATCCTGATAAGAACGGAATTACAGGCAAAGAATACCTGGGCGATGATGGAGAGCCGGTGCGATTCAATACTCCCGATACTACAGAAGTGCCGACTTTGTTTCACATAGCTCGTTCGGCAGGGTACGGCACTGCGATGATCTCAGCCAAGGCCAATGTGTGCAGAAGGCTTTCAGGCGCAACTGACTTTGCGATCTGGCCTGGCTCAGTGCCTGACTGGGTAATTGAGTCTGTGGGGGAGCCGCCGGATGAGTCTACCCAATACGATAACTATGCCGGATGGCATATTGAGCTGGATCAGTGGGTATTAAGGACTGTCGAGGCATACCTGAAGTATAACGATGGCCCTGCACTCGTAGGAATAAATCTCGGGAGCCCTGACACATGCGGACACAGGTTTGGCCCTGTGCCTGCTGCCGAGACAACTGACGCGCTGTGCGCTATCAGCGAAGGCTTGGAGGAGCTCGTTGCGACCTTGGAAGCGACCCGCCCGGGCAGATGGAGCTTGATCATAACTGCAGACCACGGTATGACCAGGGTTGATACGGGTATTGCGGCAAGGGACATCGTAGGCGACATTACTGACAAAGACGTGCCGATGACTCTTGACGGAGGGGCCTTATACGTTTGGGCAGATGACGAAGACAGAGGTAAGATTGCTGATGCTCTAAGACAGACTGAAGGAGTGGCTGAAGTTATAGATATTAATGATAAAGCCAGGCGGGCTGAACTTCATATAGAGCATCCGCGTACACCTCCTCTTATCGCAATATCAGAACGAGGTTATATGTTTATAGAGGCATTGTTGTTTATGGATTATACATTGGGGAGTCACGGGACTCTCCTTGACACCGATATTGAAATACCGCTTATAGTGGTCGGTCCTAAGGCAGATGCGGTAAACCTGGAGAATGTCAATTCCATAACTGATATCCGATCCATAGTGGAGATGTTATTTGACATATGATTTGTTTCATGTGAATGGCCTGCCAGGGGAGGTGCAGTATGTGCTGATCCCCATGGCAGGCTATTGTTTTAGCTAATCCTCGTTATTTCCTAACTCAGGCTGACGGTAAAGCCGGATTCCCTTTTCTATCCTTTAACTGCGCCTGCCACAAGCCCTCTGGCGAGGTTGTGTTGGACCAACGCAAAGAAGATCAGAGATGGGATTGTGAATAACACGGACGCTGCCATGAGCGGATTCCATTCCACTGTGAACCTGCCAAAGAAAGACGTAAGACCAACAGGCATGGTCTTGAGCTCCTCAAGGTTTATGAAGGTCATTGCGAACATGAACTCATTCCATGCGCCTATGAATGCGAAGATTGCAGATGCTACGATCCCCTGCAGTGAGAGGGGTAATACTATCTTAGTGAAAGCGCCGAGTTTCGAGCATCCGTCGATAAGCGCAGCTTCCTCCAGTTCCCGCGGAATCTCGTCGAAGAATCCCTTCAACATCCATACCGTGAGCGGCAGTGTAAACGTTGTGTAGCTCACCAGGAGCGACTTGTGGGTATTCAAGAGCGCCAAATTCTTCATAACGATGAACAGCGGGATAATAATGACCTGTGACGGAAACATTTGAACACCGAGGATCATGATGAGAGCAGGAGTTCTCCCTGGGAATCTGAACCGTGAAAAGCCGTATGCTCCGAGCGAGGCAACGATTATTGAGATGGCGGTAGTCAGGACTGCTACGTACAAGCTGTTTAAAAAGTACTTTGGAATCATGGTTTCCCCAAGTACCATTTTGTAGTTGTCCAGTGTGGGGTTTTTCGGTATAAGTCTCGGTATTCGAGTAAAGGTTTCACTGGTTGGTTTGAAAGATGTAGATATCATCCATAGGAACGGAAACAGCGATACGAACATTACTGCCGCTGCAGCTACGTAGATTACCGTATACTTAAGCAGCGCTCTGCGTCCTAACTTTGGATTTCTCACTATAATGTCTCCTCCCGCATCAAGAGCTTGAGGTAAATAACGGTTACAATCATAACCAGTACAAACATGATCATGGCCAGCGCGGAAGCAAGACCCATCTGAAGCCTTCCGAATGCCATCATCCATGTGTAGATTCCCAAAACCATTGTGCTGCCTGCAGGACCTCCTTCAGTCATAACGAACATCTGGTCAAATACTTTGAAATCCCATATTGTTGACATGACGATAAGGATTGTAATAAGGTTGCGAAGCATCGGGATGCTGATAAGCGTTGTTTTTTGCCAGAAACCTGCCCCGTCAATCTCAGCAGCTTCGTATACCTCGTTCGGGATTGTTTTTAGACCGGCGAGTAGACTGACTGCGATAAACGGGACGCTCTGCCACACCACCACTATGATTACTGCCCAAAAAGCAGATCCGGCTCTGGAAAGCCACGGGAAGCTGGCAAAGGATTTTAGACCGATTTTCGATAGCATGTAGTTCAAGATCCCGAATTGGTCATCGTATATCCACTTCCACAGGATAGATGAGGCGACTCTCGGGATCACCCAGGGCACCAGGACAGAGACAGCAACTATGTCTTTTCCGGGGAAATCCTGGTCAAGAAGGATGGCTATAAGCAGTCCAAAAAGCATGGTAAGAGCGACGCATGCGAACGTGAACCAAACAGTAATCTTGAGCGAGTACCAAAACTGCGGATCTGACAGTATGGCTGCGTAATTTGCCAGTCCGACAAAAGGTGGGTCTTCGCGGAGAATATCCAGGATGTAATAGCGCTTAAAGCTAATTACTATAGCTTGCACCAGAGGTACCAGGATAACAGCGAATATCCCTACCATTGCCGGCAGAATGAATAGGTAGGCGATCCAGTTCTTCTTTATTTCGCGCAAAAGCGATTTTGATGCGGGACGGGGCGAAGCCCGTCCCACATTCTTATGTAATCCCGCAACTTGTTTTTGCATTTTTTAGATGCTTAACTCCTATTCTTGATATCCGAATAGAAGGTTCATGGCTTTCGCAAGGTCTGCCATGGACTGCTCAACAGTCTTCTTCTCCAGCAAGATTTCTTGCATCGCAGTAATGAGGATCTTGGTGTTTTCGACTTGACCCCACTGATGAATCGCAGGGTATGTGCGTCCGTATTTCAGGTTATCAGCATACACAGACAGCACCGGGTCATTAGCTATTGACGGATCGTTAAGTATGGATGTTCTCGCAGGGAAGAACTTAACAAGATCGGCCCATGCCAACTGGTGCTTGGGCTCAAGGAGGAGCTTCATGTAGTCCCAAGCAAGGTCTTTCTTCTTTGACTGGGAAAACATTACTACGTTGCTTCCGCCTGTAAAGCTTGCAGTTTGCTTAATAGCAGGAATCGGGGCGACACCGATTTTCCCCTTGAGATTGGGATTATCGGTCTGGAACCTGTCTACCAGTAAGGGGAGGTCAATAACTATCCCAAGAGTCTCTGTGGTGAATGCCTTACGGCTGTTAAGTACACTCCAGGTGACTGAGCCTTCAGGGCTCACTTTGTGCTCGAGATAAAGATCAGAGAAGAGTCTGATGGCTTCAATTGCCTCCGGGCTATCCACATTGGACTTCCAGCCCTTTTCAGTCTTTACTGCAATCTCTGCACCGTTCATCCATATGAGTGGCATGAACTCGTGCTGAGATCCGCCGTTTACCGAGAATCCGAACCGGTCAGGCTTGCCATCACCGTCGAGGTCTTTTGTGAGTTTCTTAGTTACCTCTATGAATTCCTTCCACGTCTTGGGGAATTCTTTGATTCCTTCTTCTTCGAGCCAGTCTTTACGGTAAATCATACATCTGTTTCCTGCATACCAGGGCAGGCCGTAGAGCTTTCCGTCTAAGGTTGCACTTTCTACGAGCGCAGGGACGAATTCAGAGGCATAACCTAAGGCATTGATGCGTTCGGTTAAGTCTTCCAGCGCGCCCATATAAGCGTAGTCAGGTGTCCATGTTGTTCCAAGCTCTGCAACGTCGGGAGCGATTCCTCCGGTAATCGATGTTAGGAACTTCTGTTGTGCACCGAGCCATGGGATCCAGCTTAGATTGACTTTTACACCGGGATGAGCAGCTTCGAACTCTGAATTCACTGTATTAAAGAAAGCCTTTGCGCCGTCGGGGTTGCCCGTTTCCATTATCCATACTTCAAGAGTGGTGGCACTGAAAGCTATACCTACCGTCATCGTCATAATAAGTAAGACTACACCCAAAACCACAGCTAACCTAGAGAATTTGGACTTACCGGTCATAAATGTCTCCTCCTCTTTTGGATTGGGGGTTACTATCAAATGTATTTCTACGAAATTATTCTATTTCCTTCAATAAATGCAATATAAATTTCCTAATAGGTGTGTTGTGGTAGTTGCTACATAGCGGGTATGTAAGGGTGGTGGTCTTTATCATATTTCCCAAAGAGGAATCAAAGAATGTCGATGATGAAAGGATTTTGGGGTATGGAAAGGAATATCAACGTAGGAGCAAAGGGTTAATACTTTCCTATTGGATCGCGATAGGGCATGACACAGGAAGTGTTGCTCCATTGGAATGAGATATGCTGTGAGGTGTTGTAGGTAGTGACGAATGTCACAACCGGTAGAAACGATCCCTTACAACCGTATTTGGAAGATGCTATTCTCCGCGCAGATAGGATACGGTTTGCCGTGGCGTTTGTTATGGAGTCAGGAGTAAAGCTTCTTGTGCCACACCTTAAGCAGGCAGTAAACAGGGGAGTCCCAATCCAGCTCTTAACCGGGCTCTATCTGTCTGTAACCGAGCCTCCTGCGATATATTACCTCTATGATCAATTGGGTTCAGCTATTGATATTCGCTTCTATAACGAATCCATAAGAGCGTTTCACCCGAAATCGTATATATTTGACTACGGGGATGAAGCCGAAGTATTCGTTGGTTCATCTAATCTCTCCCGATCCGCATTAACTACAGGGGTGGAGTGGAACTATCGTTTCCTAAAGAGTGAGCATCCCGATGATTACCTAAGCTTCTCGAAAACATTCAATGAGTTGTTTCGCTATTGTTCCCAACCGGTGACACCGGAAGTGCTTAAAGATTATGCCCTCCGTTGGAAAAAGCCGGCCTTTGTCAGACTGGAGGAAAAGTCCGCTTTATTGACGCCTCCATCGAAACCTGAACCCCGCGGGGCTCAGATTGAAGCGCTCTACTACTTGAAACAAGCGCGCATTGAGGGAGTAGATAAAGGAATAGTAGTAGCGGCAACCGGCGTTGGGAAGACTCACTTAGCGGCATTTGATGCTTTACCGTTTGAGCGGGTGCTTTTCTTAGCTCACCGTGACGAAATAATAAAGCAGGCATATGACGTTTTCTATCAGTTAAGACCTGAATGCCGCTTAGGTTTTTATACCGGGACACAGAAAGACGAGGGGGCGGATATCTATTTCAGTAGTGTGCAGGCTCTCAACCGGAGTGAGCATTTGGAAGTGTTTTCGCCGGACTATTTTGATTACATAATCGTAGATGAATTCCATCATGCGGCTGCTGAAAGCTATCGAAGAATAATAGACTATTTTGAGCCTGATTTTCTCCTCGGTCTTACTGCTACGCCATTTCGTATGGACAACCAGGACATTTTCTCTCTTTGCGATGACAATATCATCTATGAGATTTCACTGAAGCAGTCCATTGAAAGAGATTTGCTGGTGCCATTTCGATATTACGCTGTTTATGATCCCACTGACTATGACCGAATAGAAATGGTAAACGGACGCTATGTAATTGAAGACTTGGAACGGCAGTTATCCTATGAGGAAAGAGCGGATCTGATTCTTGAACAATATCGCCGATTGGCAGGCGAACGTACTCTTGGATTTTGCGTATCCATTAAACATGCTGAGTATATGGCTGAGTACTTCAGTGCTAACGGAGTAGTGTCAGTTGCAGTTCATAGTGGGATACCGGGTAATCACTGCACGATGGACAGAAACAAAGCAATAGAAGCATTGGAAAAAGGCGAGATAAAGGTTATTTTCGCGGTAGACATATTCAATGAGGGTGTTGACATACCTTCTCTGGATACGGTCATGTTTCTCAGGCCGACGGAGTCATACGTGATATTCCTCCAGCAGTTAGGAAGGGGTCTTCGTAAGTACCCTGACAAAGAGTATCTTAACGTGATCGACTTCATTGGTAACTACAAAAGAGCTCATTACATACCACTTCTTCTTGCAGGCGAAAACCCATGGGCTGCACAGCCTCCCGGATCGCGTCGGGTGGAAGACTACGAGTTTCCTGAAGGCTGCATAGTCAATTTCGATCTTCGCATTATTGACTTGTTTGAAGAACTCGCTGCCCGTGATCCTCTACCGATAAGAATGAGGGATACATATTGGCGAATTAAGCAATCGCTTGGGAGAAGACCTAATCGACTGGACATCTATAGAGGTAGTGATATACCCATTAGAGAGTATCTCAAGGACGGGTGGCTTAGGTTTTTGGAGTCTGTGGGGGAGCTTGAGCCTGAAGAGAAAAGCTGGTTGGGAACCCCGACAGAGGAATTTCTCATTGAAATTGAGCAGACTCGTTTGACTAAGGCTTACAAGATACCTACCATTGGAGCCTTTCTGCGTGAAGGCAATATAGTATCAAGAGTAAAGCTCGATGAAATTGCACAGGAAATGATGAACTTCTACCGAAACCATCCGTTGCATCAAAAAGACTTAGGAGATCGTAGTCATCGCAATTGGGAAACTTGGGGGAGCAAGCAATTTGGCAATCTAGCCAAGAAGAATCCTGTCAAGTACTTGTCAAACGGGAATTTCTTTCATTTTGATGAAATAAATCAAATTATGTACTTAGATCGAGAAGTTGAAACATTCTTGTCTCCTTTGCTTGCGTCCCATGTACGAGATATTCTGGAATTTCGCAGGATTGACTATTTCCGACGCAGATTCAAAGACTGATACGAAAAGGATGAGGCAGTTGTCTGAATGTATATTCTGTAACATACCGACAGATGAAATAATCGTAGAGAATGAGTTAGCCCTAGCCTTTTTTGATAGGTATCCCGTAAATCAAGGCCATGTCCTTATAGTGCCAAAGAGGCATGTAGAGACCTATTTTGATGCTACTCTGGATGAGAAGGACGCAATCACTCGCTTACTCATTGAAGTAAAGGAAAAGCTGGATGCCGAATATCACCCTGATGGCTACAACGTAGGCGTTAATATAGGAGCAGCTGCCGGACAGACCATATTTCACCTGCATGTTCATGTGATCCCAAGATATATCGGTGATGTGTCCGATCCACGCGGAGGAATTCGGCGAATAAAGAAGAGCCTGGTTCCTTATGCTGCTGAAGGCGAAGGCTGCATCAACACCGGCGTGGTGCCTAAATGGCATGTACAGGCATATTTTGACGCCTCTGGTGTCACTCCGGACGGAAAAGACGCGCTCCCACACCTATCAATTGAGACCGAGAAGAAACCGGACTTGATGTACAAGGAAAGGTCCGGTTTCCTATATTGCCGAAGGATAGTGAAAGAAGGATAAAGTTGTCATGAGAAGAAAATAGCATTAATTTGACGTATCTATGACATATTACGCAAAACAATTTATAAGCCTGGTTTGCGCCAACCATACCCTGCCATTTCGAAGCTTTCACCGGTATTTGAAAGGCTTACAGTGTGGGAGAGATGTCTCAGATGACTGTCTACTACGCGCACACCAATGGTACAGACAAAGTTCATTGGCAGCGTCTGGAAGATCATCTTGTATCTGTGGCAGAACTGGCTCGAGGGTTTGCCTCAGTATTCGGCGCAGGGGAATACGGATGTAGTACAGGCCTTCTCCATGACCTAGGCAAATTCTCCAAAGAGTTCCAACAACGCCTGAACGGAGCTCCTCTTAGAGTAGATCACTCGACTGCAGGAGCGCAGGAAGCGATTGCCCTATACGGACCAGGTATCGGCACTGTCCTTTCGTATGTGGTGGCAGGGCATCACGCCGGTATACCCGATTACGGAAGTGTAGCGGACGAGCCTTCTTTGACTGCGCGCCTCAAGCGTAAGGTTCGCGATTACAGCGCATATAGAGAAGTAGGTCTTCCATTTCCCGGGATAAATTCTATGAAACTACCTATATCTCTCCTGGAAGGCCAAGAGGGTTTCAGCCTCCAATTCTTCATTCGAATGCTGTACTCTTGCCTCGTTGATGCTGATTTTCTTGACACTGAGCGTGTAATGGATCGCAAGAAAGCATATGTTCGCGAAAGCCGGTATCCAACTACCCCTGAGTTAAAACAACGTCTTGATCAGCATCTGGCAAAACTCCTAGCCTCAACTGAAGACACGCCGGTAAACCGGTATCGCGGGGATATTCTTAAAGCTTGCATAGACAGGGCGGAACTTGAGCCCGGATTATTCAGCTTGACAGTTCCTACAGGTGGAGGCAAAACCTTATCATCATTGACGTTTGCGTTGAAGCATGCTTCTCTCTATGGCCTAGAACGCGTCATCTATGTAATTCCGTTTACCAGCATAATTGAACAGAATGCTAATGTGTTCCGGAGAGCTTTAGGGGATGAAGGGGTCTTGGAGCACCATAGTAATTTCGAGTTTCCCAACGAGGATTCAGAGGACTGGAATGAGGATATTGCCAGGTTGCGTCTTGCTACCGAGAATTGGGATGCTCCTGTCATTGTCACTACTAATGTCCAGTTCTTCGAGTCCCTCTTCGCAAACCGCAGCTCTCGTTGTCGTAAGCTCCACAA
>Ga0208824_1000044_pt1 | contig 141008 bp, 126 predicted proteins | sample AD_JPNTR3_MetaG_FD_184447 | JGI IMG/M metagenome (GOLD analysis project Ga0208824, IMG submission 184447) | Active sludge microbial communities of municipal wastewater-treating anaerobic digesters from Japan - AD_JPNTR3_MetaG (SPAdes) (version 2) | ecosystem: Engineered > Bioreactor >...
GATCGATATCGTGTGTGATTGAAATAACAATACAAATATACTAAACTGAAGGACTTGAACCCTTCAACACGTGGACAAAACAACTCCACCTTCATTTATAGCATAAAACTCCGCCTTGTTTTCTTCTCTTATTTTGTCATGGGAAACGATGAGACATGATGAAACTCGATTATCATAGCTAGAGTCTGTATCTCTCGTTATACTAAATACGTGATCCTTATCAAAACACGCGGAAAAGTTAAGCTGACTATTGTGTACCATTGATCGAGAAAGTGAAAATATCTACACGCGATAATTTTATACCTTTTGTGAGAATAAACAGCTTTGTTTTCTGTGAAATGTTTGTTTACATGCTTTCACAGCTGAAACATTGTAACCCATGATATACCAAGGAAAGGATTTGTCTCATTTCAGTTGGACACACTATCAATAAAGCTTTTTGAACGGGTTTGGATTGCGTCGGCGGTTTTCTCCCATTTGCCAGAAGAGAATCTTCTGAACTTCAGAAAAGTTCTGAATGCCATATCAGACATCATACCTATCCATGCACCTAGAAGGCCCATGTTGAAGTACTTCACCAGTAAGAATCCGACTGGAAGTCTTACGAACCACATGGCCGCAAGGGAGGATTTCATGGGAAAGGATGTATCTCCCATACCACGCAAAGCGCCGGTTACAGCGTAATCTGTTCCCATGACCACCTGAAATAGGCCTATTATTCTCACGGGAAGACGACCGGCTTCTACGATTGAAGTTTCGTTCGTGAAAATCGATATGAAGAGATCTGGAAAAATAGTTATTGTAGTTCCTATTATGGAAGAGATCAGAAGAGCTATCAACCAACCCTGCTTAACCGATCCTATCGCTTTTCTCCGCTCATTGGCTCCGTTATAAATTCCTACCATCGCTGTTATAGCCACACCCATACCCCAGGCAGGCATAAAAGAAAGCGACTCGACCTGAATGCCTATTCTGTGAGCTGCGTAAGCCTGTGGGCCCGCTATGAAAAGAATGTTTGCAAAGACCAGCACACCTGTGGAGAAGCCTAAGTTTTCTATGGAAGTAGGCAGACCGATAGAAAAGATCTCTCCGGTCATCCATCTTGAGAAACCGGACGGTCTTCTACGCATTGAGATTTTCCTGTTTCTGAAGAGCAATAGAAGTATTATCGCCGATCCTATAATCCTTGATAAAACAGTTGCGAGTGCGGCCCCGAAAGCGCCCATTTCCGGAAAACCGAACTTACCGTATATCATGGCGTAGTCCAGAAAAACGTTCAACACATTCGAAACCGCCGCAACTATCATAGGTGACCTAGTGTCACCCGCTCCCCTCAATGTAGCCCCGAGAACTATCATGATACTCATGGCAGGAAAACCAGCCATTATAGTTCCAAGATACTGGCTTCCGTTACTCTGCATGAAGGCATCGCTCGATGGAAAGAAAAGCCCTAGCAATTGTCCTGAGAAGAATGATCCCAACGAAAGTACGACACCTGCCACAACGCTTAGATAAACGGCATGCCAGGCTATTGAATTCACTCTCTCCTTGTTGCCTGCACCTATACTGTTGGATATTAGAACCATGGCCCCTGTAGAAAGGGCCACGAGAACTGCCTGAAATATGAACACCACCTGATTGGCAGTTCCAACTGCCGTCATAATTCTCCAGTCGTAGTGACCTAGAAAGGCAGTGTCCGATATTCCAAGGAGCATCTGTAATACATTTTCTCCTATCGCTGGAAGAGCCATCGTAAAAAGGGTCTTTCGAATTTCTCTGGCTTCAGCCGGCTGCAGGTATGACTTGAAAAGACTGTAGTGCATTCTTTCCTCCACGGTAAGGATCACGTACTATATTTAGTTTACCACGTACTACTTGTCTTTGAAAGTACCATGTAGCCTTTGTTTTTTGACTTGAAAACTTCAATCTGAATTTTATAAATTAATCAACACTCCAATACTACCCACGTTGTTTATGTTGTGCAATCTCCATGGAAGTTAGCAAATCATGTATAAACTTATTGAAAATCTGATCAAATTAAGTGAAATACTTTCAATCAATGCTTTTTAACAGTGAACTTATCCAGATAAAACATCTTTCTTGGTAATTATTATTATGGATATCTAATAATTATTCAATCATTATGACTGTATTGGTTGACAATTATGATTTCATGTGTTATGTTATTTATAGTGAAAGAGATAAAAATCAAACTGAAGTTGAAGAAATTCTGCACGATAAAAGCGAGTTGACATAAATGAACCCCTTGTTTAGAGATGTGGATTAAAGTGGTGCGAAAGCACCACCCTTTTTTGATTTCAGCCAGAAGCATGGAAACGATTCTATGGGAGGCATGGTAAGCGCAGGGAGAAACTCACGCAAACAATTAATCAGCGAAAATTATGGATTTGTATCAACTTTGTTTGAATTCCGATCTCAAAATGCCCATGATGACTTCGTCATGATATTTTCCATCTCGGTAAACTCTCTGCCTCAACCTTCCTTCAACTTTAAAACCACACTTGACATACGATGATATGGCACGTTCGTTGAAAGAGTAAACGTTGAGATTGACTTTGTTTATGTTCATCTGCTCAAAGATGAACCTCAAAAGTATCCTCATGGCGTCGCTCCCAAATCCTTTGTTCCAGAAAGGTTTCCCCAGGAAGATGCCAACAACCGCGACACTGTTCTTCCAGTCGACTTCGTTGATTCCGCAGCCACCCAGATATTCGCCACTCTCCAGAGATTCTATCGCAAAATTGTAAGTATCTTTAAAAGCGCTCTGACTATCGTACCACTTTTCCTCTTCTTCCAGCCTCATGGGAAATGGAATGCCAGGAACAAGCAACCTTTTCACCTCGAAATCGTTTATATACTTGTGTGCAAGAACTACATCTTCCTTTCTGTATTCTCTTAGCCTGACCTGTTTACCTTCCAGCAAAGTTTTCACCTCCTAATTTCCGAATAGTATATCAAAAAAGACGCCCTTTAGGGCGTCTTTATAATAATTACGAAATTCACATCATTCTTCTGGAGCTTTTGTAAGCATGAAAATAGCATTCAGAATCAGTCCAACCAGAGCTGCAAGTCCTATTCCCTGGAATTTTACGTTTCCAATCCCGATCGATGCACCGCCTATACCGATCACGAGCATCACGGCAATTATTGTCAAATTCTTGCCATCGACTTTAACTCTGTTTTCTATGAGAGTTCTCATTCCAACCGCTGATATCATACCGAACAGAAGTATTTCAATACCACCCATAACGGAAGTGGGTATCGACTGTATCAACACGCCGACTTTTGGAACAAATGAGAGAATTATCGCGAATACAGCCGCTATCCTCATTACCACTGGGTTGAAGACTTTCGTTATGGCAAGAACACCGGTGTTTTCGCTGTAGGTGGTGTTCGCTGGTCCTCCAAGCAGTCCCGCCACAGCTGTCGCTATACCATCACCGGCAAGAGTTCTGTGTACTCCGGGATCTTCGAAATATTTCTTACCCGCTATGGCAGAAACGGCGAAGATATCTCCAAAATGCTCTATCGTCGGAGCAAGAGCTACCGGAACCAGAACCGAAAGAGCATAAAGGGAAAACTTCGGCAGAACGAATCCGGGAACACCTATCCACCCTGCTTCTGAAACCGCTGCGAAACTGACGTTCCCAGTAACCGCTGCAACAATGTACCCGACTATAATTCCACACATAACCGGGATCAACCTCGTAAAACCTTTCATGTAGAGCCTGACAACAACGGCCGTTCCAAGAGCTACTAGCGCTATCCACCAGTTGGAGCTGGCCATGTCTATAGCCACAGGAGCAAGGTTTAGACCTATGACTGCGATTATTGTGCCGGCAACCGTTGGCGGGAAGAGCTTTTCAAATTTCTCGACACCAATGAATTTGATCAGTATCGCGATACCTACCTGGACCAAACCGGCGATCATGATCCCTCCTGTAGCATAAGCGATCATCTCCGGTGTTATCGAAACTCCTGCAGCCATCGCTTCCGGTACGGATTGGAATTTGTCCGAGACATTGGCGTGATAAAGTATGACTGCGTTTATCGGAGCTATATAGGCGAAGCTTGAGCCGAGGAATATCGGAACCTTCCATTTAGTGAGAAGGTGGAAAATCAGTGTTCCGATTCCTGCGGTGAAAAGAGCGACATTGACTGGAACACCGGTAAGGTACGGCACCAGTACAGTTGCGCCAAACATGGTGAAAGCGTGTTGAAGGCCAAGAACAAGCAACGCCCATTTGCTCAAACCTTTGCTTCTGTCTTCCTGATCTTGAATCTGTTGGTAAGATGAATTTTCTTTGCTCACAAGATCCCTCCTCCTGGATGATGGGTTTATATTAAGAGTTGTTCCGGTGTAAAAAAAAACCTCACGGGAAATCCGTGAGGTCATTCATCTACTGTTTCTTTGATCGACACCGCTTCCATAAAAGTGTCGATTTCGAATACTTGCCTGTTGGGGTTGATCACCCCATCCATTATGAATCTATTATGGACATCGATGAAAATCGGTGTAAGAGCTAGATTTTCGACGATAATAGGATCTGGTTTCATCTGAGCAACTCCTTAAGAGATTTATCAAGGGAGATTCTATCAAATCCAGTGACATAAAATCAAGTGATAGTACGGCAATTAAAAGAAAAGTCTCTCCATAAATTACTAAAAGAGAGACCAGATAAAGGTTTCAGAGGTTTGTTAAGTTATTTTTTAGGGACTAATTCTAAATTGAACGAAAGACAACAAGCAATTTCGGTCTTAAACCGTACCGTAGAGTTTCACGAGATCTATCAGGTGCCTTTTCTCCTCAGCGATGATCTTCTTGAGGCTCTCGCTGTTTGGTATGAAAGCTTCTAGATCGCCGTAGAAAATTATGCTCTCTTTCTCGACTTCCATGGCTGCACTTATAGCCTTGTTGAGGTTCTGTGGCACCTCTTCGGATTCGATTTTCGGGAAGATCGAAATCTCCGCATAAGACTTGAGATAGCCTACATTGTCTTCCCACTCGGCCGTTACCGGTAAGTTTTCGATGTCATTGAGCATCTCTCTGAACCTGCTGGCGTGGTCCCTTTCCTGGTCAGCCAGATGAGAGAAGAGCTCCTTAATTTTCCCAGTCGTTTTTTCTGCGAGTTTCGAGTAGTAAGAATAACCGGCCCCTTCGATCTTTAGAGCAATTGAAAGCATATCGTTTACGGTAAGCATCGTAATCCTCCTTTTTAAAGTTCTCATTGACTATTCTAGCATTTTGAAATCGTTAAAAAATGAAGAAAAGAGATCTCTCGATCTCTTTTCAGTATTTGTGGTATCGTACGTTACTCTTCTTCTTTTCCTGAGATGATCTTTATTGTGATTCCCGTCCGCATTTCTTCGCCAATCTGTATTTCCACAAAACCGGGAACCATATACACTTTCGTTCCCTGCTCTCTGAGGAATCTTGAGGCGATGGCCACAGCTTTAACAGCCTGGTTCACAGCACCAGCGCCAATGGCCTGAAGCTCCACCTGTTCATTTTTAGAGATTACTCCGGCGATGGCACCTGCTACCTTGTTGGGGTTTGATTTGGAACTGACCTTCAGGATCTCCATTAAGATTTCCTCCTTCTCCGGGTTTTTCGCTGTTATTCTACCACAGAGGCCGCCCATTTTGCAAAAGTTTTAACATTCTATTTATTATGCAGAAGGAGTCTAGAAAAGAAACATGTCTATCAAAGATCCATTATTTCAGATTTCACCCTTGATATCGAATCCAGTATTTCCTGGGGTGTGATGAGCTCTCCATCTACTTTTCCCAAATGCTCAAGCTTTACTCCCCGTTTATTCAATCTCGACACTTCGAATAGTATTTGACCGAGATTCATCTCGGCAACGATCACTGCACTGACTTTTTTGAGGAGCTGTCTCAATCTCGTGCTCGGGAAAGGCCAGATCGTGACGGGTTTGAAAAGTCCCACGTTTATCTTGTCTTCGCGAGCCATCTTAACAGCCTTAATTGCGCTTCTCGCCACAGATCCATATGCCAGAACCAGAATCTCGGCGTCTTCGGTCATGAATTCATCGTAAATAACTATCTCGTCACTGTGCAAACGGATCTTGTTATCAAGACGTCTGAGGAGTCTTGAAACATCCGATGGTGTTCCCACCGGGAAACCTGACTCATCGTGTACCAGCCCCGAAACGTGAAATTTCGACTTTCCCATTTTCACAAGGGGAGTAACCATCATCTGATCGTCGCCTTCGAAGGGATGGAAGATATCATCTTCTGCCAGCCCTGTTTCACCTGTTCTCGGTACTACCATTATTTCCGATTCGTATGGGAGATAAACGCTCTCCCTCATGTGACCTAATATCTCGTCCATCAGGAAGATCACTGGAGTTCTGTAAAGTTCCGCATAGTTGAAAGCGGTAATGATGTACTTATAAACCTCTTCGACGTTGGAAGGATAAATCGCAATAATCTGGTGGTCTCCATGAGTGCCCCATCTCGCCTGCATCACATCTCCCTGGGCCGTCTTGGTAGGCATTCCTGTGGAAGGGCCCCCACGTTGGACATTTACTATAACGGTAGGAGTTTCGGTCATCGCGGCGTAGCCGATAGCTTCCTGCATCAATGAAAACCCTGGCCCGCTGGTGGCCGTCATAGACTTTTCTCCTGAAAGCGAGGCACCTATAATGGCGGCAGCACTGGCGATTTCGTCTTCCATTTGTATGAAGGTACCGCCGACTTTTGGAAGTTCCTTCGCCATTGTTTCCGCTATCTCGGTAGCGGGTGTGATAGGATATCCGGCGAAAAACCTACAACCGGCTTTGATGGCTCCGAGTGCGCAGGCTTCATCACCCTGGAGCAAGACGAACTCACGCATTTTCAATCACCGCCTCTACTTCCTGAATGTCTATGGCAAAATCCGGACAGGAGTTCTCGCACATCGAACAGCCTATACAGGTTGTGTGATCTAGCACCTGGGGCTTACCGAGTTCTCCCTTCGTTATCGTCTTGGTCGGACAGATCCAGTAACAGATACCGCATCTTTTGCAGAAGTTGTGGTTGATATTCACTCGAAATTGCCGTTTCCCTGCCATTAAAATTCCTCCCGCTCTACTTTATGATAGAAAGAAAAACTCCGGCGGCTACCGCAGAACCTATGACGCCAGCAATATTAGGTCCCATGGCATGCATCAGTATGAAATTCGTACCGTCCTCTTCGGATGCGACCTTTTGAGCGACTCTGGCGGCCGTGGGAACGGCCGATACTCCGGCGGCTCCTATCAACGGGTTTACCTTGTTAGTCGAGAAGAGGTTCATCAGCTTGGCGAAAAGTACCCCAGAAGCCGTGGCGACTATGAAAGCTGCACATCCGAGAACCATTACCATTATACTCTCCACTGACAAGAATATCTTTCCATCAGCTTTTGCTCCGACCGAAACACACAGGAGTATTATAACCGTATCTGATATATACTTGCCGGAAGCCTCTACAAGACGTTTAGTTCTGCCGTTCTCTCTAAGCAGATTCCCCAGCATCAACATTCCAATTAAGGGAAGCGACTGTGGGACGATTATTGAAATGGCTATAGTGGATACAACTGGAAATACGATTCTTTCTAGCTTCGATACTTTTCTCAGTTGTTTTCCCATGACTATCCTGCGTTCTTTCTTCGTGGTTAGCAATTTCATAACTGGTGGTTGAATTATGGGGACCAATGCTATATATGAATAGGATGCTATAGCTATCACCGGCAGGTACTGGGACTTGAGAATACTCGCCACGTAGATGGATGTTGGTCCGTCCGCTCCACCGATTATCGAAATTGCCGCCGCATCCAGTAGTGAAAAGCCAAGAAGATTCGCTGCGATGAATGTCACAAAGATGCCTATCTGCGCCGCTGCTCCCAGGAAGAGAGTCTTGGGGTTTGCAAGAACGAATGAAAAGTCCGTTACGGCTCCGATTCCAAGAAAAATAAGAGGGGGATAGATTCCCAGAACCAGACCCTGCTGGAGGATCCACATGAAACCCGTTCCCGGCTCGAAGACGCCAGTCACCTGAGGAGGAATGTTGGCAATGATCATCCCGAAAGCTATCGGAATAAGCAACAAAGGCTCCGCGTCTTTCGCTACAGCAAGGTACAGTAGAAGCGAAGCTATCGCGAACATGACTACATTTTCCCAGCTCAGGGTCGCGAAACCGGACTGAGCGAAATACCCCGAGATCAACTCTGCCATGATAGGCTAACCTCCAGAATAATAATGAAAACCGTGACCCCGCCCGGAGGTCACGGTGGATAGTTATTATCTGTTTTTAATTACTGCCTGTGCGGCTGCCAGTCTTGCTATTGGTACGCGGTAGGGTGAACAGCTCACGTAGTTGAGACCAACTAAGTGACAGAATTCGACGGAAGAAGGTTCTCCACCGTGTTCGCCGCAGATCCCAACTTTTAAGTCAGGTCTGGTTGAACGGCCCTTCTCAGTACCCATTTTAACCAGTTGTCCCACGCCCACTCTATCGAGCTTCTGGAAGGGGTCGGTGGGAAGAATACCCTTTTCAAGGTAATGACCTACGAACTTTCCGTAGTCGTCTCTGCTGAACCCGAATGTCATCTGGGTCAAGTCATTGGTGCCGAAACTGAAGAACTCCGCTTCGCGAGCAATTTCATCGGCTGTGAGAGCTGCCCTCGGAACTTCGATCATTGTTCCGACTTTGTAAACGAGATCGACACCGGCTTCCCTTATCATTTCATCTGCTGCCTTGACGATGATAGCTTTGACATACTTGAGTTCTTCCAGCTCGATTATGAGGGGTATCATTATTTCTGGGATTACGTTCATACCCTCCTTAACGAGCTTGATTGCGGCTCCTATGATAGCTCTTGTCTGCATTTCGGCTATCTCAGGGTAAACCACCGCCAGTCTGCAGCCTCTGAATCCCATCATTGGGTTGAATTCATGAAGCTCTTCAATTGTTGCCTTCAGCTCATCGTATCCCATTCCCATTTCTTTAGCGAGGTCTCTAATATCTTCATCTTCTTTAGGAAGAAACTCATGTAGAGGTGGATCGAGAAGTCTTATGGTGACGGGATAGCCTTCCATAGCTTTAAAGATCCCGTAAAAATCATCTTCTTGCATTGGAAGCAGTTTTGAAAGAGCTTTTTTGCGTTGTTCCAAAGTGCTAGAAGTTATCATCTGCCGCATTGCAAATATCCTGTCCTCCTGGAAGAACATGTGTTCTGTCCTGGTCAGGCCGATTCCTTCCGCACCGAAACCTCTTGCAATCGAAGCGTCTTTTGGTGTATCGGCGTTGGTTCTGACTCCTAGCCTTCTGATTTCGTCGGCCCAGCCAAGTACTTCGGCCAGAGGTCCCTCAAGTCCTTGCGGTTTCACGGAATCGAGTTTTCCCATGAAGACTTCGCCTGTAGTACCGTCTATACTCAGCCAGTCTCCCTCTTTGAGTATCTTTCCGTTGACCTTCATCTCCTTGGCATGTTCGTCGACTTCGACAGCTTCGCATCCGACTATACAGGTCTTACCCATTCCCCTTGCTACAACGGCAGCGTGGGATGTCTTGCCACCGGTAGAGGTAAGAATGCCCTGCGCGGCTGCCATTCCAGCGATATCTTCTGGAGAGGTCTCCGGTCTTACGAGAATAACCATCTTTCCCTCGTCTCTAACCATTCTCTCAGCCGTCTCGGGGTCGAAGGCGATAACTCCGGAAGCCGCTCCAGGGGAAGCTGCGATCCCTTTGGCGAGTTTTTCTGCGCTTTCGAGGGTTTCTTTTGTGAAGTAAGGATGGAGAAGAGTCTCGATATGATCGGGAGTGACTCTCATCACTGCCTCTTCTTTGGTTATAAGTCCCTCTTTTGCAAGATCAACGGCGATCTTCACACTGGCGTAAGGTGTTCTCTTTCCATTTCTTGTCTGAAGTAGGTAAAGCGTTCCATGTTCAACCGTGAACTCGATATCTTGCATGTCCCTGTAGTGCTTTTCAAGTTTTTCGAAGATGTCTAGTAACTGATCATAAACAGCTGGATTGATCTCATGAAGTTTCGTCATCGGGTAAGGAGTTCTGATACCTGCAACGACGTCCTCACCTTGAGCGTTCGGCAGGTACTCACCGTATAATTTTTTTTCACCCGTGTTGGGGTCTCTGGTGAAAGCAACTCCAGTGCCACTGTCGTCTCCTGTATTTCCGAAAACCATGGTGCACACGTTCACGGCCGTTCCGAGTAGATCGCCCTCCTTCACTCCGTTGAGAGCTCTGTATTTGATGGCTCTTTCATTCATCCAGCTTCCAAAAACAGCGTTAGTGGCCATCCAAAGCTGCTCCCAGGGATCCTGAGGGAATTCTTTGCCAGCTTTTTTGTAGACCTCCAGGTATCTTTTAACCACTTCTTCCATATCCGTGGCATCCAGTTCGGTATCGAGTTTTACACCCTTCTCTTTTTTGACGCTGGAAAGAGCCTTTTCAAATTCGGAATGCTCTATCTTTAGAACCACGTCTCCGAACATCTGAAGGAACCTTCTGTAAGCATCGTAGCAGAATCTGGGATTTCCCGATTCGTTTATGAGCCCTTTGACTGTCTCGTTGTTCAGACCAAGATTAAGAATCGTGTCCATCATTCCTGGCATTGAAATGGCTGCTCCCGATCTCACAGATACTAGAAGTGGTCTTTCGGCAGAACCAAAGCCTTTGCCGGTTTCTTTCTCTAGCATTTCCATTGCAGCTTTTACCTCACCCACGAGCTCTTCGGGGTATTTTTCGCCGTGATCATAGTAGTACTTACAGACTTCGGTGGAAATCGTGAAGCCCGGAGGCACTGGGAATCCTAGTCTGACCATTTCGGCCAGGTTGGCTCCTTTGCCACCCAGAAGATTCTTCATCTTCGCATCGCCTTCGGCCTTCGTTTTGCCAAAATAGTACACATATTTCTTTGACACTTTGTTTCCTCCCTTCCTGAAAACTATTCGAGGTGATTATAACACAGCCTTTCAGAAGTGATGTTTAGAATGGAATCACTGCCATGTCAGAGATGAATTTGATTTACGAGTTGCTTTTTACTTTTCCTATGAAGTGAATTTGATCGATGAATATCATCGAAATGAGTATAAGCGACATGACACCCACACTTTTCAAATCGGGCCACACCTGAAGAAAATACCCTCCTATTAACGGGCCAACGCCAAAGATTATACCGACCATGGATTCGTGTACTCCTCCCTGTTTACCGTGGTCGTTGTCCTGTGAGTTGAGACCATAAAAGATCGCGAAAATATAGGGAACCGCATAAGTGACGCCACAAAGAAAAGTAACAGCGAAGAACACAGGAGCTGTTTGAGGCATGAAGAATGACAGAACGGTTGCGGAGAAGATTACCAGCATTATCATCAAGGTTTTACCTGGATTGCCAATCCAGAAATTAAACCTACTCATGAAAAGAAAAGAGAGAAAGACACCGACGTTAGCACCAACGGTCAAAAAGCCTATTTTCTCCAGTGGCAGACCTGAAGCCGAAATCAACTTTGGAAAGAGAGCCATCCCGCTTGTGTATATTATCCCCGCCAGCAGGAAGGCCAGCCTGTAAGATCTGCGGTACTCTTTTATTCTTGGAAAATCGGCCTGCGGCATCGGCCTTTTAAGTCTTTCGCTGTAAGGTCCGGGAAGCGATTCATTGCATCTTTTCGCGCTTATGAAAATCATTACCGAACTCGTAACAGATAGAAGGATTCCATATATGAAGACGACCTGCGGCATCTTTTGAATGAGATAGGGACCGAGTGCCATACCGACAATATTGCCGGCGCTCCAGGATAGGACGAAACGTATCACCGTCATCAAAGGGTCTATACCTTCTCTCCTCTCTCCCTTGGAGATCAAGCCCTCAAGAGATGGAAAGAAAAAGCCGAAGAAGAGGTTCATCCCGAAAGCGAAGAGAGTTATATCCGCGACCCCTTTCCAGAAAAAACCCAGATTCAGAAAAACTGCCATAGCGATCATTCCGATGGCCAGACTCTTTTTGAAGCCGATTCTGTCTCCTATCCTTCCAAGAGTGCTGGCTACAGATACATAGAAGATACTTCCACCGAAGTTGATCAACCCTATTTCTACGTATGAAAGTCCCCATTCTGCTCCCTTAACATTTATAGATGAGGACAGTAAATACAGAAGTACCGAAAAGGAAAAAGCGTAGAAATTGAAGGAATGAAAATACTTTTTCACTGATCCTTACCTCGTCAATTAAACAATAAAAAAGGGAGGCGACTGCCTCCCCCAAATTTTACTACACTTTTTATTGATTGGCTATAATTCTTAGTAGCTCCTGTTCTGCCCAGGCTAGACCTTCATCGACCGTTCTCTTCTGGTTGATGACATCGCCCACCATAGTTCCTAGTACGTTTCTCACATCATCCCAAAGAGCAACGTTTGGATCGACGGAACCGAAGGGAATCTGACTTATCGGTACGGCAACTGTCGGATTCTGCTGCTCATATGCCTTCCACTGGGGAGTATCGAGGGCAAGCTGCGTAACGGGCATATAGCCAGTCTTCACCGACCAGTAAGCCTGGATCTCCGGACTTACCAGATACTTCATGAATTTCCATGCGGCAGCCTTCTGTTCGGCGTTGATACCGGTAAACATCACTACATCTGTTCCAGCGAACGGTGGTGCCTGAACTTCCCACATTGGAACTGGTGCCCATGCCCATCCGTGCTTTCCTCTGGAACCGCTGTCAACATAAGAGGCCGATGCAATAGTTTCGATGAACATAGCGATTTTGCCGTCACCGAACGGAGCGTCGAGATAACCGCCCTGGAAAAGAGCGACCCCGTAGGTATGGGCCATGTCGTACATCAGTTGTAAAGCCTCTTTTGCTTGCGGAGAGTTGATTATAACCTTGATCGAGCCGTCGTTTAATATCTCGATGGCTTCACCTTTGTTGGCCCTGAGGAAGGTCATGAAATGATCTATGGTCGTTCTGAAACCAAATCCATATTGATCGATAGTCCCGTCTTTGTTCTTATCCTCGGTAAGCATCATTGCTGCGAAGAGTAAGTCTTCCATCGTCTTTGGAACTTCAAGACCGTACTGCTCGAATAGGTCGGTGTTGTAGTAGAGAACATATGTACTCTTGTTGAATGGCAGGGCGTAGATCGTACTTCCCCATGTCACCATTTTCTTGAAAGGCGACCAGATGGCTGCCCATTCTTCGTCGGTCAGACCGACTTCGGGATCGGCGATAAGAGTATTCAGTTCCTGCACGACACCCCTGGGGATCAATCTGGCCGTCCAATTTCCGTAAGCCTGAGAAAGGGCCGGAAGTGTGTTGCTTTCAGCACTTACAAGGAGCTTCTGCTGCAATGCACTGTAATTGCCCACATAGATGGCCTTGACTACAATTTCCGGATTGGCTTCGTTGAACGAATTAACGATCTCTGTAACGGTCGTTCCCTGTGCGCCACCCATTGCATGCCAGAACTCGATTTCCGTCTTCGCCATTACGAAGACCGCGAGAATCGCAAACATCACCACGAGAAGAACTCTTTTGCGCATATCTTTACCTCCTTATTCAAAGTGTTTCAAGCGTCGAAATAATTATAGCATTATGCCCCATTCAAAAAGAACCTCTTCCACTTTTCGCAAAGTAGCGGCGGCATCTCCAGATGTATCAACAATGGCGTCGGCAGAGTCTCTTAAACTGTCAAGATGTTGCTGGGACTGCAATATCAGTCTGGCTTTGTATTCGGTCATTCCACGTAGCGCAAGACGTCGCACAGTTTCTTCAGGTGAACATTCTATCCATAAGATTTTATCGCAAAATTCCGAGAGACCAATTTGGTGAAGCAATGCGCCATCAATTACGTAAAGCTTGGTATCGTCGATCATCTTTGCAAGTGCCACAGAACGAATCACTGGATGAACTATACGGTTCAATCTTTCCAAAAGCTTTGGACTGTTGAAGACAACATCCCCCAGCTTCTTTCTATCGACAGAGTCTCCGGTCATTATACACTCTCCGAACTCTCTGCGAATTTCCTCTTTCATCGAATCGAGAGCTTGGTGGCCAATTTCATCTAGCGATACCCGAATCGCGCCGGATTTTTCAAGGGCAGATGCAATCGTGGATTTGCCCGAACCGGCCTTGCCTACTATGCCCAGCACTATCAAATCAGTCTCTCGCCTTTCTCCATGACGTTTATGACTACTTTTGAGATCTCACTGGGTGAAAACTTCAGGGCCTCTTTCTCATCTGGAGTGAGAGTTATGATATCGGCTTCTATCTCTTCCATTTCACCGATCTTCTTCAGCAACGATTCTGATTGTACCGAGACTATGATATAGGTTGGAATGGTCTCCTCTAGAAAGTAAAGTTCGGTAACATCGAATTCTTCTATGAGTTTGAGCAAATCTTCTTTCATAGTTCAAACCTCCAGGAGGTCTTCTCCTCGTATCTATCTCTAATTTCCTCGTAACCTCTGCGACCCATAAAGGCATAAGTAAGTTTCTTTCCAAGTTCAACTCCGGGCTGATCGTAAGGGTTTATTCGAAGTAGAGTTCCCGCAATCGCTGTCTGTATTTCGTAAGAGACAATAAACTCCCCGACGTGGAAAGCATCGATCTGTGGGAAGGTGATTGTCAAGTTAGGGATTCCGTTGGATGCGAGTGCTATTGAGGTTCCTCTGAGTTCCGCGTTCAACAGCTCGGCCAGTTCCACGCCGTTCAGGTAAGAGAGAGCTTCGACATCTGAATGGATGAAAGGAACAGTGAGCTGATTTCCAAAGTCTTCAAGCTTTATAAAAGTTATCACTTTATCCTTAGGGCCTTCGTTGTAAAGTTGAACCTGCGAATGCTGATCAATCGCTCCAAGAGCTTTTATCGGAGTCTGGCCGGTGTGTACTATTCTGCCATTGAGGTCAAACTTCTTACCCAGAGACTCGGCCCAGAGTTGTCTGTACCAATCGGCGAGTGTATAAAGCCTGTTCGAGTAAGGCATCATAACCGATATATTGTAGCCCTTTTTCATGTATGCGTAATGGATTAACGCATTTACGAGAGCCGGGTTGGACTTAACATTGTCCCGAAGATATCTTTCACGGCCGAATCTGGCTCCTTCGTAGAGGCCATAGATATCTATACCTTCCGCGAGGGCAGAGAGAAGCCCGACCGGTGTTAAAACACTGAAACGTCCGCCAACATCGTCGGGAATCGTTAAAGTTCTTATTTTTTCGCGATCGGCTATCTCTCGCAGTACACCCTTTTCGCTATCGGTTGTGAAGATGAAGTGTTCGCTTGCCGGAAGACCCAATTTGTCGAGAAGGCCCCTTGCGATAAGGTAGTTGGACATGCATTCCGCTGTCATGCCGGATTTCGAGATTACGTTGAAAACCGTAGTCTTTAAGTCCAATTCACCTAGAATAGAGGAAACCATGTCGGGATCTACGTTGTCCAGTACGAATATCCTTGCCTTTTTCATACGTTTCTCCCTGCTCAGATTGTTCCAGTTGAGAGGGTTCAACGATGAGTGAAGAGCCTGGTTCCCCAACGCGGAACCACCGATGCCTATAACCACGAAATTTTCAAAGTTTTCCAGCCAGTCTTCCAGGGTCTTCACTTCGTCCAGAATGGAGTCGTTGCTCAGTATTCTCAGAAAACCAGGTTCGGGTGAATTGATCCTTTCTAGTATAGTAGAAGTGTTTTTGCCCATTTCGAGAAGTTCATCGAAAGACAAACCACTTTCAAGTGTCTCTTTGAAGGCAAAAGAAAAATCGTACTTCAGCATTACTAACCTCCATCAGTAAGAGATTAAAGTGCGCACATCGTAGCGAGCAAGTTTCTCTCTCGGTCTCAGAAAATTCAATTCGGCCAGGCATAGTATTGAGATCACTTCACCGCCGCATTTCTCGATCATTTCGGCTATTGCTTTCATCGTTCCGCCCGTCGCAAGTATATCATCCACTATCAATACTTTCGCGCCTTTGTGAATTGCATCAATATGCATCTGGAGCGTTGCTTTACCGTACTCGAGTTCGTAGTCTATTTCCAGTGTTTCGTAGGGAAGTTTACCAGGCTTCCTCACAGGAACCAGAGCTTTTCGGGTATGAAAGGCTATCGGAGCGGCAAATATGAAGCCTCTGGCTTCCGGTGCCACTATGGTGTCGAAGTCAAGTCCTTCAACCAGAGAACTCATCTGTAAAATGCATTCCCTGAAAGCATCGGGATCTTTCAGCATAGGTGTTACATCTTTAAAAACCACACCAGGTTTTGGAAAGTCAGGAATATCCCGCACAAAGACTCCAAGATCCATCGAATCTCCTCCTTAATTAGGCTCCTTGAACACCGGTAATTTTAACATTTAATGGACGATAAGTCTTGTATCTACGGAATTTCTAGCAGGTCTTTTTGTGAATTGGAAATGAAAGTAAAGCCTCTACAGACAGATGGTGCTGACCGATCTCTGAAAAGGTCTGGCGAAGATCCCTTGTTTTCCAACTGTTGTGGGCATCTTAACAGATGAAACTGCCCATTTTTCCAGGCTCATGTTATAATCCATGTGTGAAATAAATAACATTCTTGGCTTAAAGGGAGGTGCAAGGGTTGTCTGTGGTTAAATGCCCGGATTGCGAGAATCTTTTTGCCGAACTGGACCGGTATATCGATTCCGTGAAAGACAACACGGGTGTCTTAATTAACGTTCTTCACAAAGCTCAAGAAATCTTCGGCTATCTTTCTGAAGAAGTCCAGCAGCACGTTTCGGAGAAACTCAACGTTCCGCTCAGTCAAGTTTATGGTGTAGTCACTTTTTACAACTTCTTCACTATGAAACCAAAGGGAAAGCATCAAATCAGAGTCTGCCTGGGCACAGCCTGTTATGTGAAAGGCGCTGACAAAATTATGGAGAGACTACAGGATGAACTGGGAGTACCCATGAATCAACCAACTGCCGATGGAAAGTTTTCTATCCACGCAGTAAGGTGTCTGGGAGCGTGCAGTATGGCACCGGTTGTTCTCATCGGTGAAGATGACTATTACGGAAGGGTCACTCCGGATGAAGTGTCTAAGATTCTTGACAAATACAGGAGGGCTGAATAATGGCAAAGATAAAGAGTCTTGAAGAACTCATGAAAATCAAGGAAAATGCGATGAAAGGACTTAAAATGCGAGATTCTGGCAAAAAGGGCAAGATAATCGTTGCCATGGGAACCTGTGGAATTGCGGCAGGTGCTAAAGACACTTTGAGAGCCATTGTTGATTCTCTTGACGAAAAGGGCATTGAAGATGTGGCCGTAGTTCAATCGGGTTGCTTCGGTCTGTGCGATGTAGAGCCTACCATCGAAGTTCATCTGGAAGGGGCCGATCCGATAATCTATGGACACGTAACCCCTGCGCAGGCGAAGAGAATAATCGATCAGCACATTGTCGAGGGGAAAGTAGTTGGAGATCTCATTGTCAAAAAGGGAGAACTATAACGAAGAGGTGATTAGCGGTGCCCGCTGTTGAAAATACGGTGCTTATCTGTGCCGGTGGAGCCTGTATATCGGCAGGTGAGAAAAGTGTCAAAGAAGTTTTCGAGGATACATTAAAAAAGTATTCTCTGGAGACGGTTGTAAGGGTTGTAGAAACTGGCTGTATGGGGGCGTGCGATCTTGGACCGATCCTGGTAATTTATCCCGAGGGGGTTTTCTATCAGAAGGTCAACGCCGAAAATGCAGCCCAAATAGTTGAAGAGCATATACTGAAAGGGAGAGTTGTGGAAAAGCTTCTCTATAAAGGCGATACGGGCGAACTCAAGACAAAACCCCAGGAAGAACTTCCCTTCTTTACCGAACAGGTTAAGATAGCTACAAGAAATCTCGGTGTGATAGACCCTCTATCCATCGATGAGTACATCGCAAGGGACGGTTACTTCGCCCTTCATAAAGTTCTTTTCGAAATGGGACCTGATAAAGTAATTGAAACGTTAAAGAAGAGCGAATTGAAAGGCAGGGGCGGTGCCGGTTTTCCGACGTGGATGAAATGGGATTTCGCCAAAAAGGCCCAGGGTAATCCAAAGTACATAATCTGTAACGCCGATGAAGGAGACCCTGGAGCTTTCATGGATAGAGCCGTCCTGGAGGGTGATCCTCACACGATAGTGGAAGCAATGACTATAGCTGCTTATACAGTCGGTGCACAGAAAGGTTTCGTTTATGTTCGTGCCGAGTATCCCCTGGCGATTGAGAGACTGTCTTTCGCGATGGAAAAAGCCAGAGAGTACGGTTTCCTCGGTGACAAAATACTGGGTACAGATTTCTCTTTCGACCTCGAAATAAGGATTGGCGCAGGAGCCTTCGTCTGTGGTGAGGAGACCGCGCTTATCAATTCGATTGAGGGCAAAAGGGGAATTCCCAGGGTGAAGCCGCCCTTCCCCGCTAACAAGGGTCTGTGGGGTAAGCCGACCCTCCTGAACAACGTAGAGACTTATGCCAACATTCCTCCGATAATTATAAACGGTGGCGAATGGTTCAGCCAGTACGGCGTGGAAGGATCAAAAGGCACAAAAGTCTTCGCTTTGGCCGGAAACGTGAAAAACACCGGCCTTGTAGAAGTACCCATGGGAATTACCGTGAGAAAGCTCATCTATGATATAGGCGGAGGAATTCCCCGAGGAAAGAGACTTAAGGCTGTTCAAACCGGTGGGCCTAGTGGTGGGTGTATCCCGCTGGAACATCTGGACACCCCGATTACCTACGATAACCTTAAAAAGCTCGGAACAATAGTTGGTTCTGGCGGAATGATCGTCATGGACGAAGACAGCTGTATGGTTGACGTGGCCAAATACTTTCTTGAATTCACCGTTGAAGAGTCGTGTGGACAGTGCACACCCTGCCGTGACGGCACCAGGAGAATGCTCGAGATCCTCGAGAGAATTACCGAAGGCGAAGGAACCATGGAAGATCTCGAGCTTCTCAAAGAACTGGGTGAAAATATAATGGCGACATCTCTCTGTGGACTTGGCCAGACGGCACCTCAACCGGTTCTTTCTACGATGAGGTACTTCTGGCACGAATACGAAGCGCACGTTTTGGAAAAGAAATGCCCCGCAAAGAGATGCAAGCCTCTCATGAGAGTCGTAATAGATAAGGATAAGTGTGTCGGCTGCACGGCCTGCGCCAGAGTCTGTCCCGTGAACGCAATTTCCGGCGCAGTCAGAAAGCCCCACGAGATAGATCCCGAAATCTGCACTCGCTGCGGTAGTTGTCTTGCGGTATGCAGATTTAACGCAATCAGCAAAGTCTCTCCGTGAGATATTTGAGAACCCCCTTCCGAGGGGGTTCTTCTGCATTGTCAATTTGGGTTGAAGGGAGGAATTAACATGTCTGTTGACAGTATCCGCGAGACGGTTACGAAGATTTACGAAGATATAAATAGTCAGAGTCTCGAAAAGGGCGACGTACTGATAAACGCTTTACACGCTATTCAGGATCACTATGGCAATTTCATTCCAATCGAAGCGGCCGAGGTTTTGAAAGAACTAACCGGTACACCGCTGTCGAAAATATACGAAGTCTTGACTTTCTACACCATGTTCTCCACTCACAAACGTGGCAAGTATGTAATAAGGATCTGCAAAAGCCTTCCCTGTCATGTAACCGGTGGACAGGAAATCGTTGATGCCCTTAAGAACAGACTTGAAATCGGTTTCGGCGAGACAACCGTCGACGGTCTGTTTACTCTCGAAGAGACCAGCTGCCTGGGACTTTGCGGTGTCTCTCCCGTAATGATGATAAACGACGAAGCTTACGGGAACCTCAACAAAGAGAGAGTTTCGGAGATTATCGATTCAATCGTTTCCAGAGAGAGGTGAGTGATGATGAGCAAGCCTATTACCGTTCTGGTATCTATCGATTCGAACAGCCTTCTTCTCGGTGCGCGCCATTATAAAAACTATCTCGCCTCCCTAGTGGAAAAATATAACCTGGGATCGATCGTAGATGTTCTTGAAACGGGTTCTTTAGGAGATTACGGAAAAGGTGTGCTTTTTCTGGTTCTTCCAGAGAACACTGTTTATTCGGTCAAATCCGAGGCTGATGTCGAAAAAATCGTTCTCGAGCATCTTCTCAAGGGGAGGATCGCGCGGGAACTGGTCGTCGAGGATCTCAGCGTAGAAGGGTCGGTAGAAGCGAAAAGTACTACAATCGAGGAACGTGTGGTTCTGCGCAACGCAGGTTCAATCGATCCAAGGAATATAGAAGAGTACATAGCTCTTAACGGCTACCAGGGACTGGCCAAAGCCTTCAGAATGGAGCCCCGGGTTGTTATTGAAGAGATCAAGAAGAGTGGGCTTCGTGGCCGAGGTGGCGCAGGTTTCCCGACCGGTCTGAAATGGGAATTCACCCAGAAAGTAGATTCTCCCGATAAGTACGTAATTTGCAACGCCGACGAAGGTGAACCCGGTACCTTCAAAGACCGCCTGATAATGGAAGGAGATCCCCATTCGGTTATTGAAGGTATGATCATAGCAGGTTACGCCGTTGGTGCCAGCAAGGGGTACATATACATAAGAGGTGAATACTTCGAGTCCGTTGCCAGTCTCAGAAGAGCGATCAGCCAGGCATACGAGTACGGCCTTCTTGGGGCTTCCATATTGGGGACCGATTTTTCTTTCGATCTCTCCGTGAGATTGGGAGCTGGAGCTTACGTCTGTGGAGAAGAAACAGCGTTGATAGAATCGATCGAGGGCAAATCGGGTCGTCCAAGATTGAAGCCACCTTATCCACCAGTCAGTGGTTTGTACAACAAGCCTACGGTGGTAAACAACGTCGAAACCTTCGCCTGTGTTCCCCCGATAATTGACAAAGGTGCGAACTGGTTCAAAGCAATAGGTACGAATTCTTCGGCGGGTACGAAAGTGTACTCTCTTTGCGGCAATCTGGTTAAGAGGGGTATAGTTGAGGTTCCAATGGGTACAACGGTGGCTGACCTTGTTTACAAATTCGGCGGTGGTATTCCCGATGGGAGAGCCGTGAAGATGGTACAGACTGGTGGTGCTGCCGGTACTTTCATAAAACCAGAAGAACTGGGTGCACCACTTGATTTCGATTCCTTCAAAAATTTCGGTGCGGCGCTCGGTTCGGGAGTGATTCTGGCAATCGACGAAACTCACTGTGCGGTCGATATAGCGAAGAACCTGATGGAATTCTTTGCCCATGAATCCTGTGGCAAGTGTTCACCCTGTCGCGAAGGCACACATATAATTGTCCATATATTAAACGAATTCTCCAAGGGTAGAGGAACCAGGGAGCTCTTCGATCAACTTTACGATGTTGCCGACACGATGGAAGACTCTTCTTTCTGTGGATTGGGTCAGGCTGTTCCTATACCGCTGAGATCGATCCTCGACCGGTTCAAGGATGAATTTCTAGCGCATGTTGATGCGCCACAGTGTCCAATCGGTGTCTGTAAGTTCGATAAAAAGAAAAAGAGATAATTGACGATTACAAGATAAGTGGAGCCGGGGCAACCCGGCTTTTCTCTGATATAATAACCCAGAGGTGGAAAATGGATAAAGGAAAGAGATTGGATCTGATAGTCCTTCTAGTGTTGTTGACTTCAATCGTTGTTATATCAGGTCTGCTGGTTGGTTTTGGAAACCGGTTGAGCCCGAAAAAGGTGGCCTCTCTGGCGATTCTTTACAATGCCGGTCTGGGCGCTAACAGGGAGGACTTTCTCAACAACCCTTCCTACACTTACGACGACAGAGTGGTATCGGTTTACGAATATTTTGCCGGTAAGAGCGATTCAAAACCAGTTCTGAGTTCTGCGATAAAGATGCATAATGTGGATGATACAGAGCTTTTTTCTACCAACCCTGCCGTAGACAGACTGATCTCCTCCAAAACCCCCCGGGAGAATATCTCACTCAAGAACAAACTGCTGAGTCTTATCAAGTCTAACAAGCAACTGGATTCGAAAGGCGATGGGTTCAAAATCAAACTAGGAGAAGCCATTTACAGGGCGATCATGGATTTCACAGGTGTGAAAGTTAATATAATAGTAGGCGGGAAAGTGAAGACACTCGATCTCTCCAAACTGGATCCTTCGATAGTCGTCTCGATTATGATTGTGGAGTCCTCTCTCAATCCTTATGCGCTGATGGAAGAGAAAAGTCTCAACCCTTCCTTCTCTCAGTACGTTTACTCTCGTGGATTGATGCAGATCTACGAAATAACTCTCTGGACGCTGAATTCATGGCTAAAAGAGTCTCAGATAAATATTAAGCCCGAAGGGCTCTGGTCGATCAGGGATAATATCTTTCTTGGGATGGTTTATCTTTCGTATGCGAACGAAATGCTGGAGGAATGATCTATGGACGACTGGCAGAAGGACGCAATTATATACCAGATCTTCCCCGAGAGGTTCAATATAGGAATGGCACAGGACGTTTTCAAAAAGAGAGAGAAGGGTCACTACAGACTTCCCGAACAGCGTGTTCGTGCCTGGAATGAAAGGCCTCATGCCTCCCATGATGGTGGTCACCAGTACGATTTTTGGGGAGGAGACCTGAGGGGCATTATAGAGAAACTCGATTACATAAAGGATCTTGGGGTGAATACGATCTACATGACACCGGTATTCTGGGGCCACACCAATCACAAATACGATACTCTCGATTATTTCACGATCGATCCCGACTTCGGTACTGAAGAAGACATGAAAGATCTCTTGAAGTTGGCTCATGCTAAAGGATTGAGAGTAATTCTGGATGGTGTATTCAACCATGCCGGAATGGCCGGTAAATGGTTCAACGGGCTTAGCATTTTCGATTATTTAGGTGCGTTTCAGGGCAACAGTGAAAAGGAAAGCTTTTTTGTGCGGGCCAACGGGCAGTACAGAGGCTGGATGGATTCAAGAAATTTACTAGAACTCAATCTCGAAAACCCTGAGCTGGCCGAGATTATCTATAAATCAGAAGAATCAGTCATGAAACACTGGCTTAGGTTGGGTATAGATGGCTGGCGGCTGGATGTTGCTTACGATATCGGCCCGGAGATTCTCTCCCAGATGTCGGAAAGTGTGAAGAGCGTTAACCCACAGGCCTGTATCATTGGAGAGATCTGGAACTATCCTAAAGGCTGGAGAGAGAAGGCGAAGCTCGACGGTTTGATGAACTATTACTACAGATCTTTGATCTGGGACTCTCTTCGAGGTTCGCTGAAAGGCGAGACAGCGGCCATGATTCTTGGCGATTGTATCAACGATTGCGGGCTCGATTATATGTCGAGATCGTGGAACATTTTATCCTCTCACGACGTACCGAGACTAAAGAATGAATTCAGCTCGTTTGATGAAATCAAAGCGGCACTCGTCATGCAGTACACATTACCAGGCATTCCGATTATATACTATGGCGAAGAAATCGAAATGGACGGCGGTCACGATCCGGAAAACAGGAGCCCCATGGAGTGGGAGAAGGTTTCCAATCCCCCCCGTACATATCATCTCTATAGAAAACTGAACGAAATAAGGAAAAGCAAAAACGCGCTTCGGAGGGGTGAATTCGCCGTTCTGAGGGCCGGTGATCCTTCTCTTATAACTTTCAAGAGACACACCGAAAGTATAGACGAATTGATCGTTTCCGTCATCAACACGACGGAACGTAACGTCGGTACCAGAATCTATTTGCAGGAAGGCTTCCTGATGAACGGGACGGTTATGAGGGATATGCTGACCGGAAAGACGTTTTCAACTTCTTTCGGTTCGCTCGAAGCGAACATGAAACCGGGAGAAGCCTTGATACTCGAACCTGTAATAGACAGGAACATAAACCGGTACTCACCTTATAAGAGAATATGAAAACTTCAAAGGAGAAAGGTCTCGGGCTGATCGTTCTGGCGATCACTTCGATGATGTGGGGTATTTCATATATCTTCACGAAGGTTGCGGTGGAAAGTCTGCCGCCGATGTTTCTGGCAGTTCTGCGTTTTTCTCTCGCTGTTGCCGTTCTCTTTCCAATTGTAGGGAGGCGAAGGGGCTCGTTCGGGAGAGTAAGACATAGATTCGCTGCACTGGCAGGTCTTTTGGGAATAACCACATACTTCCTTTTCGAGAACTATGGTCTCACTCTCACCAATGCTTCCGATGCCTCGCTGATAGTCTCTACGGCTCCGATCCTGACGATAATACTTTATGACGTTCTGCGCAGAAGATTCGACTACTTCGAATACATTGGTGGCGGTATAGCTTTCGTAGGCCTGGGGCTGATAATTTATTCGGGAAGCTTCTCCAATGGTTCGAGCGTTGCCGGAAATTTGCTCTCTTTCGGAGCGGCCCTTTCTTGGGCCGGATACACGTACTTTTACGAAAGGATAAGAAACAGCTCGATTTGGACCACCATGGAGATAATGTTATGGGGACTGGTCTTTTCCTTGCCGTTGGCTCTTGTAGAGGTTTTCCTTCTCGGAAAGCCCGTCTCTTTTTCCACAGGAGCGGTAGCCGGCGTTATTTATCTGGGGCTATTTGCTTCCGCGTTGGGTTATATCCTCTGGAATATGGGAATAAACCTCTGGGGAGGCAAGGCGGCGACGCTCTGGGTCTATACAATTCCGATCTTCACTGTTGTGGCAGATGTGCTGTTTCTTAAAAATGTCCCGTCATGGCTGTTTTTCTTTGGATCGGCTTTAGTTGGGATCGGCATGGTAACAGTTATCACCAGAGAGTTCAGATCGATACTCTCTGAAAACGGGGAAAAATCTGCTAACCGGTGATCGACTCCACCGATTGCAGCTCGACCGGTATAACTCTAGAGAGACCGTCGGTCATCGTTACACCGTGCAACACGTTGGCCACTTCCATGACTAGCTTGTTGTGCGTGACAACCAGAAATTGTGTATCGAAGGCGTGCTTTTTCAGAAGCACCCTGAACCTCTCGGCATTGAAATCGTCGAGTGGTGCATCTACTTCGTCGAGCACGTAAAAGGGGCTTGGCTTTATGCTCAGCAACGAAAAAATCAACGCGATTCCCACAAGCGCTTTTTCTCCTCCCGAGAGGAGCTGCAATTTTTGGATCTTTCTTCCAGGGCGCCGCACGGTGATCTCGAGTCCCGTTTCGAGAAGATCGTCGCCTGGGATTATCTTGATATCACCTTCTCCCCCCTCGAAAATCTCGTCTATATAAGACGCGAAATTCTTGTTTATCCTGTCAAAGGTTTCCATGAAAATCGTCTTTGCCTTCGTATCGGTCTTTTCGATCAGTTCTATAAGCTTTTGTCTGGCGTCTTCTAGATCTGCCTTTTGATTGTTGAGCTCCTGGTACTCCCTGTCAACCACTCCGTATTCTTCTATAGCATCTAGGTCGACGCTACCCAGAAACTTCAACTTGTTTTCGTAATCGTCCAGCTCCACCTTGACCTCTCGTAGTTTGTCTTCCGAAAGAACCGGAATGTCGGCCGTATTTTCTCCGGAGTTCTCAATCTCTTCTCTTATTCTTGTCAGTTTCATCTGGCTTTCCTGTATCAACATCTCAAGCTGGTGGGAGCGGTCTCTCTTCTTTTCGCGTTTCTCCTTCAATTCGTTGATCATATCTTCGGCTTCCTGAAGAGCATTCAGTCTCTGCTCCTTACCCTCTCTCTGGTATCTTATGCTTGAGAAGAGATCTTCGGTCTCTCTCTTAACCGATGTGATCTCCCTCTCTTGATCGGCTACCTGCCTTCTTAACCGCTCGGTCTCCTCTTCTACCTCCTGCATCTCTCTTGAAAGAAGGTTTACGTTTTCCTGATCAAAGCGTTTCTTCTCCAGTATAGAGGCGTGTTCCTTCGAATACTGCTCCTGCTTTTCATATAAAGTCGAGAGTCTGAGTTTCGAATCCACGATACTATCCTGAAGCTCTTCGAGAACTTTTTTTTGCCTTTTCAATTCCTCAGACTCAGCCTCAACGCTCTCTTCCAGTTTCGCTTTTTCGATTTTCAGGGCAGATTGCTCGTTGACCAGGGATTCCTTCTTGAGATAACTTTCCTGTAACCTACGGGAGTACTCGGTTTCCAGCTTAACCAGTTCTACTATTTCATCCTCGACTTCCTGCGCTGATTTCAGAAGTTCGTGAATCATTCGATTTATTGCTGCCCCTTTCGAGGCCAGTTCGTTGAGCTCTTCCTGGAGAACTTTGTAATAGCCTCTCACTTCGGTTATATCGTCTTTCAGGCGCAGTATTTCTTTCTCTCTCAAAGCGATGTTCTTTTCCAGTTCGACTTCTCTTTCGGAAAGTTCGGCGATCCTTCTCTTTCTAGAAAGGAGATCCGTTCTGGCTTCATCATCGATGAAGCCGCCGGTGATCGAGCCGCCCCCGCTAACGAGCTGACCGTCGATCGAAACCATACGTCCTGAGAAGCCAAACTCCCTTCTCATCTCGATCGCGTCGTCAAGGCTCCTCGTAACTACGGAATTTCCAAAAAGATACGACGGCAACTTCTCGAAACCTTCCGGCACTTCGATCAATTTAGCCGCGTAGCCTATGAAGCCGGGATGCTTCTCTATCTTTGAGTAACGGCTAAAACTGCCCTCGATCATGTCGATTGGCAGAAGAGTGGCCCTACCGATTTTGTAGGTTTTCAGGAACTCCACTATCCTTTTGGCCGTAACTGCATCGTCAACAACGATGTCCTGCATCCTCGAACCAAGCAGGATCGTTACGGCGGTCTCGAAAGGTTGTGGAACATCGACGATATTGGCTACAACGTCCCTCAACCCGTTGAAACTGTCCCGCCTGTTGAAAACTTCCCTCACGGTTTTGGAGAAGCCCTGGTACTCATGCTGTTGCTTCTCCAGAAGAGTCCTCTCCATTTGCGAACGCTTGAGTTCATTCTGTTCCTGGGTCAGAGACTCTCTGGCCTTCTCAAGCGACGTGTCCAGCTCGGTTATTCTGTCTTTGGCTGCCCTTATGTTGGCTTCGACTTCCTTTTGCCTATCCGAACTCTCCTTTCCTTGTTTGGCAAGGCTTTCGATTTCCTCTTTTAGAGTTTCAAATCGCTCTCTCTTTGATTGAAGTTGTGTCTGGATCAATCTGAGACGCTTTGAAGTATCTTCGCGATTATTTTCAAGCCGCTCCAGCTCGTTCTCGATCTTCGACAGTCTTTTCTGAGTTGAATCGAAGCTCTCCTGCAACTTCAACCACTCTCGCTCGCGTGAGCTGTAGTTCCTAACAAGCGAGTCGCGTTTCTCCTCAAGTGATGTAAGCAATTTCTCCTCTTCATAAACCTGTTGGTTCAAACTGTCTATGATCAGCTTTATCTCGTCTTTTCTCTTCTCCAGTTCGTCGATTTCGTTTTTAAGGGAATCGATTCTGGTTGATACTTCTATCAGACGGTTTTCCCTCTCCCCGAGCCTTCTGGCATATATTTCTTTCAACTCCAGCAGGTCGTTCTGGCGTTTTTTGTACTCCTCCAGAAGTTGTGTGAAGCCTTCGATCTCTTTATCCACTTCGGAGAACTCGCTCCTGAGAGTTGACCAGTTGGATTCAGCTTCCACCAGCTTTTTTTGAAGTTCCTTCAACTCTTCTCTGATTCTCTCGAACTCACCTTGGTGAGTGAAAAGCGTTTCTTCTTCGATTCTGGCGATATTCCCGAAAAAGAGACCCTTCAACTCCTTCGTTTTCTGTGTGTATTCCAGGTATTTTTCGGCTCTCTTTGCCTTCAAATATAGAGACTTTCTCTGTTTGCCCAGTTCGAAGATGATATCTTCAAGTCTGTTAAGATTCTCCTCGGTTGAGGCGAGCTTCCCGAGGGCTTCTTTCTTTCTTTCCTTGTAGATAGCCGTTCCAGCTGCCTCTTCGATCAAAGCTCTCAACTCGTAAGGCGAGGCGCTTACAACCTTGTCCACCTGACCTTGACCAACTATGGAGTAAATATCCATCCCGACTCCCGTTCCCTGGAAGAGTTCCTTTATGTCCTTCAACCTCCCGGGTCTGTCGTTCAATCTGTACTGTGAAAGTCCATCCCTAGAAACCTCGCGGGCTATGGAGAAACTACCTTCTTGTGATTCGAAGGTTAGTCTCACTTCAGCCGAATTGGAAGGCGGAAATTTCTCAGAGCCATTGAAGATAACATCCTCTCTGTTGTCGGCTCTGATGTTCTTCATTGACTGCTCGCCAAAAAGCCAGCGTATCGCGTCAACAACATTGGATTTCCCACTTCCGTTGGGACCTACTACCGCTGTTATTCCAGCAGACACATCGAACTTCGTGGGCATCGCGAAACTTTTGAATCCCTTTATATAGATGGAGCTAAGTTTTAGCATACATCACCCCTAGAAGCCTCTCTCTGATTGAACTCAGGTAGCTCTCAACATCAAGGCGGAGACCGTTTTTCCGGAACTGAACTATTATACCCTCGTTTAAGGCCTTATCGACAACGTATCTCCCGTGCCCTGTGAAATCGCCCTTGTGAGAATTGTCCAAGACGATATGATCGCTCCCGCTGAGTCTATGATGTTCACGGAGCACTTCGAGCATAAGCCTGTTTCTGACCAGTTCGCCCAGAGCCGGGTGGTAAGGACCGGCCACTACATTTTTAACTTCATTTCCATAGAGGCACACACCTATCCTGTTGACGATAATCCCCGCTCCAGTGATAATCAGGTACATCTTCCAGAGAATCTCTAGCGACTCTTCCAGATTGGGTGGCGAGAAAAGTCCCATGTCGAAATCCTGTGCAAGCGGGGAGGCTTTTAGAATAACCAGTGGATGGATTCTCGCGCTGATCGCACCTGAGCGGACAACCTCAAGAGAGGAGAACAGATCTTTGTCGTGATTGTCTCCTGGCAGGCCAGTCATGAGGTGAAGGCCAAAGGGAATGGAGAGATCTTTTAGAATTCTCATCGCCGAATAGATCTCTTCAACTCCGTGATCACGGTTGCTCATTTTCAGGACCAGTGGATCGAAAGACTGCACTCCCAATTCGACCAGACTGATCGGATAATTTAGCAGAAGAAGAGCTTTTTCTCGGTTAAACTGTCCCGGTGAGGTAGAAAAGCGTATCCCCTTTATCACCTTTCTTTCAAAAAGCTCCAATCCTATATCCAAATATATCTTCTGCCTTTTGGAACCGGTGAACGTCCCGCCGTAGAAAGCTAGCTCCACGTTGTTCTTGTCGGCAAAATACGAGAGATACCTCTGTACGGTCGAAAGGATATCTTCTCTAGAAGGTAGTCTCTTAAGGCCGGTGACCGAATATTCATTGCAAAAGGTACAGTGGCTTTTGCAGCCCTCGTGGGGCAGAAAAACTGGAATAATGTTCATATTCATATATGTATTATAACCGACTCTGAAAGTTGGAGGCAAGAAAACGCTTCAACAAATCTTAATGAAAAGGCTTTCTATGTTACCTGCCGGATGGTAGAATCTCTTAAACACGGAGGTACTTGCATGGGTAGGATCATAATGAAGTTTAAGAAGTCCATACTCAATAATAATAACTGGCCGGGATCGGTCGGTTAATCTCTGCACACTTAGTAATTCAGAAGATTAAAAGGCCGATGGAAATCCATCGGCCTTATTTTTTTAAAAGGGGTTGAAAATATGGAGAGAACGGAAAAACTCAGCGACAGGATAATGGAACACCTCAGAGACCCATTCGTTAGAACAGCTGTCACAATCAAATCTAAAGTCATTGCAGAATCGGGAAATTTCCTGCGGGGAAAGGGATTTGTCGAGCTGCTTCCAACGATAATTTCACCGGTAACCGACCCACTCAACCACGAAGTTCACAACGCCAAATTCCGTTACTACGATCAGGAATATAAATTGATGCAATCGATGATTTTCCACAAGCAACTGGCCTGCACTGCTTTCGACAGGATCTTCATCATTTCACCCAACGTAAGACTCGAAACATCTGAAAAGGCCACTTCGGGCAAACATCTCTTCGAGTTTACACAGATAGACCTCGAAATGCGCGACAGCAGCAGGGAAGATGTTATGGAAGTCATGGAAGAACTAGTCGTTAGCGTCATCACTGCTGTGAAGAGAGATTGCGACCAAGCGCTGGATTATCTGGGATCCGACCCGGCCGTGCCTTCCCGACCCTTTCCAAAGGTGAAGTATCTGGATGCCTACGACCAGTACGGTAAGGATTTCGAAACTATTCTTTCGAAATCCTTTACCGGGCCTTTCTGGTTGATAGACATTCCTATCTGGGAGAGAGAGTTTTATGATCGACTTTCGGATGATGGCAAAACCCTTGTGGATATGGATCTTATTCTCCCACTGGGCTTCGGTGAGGTTCTATCGGGAGGCGAAAGAGAGTGGGAGTACCGGAGAATAGTCAAACGGATGGAGTTCAAGGGGAACGATCCGAAAGAATTGTCATGGTACATGGAGATCGCAGAGGACGGCGGCCTGGTACCAACGGCGGGCTGTGGTTTTGGAGTGGAGAGGTTGACGAGATACATCTGTTCCCTAGATCACGTTGCAAAAACCAGACTATTCCCCAAAGTTCCCGGCCAGAGCTGCATATGAAAAAACTCCCCCGAAATATCGGGGGAGTCCTGGCTCCAGCGGAGGGACTCGAACCCCCAACCGTCCGGTTAACAGCCGGATGCTCTGCCATTGAGCCACGCTGGAACACATTGATTATTGTAACTCGAAACTTTCTTTATTTCAAGTAGGTAGAGCTGTTTTTATTTCTCGTTGCTGCATCCGACCGCTCTGGTGGCAAGCAGTGGTGTACCTTCCCCGTCGATATCTTCGACAACCGTATCGCCGACTGCCACTGGGGCAACTATCGATAGACTCCTTATCTTTTTCATTATTTCCTTAATGCGCGCTCTATCTATCGGTCTCGCGGTCTTCACAGAGACCAGCGGTAGCGTACCGTTTGATACACCGATACTGGTTGTCAGAACTCTTTTAGGCATCATCAGCTCGTTACGGGCATATTCCTCACCGCGTGGGCAGCGGTTGCCTTCAATTGTGAAATGAACCCCATCTTTTCTGACGAATACTTTACATCCTACGGGGCATATAACGCACGTTATGTGGCCCTCCATCATTGCACCTCTACTGTAAGTCTGCCATGATTCATCAATGGTTGTAATTTGTCTCTATTCACTACCAGCTGTATCATCTCGCTGGGTACTCCGTACGAGAATTTCTTTTCGATCTTAAGTTCCCTTAAGACCACTACGCCTTTTTCCATCGGTTTTCTCAACCTTATATAAAGCCTCAAATGCTCTTCCATATCTACGATTCCCGGGACCAGAACACCTATATTCTTTCCCCTGAAGATAGGTACTCTATCACCTGAGGTGTTAACTCCCCTAGAGAAAAGTGCAGCGTGGCGGCCCGCAATCCAGCCTTCGGCAGCCACATAATCTACAAGATCGAAAACTGCGACATTATTTCCGGCCGCAAAGACTCCTTCGACACTGCTTTCACAGGTGTTAGAGACAAGAAAGCCTCTGTTCACCGGATCGACTTCAAGGTCGTCACTGAAATCTTCTACCTGTGGCAGAAGGCCCGCCGAAAGAATAAGAGCGTCAACGTCTATGTTTCTGGAGGTGCCCGGAATCGGTGTAAAGTTTTCGTCAACTTTCGAGACTTCCACACTTCTAAGTCTTCCTTCACCCCTGACTTCCGTTACGGTGGTGGAAAGATGGAGCGGTATATCGAAATCTTCCAGACACTGTACTATATTTCTGGTTAGTCCTCCTGGATAAGACATTCTTTCTAGAACGCCCACTACCTCGACTCCTTCGAGAGTAAGGCGCCTTGCCATTATAAGGCCGATGTCTCCTGAACCAAGAACCACGGCCTTTCTTGCCGGTATTCTATTTTCGAGGTTTACGTATCTCTGTGCAACTCCGGCAGGCATTATACCCGAAGGCCTGTCGCCTGGTATTAAAAGCGATCCAAACGGTCTCTCTCTGGCACCGGTGGAGATAACCAAAGCTCCGGCCTGTATTTCGTAAGCGCCATCTGGAGAAAGTACCTGCGCGACTCTTTTTCGAACATCGATATCACGCACGTACGATTGGTTGATGATTTTTACGTTTTCCATATTCATTTCATCGATCAATCTGGAAGCAAACTCGGGGCCGGTGAGTTCCTGGTGATAGAATTGCAGACCGAACCCATTGTGAATACACTGGTTGAGAACGCCTCCCACACTGGATTCTCTTTCGAGAAGTGTTACATACACACCTTCTTTTGCGGCACTGAGGGCACAGGCCATACCGGCTGCCCCGCCACCGATCACGAGAACATCCGTTTTCTCTCTTTTCAGCATTGTTCTCTCACCTTCCCGTCTGTTATCCAGCTTTCAGGAACGTTCTGGCGTATCTCTGAGAGATCTTTCCCGAGTTCTCTTGAGAGTATCGAGGCGATTTTCCAGCTGCAAAAACCGCCCTGGCAACGGCCAAAGCCGGCTCTGGTCCTAAATTTTACTCCGTCTACCGTTCTTGCTCCATCTCTTATCGATTGAACGATTTCGGCCTCCGAAACTTCGTTGCACTGGCAGATTATTCTTCCATAACGGTGATCGTTTTCGATCAAGCTTGAGACGGTTTCGAAGGGGAGTTCCTTTATTCTGATCCGTTCTTCTATGAAAGGATCGAAGTCTCTCTTCTCTTTGAGAGAAACGCCAATCGAAGGTAGAAGCTCAAGAACGACGTGTTCCGCGATCGCTGGAGCGGCCGTCAAGCCGGGTGATCTAATTGCTCCAACGGTTACGAAGTTATTTATTTCACGGGCGGCCTTTATATAGAAGTCTTTTCCGGAGCTTTCCGGCCTGATACCGGCGAAGGATTTTATATACCATTGAGGTGAGTCTATTCCTGGAATCAGCTCCCTTCCAGATCGCCTGACAGAATCCAGTCCCTCCACAGTTGTTTTCAGCTCTTGCGGAGTGAAATCCTGTAACTCTTCCGAAGTAGGTCCGAGGAGTACACCACCATCGATCGTGGGCACCACCAATCTTCCCTTTCCTGCTGCGCTAGGGAGCGGAAAGACGATTCTTCTGACAAGATCCCTGGCTTTTTTATCCAGGAGAATGTACTCACCCCTCCTCAACTTTACCGGCGGAACCTCAACGTTGAAAAGTCGTGCCACTTTTTCGTAAAAGAGGCCGGCTGCATTTATCACTATATCGACATTCTCTATTTCTCTACCTGAAGCCAGGCTAAGGCATTTTATAGAGTTCTTTTCAATCCTGCCACCAACCACTCCGTCTCCGGTGATTATTTCCGCTCCGTTGCGGGCGGCATTTATCGAGGCCGCTATGGCTACCATCCATGGTTCGGTGATACCGGCGCTTCCACAATAAAGGGCGTAATTAAAAGCACTAGAGATAGCCGGTTCCAGCATTTGTAGTTCTTCTCTCCCCACTATTCTCAGATCACGAACACCGTTGGCCTGCCCGTTTAACAGCAGCTCTTGAAGTTTTTTTAACTCTTCTTCGTTTTTTGCAACAACGATCGAGCCGATTCTGTTGACTGGAACTTTCAACTCTCTGGCCAGTCCATCGTACAATTCGTTGCCTCTTACGCACAGCTTACCCCTAAGGCTTGCCGGTGGATCATCATATCCCCCGTGAATGATGGCCGAATTAGCCTTAGTGATACCCTGGCCCAGATCCTCTCTCTTCTCTATAAGTATGACTTCACCTTCGAATCTGCTTAGTTGCCGGGCGATGAGCGTCCCGATAACTCCCCCTCCTATTACCACCGATCTCATCGAAACACCTCCATAAGAAAAAAACCACGCCATGAAACCATGGCGTGGTTTTCTCATAAGCTCTACCACGTATCTACAAAATTATAGCATATAGGACTTTCTCTTTTTACGCGGCAGGAAAAATTAATCGGAAAACCCCGCCTTTTTTAGATGGTAAAATACTAATGAAGGAGGTAGTCCATGCTCAAAGGTATTATTGCCGCTTTATGGGATAGAAAAACCCGGCCTGAGGAGGTGAATCCGCAGACGGTTTTCTTTCTGAACGGAGGCCTCTTTGAAATTCAAGACCGAATAAATGAATTCAAAGCCGCCGGCAAGTCTGTTTTCGTCGATATAGATTTTATATCAGGTCTTTCGGGTGACGAAGACAGTGTTATCTTTTTGAAGAAGTGTGGAATCGACGGTATTATCACCGCGAAAATAAGGATAAGCAAGCAGGCTATCTCTCTGGGAATGAAAAGCCTCCTGAGATTCTTTGCCTTGGATTCGCGGGCTGTTGACAAGGGGATTCAGCAGATACTCTCCAACGGTGTAAAAAACGTCGAGATTCTACCGGGTCTGGTATCCACCAAGGTTGCGCCCAAAATACGCGCGATGGTGCCGGATGTGAACATAGTGGCAGCCGGTCTTATCGATACCAGTGAGGAGCTAGATCTTCTGAAGAAGTATGTTGACGGTGTGTCGACCAGCTCGACAGCTCTATGGAGGTATAAGTGGTGATCATCTGTTTATCCTGGGATCGAGTATATCCCTCAATCCATCGCCCAAAATATTAAGACTGAGAACTATCAGAGCTATCACCAAACCGGGAAAGAGTACTACCCATGGCGCACTTAAAAGGAAGGCCGTCCCCTGCCCCACCATTCCTCCCAGAGTAGGTTCTGGCGGTGGAACTCCAAGGCCGAGAAAGCCGAGAGAAGCCTCCGTCAGAAGAGCAGTCGACATGTTTGTTGTGAAAGTCACTATGAGAACGGAAGAGATGTTGGGCAGAATATCCGTGAGCATAATGGAAAGACTCTTCTTTCCGAGAGCTTTTGAAGCCTTTACGTAGAGGCTTTCCCTTAGAGAGAGCGCGGCACCTCTCACAGTTCTGGCGAAGATAGGAACATAAACCAGCCCTATGGCGAATATCAGATTTATCATGTTCGACCCGAAGAGAGCGATTATAAAAAGTGCCAATATTAAAGAGGGGAAGGCGAAGAAGCTATCCATTATCCTCATCATAACCAGGTCTGTGACACCGCTGAGAAAGCCTGATATCAGACCCAGCATGGTGCCGATGAGTGCAGATATTGCGATCGCACTGGAAGCGATTATCATACTCTTCTGCAATCCGAACATGGCTCTGGAAAAGACATCTCTTCCGAACTGATCCCCGCCGAAAAAGTGTTTCCACGAAGGAGCGCTCATAAAGGCTTCTACGTCCATCTTGTAGGGATTGTAAGGAGCGAATAGACCGGGAAAGAGTGTTATCAATAGCACAATCGACAACAATAGCAAACTGATAACGTACAGAGGGTTTCTGGCTAGCCTACGTATAATCTTCAACACGTCTCTATCACCTAACGAAGTTCGACTCTTGGGTCGATTACTGTATAAAGAATATCCACAAGGATGTTGAGCAGCACTATCAATAAACCTATGAAAAGAACTATTCCCTGGACCACGGGGTAGTCGCGCTCATTGACTACCTGCAGTAGAAGTCTTCCCATCCCGGGAAGGGCGAACATGTTTTCTATCACGATAGTTCCCCCAAGGAGGTAACCCAGCTGTATGCCCGATAAAGTGACCACCGGGATCAGGGCGTTCTTGAGCACATGTTTCATTATCAAGTTTCTGGAATTTACTCCCTTGGCCCTGGCCGTTCTTACATAATCCTGTGTAAGAATATCTAACATCGAGGTTCTGGTCATTCTAAGGATCTGTGCCGACACCATCAATCCGAGTGTAAGAGAAGGCAGCAGCATAACCTGGAGATTATCGACCAGATTGTTCGACATGCTCACGTAGCCGAAGAGATTGAAATTCTCGAAAACTCCCGAGAAGAGAACTATGAGAATCGCCCCCACCCAGAAGGATGGGGACGAAAGACCAATCAGCCCTATTACCCTTACTACATTGTCTGTAAACGTATTTCTCTTAACCGCCGAGATTATTCCCAGTGGTATCCCGATTACTAGAGCGAAGAAGAGCGAGAAAACGGCCAATTCAAGAGTTACTGGAAATCTTTCACCCAGGAGTTCGGTTACGCTCTTGCCTGTTCTTAGAGAGGTCCCGAGGTTGAAAGTAAAAAGGTTTTTCACCCAGATTCCGTACTGCACAATAAGCGGCTTATCCAAACCATACTCTCTGTAAAGTTCCTCTATCTGGTCTTGGGTCAGATAGTTCTGTGTTCCCAGCATAATATCTACTACATCTCCAGGAACAAGGTGTATGGCCAAAAAGACCATGAAAGTTACAAGTAGCACAGTCGGGATGGCAGACAGTAATCTTCTTACAACGTAGCTGAACTCCATTTGCGCTCCTTATTTCTTGGAAGTCTCTCTAAGAAAGATCAGGCTTTCGTTCGCCAGAGATCTGAACCCTTCTACGTTGTTGTTTGCTGCAAATATAGTATTGGCGGAGTACAGAAAGATAATTGGCGATTCGGCAACTAGGATTTTCTGTAACTGGTTGTATATTTTCTGTCTTTCATTTATATCGGCTTCGCTTCTTCCCCTGTCGAGCAGGGCGTCAACCTCGGGGTTGCTGTATAGGAAAACGTTCGTAGAACCACCTGTGTGGAAAGTTCTGTTGAACTGAATATCGGGATCGATGGAACCACTGTTGAGTGAAATGAACGAGTCGAAGTCGCTCTCTCTCCATTTGCTTATAAATATACCCCACTCCACAAGGTTTATCTTCGCTCTGACACCCACTTCAGCCAGCTGTGCCTGAATGACCTGGGCCACTTTATCGAAACTGTATCTTTGAGAGGTAATTATCTCGAACTCAAAACCGTTAGGATATCCAGCTTCGGTCAGAAGCTCCTTGGCCTTTGCGGGGTTGTACGTATATTCACTGAATTGAGAGGGCTTCATTGCCCAAAACTCCAGCCCGGGATTGAGCGGACCTGTCACAGCACCTTCGTCGAAGGCGACGAGTTTAACGATCATTTCTCTATTGATGGCGTAATTCAGTGCATTTCTCACTTTGGGATTGCTGAGCGGTCCTCTTGTTGTGTTTATTCCCAGGAGGTAATAGCTGAGCACCGCATTCCTGTGGATCTTGAATCTATCTGCCGGTAGTTGATTCAGGCTGAGCGGTTCGTTTATTTTGGCCAGATCAACGTCGCCGTTTTTCAGTGCTGAAACCCTGGTTACCTCTTCGGGCATGATCATCATTTTGATCTCGTCAAGGTAAGGTATGCCTTCTATGAAATACTCCGTGTTTCTCTTAAGAGTTATGTAATTGCCCGCAACGTAATCGGCAAGTTCGAAGGGGCCTGTACCGTTGGTCGATAGTTGGAGATTGGCTCCCGATTCAACGAACTTCTTGGAGAGGATTGAACTATTAACACCGGCAAAGTTCGGCAAAAGCGAAGCGGCCATCGGAATGGTGAGCTTGAACTCGATCTTGTTATCATCAACTATCTTGATCGAACTGACTTCTTTGTAATAAGTTGCAGCCGGAGCCTTAATATCTGGGTTCATTATCCTTTCGAATGTGAAAATCACATCCTCCGGGGTTAATAAATCACCGCTGTGGAATTTTACGCCATCTCTCAGCTTGAAGACAATCGTATAAGGATCCACCACTTCGAAACTTTCGGCAAGATTTGGTACCAGGTTCATGCTTTCATCGTACCTCAACAAACCGTCATAAACGTTTTCCAGTACCCTGTGCGAAGCGAAAGCCGTGACCAATGTAGGATCGAGGCCAACCGGTTCGGTTTCGATAGCCATCACCAGCTTTCCGCCTGAGCCTGCTAATAGAGTAACAGTGAACAGAGCCAGAACTAAAACCTGAAAGAACCTTTTCATACAGCCACCTCCTTATAGTAGCGCATTCAATTGTATTCATTCAGAAGCACTGGGTTACCTGCCGATAGAACATCGTAAATTAGCAGTCTGTTTCCTGCCCTTATGGCGAGAAGTCTTCCGGAGACCCTTATCTCATCGACCTGCGAAATCTCTATATCCCTCAAAATAACAGGTTGAGACGTACTGGTAACGTCTATTATCGAAACCCCTTTGTCTGTTATGGCGAAGACTATGTTGTTCGATACCAGAAGCTTCAAGACTATGTAGTATTTCCCTAGATTGCTCCTGATGGATCGGGAAAGATCTATCATTTTAAGTCCCCCGTCTATGCCGGCCTCTCCAGAGAAAACCAGGTTCTGAACGACAACGACAGATCTGGCGTAACCGCTGAGAGAGACCGTGAATCTCGAAGAGACATCCACATACGAAGTGCCGCTTCTCTCAAGCACCTTTATTCCTGAGAGCGCATCGGCGAGATAAATCCTCGAAAGATCCTCGCTGACAAACATATCGACCGGTGTTGTCCAGTCCCTGAATACGCTTTCGCTCCTTGTCGGTACTCCTCTATTGTCAAGCGAGATCCTGAGAACCACTGCGGCGCTCTTAGTATCTAGCAGCCAGAGATAACCGCCTGCCAGTACGAGTGTTTCGGGACTGGTTCCCGTGTTCAGACTCGAAACCGTCTCGATGGTGTTTCCGCTTACCCTCAGTGTCACGAGTCTTCCGGTGTCATCAACCATATAGATCAGATCGCCGTTGATTACAGGTGAAACCTTTCCCTGGTACTGGTAGGGGTTCTTTATCACACTGACTATTCCGGATGTATTATCCATAGTGATAACATTCAAAGTGCCATTGACGTACACAGCAACCGTGCTGGTATCGGAAACATGGACAGGCCAGCTCTCGGTGGAGAACTGCCAAACCGGTGATGTGGAAACCAGATTGCTCCCATCCCACAACTCAACCTTCCAGAAGTAGGTGGTTTCCTTCTCCAGTTCACCTGTGTAAGTAAAGGTGCTGGAGCTAGAGGTCCCGACCATCGGCAGGAACGATCTTGAAGTGCCGAGATATATTCTGAACTCGCCACCGGTCGCTCCCTGCATTCGCCAGGAAAGAATTGGTTTGATGCCTATCTCTTCACTCCCGTCCGATGGGGAAGGCGTATCGATCGTCACGACTCTCTGGACCGCTGTGAAACGCCTTATAGGAGAATCGAGCGTTATCCTGCCGTCACTCACCCTGACGTACCAGCTATAGCTGTTGCCCGGTTCAAGATTGGTCACCGTGAAGGAGCTGTTTGTTATTCCCTCACCCATCAGAAGTAAATCGTTGTTTTTCCCAAAATATAAAGAGAAACTCAAACGGTCACCATCTATATCACTGGCCGACCATCTAAGTTCGACGGAGCTCTGATCGACTACTTCTCCGTCTTGCGGTGCGGAAAGAGCTATCACCGGCGGGTTGTTTGTGGCTTCCAATAAAACTTCGAACCTTCTGATCTCGCTCTTGGAAGTATTTCCGCTCACATCTGTGAGCTGTACATACCACTCGTATGACTTTCCTCCACCGAGACTTCCAGTAGTATAGGATCTAGAGTTAGGACCGATGATTATGGGAGTGAGTTTTCCGGCTTCCCCGAAGAAGAGTTCAGTACGTGAGATGTTGTTCAATTCACCCTGAACTTCCCAGCTCAGCGTGACTCCTGAAGTTTCTACTACCGAATTGTTCTGCGGAGACAGCAATGTTACGCTGTTACCTGAGCCTGCGAAAAATCCAACGGGAAAACCTGCATATTCACGATCCCCATCGACAACTGATACGGCCCAGTAGTATAGCTTCCCTGTTTCAAGAGTTATCTCCGGCCTATAATTGACCTCCGTCGTTCTTTCCCTAACCAGTGGGTTGAAATCTCCGTCGTACAATCTGAATATGTAACCGTCACTGGCGCCTGCGTGCGACCATTCGAAGTTCCTATCAACAGAGTAACGGCCGCCACTTGTTGGATAGATATATGTGATCTGCGAGTATCTGCTCTTAAAGGCGATAGAAGCCTTTCCTTCTTTGCCTCCGGGGTCGGTAGCCACGACCGTCAGGGTATAATCCCTACCTTCCTCAATCCGTTCAACTCTGTAGGAGAGCAGGTTGTTTCCACTTACCACAGGTGTTGCAATCTCCATGCCCGTTTCATTGAGGAAAACGGACACGGAAAGATTTTCTCCTTCGGGATCATCGAGCTCCCAGGTGAATTGTAAAGGAGCGGTTACCCCTTCCAAGAGTGTTCCAGACGGTAAGGTGAAAGTTACTGCGGGCGATTGATTGCCTGTTGTGAAGATCCACTCAGGACTCTTATTTTTCTTTCCACCATCGTCGATAATTTCCACCCACCACCTGTATTCGCGGCCGGGTAGCAGTCGATCTACCACCACTGAGTTCGAACTTGTGTTCAGAACTTTCTCTTCGCCGCCATTAATTCGAAAGTGAACGATCGAACCGGCGACAGCGCCATCGATATCGCTGGCATCCCAGACAAGAGTAAGCCTGTCGGTTGAAACATCTACTGCACCATCCACAGGAGACCTGGCTGCCGGGATCTCGGGCGGGTTGTTGAAAGTCTTGAAGGTCCTAACTTCACCCGTTCTAACTTCTTCACCAACCAGTAAATCTACACTCCAGTAATATCGTGTATTGCTCTGAAGCTCCTGGTTGACTTTCAGTGCCTTCTCCTTCACTGTTCTCTGGATGACTATCTCTTCCATTTTCGGATCTTTCGAAAGTGTGAATATATACTGGGCGTTTTCCGGTTCCTGATCTATCTTCCAGGTAAATTCGATGTTTCTTAGGGGTAATTCTGAAGCCTCGTGTTCCGGCAAAAGCAGGTTAACAACTTCGAGGGATTTCTTGCCAGTCTTAAAGACTCTTTCTGGGCTTCTGGCGAATGCTCCCTTTTCATCGCTTGCTATAACGTACCAACTATACTCTCTTTCCTCCTGGAGATCTCTGACAGTGAATCTTTCAATATCTATGTTTTCGAACACCTGCCGCTGTCCCGGCGAATTGATGTGTAACTGGTATGTGAGTTTATCACCGTCGCCATCGCTACCCGACCATTCGAAGGTCACCATCGTAGGCTCGACCGTACCATCGGTACCAGGTCTGGAAAGTACTACGGAAGGGGTACTATTTCCAGGAGTTAGAAGTATCTCCTTTTCTGTCTGGGCACCCCGTCCGTCTTTTGAAACTACCTTGAGCATGTACTGTTTTCCGATGTTTAGACCCGAGAGAAATATGGAGGTCATCTTTCCCGACGCGATTCTCACCGGTGTCTCATTAACTTCTCCGAAGAAGACTTCGCTGGTGATTTCATCGCCATCTCTGTCTATGACGGTCCAGCTAACGGGAACACTGGTCGATGAGGTGGTAAGGTCTGGATACTGTATATCGATTACCGGTGCCCTGTTGGCAGTGGTGAAAGTCCACTGATCGCTTTTCTTTTCCTTTCCGGAGGCGTCTCTTACAACGATGTACCAATTATAGGACGTGTGACCTTTTATTGATGGAACGACCATCTCCGTCTTGTTAGTTGTGCCGACCAGCGATGCTCTTGACTGTCCCTCGGCAATATATACATCGAAGAAGAGTCCGTCCGGGTAGTAGTCGAGAGGGAGAGAAGTTTTCCAGGAGAGCGAAGCAATATCGGCGTTAAAACCCGTCATGCCGTTTACCGGCATGACAGGCGATAGAGCCGGAAGCTCTGCGCGTATCTGGGTCGTGAAAGAGTCGGTCTTGGATACGGACTCGCCACCATAAGGATCCTTTGCGACAACTTTCCAGTAGTACTTTGTCGAGTAATCGAGTTTCTTGAGGGTGGAAATATCTATCTCTGTGTCTTTAGTTCCTTTTAGAAGAAGATCTCTCTCGTCCAGTCTTGGTTCTCGCCCGAAGTAAACATCGTAGGTCAGCTCGTCGTTATCTAAATCGGAGGCCTTCCACTTAAGGACAAGATCCCTCAGAGCTACGTTGGCCGAATTCTGACTCGGCGGAATAAGCTCTGGTTTTTCTGGATATTGATTCATTAGAACGAAAGTCCATACTTCGCTCTCTACGGACTTCCCGTTCTGGTTGTAAACACGAACCTTCCACCAGTACTGGGAGTGTGGTTCTACTGGATAGCGAAAAACGAAGGAAAAGATTCCTTCGGACTGTGAAGTGAGGGTTCCCTCCACATCTTGGGCAAGCTTAACAAGGCTATTACGGTCTTCTCCTACAAACACTTCTGCCATCAAACCCTGTCTAGGTCTCTCATAGACGGCTTCCCATTTCAATTCTATAAACTTCTCAGCCAGGACCCTCTCTCCGTTTCTAGGGATGGGCGAAACGTTCGTGATCAATATTCTCGGTTCTGGAGCTGGCCAAAGAAAAAACACAGCCACGACAGCAGCTACTACGACGAAAAGAACTGTGATTATGACCGGCACAACAGATGAGCCCCTGAAATACACCACTGAATCCCTCCTCAGATACCCGGACCGTTGGACTCATTGGAAGGTCTTTCCAATAAGATTTTATACTTCAAAGAAAGTTCCATTTCTGGATGTCCTTTCAGCAAGGCGAACCGCACTAAGTTTTTTTATATGTTTGGATTGCACAAGAAACTCGTCATCGATCATTTCTATGGTAATATAGCCTAACTCGACTCTTCTGGCAAAACCGTTGTCCGGGTTGTCATCTATTAATTCAACGACTGGCTTCCACGTCCCGGTGTTGGCGTAAAATTTTTCCTCTCCGTTGTTAGATACCATGCGAAGCACGTGTCGATGATTATGACCCATTATTACACCTTTAAGTTCACCTGGAACTATCGCTGGAGCGCCATTGCCATAACCGGCGAAGTAGTCATTGTTCATTGCTTTTCTGAACCCTTTCATACCTTCGGCGCCCAACATTCTTCGGGCCTGTCTGTACAAATTGTCGGTCTTTCTGAATTTGCGTGTTGCCATGACCATCCTGACCATAAAATCGCCCAGCTTCATGCCACCATGACGGTTGATAAAAAGTCCTGCCAGAATCTTCAATACTGGCCAGTTTTTATCAATCCAGACCTTAGCGAAGGGCGTTTTTAGAAGTTTCACGAAGTTTTTAGACCACTCTTCCTGAAGATCAACATTTATATCAAATGTCCTTCTAATAAAATCGAACCACTGAAAAACATCCAACGTCGGATGTATGTTCTGATAGTCCCTGACCGATTGTTCCGGCAGTTCAGCCCTCATCAGCAGAGGATCGAAATTTTCCATCATGAAACGTGCCATGAAATCACCGAACGGTTGCTCCAGCTGGCCGGTTTTCCTGTTTATAAAGAAACGGTTGACAATATCATACTGGTTTCCATGAATGGCAAGCGTTTTGAACTGTCTGTCGAGATAGTAAGGCACGATCTTCACCTTTTCGTTCCCACCGAGGATTTGTCGTACTCTTTCGCGGAGTTCCTCTTTGAACAGAAGGAAAGAGTCGTGATTTCCGATTATGTATATAAGATCTCCAGTCTTGCTGAACTCTCTGAAAACTTTGAAAACATCTCTATGTCGTTCCTCTATCCTGTCGATCAATGAGACGTCTAGACTTTCCAGAAGCTCTTCATAGGAGACCATACCCTTCTCCTTCACTTTTTCAGAAGTTAGAAGCTCCAGTCCATCCCCAACGATGACTATCTCGTTGAAATTTTTTTTGCTTGAACTCTCAATGAGCTCGATAAGGTCTTCGTCAAACTTGAAATCGTCTTTGAGTGTACCGTCGCCAATATGAAGATCACTCAGATATAGCTTTTTCATCGATTCCTCCCCATAATCCATATTACTCTATATTACTGGGGTTTTTTCAATATTCTGTGAAAATGTGGATTCAAATAATGCCTGAAAAGTGAGAGAATAATAGAGATGAACCTCTATTATGTCGTTGACCTTTTTTGTGCTTTGGCGTTCTTTTGGCTCGGACCTTTAGATTTTTTTACAGGACTTGGTTTGAGCCTCTTAATAAGTTTCTCGATGCGCGGTTATGAGGGAATAGTCCTGTCTAACAAGAAAAGACAGAAGGCTTCTACTCTCGGTTCGGCCGCACTGGTCTGTTTTTTTCTTCTCGTGATCCTACTTATCCGTAGGTCATCGATTCTCTCGGTTATGCCGGCAACAGTAACAATTTTTTTCAGACACGCGATACTGTTCAGATTAGGCCATTTCAACTTTGATGAGTCACAACTGATTGATATAGAAGGTCTTTCACTAGAAGAAATTCGGACTTATGACAGACTAAAAAGGCTTCTTGATGTTTTAGTTGGAAGTCTTTTCTTTATTATCTTTTCACCTCTCTTAATTTTAATTGGCTTGATCTCGCTCATTACCGGTGGTCGGCAGGTTTTTATCAGTCAGGACCGGGTCGGAAAAAACGGGTTACTTTTCAAGATGTACAAATTCAGGACTTACGGTACCAGAGACGGTCGAAACGAAATCACAATTCTGGGGCGCGTGTTAAGACCGCTTCGGCTAGATGAACTACCCCAGATAGTGAATATAATCAAAGGTGATATGAGTCTAGTCGGTCCCAGACCTGAACTGCCATCCTTTCACAGACTGGGAATCGACAATATACCAGACTACTCTCTAAGGTTGTTAGTGAGACCGGGATTGACTGGCTGGGCGCAGATCAACTACAAATACACCGTAACGGTCGAGGAATACAGAATCAAAACGGCCTACGATCTTTACTACGTGGCTAGAAGATCTTTCTGTCTCGACTTGAAATGCCTCTTGAAGACTCCCTATGCACTGGCAGTGACTGTTTTCGAAAGAGAAAACGACCAATAAAAAGAGGAGCCTCACCGGCTCCCCTATTATATCGAATAAATCTCTCAACCCTTGGATACTTCTTCCAGTTCCTTCTTTCTCTCTATTACACTCTTCTGGTTATTCTTATAATGAGTATGGAGGAGTTCGTGAGAGAGATGACCTAGAGGTTTGCCAAGATACTCTTCATATATCTTGGTTATGGCGGGGTTTTCGTGAGATTTTCTGATCTTAGAGTCTCTATCGATGTTGTAGATTGCCTCCATCCTCTTCTGAAGATAACCGGGCTTGCTCGACTTTGGCTGGCCACCTCCGCCTATACAACCACCGGGACAGGCCATGACTTCGACAAAGTGGTAGAATTTCTCTCCCGAGCGTATTTTATCCATTAACTGTACGACGTTGCTACCGCCGTGAACTACGGCAACTTTCACTTTTGTACCTTTCATATCGATCTCGGCCTCTTTAACTCCGTCGAAACCTCTGGCAAATTCGAAATCGAGTTTAGGAAGTTCCTCACCGGTGTACAACTCATAAGCCGTTCTAAGGGCAGCCTCCATAACTCCTCCGGTTGTTCCGAAAATCGCGGCGGCTCCTGTGGAGATTCCCAGGGGTATATCATAAGGTTCCTCTTCGAGCGATTCGTAGGGTATCTTGTACATCTTGATCAATTTAGCCAGCTCTCTGGTTACAATAACAGCGTCGGTTGTCTGCATGCCCCTTACCGAAAGAGTTTCTCTACTCTTTTCATCTTTTTTTGCTGTACAGGGCATTATCGAGACCAGATAGATATCTTCGGGTTTCTTCCCGATCTTCTCGGCGAAATATGTCTTAATAAGCGCGCTCATCATTTCCTGAGGTGACTTGGCCGATGAAAGATTCTGGGTAAATTCCGGGTAGAGTTTCTCCATCATGTTGACCCATCCTGGACAGCAGGAGGTGAACATTGGGAATTTACCGCCCTCTTTCACCCTTTCAAGGAGTTCCGAACCCTCTTCAATTATCGTGAGGTCAGCCGTGAAATTTGTATCGAAGACATAATCAAACCCCAATTTTCTCAGTGCGGCGACCATCTTGTCAGTACTTATCGATCCGGGTAGCTCGCCGAACTCTTCCGAAAGTGCGACACGGACCGATGGAGCCGTCTGGGCAACCAGAACCTTGTCGTGTTTGCGAAGAGCGGTGATGACATCTCTGAATTCCATTCTTTCGGTTATCGCACCGACAGGGCAGGCAACGGAACACTGTCCACAATTAATACAATCCGTAGCGGCGATAGGTGCTCCTAGAGCCGGGAGTGGAAGCACGTGGTAGCCCCTGTTGACTGGCGATAGTATCGACAACCCCTGAAGCTCATCGCAAGCCCTGACGCATCTTCCACAATCTATACACTTGTTCATATCCCTGAAGAGTGATGGACTGGAAATGTCGTAAGGAACATTCCTCAAAGTCTTGGGGAATATATCCTTCACATCGTATTGGTATATTAGGTCCTGAAATTCACATCTGCCGTTGACATCACAGGTCATACACTCGTTCGGGTGATTGGAAAGAAGAAGACCAAGATTGAACCTTACAGCTTTGTTCACTCTCTCAGAACTTGTCTTGATTTTCATTCCATCCGACACCTGTGTCGCGCAGGCCGGTGAAAGATTCCTCGCTCCCTCAACTTCAACAACACAGACTCTGCACGAACCTACGACAGATAGGGACGGATGGTAGCAAAGCGTTGGGATGTTAATCCCGGCGTCACGGCAGGCTTCAAGAATACTCTGATTTTCCTTTACTTGGTAATCCTTGCCGTTGATGGTGATAGTAACGGGCACCTATAGCACCTCCTTAGAGAATCTTCAACAGATATATTGAACGTAAAAGATTGTGATTTTTCTATCAAGTTGATTCTAGCACAAGCGGTGCACAATATGCCAGATAAAAGGTTAAAATTATTATATCAAAATAAATGCATGGCCAGTTCGAAGGCCTTGAAAAAAAACAGCCTTGGACTCGATAGATGTTAGTAAATGAACTACTGGTCATAACTGCCAGAACTAGTTGGTCTAGCCAGGCGAACAATCTACGGTCAGTTTGGTGTCATAATAATAGAGACTTCTCTTTGGCAAGATATCGGAGAAGATTATAATGCTATTGTACAGTTTTCTCTTCTATGGAGGTTGTGCGGTATGAGAAAATGGTTCTTCTGGGCTCTTCTGATGATCGTAGTGATGGTGGTCTTCGCTATTAGACTGCTGCCAGATATTCTGAACAAGCCGCCGGTGTTGAATATTCCCGATTTGATAATCGATGAAGGCGCCGTAATAACCATCGATTTGCACGATTATTCGAGTGATGAGAAAAAGAGCTTACTCGTCTTCCAGAAAATCTCTGGACCCGGTGAGATAAAAGGTAATCTATACACGTTTTCTCCAACCTTTCAGCAATCGGGTAAACATTCTGTGAGTATAATTGCCAAGGATCAAAGCGGTCAGATTGCAGAGGAAGTTTTTACTATAGAAGTCAGGGAAATAAACCGTCCGCCTGTCTTTGCCTTGCCATCGTTAACTTTAGGAAAGGGCGAGATGGTTTCCATAAACCTGGATAATTATGCGAAAGATCTAGATCTCGATACTCTGACTTACTCGGTAGAATCGGGTGGTGGTCAGATAATAGGAAGTAGTTATACTTACAGACCGTCCTTTTCAGATTCCAGAGAAGAAACTGTAAGTATAAAGGTGTCCGACGGAAAGGGTGGGGTTGTTACCTCGGTACTCAAGCTTTCTGAAAGGGATTTCATAGCTTCCATCGATCAGCAATCGCAGCGTGCTACCGATACAACGGCTCAGGGAACGGTTTCAACCGTAGCGGATACGCAGATACAAACACCGATAACTTCCAACAATCCACCGGTGATATCTATTCCAGATCAGAGAATGAATCAGGGTGAAACTCTTGCGATAGATCTGAAAGGTTTTATAACCGACAAAGACAACGATGCGATCACGATAAGGAAAATATCGGGACCTGGAATTTTGGAGCGAACGCTTTTCTCATATTCGAGTCCCACAAACGATAGTGGTCAGAAGTTGATAGAAATTGAAGTCTCCGACGGTAAGACTGCTGTGCGATCAAGTTTCAAAATTGATGTGGTGGCTCAGAACAGATCACCCATTGCCATAGATATTCCCCAGAATTCTGTAGTTCAGGGCCAGACTTTTTCAATTACCCTCAACAACTATTTCAGCGACCCCGATGGCGACGCCCTATCATATCAGATCCTGAGTGGACCGGGAAACATTCAAAATGGCCTTTTCACTTTCCAGTCGCAAACCACAGGTTCCTTTTCAACTTCAATCAGAGCTTCCGATGGCAAAGGTGGAACCATTGACAGAACTTTAACAATAAATGTTCAGGCATCCAACAGACCTCCCGTTATTTCGATAACTCCTAGAAGAATCGTCGAGGGAGAAGTCCTGACAATCGACCTGGCGTCCAATTCCTCCGATCCCGACAACGACAGGTTGAGCTATACCCTTGCATCGGGACCGGGAACCGTTCAGGGCAACATCTACACACTTAGGACGGACTTCAACTCGGCTGGTAACTATACGGTTGTCATCAGAGCCGACGATGGAAAGGGAGGCAGTACAAGTGGCTCCTTTGCCGTAGAGGTCAGAGACGTCAACAGACCACCATCACTGGAGCTTTCGGGTATAACCGTTCCGGAAGGTTCTACATACTCTATAGATCTTACAAAAGCCTCTTCGGACCCCGACGGAGATACTCTCACTTACTCGATAATTCAGGGTATCGGGAGGATCGAGAACAACAATTACATTGTGGAACCCAATTACGACGATTATGGTTTCTACACTGTGGTTATAAGTGCCTCAGACGGTAAGGGAGGCCAGGTTTCGTCTAATTTCGATCTTTTGGTAACCGACACTAACAGGGCACCACAATTTACGATACCCGATCAGACGACAATGTCCACCAGAACATTAAGGCTTGATCTGAGGGAGTTCAGCAGCGATCCGGACGGAGATTATCTTAGATACGAACTGATTTATGGACCGGGTCTTCTGACTGGAAGTATCTACTCCTTTATTCCCGAGGGACTCGGCACCAGCACGGTAATGTTGAAAGCCAGTGACCTGAAAGGTGGAGAAACGACTACCACATTTACAATTACGGTCAGGTAATTGAGGATCGAAATGAAACATCTATCAAAAAAAGCGATCGTGCAAATGAAAAACATACCATAACTTCTTCCTGATTAGTAATCTCGAAGGGTGAGCAACTACAAAGCCATAGGAAGCATTAATCGAGTCCCAAGGAGGGAATTCGGCTGTTTACGCCCTCAAAGACTCTATTGTATAATGAGGCTGTGCTTTTAATAATCACTGCTGAGGAGGAATTTTGAATGAAGTTTTCAGGACTAACGATCGGTGTTCCAAAGGAGATTCTGGCGCGCGAGAAGCGTGTCGCAGTCACTCCGGATGTTGCCAAGAAATTCGTGGATAATGGTGCAAAGTTTCTCATCGAAAGCCATGCAGGAGAAGGTGCCTTCTTTTTCGACGAAGATTACGCCGCAGTCGGAGCCGAGGTTGTTTCCAGTGCACGTGAAATCTACTCGAGAGCCAATCTCATTCTCAAAGTTAAGGAACCACAGTTCAATAATGATCTGGGAAAGCATGAAGCCGAACTGATTAAAGAAGGTGGGACGATTGTAGCCTTCCTTCATCCAGCCCACGATGTCAACCATAAGTCTATCAAAATACTTGCCGAAAGAGGTATCACGAGTTTCACTCTCGATAGTATACCGAGAATTTCAAAGGCTCAACCCATGGATGCTCTTACTTCTATGAGTACCATAGCAGGCTACAAATCTGTAATCTTTGGTGCCAATCGCATCAAGAAGTTCATTCCCATGATGCCGACATCGGCCGGTATGATACCACCATCCGAGGTGATCGTCGTCGGTGCAGGAGTTGCCGGTCTTCAGGCTATCGCAACGGCCAAAAGGCTAGGAGCGAAGGTCAAGGCTCTCGATATAAGGCCGGAAGCGGCGGCCCAGGCCAAATCTTTGGGTGTTGAAGTGATACCGTTCGATGTTCCTCAAGATCTTGCAGTTGGCAAGGGGGGCTATGCAAAGAGACTGCCTAAAGAGTGGTATGAAAAGGAGCGTGAAGTTCTCGCCAAACACCTTGCTACATGCGATATCCTAATACTCTCTGCCCTGATACCTGGTGAGGTAGCACCTACGTTGGTTACCAAAGAGATGGTCGATACTATGAAGAAGGGATCCGTCATAGTCGATATAGCAATCGACCAGGGTGGTAACTGTGAGGTTACGCACGAAGGTGAGGAATACGATTACAACTCCGTATGGATAATCGGAATATTGAACATTCCGGCAACACTTTCCATAGATTCGACCAGAATGTTCTCCAGCAATATCTGGTATTTCGTCGATAATCTTGTTAAGGATGGAAAAGTCAATGTCGATATGGACGACCAGATAATACGTGAGACTCTGGTGACTCGCGGAGGTTCAATTGTTCACCACGGAACGCTTCTTTCGATGGGCCTTATAAACGATTAGTCATAAAGTAACAGGAAGGAGGATTTCTATGCTCGTTGCTTTGTTGATTTTTCTACTCGCCTGTGCAATCCTTGGATACAGGATTATATCGTCGGTGCCTTCGCTGTTGCACACACCCCTTATGTCGGGTATGAATGCTCTTTCTGGCATTACGGTTCTGGGTGCCATTGCGGTCTTTGCGACCATTGACTCCGGGATTGTACGTTTCTTGAGTGGTGCAGCTCTTTTTATGGCCATGATAAACGTTGTAGGAGGTTTCTGGGTGACGGACCGGATGTTAAAAATGTTCAACACCAGCGGCAGGAGAAAGGGCGAATGAGTGTAATAATTATTTCCGCAATCATAATAGTCGGGTTCATCATTCAAATAAGATTGATGCAATCTCCTGAAACCGCGCTACTTGGGAACCGCATCGGCGCTATCTTTATGGCCGTGGCAGTATTGTACACGATAATCGCCTACGGCGGCATAGGAAATCCTTCTTTGTGGCTATGGTTGATCGTCGGTGGTGCGGCTGGAGTGTGGCTAGGGCAGGTAGTCAAGATGATACAGATGCCCCAGATGGTAGGTATATTGAACGGTTTCGGAGGTGCAGCCTCCGCTCTGGTGGCCGTAGCGGGAAGCGTTCAGTATCCCGAAAATGCTGTCTGGTATCTCTGGTTAACAGCCTCTTTGGCTTTTACGGTAGGTACGCTGACTTTTACGGGAAGTCTTGTGGCTGCGATGAAGCTACAGGGAATGATATCTGGAAGGCCGGTTCGCGTAGATAAAAATGGTCAATCGCAAAAGGGATTGCTTATTGCCGGAGCGGTAATAATTCTTCTTAGCGTGATTTTCACCGGTATATTTAACCTCTGGATTGTTTTACTGACTATCGTATCGGGTATCTACGGAGTGATAATGGCCTTGAGAGTGGGGGGCGCCGATATGCCGGTCGTTATCTCCCTGCTTAACTCCTTCTCGGGAGTCGCCGCCTCAATCACGGGTTTCGCTGTGGAAGACCCTCTTTTGGTTGGTGTCGGAGCGATTGTCGGGGTCTCAGGACTTATACTCACAAGAATAATGTGCAAAGCCATGAACAGGAGTCTTTCAGCCGTTCTCACGGGAATTACGACGGTAGTGACTTCAAATCGTAGTGGAACCCCCGTACAGCAACAATCTTCCTCAATTGATGTGCCCAAGATCACCGAAAAGAAGACGGGACTCGCTCAGGTAGTAAAAACTGCCAGGAAGGTAATAATAGTTCCCGGTTATGGTATGGCGGTAGCGCAGGCTCAGGACAAAGTAAAGGAGCTCATGGATAAACTCGAGCAATCGGGAAAAGAAGTAAAGATCGGTATTCACCCGGTTGCAGGGCGAATGCCGGGTCATATGAATGTTTTGCTGGCCGAGGTTGGTATCGATTACGATAAACTGTATGATATGGAGACTATAAACCCGGAATTCGAGAAAACCGACCTGACGATCGTTGTGGGCGCCTGCGATGTGGTAAATCCTTCCGCCAACACGGCTGAAGGTACACCGATATATGGAATGCCCATACTGGAGGTTGACAAGTCCAGACACATAATCGTGTGCAATCTCGACGAAAAGCCAGGTTATTCAGGTGTGGAGAACTCTCTATACTCTATGGAAAACGTGACGACTATCTGGGGCAACGCCTCCGAAACCGTTCCCACCTTAACAAAGTTGCTGGAAAAGACTCCAGATGGGGAAGCAAAAATCGAAAAGACCGGGTCAAAAATGCTAGATTCGATTGTAAAAACTGCCAGGAAGGTAATAATAGTTCCCGGTTATGGTATGGCGGTAGCGCAGGCTCAGGACAAAGTAAAGGAGCTCATGGATAAACTCGAGCAATCGGGAAAAGAAGTAAAGATCGGTATTCACCCGGTTGCAGGGCGAATGCCGGGTCATATGAATGTTTTGCTGGCCGAGGTTGGTATCGATTACGATAAACTGTATGATATGGAGACTATAAACCCGGAATTCGAGAAAACCGACCTGACGATCGTTGTGGGCGCCTGCGATGTGGTAAATCCTTCCGCCAACACGGCTGAAGGTACACCGATATATGGAATGCCCATACTGGAGGTTGACAAGTCCAGACACATAATCGTGTGCAATCTCGACGAAAAGCCAGGTTATTCAGGTGTGGAGAACTCTCTATACTCTATGGAAAACGTGACGACTATCTGGGGCAATGCCTCCGAAACCGTTCCCATAATCACACAGGCCTGTAACTGAAGAAGTTATTGTAGAAACAGACGCCGCCAGTGGCGTCTGTTTTTTTGCAACCGACTGTTATTGGGTGATATGATAATATTCTATCCAGGGGGTGGAAAAATGAAGAACGCTGTTTACGCACAATCGGGAGGAGTTACGGCCGTAATCAATGCTTCTGCTTATGGCGCAATCGTAGCTGCGCTTGAGAGCCGCGATATTGGGAGAGTTTTCGCAGGAGTCAACGGGATCAAAGGAATACTGAATGAAGAACTCTTCGACTTGACCGACGAAAAGCGGAGCGAGATAGAAAGAATCCCTTACACTCCTGGCGCGGTCTTTGGTTCTTGTAGGACGAAGCTGGAGAAGGAAGAGGATTTTGAAAGGCTTTTCAAAGTCTTCGACGCTCATTCGGTAGGTTATTTTTTCTACAACGGTGGTAACGATTCTATGGATACGGCTTACAAGATACATAGAAAGGCTTTGGAAATGAACTTTCCGTTGAGAGTTGCGGGTGTACCCAAAACTGTTGACAACGATTTGCTTCTCACCGATCATTGCCCTGGTTACGGTTCGGCAGCCAAGTTCACGGCCATCTCGATACGTGAAGCCACCAGAGACCTGAAATCTATGTACAGCGATTCAACAAAGGTGTTCATAATGGAGTCGATGGGTCGTCATGCAGGATGGTTGACGGCATCGGCCGCTCTGGCCGGCATAGATCAACTTCAGGGACCGCAAATAATCTTGCTCCCTGAGGTGGCCTTTAATCAGGAAACCTTCCTGAGAAGGGTAGAAGAGGTTATCAAAGCCGATGGATACTGCTCCATAGTTGCATCTGAAGCCCTCAAGGGGAGCGATGGAAATTATTTATCCACGGCCGGTTATTATGACGCCTTCGGAAATATTCAGCTCGGCAATATCGGCCAGTATTTGGAGAGGCTAGTGAGAGAAAACTTAAAATGTAAAGTTCATGTCGCTCTTCCCGACTATCTCCAGAGATCTTCCAGACATATAGCCAGTCTCATCGATTGGCAGGAGGCGATTGAAGTTGGAGCTTTCGCCGTTAAGGAAGTGTTGCGTGGAAAGAGTGGTTTCATGGTTTCCATAGATCGGACTTGTGACAGGCCCTATCTCAAAGAACTAAAATGCGTCGATCTTTCTCAAGTAGCCAATGGAACGAAACCTCTTCCGGAAGACTTCATTTCCGAAGATGGTTTCTATGTGAGCGACAGTTTTCTGTCGTATGCGCGTCCATTGATCCAGGGAGAGGCTCCGAACCTCTTCCTTCATGGACTGCCTATCTATGAAAACATGGCCAAGGTCAAAGTCAGAAAGAGATTGTGAGAAAACATCCCCGATCGGCCGCACTGGAAGATCGGGGATAAATCTATACAATAAGGTCCGAAAATAGTTGCAAATACTGGTAGAGATGTCTGGTGCTGAGAAAGTTCCTCCGGACAATTTCGTAACCTTTGTTGCCCATCTCTTCTGCCATTATGGGGTTTTCGAGTATTTTCCCGGTATATTCGATAGTCTCATCGATACTGTTTACTAGATAGCCGTTGACACCGTGATGTATCTGTAGCGGAATACCTCCAACGTTTCCTCCGACGACAGGTGTCCTCTTCCACATCGCTTCGCTCATGGTCAATGCAAAGCCCTCTCTGAGAGATTTTTGAATCACAACATCACTCAATCTCTGAGAAGCGTTGACTTCGATATCCCCGATTCCCTGGAAATTCGACAGAATTTTCACATCGTAGTCCATACCTGTGTACCTGAGGAGGTCTTCGTAAATCTTCCAGCCTTCAGGGTCATCGGAGGCCATAGACCCTATCATGAGTAATTGGAGACCTTCGAATCTCTTTTTCAATCCTCTATAGACATCCACAACTCCCATCGGGTCTTTCCAGGGATCAAACCTGGAGACCTGTGTGATGATGGGTCTGCGTATATCCACACCCAGTTTCTTCACCGCGTTGGTCAATTCAACATTTGAAAGATCTCTGTTTTTATTGCTGAGCGGGTCTATGGAGGGGGCTATTTCGTAAATCTCCCCGATGGAGATCCCCTCTTTTGCGTAACTCTTCAGGGTAAAGATTCCAGCGTTGTATGAAGCAAGAAACGAATTGAGGTATTCCCAGAAGGCCGGGTTGGGAGAGGATGTGTCGATATGGCATCTCCAGACAAGTTTTGAGCTGCCAAAGTTTGCGAAGACAGGAAGTCCAACAGGCTGTGGGTCGTGTATCACTACGACATCGTACTTACTGGCCTCAATGAAACGGGCATTCTCCTTGGTCACACTTTCGAAAAGACTACGATCTTCCTTCGAAAGGACGTCTTCTTTTCCCTGAAGGGCGTTATGCATACGTTTGGTCAGATCGAAAAACTCCGATGGAGCTTCGATAACTTTCCAGTCAACCTCGAGGCCACAATCATTCATGAGAGGGATCAAAGTGTGTAGAATCTCGGCCACACCCCCACCGAAGGCCGTGGCGTTTATGTGTAGTATCCGTGCTCCTTTAAGCTGCTCTGAAAGTCTTTCGATATCTTCCAGGACAGAGCTTTCGCAGAATGAACCGTATTTTCGAAGGTTTTTTTTCACTGTCTGAACTGTTTTCACCGCTTCACCTCTTTAGATTCTTCATAACAAATACTGGCCCCTTCCGGGGCCAGTATCCCGAGCGCAATTGTATCAGAATCCCCAGACTATTTCAAAGCCAGTTATGTCTTGTAGATCCAGTGCCAGCTCTTCAAGGGCGGTCTGGGCATTTGAAGTTCCCGATAGAATACTGTGAACTGCCTTGAAGAATAGGGTGGACACTTCGTTGTATCTGGGAGCCGTTGCCGTAGATGGTCTTGCAACAGCGTTTATAAAGACATCAAAGAGTGATCCAAAGAACGGATTGGCCTTGAGAACTTCATAGTCTGCATAGAGAGCCTGTATGGTCGGGTTCATTGAGCCTTCGACGGCTCTGAGCTTCTGAATTTCGTAACCGGCCATGAATAAAGCCAGATCTGCCGCTTCTTTTGGATTTTTACTGTACTTGCTGACAGAGAGCTGCCAGCCTCCAAGCGTCGCTGCTCCATTTCCACTCTTGCCAGCCGGAAGCGGCGAAACGTCGAACTTACCAGCGACATTGCTATCCGGGCCTTTACTAAGACTGTAGCAATATGGCCAGTTCCTCATGAAGGCTGCATTTCCCGTTTGCCATACTGCCCTCGCATCTTCCTCGGCAAAGGTCAGAACTCCTGATGGTGATATTGTGCCGATCCAGCCGGCGACTTTTTCGAGTATCTCGACGGCGTTTGCATTGGCGATAGTTATCTTCTTATCGGGGCTGATAATTGTGCCTGCGTCGTTGGATGCCAGCCACTCGAGAGCATCACATGTTAGTCCTTCGTAGGCGTTACCCTGCCAGACGAAGCCCCAGAAGTCGGGGTTGGTTTTTCTTTCGCCTTCCTGTATGATCTTTGCTGCATTCTCAAGTTCATCCCAGGTGGTGGGTGGTTTAAGTCCGTACTTCTCAAGCAGGTCGGTTCTGTAATAGAGTAATCCAGCATCGGTGAACCAGGGAATGGCAACGAGCCTGCCATCGACTGTGTTATTCTCAACTATTGCCGGGAAGTGCATCGAGACTACTTTATCAGCGTTGTATTCGTAGAGGTCTATGAAATGCTGCGCCAGATCGCCGGGCCATATTACGTCGATCTGATAGACATCGATCTCAGGGCTCTTTGCTTCTAAAAACTGCAGGTAAAGCCCGAGCCTGTCTTGGACCATATCAGGAGTGTCAAGAACCTTAACCGTGATATCGGGATGGATCTTCATATAAGCTTCGGCCGCTCGTTTTGTGAGTTCAAGTTCCTGTCCGACAGCTCCGGCCGCCACGGTTAGAACGATCTGCGAAAACGCCACCAATGCTACAAGTACTAACATTAGAGTAAGCAGTAACTTTCTCATAGAAATACCTCCTTGAAATTGATTTTAAAAAGATCCTTTCTGATTTTCGTACCATGTTTCACTTTCGTTCTCGAATCTTCCGGGATCACCCCCCTGTTTCCCATCAGACCATGTGCGATTCGAAAACAAGAATTGTTGTTAACCTTTCACCGCCCCTGCCGTGAGACCCTGAACTATCCTTCTCTGGAATATGAAGACTAGAACTACTATTGGAACGGTGACCACTACGGCACCGGCCATGATTTCTCCAAAGGGAACCTGTCTAGAAACGCTTCCGGTGAAAAGCGAGATAGCCACCGGGATAGTTCTCGCTCCGGGTGCTATCGTTGTAAAGGTTAGTGCGAAGATGTACTCGTTCCAGGCTGCTATGAAGGCCAGCAAACCTGATGTTACCATCGCCGGGGCAGTGAGTGGCAATAAAATCATACGAAATGTCTGGAAGGGAGTAGCTCCATCTACCCGTGCCGATTGCATTATTTCCGAAGGTAACTCTTTGAAAAAGGCCGTCAATACCCATGTTGTGAAGGGTAGTGTGAAGATCATGTATGAGAGTATTAAGCTGAGACGGGTGCTGAGATTCAACGTTGTGATAACGGCGTAAAGTCCCGACAGGACTGTTATCTGAGGAAACATTGTCAGGGAAAGTATCAAGTACAGGGTAGCCTTTTTCCCTTTGAACCTCAGCTTGCCCATGGCATAAGCCGCGAAAGAGCCCACACAGAGCGCCAGTATTGTTGTCAGTCCGGCCACGATTGTGCTATTCCAGAGCGCCCGGACGAAAGTTCCATCTTTGAAGATGGCCACATAATTCTGAAGTGTAGGCGAGAACCTTCCCTGACTATCTACCGGAAGGAAGGTTGCAGGTGTCATCTGTAGTTGTGCCTCGGATTTCAATGAAGAGTTGACTGCCCAGTAGAAGGGAAAGAGCATATAGAAAAATATAAAAATCACAAGTATCCAGAAACCAATTTTTCCCAGTAACCAGAGGGTTCTCTTATTTCCAGTCATTCTTTATCAACTCCCATCAACCGCATATATATGACCGCGAAGATGGCTATGAAAATGAAGATGATCACCCCAATAGCCGAGGCCAGTCCCATATTCCTGTTTCCGATGAGCTGATAGTAATTGTAGGTGGCCATCGAATACATCCTGTTTCCCATTAAGACCTGAAAAACATCGAAAACTCTCAAAGCGTCGAGCGTTCTGAATATCAGCGCAACGGCTAGAGTCGGTTTGAGAAGTGGTAGTGTGATAGAAAAGAACTGTCTGAACTTATTGGCACCGTCGACTCTTCCGGCTTCATAGAGTTCCCTGGGTATCAACTGGAGTCCGGCCAGAAGTAAAAGAGCCATAAAGGGTGTCGTCTTCCAGACATCAACAGCTATCAACGTTGGCATTTGAAGTGCAGGCGAGCTTAGGAAAGAGAGGCTTCCGTCTCCCAGTCCAAGCCTGTTCAGGACCATGTTGAATAGTCCAGCTCTTGTTGGCTGTAACATCCACTCCCATATTCTCGCCGAGACTACGGTGATAACGGCCCATGGAACCAGCATGGTCGCCCTCATGATCCCTCTGCCTTTGAAGTTGCTGTTCACAACAAGTGCCACACCAAGACCAAGAATTGTTTCTAGAAATACGGAAATTACTGTGAATACCAGCGTGTTCCAGATTGCTTTCATGAATTCCGGATCTCTTGCACCTACTACGTAGCGTTTGCCGAAAAAGGAGAACTGGAACCATTCCCTGTATCTGACGGGTGTTCTTGGAAGTATCCTGACGGCCCTTTCGTAAACTATTTTGCCCGAAGTATCGACCTGGGGTTGCCCTGTTTCTGGATCGATCACCGGGGGCAACTCTTGAATCGTTAAACCTAAAAGGCTTTTGTAGTTTTCTATACCTATGAAGTCAGGCGCTTTATCAGTTCCGGAGGCGAAAACCCTGTTTGTGAAACTCGTGTAAAAGACCTCGAATAATGGGTAAAAGGCTACGGCTGCCAAAATTATCAATGCCGGTATTAGAAGTTTGTAGGCGGTTCTCTGTTCTTTCTGCGCAAGAGTAAGCTTACTTTCTTTCCTGGCCATAAATCCTCCTCAAATTCGCTTACCGGTTCAGGCCGTCTTTCTGCGCACCACAAATGGTAGAAACTTGACCGGTTGAATATAGCCAACCGGTTCTTCGATTCTGTTTATGATGAGCTCGGCCGCTTTTCTTCCCATCTCCTCCATCGGTTGCTGTATAGTTGTAAGTCCGGCTCTCTCAGTCCAACTCTGGTTATCGTAACCGACCAGGAAGAAGTCCTTCCCTGGAATCTTCTTGACTGCCGAAGCCGTTTGGAGAACTTCGAGCGCGAAGTTGTCGGCAAGTGCAAATATGCCTGGTTTTTCGTAATTGAGAAGAATATCGGCTATCTTTTCGTGAGCCGTATCGAAGAAGAAAGAAGTATATACAGCATGGTCCTTTCCAAATCTGTAGCCGGAAGTTTCGAGCGTTTTCGAAAAACCAAGTAACCTCTTTTCGAAGTTCTCCGTTGCCAGTATGTTGTTGCTCTCCTCAAAGGTAACGGTAAAGAACTCCTTTGCACCGTTGTCTAGTAGTAATTGGGCGGCGTATTTTCCTCCGAGAAAATTGTCCAGATAGACGCAGTCGTAATCCTCCGACTGCGATTCGAGAAGCACGATATTTTTTCCAAAATCGATCTTGCGCTTCAGAAGAAACTCCATGTTCATTGTACAGAAAACCGCCCCATCTGAATCTCTGAGAAGAGTGGTGTCGTTGTGCAGTCTTTCTAATCTCCGGCCGGAGAAGAGAGGGTATATCACCATTTCATAATTCATTGAGTCGAGTGCATCATCGAATGCTTTCATCACACGCCAATGAAACTCGGTTCTCACTTCAGGCATGAAAAAGAGCACCCTCCTGGTTCGCCCGCCTGCCAGTCGTCGGGCAACTGAGCTGGGTCGATAACCAAGCTTGGTGATAGCCTTTGTCACTTTTTCTTTCGTCGAAGGCTTAACAGAACCGCCATTCAAGACTCTGGAAACGGTACCGATTCCAACACCTGAAAGTCTCGCAACATCTCTAATAGTTGGTTTTCTCAAAAATATCTCTCCGTATTGTACAGTAATATTGGAAACGATTCCATTATAACAATTGAATTACATCAAATCTAAATCCTTATAACTAGCATTATAGTCAATTATTGGCAATTAAAAGCAACGTAGATATAATAAAGATATTTTTCTTTTGATTCGACGGAATATCTTGCGATTGTCTAGCATAGCTATCTTTTTTGAAAACTAAGATGGAAACGCCCAAATAAAATATACAATAAGAGGTGGGATGATAGAGATCCCGAGAAGTGAGGTATTTTTTGGAAAAACGAGTTTCCAACAGTAAAATTATCTTCTATCCAACCAGTGCGCCAATACCGATAATTCCGCTTCCTCCGTGTACAAGAATTCCGGCCGACAGTTCACCCGCAAAAAGCACCTTCGACAGACCGCTTATCTGTTCTTTTACCCAGGAAACCAGGGTCATAGTTTCGTCGTCGTCGCCGGAATGGTATAACGCGATGCAAAATATCTTTTTGCCATTGACCGCCGATTTTAGTTTTTCAACCATTTTCTCAACGGCTTTTCTCATTCCTCTGGTCCTCCCTACCTGGGAAAAAACTCCACTTCGATCGATGGTGACAACGGGCTTAACGTTGAGTATTTGTCCCAGAGCCGCTTCTAGTTTCCCGATTCTTCCGCTTTCTTTTAAGTATTTCAGGGTGGGAAGTACAAAGAAAACGATGTTATCTTTTCCGGCACGCTTTCTTAGATCGGAGGCAATCACTTTCAGAGAATCGCCCCGCTCTTTCATCATAAAGGCCCGATAGACAAGCATTGCAGCCCCGCCAGAAAGTGAGAGTGAATCGATACACTCGATGTGAACGTTAGGGTTCTCGCTCATGAATTGTGCGGCCATAGTGACAAATAGATTGTGTGTACCACTCAAAGAACCCGAGAGATTTATAACAAGGAGTTCGTTGTAGCCACGTTCAACCATCGATCGGTACGATTCCAATACATCTGTAGGATTTGGCAGAGAAGTTTGAGCAAAATTCTTTTCCAAATGTTGCAGTATTGTCTTCTTTTCGATTTCCTGACCCTCACGATAAGATTTACCATCCAAAATTACCATGACCGGTACCACAAAAACATCGTCCCGTCTGGCCAACTCTTCTGGAAGATCCACTACTGAGTCACAGATAAAACCTATCAAGACGGATCAACCCCTCCTGGATTCGACAAATTGGTGAACCAAAGAATCACTACTTTAGAAACACATGATTCAATAAAATCCTTGCTTAAAAAGATTATACCCCGTCTCCTGGCCGATAGATGAACGATTTTCACAGTTTTAGATTTGAAGTATGAAGGGATCTATAAGCAGGAACTTCAATTTTGGATTCTAGATGGTACAGATAGTAAAATATACTGTTGATAAGAAAATATGATGCTTAAGACTTTTGAAGTATAATATTCGGTCTTTTTGTGCCCTACCTTTATTTATTAGACGGGTTTCGAATATTGACCGGATTTGACCTGATCTATGTTTAGAGAATAATTAAGGGTGAATTCAATGTGGAGAAGATTACTTGGTGAACTATCCAGAAGACCTGTCGCAATTTTTCTGTTGATGGGGACACTGATATTCCTGGGACTTTTTTCGTGGCAGAAACTGCCGGTTGATCTTCTACCTAATCTTAACGTTCCATATGCTCTGATCGTGACTCCATACATAGGAGCAACCCCGGAGGAGGTTGAAAGAGATATAACCGATCCTTTAGAGAGCGCCGTTTCCTTTACCAGTGGCGTGAAGAGTATCTCGTCGCAATCACGTGATGGGTACTCGATACTTACGGTCGAGTTCGAAGGAGATACCGATATGGCATTCGCGATATCGAGATTGAGAGATTCCATAGATACGTTTTCATTCGAACTGGCAAGCGATGTAGATCCTATAATAGTCGAATTCAACCCTTCGCTATTACCGGTGTATATACTGGGAATATCTTCCAGAGAGGCAAATAATCTCATAGCTCAGACCAACAAACTCATGGGAGCACTTTCGAGGATAGACGGAGTTGCCAACGTGATGCTTGCCGGTATCCCCGAACAGCAGGTCGTCGTTACTCTAGATAGGGAGAGAATGGAGGAGCTGGAAATACCTCTGGAAATAGTAAAAACCGTTCTAGAAGAAGGTGTACGCTATCCCATGGGTTTTCTGGAAAAAGATGGCCTAGTATATACCTTATCGGTCCGATGCGAATTCACATCGCTTGAAGAACTTTCGAACACTGTTGTGGGGTTCAGAGGCATGGGAAGTTCGATATCGGCACTGACACTGGAGACGGGCAAAACTTTCCAGTTGAGTGGAATCCCTATTCCAGTTAGGCTGAACCAGATAGCAACTGTGGAGTTATTAGATCAAGAGATCAGGGGTGCGATCTCAGTTAACGGTCTAAATGCAGCAGTAATTACAGTTCAGAAGCAATCTGGAGCCAACACTGTGAATGTCGCCGCCGAAATTTCGAAGTTACTGAACGAGTGGGAGAAGTCGGAGATACAATCGGAAGTGATCACGATCAGTGATACGAGCCAATTCACTAACATGGCTATCAAGGGACTCTTCAAGAATCTGCTTATTGGAGCGTTCGTGGCCACCCTGGTGATCTTTGCCTTCTTGAGGAACTTTGTTGCGACTCTAGCCATAGCGGTTTCGATGCCCCTCTCTCTCTTGACTGCAATACTGATTCTCTATTTTTCCGGCTTTGGGCTCGACTTAATGACCTTGGGAGGCCTCACCATGGCCGTAGGAATGATAGTTGATAACAGTATAGTCGTGCTCGAGGCCATATACAGATACCTCGAAGCCAGAAAGAAACCTTACGAGGCGGCAGGTCAAGGCTCCGAAGTTGTTGGCGCTATCTTCGCCTCGACACTGACAACTGTGGCCGTCTTCGTGCCTTTCGCTTTCATAAGTGGTCTGGCCGCCCAGATCTTCAGATACTTTGCGTTTGCGCTGGCCTTTTCTCTGGGTGCTTCGCTTTTCATAGCTATAATCATGATCCCTGCTTTCACTGGATTTATACGGGTAAGGCGGCCCAGGGAAAGTAACTATGTAAGATACAAAGCTTTTTTGAAAAAGCTACTCGAGCGGAGATTACTAACCATACTGGTATTTGTCGTGATATTTGCCCTCAGTCTCTTCGCCTTTTTTTTAAAGAGCACCGAGTTTATACCAAGCTTTGACAACGGAATCGTTACCATTGATCTCACTTTACCAAAAAACACCGATTACCGTACTACAGTAAAGGCAGCAAAAGAGATAGAAGACGCCATAATGGAGAATTCAGAGGAAATCGCACTTAAGACAGTCTATACAATGGCCGGTGTTACCGGGGATATAATTACTCTTCTCACAGGTTATTCGGAGAACATGGCCACAATCCAGGTTTATCTAAATGATCTTGGTGAGAGGAGAATTTCCACAGACGATGCTTTGAGAAGTCTCGCCAAAATTACTGATGGAATTGTCGAAAAATATGGCGGAGAGATCAGTATCGGCACGAGCGGGTTGGAATTGGAAGCTGTTTTCGGCAGGGATATAGAAATAGCAGTTTTCGACGGCGATCTCGATAGTATGAGGGCCAAAGTCGAGAGCCTTGCTGCTGAACTGGCGGGTGTAGTAGGAATCGAGAACATACAGACTAGTTTCGACAACAGACAGGATGTGATCGAGTTAACGATAGATAGAAGTAAGGCTACATTGGCCGGTCTTTACCACTTACAGGTTCTGGGAGCCATTCAACCCTATACAGTGGGTATAGACCTCGGAATGATCAGTCTGAATGGTAAGAGCTTGCCAGTTAAACTTCAACAGGCAAAGGGAGAGGGATACGAGTGGATCAAATCCCTCCCTATCGATTCTTTGCTTGGAAATAAAACCTATATCGGTATAGTTTCCAACATGGAGATAAGGGAAAGCCCCTCTACAATAGAACATCTAGACAACCAGAGGGTTGGCTATGTGAAAGCCGATGTACTGGGTAGACCACTCGGACAGGTAGTAGAAGAGGTGAGAGAAATCATAGAGGGTCGGGATGGCCTGACCAATTGTCAGCTGAAAGGTCAAGGAGACCTAATCCAACAGATAATAGAGCAATTCGGTTTTGCCTTGTTGGCGGGAATAATCTTCATGTATCTTATAATCGGTGCCCAGTTCGAGTCGCTGGTTTATCCGCTTGTCATCTTCTGTACCCTTCCGATGGCCCTTGTCGGTGTGGTCGTTGTATCTTATCTTTTCAATCTCACCATAAATATAAGCAGCCTAGTTGGAGTACTCACGCTAGCAGGCGTAATAGTTAACAATGGAATAGTAATGATAACTCAGATAAATCAGTTGAGGGAGAGCGGAATGGAAAAGAGAGAAGCTATCTTAGAAGGTGCAGGCAGACGTGCCAGGCCAATACTTATGACATCGCTGACAACTGTTGTCGCATTACTCCCTACGGCCTTAATAAAGGCAGAAGGCTCGGAATTGGAGAGTCCCCTCGCTCTTGTAATTGCCGGAGGGTTGCTTGTGGGAACTATCTTTACTCTTTTACTGACTCCAGTTCTTTACGATTTGATAGATAATCTCTCTGTGAGATTCAAAAAGAAAAACTCTATACAATGAGGTGTTTGTAGTGAATCGAGAATCGAGTATCTTGGTTTGGTGTGACCAGGTAGCATTGGATATTTTGAGAGAGGGGATTCCAGGAATCGAAATAATTGATTGTCGCGGATTTGAACAATACTCAGTTGAGTCCATTCTAAAAGGTGAAGAAATTGAGAAAGAACTATCTTTCGGAAGAGAAAGCGCGGACGGAAACGAAGTGTATTGCTTTGTCATCTTTGATGGTCTTGAAAACGAGCTCATAGGTCGTACTGTGAGTTTCATCAAAAAAGCTGTCTGGAGACGATGGATCTTTGCCACCACTACGGAGAACAATCTATCATGGAAGTTGAGGGATCTTCAGAAGGAATTGATAGAGGAACATAATTACTTCGAAACGAGAGGCGATAAAAGTGATTGAAAGTGTTTTTAGAAAACTTGATGAACTCTCAAAGGTCGATGTAGTAAATCTCCTCAACGTTATTTTCGAAGATTATGCGCTGCGAATGCAGTGGAACCTTGAGAGCTTCGATCGCGATGTCCACGAGAACAGTATCTCCATGTCCGATTCTTTCGTCATGGAAATGAAGGGCGAACCAGTCGGGATAGTTCTGCTCAGTTTTAGAGACAAGCGGGCCAGAATCGATCTCATGGGCGTTATACCCTCGTTCAGAAGAAGCGGCATCGGTTTTCAGATGGTAGATGAGTCGGTGAAGATCTGTAAATGGAAAGGCAGCGATAGTGTGGTGCTGGAGGTTCTCAAAAAGGATTCGAGAGCCATGGGCTTTTACAGGAAGTTCGGTTTTCGTGAGAGGAGGGACCTGATAACTTTCTTTCTCAGAAAATGCGGCAAAAACGGTTATACTCTTAAGAAAACCACGCCCGATGTAGTAATGGAAAAGGCTCTCTGTACTATGGGCAAATACGGAAGACAGCCTGAATGGCAGCGTGAGCCATCGAATTTTTCTCGCTTGGATTTATACAACTTCGACAGAATAGTTGATGAGAGCGAAAGAGAAATCGGATACTGTGTCTGGGGTCAGAAAGAGGATGTTATGTATGTAGTTGACTGCGGTCCGTCGGAACGTGCCGATTTCCATGAAGTGCTTCAGGCTATCTGTGGCATAGCAAAAGGTAACGAACATCTTCTATTGTTCCCAACAGTTCCTGAAGAAGACGCGCTTTTCAAAGCCGCCAAAGAATTCGAACCGGAAATACTACTTGTTCAGACTGAGATGATTTATAAGCTTCATTAAAAACGGGGCTCAAAAGCCCCGTATCGCTCTAAAATAGCCGAGCAGATATTCGAGTAATCTGAACCCCTCCTGGGGAAATTTGTCAATTAGGATGTCTAAGAACTCTTCATCACTGAGAACCGCGAACCTTGAATTATCGCTGGCAACTACCGTGGTGTCCCAACTTCCTCCGGTGAATGCGTGGATCTCTCCAACAGAATTGGGAGCGTCAATTGTGAAGAGTAGCGATGTCCTGCTTCGGTTTGTTTTTAGGAATTTTAGGCTACCTTCCAGAAGGAAGACCACGTTATTAGACTTGTTGCCTTCTTCAAATATGACTGTATCGCCTCTCGCCCTGGAGGATCTGTCCAATAGGAGATCGGCAAAATGATTGAAGAAATCCTTACTATAACCCGGCCCTTTAGTTATAAGTCTGTAGGCGGTCTCGAAAAGTTCTAGATAACACACCATTTTTCGTGCAAGATTAGATAATTCGCTGCTGGATCCGCCCATAATCTGAACGATGGCCTTGAGGGAGATTTCGACTTTCCGATTGCAGATACAGCTCACCGCATAAAAGATCATCGCCGGCAAGGTTAGCGGTGAATTCTCGTAATGAGAAAGGTAGAATTTGAGAACCTCTTCGGCCTCCGCAAATTCACCCCTCTCTATGAGCTTTACTCCTTTACGATAAAGCGACTTTTCGCCGAAGAGAAGCGGAGGAAACTCGTCGAGCCATCTTTGTTTAGCCTCTATGAGCCCCTTCATGAAATCTTCGAAATCCATATCACTACAACTTTCACACGAAAATATTTCTTGGCGAACACTGTCGAAGACTCTTTTCAATCTTTCAGGTTTGGCTACCAGATATTCACCCAGTTCTTCCTTGTTTCCGACTAATACTGATGAATAACCTATTGTGAAGAGGTCTCCACTGTGGCTACAACCTGATATAGTTATAGGATCGGCTAGTTCACCGGCCATGTATATCCTGTCGTTTACTCCTTCACTTCTAAGCAAAAGGCCGCCAGAAGAGACTATATAAAATTGATCAGGCTCTCGGCCGCTTTCGACGAGTCTGAGATCTCCCTCGAAAATCCTCTCTCTAATTTCCCTTCAGCACCTTTCCTCAGTCTTCCCAGAGCTTCAGCTCTTTCAGACCTTTTTTCACTATCTCGCTAGTGTCTCTTGCTATGACCAGTTCTTCGTTGGTAGGTACCACCAGTACCTTGACCTTAGATTGAGGCGTGGAGATAATGATTTCACATCCTTTGCAGTTATTCTTCTCTCTGTCGAGTTCTATACCTAAGTAGTTGAGATATTTATTCACCACATTTTCTCTAAGGAAGGGGCTGTTTTCTCCGACTCCGGCGGTGAAGGCTATAGCATCGACGCCGTTCATCGCAGCGGCGTATGCACCTATGTATTTTGCCAATCTGTACTCATAGATATTGTGTGCACGCATACAAAGGGGATCTTTTTTTGCCGCTCTCTCTTCGATATCCCTCATATCTACGAACAGATGATCAGTAAGACCGAACATACCGCTCTCTTTGTTTAGAAGATTGTTAACCTCTCCGGCCGTAAAGCCCTCCTGTTCTTGCAAAAAAGGAACGATGGCCGGATCGACATCGCCCGAGCGCGTCCCCATAACAAGACCCTCAAGAGGTGTAAAACCCATAGATGTATCAACCGATCTTCCATACTTAACGGCTGCGACCGATGCGCCATTGCCTATGTGAGCTGTGATTATCTTCAATTCTTTTATTGGTTTTCCGAGTATATTCGCCACCCGGTTGGCAACATACCTGTGGCTGGTCCCATGGAAGCCGTATCTGCGAATTTTGTATTTTCTATAAAGCGAGTAGGGAATAGCGTACAAGTAAGCTGTTTCCGTCATCGACTGGTGGAAGGCCGTATCGAAGACACCTACATGCGGAACCGAAGGCAGAATCTTCTTGGCGGCTATTATTCCTTCGATGTTAGCCGGATTGTGGAGAGGAGCCAGAAAGTTATTGGCCTCTACCTCTCGTATAACTTCATCGTCGAGAAGAACCGAAGAAGCAAACCTTTCTCCTCCATGAACGACTCTGTGGCCTACGGCCTCGATTTCGTTGATATTTTTAACAACGCCTGTCTTTTCATCCTGAAGAGCATCGATAATCAACGCCAACCCTTCGGTATGATCGGCGATATCTTTAGTGAATTCAAACTTCTCTTCGCCTCTTTTGTGTGTGAGCTTCGAGCCGGAAATTCCTATTCTCTCCAGTAAACCCTTTGCAAGAACACTCTCACTGTCGGCATCAAGCAACTGGTACTTGATAGAAGAAGAACCGCAGTTGATAACAAGAATCTTCATCCAGACACCTCCATCTATGCTTTGTTTGAACAACCAAGAAGTCTAAGTCTTTCTCTGATTATGTTCTTAACTAGCTCCTTTGGTGTCTTGAAGTATTTTCTCGGATCGAACTCTCCAGGATTGTTGGCCAGGTACTCCCTCAAGGAGGCTATGAAGGCCATTCTGAGATCGGTATCTGTATTGACTTTGTTTATACCGTACTTGACCGACTCAGTAAGGATGTCCGAAGGCACGCCTTTGGCTCCCCTGAAATCGGCTCCGTACTTTTCAGCGAGCTTCTTGACCTCTTCAGGAACACTAGAGGCACCATGAAGAACCAGCGGAAGCCCGGTGAGTTCTTTGACTTTTTTAAGTCTATTGAAATCCAGTTTCGCTTCTCCCTTAAACTTGAAGGCTCCATGGCTAGTACCTATCGCAGGGGCGAGGAAATCCACTCCAGTTTCCTCAACGAACTGTTTTGCCTCGTTCGGGTCAACTAGAGCCGCTTCGTGCGATTGGACCATCACATTGTCCTCTATTCCCACTAGTCTTCCGAGTTCAGCTTCTACGGATACTCCTACACTGTGAGCTATCTCGACCATTTTTTTCGTTTCTTCTATATTTTTCTCGAACGGATATTCAGAAGCATCTATCATTATCGAAGAGTAACCAGCCTTGATGGCTGCCATAAGTATTTTGAAGCTCTTACCGTGGTCTACGTGTAGAGAAACCGGGATATCTGTATTGTCTGCGAAGGCCCTCACCATTGAAACGAAAAGGCTTGCTCCACGCTGTACATCGCCATCGCCTGCGTACTTAATTGCCCCTTCGGACGTCTCTATTATTACCGGGGAGTTCTCTTCTACTCCAGCCTCTATGATGGCCTGAAGGAATTCAAGATTGTTGATGTTCAACGCCGGTACGGCGTAGCAACCTTTGTTCGCCTTGTCAAGAATATCCTTTGTGTTAACGTATGGCATTAACTCTCCCTCCAATCCTTTTGTTTAAGTGCTTTTCGAAACGATTATACCACCACATCAACCGACCATTCAGAGGTTTTTAGCTTCTGTTCCAGCGCCCGTTTTCTTCGTAAACAAGCCCTTCAAGCTGTAGTTGAGTTAGCTCAACCATCAGCTCGTTACTCGACTTGCCGCTTGCCAGAAGGATCTCTCCGAAAGTCATCGGACCGTTCCCCAGACATTCGTAAACGGGCGAGTCGATCTTTCGCTTTTCGCTTTCTCTTCGTCCTTCTCTCGTGAGCCAGGGAAACTCCTCGAGTATATCTTCGTATTCAGTGATCAACTTCGCTCCGTTCTTGAGAAGCCAGTTGGTACCCTTCGAATTCTCTCTGTAGATATCTCCCGGCAACGCGAAGACATCTCTCCCGTTTTCCAGGGCTAGGCGGGCAGTTATCAGCGAGCCACTCCTCAGTCCGGCCTGGACTACGAAAACGGCCTTTGAAAGACCGGCGATAATTCTGTTCCGTCTGGGGAAATTCTGTTTAAGCGGGGGAGTTCCTGGCAGGAACTCCGATACGATACAGCCACAGGCGCGCACCTTATCTATCAAAGTTCTATTAGATGCTGGATAGACAATATCTATCCCGGTACCCTGTACTCCTATCGTAACACCGCCAGCTTCCAGGGCACCTTCGTGTGCCTGGGCATCTATTCCAACGGCCAGACCGCTTACGATGGCTACTCCAGAATCAGAGAGCGATCTGGAAAAGTCTCTGGCGACTCTCAAACCATAGCCATCGGCTTTTCTTGAGCCCACAACCGCCAATGTTGATTCGTTTTTAAGCATTTCTTTGTCTCCATGGTAGAAGATAACCGGTGGTGGGTCATACAGATTTCTCAGGCTTTCTGGGTACGCTTCGTCTTTATAGATAAGAAAAGCCTTATGAGAAGAAAGAACCTTCACAATCTCCGCAAAGGTTCTCCTTATACGTTTCAAAGCCAACGGGTTTAGCGGTGCCTCCGAAATCATTAGCGAAGTCGATGAATAACCCTCCTCGCACAAAATTCGCATCTGCTCTACTGAAAGATCTCCCGAAAGGGCGATGGCCGCGTACTCTATCCTGTCCATTTTCGATCAGAGTATAAATGCGCTGAGGTCTTCATCAGCCGCTATACTGCCGATTTTGGAATCTACATAATTCCTGTCGATGACTATATCGACCGCAATCTCGGGTGCCTGGAAGGAAACCTCTTCGAGGACCTTCTCGACGACAGTGTATAGCCTTCTCGCACCTATGTTTTCTATCCTCTCGTTAAGGTTGTGCGAAACTCTAGCCAGCTCTTTCAAACCGTCCTCGCTGAAAGTGATCTTCACACCTTCGGTACCGAGCAGTGCTGCGTACTGTCTGGTTATAGCGTTCTTGGGTTCGGTGAGTATCCTCAAAAAATCCTCCTCGGTCAGAGGGCTCAATTCTACCCTTATGGGAAACCTTCCCTGAAACTCGGGTATTAGATCCGAGGGTTTAGCCATGTGGAAGGCACCGGCAGCAATGAAGAGAATGTAATCCGTCCTGACCTGACCGTATTTGGTCGTAACGGTCGTTCCTTCGATTATCGGAAGAAGATCTCTCTGTACACCCTCTCTGGACACATCTGGACCATGGCTGCCGCTTCTGAAAGAGATCTTATCTATCTCATCTATGAAGACTATACCGCGATTTTGAACTCTCTCAATCGCTTCGGACACAACTTTATCCATGTCCAGCAGTTTTTCAGATTCAACCGGGAGCAAGGCTCTTCTAGCGTCGCCTATCCTCATTTTCTTCCTCTTCACTTTCTTTGGAACCATGCCCCCCAGGACGCCTGACATATCTATACCCATATCCTCCATTCCGGGTATCATTATCATTGGCTGGCTGTGGTCCTCCAATTCGATCTCAATATCTAAGTCTTCCAGATCGCCGGAACGAAGACGCTCTCTGTACTCCTCTCTCCTGTTTCTTATTCTTTCGACCTCTTCCTGACTGGGTCTGCTCTGCTGCGTACCTTGGAAAAGCTCGAAGATGTTCTTTGGGCCGTTGGCTTTAGACTGACCTCCAGGCACCAGTGATTCCAGTATTCTCTCTTCTACCTGGAAGGAGGCTTTCCCTTCGACTTCCTGTATCTTCTCCTGCTTCACCATATTTATACCGACATCGACCAGTTCGCGTATTATCGATTCAACGTTTTTACCTACGTATCCAACCTCGGTGAATCTAGTGGCTTCGACCTTAACGAAGGGTGATCCCGTTAGCTCTGCCAGTCTTCTTGCTATTTCAGTCTTTCCAACACCGGTAGGCCCCATCATCAGTATGTTTTTGGGTATGACGTCTTTCTTCATCTCCTCGGGCAATCGCTGACGACGTATTCTGTTGCGCATGGCCACTGCCACAGCCCTCTTGGCCACTTGCTGTCCTACTATGTATTTATCCAGTTCTTCAACTATCCTTCTCGGTGTAAGGAGATCGAGTTCCTCTCTTGTCACTTACCATCACCTCCGAGAGTTTCTACTGTGAAATTAGAGTTGGTGTATATGCATATCTCACTTGCGATAGTCATTGCCTGAACGGCTATCATCTCTGCATCGAGGTTAGTGTTTCGCATAAGAGCGCGGGCGGCGGAGAGTGCGTAAGAGCCGCCCGAACCTATCGCCAGAATCTCTTCGTCGGGCTCGATAACTTCGCCGTTACCCGAAACCAGAAGAATCGTTTCGTTATCTGCAACAAGGAGAAGCGCCTGCAGGTTTCTAAGGATCTTGTTGGTCCGCCATTCTTTGGCTAGATTTACTGCCGCTCTCCTCAGGCTTGAGTTGCTCTCCTTGAACTTCTCTTCAAATTTCTCGAAGAGTGTCATAGCATCGGCGACAGAACCGGCAAAGCCTGCGAGAACTCTTCCATCTCCCAACTTACGAACCTTACGGGCTGTACCTTTCATGATGGTTTCACCCAGAGTGATCTGTCCATCACCTGCCATTACAGTTTTACCGTTCTTTCTAAGTACCAGTATAGTCGTTCCATGCATTTCAATCATCTCTATCACCTCCGGTTCCTACGGCCAGCCGCCTCAACGATCGCACCTATAGTCTTATCGAAAGAGAGGCCCATGGCCCTGGCCGACATCGGAAGATCGCTCAGATCGGTGAGCCCGGGTATAGTGTTCACCTCTAAAAAGTAGAACCTGTCCCCTTTCACGATTCCATCTATCCGGGCCATATCCCTACAGCCCAGAGAACGGTATATATTCAAGGCATCGCTTTTTATCTGTGATTCGATTGTGATATCCAGAGGAGCAGGAACTATAAAATCGGTCATCCCCGCCGTGTATTTGGCTTCATAGTCGTAGAATCTCTTCTTCGGCCTTATCTCAAGTATTGGAAGAACCACAGGTCCTGTCTCAAAGTCGATTATCGAGACCGTCACTTCCCGGCCTGCTATATACTCTTCAATGAGAATCGCGTCGTACTCCTCAATCAAGCGGGAAGCTTCCCCCATGAGTGCTTGCAAGTCGTCACAAATCATCACACCAATGCTTGAACCTTCGCGCGTTGGCTTAAGAACACAGGGAAAGATTTCCCAGCCTGCGATATCCTCTAGAGTGGTTATCTTTTTCCACTCGGGAAGATACACTATTCCCTGCATCAATCTATAGGTCATCTCCTTGTCGAAACAGATGGCACTTGCTTCGGAGTCTGAACCGGTGTAAGTAAATCCGGCCAGTTCCAGCAGACCCTGTACCGTTCCGTCCTCTCCGAACTTTCCGTGGAGTGCCAGAAAGAAAAGATCAGCGTCAATATTCAGCAGTTTTTCGATGTTCGATCTTTTAAGGTCTAAAGGAACGACTTCGCTGCCTCTCTTTTCGAGAGAAGCGATTACGTTATAACCGCTCTTTATCGAAATCTCTCGTTCGTGAGAAAGACCCCCGTAAACCACAGCTATCCTTTCTCTCTCCATGTTCGACTACTCCTCTATAGGGTACTCCTTTTTACACTTTTCACAGTAATAAACCTTCTTTCCGCCACGTTTAACTTTTATGAAGAGCGTAGAGTCGCATGCTACACACTTCATGTTGGTCGGCTCGCTCCAGTAAAGTTCTCCGCACGAAGAGCACTTGAAGTAATTCTTTCCTTTTTTGCTACGCAGTTTCCCGATCGTCCCTCCACATTTAGGACATGGAGCCGGAATCTCCATATTCCTGGTGTATTTGCATTTGGGATAAGCCGAGCAGGCGATGAATTCGCCAAACCTACCCTTCCTAAGCAGGAGCGGAGAACCGCACTGGGGACATTTCTCATCTATCTCCCTTTCTTTTTTTTGCTCTTGCAGAATATCTTTCAGGATAACCTTACCATCTATGACACCTGAAAAGATCGTCATATCGATCGACTCATTCTTGTCGCATTCCGGACATTTCAGATAACCGCCGTATCTTCCGAACACCACTTTGAAATGGCTACCGCATTCACATTCTCTATCTGTTGGGAACTCGATCTTAAACTCTCCATTCTTTATCTTTCTGTCTATCTGGTCTAGATCGGTCTTGAATTCGTCATAGAAGCTCTCTATTACTTCTTTCCACTTTTTCGACCCGCCTTCAACCTCGTCCAGTTCATTTTCCATATTCGCAGTGAAATTTGTATCGACCACATCGGGAAAGTGATCGGTGAGAAATTCATTGACTATGGCTCCCAGAAGCGTCGGCCGTAACTCCTTTGACTGACGGAGTACATACTTTCTGTCGAGTAGAGTCGAAATGATCGTGGCGTAAGTTGAAGGCCTGCCGATCCCTCTTTTCTCCAGTTCCTTGACCAGTGAAGCCTCGGTGAATCTTGAGGGAGGCTTGGTAGTTTCCTTTTCCCAGATGAAGTCATCAGGCTTGATCTCCTGTCCTTGACCGTACTCATGATTGAGTTCATCCTTGCTGGATCTGGTTAAAACCCTTTCAAAACCGTCGAAGACTCTTTTTTCGCCAACGAGGGTAAATGCGAAACGATCACTTTTATCAATTACGGTCACTTCAGTCACTTCATACTCAGCGCCGGCCATCTGCGAAGCCAGAAATCTATTCCATATCAAGGCATAAAGTTTGAGAAAATCTCCCGAAATCAGTTTCTTTGCAGCCTCCATGTCGATCTCAGGATAAGTCGGTCTAATCGCTTCGTGGGCATCTTGTATCTTTTTTCCGCCCTTAGATGCTTTTATAGGCCCGATGTATCTTTCACCAAAATTGTTCTTGATTATCTCGACGGCCTTCTCTCTCGCCTGTGAAGAAATCCTGGTCGAGTCGGTTCTCATGTAAGTTATGAAGGCTATCTGCCCCTTCTCCGTTTCAATCCCTTCGTACAGCTGCTGGGCAACCTTCATCGTCCGGCTGGCGCTCCAGCCGAGTTCGCTTATGGCACTCTGCTGAAGGGTAGAAGTTATAAATGGCATGGGGGAAGCCCTCTTTGAAAGTCTTTTCTTAACTTCTTTTACGAAGAATAGAGAGGCTTTAAGTCCTTTCAAGACTGTGTCCAGTTCCTCTTGCGTAGTGATCGACCTGTTTCCGAATTTTTTACCTTGAAGTTCGGTTAGTGTGAACCTATCATTGCCCACAAGCATGAAGATCTTAAAGAAATCGTGGGGCACGAAGACCATGATCTTCTTCTCAAGTTCTACCATGAACTTCAAAGCTACCGATTGCACTCTTCCCGCGCTCAATCCTTTGGTCATCGTTCTCCACAGAAGAGGGCTGAGTTTGTACCCGACTATTCTATCGAGAATGCGGCGGGCAACCTGTGCTTCGACTTTGGACATGTCTATCGTCCTGGGCTTTTCAACTGCCTCTTTTATGGCAGATTCTGTTATTTCGTTGAAGACGATCCTGTTTGTATCCTTGCTTGACAGTCCCAGAAGCTGTGCAATGTGCCAGGCTATCGCCTCACCTTCGCGGTCCAGGTCCGACGCGAGAAGAACTTTCTTGCCCTTCGCCTTCATAGTGAGTTCTGCGACGATCTTTTCCTTCCCCTTGAGAATTTCGTAAGTCGGCTCGAAGGTCTCTGTGTCTATACCGAGAGTGGATTCAGGAAGATCTCTTATGTGACCCTTCGAAGCCGTAACTTCGTAGCCTTTCCCCAGATACCTCTCGATGGTTTTCGCTTTTGCCGGGGATTCTACGATAACTAATTTGTCTGGCAAGATATCACTCCATTTCAGAATTTCAATCGCTGGATTTCCTATTTCTCATGAAGACCCTTCTATTTAGGAAGCGGTCGTAATTACTCCAAGAAGCCGAAGCTCCGTTGAATTCGCGATCCTCTATCTCCCTGAACTGCGCAACTTTTGAATCGAGATCGTCGGCCATGTGAAGTACTATCGCTTCTGTGGTCTTGGGAACAACTGGTGAACCCCACTCCATTTCCCCGTGGTGCGAAAGCAACAAATGCTTGATCTCGGTTTGAAGATACCTTGGGAAGCCCGTTAACTTGGAAATAACCTTATTGATTATCTCGATACCCATGGCGATATGTCCTACCAGTTCACCCTCGTTGGTTCTATCTATTCCCGTCTGCGTAATCGCGTATTCATAAACCTTGCCTATGTCGTGCAACAACGCACCCGCGATGAGGAGTTCACCGTTCAGTGAATCGCTGTACTTGCGCGCGAAAAACTGGCAGAGCTCAACGACAGACATAGTATGTTCAAGAAGCCCCCCTTTATATGCGTGGTGAACCTTTGCCGCCGCAGGAGAAACTATGAACTTCTCTACGAACTTCCTGTCATTTTGGAAAATCTCGAGCAGCAGTGTCTTTATGTTCTCGTTGACGATTCCATTTATTGTTCCAAGTAGCTCGTCGTACATTTTAGAAATATCTTTGGATGTTATAGCCAAAAACCTCTCGGGGTCGTACTGTCCAGCTTCGAGTATCTGTATACCGTCGGGATCGATGTTGAGTTGGATTCTGTCTTCATAAAGTACCAACTTGCCCGACACCCTTACTGCCGTACCCTGATCGAGTCTAGCGTCGTTCGCTTCAGCGTTGAACCAGTCTATAGCCCTTATAGCACCGGTTTTGTCGGATAGAGTGAGAAGCAGGAATTTTTTCCCGTCGCGGGCTTCCTGAATTCTCTTGGAGTACACTTTGAAAACTGACAAGAGAGTACTGCCCGGTCTCAGATCCGAGACGAAAGGGTAGCCGTCCTTGTTGGCTTTGTCGTGTTCGGGGTTTATCTGATTGAGTATGTCGTTTCCGATAATATCGCGGAGTTTCATATATTTTCTCCTTTCATGTAGAGTCTGGGCACTCTGGACGAAATAGCACAGGTTACCTCATAATTAATGGTACCATTCCACTCAGCCATTTCCTCTGCCGATATACTCTCATTTCCCTGACTTCCAATTAATACAACCTCGTCTCCCACTTTTGGCGAGTGGTCCAGATGCGTGACATCTACCACAAACTGGTCCATGCAAACTCTACCAAGTACAGGACATCTCCTTCCAGAGATAATTACAAACCCTCTGTTGGAAAGATGCCTGTTGTAGCCGTCGGCGTAGCCGACAGGAATGGTGGCGACCGTCATTTCACGATCTGCGACAAAAGTCTGGCCGTAGCCAACACCGTAGCCTGGATAGATCTTCTTCACAAAAGAAATACATGTCTTCCACTGAAGCACTGGCCTAAGGTTTTCGTCGCGCTGTGAAGAAGGCTGGAGACCGTAACTGGCGATACCGGCTCTGACGTAATCGAAATAGCTGTTGTCGATGTACATGATACCGGCACTGTTGGAAATATGTTTTAAAAGAGTCTTTTTCGTTATCCTCTCGGCTTGATTGAGAAACGACAGAAAAGCCTTCAGCTGTTCGGCAACGAAGCCACTTCCCTTCTCGTCGGCTGTGGCGAAATGCGTATAGGCTCCTTCGACATTCAGTCCTATGTCAATGGACGCTTTCAACAGATTCAACGACTCTCTCCACTCAAGACCGAGCCTTCTCATCCCGGTATCGACGACGATGTGAAAGGCTGAATTCATGGCAGTTCCAGATTTCATGGATGCTTCGATAGCTTTCAGTTGCTCGTGAGATACGATAGTAAGTGTAAGATTATTCTCAAAAGCCGCTTCAAAAGAGCTGGGTTCAACGTAATTTAACACAAGTATAGGAATCTTTATTCCAGCCTCCCTAAGCCTGAGACCTTCCTCAAGAAAGGCAACGGCTAGATATTCAACTCCTTCCTCCTGGGCGACTCTAGCCAGTTGTACAGCACCATGGCCGTAACCATCGGCCTTTACCACCGCCATGACCTTTGCCGGACAAGCTTTCGAGGTCAGATATCGTAAGTTGTATCTATAAGCTTCCAAATCTATTGCGGCGAAGGTTTTCCTGCTATTCATAACGCCTTCCCATATTCTAAAAGAAAAGCGCGCATAGCGCGCTCTGCATTAGACTGCTCTCTGTATCTTTCCTGCCTTAAGACACTTGCTGCAAATCTTCACTCTTTTTACTTCACCATTAACCATAGCCCTTACATTGTGTACATTGGGCTTCCACCATCTCTTGCCCTTCTTGTTCGAGTGGGAAACCATGTTTCCTGTAGTGGGGCTTTTCCCACAGATCTCGCAAACCTTGGACATGTATTGTCCTCCTCTCCAATTACATTACACTTCATTATATTAAAGATGTATCAGCTTTTCAACTCATCGTTGTGAGGTATATAATTCCATGATGAGGAAATTGATAGTACCATTTACGACTACACTGTATCTGATAGTAATAATATACTTTTATCTCGCGCCTGCAAGATCGAGCCTCATGGTTAGCAACGATAAATTAATGCACTTTTCGGGTTTCTTCGCCGGGGGCCTATGGTTATCGTTGATCCATTTTCTCAGAACACACAGAATGAATCTTCTGGTAGCTTCCTTCTTTCTTGTAACCGGTCCAATTGTTCTTGAAATGCTCCAGAAGTTCTCTCCAGGTCGATCGGTGGATCTGCTGGACATTTTGGCCAATTATCTAGGTTGGCTTGTACCGGTGGCTCTTTATGTTTTTATGAAACTGATACGTTCGCAGGTTTTCAAGTCTTACAAGGACCATGGAACAGACGATGGGGAGAGTTCAAAGTAGCTAAAAGCAGTTTGTTTTTTTCTCCCAGTAGAGTATCACGGATGTTATACTTTCCTCAGTTGAGCCGAAACCTTGTGGGGGTGTATTCTTTTTTGAGAAATATAATTTTCAATCCTCTTGGTTTAGTCCTGGTAATTCTTCTCTTGCTGCCGGATTTGATTCTCGGTAACTCGGGTGTAGTTTCTTCCCTTTTAGGAGAGCTGGAGTACGTTGCGCCAGATGCCACTCCGAGCGGCCGAGAAGTTCTAATTGTCGGTTCTAATAACGGTTCCTCGTTATTGATACTCGATGGAGACTCTCTCTATACCATTACACTGCTGGGTGTCGATTTCCCGAAGTTGAACCCTTATGACGGGATAAACCTCTCCATAATCAGAATTATGCGCAATATCGTTGGTCTTAAGGCTATTGTCGAAAGTAGTAAGAAATTCAACCTCGACGGGCCGGCTTACCTGTGGATTAAGGATGGAGAGAAAACCGTGCTTCTTCAGTCGCTGATCCTGTCCAACGGTCTAGGAAACTTCAATGGACAGGGTTATATTAATTTTTACGAAGCCCAGCAGCATGCCAAAGACAAGGGATTGGGAATCTGGGAAGAGAACAGAGAAACCCTCATCAGAACAACAGCATCCAGTGTGCCGGATAAGCAAACTATAACCACATCGGAACATATGTCAAGCTGGGTGGAGTTGATCGACGTGCGCATCTTCGACAACGGTTTATTCGGGCTAATAACACTGGTAACAAGAGAAGCTGGCAGTCTGGCTGGAACGGTAGTATCGATAGTCTCAAACACAGATATTATGAAAGATGAAGATTCCTTTACAATAAGCGACCAGAGAGAACTCAAAGTGGGCGAGAACTATGTAGTGCTGGTGACAATAGACAGAGCACAGATCCCTTCCTTCAACTACAACACAATATGGGTTACCTATCTCGACCCGAACGGCGGTTTCCTGAGTTTGAAAAACCTCAACGGAGCCAGACTTCTATACGAATATGAATACAGCAGAAAGATAAATGGCTATGTTGTAACCCCACTTAATTGAGGGAGGCATTATAATGAGAAGAGTGTTGTTCATTTTGGCGATTCTTCTTGGTACTACAATAATGGCTTTTACAGGAGAAAGCATGGGAAAAACGGCAGCCGATTACGGTGCAGAAACAGTGCTCATAATACATTACCACAGATACAGCGGCAACTACGATGGATGGAATCTATGGGTCTGGCCAAATATGCCTACCAGCATGGACGGCAAATCCTATATTTTCGACAGGAGCGACGAATTTGGAGTCGTCTCGACTGTCAAGTTTTCCAATAAACATACCAGGCTCGGCTACATAGTCAGATTGAATGACTGGCAGGCCAAAGATGTAAATGCAGATAGATTTGTGGATATTCCCGAATCAGGAGTGGCCGAAATCTGGTTAATAGAAGGTGAGTATGACCATGTAACCGATCCAGCTTCCATAGACCTCAGGCCAAGAATAAAGGCAGCTTTCCTCGACAGCCTGAACGAGATATACGTTTCTCTGTCGGCTCCAGTCGATACTAAGGTGGCCGAAGCGAAGGTGCTGATCAAAAACGAACAACGGCCGGTAAAATCAATCGAGAAGGCAGATCCAACAGATATCTCATTTACAAATTACGTGAAGGTAACATTGGCCGGGACCATAGAACCGGAAGAAATCAGCGATCCAATAGAATTGGTGATTGAAGGCTTTCTACCAGATGAAGTGATTGTGAGAAGTGCGCTGGACGATCCTTCTTTCTACTACGAAGGACAGCTCGGAGCTATATATGAAAGAGATTTCACGACTTTCAGAGTCTGGTCACCGGTCTCATCTTCGGCCACCTTGTTGTTGTATGATGATTATGACTCTCAAAAATGCAAACAGATATCTATGGCAAAAACTTCGCAGGGCGTCTGGGAAGCTACAGTTGAAGGTGATCTTCACCTCAAGTCATACAGATACTCGCTCTTTTCTTACGGTAAGTTTCGTGAAACTGTGGATATATATTCGAAAGCCGTAACGCGTAACAGCTTGAGGTCAGTTGTGATCGATCCGGCAAGAACGGTTTTCGATGAATGGGAGATGGATGTCAGACCGTCGATGGAAAAGTTTGAGGATGCCATAATCTATGAGATTCATATAAGCGATATAACGGCCGATACAAAGACAAACGTAGTCAATCGGGGCAAATATCTCGGTCTTACAGAAAGGGATAGAACCGGTCCCGAAGGGGTGAAGGCAGGCCTGGATCATTTGATCGAGCTAGGTGTAACTCATGTTCATATCCTCCCCTTTAACGATATTCATTACATTGACGAGGGCATCGATGGACAGTACGGCTGGGGGTATGACCCATATCTATACATGGTTCCTGAAGGTCACTACAGTACGGACCCCTCCAATCCACTCAGCAGGATAATAGAGGCCAAAATGATGATAAAGGCTCTTCATGACAGTGGTATTCGCGTTATCCTCGATACTGTTTATAACCATACCGCTTCAACCGGTGAAGGTTCGCCTTTCGATCAGACCGTTCCTTATTATTATTACAGGACCGACAGGACGGGGGCTTATACTAATGGTAGCGGTGTTGGAAATGAAATAGCTACAGAGAGGCCTATGATGAGGAAGCACATTATAGACTCTCTCAAGATGTGGGTAAACGATTACCACATCGACGGTTTCAGATTCGACTTGCTGGGCCTTTTCGATAGGGAAACCGTGCTAGCCATAGATAGAGAGCTTCATGAACTTGAGCCCACTCTACTGCTTTATGGTGAACCCTGGGGTGGCTGGGGAGCCAACGTGACCTTTTCCAAGGGCGATCAAAAGGGAACACAGGTCGCCGTCTTCAATGACAACCTGAGAGATGCGATCCGCGGAAGCGTTTTCGATCCAAAGGTAAAGGGTTTTTCGCTCGGAAGCAGAGCCAAGGAGCGTAGAATCATGCGTGGTATAAGCGGCAGCATAGAGTATAGCTACGATATACGTGACTTCACCGATGATCCGGCAGAAACAATTAACTATGTTTCTGCACACGATAATCAGACTCTATGGGATAAAAATAGTGCAGCGATGCCTGATGCATCACAAGAACTGCTACTTAACGCACAGAAACTCTCGAATGCGATTGTTTTGCTCTCGCAGGGTATTCCCTTCCTCCACGGCGGAGTTGATTTTGCCAGGACCAAGAACGGCAACGACAACAGCTATAACGCAGGTGTTGAACTCAACAAGATGGACTATTCAAGGAAGGCGCAATTTATAGACCTCTTCAACTACTACAAAGGAATGATTGAACTTCGGAAGTCTCATCCGGCCTTTAGAATGGCCACTGCTCAGGAGATAAAAGAGAACCTTGTCTTTCTAGACACGCCGAGGAATATCGTTGCTTTTATTCTTAACGGTGAAGCGACTGGCGATACATGGAAGGAGATACTGGTCATATTCAATGGAAACATTGAAGATGCAAAGATAACACTTCCCAATGGTTCTTGGAACCTGGCTATGGATGAAGCGAGAGTATCGAAAGAGTCACTGGGAGAAATAAAGGGTGAAGTCATTCTTAGGGCCGCTTCGGCTTATGTGCTTTACAAATGATATCTGGAGGTAGAGATGTACAGGTGTAAGATCATAAGGATCCTCGAATCAGGTTTTTTTGACGAAACATCCAAATCGATAGAAATCTGTGAAAGGATGCTCAAAGAACACGGTTACCATTTTGCCGGTTATTTCGATGTCCAACCAGTAATGAGCGATCTAAAAGAATGTATTTATGCCGCTTCCAGGTCAAACGACATGGTAATTATACTCGGAGGGACCGGCCTTTATAAAGAGGATATTGGTCCCGAGGCCGTTCTCTCTCTGGTAGATAAGAGGGCGACCGGCATTGAGACGGCTATGATGCGACACGCGATAGTGGCCGATTCTTCGCTCTGCCTCTATAGAGTTGCGGCTGGAACTATCAGGGAATCTTTGATACTCTGTATTCCCGGTTACCACGAATCGGTCTCCAACTACCTAGATCCGGTCATAGACGTTTTAAAGCCGCTATTTGATGGCTGGAAAGAAAGGGCCGAAGCTTCAGGAGAGGAGAACGCCTGAACTTGATTTAATGGGTTACAACATCTGAATCCGGTCTGAGTCTTCAATACAACTATGAAAGGAGAAGCGCCATTTGCTTCCCGGAGACTTTCCGGAAGTGTTGTGCGTGTAATCATAATATGTTTTCAATCATTAGCGGGAAGTACATCGCCGTTGAAGGTGTAATCGGTGTTGGAAAGACGACTCTTGTCAGAAACCTCTCTTTGAAATACTCGATACCGACTGTCCTGGAGGTAGTAGAGGAGAATCCTTTCTTGCCTAGCTTCTACGAAGACATGGACAGATGGGCCTTCCAGACACAGCTCTTTTTTCTTGTCAGTAGATTTGATCAACAATCCGCAGTGAAAAAGACGGCTGCCCAGGGGCAGGGAGTAGTTTCGGACTATACTTTTTATAAGGATCACCTCTTCGCTTCGCTTACTTTAAAAGGCGATCAGCTAGAGTTGTACGAAAAGATCTTCAAAGTTTTACAGGATCAGGTACCGACTCCGGATCTGGTGGTCTATCTCTATGCAGATGTCAACGTTCTAATGAACCGTATAGCTCTAAGGGACAGACCCTTCGAGAGGAGTATGGACCGGAACTATATCTCTATGCTCAGCGAGGCCTATGAGAAACACATGTGTTCTGAAAGAAACTTTCCGGTGTTGAGGATAGATACCTCCTCTATGGATTTCGTGAGGAATCAGAAAGACTTATATGAAATTTTCGAAAGAATCGAGGCGAGCTTATGATACTGGGAATTTGCGGAAACATCGGTGCTGGAAAGTCTTCGCTAACGGCTCTTCTAGAAGAGAGACTCGGTTTCAGGGGAGTGTACGAAGCGGTGGATGAAAACCCTTTTCTGAAAGACTTCTATTCCGATATGGGTCGCTGGGCCTTCCATTCCCAGCTATTCTTTCTTATAAAACGTTTCGACTTTCTCAAGAGGGTTAATACAGAAGGAGCTGTTGTCCTTCAGGATAGAACCATATACGAAGATGTGGAGATATTTGCAAGAAACCTTCACTTGATGGGCTATATAGACAATCGAGACTGGAAACTGTACCTGGATACTTTCAAGACGCTCTCAGAACACCTCAGCACTCCTACAGGACTAGTTTACATCAAGTGCTCAACTTCTGTGCTTATGAAGAGGATCAAGAAACGCGGCAGAGGCTTCGAAAGTGATATAAAAGAAGAGTACATAGAAAGGCTTAACAGACTGTACGACGAATGGATTGAAGGTGCCGAATTCTGCAGAAAACTGATTATAGACGGCGATAAATACGACTTCATGGAGAGCGATCAGGACAGGGAAGATGTTCTTCATCTAATTTCCAGATTCAACGCCGAGCTGGTGGCCGGCGTCCAGTCGAGACTCTTCTCTAGATAGAGAGAGGAGCTCGCTGCAATTTAATTGGTTGTAAACTTAAATTTCGTATGATCGGGAGGTTCACATGGAGTTTCTATCTGTTCCTTTGCCAGAGAAGATAGTGTCGTATGAGAGTGAAGGCGCTTTTGAAAAGGCAACACGCGAGATAGACTTTCAACTCTCCTTAAGCCTTCCTTCAATACTCCGCGAAAGACTGCTCTGGGAAAGAGAGAGGTTGAGACGGATACGCGATAATTACATTTTCACCGTTGATAGAGCTTTCGAGATACTTGATTCGGAACTGTCGGACTTCACTCGCGGGGAGTTCGATGAATTGAAGAAAGGTGGCTATCTCGATTTCATGGTTATCGACGGCGAGGAGTTCTACGAAAAGAGGTTCGATAAAAATCTGCTCTTTGCCAGAAATGAGTATGAAAAACGCTTGAAAGAGAAAGACACCGATCGTGACAAAAAAAAGGAACTACTGCAGACTCAGATAGACCGTCTGATATCCGAGAGAGTCCCGGCCACCTTCAGAATAAGAGCCCGTTCTTGCATCAATGCCAGGGTTCCGGCAGGAGACAAGGGCGAATACCTAAAATGTTGGCTGCCAGTTGCACGGCCTGGCGATCAGGTCGCAAATGTAAAGATACTCGGGACCAGCCAGAAAAAGTACTTTCTAGCACCTTCCGATGCCCCGCAGAGAACTATATACATGGAAGCGCCTGTGGGGGAAGTCAATTTCTCGGTTGAGTTCGAGTACGAAATCTCGGAAATCTCGACCTCTATCGACCCCTTTTCGATCCGACCGGTTGATAGTGCACGTTTCCATAACTATCTCTGTGAGCAAGCCCCACACATACTTTTCACACCCTTTCTCAAGAATCTGGCAAGCGAGATCGCAGGCAACGAGAGGAACCCTTACTACATCGCAAAAAGCTTTTACGACTGGATATGTGACAACATCAGATACTCCTTTATGAGCGAATACGCTCTCTATGGCAACTTGTCGGAATTCGCCGCCAGCAACATGAGAGGCGACTGTGGGCTGAAAGCCCTCCTCTTTATGACGCTGTGCAGGATCAAGGGGATACCTTCCAGGTGGCAATCGGGCTGGTATGCAACCCCGGTCGGAGCCAGTCCACATGACTGGGCTTTCTTCTGGATCGAGCCTTATGGGTGGGTTCCAGTGGATGGCTCTTTCGGAGGCGCCCGAAAGGATATACCGGCTTACAGGGAGTTCTACTTCGGAAATCTGGACGCTTACAGAATGGTTGCCAACTCGGCCTTTATGGCTCCTCTAACACCGTCAAAGAGATTTTACAGGTTTGATCCATACGATAACCAAACCGGTGAGATAGAAACCAACTTGAGGCCGATCCGGAGCGGTGAAAAAGAGCACGCACTAGAGATACTGGACTTCGAAAGAATATAAACTTCATCGCGGGGATAAGAGGGATATGAAAGCAATAAGAGGAGCTACTTCAGTTGAGAAGAACGAACGCGAAGAGATCGCTGCAAGGACGATCGAATTGATCGAAAAGATTCTCACCAATAACGATATTTGGGAAATACACTCGGTGATCTTCACCGTAACCCGAGACATCACCGCCTTCAACCCGGCCACGGCCTTTAGGGAGAGATTTGATTATAACAATGTTGCACTGTTGTGTATCAATGAGGCGGACTTTCAGGGATCACCGAATGGAATTATAAGGGTTCTCATCCATTGTGAATCGACCTCGAAGAACTTCGTATACCTTCACAGGGCACGTAATCTCAGGCCCGATCTTGTTTTTAATGGTGAGGACAACCCATGAAGATTCTTATAATCGGTGGCGGATCGATCGGTGGGTCGATAGCTCTCAGACTTTGCGAAAAGGGTTACCGGGTCTCTGTCTTCGATACTTGCGAAAGTGTACTTTTAACGCTCTTTTACAGTGGAATTGAAACTGGCCCGCTTGATCTTCTAATATCAGGCAATGAAATAACCGTGATTGCGACTCCCATGAGTGTGGAACTGGAACTGCTCGAAAGTATGGAATTTAATGGCCCTGTAATGGATGTGGCAAGTGTCATGAGGCCCTTCCATGAAGTGGCTTCAAGAAGGAAAATGCGCTTCATAAACGGCCATCCGATGGCTGGCAATGAACGTTCTGGATCGGCTGGCTGGGATAGAAGAATGTTCGAAGGTCGCCTATTTTTCCTCTCTCCGTGCGAAACGGCCAGAAATGCAGACGTCAGCGCCGCCTTGAAGATAGTGAACGATCTAGGAGCCAAACCTGAGTTCATAGAACCGGCCGAACACGATGAGATACTTTCACGTATAAGCCAGGGAATTTTCTATCTGTCACGAGCCGCAATGAAACTGGGGAAGAATCATGAGAAATATGCCGGTCCGGGTTTTACTTCTACAACAAGGCTTGGCAGGCAAAACATAGAAATGGCACTGGATATGGCCCGATTCAATGGAGATAATATCGCCGAAGCCCTCGAAAGAACCGAAGAGTACCTTCACAAAGTCAAAGAGGCAATAAGATCTAAAGATACGGTGAGGCTCGCCGAACTTATGGACCTTGAAGAGATATAGAAAAATACGCATATTACAAACGGCACTACGGATAGTACCATGAAGCAGCCCAATTTGAGATTGTGATTGATTTATGTTTAAACATTCTGTAGTTCTCTAAAGAACTAGGAGATGCTTTTATCACCCTTTGCTTTTCCTTCTCGCAGATATACGAACCAGTAGATCGTAGCGACGAACAGCGCGCCACCTACGATGTTGCCGAGAGTCACAGGAATAAGGTTTTTTGTGAAGAGAGTTCCCCAATTCAAATTTGCGATCTGATCGCTCTTGACGCCCAGCGAGATGGCTGCCTGAACGAACCCTTCATTGGCTTTGGCGAGAATCCCTGCGGGGATATAATACATGTTTGCCACGCTGTGCTCAAAACCAGATGCTATGAACAACCAGATTGGAAAGAAAATGGCCAAAATCTTTCCGGCGATATCTCTGGCTGTGGAAGCCATCCACACAGCAATACAAACCAGCCAGTTACATAATATACCCATGTAGAAGGCATTTTCAAAGTTAAGCCCTGTCTTATAGACGGCAGTCTTGATAGTGAATCCACCCAGTAAATTCCCAGAAAAACCCAGCTGACCGGAATGCAGTATAAAATATACGACTAGAAGAGACCCTACAAAGTTTCCCGTATATACGAAAAACCAGTTCTTCAACATAGCCAGCCATCTTGACTTATTCTTCAAACACGAAATAACGATCAGACTGTTTCCCGTGAACAATTCGGCACCGGCAATAATCACCATCATCAAACCCGTGGTGAATATCACTCCAGCGAGGGCCTTTGCCAATCCGACAGAGCCTATTGTATGAATTGCAACATTGGATCCCTCCGCAGCAAAGGCAATAAATGCACCGCCCAAAATACCAAGTACAAATTCCTTTAAGGCCGTATAACTGGTTTTTTTGCACCCAGTTTCAATGAAACTCGCAGCGTTTTCTGAAGGACTCAGAAAAGACTTTTCCATATACACTCCCCCTGCGATTTATACGATAGGAATTTTCCAGCAAAACAGGTGACTTTGCAGATCGAAATACATTTAGCAAACCTGACCAAATGTTACCACATTCTACGAAGAAAGGATAGTCACAAATAGCTCAATTTGAATCTCCAAGGAGAAGAGTCAGGTCGTTCAAAAGAATAAATCCTTTATGAGTGAGGAAGATTATCCTTTGCCATATAATCTATTTACCTTTCGCGGTTGCATATTTCTTGTTTCCCATATCTACACTAAGTCAAGAAAGCCCAATCTCTTAGACTTCTTTCAATTGCGGATCATTTTCTTCTTTAATCAGTGTGCCTATGCGGTTGCCTTCCGCGTCAAGGATTGCATATCTGCCATCGGGAAGTACCTTGAATTGAGCTGCCCTTCTTTCAATTTCGGTTAATTTTCCGGATTGTTTTTTTCTGTTTGTGTAAGATTCTTCCATTTCCTCACCACCTTTGGCATTCCAGTCCAGCTTTTTCTGGATTGTCCATTCGTCGACGAAGTACCTTTTCCCTAGCTTAATGGCCTTCAAAGTTCCGTCGTTTATCCATTTCCGAATAGTCCAGGACGTGCAATCCAAGATTTCTGCCACTTCCTTTGTGTCGTAGTATTTGTTACCCTTGATTTCTATCATTATTTCCCCCTCCTCTTTAACATATTACCATGTGTTCTAATATATATCAATCTTATCTAATCCAAACATATTTATGATATTCTTCTTATTATCAGGCGAACAAGTTGAGTTCTCAGAGTGGTGATGCCTAAAAACCTGTTTCGTCCTAAGGACAATCGCGATATATAATACAGCTAGCAATCTCCAGATGCAGTTGAGGTGATCCGGTGAGGCAGATCAGGTCTATAATGGGAGTTTTGAGCGTCTATATGCACAGCTTTGTGGATACAATGTCCGATAGGAGCTTAATGAACAGATCGTTGTTTTCCAGCAATCTAAATGTTTACAGAGCGCTGAAATGGTTCAACATCGTCTTTTCATTTCTCCTATTCATACCGGTTTTTGCATCACTGGCAAGTTTCAACCTTCCGCATCTGCTAGGCTATTTGATCATGGCCTTTTTAGGTTATGCGACGTGGATCTTTCAAGGAATAACCGGCGTCCCAATCTTCGAAGAGATAAGGTTTCTGGTACTGTTACACCTAAATCTCCACAGTGTGTTCGGTATGTGGCTGGAATTCTACAACAGATTTGTTATATACGACGATATACTACACATTCACGGTGGTTTCCTGGGTGCAGTTGCTATCTTTCCCTTCGTTCTGGGATCATCTTTAGCCTGGTCGAATTTGCCCAAACGTGCCGTCAAGTGGAAGGTTTGGTTCTCAGCTCTTTCGATCGTGAATATGTTCGGCGTTTTCTGGGAGATCTTCGAATTCGTTTCGGACAAGATATTCGGAAGCTATCCGGGCTACAGGATGGCCCAAGAAAACAGTCTAAACGATACCATGCTTGATTTGATCTACAACAACGTTGGCGCATCGATAGGTATTCTGGTCTTCTGGTGGTATTTAAGGAAATCTAGAGACTTGAACGCCTTCATGGAGAAGATGGGTCGCAAGCTTGGAGAGTTCCTGGTTACAGGTAGAAAGAGAGCGAAGACGGGGAACTGAAAGCGAATTCCTGGTACGATTTGGAGGTGTTCTTTGTGGCATATATGACGGTAAACGGAGTGAATATCTACTACGAATTGGCAGGGAAAAAAGACGCAAAAGAGACAGTTGCATTTTTCAATGGCGTTATGGCATCAACTAACAGCTGGACATCGCAGAGAAAGTTGTTCGAAAAATTCGGCTTCAAGATTCTGCTCCACGACTTCAAAGGACAACTCCTTTCAGAGAAACCGGTCGGACCTTACTCCTTCGCCCAGCATACATTAGAAGCCAAACTTCTGATGAAAGAGCTTGGGATTGAAAGGGTTCACATAATCGGCACCTCTTACGGCGGTGAGGTGGCTTTGAAATTCGCGATTGATTATCCCGAAATGGTTAATTCCATCTCGGTAATAGATTCGGTCAGCGAAATAGATGAAGTTTTAAAACTCTTTGTGAAAGGCTGGAGAGAAGCCGCAGGTCAAAGGGATGCAAAAAAGTTTTTCTGGAGTATGGTACCGACTATCTATCACAGTTCTTTCATAAGTGAAAACAAGAAAATGCTAGAGGAAAGAGCCCGTGTTCTAGAAAAAGTTCCAGAAGATTACTACGAAGGACAAATAGCTCTCTACGATACTTTCGTGAGCGATGTTCACATGACTGATGATCTACGCAAGATAAAAGCTCCAGCTCTGGTCGTTTGCGGGGAGGACGATATTCTCAAACCGCGTAAATTCTCAAAGATAATAGCCGACGCAATAACACGTTCCGAGTTCGCCGTTATTCCCGATTGTGGGCATGTCACAATTTTTGAAAAACCAGAAGTTCTAAACAGTCTTCTGCTTGGCTTTGTGATGAAAAATTCGAATTGATTTCATGGTTCTCGTATTTCAAGCTTCCAAGCCTTCAAGAACCGCCTTAAGTTCAATGAAATCTCTGGCTATCATGAAAGGGCCCTTACCGGGTTCAGCTTCGGGATTGATCCATATGAAGTCGATTCCTGCCTTCTGAGCGCCCGAAAAATCTGACTCCAGACTGTCTCCTATGTACACTGCTTCATCTTTTTGGACACCCGCTTTTTCCAGCGCAACCGCAAAGATCCGGGGATCTGGTTTAGCGTAACCGGCCTCCTCCGAGGATAGTGAAAACTCGAAGAACCTATGCAGACTGACAATGCGGAACTTATTGAGCTGCACACGATAAACGCCGTTTGTTATTATCGCCATGCGCCTACCGGCATTTTTAAACTGGTATAGAAACTCTTCGGCGCCTGGAAGGAAGTAAGCTCTATTGGAGAGTCCCATTAGGTACTCCTCGTTCAGATCATTTGCATCGAAGTTAATATCAATAAGTCTGCAGAACTCTTCGAATCTCTCCACAACAACCCTTTCCTTCGAGACAGTTCCTTTTTCCAGCATTGACCACCACTTCCTGTTTATCTGCCGGTAGCTTTCGACCTGAGAGGAACTCAGAGTTACTCCCCTGGATTTGAAAACCTCAATCAGGGCTTCGCTCTCGCTCCTTTCGAAATCGAGTATCGTGTGGTCGAGATCGAAGAAGTACATACGGTAGCGCGAGTCACTCATATACACTATCCAGCGATTCCCCGATATCTTGAATCAAATCATCGGGATGTTCAAGGCCGGCCGAAATCCTCACCGTCCTTCCTGAGAATCCAAACCTGTGGAGCTCTTCTTCTGGATAATCCCTGTGCGTCATCATTGCCGGTACTTCTACTAGACTCTCAGCGTCCCCCAATGACACGGCCAGTTTTATAAGGCTAAGATGCTTCACGAACTCTTCGGCCATCGAGCGATCGCCTTTCAACTCGAAGCTCACGATTCCTCCGAAACCTTTCATCTGTTGTTTCGCAAGTTCGTGTCCCGGGTGTTCTTCGAGTTCGGGATAAAGGACTTTTTCAACTCCTCTATGATTTTTTAGAAATCTGGCGATCTTCGAAGCGTTCGAACAGTGACGTTCCATCCTAAGACCTAGAGTTTTCATACCCCTAATGAGGAGCCACGCGTTGAAGGGACTCATAACCCCTCCCAACTCACACATATAACTGAACTTGAGCCTCTGAACGTAATCGTAATCCCTCGATGTTGCAACACCTCCTACCACATCGCCATGGCCGGAGATATACTTAGTGACACTGTGGAGAACTACATCTGCGCCAAGTTCAAGCGGTCTTTGAAGAACGGGTGTAGCAAAAGTGTTGTCCACCACCACTTTTATTCCACGCTCGTGAGCCATTCTGGAAATGCCTGCGATATCTATTATCTCTAGGGATGGATTGGTAGGTGTTTCGAGGTACAAAATCCTAGTATCCGGAAGTATCGATTCCTCTACTCGATTCAGATCTGTCATATCTATGAAGTCGGTACGGACACCGTAATTCTCCAAGAGATTATTGAGAAAGCCGAAGGTAGATCCATAGAGGTTCCGGTGTGCCAGAACGTGATCGCCCGATTTCGTGAGTGACATCACCACAGAACTTATGGCAGCCATCCCGGAGGAGAAAGCCACACCATCCACTCCACCCTCTAAAGTGGAGAGTCTCTGTTCGAAGAGATTAACCGTGGGATTACCACCGCGCGTGTAAACGTATGCCCTTCTTTTAAAGGAAAAAGTGTCCTCGGCCTGCTGGAGATCCCTGAAAGTGAACGTAGAGGTCATATAAATGGGTGAGTTCAACGCCTGGTTTTGATCTTCCTGTTCGGCGGCGTGGATAGACAGCGTATCGAAACGATACTTTCTTTCTTCGTGCAAAGGAATCACCTCGCTTATTTTGCCCATTATAGAACATCAACGGAATTATTGCTGGTTGCATGGGTTTCGACGTTGTCTAGTTAATGTTAATATAGTTCTATAAATCTCTTCAGATATATTCGAATTAATAAATAACCTGGAATTATAAGGCGATAAGAAATTCTAAAAATCGTGTTCGGAGCATGAATTAAAAAGCAAGTATCTCAACATGATCTTGAGCATATCAAGAGACAGGCAAAAAAACCATCCCGCGATGTTCTACCGGTTCTTATAAGCTCTTGCTTGATTCTTCTTCACATTTTCTATTGTTGTTTTCTTATTTTACTTTGAAATCTATAGCTTTAAGACTAAGAAGTACCACTGGCTGCTACCTCTACAATAATTCCATACTCTCTAACTCATCCCTCATATTTGACAATCCTTTGTTGCTGACATGCTTATGGCAAGGATCTTGGGATTTACGATCAGACCCTAGCCGATCATCGAAGATCATAAACCTGTTCTTCGAATGATAGGAGCTAGATAATTCATACGATCGACTCGCAATTTTCATTACGAATTAGTTCGCGTAAGTTGTATACTTTCCAAGATACAATGGTGGGGGTGAGTATATGAAGAGAAAGATTGCCTTAGCTATCAGTTTGATTTTCTTAGTCATGGTTTTAATGGTTTCCGGGTGTGTAATGAACATAGATGTGCCGGGTTCGACTCCGGTTGATTGGTTATTGCAGGCTGTGGATGGTCAAGCGAGAGTGATCATAGGGTTCTCCGGTTTGCCCGACAAGGCTCTTATCAAGGCGTTCGGCGGTGAGATTTATGCTGAATTCGGCTTTATAAAGGCTTTATCTGCGAAGATACCCGTTGAGGCGATTGATGGGCTGCTCAGAAATCCTCATGTTTTGTATATTGAACCAAACATAGAACTTTATGCTCTTGAAGAGCAGTATCTGTGGGGAATGGACAGGGTCTTTGGAGACGAGTCCTTCGTGTTCCCAACATGGGACATATCGACTGGGGAAGGGGTGAAGGTAGCTATTCTGGACACGGGAATCGATGAAAGTCATCCAGACCTGGCGGGTAGAGTAGCTGGTGGGGAGGACTTCACCGGGATCGGTTCGTATTCCGATGACAATGGACACGGAACACATGTATCGGGGACTGTTGCAGCGATTTACTCCAACAATATCGGAGCATACGGTGTCGCGCCCTCAGCATCTCTTTATGCAGTCAAGGTTCTAAGTTCTTCCGGAAGCGGGACTCTAGACTGGATTATCGCTGGAATTCAATGGGCAATAGATAACGATATTGACATCATCAACATGAGCCTGGGAACATCAATCAATACGCAATCTCTTGAGGACGCCTGCAATGCTGCGTACGAGGCGGGTATATTGATCGTGGCTGCGGCAGGGAACAGCGGTAACAAACCTGGAAATAGAAATACCGTTGAGTATCCTGGAGGATATGCCTCTGTTATTGCTGTTGCGGCTTCTGATTCAAACGATGCACGAGCTACTTTCTCCAGCACCGGTCCGGATGTGGAACTGATCGCCCCCGGTGTGAGCATTCTGAGCACTGTTCCCGGCGGTGGTTATGCCTATTACAGCGGAACCTCAATGGCCTCGCCTCATGTCGCTGGAGTGGCAGCTCTTGTTCTTTCTGCAAACTCTACACTTACCAATGTTCAGGTAAGATCAATACTTCAGGGAACCGCTGAAAATCTCGGTTTGAAAATGGAGCATCAGGGATACGGACTGGTCAGAGCCGATCTAGCAGTTCAAGCGGCCTCTGGGAGTACTCCACCCGATCCGGATCCAGATCCCGAACCCGGTAAAATAACAGTCTCGAGTATAAGCTATTCATTGAGCAGAAATGCAAAGCATATTTATATTTCAGTCCAACTGGAGCCGGTTGTTGCTTCGGCTAGTGTGGCGATAGCAGTGTATCTTAACGGAGGCAGCTCGCCATACTACACTGGAACAATCACATCAGACACGGCGGGTATTGCCAAATTCACTGTTGTCAATGCTCCGTCGGGTACCTATTCGACCGTGGTCACAGACGTCACGGCAGCGGGGTACACCTGGGATGGTGATTTCCCGGAGAATAGTTTCAACAAATAAGAAAAATCCACTTCTTTTCACTTGATTTGAGATGAGTTATTCATAGCAGTTCTGAATAATGCTTTTGAACTCTTTAATACTCGATCAGTTTCCAATGCTTAATACTATATACATGGATCTTAGGAGTCTGAAGCTAAAGAGTTATGTTGATTGGAAATCTAGTGCTTTCTTATAAATACTGGAAAAGATACTGGGTTTTGAAGACTTACCTGCAGTTTAGCGACAAGTTTTCTTGTTATCTGCACCCTCTAGTTGGTTGAAGTAAGCAGAAAAACATCGGGATATGCAAAAATCATTCGAACATCAATTGTAGGTGGTATTATTTAGTTGGTCGATAAAACAAACGCAAGTTCATTCTTGTGAAATCACCAATTTAGAACTGAACAGTTTTTTAGTTTCTGTATTCGTAGAAAGCAACTCAAAGTCTGAAGACTCTGGTTTGATGATTGTATCCATTTACAAATCTTGCCTCTAGCAGGTGGTGCGATCTAGTTGAGAAAAGCATTTGTAATAGAGCTATTTGGACATGAGATGTGTTTGCTCTCAGTAGTTCAAGCTCTTATCAATTGTGAAGAGCTTGAAGTCAATGTGATATCTTCAGATTCCGTAAAAGCGAACGTGATGAAGAGCTCCTTTTATCTTGAAGACGTTGAATGGCATGACATAAAAACGGAAGAGCCAATAAGCAATAGACCATTGAAGAATGCAAGCAATTTCAAAAGAGTTCTTACTGATGTATTAAAAGCAGTGTCTGGTCTTTCAGAACGAAATGATCTTGTGTTAATCAATACAGTGGAATGTGACTTATGTCATCTACTTCTTAGGAACCTTGTGGAACCGTTAAACGCAATAGGTCTCAAAGTCTTCATCGGGATACACAATTCATATTTGTTTATGTCTGGCTTTCCAGCTGAAGTTGAATACAGTTTGAAGAAGTTCTACAGACTGCCGCTACAGAAACGCTTTCGGAAGAAACACATTCCTTCGTTCTTGTCGTCGGCTATGTCTGCAATGGCTTTAAATTATAGAAAAGCAAAGTTGAGAATGATAGCAGTATCGGTGGCAGGGTATTATGTTTTTGGCGAGCAAGTGATAACACCGAAGGACTCGAAAGCAAGACTCGTATTCTCTGCAAAGCCTGTTAATCTCGATATTGTAAAATTACGCCGTAAAAGGATTAATGAAATTGTATATAGTGACGATAAGCTGGTATTTACAGTCACAGGAAAAGTTGATCTCTATAGAAGAGATTATATTTCTGTTCTAAAGTCTTTTGAACACATTGATGCCAGCAAATTCCAGTTAGTCTTTCTCGGGGAATTAGCCGATCCGATAGTACGGGATCTTGTAAATAATTCTTTTATAAGAAGTTCGATTACCACTTTTGATAGGCGCGTTTCAGAAGACGAATTTGAATATTGGATAAGCAAGATAGACTTCATCATCGCCCCAGTTTCAGAAATACCTCCCTACGGGAAATTCAAGATATCTGGCAATCCAGGAGACGCCCTTTCCTCAGGAATCCCATTGATTATTCCGCAATGCTACTTTGAAGGTAATACACCTCTAGGAACGTTATCATACACTGATTCTGATTCCCTAAAAGAGAAGATCGAAGAATTGATTGAAGATCGGAATTATGCTGTCTCTATTTCAAATCAAGCGCTAAATAGAACACACAGCACTGCTGATGGGTTCGAAACGAGTGATTACATTTGCCGTATCTTGGGTAACACATAATTTTGTTTATTGTCGCTTCCAATTTGTTCAGATATCTTTGCTTCATAATTGCTGCATCAGGCAAGCATTGTATATACTAATCAATCTATCGATGTGTTTTTCGAAAGAGTGTTTTTCTAGAACTGTTCTTTGCGCATTCCTGCCTACAATTGAGTAATAGGATATATCACTACTAAACTCAACCAATATATCCCGAATTGCTTCTGCACTTCCCTCTTCAACAAAGAAACCGTTATAACCGTCTTCGATAACTTCAACTATTCCTCCCACACGTGTGGCGATTACCACCTTCCCGCAAGCCATACCTTCAAGAAGGCTCATTGACGTACCTTCACGGATGCTGTCGAATGTAATAGATGGGATTAGCACAACGTCAGCTGCCTTGAAAAAAGAGCAAATCTCCATATGCGAAATGGTATCAAGAATTAAAACGTTTTCTTGACCATGTGTGATTGATTCAATCTGCTTTCTCTGTGGTCCTCCTCCAGCGAAAATGAAGAGTATATCTGTATTATTCCTTAACAACCAAGAAGCTTTAGCGGCATAAACAACGCCTTTTTCAGGGGAGAATCTTGCTGGAATCAAGACAATTCTTTTGCTTTCGGGAAATCCAAGCTTTCTTCTTATCGATAGCTTTTCATCATCAGAGACCGGAGAAAATTCATCAGTATCGACTGCATTGTGAAGCACGGTGATTTTTTGCGGAGGGATTCCAAACCTTTCGATAAGGTACTCCTTTCTCTGTTGATCCACGCATATTATATGTCGCGACTTATAGCACGCCGTTTCTTCTATTTCCTGCATTTGCATTAGAGCTTTTTTCCGGGAAGAATCTTTTCCACTAAAGTTCTTTGCAATGATTTCGAAGGCAAAGTATCCATGTATGGTGAGTATCATATTGTCGTCAGTATGAACTCCTAAAGCAGATATTACATCTTGGCAATGTACAATGTCTTCGTTTACAAGATCAAGTTCATTGAAGAAGTCTATTAAATTCGCCAAGACGATTCTTCTTCTCTCAAATACATCCCAGAATTTCAATGATCGATGTCTTAAAGCAAGATTGGCTTTTCTAAAAACAGACATGTTATAGTAATTAGCACCAGGATAATGAGCTGTCACTTCTATTCCTCTCCGGGAAAGGAATTTCTCTATCAGCAACTGATAGATATGTTTTCCGCCTCTCTTGATGATTTCGGAGTTGTCTGAAGACACCAGAGCAACTTTCATTTTGAACATTCCCTATATATTTCTGATTCTCTACAGACTGTCTCGTTCCATGAGAAGTATGGTTTAGTCATCTCGGGAATATTGGCAATCACATTCTCAGAAAGAATAGCAAATAATGCTTCTGCAAAGTCTCTCACGATATTGTTTGATTCAGCAACGAATTTTCCACCATTTCCAATAGCTTCTGGAATTCCCCCATTATCAGTACCAACAACTCTTACACCACAGGCACGTGCTTCAAGAATAACAGCTGGAAAACCTTCATTGCGACTTGGAACTGCGAGAACATCTAGTGCATTCAGTGCAACGGGTATAAGCTTGTGGTTGAGTCTTCCAGCAAAACGAGTTGTAACAGGCATTCTCTCCCTCAGCATCTTCATAAGGGGTCCATCTCCAACAATAAGGAAGAATACGTCCGATCTGAGTTTCATTAGCTCCCGCGCGATTGCCGGAAGTCTGTCGGCCCCTTTCACTTCTATTAGGTTCCCCACGAAACCAACAATCTTTCTATCAATAGGTAAACCCATAATTTTTCTAGCTGTCTCTTTGTCCATTGGTTTGAATAAATCAGTGTCCACACCGTTTGGAATCACAACGCCATTATACTTGTCATAGCCTAGCTTTTCACATGCATCTTTCATCAAAGCCTTGCTCACAAAGATTACCTTTGCTGCCTTTTCAAGAACCTCTCTGACAGCAGTCTTATTGTTGTTTGAAATGGAATGAATCTCGCCACCATGAGCAGTAACTAAGTAAGGTAAATCATGCTTCTTGGACAGTAGCATAGCGGCATATCCTTCAGGAAAGACTCTGTGGGCATGAAAAAGACCGAATTCTTTCATATTCTTTCGTTTCTCAATAGTTTGAGCCATTCTTTCGGCATATTTGACCCACGAATCTGTTTTCTGTCTTAACAACCCTATACGATCCTTCAATCTAAGGGAGATGCTTATGACCGGAAACTGCTTATCTTCAACCTGGACGATGTCTATTGGCGCTGATGGAGTGATGCCTTTGAGTCTCTTCAATAATCTGATCAATAGGTTATCGAATGTGGAAACCGGAGCAAAATCAAACTCTACACCAAAACGAATCAGTACTCTTAATCTTTCGATTACGAACACACCGCTCGACGAATTCTTAGGCTTGGGAAACATCTCTGAAAAAATAAGTACCCTTCTCCCTATGCCCTTCATAAACACCACCGTATTCTTAGTTATCCAATAAGACGATCAGCTTTCTTATATGGTAAAACGTTTCGCTAATCTTCCTGTGGACAATCCTGGAACAAGAAATATACTCTTCCACTCATCCAGTGTATAAAGATAATTCTGCTCAAGGAAAACTTTCAGAGCTAATTCCTGAGGCCAATATGACTCTCTTCTGAACTCAAGAATTCCGTCGTTGAGAAGAAAATATGAACCGGGTATATCATTGACTTTCATCTGAATCGGAGTTTTTACCCCGATAAAGGGCGAGATCTCTATTATCCAGTATCTCCCGTTAGCGTCTCTCATCATATCGACGCCTAGCATGGCTTTTCCAATCGATCTATATGTTTCTATAGCCACTTCTAAAGCTTCTACTGGAAGATCTTCCTTTATGACTATTCCGCTACCAGAAGCTCTGAAATCTTTGCCTTTCGACTTTCTGAAATAACCGGTGATTATATTCCCAGCAATATTCACCCTTGTATCCAGCCTATCTCCATCAATGAATTTCTGAAAATAGACATAGTTTTTCTGGCGAAAATATGCGTTGCTGGTTTTCTTTCCATAAAATGAGAAAACTCGTTTGGAAAAACCGGAGAGTCTTTTCGAATCTCTTAAGAGAGACACTTCTCTTGAGCTTGCACCATGAAAACGCTTTGAAACTAGCGGATAGCTCAGGTTGTCTTTCATCGATTCGATTTCTCGGTAGTCGTTCGAAATGAATGTATCGGCCACAGGAAGGCCGTTAAGCTTCAACATGTATGTTGAAGTAACTTTGTCATCGCACAACAGAAGGGTTTCATAGTCAGGGAAGCATTTCTTTCCCAGTTTTTTCTCAAGAATATAGATCTTTCTCTTTATCTCATCCAACTCAGCCGGGCCGCTATTCGGAGACCAGATTAATAGATCGTATTCTCTGGCTCTTTCAAGCCAGTCTGAGTGGTGGTATTCATATATCTCAAATGGGAAATTGTTCTTATTTAGAAATCTCCGGTATTTAGTCCAGTGAGGATTTTCGTTTATATCACGCGTTAATCCGACAAATGGTTTCTTTTTGTCTTGAGGCCAGTCCATGATTACATCGCTAGGGTTGTAAAGCTCTACATCATCTTCTTTTGGATTCCTTATATCGGGATTGCCCAGTATTCTTATCGAAGTGAATCTATTCAATCTTTTAAGCAATTCACACCTCTTTGCAGCCTGTTAATTTTATACCTTGAGACGAACTCTATAACTTTCTCGCTACTCAGCTATTCATAATAGTAGCGATGAAATCTACAAAACAATCTTCCTTTGAGTTATCCCACACAAATCTATCATAATATCTACCGAGATTTTCCAGATAGCTATCATATGAGCCTGGAGCATTTAGAATAAGAGATAGATCCCTATCGGGTTCTTTAGAAAGATCAAGAATCAAGCCGGTGTTGGTTTCTTCAATAATCTTTTTCATAGATACAAATCTATCGTCAATAATAACGGGAGTTCCAGCTGCCAGAGAATCGTAGAACTTGTTTGGCAATGAATAGATATCGTTTGGATACTGTGGATCGGATCTACTTTGAAAGGCCAACAGAGTGTATTTTACCTTCGATATTCTGTCCATCATGAGGTCGTAGTTCATAAATGGCAACTCTTCATCGACAATATCACAGTTTGTTCCAATTGAAATCAGTTTGAAGTTCTTCTTGAGTTCTTTGAGTAAGTTGCCATTTATCGTAATCTTTCGACTGGTCCCGCCAACGACGGCGATTTCCGCGTTTTTTGCATTACGTCCGATCTGTATACCAGTTGCTGCGTAATTTGGAATAATCAATAAGGGCCTGGCAATCCCAGTCTTTTCAAACATCATTTTCATGGCTTCATCTGATACTCCGATTACACCATCAACTAATGATAGTTGTGCTTTCAGTATTCGCCATAGAACTGGATTTAAAAAAGAGTATTTCTCAGGGAGGAATTGCACTGGCATTATTTCGTGAAGATCGTAAAGCAGTTTCTTTCCTCTTTTCTTTACTTCACGAAAGAGCTTAATGGGCTGGGAAGCTGGAAACGAGTGAAAATAAGCAAGATCGTAATCCAGCTCTTTTACCAGCTTCAGAATTTCCCGGTCTAGCCGAATCCTCTTGATCAGTTTACCCCTTCCCGGCATTTCATCTCTACAAAGCGAAAAATCGCGAAGATTTCTTTGAAAGTCATTGCTGAAAGCACTATTTTCGCCAGAGAATTGATAACAAACAGGACCTAGTCTGCAAAATATCTCGACGGTTCTCATCACCCTTTTATCTTTCCGGGAGTGATTGTAACCTACTACTAGTGTTTTCAAAACCTGTCACCTTTCTTGAATAAACTCACTGGTTCCGGAAAAATCGCAGTCAATAACCATCATAGTGACCTATATAAAGTCAGTAAACGTTCCTCGATAGATCTCCATGAATACCTGCTGGATATTTCGATTGCATTCTCCCTCATATTGTTCCTGAGCTTTTTATCTTTGATGAGGATCTCCATCTTTTCGGCTATATCGGAGGGTGAGTCGGGATCCACGAAAAGAGCGCAAGGTTTTTCATCGAGTACTTCACGCCATTTTCTAAAGTCTGACGCGATTATCGGTAATCCAAGGCCCAGGTACTCATACATTTTTAAAGGCGACGACATCTCTTTGCTCCGCCCTCTGTGCATTACCATCAGTCCAACATCGCTTTCTGAAACGATTTCCAGTGCATCGTTGTGAGCTAGAGTTCCACGATAGGCCAGTCCGTCTGTCTGGCTTTCTTTTTCAGTTATGTAGTCTCTCAGAGATTTGTCATGAATCGGTCCAAGCAGATCAAGTCTTATGTGATATTTTTTTCGAAGCATAACGAAGGCCTCGATCATTTCGACAATAGATCTGTCTACGTCAATAGAACCAGAATACACGAATCTGACATCTTCTCCATCCTTCTTCTTATTTCGCATAGATTCAAGAAGCTGTGTGTCGGGAAAGTTGGGCAATATAGCGAATTTCTCTTTTCCGGTGAATCTTTCAAGCTGTTCTTGAACCACGACAACTATACCATCCATCAAATGAACAGCTCTTCGTTCGTAAGAATCAACCAGCCAGGCAACTACTTTTCTTAAATATCGGGGAATCCAATTTTTCGAAAGAATCACCGACGGATACTCCTCATGAATGTCATAAACCACTTTCTTTCCGCGGCGCTTAAGCTTTTTGCCAACGCCTATCAGCTCAGGGTCGTGAAAGTGATATATGTCAGCATTAGCATCAAGTGCTTTTTGAAGAGCTTCTCTAGAGCCCTTGATTAATCTATTGAGGCGTCCATGATATTCAGTTATCGGCCAATAAGTGATCTTGTCGTTCTCAAATTTCCCTTTCTTCGCAATGTAAATTACTTCGTAACCGGCCTTAGATAGAGTATCCAGCTCTTTAGATATTCTTATGTCGTTAGGTGGATGTACGGTTGTGATTACGCATACTCTCATAACTTCTTCTCCCCAAGCAGAAATGAGAACAAACCAAGCATAGAACCAACTCCATACGAAATGTGCAGCACGGGATAGCTGACTATCGCAGCGAAGAGTACATCCAGCTTCTTGGTTTCCATTGCATGAGAAAAAGAGAAGAGAATCACGGCAACAAGATAAGCGGCTAACAGAGAAATATAGACAAATAGAAAACAAGTAACCACAAGGGAAAGCAAAAAACCGAGCAGCAAGAAGAGAACGAACATTAGCGGAACCAGATGCCTTTTAGAGTAAGGCACTTCGGCATACTTCTTTGCGGCAATAACCCAGAAGCCATTCCCGAAGTTGTTTCTCCAGAGTTCTTTGTACGTCGATCGTGAGTAGTAAGTCAGCTCAATATCGGGGAAGAGAATTATCTTGCCTCCGGCACGTTTTAGTCTCAAGTTGAATTCGATATCCTGATTCCTAACTAGTTTCTCATTGAAATAGCCAATTCTGTCAAAAACCTCTCTCTTGTAACAGCCGAATGGTACGGTATCTACTTCTGTAGGCTTGGCGACACCTGTTCTGAATTTGGCTCCCCCAACCCCTAAAGGGCTGGAAAGAACCTTCGAGATTGCTATCCCGACAGCTGAACTGATTCTTGGTTCAGTTTTCATAATCCCACCGACATTGTCTGCGCCTGTCTCCAGTGCATGCCGTATGCATTTTGAGATGTAATCTGATCGCATCTCGCTGTGAGCTCCACTGAAAAAGATGTATTCACCTTTCGAAGCCTTTACACCGAGGTTCATTGCTACAGGTGTGATTTTTTTTTCGTTATTTACAAGCAGAACTCTTATGTCTCTTTCAGAGAGCTCTCTAACGATCTTTCTGGTTCCATCCTCGCTCATCCCATCTACTACAATAACCTCTATGAGTTCTTTGGGGTAGTCGCAAGTCAGGAATGACTCGATGCATTTCTCTATAAACTTCTCTTCGTTTCTCGCAGGTATAATTACCGAGACTTTCGGCAATTCCAAATTACTCACCACATTTCAGCATCCTGGAGAAAAGGCTGCATTCTTTGAACTCGAAAGATCACACAGAATAAAAAACCTGTTCCTAGAACTTCACAAGAATGCCTTCTTTGGCTGACTTGTATATTCCCAGGATGATCTCTACGGACTTCTTTCCTTCTTCTCCGTTGACGAAGGGCTCGCGATCTTCGATTATCGCCCTGGCGAAGTCTTTAAAGGCTGCGATATGACCAGAGCCATAAACCGTTTCCGGATCTGGAAGATTCATGAATGGGTGTGAGTCCTCCCCTTCGAACCTCCATGTCTGGATTTTATTTACTGCCAAGCCTCCCAGAACGACGGTTCCTTTCTCACCGAAAACGGAGAGAGTCTCTTCGAGATTCCTCGGATATACGTTAGCCGTCCCTTCGATTATACCAATCGAACCGTTCTTGAATCTAACAATCGCGGCTCCGAAGTCCTCGGTTTCTATATAAGGGTGATTGTAGTTTTCTGTCATTGCAAATACTTCCTGCACTTTTCCTCCAAGCATCCATTGAAGTAGATCGATATTGTGAGCACACTGGTTCATGATTGTACCGCCGTCCATCGCCCATGTTCCTCGCCAGCTAGCCTGTTTGTAATACTCTTCGTTTCTGTTCCATAGAATTCGTGCAGTTGCTGTAAAGACTCTTCCAAATTTACCGGAATCGATCGCCTTTCTCAGTTCCTGAACGGGAGGATTGAACCTGTTCTGAACGCAGACAGCAAGTTTCAAGCTATTCTTTCTTGAAAGGGCTATCATCTCATCCATGTGATCTGTGGACAGAGCCATCGGTTTTTCGACGAGGACGTGTTTGCCAGAAGAGAGAAAGTCGATCGTGTTCCTGTAATGGTTCCCGCTCTCGGTGGCGATTGTGACGAAATCGATCTGAGACGAGAAGAGCTCTCTATAGTCGGAGATTACGCGTGGACGCTGGAGATTAGGCTCGGGCGCCTGAGAGGAAGAGAAGCTGTTCTGGTCATTCTCGGTCTCGTTTTTCTCTCTTATTCTCTCTTTTTCTCCGCTAGCAAGCGATATCTCTCTTCTCCTCATGTATTCTTCTGCAGCTCTCTCTGCCTTTTCATGTACGAGGTCGCAGACTGCAACGAGATCGATCAAATCACTGTTGGCGGCAAAAGCCTCTATATGTTTCTTCGTTCCTATTCTTCCGCAACCTATAAGTGCGGCTGTCAGTTTTTTCATGTGGTCACTCCTATCGTTGTGAGGTCTAGGGTATAGGGTTTGGGGTCTAGGGTATGGTACGACCTTATACCTGAGGTCATCGGACTCTATCTTTCTTGATAGCTCTTATTAATGCTCTAAGCATCTTGTTTATTGTTGTGCATTTCTCTGTTATCAACAAACTCTGTTCGCTGCTTATATAGTCCAGTCTTCTTGCCAGTTCAGTTTGGGTTATCAGTTCTAGAAGAGACCCGAGGGCGATATATAGGAAGTTTATGTACTCTCTTGAGTGCTGTCTGCCATTTCCTTCTGCAATATTTGACGGAATGGAAATCGATGCTCTTCTCATTTGATCTATAAGCCCAAACATCTCTGATTTGGGAAGTGCCTTCGTGACTTTATACACGTCTTCAACCAAATCCATGCTGAGATTCCACACATCCAGATCGCGAAAATCCATTGAAGTCACCTCTCGAACACTGAATATCGTGTGTTAGTTGGAACAAAGATCAGTGCATCCATACCCCAGACCCCACACTCTATACCCAGCGCTTCCCCTTCAAAGTACTTCAACATTTTCGCCTGCGATGCCCATTTTGCTGAGGACGTTCTTGGCGTCGAAGATGTATTTCGCGTTCTCGACTATCATTTTGTAGTCTATGTTTTTCTTGTGAGCGGTCGTGATTATTACTGCATCGGCCTGCTTTATGAGGTCTTCCGTGAGAGGGGCTGTTTTCATTTTCTCTCCTTCCCACATAAACTCTCGAACGTATGGATCGACGACCGAAACATGCGCCAGGTTCTTTTCCAGGTGTTCGAGCACTTTGAGCGCGGGCGACTCTCTCATATCTTCGATCTCTTCTTTGTAGGCTATTCCCAGCATGACTACTTTCGCTCCGTTCATGCATTTGCCCTGCTCGTTCAATGCTTTCATGACTCGGGTTACTACGTATTCTGGCATCGAGTCGTTTATCTCTCCCGAGAGTTCTATCAGTCTTGTATGGTAGTCGTACTTTCTCGCTATGTATGTGAGATAGAAAGGATCGATAGGTATGCAGTGGCCGCCGACCCCCGGGCCGGGAAAGAAGGGCATGAAGCCGAACGGTTTGGTCGAGGCCGCGTTTATGACTTCCCAGATGTTTATGCCCATTTTGTCGGCAACGACTGCCATTTCGTTTATCAGGGCTATGTTGACTATCCTGAAGGTGTTCTCCAGTATCTTGGTCATCTCGGCCTCTTTCGGAGACGAGACGACGAAGACTTCGGCCTCGAGAACGGATTCATACAGGAGCTTTGCGACTTCAGTCGATTCCGGGCCAACTCCTCCGACGACTTTCGGTGTGTTTTTAGTCTTGAATCTCAAGTTTCCCGGATCGACTCTCTCGGGGCTGAATGCGAGATAGAAGTCTTTGCCACATACCAATCCCGTCTCCTCCAGTATCGGTTTCATAACGTCTTCCGTCGTTCCGGGATAAGTCGTCGATTCGAGTACGACAAGCATGTCTTTGTGGAGTCTCTTTGCGACATCTTTTGTCGAGTTGATTACATAAGTCAAATCCGGTTGCTTGTATATGTCCAGCGGCGTGGGAACACAGATGGCCACCACATCGCAATCGGATAGTTCATCGAAATCAGCTGTCGCCCTTAGATGACCGTCTGAAACGATCTTTTCCAGATCCGCGTTCACCACATCACCGATGTAGTTATGGCCTTCATTTACCATTTTCACTTTACTTTCCTGGATATCGAAACCTATCACTTTGAATCCGGCCTTGGCCTTCTCAACAGCTAGGGGCAGACCAACGTAGCCTAACCCAATGACTCCTATTATTGCCGACTTGTCTTGAATTCTCTCTTTGAGCATGGAAACCTCCCGTATTTGAGACGAGATAACGAAGGATCTTGGAGATGGACGAGATTACAGAATCAAATTGAGAAAGTGGGATCTAGAGAAGGATTCATCAGAACGTCCCTTGTTGTACTCTCTCTTCCTCTCGATGTTCTTCTCTCGTTATTCTCGATTGTCAAAGTATTCCTGTTCTTCAATCAATTGCTCTTGTGGCACTTCTCTTATGTATCTTGCCGGGACTCCGGCGTAAATCTTTCTTGGAGCCAGGTCCCTTGTCACAACGCTCCCTGCTGCTACTAGCGCATCCTCACCAATAGTGATTCCGGGGAGAATCGTTGCATTCGCTCCAATTCTTGCCCCTCTTTTCAATGTTGGACCTTTGAAATGCTTTTTTCTTTCTTCTGTTCTTCCTAGAAAGTTGTCGTTTGTGAATGTAACCTCAGGGGCGATAAAGCAGTAGTCTTCTATAGTTGAAAAGGCGGTTATGTATGCTCCGGTTTCAATCTTCACTCTCTTTCCGACTGAGGTTCCATTTTCGACAGTGGCTCCCTTTCCCACTATTGTCTTTTCTCCGATTTTCGTTTTCTCTCGAATAGTCGCGAGATCACCGACAAAGCACTTTTCTCCGAGTGATGCTCCCTTGTAGATGACACAAGAGGCGCCGATTGTAGTTCCATTGCCGACTGCTAAAGGCTGGAGCACTTCAGTGCTCGTGGTGGCGCTTGTGCTGGCTGCATATGGTTCCTTCCCAAGCACAGTGTTGTCACCTATTGTTACGTAGTCTCCAATGACTACTCCTTTGTGAATCACCACGTTGTGACCTATTACACAATTCTCGCCAATCTCTGCGCCATCTTCGATTACTGTGTTTCTTCCTTTCTGGATGTCAGGCATGGGAATACCTCCAGATGAGGTTGTTAGTTGTGGGTTGTTGGTTGTAGGTGATAAGACACGAGAAAGAGGTTGTCGAGAAGCTCGCAAAGGGAGCGATACGTATCTGCGATACGAGAGATTTGAGAGAACCAAAGAGACTATGTAGTATTTCGCTCGCACCTTCTAGAAATGAATGCAAGAGCAAGAATCTCCAAAAAATGGCAAGTGCAGACGTTCCAAGCTTCTTTACACAAATACCCAGTGCCTTCTCGTTCCCCAACAAGCCACAACACCTCGGTCATATTTTCAGAGTATTTTTGTTGTCAGTCTTTTTTCTAAAGATCATTTCTCCTGCGCGAAGCGCACTCTCGTCAATGATCTTTCTCTCTTATCTCTCGTTCTTCACAAATTCACCGATCTTCTCGACTACGTACTCAATCTCTTCGTCTGTCATTTCAGGGAATATTGGCAAAGCAAGAGTCTCTTCACAGGCTTTTTCCGTTTCCGGAAGGCTGCCTGTGGGAACTCCTAAATACTCAAAGCACTTCTGCTGGTGAAGGCCCATTGGATAGTAGATAGATGTGCCGATACCTCTACTGGCCAGATGATCTCTCAGTCTGTCTCTCTCTCCTCTGCTGAAGCCTTCAAATCTCACCACGTACTGATGGAAGACGTGAGGATAGTAACAGTCGTGGATATGGGGTATCGGGTATAGGGTTTGGCCGGGTTTCTTTACATCTCTCTCTTCAGAATCCAAACCCGAGACCCCAGACCCCAAACCCGCTCTTTCGAAGTGCTCCGCGTACTTCTCGGCTATTTCTCTTCTTCTTTTCTGGTATTCTTCAAGGTGCCTGAGCTTTATGTTCAGCACTATCGCCTGGAGTTCGTCGAGCCTTGAATTGATCCCTATCATATCGTGAATGTACTTGACGGGAGAACCATGGACTCTGTAGCTTCTGCAAAATGTCGCAAGTTCATCGTCATCTGTGACGATCATTCCTGCATCACCGTAGGCGCCTAGGTTCTTTGTCGGGAAGAATGAGAAGGTCGAAATATCTCCTATCGAGCCGGTCATTTTGACAGTTCCGTCGCTGTATTTCCAGTTTGCTCCTATCGATTGGGCGCAGTCTTCGATTATCTTTATCCCGTATTTCACTTTGATCTCTTCGAGTCTCTCGAGGTCGATGGCCTGACCGAAGAGATGAACGGGAATGAAGGCCTTTATCCTTTCTCTTTCCGGGTGGGTTCTGAGTATCTCTTCTACTTTGTCGAGGTCGATGTTGTAAGTTACCGGGTCGATATCTGCAAAGAGCGGCGTCACTCCGTTTCTCGTTATGCAGCTGACTGTCGCGAAGAAGGTATAGGGAGTTGTGATCACATAGTCTCCCGGGCCTATTCCAAGAGCGGCCACTGCTATGAGAAGAGCGTCCGATCCGTTGGCGACACCGATAGCGTGTTTCACCTCTACAAGCTCGGCAATGTTCTTCTCGAGTTCTCTGACTGCCTCTCCAAGGATTACTCTTCCACTAGATAGAGCCTCGTCTATCTTCTGGAGAACCTCTTCTCTTAACTGGTTATATTGCCTTGTCAGATCGAATAATGGAATCTTCATAAGACCTCCGGTTTTCCAAGGGTCTGGGGTTTGGGGTATAGGGTATAGAAATCAGGATTAACGATTGTTAAAGATTTTCTGTAACTGTTTGATTATGTTTTGCCAGATCCTAAACCCTATGAACCACACCCTGCTCTAATCTACTTGCTCAAGTTCCACTTTTCCCGTTCGCGATATTGTGAATACCATGACGTTTTTCATTCCGTTTTCTCTTGCGTTTTTGACTATGTTGTCTGCATGCCTGAACGAGGCGACGATTACTGCCGTATCTTCATTGCACGTGACTTCTTCAGGAGAGAAGACGTGTAGATCGTGAAAAGTGCCGTTTTGTTTTGCTATCGAGTCGTCGATGAAGCCTATTATCTTCATTCCCTCGGTTCTCAATACATCTGCCAGGATACCACCGATTATGCCGGCACCGTAAAGATAGAAACTCTGGTGCTCGCTCTCCTTTAGAGTGTCAAGGACCTCGCCGAATATCTCTCTAGATTCGGTGTACAGTTTTGCCGCCTCTTTAAGATAGAGAATCGTTAGATACTGGAGCCTGAACTTCCCGGCCTCTGTCAGTACGTATCTCATGTTTCTCCTGTTATCACCCTCTTTGCTTATGAGGCAGGAGTCTTCGAAGTCTTTTATGTATTTGTTCACCATACTGGGAACTATGCCTGCCAGTCTTGCAAGCCTTTCTTGAGAGACTGAAGAGCTCTCCGTGAGAGCCTTGAGTATGCTCATCTCTCTGAAGTTTGGTGATGGATTGAAAAACGAATACTCGGAAAGATCCATAAGGCCCCCTAGTTTCATTCATTCACTGAGAGAATTATATCAGAGATTCAATTTAGCAGTCAAGCAAAAGAAGGTACATAATGGATAAAGCAAATTGTGAGAGATAATCAAATTTCAAAGACATACCGCTGACATGAGTCAGCGGTTTTGTTCTGCCTTTGAAACATAATTTCCCATTTGGTTTGGAAGTTCAATGCGGTCTATAAACGGATCTATTTGCTATTGTATACCTCTTCTCCTTCAATAAAGACCATTTCAACTCTTGAAGAGAACTGGAAAGGATGTCCCGACCATACCGCTATATCGGCATCTTTTCCTACCTCGAGTGAGCCAACTCTGTCGTCGATTTCGAGTATCTTTGCAGGATTTATTGTCACCATTTTCAACAGATCTTCCTCTTTTGAACCGTATCTGAGGGCAACACCGAGTTGTATGTTCGTACTCTCGAGCGGGATCACAGGGTGATCGCACATAAAGGCCGCCAGAACGCCTTTTTCATTCATTATTCTCGGTGAATCGTACGTCATGTCCTTCAGTTCCAGTTTCGTTCTGAAGCCGAAGATGGGTCCAATAACCACAGGTACGTTGTTTTCTTTTAAGTAATCGACAATTTTATAACCTTCGGTTGCGTGTTCAATCACAAGCTTGAAATCGAATTCTTTTGAAAGCCTTACAGCCGTGAGAATGTCGTCCAGCCTATGGGCGTGAATCCTGGCGGGGATCTCCTTGCGTAACACTTTTTCACCGATTTCGAGCTTTGGATCTATGTCCGTGAAAGGCTTTCCCTCTTTAGTAACTAAAGCCTTTTTTTCCATGTAACCTTGCACTTTCTGGAAGTATCCCCGTATAACCGCAGCCGTTCCAAGACGCGTTCCTGGAGTCTTTTTGAAGCCTTCGCCATAGACTCTCTTCGGATTTTCACCGGTGGCCATTTTTAAACCTGCTGGCGCTCTGACGACCATGTCATCGACTATCATCGTATTTTTAAACTTGAATATCGCTCCCTGGCCACCTATAGGGTTGGCACTTCCTGGAACGACCATGACTGTTGTAACCCCTCCCGAGAGAGCTCTCTTTATCGCTGCATCCTGTGGACTGAAGGCATCAACCACAGAGACATCCGGTGTCAGAGGGTCGGTCATCTCGTTTCCGTCTTGGTAGTATCCTCCTACGCCTTCTTCGAATAGTCCTATATGTGAGTGAGCGTCTATGAACCCTGGTAAGATATACTTACCGGATACATCTATTACTTCGGCACCTTCACATTTGAGGTCTACTCCGATTGACTCGATCTTTCCCTTGCTAACAAGTATGTCTCCCGTGAATGGTTTCGAGGTGATAGGATAGATTGATCCGTTTTTCAAAAGTATCGACATGGTTACCCCCTTTTGAAATCTATTGTTGAATGTATTTTATCAAAAATGGTTCTTATTACAAACTATAAGAATGATTTCGGAAGAGCTGGAGAAAAAATGCTAGAAGACAGTGCGGCGAATTATTACAGTGTGTTAGATGTCGACAGGAACTGCTCCGAGGCTTTGATCTATGGTGCGAACGACGAGTTCTTGCTTGATCTTCCATTAGAAGCTTTGAGGATGATGGGGCCTTTTGGTGGGGGAATGAGTATCGAAAGTATTTGTGGCGCAATAACGGGTGCTCTGGCGGTGATAGGTATTCTTTATAATAGAGACGATCCAACAGACAGAGACAGAATGAAGAAAATCGCGGAACGATTCTTGAGAGAGTTCAGAAGTAGGTATGGCTGTCTGGACTGTGCGTGTTTGAAGGATAAATACAGAGACGAATGGAAAAAATGTGAGCCAGTGGTCAGGATGTCGGCGAGACTTCTTGAGGAGATAATAAAAGTAGAAGAAAGCAGAAGACCATTCGGAAAGGAATAGATTCTCTTCGACATGTGAGTTCGGATCGTTAATGATCAAAACTTTAATTGTACTATGAAAGTCTTATACAAATGAATGAATTTACTCATGGCCCAGATTCAATACCATGGATAATTCTGATAATATAGATGTGAAAAGTAAAACTATTACGATGGAAGAAATGATATCCCACTTTGGTGGAGTTTATGGAACAAAGGTTTTTGAAGAAAGCATAGATATTTCACGAAAAGTTTAATTCCGAATATTGCGCGGCTATCCCGACAACTTCTGGTTCACACATAAGGAGGCGATGAGGTGGAAATAGGGATTTTCGGTCTGCCGCTGAGCGGCAAGAGTACTCTTTTTTCACTATTGACTGGGGTTGAACCGCACGCAACTCACAAAAACGAAGCCAATACGGCAGTTGCAAAGGTCTACGATAAAAGGGTAGAGGAGCTTTCTAAGATTTTCAATCCAAAGAAAACCATCTATGCCACCGTCACTTTTGTAGATATCCCAGGTTATGACCTCTCTTCTGGTCAGAAAGAAAAGAGCAGGATACTCCAGTTCATTCAGAATTCCGATGCCATAGTAGCAGTAGTGAGAGCCTTCAAAGAAGCTTCCGTTCCCTGGCCAACCGGTGCGAGCAGTCCTTTAAAGCAACTGGAAACAATAGAGACTGAGCTACTGGTTCGCGATATGGAAGTAGTGGAGAACCGTATCTCGAGGCTGGACGAAGCGAGAAAGAAAAGAAAGCTGTCAAAAGAAGAAGAACGCGAACTGGAACTTCTTAGAGAGATAGAAAAAGGTTTTGAAGAGAACAGGTTCGTTTCAGTTATGGGCTTTTCCGAAGAGGATCTTAAGCTTCTGGGCTCGCTTGCCCTTTTCACCGCAAAGCCGATCATAGTTGCGGTGAACGTGGATGAAGATCAGTTCACATCGAAAGAGTATCCGGAAAAGGCAGCGATCACAGCCCGTGTAGCGGAAAGTAGATTCGCCTATTTAGAAATCTCTGGAAAAATCGAAGTCGAGCTCAACGAGTTACCGGAAGAGGACAGAGGTATGTTCATGGAGGAGCTGGGTATCTCTGAAAGCGGCATACAACGTTTATCGAGAGTTGCATACGAACATCTGGGGTTGATCTCATTTTTGACCGTCGGTGAAGACGAAGTCAGAGCATGGACGATAAAAAAAGATACTCCGGCAAAAGCGGCAGCAGGGAAGATTCATACAGATCTTGAGAAGAATTTCATCAAGGCCGAAGTGATACCTTATGAAGAGTTCATGACTGTGAAAAGTATGCACGAAGCCAAGAACAAAGGAATGATAAAACTCGTGGGAAAGGAAGAGATCGTTAGGGACGGTGATATCTTCCATGTCAGGGCAAACGCCTGATAATATACGTCTTGAACTGGTGGATACCCACGCACATATTTCCTTTCCACAGTTCGATCACGACAGGGATATAATCAAAGCCCAATTAGAGAGTGGCGAACTGTCTATGCTGATAGAAGTCGGAACGACTGTTGAGGATTCTCTGAGGGCAGTTGAGGTTTTCAAGGATTTCAAGAAAGTCTTATTATCGGTTGGGGTCCATCCCCACGAGAGCGATGGTCTCGATGACAGGGGTTTGGAAACTTTGAAATCGCTGTTGAAAGACAGAAAAGTCGTTGCAGTAGGCGAAATCGGTCTGGATTTTTTCAGAGATCTCTCCCCCAGAGAAGTACAAAAGCGCGTTTTCGTTAAGCAACTTGAGATTGCTTCATCTTTTTCGCTTCCTGTAGTGGTGCATGTGAGAGATGCATATGAAGAAGTTTACGAAATACTCCGTCAATTCATGGGACTCAGAGGAGTGATACATGCCTTTTCGGGAGGTCCGGCAATAGCAAGTAGATTTCTGGAGCTGGGTTATTACCTTGGAATAGGTGGGCCAGTTACGTACAGAAAGAACGACGGGTTAAGAGAAGTTGTAAGATTGACGCCTATGGAAAAGCTTCTAAGCGAGACGGACTGTCCATATCTTCCACCGGTTCCATTCAGGGGAAAGAGAAATGAACCACTTTATGTAAAATACGTTGTCGAAGAGATAGCCCGCCAGAAAGAGATGGATATCTATATCTGTTCGAAACGACTTATGGATAACGCGATAGAGCTATTTACTCCTAACCTCTGAAGGAGGTGTAGTCTTGGGAGGATTTGAAGAATTCAAAAGTTTTCGAGAAAAGATGAACGGAAGGATACTGGAAACGGGAAGTATCAACACTAGGAGGTTCTTCTCCCTTGATGGTGCAGTCTATAAAGATGGCGCTCTCAATACTAGAACTAAGGAACTGATGGGTTTGGTTGCCTCAACGGTGCTGAGATGCGATGACTGCATTTCCTACCATATAATTCAGTGTAAATCGCTCGGAATAACTCGACAGGAAATTATGGAGGCCCTTGACGTCGCTCTCATCGTTGGTGGATCGATAGTGATACCCCACCTTCGGCGAGCCGTAGCACTGATCGACGAACTAGAAGAGAGAGGAGCCGGGTGATGGCTGGTAGATTGTTTCTCTTCGACGGAACCGCCATCTTCTACAGAGGATACTACGGTATTGACGTTTCCCTAACCAACTCAAAAGGCGAGCCGACCAACGCTCTCTTTGGTCTGGCCAGGATGCTTTCTAAATTTACCCGTGAACGTATGGAAGAAGGCGATTACGCACTGTTTGCTTTCGATAGAAAGGAATTGACCCACAGGCACAAAATGTTCGAAGCCTACAAAGCGACTAGAGAAGCGATGCCGGAGGCTCTTGTAGCCCAGTTGAAAGATGTTCCCGAGCTAGTTGAGGCTTTCGGAGTGAAGTATTTATCTATCGCCGGGCTCGAAGCAGACGATATAATCGCCACGGCTACAAAGAAATACAGAGACAGTGTCGAGAAGATCTTCATTATTTCAGGTGACAAAGATATTCTGCAACTTGTCGATGATAAAGTCCATGTCCTGCGTTTCGTTACAGGTCTTACAGATCTAGAACTATACGATAGGCAGGCAGTGATCGATAAATTCGAGCTGGAACCGGAGAGACTTCATTCTCTTCTAACTCTTGCCGGCGACCAATCCGATAACATTCCCGGTATTCCAGGAATCGGTGTAAAAACAGCACAGAAATTACTTAAGGAGTATGGGGACATAGAAGGGATCTACGAAAACATAAGACAGCTTTCACAGAGTCTAAAGCAGAAGTTGATCGACGGTAAGAGATCGATGGAACTTTCCAGAGAACTAGTTAAACTTATAACTGATGAAAATCTAGATCTTACCCTTGATGAACTGGAATATCATGGATATAGGAAAGAAAATCTAAGAGAAATACTGCTAAGACTTGAGTTCTCTTCCATGATAGATGAGTACAGTCTGACCTGCGAAGCTGAAGCCAAGTTGTCCGATATAGATGGATATACTTTGATTACTAGTGATGAAGAGTTGCGAAATCTCCTGGAAAAGGTCAGGAGCAATCCCGTTGTCTCACTGGACCTCGAGACTTCTTCTCTCGATCCACTCAGCGCCAGAATAGTCGGTGTTTCGATATCTCTCGAGGAGAAAAGCGGATACTACATACCTGTCGGTCATGAAACGCAGAGGTGGCAGGCCGATTGTAGATGGTTGCTTTCACAACTGCGAGAGATACTCGAGAATCCCGGTACCAGGATCATCGGGCAGAATCTGAAATTCGATTATTCTATCCTTAACCTGAACGATATCCATCCTGTGATACCGGAATTTGATACCATGATTGCAGCTTATCTACTCTCTCCTGATTCGAGACGCTTCAACCTGGATGAACTCGCACTGAAGTTTCTCGGCTACAAGACAGTTACCTTCGAAGATCTAATGAAACGCAATCAATTGGGTGATGACTTCACAAAGGTACCTCTTGAAGAGGCCGCCAGATATTCGGTCGAAGATGCAGATATAGCGTTGCAGCTCTCTACCGTCCTCAGGAAAAAGATATATGAGCAGAAGCTAGAGAAGGTCTTCAAGGAGATAGAACTGTCTTTGATCCCTGTTCTATCGGATTTAGAGCTGAAAGGTGTTTACTTCGATATCCAATCACTTGAAAGGCTCTCGAGCGATTACGGCAGAAAAATAGATTTCATACTGGGTGAGCTCTTCGAATTAACTGGCGAGCAATTCAACCCTAACTCACCGGCGCAGGTGGGAAGGGTTCTTTTCGACAAACTAGGTCTGGCCCCTTCCAGGAAGACCAGAGGGGGGTCTTTCTCAACGAGTGCCGATGCCCTTGAAGAACTCTCTGGAGAGCATCCGGCAGTTCAGAAACTCCTCGACTATCGCAAATACCAGAAGCTTAAATCTACTTATCTGGACGCCTTACCTACGCTGGTAAATCCCATAACAGGAAGAATTCATACGAGCTATCATCAGACAGGAACAGGCACCGGCCGCCTTTCAAGCAGCAATCCAAACTTGCAGAATTTACCGATAAAGGATGAAGAAGGAAAAGAAATACGCAAGTGCGTTGTACCCCAGAAAGATGGGTGGAAGATAGTTAGCGCCGATTACTCTCAGATCGAACTGCGTATCCTTGCCCATTTGAGTGGTGATAGGGAGTTGCTGGAAGCCTTCAGAACGGGTAGGGACGTTCACAGTCTCACGGCGTCGAGATTGTACGGCATACCTGAGGAAGAGGTCGACGAGGATCAGAGGCGGGTTGGTAAGATGGTCAATTTCTCGATTATTTACGGAGTCTCTCCTTATGGATTGGCCAGCAGGCTTAAAATAAAACTTTCACAGGCCGAAGAGATGATCTCGAATTACTTCAAAGCCTATCCAGAAGTGCGAACCTTCATTTCCAGCACAATAACAGGTGCGAAGGAGACAGGAGTCGTCAGGACCATGTTCGGGCGAAAGCGCGATATTCCCCAGTTCAAGACCAGGAATAGAAACATAATACAAGAAGGGGAGAGAATAGCCATAAACACTCCAATCCAGGGAACGGCGGCCGATATAATGAAGCTAGCGATGATAAAGGTTCACGATCTCCTCAAAAGTGAAAGAATGAAAAGCTACGCAATACTTCAAGTCCACGACGAACTGGTCTTTGAAGCACCTGAGGAGGAGCTTTCAAGATTGAAGGAGATAGTCGAAGAGGGTATGTCGAGAGTGGTGATGCTCGATATTCCACTTGATATAGAGATATCTACAGGAGATTACTGGTGTTGATACCGGGCGGAAGATTCCGGAACATGTTGAGATGAGCAGAAAAAAAACAAATTGGGGGGCTATATCCTCTCTCTACCAATTTGCGATTATAATAATAACGAACATACTTGTTTCGGGAGGAATAGGATACCTTCTGTACAGGTTTGCCTATATGGCGAAGATCTGGATCTCTTTTTTTCTGCTTTTTGGAGCTTTTTCCGGTATTTACAACGGGATAAAATATCTACTGAAAGAGGCAGAGCGTTATGATAGAAACAAGAACCTTGACGATAAAGATAGCGGTAATAATGGCGCTTCTGACGCTGGTTGAGAGTGCGTTTCTTTCCTTTTTGCCTTTAGGAGGAGCCGAGTATGGTGTTTTTTATGGAACGACATTCTCGTTGCTCGCTTTTCTACTCATAGTGAGTGATGCCGGTCTTCTGATGATGGAAGGCAGGCGTTTCATCTGGGGATTCGCCTTGAGGTACGTTATCTTCGGTATATGCCTTGCCAGTTCGGCGATGTATTCGACCGGTTTCTTTTTTGGAAGTTTCGTTGGACTCATGAATCTGAAGATATCTGCCATGATTTTCGGGAGGTGGCTCTGTGAAAATTAGTCTTACCAAGCCTGATAAGATCTTTCTCGGAACGGTATTCGCAGGTTATATATCTGTAATGATTTATATGCTGGTTACCGGTTATAAGTTCCAGCTTGAGGGTGTTGGTCAACGCTGGATCTACCAGCTTCCCTTCGGCGAAGGACCGATGAGCAGAATCAACCCTTTGACGGTGATAATGACCTGGGTCATTATGGCACTGATCATTTTTATTTCTACCAGGGTAAAGGTTTTTAAGATAATCCCGGGAAGGAAGCAGAGTCTTTTGGAAGTCGCAATGGAGTACGTATACGACCTTGTAGAGGATTCTGTAAGCAAGAAGGAATTTGTCAGACCCATATTCAATATAGCAGCCTCCATATTTCTGTTCGTGCTTTTATCGAATATCGTTGGCAGCTTTCCGGGAATAAATGCAATACCGACTGATGGAGGTGGATTCAAGATCACAATTCTTTCCGATACGTGGTACGCACCTACCTCTGATCTGAACATGAACCTGATGCTGGCGGGTTTTGTATTTGTGATGAGCCATGCTTTTTCGATAAAGGCTAAGGGTTTCAAGAGCTGGGCTAAGAGCTTCTTTGAACCGGCCTGGCCTATGTTCCCCATGAATGTGATAGGAGAGATCGCAAAGCCAGTTTCGCACTCTTTGAGGCTCTTCGGGAACATAATGGGCGGTGGAATTCTCATACTTATAATTGGCTATCTTGCCAAGTACTTCATAGTTCCCGCGGCTCTGTGGGGGATTTTTGGACTGTTCTTCGGGGCGATACAGGCTTTGATCTTTACGATACTTACAATAGCTTACATCAGCTCGTTGATAGATTGATTACAGAGGAGGTATTGACTGTGGAAATTGGAGAAGGACTCATGATGCTTGGAAAGTACATAGGAGCGGGACTGGCCATGGGAATCGGTGCCATAGGTCCTGGAATCGGAGAAGGTAGGATCGGAGCCAGCGCCATGGAAGCTATGGCCAGGCAGCCGGAAATGATAGGTACGCTCACTACCAGGATGATTCTGGCCGACGCTATCGCAGAAACCACCGGCATCTATTCGCTGGTTATAGCCTTCATGATCCTGCTGGTCGTGTAAGCACTACCCCAAAAAGGGGAGGGGTGATAACTTGATCGAGATCAATTTGACTGCGGTTCTATCGATTCTGAACTTTTTGCTGTTGTATTTTGTGTTGAAAAAGGTCCTGTTCGACAAGTTTTTCGACATAATCAAGCAACGAAAAGAAAAGATCAAGGGAGAGATAGCGCAAGCCGAAAAGCTGAGGAAAGAAGCAAACGCTCTCAAAGAGGAATACACTCGAAAGATGGATGAAGCCAGAACGGCCTCCGACGAGATGCTATCCAGGGCCGAAAGGCAGTCTGAAGAGATCGTGCGCCAGGCTCGTGAAAAGGCCCAACAGGAAATACAGAGAATGTATCAGGCTGCCGAAATTCAAATCAACCAGGAACGAGAAAAGGCAATGGAAGATGTAAAGGGAGCCGTAGTGGCTTCGGCCGTGACTATGGTTGGACGTTTCCTACAAAAGGAAATGGATGAAACCGCAAGAAAACAGTACGCCAGAAGAATCCTTGAAAGTCTCGGTGATCAAGAGTGAAAAGAAGCCTTTCTCTGGCTGCAAAATATGCGCGGGCTCTTATAGAGAGTATCTCCCACGAGAAGTTGGAAGGAGTCCGGAGAGATTTGAAGACTCTTTCTACCGTTATCTCTTCGGAGGAACTGGGGAAGTTCATCTTCGACCCTACTGTAGCGGGTGAAAGAAAGGAAGCCATGTTGTTGAGCTTTCTCTCCAATCCAGTTGATGAGACAACGCTTCTTGTGAAACTTCTGGTCAATGTGAAGAAGATCTGGCTTTTTCCCGATATCCTGCTCTCATTCGAAGAAATGATACTGGAACGATCGAACCGGGTGCTGGTGGAAGTGATTTCGGCTATACCGCTGAGCGATGAAGAGAAGATAGAAATAATAGAAAAGGTTCGAAAAATGACCGGTTATGAAGGTTTACTGGAATCAAGAGTGGATGAATCACTAATAGCCGGTTACGTAATAAAGTTCCACGATGAAGTGATAGATGCCAGTCTGTCTGGACGTCTTAAGAGAGTCGGCATGGAATTGGGTAACACTGGCTCTCAGGAGGTGATTTAGTGAGGATCAGCCCATCTGAAATTACCAAGGTCATACAGGATCAACTTCAGAAGACTGATATAGAGTTTGATTATTTCGAGGCCGGTAAAGTCATTCAGATAGGTGACGGTATTGCAAGGGCGTACGGTCTGAAAGGCGTTATGGCAAACGAGCTTGTAAAATTCGAGAACGGTGTTTTCGGTCTAGCCCTTAACCTCGAAGAAGATAATGTGGGTGTCGTAATACTTGGTTCTTACAAAGATATAAAAGAGGGAGACCTCATAAGAAGAACCGGCCGAATCATGGAGGTTCCAACCGGAAACGCACTGCTTGGACGGGTAGTAAACCCCCTTGGCATACCGCTGGACGGTAAGGGTCCAATAGAGAGTGACAGTTACAGGCCTATCGAAGTCAAGGCTACAGGTGTAGTCATGAGGAAACCTGTCGATACGCCTCTTCAGACCGGTATAAAGGCGATAGACGCTACGGTACCAATAGGTAGAGGTCAGAGAGAACTGATAATTGGCGACAGGCAGACTGGGAAGACGGCGATAGCGATCGATACGATTATCAACCAGAAAGATCAAAACGTGAAATGTATATATGTGGCTATCGGTCAGAAAACGGCGGCGTTAGCCAAGATACTTGACAGACTTAACCAATTCGGTGCAATGGAGTACACAACCATCGTCTTTGCTTCTGCTTCCGATACCGCCGCACTTTCTTATCTTGCTCCGTATGCCGGTGCGGCCATGGGCGAGAGTTTCATGTTTCAGGGACAGGATGCGCTGGTGATTTACGACGATCTTTCAAAGCACGCCTCGGCCTATAGAGAACTATCACTCCTTCTGCGCAGACCACCCGGTCGTGAAGCCTACCCCGGAGATGTTTTCTATCTGCACTCAAGATTGCTGGAGAGAGCGGCCAGGTTGAACGAGAGCTTTGGAGGAGGTTCGATGACGGCTCTTCCCATAATCGAAACACAGGCCAACGATGTTTCAGCTTATATACCGACCAATGTTATCTCGATCACTGATGGGCAAATTTATCTCGATCCAAACCTATTCTACGCCGGTAACCGCCCAGCCGTGAACGTGGGGCTTTCGGTTTCGAGAGTCGGTGGAGCGGCCCAAATAAAGGCCATGAAAAAGATAGCCGGAAGCCTGAGAATCGAGCTGGCACAGTACAGGGAATTGCTCTCTTTTGCGCAATTCGCTACCGAACTCGACAAGGCTACGCGTGACCAGCTAATCCGGGGAGAGAAACTCACCGAACTTTTGAAACAAAACCAGTATGTACCGATGCCAGTTCAGGAGCAAGTTGCAATCCTGTACGCCGGTGTAAAAGGATATCTGGACGATATCGATACGGAAAGAATAAGCCAGTTCGAATCCTCATTATTGAAAAATCTGAGGAGTGAATATGCGGATGTTCTCGATTCAATAAAAGTAAAGAAAGTTATCGAAGACGAGATAGAAAAGAGGCTTATTGAGGCTATTAAGACAACCAAAAAGCTTTTCGTTCGATGAGGATGATCTGAAATGAGTAAGGGAAAACTGAGGGCAATAAAGAAGCGTATTGAATCCACCAACTCCACGATGCAGATAACAAGGGCAATGGAGATGGTAGCACGGGCCAAAATAAACAAAGTCCAGAAGGGACTCAAGTTCGTAAGACAGTACGAGCAGTCGATGGAACGTGTCCTGAAGCGGGCGTATTTCGGTCTTGAGAACCGGCCCCAACCCAGCGGTGAAGGCGACTTGCTGCTGGTAGTAACGGCCGATATGGGATTGGCTGGGGCCTTCAACGCTGAAATACTCAAGCTTGCGGAACTGGAATTGAAGAAGCAGAACGTGAAACGACTTGTCACCGTTGGGTTGAAAGCCGAAAGTTATTTCAAAAGGCATGGTGTCGAACTCTCGGCTTTTAGTCATTTCTATGACATTCCAGATCTTGATGAAGCCGCGATTATCGTAGATGATATCATGGACACCATGGAGGCTAATAACCTAGGCGGTTTAAGCATGGTTTACAGCAACTTCAAAACGCCTCTTGCACAGATACCAAAAGTAGTGAAGATACTGCCCCTGAAACCCTTCGAAAGAACTGAGAATGATCTCTACGATTTCGAGCCTCACATAGAACTTCTGTACTCCGATGTTCTGTATTCATGGATAGTGTCGATCGTGCTTCGAGGTCTTTTCGAAACCAAGGTAGGCGAGCTGTATGCCAGACAGAACGCCATGAAGAATGCCACGGAGAATGCCAGTAATATGATCGAAAGACTCACGCTCGTGAGAAACAAACTTCGCCAGTCGAACATAACCCAGGAAATCATAGAGGTTGTGAATGGTGCCGAAGCTCTTAACGGGTAATCTGGAGGTGTAAGTGTGCCCGATAAAAAAACAACTAACGCGGGTAAAATAGTCGCCATAACGGGTCCGGTAGTGGATGTCTCATTTGAAGGTGCTGCTCTTCCCGATATACTGAACGCTCTGGAAGTGGAAAACAAATTCCTTAAAAAAAAGATAGTACTCGAAGTGTCGCAACTTATAGGTGACAACAGTGTAAGGGCGATTGCCATGGACAGCACCGACGGTCTTGTGAGAGGACAGGAAGTCATAGATACAGGCAAACAGATTACTGTGCCCGTGGGCGAAGAGATATTGGGAAGAATGTTTAACCTTCTGGGAGAGCCAATAGACGAACTTGGCGATATAGAGTACAAAGACAGGTGGCAAATACACAGAGAGGCTCCGCCAGTTACTGAACAGCAGACGGAGATCGAAATACTGGAGACCGGTATTAAGGTTATAGACCTATTGGCACCTTTCAGCAAGGGCGGAAAAATAGGCTTTTCAGGCGGCGCCGGAGTGGGGAAGACCGTTCTTGTCATGGAACTTATCCGAAACTTCGCCATAGAGCAGAAAGGACTCTCCGTATTTGCCGGGGTTGGAGAACGGACGAGAGAAGGGAACGATCTCTGGCTGGACATGAAAGAGGCTGGCGTCATCGAAAATACCGCTTTGGTTTTTGGACAAATGAACGAACCTCCGGGAGCGCGTTTCAGGATAGGACTCTCCGCCATAACCATGGCCGAGTATTTCAGGGACGTTCAGAAGAAGGATGTTCTGGTTTTCATAGACAACATATTCAGGTTCGTTCAAGCCGGTTCGGAAGTTTCGGCTTTGCTGGGGAGAATGCCATCGGCGGTCGGTTACCAGCCAACACTGGCCACAGAAATGGGAAAACTTCAGGAAAGGATCACTTCGACTAGAAGTGGTTCGATTACCTCCGTTCAGGCGATATACGTTCCGGCCGACGACTTCACAGATCCGGCGCCGGCAACTACATTCAGCCATCTAGATGCTACCGTCAACCTTTCAAGGTCGATCGCGGAGCAGGGTCTCTACCCGGCCGTAGATCCACTTGATTCAACATCTAAAAACCTAGATCCGGTCGTAGTTGGAAGCGAGCATTATGAAGTTGCAAGAAAGGTTCAGGAAGTTCTCCAGAGATACAAAGACCTTCAGGACATCATTGCGATACTTGGAATGGAAGAACTCTCGGAGGAGGACCAGCTAACTGTACAGAGAGCCAGGAAGATACAGCGTTTCCTCACACAGCCTTTCTTCGTTGCCGAGAAGTTCAGCAATATTCAGGGTAAATATGTTCCGATAGCCGAGACCGTGAGAGGTTTCAAGGAGATTCTTGATGGTAAGCATGATGATTTACCGGAACAGGCTTTCATGATGGTCGGAACCATAGAGGAAGCCGTGGAAAAGGCGAAAATGCTTACAGTGGGAGAATGATATGTTGTTAAAGACAAAAATAGTGACGCCTTACGGCATTGTTTGGGAGGGAGAGGCCGAATACATATCTTTCAAGTCTGTAGAGGGTGAAATCGGTTTCCTACCAGAAAGGGCACCGGCGGTAATGAAGCTTGTCGTCGATGTGGTAGAGATAAGAGCTGCAGGCGTAGTTCATACCTTCGCGGTTCACGGTGGATACATACTTCAAGAGAGAGACATGACGACTATCATTACTGACGCGGCGGAAAGGCCGGAAGAGATCAATGTAGAGCGCGCTAGGCAACGATTAAAAAGGGCTGAAGAGCTTCTAGAGATAAGCGACTCCAGAAGAGAAAGAGCCAGGAATCAGGCTAAATTGCAGAGACATATGCTCCGTATAAAGTTAGGCTCTGAGAGATGGCAATAACTAGAAATATAGACTGATTTTATTATCACCGGGGATATGTTGAAAGTGTCTCCGGTTTTTTTATATTTATAGACCTTCTGGCATTGATTTGCATAAACAATTTGCAAACTCAAAAATTAACCGGAAGAAGGGACAGATATGCTGAAACAGGATCACACCGGGGATGGGATTTTGGATCGGGCGATAAAACTCAAAAGTGTACTTGAAAGTTTTCCCGATCCATCGGCCATTATCTCTTCAACGGGAAGAATCCTGCGTGGTAACTCTCATTGGGAGAGACTGGCTTCCTCTCTCACTATGGAATCAGCTGCCTTTATGGAGTGTGGTAAAGAACTCGGGGGATTGGTGAAAAGGTTTACAGAAGATAAAAATATTGAAGAATTTAACGATCTTCTCTCGGGGAGAAAAAACTCTCTCAGTCTTGAACTTAACCTCTCGGAGATTTCTGAGGGGAAAGGCCTTTCATTGTTCGTTTCGCGCATCACTCTTGAAGACATGCCTATATTTCTCGCTATCATTAAAGACGGTACCGAAATAAATAACCTCCGCAGCTTACTCAAGGAAATCATATACCACGATAACCTAACGGGACTTGGAAACGAAAGTTATTTCAATCTCTATCTATCACGCAAAATCCTTCGTGCGATGGATGATGGCAGTTCTCTCTTCGTTCTATATATAGAGATTAGCAATATAAAAGAGATAATGGCTATGTTCGGAAAACGTATCTCTAATTCCCTTGTGGTTAGGACTTTTAGAAGATTGAAAGAGAACCTAGGAGGTAAAGAGTTTTTCAGAGTTCAGCATGATGCCTTCGCAGTAGTTTTGGAGTCGATTGACAGGGGGGTTCTATATCTTGAGCTGAGTTCTCTTATAGTCAAACTAGAGAAGAAAATAATCTGCGAAAACCTAGAACTATTCCCCGATATTCTGGTTGGCGTTTGCGAATTCCCCGTCGATGGAAAAAGTGTTGATGATATTATGAGTAATTGTCTTGGCGCACTTTTTAGGGCAAAAAGAGAGAATCTTAAGTGGAGCTTCTATAGTTGAGCTTTTATTTGAAGCGAAGGGTTATGATATCGAAACCTCCCCTATTGGTTGGTATATCACCATCTTCTGATGCTGTGTAGCCGGTTACTGCGAAACCATCGGTACACAGAGTGATCGATGTGGCGACATCTCCGAGAGTCCCTCCATAGCAATCACTCCAGAGCATTTCTCCGGTACGACTTACCTGGAAGATCCACATATCGCTATAGGTAAGGCCCAACTTATCAAGCTTTCCCTCATGGAAACTCCCCAGTATAGTTTCGTTTGATTCGGTGAAACCCACCGCGATGGCTCCGCCTGAGCCAGTAATGACCATATCGGTTAGATGATCGTTCGAACGGCCTCCATAAATTTCCTTCCAGATTAATTCTCCATCACCGTCGAGTTTTATTATGAAGCCGTCGTAGTCTCCACTTTTCCTTTTGAAATCTCCATTCTGCGAATTAGTTGAACCGCATATATAGATTTCGCCGGCTGGACAGATTTCAACTGCGGCCGGTGAGTCCTCTCCGGTTCCTCCAAAGACTTTCGTCCATAGAACTCTACCACTGCCGTCAATTCTAAGAACTAATACCGAAGAACTCTCAATCTTGATTCCGTTTACTTTCAAGATTCCCGTAACATTACCGCTAGAATCACCGTCTATGGAAGTGGTTTCGGCTACCACAACTATATCCCCGTTTTCGGCTATGGCCATATCTATCGCCCGCTCGTAGGAACTACCTCCGTATCTCTTCTCCCAGACAGGTTTACCGTTGAGATCTAGCTTGATAAGCACAACATCGCCACATGATATTTTCTCTGAACCGGCCGCCGTTCCAAGTACTAAAAAGCCATCATCTAGCTTTGCCAGGGAGACCTTAGAGCTGACGGTTCGCCCGAGTTCGGTCTTCCATTTCACATTGGTGAATCTGTCGAGACGGACCAGCAACAGGTTCGATGGTAATTCGCTTTTGAAACCATTTCCTGTCGAACTTCTGCCGGCCAGAAGGAAGCCGCCATCCTCAGTCGCAATGATTGCTGATATTTCGGTCCAGCCGAATTCCAGTAACTTTTGCCAGGCGAAGTAGCCATTACTATCCAGCTTGACTACCCAACCGCTTCTGAATACATCTTCCTCCGACTTTCCGTTGGATATTTCGGGAGATTCCGTCCAACCGGTAATAGCGAATGTGCCATCTGCTAGTGCTTCGAGCGAATTAGCCGAATCACTGCCACTCCCTCCCAGAAGACGCTTCCAGACGATGGAGGGAATCTCTTTCGTAGAAAAACTCCAAAGCGGGCCTTGAACTTCTCCACCCCTTCCATCTCTTGCGTCGATTCTCCAGGAGTATTCGCGTCCCGCCTCTAAAGAGGAGATTTTAAACTCGTTTTTATCAATGTTCTTCGCGAGAAGTTCCAATCTCCCTTTCTCTCCAAAAAAGACATCGTAAAAGAGGTCGTCACCATCTGGATCTTCCGCGTTCCAGAGGAGCGTGACTTCTCTAAAAAAATCGACTGTTCCATCGGCCGGAAAGGGATTTTCCGGTTTCCCTGGCCAGTTGTTTACGTCCATTACTATTATGGAAAATGTTGTACACTGCCACTCCCCCTGTCCATCCATCGCCTTTATCGTGACACGGTGTGCGGCAGGTGCCTCTTTAGATCCGGGAAGATAAGAATACACCCCTTTATCTATACTGCCAACTCCGCTCACCAGTTCGTAAGTTACATCACTGGAGTCGGTTGAAGTGAAATCGGGAAGGTTTATGATCAGAGTTTCACCTTCGTAAACTTTCCGGTTGCCGATTTCTATCGAGGGAGCCTTTGGATCATTTACGATCTCTATGTTTATTGTGATAACTGCCTCGCTTTTTCCCGCCTCCACCTCTATCTGGACCATATCTTCGCAATCTTCCGGTCCCCGGGGAGAAACTGTGTAGATACTTCCCTCTATCTTTCCGCTGCCTTTGATGATTTTAAAATTGACAGGTCCGTTTGGGCCGGAGATAAAATCTGACAGATTTACTCTCAGCTCTTCTCCTATCTTCACACTCAGTGAAGGCGTATCTAGAACCTTAATCTCGGTGTTTTTTTTAAGAGCAAAGGTTATTACTACTACCGATGTGATAGCTACCAGGCCTATGAGAAAAAACCTCCGCATGGTCTCACATCAGCCTTACTTTTCGCTTCTTCTTTCTTATGAAAGAAGATCTGAATATAAGCAAAAGAAGGATAGCTATCGCTGCAACCGCAACCAACACAAGCAGCCAGTTAGTTTTTTTCTCGTCCATGGCCGGAGCTGCCAGTCTTATGGTTTTTTCAGAAGTGTTGCCTTCAAGATCTCTGGCAACGACTCTGTACTCGCCGTAATCTCCTACAATAACGAACATCTCTTTTTCTTTGAGATCCACCGGATATCTCTTCTCGGAGACTTCTACTTCAAGCACCTTTATATCGTCACTCACCTTGAAGTTCAGCATCTTTTCCTTATTGGCATCAGCGTATTGTACATCTTCGGCCTCTATAATCGGACTCTCGGTGATGATTTTCGTCTCGGTCAGTACATCTTTTTCGACCCAGCCATATTCTTTAACGAAGAAAGAACTTTCCCCCTCGGCCGTAACGGTTACTTCCTGACCGCGTCTGAGACTTCCTTGATCCCTTTCAACCCAGAAGGTTTTTGCGTTTGCATACAACGAAAAGGTGGCCCAGGCTTCGTTGCCCTCGTTATCTATAGCTGTCACACGGTATTCGCCAGTTCCAGCGACCTTGATTCTAATATTCTCGTGCGGAGAGTTCACAGATACCTCATCGCGTTTTTCGTCGGGTCCGATAACGATTACCGTTTTGACCTCATTGTTGTCGGTCACGACGAAATTAAGATGCTTTTCGTGGCCTATCATGACCTGTTGAGACGTTTGGCCTGTTATCTGGGGAGGTTCTATATCAGGTGCAATATCGGAAAAAAACTCACGCGAAAGCCATTCGCCGTTTACCAGAAGATCCATGTCTTTGCGGTCGCTCACGACCACTTGATCGCCCCGCCTGTACGGTCCAACATTGTCTATCACATACATCTTGGTCTCTTCAAACTGAACTTCTAGTATTTTTTCATCGAAATTTCCTATTGAATCGAAAGCTTTGATGGTTAATGCACCGGCCGAGGTTGTTCTGAAGGTCACTTTGCCTGACTCTCCGATGGGGATTTCCTCATCGTTCACGGTGACTCTCACAACGGGCTGTGAAACAACGAAGGTCAAATCGGTATTATCAATAGTAATGGATTGTGGAGATTGAACGTATATTCTCGGGAGTTTATCTAGCTGGAGCAATAGACTTGACAACTCTGTTCCCTGCTGATTGGGCTGCTTCCCAGAAGAAGTTTTGACACGCGATGCGCCTTTACTCGAAGCAACCCAGTTACCATCGCCGTTGTAGGAAAAGTATTCCCCGTCTCCGAAGCCTATCAAGGTACCGAGAGCCACTCCTTTATCAACGTCCCATATCTTTACAGTACCGTCGCTCGAGCCAGAGTAAATTATGCTGGAATCACCCGATAGAACAATCGAAGAAACATCCCAAGTATGTCCCGTTATCATTTTTACCAGAGAGCCAAGCGGTAGAGAAAGTATCTTCACTGTTCTATCACGTGAGGAGGTGAATATCAAGTCCCCTCTTATGATTATCGCCGTTACCTCCGCGTTGTGAGCCTTTACTATTCTCAGTGCTGACCAGGTTTTTACATCGTAGAATTTCAACGGGCCATCTTTAGATCCAACTACCAGAATACTCCTTTTCTCATCCATATTGACAGACGAAAGAGCCCCAATTTCAGCCTTAATAACCTTCACCTGTTGACCTGTAGAAGTATCCCATATTCTCAATGTACCATCATCAGACACCGAGTATAGACGGTTTTGTTCTGGCCAGTGGACTATTGAATTTACCGGTCCCGAGTGGCCTCTCAACGATCTTATGAAAGCTAGTTCAGACAGAGACCAGACTTTTACTGTTCCATCGGAACCGGCCGAATAAAGTGTCTTACCGTCTTCCGTGACCAGTAAATAATTCACTGAACTCGTATGACTGCTAAGTGATTTTAAAGGTTTGCCAGTTTCCATCTCCCAAACTATTATCATGCCATCATCGTATCCAGCAATGCCAAGTCTTCCATCAGGTGATACTGCTAACGAAGTAACCCAGGAGCTGTGGAGTGAGAGGTTCATAGATAGCTTTCCATCAAGTAAGTTCCAGACCTTTACCGTGTTATCTATATAGCCGGCTAAAAGGCTTTTTCCATCAGTTGATAGTGCGATGCAGTTTATGCTGAAAGCCGTCTCGTCGGGAAAGTACTCCACGGAAAAAACGGCAGTCAAGCTAAGAAAAACGATAAAAAGAACAAGTAATAATTTTCTCAAATCCATCACCTTGGAAGGAATATTCATTCAATTCTATCATTTGATGATTTCATGCACTATATAACCTGTTAATCAAGAAACTTCTGGATCTCAACTCTATAGCCTTCGGGATCTTTGAGAAAAAAGTGATAGATTCCAAATTTCTCGTTTATCGAAGGTCTATCCGGTGCCATTCCTAACTTAATAGCTTTTTCGTGAAAATCATCCACGAATTCCGTTAGAAAAGTCATTATTGGCGAGAGCGTGCCTGCCTCGACTGGAAGGTGTTCACAAAAACCTATCATACCTCCGGACGGCACTGAGTAAATTCTACAATTTCTCTGATCCCTAAATAGCTCCAAACCTAAAAAGCCTTGATAAAACTCGTTAATCTTTTCTAGGGAATGACAACCAAGGAAAAATATCGCCCCATTAATTTTCATTAAACCACACTCCTTTCTATACAGTAAAGGTCCGATCTAAGATCGGACCTTTTCCGGTTGATAGTTCACACTTAATACGGAGTTGCTATGAGGAAAAGTCGCACTTAAAAAGGGTGTTGACATGCATTTTCGGTCTCTTTCAGCTTCCCAATATTTAAGACAGCGAGAAAGGAATCAAAGTTCAGGATGCTGTGTACCGATTATATTTTCTTTAAATTGCATATATGTTTAATTATGCGAAATAATTCCAGGAAACGTTCACCGTCCTTTTGAAATTACCTATGTAATAGCAGAGTTCAGAGATCACGGATAAGAGAAATGAAGGTTCGAAATACCAGATCGCCTTTAGTGACGTAATAAGCTGGCATGATAGGAGTACTTCAGGTAAGCTGTGTGTATCTGTGAAAGTTTGTATAAATGTATTTTCATATAAAACCCGCCTAATGGGAGTTCTTACTGTCATAATTAGCTGTAGCTGGTTATAGAAAGCTATAATTGTCTTTGGAATTGTATTGACTATTATCTATAATTTTATTTGTACAACTACCTGTAAAGGGGGAGAAGATTTATGAAAAAGGCTTTTGTAATTCTTTTCATCGTTTCGCTGTTGTTATCTGTAACAGTATTTGCGACAGATGTCAAAAGAGGAGGTACTCTCAGAATTACCTCTATGAAGCAGGGAATTCTAATCGAGAATTTCAATCCCTTCTCGCCAAATACCAATGAGATAGCGATTGGAGGTTTCTATGAAACCCTTATCTACTTCAATCCTATGACGGGAAGGATCATGAACTGGCTTGCAGAAAGCTATCAGTGGTCAGAAGACCTGCTTGAACTGACTTTCAATCTGAGAGAAAACGTCTTTTGGAACGATGGAACACCTTTCACTGAGAAAGATGTTCTCTTCACAGTTGGATTGGGAAAAGAAAACAGGGCGCTCGATGTCGCAAGCCTCTGGTCAACGGGTGTCACGGGCGTTCGCTCGGATAAGCCGATGACTGTTACATTTACCTTCTCTGATGTCAACACGACTATTATCCAGAGGTTTTCCAGTGTCTTCATAGTTCCAGAACATATCTGGTCGAAAGTCGAAGATCCCCTTACTTGGATAGGAGAGGGAATTCCCGTAGGCACAGGACCATTCATACTGAAGGAAGGTTCCTTCAGTGAGCAGTCGTTCATTGTGGTTAGAAATCCAAATTACTGGCAGATCGGCGAAGATGGCAAACCTCTTCCTTACATAGACGAAGTCCTCACGCTTACCACCACCAACGAACAAGTGCCTCTCAGACTCGCCAGAGGCGAATTTGATTGGGCCGGTTATTTCGTAGCCAACATCGATGAAGTCTTCGTCAAGGCTGATCCCGAACATTTCAAGTATTGGCTGCCCGAAGGAAACCTGGTCTTCTTGAACCTCAACAACCTTAAGTGGCCTTTCGATAACTATAACTTGAGGGCAGCAGTGGCTGCAGCAATTGATCCGGTGGAGATAACCAGAATAATGGCTAGCGGAGCAGTGCCGGCTTCTTTAGCAGGGGTGAAGGCGAGTTATCTCAGGCTTGCAAAAAAGGGTCTAGATGAATACGGCATCGAATACGATCCTGATTATGCAAGGTATCTTATAGAGAAAGAAGGATATAAACTTGGCAGAAACGGCATCTATGAGAAGAATGGCAAAGCCCTTTCTCTAAATCTTTATGTTCCAACGGGATGGACCGACTGGATCATGGGAGCAGAAGAAGTGTCAAGACAGCTGAAAGAGATCGGAATTGAGGCTATCGTTACTCTGGCTGCCTGGCCATCTCCTTACAAAGACATGATATTCAATGGTAATTACGAAATGCTCTTTGGAATATCCGTCACCGGCACAAGTCCTTATTATCAGTTTGACAACTGGGTACATTCCAAGCACTGGGCCCCGATCGGTGAAAATGCCGGTAACTATTACGGGATGCGTTACAAAAACGATAGAATCGACGAACTCCTCGACAGCTATAAAAAGTTGACCGATCCTCAGGCTCAGGATGAGATAATGGAAGAGGTTATAAGTATCTTTCTAAGAGATCTTCCTTCCGTACCTATGTTCTTCAACCCGGTATGGTTCGAATACAGTACCCGAAACTTCATAGGCTGGCCTAGCGCCGAAAATCCTTATGCAGAGCCGAGACCGACCGGTATGGACAAGATGCCTATCATGCTTTCTATCCATCTGAGATAACTCTTCTAAAGTAAACTTGCGGGTGTTCTCGCCCGCAAGTTTCATTCTTAAGTGCGAGAGGAGGTAAGGAGGTCCGCTTTCCAAAATGAAAAAGGGCTTTCTGGATAAACGTGGCTTACTTCGCTAGAAAGATCGGATTGTTGTTTTTTGCTTTGCTTGTGGCAGTCACGCTCAATTTTTTTATTCCCAGGATGATGCCGGGCGATCCCGCACAGGATCTGATGGACAAAATGCAGGGTATTCCATTGGAATCTCTTGAAGCTATAAGGGTCGCCTTTGGTGTTGACTCTTCCGACCCTATGATACTTCAATATGGGAAGTATCTTTTAAATCTTCTGAAGGGTGATCTTGGAATCTCTATTTCCAGGTTTCCGACACCGGTCTGGAGAGTTTTGCAGATAGCCATTCCCTGGACAGTTGGACTAATGGGCACCGCAACGATAATAAGTTTCTTTCTGGGTACTGTGATTGGAATAGGCGTAGCCTGGAAACGAAACACGAGGCTTGCCTCCTTCACTGTCGGGCTTTTCATTTTCGTGCGTTCCTTTCCCTACTTTTGGCTAGGATTACTGCTAATTTACTTTCTGGCTTTCAAGCTGCCGATATTCCCGCTGGGTAGCGCCTATACTCCGCAGCTTCAGAGAGGAACAATGGAATTCTTTTTGTCGGTTTTTAGGCACGCCATACTTCCGGCTCTGACCATAGTGATCTCATCTATGGGAGCCTGGATACTGACGATGAGGAACAATATGATTAATGTACTTGCCGAGGAGTACATTACTGTTGCTCAAGCCAAGGGACTTCCTCTTCGAAGGATCAAAACTTTGTACGCAGCAAAGAATGCAATACTTCCATCTATTACAGGCTTTGCCATGTCCCTGGGGTTTGTTGTCGGTGGGGGTTTGCTAACGGAAATGGTTTTTTCTTATCCGGGAGTAGGACTGATGCTTTATCAAGCCGTTCAAAGTAAGGATTATCCGCTTATGCAGGCGATCTTTCTCTTTATTTCGGTAGCTGTCCTACTGGCTAACTTCATCGCAGATATCGCGATCCTGATTCTCGATCCCCGTGTCCGGGATGGTGGTAAGTGATGTTGAAGGATACTTTTTCTCTCTTCATAGAGAATAGAAAGGCATTATTGGGGCTAATTATACTTATCTTTTTCTCCGGAGTGGCGATCTTCGCACCGATCATTGCACCTTACGATCCAAAGACGAACAAGGTCGATGTAATGAAGATAGTGAACGAAGAAATCGGCAGAACTACAACTATTGAAAGAGAACAGATCGACGAATTGACAGAAAGAAGGGTCTATACTCAGTCGATCACAACAACATATGAAAAAGTCACAACCAGGCTACCACTGAACGCCAAGCCTTCCAATCAACATTTGCTGGGAACCACGAAAGCAGGTCAGGATCTCTTTTCTCAGATGGTTTACGGAACAAGAATCACGCTTACGGTCGGACTGGTGACGGGGCTTTTTACAACGTTTCTTGCATTGTCGCTGGCACTTGCGGCAGGCTACTTCGGGGGTATAGTGGACGATGTTATATCTCTTTTCACGAACGTTTTTCTGGTTATTCCGAGCCTTCCCCTTATGATAGTTATCGCCGCTTATATAACCGTAAAGGGTGTGATTCCGATCGTTCTAATTCTGGGCTTAACCAGCTGGCCCTGGCCTACGAGGATACTTCGCTCGCAGGTAGTGAGCCTCAAGAACAGAGACTTCGTGAAAGTGGCTAGAAACTTAGGTGAAAGGCCTCTTTATATTGTCTTCAAGGAGATACTTCCGAATATGATCTCCCTGGTAATGGCCTCTTTTTTTTCGTCGACTATGGCTGCCATCATGGGAGAGGCTACGCTCGAGTTCCTTGGACTTGGCAACGTATCGGTGGTAAGCTGGGGTACAATCCTGTACTGGGCTCAGAACAGTGGAGCGCTTTTGTCGGGTGCATGGTGGTGGTTCCTTCCTCCGGGCATTTGTATAGCCCTGATCGGTACGTCTTTCGCCCTAATGAATTTTGCCATTGACGAAATCTCCAATCCAAAACTTAGAAAGAGATGATTTCAATGGATAAATACGATGTGACGCCGATACTGCAATGCAAAAAGCTTGTGGCCGGTTACAAGATGAAAAGCGGTTTCGTTCACGCTGTGGACGATGTCTCTTTTGATCTCGAAAAAGGCGGTTTTCTAGGAATAGCTGGTGAATCGGGGTGCGGCAAATCCACATTAGCCTTTGCCATTATGAGGCTTCTCAAAGATAACGCCAAAATAGAAAGTGGTGAAATAATCTTCAAGGGAAGGGATCTTGCTAGACTTAAAGACAATGAGATGAAAAAGATTCGCTGGGTCGATATATCGATGGTCTTTCAGTCGGCAATGAATGCCCTAAATCCCGTTCTTTCCATCGGAGAACAACTTACCGATGCGGTACATGCACACAGTGAAGTGACACAGAGCGAGGCGCATGATAAGGCAATCGAAGTGCTCAAACTGGTCGATATCTCTCAAGACAGATTCAATTCATATCCTCACCAGTTGTCGGGGGGAATGAAACAGAGAGTCATGATAGCGATGGCCCTTATTCTTAATCCCACACTCGTCATAATGGACGAACCGACGACGGCACTGGATGTTGTTGTGCAACGTACGATAATTGAAAAGATACAGGAGCTCAGGAATGCGCTGGGCTTTTCGGTGATATTTATCACTCATGACCTCTCTCTTTTAGTAGAGATCAGCGATACTTTGGCCATTATGTATGCAGGAAAGATAGTAGAGTACGGTTCCGCCCAGGCTCTTTTCAATCATCCTTTGCACCCATATACAATTGGGCTTATGAACTCTTTCCCCTCTCTCACCGGTAAGATAAGCAGAATGGGAGGTATTGAGGGAAAGCCACCGAATCTGCTCGATCCGCCTGAAGGCTGCAGATTCAGCCCGCGCTGTCCTCAAGCTATGAGCATCTGTAGAAAGTCTTATCCATCGCTGGAAAATAAAGGTGAAAATCATAGCGTTGCCTGTTTTCTTCACGAAGGAGTTGATAAGCCATGAATAACGACATACTGCTTCTTGAAAGAGTTTCGAAACATTTTCCGGTAAACTCCCTCAGAAGAGGCGGTAAGTATGTACATGCCATGGATGAGATCTCTTTCTCTCTAAAAAGGGGAGAAGTTCTAGCGATAGTTGGAGAATCGGGGAGTGGAAAGACCACCACGGCAAATGTTATAGCCAGAATTTACAAACAAACTTCCGGCAGCGTAACCTTCGAAGGCAGAGAAATAAGCAAAAATATGTCGCGCGAAGATGAATTGAGATACCACAAAAAAGTCCAGATGATTTTTCAGGATCCCTTTGGAGCTCTCAACCCAACACGAACTGTCGAAGGAATATTGGAGCGACCTTTCCTGATTCACAAAATCGCCAGCAAGAGAAAAGACGTAAAAGACAGGATAGATGAGATACTCACCCAGGTCGGTCTTGAACCTCCTGAACAGTTCACCAGAAAGTTTCCCCATGAACTATCTGGAGGACAAAGGCAAAGGGTAAATATTGCAAGGGCCTTCGCTGTCGAGCCTGAACTGATTCTGGCCGACGAACCTACTTCGATGCTCGATGTTTCGAACAGAATGAGTATTATGAATATGATGCTTTACCTTAAAGAAAGTCACGGTGTATCCTTCATATACATAACCCACGATCTTGCCGGTGCCCGCTATATGAGCGACAGAATAATAGTCATGTACGCGGGCATGATCATGGAGATTGGCACGGCCGAAAAGATTATTAACGACTCTTTTCATCCATACACAAAACTGTTAAAAACGGCTGCCCCCTCTCCAGAGATTGGGTTGAAGCGGAAGAAGCTAATTACGGGTGGAGATATTCCGTCGCTGATCGATCCTCCAGATGGTTGTCGTTTTCATCCCAGATGTCCTTTCGCAAGCGATATTTGTTCTCTGGAGATGCCGGTAATGAAGAAGATCGACGAAGATCATTATGCGAGATGTTTTCTCAGATAAATCTTCGGTTAAACCCTTGGGTTCAGGGGATCCCATATAAGTCTTAAAGAAAAGATTATGGGGATTGCCAAAGTATTCGCCGCGATGAGCCATTACAAAACCCACAGTGTAGAACACGGCGCAGGAATGACCCTGAAAGAAATAAGCGACAATTCCAGCAGATTCGACAGTGATTTGGTAGATGCCTATTTCCATTGCTTCAAAAGAGACTCCAAAATTTGATCGTTCTTCCACGCAGCGGTATAAACTATGAGAGGAATCAATTGCTGTTCAATTCTTCGACCTGTGCTTAATTCTGTTAGTATGAATTATATGTGGTTCATATATTCCGGATATTTCTATACGACACTATTCAAAGGTGTGGAATGGCCAGCCAAATGTATATAATTATACTTTACGAGAATGGAGGAGGATGAGAAGAGCTATGAGAAACAGATCTCCGGATCTTAACTACAAATCTTTTGTAAGAAACAGACTGACGATGTTCGAGTACAGGAGAAAGCCATTGCTAGATCAGCTTGAGAGAATTAAAAGCGATATGGAGAAACTCAAGCCTCAAGATGATGGTGAAAAACTCCAAAGACCCAGCTGGGCTAAGTCGGTGAACTCTGAGAAGGTTCCTTCTTTAAGCAAAATAAGTTCATTCGATGAAAGGAGATACAACGATCTTCATAAAAGAATGATAGAAGTGGAAGAAAAACTGGAGACACTGGACATCGAAGAGGAAGATATTGAATTGGAAGCGATTGCGGACGAAGTCAGGCGCTTCGATACACTACAAAGGGAATATCTCGAATCACTGGAGAAGGCTAGGAAAGAATTCGAAGTCGAATGGGATCTGACCAGCATAGAACTCAAGTATTCGGAAAAAAAACTATATTCATCAATTGATGTCGAAACTCGAATCTCTACGCAGCAGACAGAATGAAATCAACAACCGAAAGATACAACGTGAGCTAAAAAAGAAACAGGAAACGACAGGCGCAACCATGGGGACCAGAACTGTAAATATCGGAGAGGATCAGACAGCTTCTGATGCAGGACGGGCTGCACAAAAACCAGCAGGCAAAGAAAACCCCAGGCAGCCGGAGACAGGAGAATCACAAAAAACAATTAGAAGAAGAGGCGGCGGGCAAATCAAGGATGACCAATGATACCCGCATGGCGGAAAGGGAGTAAGACTGTCATCCAATAGTGCTACTTGCTATCTCGTCCTTCTCGTCCGTTTCCTCCTCTCTAAGTAACCGCAACAGAGACTAGGGGTAACGGGTCAGAGGTTAGAAAGTCAAGATCTTCACGCTCTTCACACCTCTACCCTCTGACCCCCAGTCTTATCAGGAACCTGGACACACATCATCGAAACTAAGAACCGCTCTTCCTACGTTCTTTTTAACTTACACCTGTATCCGCTTTCCTCATCTCTCTCTTTTTTTTAACCAGGAAAGATGCAACATGTATTCCCTTGGTTCCTCTGCCAAAGCCTGCATCCATGCCGCATTCTACGGCCAGTTCATTGGTTATTTGCGTACCTCCCGAGACGAGTATGAGTTTGTCCCTAACACCCTTCTCGATCGAGAGCTCCGAAATCTTCTTCATATTATCAATGTGAACATCGTTGTGGGTGATTATAGTGGAGACTAGTATGGCGTCGGCTCCAGTCTCAATGGCCGCATCGATAAACTTCTCAGGATTCACACTCGTACCGAGATATGTGTATTTAAAACCATATTTCTCTATGCCGCCATGTTTGATATCGAGTATCTCCCTTATGCCAACCGAGTGCTCATCGTTTCCGACGGTACCGGCTACCACTTTCATGGGAACCTCTTTCAGGTAGCCGTTTATCTCTTCTGGCTCCAACAGGTCGGGCTTTTTTGGCAATTCCAGGCTTTCTCTTTCAATTTTGAAAGGCACTCTGGCTTTCAGTTCTAGGTACGTTCCTTCGACCGGGTGAAGAACGGTCTTGCTTATTACAGTAGCCTCCTGCAGACCCATTCTTCTTGCAATTTCCAGAGCCGCGGCCTCTGCATGATCCAGATCGTCTGGTATTGTGAGATCTAACTGTACCCAACCGTCACTCCACCATTCCACTTCCGGTCCTATCAGCCCGGCCTTTCTATCCTCAAGCTGCGTAGTGATTCTCAGATTCACATTGTCACTTTCGTCTAGCTCATCTATATACTTGATCTTACTCCTATCTTCTAGAGTACACATACCTATCGGTTCATCGGGTCTATTCAAGCCCTCTGGTATGTTATTATACCCAAAGTGTTCGCAGACGGGCGCGTAATAATCATCCTCTCTTGCCACGACGGTACCGGCTCCGATGCCGCCTTCTTTCATCCTGGCTATCCCGTCTCCATTTCGTTCGGGGTACTGTCCGTTGTCAACGAAGAAGCCTTGCTCTACGGCTTCGAAGTAGCCTCCCGATTCTATTATCTCCTCCATCATAAGGATGGCTCGCATCTTCATTTCTCTTATCTGAGGTCTTACAGCCTCTTCATTTACCTTTACGAGGTCCTTTATACCATCCAGGGCCAGAAGAGTATGTTTCGCTGTTTCTATACCCCTTATTGAGTTTATGTGCCAGGGCACGTTTCTGCCTTCATCGGGGGTTATCGTGGATTGTATATCGGCTTTGGTCAGACGAGATATCAGTGTATCCAGAACATGGATACGTGTCGCGTCCAGAAGGTCCGATTCAATGTAACGGGTGTTCATCTGGGCTCTGAAACGATATTCTTTAAAGAGTTCTCTCAACGTCAGTGCATAAATGAAGTTCAGTCTGAATTCCGGGGCCGGAGCCGTAACTGGCGGCACCGTTGAGAGGGCGATCAGATCCTTTTTCATTCCGACTCTGATCGAGAAGGCGCAATTTATGGCATGCTGGACTAGAAGTTCCGGCATGACTTTCCAGGCACTCTTTGAAGAGGCATTCGCGTTGTGCGCTCCATCGATTTGGAGCATATCGACACTGGCCATGATCTTCTTCGCTACGGCCGCGTCCACAAAAGATCTTATGGGGTTGATTCCCCTGTAGAGAACATTGTACTGGGGGTCCTGGTGGGCACCGTTGACTCCCTCTTCGGCGAAGAGAACGGCTATCTCTGGACCGGCCACACCGCTGACGTAAGAGTGGAAGTTTATCGGACGGCCCACTTCGTCTTCGATAATATCGAGTGCCTTTCGGGTCGCCCGAAGCTGTTTTCTGGTGATCGGGATGCCTCCGATTCCCTCGGGCGTTCCCTCGATCAAACCATCTATGTGGCTCTGACCGAGCGTTCTTATAACCATTATGTGATCAGCCCCATGCCAGGCAGCCATCCTCATTCTTCGAATGTCGTCCTCGAAGCGTCCTGAAGCGATTTCCGAGGTGATCACCGGATCGGGCTGGGGATCGATATTTTCGAAATAATGTGCCGCAGGGAGTCCTATACCGTTTTTCAGAGGTTCGCTGATTTGATTGTAGGTGAAGCCATCGACTCGTGTGCCAGCAGGAAGTTGCTTTCGCCATGCCCAGCCTTTTCTTCGCGGAGAGTATTTTTCAAGGTCCTTCAGGATCTCTTCGACTCTCAATTTTTCATTCGGCAACAGCATTTTCCTTCCTCCTCTTGAAAATCTCGATAAGCTCTTCCCAGCCCCGGCCTTGGGCAAGTTCTTTCGCGGATTCTTCTACGCTTTTACCAGTGTATTGAGAGTATCTCAATACCAAGTGACCAGCTCCTTTTCCTAGCAGACCCAGTTCCAAGGCTTTTGAAACGATCGCCCCGGCTTGAAAGCTGTCCATCCCCATTCTCAGGAGTACCGAACGTTCGATCGAAGGGCTTGTGTGCGTTCTTGCGAGTTCGACGAGAGGATCGACTATCTTTCCGGCCAGTTCCCAGAACAGTCTGTCGAGCTGCTCGTCGTTTAGACGCTGTAAATGTTCACTTCTCCGGTCGAAATCATCAGGTCGCTGTATTGCCATTACCGACTTACCTCCTTTATGAGCCGAGCCGTCTCATCAGTTGTGAGTCTGAGTTCCTGTGCAAGATAATCCAGGTCTCTTTCCGAGGGGAGTATCTGACGTTTGATCAGCTCTCTTATATAGGACTCTCTCAGTCTATCCAGTCCAAGTTCTGTGTACATTATCTGTGAGGGATTTTCCGGAATTGCGATCACTTTGCCCGGTACATCGTCAGTTAAGGGATCGCCCCTGATTACTTTCACACCGTTTTTCCTCGCAAAGGTCAACTGGGCCGATGGAGCCTTTCCCGCGCCGGTGTACTCCGTTTCCTGAACCACTATGGTTGAGTCTTTCGGCAGTTCTTTGGCCAGCGCTATCGCAGCGGTCAAACTGGTGTTCCCGGCCGGCCCCCTCTGGAGACCTTCTAGACGTGCCAGCATTTCTGTGACGTAGAAGACTTCTCCCTGCTTGACCAACAGATAACGGTCCATATATCTGAGAGGTCTTGCGGCATTTCTGGGTACATCGCTCCTGTCAGGGAAGACGGCGAAAGGTATTCCGAACCCGGTGTGTCCTGTAGTGAAGGATTTCCTGTTGAAATCTCTGTCGCTGGCCATGTGAAGACCTGATAGATCTACGCTCACACCTATCACGCCGGTTTTATCGGCCCCAGCCTTGATCAAGCCCCTGGCAGTTCCGGTGAGATTTCCTCCGCCGGCGTGTGTCGCGAGAACGAAGTCGGGATCTTTGCCGATCACTCTTCTGGACTGCTGGGCTATTTCGAAGCCGAGCGACTCGATTCCGGCTATCGCAAAGGGTGTGTAAAGCGAGGCATTGAAATACCCTGTCTCTTCAAGCAGGATCAAAAAGTAATAGAAGAGTTCGGGACCTACAGTGAGCTGAGCAACCTCGGCGCCATAGGCCTCGCAGGCCCTGGCCTTCTCCAGTATCTCGGGTTGACCGGTACCGGTGCTGTCGTAACACTCTTGAATGACTATGCATTTGAGACCCCTCTTCATTGCCTGCGAAGCGACAGCCGCCCCGTAGTTGCCGCTGGTCGCCGCGATTACACCTCTGTAACCGAGCTCCTTAGCCCTGGCGACGCTTATAGAAGCCCTCCTGTCTTTGAAACTTCCAGAGGGGTTGGCAGCCTCGTCCTTGAGAAAGATCCTGGCACCCTTACCCGGTTCGCTGATTTCCCTCACTAATCTTGTAATGTTCTTGAGCTCGACCAGAGGGGTATTTCCAACGCCTGTTTCACGCTGTATAGCAGTTATTTCTTCCATATGGTAAACAGTGTCGCTCATCAAACCTTCGTAGTCGAATCCGATACCTTCTAGCTCATATTTGTCGTATTCGATACCTATCGAAGCCCGCATGATTTCAGTCTTTCTTGACATCACCGATTCATAACTCATACTCATTTTCATCACCACCGGCCAGCCAGGCGGTCAATTCGTCACCGGCCTGAGAAAGTTCAGGGATATAATCGCCAAAATCGTGTACATGTCGCGGTTCTATTATCTCGAGAGTTCCTTCTAGCGTTCTTCCGGCAGCCGTTCGAATCCTGACGACCTGACCGATGGAAGCCACCTCATCCTGTAAAAAACCCCTGACTCTCAATTCCAGTGGAACGTTTGCGGTATCGGAAGGAGCTGATGGAGCACGCTCTCCAGCTTTCAATAAAATGCTGTGAATCTGCACCCACTGTCCTCTTCTAGCCGTCATTTCTAGATCTCCTTAATGTCGTCCATCAAGCATTTTGGAATGGGCAATTCACTCATGTTAAGTAATCCAGGCGCTGCGTTTATTACTTCCGGTATCATATTGGTCGCCAGCGCTATGGTACCCTTTCCGCCGGGTATCTCCGGTTTTATCGAAAGATGTATATCGGGCTCACCGTAGATATCTATATAGTCGCCGGTTTCGATACCTTCTATCGCAGGCAGTATCTGTTGCGGATGGATAAGCTCTATCTTCAATTCGTCACCGCAGAAACCTCTGCCTGTATGCCTGCAACCCGCCACCATACCCGGCTTTACGTGGGCGACAGCAGTTTTGCGTTCTGTAATTGAGATTATCGGTTCTCTGGTTTCCTCGATTCTGTCGATATTCCAGCCGATGGCGTTGCCGATCATAGCTATCGATTGCTGAAAGCCTATGTGTCCCACTATATCTCCCTTTTCTAGACCTCGTTTGAACTCCTCTGGAGTGGTTCCCACGCCTTGGGTCTCCATGACGGTCTTGCCAAAAGGCGAGAGGTCATTTATCCTGCTGGCTTTTATTCTATCGACTTTGAGACAGGCGCCGGTCATGGCTATTATCAGAAAATCTAGAACGAAACCAGGATTAATTCCCGTTCCAAGTATTGAGATTCCGTATTTACAAGCGAGGTTTTCCAGAATTTTAGACTCTTCGGGGTTTGACCCGTAAGGATAGGCCATTTCCTCCGCGATGGTAAGTACGTTTACGTTATTCTTCGCCGCTAGTTCTATTTTCGGCATAACTTCGTTAACAAAGGAGTTCGTTGCAATTAGAACTATGTCGGGCCTCGTCTCCAAAATCGCCTTTTCCGGTTCGGAGTAAACTCTGCGACCACTTCTTTCCAAACCTAGAACTT
>Ga0208824_1000045_pt1 | contig 138972 bp, 140 predicted proteins | sample AD_JPNTR3_MetaG_FD_184447 | JGI IMG/M metagenome (GOLD analysis project Ga0208824, IMG submission 184447) | Active sludge microbial communities of municipal wastewater-treating anaerobic digesters from Japan - AD_JPNTR3_MetaG (SPAdes) (version 2) | ecosystem: Engineered > Bioreactor >...
GCCATCAGGCATCTTCATCAACTGGACGATGCGGCCTATAGTACCGACTTCGAAGAGATCGCCCAGTTCCGGTTCCTCTTTGGTTATATCTCTCTGAGACACCAGGAAGACCAGCTGATCGTACTTGCCGATCGATTCTTCGAGCGCCGAAAGAGACTTCTCCCTCCCCACGTAGAGTGGCATCACTGAAGAGGGATATATCAACATATTGGTTCTCGTCGGAATCGCTGGCAATATATCGGGTATCTCTATCTTTCTCTCGCTTCTAATTGCTGCTTTCTCAAGTAATTCGAATTTTTGTGCCACCAGAACACCTTCCTTTCATTTGGTAAGATACCGTCTTTTCATTTCAAAAAAGAGAGCAATCCATCGGTTTTCTCATCAAGCGATGACAGGGACACGACTCTTTCGTTTTCGCTCCAGTGCTTAAGTTTTACTATCAGACACGGCAATTCCACGAAGGATCTGTACATTTCGGGCCATTCGATAGCCATAACCGTGTTATCGTCGCCGAGATCTTCGAGGTCGAGATCCAGCAATTCTCTTTGATTAACCAGTCTGTAGAGATCGGCGTGAACTAAAATCAACCTGCCGGGATATGTGTTGATAATGTTGAACGTCGGACTTCTAACCAGCCTCTCTTCGATTCTCAACCCTCTGGCCAGTCCCCTCACAAAAGTCGTCTTTCCAGTGCCCAGATCACCGTAAAGAAGTATCGTCTCTCCTCCACTGAGTCTTTCGCCGATCTCACCGGCCAGTTTCAACAACTGGTCTATATTCATCTTTCCCAGTTCATAGATCTTCTCAGTGCTTCTTTCCACTTCGAAAACTCTTCCTCCATTCTGTTTCCGCTCGGTTCGAACTCCACCTCGCTGATACGCCTGTTTTTCAGCACTTCCATGTCCCATAAGCCTGTGCAAAGGCCTGAGAGCATCGCAGCACCCAGCGCCGTCGTTTCCTTTATCAGAGATCTATCCACGGGGATACCGAGCACGTTAGCTTGCATCTCCATCAGGAAGTTGTTTCTGGTGACTCCGCCATCCACCAGGAGCTTCTTCAGTTTTATCCCTGTCTCTTCTTCCATCAATTCCAGTATTTCGCGAGTCCTGAAGGTTATGTACTCGAGCACTGCTCTGGCTATATGGCCCTTCTTCGTCCCTCTGGTCAATCCTATCAGCGTCCCCCTTGCCGAAGCGTCCCAATACGGGGCTCCCAGACCGGTAAGGGCTCCCGAGAAGTAAACTCCACCGTTGTCCTTAACCTCACGCGCAAGCGATTCGGTCTCCGAGGGACTGGCTATTATTTCCAGACCCTCTTTTAACCACGTTATAAGTGCTCCAGAGGCGAAGATAGACCCTTCTATGGCATATATAATGTCTTTCCCAAGCTTCCACCCAATCGTTGTCAGGAGGCCGTGTCTTGAGTATTTCGGCTCCGACCCGGTATTCATGAGTATGAAAGAGCCGGTTCCGTAGGTACACTTTGCATCTCCCCGCGAGAAGGCCGTCTGTCCGAAGAGTGAAGCCTGTTGGTCTCCGGCTATACCGGCTATCTCAGGACCGTATATCGAAGCTCCAATAGCGTTACAGGAATCTACGACCTTCGGAAGGAACTCTTCATCTATTCCAAACATATCGAGAAGCTCTCTATCCCACTTCAATTCCTGTATGTTGAAGAGCATTGTTCTTGAAGCGTTCGAGTAATCGCACACAAATCGCTTCTCTCTTGTAAGGTTCCAGACCAACCAGGAGTCGATCGTACCGAAACGCAAGGTACGCCTCTTTGCGGCCTCCTGGACCGCGGGAACGTTTTGCAGCATCCATTCCATTTTCGTGGCAGAGAAATACGGATCGGGCATCAATCCAGTCTTGAGGTGTATCTTTTCTCCGAACTTTTCCCGCAGCTCCTTGCATCTTTCGGTGGTTCTCCTATCCTGCCAGACGATAGCGTTGCACAAAGGCTGACCGGTTATGGCGTCCCACGCGACCACGGTTTCGCGCTGGTTGGTTATGCCTATGGCTTCGATCTCACGGTAAGAGACCCTGGCATCTGATACCACGTTTTCCACAGAGCTCATAGTACTGAGAATTATATCTCTAGGATCGTGTTCAACTCTGCCAGGATTGGGGTATATCTGCCTGAACTCCTCCTGTGAAACGGCCACCTGATAAAACTCCTCATCGAAGAGTACGGCCTTGCTGCTGCTGGTTCCCTGATCGATGGCCAGAATATAACTCATCCTACCGCCTCCTCCTTCATATATTAAAACGTCTCTTGAAAACGATCGCGTTCTCCGGACAGATCTCGTGGCAGACGTAGCAGGTTATGCACTTGCTATAATCTATCCTGAACCTGTTTATGTCTATCGCACCGACAGGGCAAGTCCTTTCGCAATTCCTGCACTCAATGCACTTCTTTTTATCTATCTTTGGAAACTTCGTTACGAAATGCCTCAAGAAACCTGCACCATAAACCGCGATGTAATTGGTTTCTGGTAATACCAGCCTCGACGGCACGGGTGCGTCGCCCACGATTTCGTACTCACCAACCAGATTCTCTTCTCTGGCCATTCTCAAAAGCGGCACTTTAGAGTGCTTCACCTGGAAGAGTTCGGCTATCGCGTCGTCCAGAGAAAAGACATTTCTCGAGAGTGCCACGATTCCGGGATAGATCTTCCTCCCATTCGACGGTCCGTTTCCATCCATTCCCTCGACCCCGTCAAGTATCGTCAACGAGGGCTTTAAATACCTCGCCAGATCCAGAAGCATTCTGGAAAAATCTATCATGTTTCTCGCCCTGAAATGCCAGCCCTGTTTTCTAGCACCGGGGATACAGCCAAAGAGATTCTTGACACCAAACGTGACGAGCGTGAGGGAATGAGTCTTGAGTTTGGCCAGATTGACTACAAGATCGGCCTCCAGGACCGGGCGGGCTATTTCGAAGTTCCGATACGTCCCCTCCTCCAAAACCACAGAAACGGGATCGTCAAAATCGACAAGGGGAATTTCCAGTTCCCTGCAGACGCTTTCTATTCCAGCGACTCTGGCTGCTGCAATTGTACTGACCCTCGCGGGAGAATCCCCCACACTGACCTTTGCCCCGCGCCGAAGAAAAATCTCCGCCACCGCTCGGACTATTTCGGGATGAGTCGTCACAGAGCTGTCTGGCGTTCTGGCCGAAAGAAGGTTCGGCTTCAGAAGTACCTTCTTTCCCCGAACGTCTTCGTTGAAATTAAGCAGATCGAGACCTTCAGCTATCTTCTCCCTGCACTTTGCGTATTCTGGGCTGCTTAGTATTGCCACTCTGTTCATTTGATTCTTTCTCTCCATAAAGAACCCTCTTCTTCTTTCTACGATCATCCACTATGCAGCGTACCTCTTCGGGAAGTTTAACTTCGCAAGAAGAGAGAATCTCTATTATTATCTCTTCCGGGATCGACGTAACGGCCCAGAGATCTGTGAGATATATCCTTTCGCCCGTTCTCACGGGCGCCTTTTGCAGGGATGATTCGATAGCTTTTCTGTATCTCTCTCTTATTTCCTCTTCTGTATGATTCACCTTATCATCCATGGAAAGTCACCTCAGTAGAATTATACTCTATACACATCACCCACAGTTGAATAAAGGCTTCCGTCATATTCTGAAACTTGTGTCCGTTCTTGTTGTAAAATTTTAGAAGAAAAGGGGGGAAACACTGGTTGGAGAAAACAGGGATGGATTTCGTGGTCCTCGACACCGAAACTACGGGCTTGGATGTCAACCGTGGTGCCAGGCTACTGGAGATAGCCGGTGTCAGGGTCCGCAACTGGCATATTGTGGAGGATGATGTCTTCGACAATCTCATCGATCCCGGTTGCATGGTTCCTTTAACGATAACCAGCCTGACCGGGATAAGCGACTTTACGGTGAAGGGTATGCCTCCAGTGGAGAAGGTTCTTCGAGATTTCTTTCGCTTCGTCGAAGGTTCTATATTGGTAATTCACAATGCCCCCTTCGATCTGTCTTTTCTAAACCACTTTGGTGAGAGATGCGGTCTTGGAAGAATTCCCAACTCCTACATTGACACCATCGAAATGTCCCGAAGTCTCTTCAGACGCGACCGTAACAATCTGGATATTCTTCTTGCCAGGCTGGGAATAGTCGCGGACTCAAGGCACAGAGCACTTGGAGACGCTATGGCGACGGCCCGGGCTTTTCTGGCTATGAGTGAGAAGATGGGTAAAGAAAGTGTAACGAGATTCATAAGAAAGTAGGCTGGGGTCTGAAATGCCATGGCCGAATGATTTCTAGAGAGTCCATACGGAAAGAAACCACCCAGAAAAACTTAAAAAACCCAACATTTCGATCTGGTAGAATCTAAACGTTGCCAATCGTCTTTATCCGCCAAAATCGACCCCGCTTCGACTTCGAATTCTCTATATATTGTGGTAGAATGTTTATCGTCCACTAATTATTGAGCTTATTCATGGAGGTATGATGATGCTGAATGTCAGAAAAAGAAATGGATCAATCGTAGAATTCGACCTGGACAAAATAATAAACGCCATGAAGAAAGCCTTCGATGCTACCCTTACCCACTACAACGAAGACATTCTTGAGAGGGTTGCGCTACGTGTCGTAGCCGATTTTCAACCAAGGGTAAGCGACAACCTCGTAGATATAGAAGACATCCAGGATTCCGTCGAGAGGACGCTGGAGAATCTGGGCTTCACGGAAGTCGCCAAGGCTTACATTCTCTACAGAACTCACCGCGAAAAGCTAAGAGAACTCAAATCCTCGATGCTTGATTTCTCGGAAACCGTCAACAGTTACCTCAACATGCTGGACTGGCGTGTCAGAGAGAATTCAACCGTAACCTATTCCATAGGTGGCCTCATCTTGCACAACAGCGGAACGGTAACGGCCAACTACTGGCTGAGGGAGATGTACGATCCCCAAATAGGTAACGCCCACCGCGAGGGAGATATTCACATTCACGATCTTTCCATGCTATCGGGCTACTGTGCGGGTTGGAGTTTGAGACAGCTGATTGAAGAAGGGCTCGGAGGGGTAAGGGGGAAAGTATCCTCTTCACCGGCGAAACATCTTTCGACCCTCGTGAATCAGATGGTGAACTTCCTGGGTATCTTACAGAACGAATGGGCCGGTGCCCAGGCCTTTTCGTCTTTCGACACGTATCTGGCTCCCTTTGTGAAGATAGACAACCTCTCTCTGAAGGAAGTGAAGCAGAATATCCAGTCCTTCGTTTTCGGCGTCAACACGCCTTCCAGGTGGGGAACGCAGGCTCCTTTCACCAACATAACGCTCGACTGGGTGGTGCCGAAAAAGATGAGAGACGAGCCGGCCATAGTGGGAGGAAAGAGACTCGATTTTACCTACGGGGATTGTCAGGAAGAGATGGATATGATAAACCGGGCCTTCCTGGAGATACTCGACGAGGGCGACGCCAACGGACGGGGATTCCAATATCCGATCCCTACTTACAATATAACGAAAGACTTCAATTGGGAAAATGAAAATGCGAAGCTTCTCTTCGAAATCACGAGTAAATACGGAACGCCTTATTTCCAAAATTTCATAAACTCCGACCTGGATCCAGACGATGTTAGAAGCATGTGCTGCAGACTGCAACTGGATAAGCGTGAACTGAAGAGGAGAGGAGGGGGATTGTTCGGCTCGGACGAATTCACCGGCTCGATCGGAGTCGTAACTATAAACCTTCCGAGGATCGCGTATCTCAGCAAGAACGAAACGGAGTTTCTGGAAAGGCTGGCCAGGGTTATGGAGCTGGCCAGCAGGAGCCTGGAAGTCAAGCGGTCGGTGGTGGAAAAGTTGAACGGTGAAGGCCTCTATCCTTATACCCGCAGATATCTAAAAAATTTCGACAATCATTTCTCGACCATCGGGCTGGTTGGAATGAACGAGGCCTGTCTCAACGCACGCTGGATTGGAAAGAGTATTGCCGAAAACGAAGGGTACAACTTCTCTCTGAGAGTGCTAGACTTCATGAGAAATAAAATAATGACCTTCCAGGAGACTACCGGGCACCTGTACAACCTCGAGGCGACTCCGGCCGAATCAACCTCTTATCGCCTGGCCAAGATCGATAAAAAGAAGTTCCCCCAGATAATTACCGCCGGAAAGGACAGCCCATACTACACGAATTCCTCGCACCTCCCGGTGGATTTTACGAGCGATATCTTCTCGGCACTCGACCTTCAGGAGAATCTCCAGCAAAAATACACGGGCGGTACGGTCTTCCACGCTTTTCTGGGCGAGAAGATATCTGACTGGCAGACAACCAGGGAACTCGTGAGAAAAATAGCCGGCAATTACAGAATACCCTACTTCACACTGTCCCCCACCTATTCTGTTTGCCAGACCCACGGGTACCTGAGCGGCGAGCAATACGCTTGTCCAAAATGCGGTGCCGCGACGGAGGTCTATTCAAGAATTACCGGATATTACCGCCCCGTCCAGAACTGGAATATCGGCAAACAGGAGGAATTCAAAAGGAGAAAGGTTTATCAGATAAGGAGAGAAAGCATAGATGAACTTCGCAGGCTGGGAAAGAGTGAGCCTGGTAGATTATCCAGGGAAAGTAGCCCTGACGGTATTTACCTCAAGCTGTAACTTTGACTGCGCCTACTGCCAGAACAAAACGCTCAAGAGACAAGTAATCGAAGAGTTAAGCGAAGAAACCGTGATAGATTATCTCGATAGGCGCAGAGCCCTGATAGACGCCATCGTAATAACAGGAGGCGAGCCGACTTTGAGGGTCGGAGAGTTGATACCCTTCATAGGCCGTCTCAGGGAGCGGGTACCGGGCAAATTGGTTAAACTCGACACTAACGGCTGGAATCCGGCTCTTCTTGCCCGCCTTATGGAGTGTATAGACTTTGTGGCCATGGATCTGAAGTCACTGGATTATTCGCTCTTCTCGGATGTATCAATTGAGACCATAAAGAAAAGTCTCGATCTGGTTAAGGCCTTCAGGGAGCACGAAATAAGGATCACGCTCTACCCTCCCTATATAAAACGTGAGGACTTCGGGGAGCTGGCCGAACTGTGCAGAGGGGCCTCCAGAATCGCCGTCCAACAGTATCGAAGGATCGACGGAAACGATCAAGAACCATACAAGTCAGGAATTCTGGAAGAATTTTCCGGGGTTCTTTCAAGGATATCTGGAGCGCAGATAGTTTTGAGAGAATGAATCACAGTCATAAAGAAACCGGGGACTACTGTCCCCGGTTTTGTTCGATTCGGGCTAACGTAGCTCGAAGTAGAACTTGAAACCGTCACCTCCGAAGAATATCTGAGGCTCAAAAGCGATGCCCAGAGGTGTTCTCCATTCGAAGCCTATTCCGATCGACAGCCCGAAAGTCTTATCCGACCCTGCCACTCCCATAAGATATAGCTTGGGGATGTAGACACTCAGCTCGTCGGAGGGGGCTATCCCGAAATTCTCCGTTAAAGGGACTCCGGCTTCCACGGATTCAAAAACGAAGTGACCTGGATTGAACGAGTAAGGATTCCAGCCTTTAAGATCGGTGTTGCCGCCTATGTAGAACTGCTTCGTTACCGGGGCAGTCCCCAGGTAGGTGACACCCGCTCTGGTATTGCTGAGGATGTATATTCTTCCAATTATTCTGTACCAGAAGTTCATCACGGCAGTCTGCTGCAGGTAACTGAATCCCTTGCCGAAGCCGTAGCTAAGGACCGTATTGCCGTACAGATTGGACCTCTCTTGTCGGAAATTCTCAGCATCGCCGAAGGCGAAGGCACCGTTGACGATCGAGACGGAGTAATCGTTCGTCACGGAAGCGTCGAAGGTGCCGCTCTCGAAAGTATAGGAAACTCCGGCCACGTAATCGCCGAAAGGATAACTCGCACCCAGCTTGAACCTGTTCAGGGTAAGTAGAAGATCGCTTTGCCAGGGAACCTCTTTGAAAAGTGTGAGTTCGGTTATAAAATCGATACCTGTTCCCAGTGCTTGCGGGTATCCAGCTCCCAGAGTGAACCCTCCCCAGAAAAATTGGGGTTGCGGAATAAAACCCAAGAATTTCTTATCGGTAAACCTGAGGAATCGAAGACCTCCGTAAATGTTCACTCCCGTTCCGAGCAGATTTCTCTCACCAGCGCCGATCGTCAGATATTGGCCGAAGTACGGATAAATCGTATTTGCCTCTTCGACCGTTATCACAAGCCTGTAATCACTGTCAACAGTCTTGATCTGCATATAGACGTCCGTAAAGAGACCGCTCTCCTGCAAGGTCCGTTTGGCCCTGTAGATCTTCTCTATGTCGAATTCGTCACCGATCTTAATGCCAGAGAGATCCCTCACGGTTGAGTCCAGCGTCTTCGCGTTGCCCTCTACCACTATTTCCACTATTCTGTTCACTCCAAACAGCGAAATGGCAAACACGAAAAATACTGCGAGCACTATCGCTCTCTTCATAGTCCACCTCACTTCAAAAGGCCGTTGACTTTCTCAACGGCTTCGTTGAAAGCCTTTTCCGGCTCTGTAACTCCCTTTCTGACCTGTTCGATGGAATCATAGAGTATGTTCCTTATCTCTATTATGTTGGTATGAACGGGTCTAGGTCTGGCAAATTCTATAGACTCGATGGGAGCCTTCAATTGCGGGAAACGCTGCCAGATTAGCTGGATCTCTAGAGACTCCATCGCGGACTTTTTCACCGGCATATACCCAGTCCCCTCATACCAGAAGAGAGTGTTTTTTTCTGAAACCATCCATTTGAGGAAGGTCCAGGCCGCCTTAACCTTCTCCTCGGAAAGACCCGACATTATAGATAGCGAGGCTCCTCCTAGCGTTGTAGTCCTTTGCTTGTTCTGGGGAAGAGGTGCAACTCCGAGATCCCAGGGGATGTTTTCCAGGGCGTACCTGATCCCACCACTGGTCATCGGTCCCATCGAGATCTTGCCCATGGTGAAAGACTGGATCCCTTCGTCGATGGTAAGATCTATCGGTGAGAGCCCTTCCAGGAACCAACTCTGCCATCTTTCGAGCGCCTCGATTCCTTCGGCCGAATTGATCAAGCATTCGGTCATATCTTCGTTGAAAATCTCGCCACCGTTCTGCCAAACGAGAGGCTCGAACTGGTAAAACATGGCGTCAACTCCCCACAGGAGCCCATACTGGGACGGTCTGGAATCGGAAGCTTTCTTTATCGTGAGCTTTCTGGCGTACTCTTCCATCTCTTCCCATGTCCTGGGTGGTTTGTCGGGGTCGAGCCCTGCCGCCCTGAAATGATCCTTGTTGTAGAAGAGCATGAGCGCACTTATGTTGAAAGGCAAAGCGTAGGGCTTTCCATCTCTGATGATCGTCGTCCAGAAGTTGTCAACGAAATCCTCCGGGGATATGGCCGGATCGTTCGCCAGAAGCTCGGTAAGATCGAGAAGCGAACCGTCTTTGGTGAAAATCTGTAAATGCTCGATATTTATCATTGAGACATCTGGCCCCTTTCCCGTCAAAAGGGCGGCCTTCAACTTCGTGACCGTATCGTCGTACGAACCCTGAAAGATGGCCTTCACAGTGATTTCGTTCTGAGATCTGTTGAAATCGTTCACCAGCCTGTCTATTATCGGCTTCTGATAATCCGACATGGAATGCCAGAAGGTGAGAGTAACCTTGCCGATTCCGGTGAAAACGAGCAGCAAGAGAAAAACTGAAACGATATACCTTTTCATACCTGACCTCCTTTTCCCAATCAACCCTTAAGACCTGTTAACGTTATGCCTTTGACAAACTGCTTTTGAGCTATGAAGTAAGCTATCATTATTGGCAGAGTAGCCACTACCGTGGCGGCCATGAACTCGCCCCACTGAATGCCCCCCTCGGATTTGAACATGGCCAGTCCAAGCTGAACGGTACGCATCTCCGGTTCACTTATTACCAGAAGCGGCCAGAAGTAATTGTTCCAGGACCACATGAAAGAAAAGATGGCTATAGTTGCCATCGCCGGCCTTGTCAGTGGTAAAAAGACATTCATCAGTATCCTGAGAGCACCACATCCGTCTATCGTGGCGGCATCTTCAAGATCCTGAGGTATGGTGAGAAAGAATTGTCTGAGGAAGAATATGGAAATCGCCGTCGCTGCATGCGGTATTATAAGACCGGTATAGGAGTTTTCGAGGTTAAGGCTCATGACTACAAGGTACTGTGGAATCATCACCACCTGTTGAGGCACCATCATCGTAGCTAGAAAGGTATAGAATAGCAGGTCCCGGCCTTTGAACCTCATTCTGGCGAAGGCAAAGGCGGCCAGCGAGGCAGTCCCCAGCTGGAGAAGAGTAGTGACGCTGGCCACTACTGCGCTGTTTAGGAGATACCTGGCGAACGGTACTTTTCTGAAAACGCTCAGATAGTTCTTGATAGTGAACTGCCGTGGTATCAGCGAGAAAGGGTTCTGGAGTATCTCTCTCAGGTCTTTGAAGGAAGTCATTAAAGACCAGAAAAATGGGAAGATCATGACCAAAGCACCTGCGATAAGTATTACATACTTAATCGTCTTGAATCTCCTTCTATTCATAATGAACCCTTCTTTCGAGAGTTTTCACTTGGAAGGCCGTCATCGAGATCACGAAAATGAAGAGCACGAAGGCCATCGCGGCCGCGTAGCCGAAGCGGTAATAGGCGAAGGCCTCTCTATAAAGCCTGAAGACAACTACCGAAGTAGTATTAAGCGGACCGCCTTCGGGCGTCATCACCATCACCGGACCGAAGACCTGAAAGGAGTTTATGCTGAACATAATCAACAGAAAAAAGGTTGTGGGTGATAGGAGAGGTATGGTTATCTTTCTGAGGCACTGGAATCTCGTTGCCCCGCTCAGAGAGGCGGCCTCGTAATACGTTTCTGGAATTCCCTGCATACCTGCCAGATAAACCACCATGGCGTAACCGACGTTTTGCCAGATTCCCATGAGTATTATCACAAAAAGCGCCACGCTGGGGCCCTGGAGTATTTTCGGAAGCTGTATGCCTGTCCAGTTGAAGAGAATTTGCACAATTCCCTCGGGATTTGTCAACCAGTTCACGTACTCCCCTCCCATGGATCTGATCAGATGATTGACATAACCCAGCTCGGTACTGAAGAGAAAACTGAAACCCATTCCGGCGGCTATTGGTGAGGTGACTACCGGGAGAAAGTAAACAGTCCTGAAAAAACCTATCCCTTTCAAAGTCGCATCGTTGAGAAGTGAAGCGAAAAGAAAACCCAGAACGAGAGAAAAAGGCAGAACGCCTACAATGTAGTAAGCGGTGTACAACATTGAATCCCAGAATTCCGGAGAACTGAGTATCTTCGCATAGTTTCCCAGACCCACGAAAGTCATACCGGGCGAGAGGTCCCACTCGTGAAGACTTATAAAGAAAGAGTAAACGAGCGGGTAGAGAAGAAAGAAAAAGATAACCGCCCCCGCCGGTAAAATGAAGAGATACGGAGTTATCCTCCTTCTCATGGCTCATCGCTCAGATCATACCGGAATATATGAAACACCTGCCCTTTCATTTCTCTCGTACTAGATAAATACTAACATCTCGGCTCAGCAAATCAATCACCGATAACCGGATTCTAACGAATAAAGCGCCGAAAGTTTCTCTATTCGCAACGGCATATGTACCAGCCGCTAGTCGCGGAAAGTCTGACTCTATCTACAACCGGATAGAAGCTTTTAAGTTCTTCGTAAGCAGTAGATACGAAATTCCTGTAATCGCTCCTCTCGAGAAATTCGACGAACGAGACCAGGAGGTTTTTATTGGGGAAGAATTCGTGAAGTATCATCTCCTTCTTGCAGATTCTTTTCGTTTCTTCGTAGAACCTGACCCTTCCATCGATTTTGTGTCCGTGTAACACATAAGAGGCTACCAGGAGATCGAAACTGTTGTCTTCAAAAGGAAGATCCTCGAAAAAGTCTGCCCGCATCACTCTGACTCCTGTTCCGGCCAGATTTCTCCTGGCTATCCTCACCATGTTACTGGAAGCATCCACGGCAGTTACTTTTATACCCAGCTCGCTCAAGGCTCTGGCGAAGGCTCCGGTCCCGCAACCTATGTCGATCGCTCTTTCGATCTTGTCATCAAGTCTCCAGTAGTTCTCCTTCAGGAGCCTTCTGTAATTCTCCAGCTGCGATCTGAAAGCCATATTATAAAAAGGTGCGATAACTGAAAACAGTCTAATGTGGTTCTTTCTCTCGATCATTTTTCTCTCCTCAAAGAGATACTATCAGAAACACGCGATCGATTCAGGTTAAATTTGGAGATAAGAAAATAGGAGGTTGACACTCATATAAGTAATAGTGTATCATATATGTACTAAACATATAAGGAGGCGAATATAATGCCCTATGGCTTTGGTTACGGGAATCGTTTCAGAGATGGTTCATGCAGGTTCTTCGGTTATGTTCCCCGAGGTGGAGGAATAGGTGGAAGATGGCCCGGTTCTGCCAGAGGAATGGGATTCTACGGTAGAGGATTTTACTATGATTATCCAATCACTCCCGAAATGGAACGAGTCGATCTTCAGGAGTACAGAGATTATTTAAACAATGAGCTCGAGCTCATCAAATTGGAGATCCAGAAAATCGAAAAAAGACTGGAGGATCTGGAACCCCAATCCAAAGGAGAGTGAGAAACCATGCCATGGAGAGATGGAACCGGACCTTCAGGTCAAGGTCCGATGACAGGTCGGGGAATGGGGAACTGTGCACCAAAAGACTCCGTAAGCGGGCTGGACGTCACTCGGATTTACGGGGGGAGAATGTTTTTCGGCGGGGGCTTTTACCTTCGCGGATTTAGGCTTGGGTTAGGCTTGAGTACTGGTCACAGAAGAGGATTCAGGCTCGGGAGACGGGGGTAGGAGCCTTTGGTTGTTGCCGTCATAAGCGGCAAGGGGGGTACGGGAAAGACCACTCTAGCCACTAATTTTGCTAAAGTCCTCTCATCCACTCGTAAAGTTCAGCTGCTCGATGCCGATGCCGAAGAGCCAGACGTCCATCTCTTTTTCCAAGTCTCAAAGTATTACGAGGAAGAAGTCAGGCTCATGCTTCCGGTGATAGACAAAGAAAAATGCACCCTGTGTGGAGAGTGTGCAAGAAGATGCCAGTTCGGAGCCTTATCGGTTTTTAATACAGGAGTTATGGTATTCAACAACCTCTGTCACGGTTGCGGCCTGTGTTTCAACATTTGTCCCGAAAGAGCCATTGTTGAAATGCCGAAGACCATAGGGAGGGTCGAGCTGGGTAGAATAAGTGATAACCTTTACCACGGCATGGGTATTCTTGAAATCGGAGAACCATCCCCGGTGAGGATAATCAGAGCCCTGAAGAAGCACATCGACCCGGAGAAAGTTGTGATCCTCGATTCTCCGCCGGGAACGTCTTGCCCGGTAGTTGAAACGTTGAGAAAGGTCGATTACGCCCTGATGGTGACAGAGCCGACACCATTCGGACTGCACGATTTGAAGCTGGCGTTGCAGATAGTCAGGGAGATGAAAATTCCCTTCGGCGTAGTCATCAACAGAGATGGCGGAGCTTATTCGATGATCGACGAATTCGCCAGCGAAGAAAAGATAGAGATACTCGAGAAAATACCTTTCAAGCGTGAGATAGCGAAAGCATATTCCAACGGTGTACTTTTCACCGATGTGCTTCCAGAATGGAAGGAACGCTTCGAGAGGCTGTACGAAAAAATCTTAAAATCCTCGGAGGTGGTTCGGTGTTCCAGATAGCGATAGTGAGCGGAAAGGGAGGCACCGGAAAGACCACCCTGGCCGGCTCTCTATCTTTTCTCTTCGATAACCACGTGATGGCAGACTGCGACGTCGATGCCCCCAACCTTCATCTTTTGATGGAGACTGAAAAGATCTCCTCCTTCGAATACTACGGGGGTAAGAAAGCCGAGATTTCCAATGACTGTATCTCGTGCGGTGTTTGCGAAAAATACTGTCGATTCGATGCACTTATTCGCGGAGGACCTTACAAAGTCGATCCGTATGCCTGCGAGGGTTGTGGAGCCTGTCTAGTCGTCTGCCCGGCGAAGGCGATAACACTCAGAGAAAACAAATCCGGCGATTATTACCTTTCCAAGTTCAATGGTACTCCTCTCGTACATGCCCTCCTGTATCCCGGCGAGGAAACATCCGGAGGTCTGGTGGCAGAGGTTAGAAAGCTAGCTATCACCGTTTCCGAAGAAGAGAAGAGATATGTCGTCATCATAGACGGAGCACCGGGAATCGGCTGCCCGGCAACCTCTTCCATAACCGGGGTTTCATACGTGGTTGTGGTTTCCGAACCGACCGTATCGGGATTGCACGACTTAGAGAGAATAATCGAGACCGTCCACCATTTCCGGAGGGACTGCGGAATCGTTATAAACAAATGGGACATGAATTATGAGAAGACCTTACAGATCGAGAGCTGGTGCAGGGTAAACCGAATACCCGTGCTTGGAAAGATCCCTTATGACGAGAAAGTCGTCGAGGCCACAGAGATGGGCGTTCCGGTCGTATCACTCGATGGTTCCGGGGCGGCAGACGGTATAAGAGAGATAAAAAACAAACTGGAGAACATAATGATTTCTGGAGGTAAGAGATGAAGATCGCTATTCCAGTAAAGGAAAAATCGCTAGACAGCTTTCCCGACGATCGCTTCGCCCGTGGAAGGTATTTTTTGATATACGATCCCGATTCCGAAGAACAAGAATTTATCGATCTATCGATAGAGGCCGCACACGGCGCTGGACCAGTGGCCGTTAATTTTCTGGCAGGCAAAGGCGTGGATACTATAATCGCCTTCCATCTGGGTCAAAATGCCCTTCAGGCGATAGAGGTAGCCGGAATCGCCTTTTTTGAAGCCAGAGAGGAAACGGCGCGCGAAAATATCGCAAGGGTTCTGAGTCACAGAAGCAAAAGGTGAGATCAACGTCCGCTTTGCATGTTTGACCGCTTCCGGGATAAAATAGATCTCGGGGTGATGAGTTGAAAAGAGAACAACTCGCTGCGCAGTTCGATCTGCTATCGAGATTGCTCAAAATTTCCAGGGACAATCCTTTCAAAATCAGGAGCTATGAGTTTGCGGCAAGAACCGTACGGAACAGGCTCCCCGAAGGGGAGTTGACCGAACGTGAGATCCACGACCTTTCCCGGTTGAAAGGCATAGGTAAGGCCATAACCGAGAAATCGCTCGAGTTCCTGCGTGAGGGAAAGATTTCTAAGATCTCCGAGCTGGTCAAGGCGATGCCTCCGGCAATCTTGGAACTCGCTTTGGATGGTACCCTAGATCCTGAAACTATAGCCTTCATTTGGAAAGATGCCGGTCTCGACGAAAGCGAATCTATACTGGCTTTTCTGAAAAAGCAGAGAGAAGATCTTAAGTTGAGCCGGGAGGAGCTGGCCAGACTCGAAGAGAGATTGAAAAGAGGGCCCTGAGGCCCTCAGAGTGAGTATATGTGTGAATACTTGTCTTTGATGTACCTTATGAAATATTCGGGATCCAGTTCTTTTTCGGTAACGACTTTCAGCAGTTCTTCAGGGCTGTAACGTCTGCCCTGGCTGTGGATGTTCTCCCTGAGCCAGTGTAATAGGGGTTTCAAGTCGCCCTTTTCGATTTTTCCTTCAAGATCTTTTATGTCGCTTTTTGCTTTTGCGTAGAATTGTGCAGCGTAAAGATTCCCGAGCATATATGAGGGGAAGTACCCTATCATTCCAGAGGGCCAGTGGATATCCTGCAGCACACCATCGCTGAAGTTGGCCGGTTCAATTCCGAGATACTCTTTCATCTTTTCGTTCCACCTGGCCGGAAGTTCTTCCACCTGTATATCGCCTTTCATAAGACCTTCTTCAAGCTCGAATCTCAGCATTATGTGGAAGTTGTACGTTACTTCGTCGGCCTCGATCCTTATCAAGGAGGGTTTAACGCTGTTGACGCTTCTATAGAACTTCTTGAGGGGCACGTTTTTGAAATTCGACGGGTAGGCCTTCTGAATATGCGGATAGAAGAATTTCAAAAACTCTTTGCTGCGCCCCACAATGTTTTCCATCATTCTCGACTGAGACTCGTGAATACCCAGAGACGTCGCCTCGTACAGAGACGTACCCTTCAAATGGGCGGGCAATCCCTGCTCGTATATAGCGTGACCCCCTTCGTGAAACGAACCAAAAAGCGACGGAGTGAACTCGTCTGGCTGATACTTGGTGGTAACCCTGACATCGCCGACCCCTATTCCTATCGTGAAGGGATGAACCGTCTCGTCAAGCCGACCGGCTTCGAAATCGTAACCGATGAATTTGAGGGCTTTGTGGCTCAACTTCTCCTGGGCCTTTCTTGAAAATTTTCCCTTTAGCAACTCGGTTTCGGGAGCCTTTCCCTCCGTAATGAGCCTTTTCAAAAAAGGCACCAGTTCCTTCTTGAGAGGCTCTATTATTTCGCGCAACCGTTTCGCAGTCATACCCTCCTCATAACCTTCCAAAAGGGCATCGTAAGGGTTTTCCGCAAAGCCGTAAAGACTGGCCATCTCTCTGGAAAGACTCACGATTTCTTCGAGGTAAGGTGCGAACCCTTCGAAATCGTTTTCCACTTTGGCCTTTTCCCAGGCCTTCTCGCTCCTGACGGTCAGCACGGTGAATTTCTGATAAAGCGCCGGTGGAATTGCCCTGGCCCTTTTGAAGGCTTTGGCAGAGACTCTCACCATGGCCTTTTCATCATCGCCGAGAGAGTTGTATGTCTCCGGCTCGCTAAGCTTTTCCAGGATCGACCCCAGCTCGTCGGAGACTCTTTTTTTGAAGGCCAGTGTAGATATATAACCGAGGGCTTCTGCGCGCATGTCGTTGCCCTTGGATGGAAGATACGTACGCATATCCCAGGCCATGAGGGCGGCCGCACTGTTAAGGAAGGAAAGTTCCGTGTATTGGGAATTCAGTTCTTCGATAAGACTCACTTTTGCACCTCCAATTTTCGCAATTATATCACGCTGTTCATTCGGTTTTTTTCCCTCCTACCATCGCCTTTCGATCCGGAAAGATCGCAACTATGAGAAAGGAAACGAAATAGGGTATAGTTAGCAGCAGTTTAGGGGAGATCTGTGTCGAAACCTGAAGGAAAATCGAAAGTTCTGTCACGAAACCCAGCATTAGAGCCGAGAAACCGATCAGAAAAGGCCTGTCTCTCCCCATTATTATCGCCACTAGAGCTATCCATCCTCTACCACCAGACATATTGGCCACGAAGAGTCCCAGCGGTAACGAAAGTGAAGCTCCGGCCAATCCGGAAAAAACACCTGCGATAATAAAGGATACAAGTCTCACTCTGTTTACATGTACACCCGAGTAGTAGGCACTCTCCTCATCCATAACACAGGCTCTCAACTTCAGTCCGAATGAGGTTCCCCTCAGAACGAACAACAAGAGCAAAGGCGAAGCGATCGCAAGATAATCGAAGAAGTTCAGGTTGTTGAGAAATCCGAGAAAATCGAGACTCGAAACGGCCGGGCGTGGTGCTCCAGGAAAAACCACGGTTCCTTTGCTCCTGAACCAGAGATCGGTGAGCATTACGGTAAAACCACTAGAGAGGAGGTTGGTGGCTATCCCGGCAATGTAAAGGTTCGCCCTCATGTACCTGACCATTACGAAAATCAGCAGAGAGACAGCCACCGATGTTGCGATCGCCATGATGGTGCCGGCTGTTACACTGGAAGTCGCGGATGATACGACCACCCCAGAGAAGGCCGAAAAAAGTATCATTCCTTCGAGACCGATGTTTAGCCAGCCCGAAAGCTTTGTCACAAGACCACCACAGGCGGCGAAAACAATCGGGGTCGCGTTTCTCAACGTATCGTTCACAAAGGCCTCAATCAACCTTCCCTCCCCCCTTCATAAAAGAGAGTACGGCTTCGGCAGTTACAAGATAGAACACCACTGCCTGAACGATCCTGGATATCTCGGGTGTAAGACCGGCTTCGAAAGAGGCTATTTGCGCACCGCTTTCGAGATATGCAAAGAAAAGGGCCGCCGGCACTACCCCCAGAGGATGGTTTCTGGCAATGAGGGCGACTGCAATTCCGTTCCAACCATAACCCCCGGAGAAGCCCCTAAGAACCCTCCCATGTACGCCAAGTACATCGACTATACCGCCAACGGCGGCCAGCCCTCCGCTGAGAAACATGGACCAGAAATAAACGGCTTTAACATTTATGCCACCGTAATAGGCGAATCTGGGACTCTTACCTGTAACGCGAAAATCGTATCCTGGTCTAGTCCTGAACATAAACGCCCAGAGCAGAACCGCCGCGATCAGTGCCAGGAAGAGTCCCGAATGAAGACTCGAAGGTTCCAGGATTCTGGGTAACATGACTTCCTTTCCAAGACTCATAGAAGCCGCCAGACCCGAAGGTCCATCGTTGAAGGGACCTTCTATTATGTAATCGACTACCAGTACGATTCCGTTGCTCATGAGGAGCGAAGAGATCAACTCGTTCACACCTCTGAAGCCCTTCAAGAGCCCGGAAATTCCTGCAATTAGGGCTCCGGAGAAAAAGCCAGAGAGTATAACCACCGGTAATATTAGAAGTGGAGAGGTTCCCCCCATACGGACACCTATATATGTTCCAACAAGTGCTCCAAGATATACCTGGCCCTCAAGGCCAAGGTTGAAACTCGAACTGGAGAAGGCAACGGCTGCCGCAAGTCCCGTAAAGATAAGAGGGACCGAGGCCGAGAGTAAGTTCCCGAAGTAGAAGGTGTTCGTAAAAACGGAAAGAAAGAAGGCGAAGATTGCCTCAAGCGGTTCCTCCACAGTCATGACGATCACTATAAATCCAACGGACAGGGCGATCACAAGAGTCGAGAGTGTCCTGGCAATCACAAATACCCTACTAACTCTCACTTATTTTTCACCTCCGCCGTTCCCTGGAGATAACGGTTCAACATCGATCTTCCGATTTCCCCCGTATTCGGTAGATCCACAACTATCTCACCGTCGTACATGATCAATATCCTGTCGGCAATTGAAATAGCCTCGTCCAGATCTCCCGTGAATAGAACTATGGAGAGATTCTGCTTGAGTGAGAGAAGCGTTCTGTGAACCATCTCGGCGTGCTTGACATCCAGACCTCTGGTAGGCTCGCTCAGGAGTATCAAATGGGGGTTGCCTGAGATTTCTCTGGCCAGTATCGTTTTCTGTAAGTTGCCACCCGAGAGCGTTCCTGCCAGGTCGTCTAGAGAGGAGTATTCGACACCGTAGCTCGAGAGAAGTTCACGGGTCCAGGTTCTCAACGGTCTTTCTTTCAGAAAAAACCTTTCCCTGACCCTGTTCAAAACAACGTTATCCATTATCGAAAGACCTGCACAACTCGCGATCGTATCCCTATCGCCTATCAAAGCCGCGACTCCGATCTTTCTGAGATCGGCTGGCGTCCAGCCGGTAATATCTGTATCATAGAGATGTACACTCCCAGAAAGTACTCTTCTCATGCCAAATAAACTTTCGAGAAGCTCTTCCTGGCCGTTTCCAGAGATGCCGGTTATAACGAGTATTTCGCCCACTCTGGAAACAAAGGAGACGTTCTTCACCGCCATAAGCCCCCTGTACCGGCCTTCAACCTGAAGCGATTCAACCCGAAGAACCTCTCCGGTATCCGTTGACTTTCGATCTCTAAATCCTGCGATCGCCAAATCCTCTCCAGCCACGAGGGTTCTTAGCATCCCCTCCGTCACTTCTCCCTTGCGGAAAGTTCCGGTTATTCTCCCCTTTGCCATGATCGATATCCTGTCGGCAATTCTGTAGGCTTCCGGCAGTTTGTGTGTTATAAAAATCACAGTCTTTCCGCTTTCTTTGAGCCTGGCTATGATATCCATCAATTCTTTTCTGTCGCAATCGGGGAGAATGGCCGTCGGTTCGTCGAAAACGATCAATTCCGGAGACCTTATCAGCACACGAAGAATTTCGACCTTCTGCCTTTGAACTACCGAAAGGTTTTCAACCCTGACGTGGGGTTCTATACCCATACCGAACTTTTGGATGGCCTCTTCGATACTCTTACGGCTTTGCTTACGCCCAAAGCCAGATATATCCATACCCAGAAGTAAATTCTCAGCAATCGTTAGTTGCGGTATTACTTTCAGCTTCTGTGATACCAGACCGATACCGGTCCGGATGGCTTCGGTGGGATTGGCTGGAGAGTAGTCCCTGCCATTTATAAACATCTTGCCGCCATCGGCTCTCTCGATCCCGGCAATTATCTTCATCAGTGTAGTCTTACCTGCAGCATTTTCACCAAGGAGTACGTTCACCTCTCCGGCGTATATATCAAGAGAAACACCGTCGAGAGCTCTGACTCCGTTGCTTTTGTAGGTCTTTTGAACATTGCGCACACTGAGGAGTATCTCTTCCAACAGGCTCACCATTTCCCGGCAGGATTTAATATACTCATTGATAATGTTACCATCAAAGAATAAAAAAACGGGAAGCTGTTTTTTCAGCTCCCCGCAGCAAGAATATCTTTTCAGGCCAACTCTTCTTCTTCGAACTGTGCAGAGACGGCCGCTTCTTCGATCTGCAGATTCGCATACATGTCGAGACCGGTTCCGGCCGGTATCAACTGTCCCACTATCACGTTCTCTTTAAGACCGAGTAGATAGTCACATTTGCCGGCCACAGAGGCCTCTGTAAGAATCTGCGGTGTTTGCTGGAACGATGCAGCAGATAGCCAACCTTCACTTTCCAGAGAGGCTTTGGTTATTCGCAGGAGCTTCCTCTTGAACTTCATGAGATCTTTTGGCATTATCTGCACCCTTTTCTCGGGAATAACGGTGTCCGGATTCAGATCTTCGATCAACTTTTGGTATTGATCCTCTTCGACATCGTATATCGAGATCTGCTTGACACCGCTCTTGAGGATCTTGCCAAGAAGTTCTTCGGTTATCGGCTCACCTTCGGAAGCGATTTTCTGAATCTTCCCATCGGCATCTTCTCCCAGAACCCTTCTGGCAAGTCTCTTGTCCATAACATACTCTCTGTTTTCCTGAACCTTACTGTTGGCCTCTTCAATCGTCTTGTTTATCTTTCTAACCTCTACTATGTCCAGAAGATCGCCTGGCAGGAAATCGGTATCTCCGGGGTCTGTGAGCTCGACCTTCGAGAGCATCTGTCTTATTATCAGCTCGAAATGCTTGTCGTGTATTTCGACGCCCTGTTCTGCGTAGACCCTCTTGATCTCTGTTAGGAGATAGAGGGCCGTTTGAACCAGACCGAGCTTCTCCATGAGTTTCCTTGGTCTGACGGTTCCGGTAGTTATCGCTTCTCCTTCGACAACTTTATCGCCTATCTCTATCTTCGGCTTGATGGCCGATGAGAGATCGTACTCGCTGATACGGCCATCTTTTGTCTCGACGTAAACCTTGCGTCTCCCCTTTTCGTCGGACACAAGATCTTTTACGAAGCCTCCGTCGTCCTTTTCTATGAAGAGGGCCTCGGGATCCTTAAGTTTCTTTCTGGCTTCGAAAAGCTCTTCGGCCCTTGGAAGACCTCTGGTTATATCCTGTCCTGTCGCGATACCTCCGGTGTGGAAGGTTCTCATAGTCAGCTGTGTACCGGGTTCGCCGATCGATTGAGCCGCAACGACTCCTACGGACTCACCGACATTCACGATCTCATGGTTGGAAAGGTCCATACCATAGCACATCGCACAGACGCCGTTGTCGGACTCACAGGTCAGAACCGATCTCACCTTGATTGACGGTCTCACGAGGACTTTAAAGGTTTCGTTTGCCTGAAGTTTCTTGGCGGTCAGTTCATCTATCTTTTCCTGGTATTTGATTATAGTTTCATTGTTGCTGTTCTTCACAGTAGTACCTACGAACACCTGTCCGACACACTGATAGGTCATCACTTTCACTTGTCCGAGATCGGAGTTCTTTAGCTGGTGAAGAAGATCGCTGCCGATGTGGGTACCGGATTTGTAAGACTTCTCTCCGAGCGTTATATCCTCATTGAGCTCTGTGTAGCTCGTCAGTCTGGTCACCTTGGACAGGTTCAAAACGTCCTCGCGTGCCACATCGACCTCCGTGCTGAAACTCGAGAGGAAGGAGGCGTCCTCATCTCTTATCATGGTATCTCGCGAATACTCCTTACCCGTTTTTGAGTTCTTCAGCACCTTGCCGGTTCTGGGGTCAATCACGTCGGTTGCTAGAACCCTTCCAAAGAGGAAGTCCTCCAGTTTCTCTATCGTGACACCGTCGGCCAAAAGTTCGATCGCTTCGATTCCTTCATGAGTGCCGCAGTTGGGCGTCGTAACGGTTATCGTCTGAGAGACATCGACCAGTCTCCTGGTCAGATAACCTGCGAATGAGGTTCTCAAGGCAGTGTCGGCAGAACCCTTTCTGGCACCGTGCGTCGAGGTGAAGAATTCGAGTTCAGTCAAACCGTTTCTGAAGTTCGACTTTATCGGAACTTCTATGGTCTTTCCTGAAGGATCTGCCATCAATCCTCTCATCCCGGCCAGTTGCTTTAGCTGGTCTATGTTTCCTCTTGCACCTGAATCGACCATCATAAATATCGGGTTGAAGGGGTACTTCTCGAATTCACCGTAGGTCTTGTCCATGATATCGCCCGTAGTATCCGACCAGATACGGATTATCTCTTGACTCCTGCCCTCTTCGGTCAAAAAGCCCGATCTGTAGAGACTCTCGACCTGGTTGACCCTCTTTTGGGCAGCGGCGATCACTTTGTCTTTTTCCGGATAGACGACTATGTCTTTTATCGAGATTGTCAGACCGGAGTAAGTGGCGTAGTGGAAACCCAGCGACATCATGTCGTCGAGAAGGTTGGCCGTTCTGTCTATTCCGTATTCGTGGAAACAGTCGTAGATGAGTTTCTTTATTGCCTTCTTGTTGAACTTCTTCGAATAGTCTCTCAACTTCTCTGGCACGATCGTGTTGAAGATTATTCTTCCGACCGTTGTGAGCGTGAGTTCACCGACCGTGGGATCGGGGTCCAGTTTGACCAATATAGGATCGTGCAGAGATATGAAACCGGTATCGTAGGCCATCAGTGCTTCGCCTGTCGAGGAAAACTTCCAGTCCACCCACTCAAGCGCTTTTTCTCTGACCCTTCTCCTCGCCTCGACTCTGGTTACTTTCTCATCTTTCAACAGTTGAGCGTAGTAACCCATTATCTCTTTTTCCATCTTCTCGTACTGCTGATCGACGGTCGTGAGATAGTAAACCCCGACTATTATGTCCTTTCCCGGCATCGAGATCGGTTTGCCACTGGCCGGTGAAATGACGTTGTAGCGGCTGAGCATAAGGAACTTCGCTTCCGCCTGGGCAGCGGCAGAAAGTGGCACGTGTACGGCCATCTGGTCTCCGTCGAAATCGGCGTTGAACGGAGCACAAACCAATGGGTGAAGCTGTATGGCGTTTCCTTCGACCAGTCTGGGTATGAAGGCCTGAATCGAGATCCTATGGAGCGTGGGAGCTCTATTGAGAAGCACGGGATGTCCTTTTATTACGTCTTCAAGCACTTCCCAGGCCTCCGGCATTTCCTTCTCTATTATCGTTTTCTTGAGCTTTCTTGCGGTCTTACTCGACTCGCTACCATGAAGTAGCTTGGAGAGAACGAAGGGTTTGAACAACTCCATCGCTACTCTCTTGGGGATTCCACATTCGTGAATCTTCAGATCCGGCCCTACAACGATAACGGCTCTACCGGAATAATCGACTCGCTTACCGAGGAGATTTCTCCTGAACCTTCCCTTCTTTCCTTTGACCAGATCTGTCAGAGATTTAAGGGGCCTTCCCGATTTGTCGGATACGGCCTTTCCAACCCTTCCGTTATATATGAGCGAATCGACGGCCTCCTGGAGCATCCTCTTCTCGTTTCTGATTATTATGTCAGGGGCTCCGATCTGCAAGAGTTTAGCAAGCCGGTTGTTTCTGTTTATAACCCTTCGGTACAGATCGTTGAGATCGGTAGTGGCGAACCTTCCGCCTTCGATCTGAATCATGGGGCGCAGATCGGGCGGGATGACCGGTACAACGTCCATAACCATCCAGTCGGGCCTGTTCTTGGAGGCTATGAAGTCTTTTACGTACTTCAGTCTTCTAAGAAGCTTGAGAGCTCTCGCGCTGCTCTTGGGTATGGACTTCAACTCGTGTTCGATCGCTACCTGCAACTCCTCGAGATCCATTCCCTGAAGCAGCTTTTTTATCGCAGCCGCACCGTAATCGCAGGTGATCTTTCCCGGATATAGCTCCCTGTAAGCCTCGTACTCGTTCTCGATGAGCACCTCGCCCACCGTTCTGCCGGTCTCTGCAGCGACGGATGGATCGATCTCGGTGATTATCACTATCGGCCTGTCGCTCTCTGTGTCCGTTTCCACCTCGAACTTCCCGGGATAGTATTCGTCGAAAACTCTATACTCTGTCGCAGAAAGGACCTCATCTTCGAAGAGAAAGCGATCGGCCAGAGTGTCTCCCTTGTGAACTTCATCCCCGTTCTGAACGTAAACCAGAGAACCCTCGAAGGTGGGATACTTCTTCTCTATACCGGTCTCATCCTTGATGATTATCCAGTTCATCTCTCTCTGCGTGTTGCTATCGATTTTTTCGATCATTACCTTCCCATCTATATCTGTAGTAACGGGACCCTGAGGAGATTTGACCTTGTAACCCTGTTCCACTTCGAAATCCAGTTTCTTGGTGTATATCTCGTATTCGGTCTGATACATCGTCATGCCCGAGAAGAAATCGGTTTCTTTCGGGTTGGTAACGACATAAAGCCTTTCGATGACTCTTTTGGAGCCATAATAGATTATGTTTTCCAGATCTTTGGCCGGTATGTTCAGAAGAGAAGAGAGAACGCTCGGCGCGCTCTTCAGGTACCAGACGTGTGTAACTGGCGCAGCCAATTCGATGTGACCCATTCTTCTTCTTCTGGCCTCTTTGGACTCGACCCTCACTCCACACCTTTCACAGATGGTGCCCTCGTACTTCTTGCCCTTGTACTTTCCGCAAGTACATTCGTAGTCTTTGGTCGGTCCGAAAATCTTCTCGCAAAAGAGTCCATCTCTTTCGGGCTTGAAAGTGCGGTAATTGATCGTCTCCGGTTTCTTTACCTCACCGCTCGACCAGCCTCTAATTCTCTCCGGCGAGGCGATGTTAATCTGGAGAGTGTTGACTTTTCTTTTATACGTGCTCACAGGCATCTGCTTCCCTCCTTGAGGGGTAGCTCCCTTCTATTTATCTTCATAATTTATCCACATCCAGTTCGATGCTGTTCTGGTCGAAGACCTTAACATCCAGAGAGAGACCCTGGAGTTCCTTTATCAACACTTTGAAGCTCTCGGGAATTCCCGGTTCCGGTATGTTAATACCCTTCAATATAGCCTTGTACACATCGTTTCTGCCTTTTATATCGTCGGACTTTATGGTCAGCATTTCGTTGAGTGTGTGGGCCGCTCCGTGGGCTTCCAGCGCCCATACTTCCATTTCTCCAAATCTCTGGCCACCGAAATGAGCCTTTCCTCCAAGCGGTTGCTGGTGAATCAGTGAGTAAGGGCCGGTGGAACGGGCGTGGATTTTGTCTTTGGCTATGTGCACTAGCTTGAGCATATACATGATTCCAACGACGACCGGGTAGTCGAACGGTTCGCCGGTTCTACCATCTCTCAGAGTCACTTTGCCAGACTTCTGCCCCTCACTGTCCCCTTCGTCTAAACCGAGCTCTCTTCTCACATGGTAAAGCTCCGTCATTATCTCTTCTTCGGTTGCACCGTCGAATATTGGAGTCGCGAAGTACCTGTTGGTAAGCTTTCCGAGCCAGCCCAGATGAGTCTCCAGAACCTGTCCCACGTTCATTCTAGAAGGGACGCCGAGCGGAGAAAGCACTAGCTGAATGGGTGTACCATCTGGAAGGAAGGGCATATCTTCCTTTGGAATAATGTTAGAAACAACACCTTTATTTCCGTGGCGACCGGCCAGCTTGTCTCCGACATCAAGCGGCTTTCTGATGCCTACGAAGACTTTGACGAGTTTGTTGATACCCGAACCAAGTTCCGAGACTTCCTCCTTGTCAAAGACTTTAACGTCGATCACCCTGCCTTCAACACCGTGCGGGAGTTTCAAAGAAGAGTCCTTGACGTCCCTACCCCTGTCTCCAAAGACGGATCTGATTATCTTCTCTTCTGGTGTCGTTTCAGACTCTCCTTTGGGTGTTACCTTACCGACAAGGATATCCTGCGACGTCACGTAAGCTCCCACCCTTACAATTCCGTTTTCGTCAAGGTTCTTGAGTGACTCCTTTGAAACGTTCGGGATATCGGCAGTGATCTCTTCGGGTCCCAATTGAGTGTCTCTGGCGATAGTTTCATACATCTCCACGTGTATCGTGGTGAAGGTATCCTCACCGAGGAGCTCCTGGTTCACAAGTATGGCGTCCTCGAAGTTGTAGCCCTCCCAGGGCATGAAGGCCACGAGAACGTTCTTTCCAAGGGCCAGCTCGCCCATATCCGTCGAAGGGCCGTCGGCTATTGGATCTCCTTCCTTTACGATCTCTCCGACCGATACTATTGGTCTCTGATTAACGGCCGTGTCCTGGTTCGTTCTGACGAATTTTTGGAGAAGATATTCATCTTCTACCGGTTTCCCGTTGATATCCAGAACCGGTTCGCCTTTTTCATCCAGTCTATGAATCGATATCTTCCTTCCATCGACCTTGCTAACACGACCGCTATGTTTGGCCAGAACCACGTAACCGGAATCTCTCGCGGCGACACCTTCGACACCTGTACCGACTATGGGAGCTTCAGATTTTACCACCGGAACGGCCTGCCTCTGCATGTTAGAACCCATGAGAGCTCTGTTAGCATCATCGTGTTCGAGGAAAGGTATCAAAGAGGTCGAAATCGATACGATCTGTTTGGGAGAAACCGACATATAATCGACATCTTCCTTCTTGACGTATCTGACCTCTCCGGCGTATCTTATTTCCACGCTGTCGTCGGCAATTTTGCCGTTGCTGTCCATCTTAACGGTCGAGTGCGCAATGTTGTATCTCTCCTCTTCATCGGCCGCCAGATAAACTATGTCGTCGGTGACTTTTCCCTTTTCAACCTTCCTGTAAGGTGTGAGGAGAAATCCATACTTGTCTATCGTCGCGTATGTGGCCATCGATGTCATGAGCCCAATGTTAGCACCTTCGGGAGTCTCTATCGGACACATCCTTCCATAATGAGAGTGGTGAACATCTCTGACTTCGAATCGGGCGTGTTCTCTCTTCAATCCCCCTGGACCGATTGCCGAAAGTCTTCTCTTGTTCGTCAGCTCAGCAAGAGGATTGACCTGATCCATAAATTGCGACAGCTGACTTGTGGCAAAGAACTGGTGTAGGGTAGTCATAAGGGTTCTCACGTTCACCAGACTCTGAACGGTTATCTTGTCGAAGGAAGTGTATATGGTCAACTTCTCTTCGAGGAGTTTGTGGATTTTTATGAAGGCTTTTTCAAACTCCGTTTCCATAAGTTCTCCGACAGTTCTGACTCTCTTGTTTCCGAGATGGTCCTTGGTGTCAAGTAGTTCGGGCCGGCTCTCTATCTCGGTCAGATGTCGGGCTGCAAGAACTACATCCAGGGGTGTCAGCATGCCCGATGTTTCCGCATAATCGGTGTCTTTGCTCACCTTTTTACCTTCCACTTCTCTAAGGTAATCCTGGTAAACTTTCTTCAGTCTGGCGTTTACTTTGTATCTGCCGACATCGGAAAAATCGAATCTGTCTGGACTGAAATAGAGGTTGTTTATGTAGCTCTTGGCAGCGTTTATTCTGGGAATCTCTCCAGGTCTGAGTTTTCTGAATAGCTCTATAAAGGCGTCGTCCTCGCTCATACCCTGCCCGTAGGTCTTTTGAAGTGCGAGATAAGTTTTCATAGCTATGGGCAGCGGAAGACTGACAGTCTTGACGTCAGATTCGATAATTTTTGCTATCATCTCTTCTGTCAGCGGTTTTCCCTTTTCAGCTATCACTTCTCCTCCGGGGGTTCTGATCTCTTTCAGAACTATGCTGCCAACGTTGGCCAGGAGTTCGTCCTCGTCGGTAGCATCTATTACGTTTTCGAAAAGCTTCAACAGTTCAACGTCATCTTCATAGCCCAGAGTTTTCAAGAAGACGAAGAAATTCAACTTTCTTCTTCGGTCTATTCTGGCCTGCATTATCTGCTTGTTTGGATTTAAAAGGATTTCGAACCAGGCACCCTTCACAGGAAGAAAGTGGGCAACGTATATGGGGAGGGAACCCGAGGCTGCTTTCGTTGGTTCATCGACGAAGTAAACGCCGGGAGATCTTACCAGCTGATTGACGATGACTCTTTCTGCACCGTTGATTATGAAGGAGGCGTTATCGGTCATATAGGGAAGATACCCGAAGAAGGCTTCCTCTTCTTTGATCTCTCCGGTGTAAAGATCGGTGATTCTCACAGTTACGTACAGGGGTACCGAGTAAGTGAGACCCTTATCTTTGCACTCCTGTATGGAATGCTTCGCCTCACCTATACGTGTTGCAACGAAATCCAGCGAGAAGCCTTTTTCACCCTTCTTGAGATCGGATCTCTGGATCTGCGACTTGATGGGTGAATACTTCTTCAGAACACTCAAAAGCCCTTCATCGATGAACCTGTTGAAGGAACGAGTCTGGATCTCAATGAGATTCGGGATTTCAAGAGGTTCATAAACTCTTCCAAAGACCCACCGCTCTCTTTTGCCAAAATTGGCCTTTCTCATCAGATCACCTCTCGTACATTTAAGCACACCAAACCCACATCAGAGAAACTCTCTGATGTGGGTGTAGAAAATTATATCGAAACTATGTAACCAATCAATTGCCTAATTACTTCAGTTCGACTTCGGCGCCGGCTTCTTCAAGTTGCTTCTTGAGCTCTTCAGCCTCTGCCTTGGGCATATTCTCCTTGACCACACCCTCAGGCGTGCCTGCCTTCTCGACGAGATCCTTGGCTTCCTTGAGACCAAGCCCGGTGATGGCCCTTACAACCTTGATAACATCTATCTTCTTCGCACCGAAGGATTTCAGGACAACCTTGAATTCGGTCTGCTCTTCTTCCTCCTCAACGGCCGCTCCACCGGCTACAGGAGCTGCAGCTACCGCTACTGGTGCCGCAGCGCTGACACCAAACTCCTCTTCCAGGGCCTTTACAAGCTCCGCAAGCTCGGCTACCGTCATTGCTTTTATTGCACTAATGAGTTCTTGCTTATTCATCTTACCACACCTCCGCCTTTATTATTCTGCTTTTTTATCCTTAATTGCATTCAACGCGTACAGAAATTTCGTGAGTACGCCATTCAAAGTGTAAACCAATCCGGTTATCGGAGCGGCAAAACCTCCGACTACCATGGCGATCAACTGGTTTCTCGATGGTAGCTTGGAAAGTTCGATAGCCTGGTCTCCCCTGAAGAAACCTCTCTCAAGGTACCCGCCTTTGATTATCGGGAGAATCTTGTTGCCTTTGTTGAAATCGATCATTATTCTCAAGGCCGAAACTGGATCTTCATCATCGATCGTGAGAACGGCCGTCGTACTCGAAACGGTCTCCACCCATTCCGATTCCTTATAGCCAGCGTTGTTTAGGGCGAGTCTTACTAGCGTGTTCTTGGTAACGCTGAACCTGGCCTTGTCGCCGTAATTCTCGTAAAGCTTGTCTCTGAACTGGGTTATCGCATCGACTTTCATTCCCTTGTATTCAGCAAAAAGTATAAGAGAGGCTCTCTTATAGCGGTCGGTCAGATCCTGAACGATCTCTTCTTTTCTGGCTCTGGTAAGCATTTATCGCACCTCCTTTCAAAAAAGCGGCCCCATGAATCGAGGCCGCAGAAGGTAATATGACTTCTACGTACCTCGGTAGGCGGCGATTGGCTCTTAAATACCTACTGTCTTCGGTACCGCAGGTTATCTTTCTTATGTTTCTTGCTATTTTCTACTTCTCTGTTTCCCTTGAGACCTCAACCTTTATACCGACTCCCATGGTTGTGGTAATGAAGGCTCTCTGCACGAAACGCCCCTTGGAACCGGAGGGTTTCATCCTGTTTATTTGGTTCAGAGCCGATACGAAGTTCTCAAGGAGCTTTTGGGGCTCAAAAGATTTCTTGCCTACGGGAAGATGAAGATTCCCGGTCTTGTCGTTCTTGACTTCGATTCTTCCAGCTTTGAATCCCTTCACCGCATCAACGACGTCGGTCGTAACCGTTCCAGCCTTGGGAGAGGGCATCAACCCTCTTGGGCCGAGTACCTTACCGAGCTTACCGATGTCCCTCATCATATCGGGTGTGGCGATCGCAACATCGAAGTCCGTCCAGCCACTCTGGATCTGCTGTACCAGTTCGTCGGAGCCTACAAAATCTGCGCCAGCCGATTTTGCTGCTTCGGCCTGTTCACCTCTAGCAAAGACCAGTACCCTGGTTTCCTTTCCAGTTCCATGGGGAAGTGAAACAGTTCCGCGAACCTGCTGATCGGACTTTGCAGGATCTATTCCCAGCTTGAGGTGCATCTCTACGGTTTCATTGAACTTGACGGAAGGAAACTTCTTGAGAATATCTATACCCTCTTCCACCGAATAAGTCTTCATCCTATCCACAAGCTGTCTCGCCTGTGTGTATCTCTTCGATCTAACCGGCATTCAGATCCCCCCTCAACCTACTATTTCGATGCCCATGTTTCGCGCCGTTCCGGCGATTATCTTCGCTGCGGCATCTACTGTTCTGGCGTTGAGATCGGGAAACTTCACTTTCGCAATCTCCTCCAGCTGTGCTCTGGTGATCCTTCCGACCTTTGTCCTGTTGGGTATCCCGGAACCTTTCTGAATTCCGGCAGCCCTGAGAAGAAGGAAACTCGCGGGTGGAGTCTTCAGTTCAAACGTGAAGGATCTGTCGGCATAAACTGTGATGATTACAGGAAGTATCATACCGGCCCTGTCAGCGGTTTCTGCATTGAACTGCTTGCAAAAGCCCATAATATTCACACCGTGCTGACCCAGAGCTGGACCGACTGGTGGTGCTGGGGTAGCTTTACCGGCTTCAAGCTGTAGTTTAACCTGAGCCAAAATCTTCTTTGCCATTGGAAAAACCTCCCTGTGGTCTATCGGGCCTGAGCCCTCCCACTACTTCAGACTATCTTCTCGACTTCGGAAAGCCCCAGTATCACGGGGGTCTCTCTTCCGAAGATACTAACTACGACCTTTAACTCCTGCCTTTCGGGGTCAAGCTCGGTGATCTTGCCTACGAAGTCCTCGAAAGGACCGGAGTTTATCCTCACTATCTCGCCTATCTCAAATTCGACTTCTATCTTGATCGGTCCAACATGCTCTTCGTACTCTTCTATGCCAACCAGCCTGAGAAGAGCCTTCACTTCCTTGCCCTTAAGTTCAACAGGCTGACCTCCAACGGAGACGAAGTTGACGACGTTGGGCGTGTTTTTTACGAGGTTTTGTGTTTCTTCGTTCATTATCATTTCTATGAAAACATAGCCGGGATAAAGTCTCGTCCTGATTATTTTGAAGATCTTTATCTCTTTTCTTCCAGGAAGCTCCGACAGCTCGACTCTGCCCTCGGTCTTGGAGGTAACCTTTCTGGAATTGCCGAGCACATCACCCCTCTTTACAGTTGTACCACGTTTCACAAACCTCATATCGCAACTGTCGGGATGAATGAGATAAACATCTTCTTCGCCGTTCACACGTTCGATTACCACGCGTTTCATCTTCTGAGTGTAAACTATTTTACCGTCAAGCTCACAGAAGTACTCCCCACTCTTCGCAAGAGGCATACCCTGTCTGATCCTCGCGCCTGTCTTAACACCTGTCTCGATCTTGGCACTTTCGGGTATGTAGTAAGTTTTTGTGTAACGTCTGTCAACCGTTTCAATGAAGATGACTCTGTAATTTTTGACCTCGGTTATAGTTCCATCGTTCTTGACTTTTATCTCGAGTTCTTCCGCGACCGGTTCACCCTTGACAACATCCTGGTTCTCCTTCACGAGCAACCTGGCGTTGGCAGGAATTATATGTTTCTCCGCTGCTACGTTGGCTCTGTCGAGTTTAGTTTCTTCCGGAACCAGTATTTTACCGAAGAGGTGCGAAAAACCGAAAGACTCTATCTTAGTCTGAATAGCTTCTCTGATAGAGTTTTCCAGACCGGAATAAGTTTGAATTATGAACCACTTCTTGCGCACTACATATCACCAGCACATGGGCGTATCAAGCGCCACCGGTGAGAAAACTCAAAAGACTTCCTATAACGTTAGTGAAGAGCACATCGAGGAGTCCAAGGAATACTCCGCAGACGATTAGAATCACGATTACGGCACCAGTCGACGAGACCATCTGCTGCCTGTTAGGCCATGTAACCTTCTTCACTTCACTTTTCACTTCGGAAAGAAATTTCCAGAATCTTGCCTTGGCCATGGGATTCCTCCTATTTCAACAGATAGTCCCGAACCTACTTTGACTCTTTATGCTCAGTATGTTTTCTGCACTTCGGGCAGAATTTGTTCGAGTCAAGCTTGTACTTCTTCTGGCGATTTTTGAACCTGTAGTAATTTCTCGTTCCACAGACTGAACACTTCAAAGTCACCAGAACCTTGTTTCCCTTCGTCTTCTTTGCCATTGCATGCACCTCAACAGTAGCAAAATTAATGGTGGTAAGGGGTGGGTTTGAACCACCGAAGGCGTTCCGCCAGCGGATTTACAGTCCGCCCCCTTTGACCGCTCGGGCACCTTACCACCGATAGTTAACCTATGGAGCCAACGAAGGGACTTGAACCCCCAACCTGCTGATTACAAATCAGCCGCTCTTCCGATTGAGCTACGTTGGCCCGACGCACGATATTTATTATAACCAATGACTGGAGCCCTGTCAACAAGGAGGAGAAAAATAAGATGACTACCCTTGCTGAACGTAGATCTTCCGGGACTTTACTTGACTTTTGGAACGAGGATCATCAACATCTCCTCGTTCCTAATTCTTATATACCCCTCTTCCAGCTCCTTGAGTGCGACAGTAATTTTGTCCCCGGCCGCTCTTACAGTTGCCGAATCGAGTTTAGGTCTGCCGAAGTCTTCGAGGTCTTCAGCCCTTTTGGCCGCTGCAACTGGAATTGCATACTTGTGTCTTATTCTCTTCAGTAGAGAATCGTAGTTAATTATCATTCAACTGACTCCTCAAAAAGAAATTTCTCGCCTTTAGCCCTGATGATTCTATCAACCCGCAGCCTTTCAGCTGTTATTACCGCTTCAAATTGGCTTACCGACTGTTTTAAGTTATTGTTAATTACTATATATTCGAAGTGTTTGACCTGTTCCAGTTCCCATTTGGCATCTTCGAGACGAACTTTAAGAGATTCCGAATTCTCCGTCCCCCTTGAGGTGAGCCTTCTGACCAATTCTTTGTAAGAAGGAGGCGCGATGAAGATGTATATTGCGTCTTCCAGGCTGTTCATAATCGAAATGGCACCCTGTATATCTACATCCAGAAGAACATCACGACCACTATCTGTACAGCTGCCGACAAACTCTTTCGAAGTTCCGTAGTAGTTGCCATGGACTTTCGCCCACTCGAGCAGTTCTTTCCCCTCGATCAAAGATTTGAAGGTCTCTTCGGAGACGAAGAAATAATCCTTTCCATCTATCTCTCCGGGTCTTATCTTTCTGGTGGTGTAAGAGACCGAAAACACCAGATTGTCGTTTCTAGCTAGAATTTCCTTCAGTATGGTTGTCTTTCCGGCCCCAGATGGACCGCTCATAACGAAGACTAGTCCCTTCATTCCTCAAAACTCTGTCCCGATTCCCGGATATCTTCGAGAAGCTTCTCGATATCACTGAAGGTCTGCATGAATCTGGAAGCTATCGTCTCTGGTTGAATCGCCGATAGTATGATGTGATTGCTGTCCGTAATAACGATCGCCCTGGTTTTTCTGCCGTATGTTGCATCGATAAGTTTCCCCTCGTCCTTTGCGACTTCCTTCAATCTCTTCAGTGGAGCAGATTCAGGGTTGACTATCGCGATCACCCTGTCTCCAATAATGACATTTCCGAAACCCACGTTAATGAGTCCGTACAAGAAGAACACCTCCCACTACTCTATGTTCTGTACTTGCTCCCTCAGCTTGTTCACCAGAGTCCTGCCCTCAACAGATAGAGCAGATATTTCGAGCTTCTTCGATTTCGAAGCCACCGTCGATAACTCCCTATGCAACTCCTGACAAATAAAGTCCAGCTGCACGCCGCAGTCGTCGTCGTTGGAGAGAATTTCCCTGAAAGAAGCGATATGAGAATCCAGTCTCACCAACTCTTCTGATATATCGGCCTTTTCAGCCAGAAGAACCACTTCCTGCTCAAGCCTGTTCTCTTCGAGCTCTCCATCGAAAAGCTTTTCGACTCTCTTTTTAAGAAACTCTCTGTAGTAACCCACCATACCGTCCGACATCTCTTTCAACTGCGATGAGATTTGTTGTAACTTATCGAGATAATCTTCCAGGGCCTTCAAGAGGTTGAGTCCTTCCCGTTCGCGATCGCGATTGAGTGATTCCAGAGCTTTTTCCAGAACTGGAACCACTGCGTTCCACACTCTTCTCGCCAGTTCTTCCGAGGGCCTACTCCTGAGTATTTCCTTGAACCTCGTCATAGAATCTATCGAAACCTCTCCGTCGAGGCCAAGCCTTTCGGCTATCGCCTTCAGAGAGGTGTAGATCGATATTGCCGTGCCAAAATCCGGCTTCAAAAGACCGCTGTCTTCAATGAGCGAAATCTCCACTCTGGCTTTCACAGTACCCCTTTTGATTCGTTCCTTTATATACCTTGAAACATCGAGTTCCAGTTCGGCAAAGGTCTCCCCCGAGTTAACGTCGAGGTTCAGGTACTTCGAATTAACTGTCTTGAGTTCGACAAGAACGTTAATACCGTCAACCACACTCTCGGCTCTTGAATAACCGGTCATACTTCTGATCAAAAGAATCACCTCAAAGACAGTTATGTCTAACTACAGTCAATTATAACCGTTAAGAGCTAAAATTTCAAAAGAGAGACCGATTTCTTCAGCCTTTCTACTAAAATCTCAAGTTCTTCAACCGTTGTGAATTTCGACATACTTATTCTCAAAGAGCTGGAAGCTATCGCGGCCTCCAGTCCCATGTTATCCAGCACGTACTGACCGCTGTCGTTTCTGGAAGAGCAGGCCGAAGATATTCCCACATAGACGCCATCGGTTGATAGCGCGTTGGCAAGGACTTCGGATTTCACACCAGGAAAAGAGACATTCAAAGTGTTGGCGACCGACCTCTCTGCAGTGTTCACCACCCCGCCGATCCTTTCGACCTCCAGTTTCAACCTCTCCTTGAGTCCCTTGAGTTTCGCCGTTATAGCCTCCATCGAATCGACGGCCCTTTCCATTGCGATAGAAGAAACCACAATTCCCGGAACGTTTTGAGTGCCAGATCGTAAGGCCTTCTCCTGTCCACCTCCGGTTACAACCGCGCGTATGGGTGCGCCACGTTTTACATAGGTAATGCCTACTCCTTTCGGTCCATGGAACTTGTGGGCCGAAAAGGAGGCGAAGTCGCAGAAAGCTTCAGCCGGTGTGAAGGGACATTTCCCTATGGCCTGTACGGCATCGACGTGGTACAGGACACCTCTACTCCTCAATGCTTTTCCCACCTCTTCGAAAGGCTGGATAGAGCCTGTTACATTGTTCACCGCCATGAGGGAGACCAGAAATGTCTCTTCATCTACCATTTCGAGCATTTTTCCGCTATCGATTATCCCGTCACGACCCGGCTTAATCTCCACCACATCGATCTCGTGAGTGTTTTTCAGATCCTTCAGAGTATTCAAAACTGCCTTATGTTCTATCGCCGATGTGACCACCTTTTTCCTTTTACCCCTGAAAGAGATACACGAGCGTAACACCCAGTTGATTGACTCGGTCGCACTTGAGGTGAAAAAGATCTCTCTGGGATCGGCCATGAGAATTCGGGCTACTCTCAGACGCGCTTCTTCAAGCATCTTGTTCGCCTTTATCCCCATAGAGTGAATGGAGTTAGGATTTCCATATTCCTCGGTGCAGAGACTCAGCATTTGCTCGGCCAGATCTTTATCCATGGCTGTGGTTGCGTTATTGTCGAAATAGCAGATCAAAGATCGATCATCTCCTCGAACTCGCTCTCGGTAATCACCTTTATACCGAGCGATATGGCTTTTGCTTCTTTTGAGCCAGCCTTTTCTCCCGCTATAAGGTAATCGGTGTTCCTGGAAACCGAGGCTGCTACCTCTCCGCCAAGAGAAGTGATTAACTCGTGTATCTCGTTTCTAGAATAATTCTTGAGTGTTCCAGTTACGACAAATTTCAGCCCTTTAAGCGGCTTCCTGGCTCCAGACTCTTCCTCCAGTGTGTTCAACTGAGAGCGGAGAGCGTCGATCTCACGCTTCACGGCTTCTCTGGAGAAGAACTCCCTTATAGACTTCGCGAGCTCTTCTCCTATACCCGTAACGGATGTCAGTTCATCGATAGAAGCCGTCGCCAGAGCCTCAAGATTACCGAAGCGTTTTGCCAGATCCCTCGCCAGTTTCGTTCCGATCCCGGGAATGCCCAGGGCGGTGATTAGCCTGTGAAGAGGATTCTTTCTGCTCTTTTCGATCGACGATAGCAAGTTCTCGGCCATTTTGTCGCCCACACCTTCACCAAGTTTCAGTATATCTTTCTTCGTGAGTCTATACAGATCGGAAAAGTCACTCACAAGACCTGAATCAACCAATCTTTCCACGAGTCTCTCTCCCAGTCCCTCAATATCCATGGCGTCGCGAGAAGAGAAAAAGGTTATGCGTCTGATCAACTTCGCCGGACAGAGAGGGTTGAGACATTTCAACGCCACTTCGCCTTCCTTCTCCCGTCCAACATCGCCACCACATACCGGACAGTTCGAGGGCATCTCGATCTCGATTTCTTTACCATCTCTCTTTTCCTGTATACTTTTTACGATCTGCGGAATTATCTCACCGGCCTTCTCGACGATAACCGTATCGTTTATCCTTATGTCGCGATCCCTAATAAAATCGAAATTGTGCATGCTCGCTCTCTTGACAGTCGTTCCGGCCAGTTGAACCGGTACAAGCTCGGCGACCGGCGTTATATTTCCCAGCCTACCTACCTGAAAAGTTACTCCGGTGAGCACGGTGCTCACCTGTTCGGCCGGAAATTTAAAGGCCATCGACCATCTGGGAGCCTTCGCCGTGTATCCCAGCTCCTGCTGTTGTAGATAGTCATCGACTTTGACAACCACACCGTCGATCGCATAGTTGAGACCACCCTTTCGGGCGGTCCACTTCTCCCAGTAAGCAACTATCTCCTCTGTACAGCTGGCAATCTCATGGTTGGGCTCAACCCTGAATCCCAACTCACGCATGAATTCGTAGAGCTCTTCCTGACTCCTAACGCCGTAATTCATCGGTTCTACCACCTGGTAAAAAAAGGCGCTTAACCTACGTTTCAAGACCTGCCCCGGATCTAGCTGTCTCAAAGTGCCGGCAGCGGCGTTTCTGGGATTGGCAAAGACGGGAAGCCCTTCTGAAATTCTCTCCCTGTTGAGCTCGTCGAAAACATCCTTCGGGAGGTAAACTTCACCTCGCACTTCGATGTCCAGACTTTTTCTGAGTCTCAACGGTATAGATTTAATGGCCCTTATGTTCGTGGTTACGTCCTCACCGACAAAACCGTCTCCCCTGGTTGCTCCAAGTAAGAGAACACCCTTTTCGTACTTCAGTGAAATCGACAGCCCATCGATTTTCAGCTCGCAGGCATAACGAACCGATTCACTACCGAGAGCCTCTCTGACTCTCTCGTCGAACTTCGCCACTTCTTCTCTGGAATAGGTGTTGTCAAGTGAGTACAATCTGTGCGTATGTACAACCTGACGGAAGGATTCGACGGGCTTCAAACCGACCCTGGCGCTTGGAGAATCTGGGGTGGCCAATTCCGGATAGCGTTTTTCTATATCTATAAGTTCTCTCATTAGTTCGTCGTATTCGCCGTCGGATATGACGGGATCGTCCAGAACAAAGTATCTGTAGGAATGATAATTGATCTCTTCTCTCAGCTTTCTCAATCTTTCTATTGTTTTCTCGTCAGCTTGCAAGATCTTCCCTCCTAAAAAAGGATGACCACGGCGATCGCGTACTCTTTTTCGTGAGATATACTCACAGTTACGGCCGAACCAGCGATCTCAAGAAGGGTTACGGAAGGATCTGGAGAACCGTCTTCTTTTGAGAGGAATTCAATGGCAGAGAACGGTATATCCTGTCTGCCAGATGCTTTCACGAAGGCTTCCTTGGCCGCAAAACGCCCCGCCGCGAATTCCCGTTTCCTCGATGGATTGCCGAGGGAATCGTAGATCCTCTTCTCTTCTTCTCCAAGGATTCTCAGGGCTATCCTCTCCGTCATTCTGGATATTTTTATTATATCTATTCCCGCTTTCATAAGCCGTTCCCTCAGACCTCCACCACGGTGACGCCGCTTCCACCTTCGCTGGTTGTTCCAATTCTGAAGTTTTTCACACCTTTTGCCTTGCGCAGATAGTTCCACACACTCTCTGCCAGTTTTCCCGTTCCCTTTCCATGTATTATGTATCCCTGCTTCAAACCGTTTCTCCTAAGGGATTGAATGAAATCCGACACCAGGATCGGAACGTCTTCAGTGTAATTTCCGCGTATATCTATCTCCGAACTTGTTATGGGAGACTGAATTTCGAAGGAGACCTCATCGACTGCTCTATTCACTTTCCCGATAACCCTTATTTTGGAGACCGGCACTTTGATCGTTATCTTTCCTGAATCTACGATAACCCTGTCGCCGTCGATCGCCGAAACCTCTCCTTCTGTACCACCATCAAGAAGTCTGACTGTGTCCCCAACCTCTGGGATTTCTTCGTTCTTGTTGACGGCGAAGCTCCTGTTCTTTTCAATCTGGATTTTCAGATCTTGCAGTTTCTTGACCGCCGAAATTTTATCTCGCTCTCTTTCCGATCTGGAAAGGCTGATCGAGTTTTCTATCTCTTTGAGTATTCGACCCAGCTTTTCTTCCAGAGAAGCCATCTCTTCGCTGACTTCCCTGTATCTCTTCTCTTTGATAAGAGAAAGCTTCTCCTCGAACTCTCGGGTTCTGCTCTCCAGTTCTCTTTTTATGTTCTCCAGGGTTCTCCTCTCTTCCTCGAGAGTCGACCTCTCCTTGTGGAGTTTGCCTATCACGATTTCGAGGTCGCGTGCATCACTGTCCATGTATCTCTGTGCCTTGTCTATGATCTCCGATGGAAGACCGAGTCTTTTCGAGACTTCTATTGCGTTGGAGGAACCGGGAATTCCCATTAAAAGTCTGTAGGTAGGTCTGAGAGTGTTTACGTCGAACTCAACACTGGCGTTTTCCACATCTTCCCTTTCCATAGCGTACAACTTTATAGGGGTCAGGTGTGTCGTGAGTATTAACCGGCAGTCGGTCGATAGGAGTTTCTCTATAATCGCTATCGAAAGCGCCGCCCCTTCCACCGGATCGGTACCTGCTCCCAATTCGTCCAGCAGGACGAGGGAGTCGGCGTCCGTGCTTTTTATTATATCTATGATCCTTGAAATATGGGAAGAGAAGGTACTGAGGCTTTGTTCTATGGATTGCTCGTCTCCTATATCGGCGAATATGCTTTTGAAGTAGGGTATCGAGGAAGTTTGATCGGCCAGCACCGGCAACCCGCAAAGCATAAGCAATACGGAAAGTCCGATCGTCTTCATGGCAACCGTTTTTCCTCCGGTGTTCGGGCCGGTTATGAAGACACCGTTTATCCCATCTCTCATGTGAAAGGTTATGGGAACGACTTTATCGTCTTCTATGAGCGGATGACGTGCCTCTCTCAGCACGAAGTTCCTGTCGTTCGACGGTTCTATGAAGACACCCCTCCTCTTTCTGGCGTATCTGCATATTCCGTAGAGACTATCCAACACTCCCAGCGCTTCAAGAGAAGGTCCGAGCCTTTCAAAAGTACCCTGGAAAAGAAAAGTCAGCTCTCTGAGTATTCTTCTAATCTCCTCTTCTTCTCGCGATTGAAGAATCTTGAGGGTGTCGTTCAGCGAGATCAGCTCCTGCGGTTCGAAATAAACGGTCGCCCCACTGCTCGAAGAGCCATGTATTATACCCTGGTACTCGTTCTTTTTACCCGAGGAGAGGGGGAGCACATACCTTCCATCCCTGCTCAGGACGAGAGTGTCGGTCAGGCCGTCTTTGTAGCGTGACATGATAGAGTCCAACCTGTTCCTAAGGTTTCTGGTAAGCCCTCGAAGCTCGTTTCTTATCTCTCTAAGTACCGGGGAAGCCTGGTCCTTCACGAGTCCCTCTTCGGAAATTTTCTTTCTAACCTCTGCAATAAAACCTCTCTCGCACGATAACAGCGAAGCCACCGCCACCACGTTTGGGCTGGAATCGGCCAGGGGTTCGAAGAACTCCTTTAGTCTGCAGGTGTTTTCCATGGTAGTTGCGCATCTGTTCAATTCCTCGCCTATGAGCGTATAGCCAAGGTTGACTTTTTCGATGTAAACATAAAGATCGTGGAAAACCGAAAAGGGCGGTTCACCTTGAATTCTCATGATATTTTCGAACTCGCTGGAACGCTTGTAAAGAAGAAGGGGATCCTCAAAAAAAGGTTTGAGCGACATCACCCTTTCCCTGCCGTACCTGGAAACTGTTTTAGACGCGATCTCCGAAAGTACGGCTTCGAACTCCAGAAGGCGAAGAGCCACACTATTGCGTGATGAATCCATCTGGCAGGACCACCTTTCTGACTATTCGGGGCATCAATTTCTGGCGGTTGCGCCTGTCGTATATCGATATGATGCCGTAAACCACTGCGATGGAAGCGAAGGCCAGCCCGACGGCCAATCCCTCGGATTTCAGGAATGTGTTAACAACTATCAGGACGGCGAGAAAAACGATTAGAGGAATACCGTACACTATCATGGCCACCCTGGTGGCGGAGAGCTTTCCGGTTTCTATCTCAACTGTATCGCCCGGTTCGACTTCGATGTCGTTTCTCAATGCCTGAATAGTGACTATTTTATCGCCCTGCGAAACACTGCAGCTGTTTTTGGAGCCGCAGCTCGCGCAGGCTTGAGTGCGAGCCTTTTCGAGGAGCACGGTATCCCTTTTCAGCTCCTTGACAATTGCCAACTCTCTCATGCTTGATCCTCCGTTAGAACCGGTAAGTTATCTCTCCACCGGTTTGGAATACTGGAAGTGTCTTCTCCCCGAAGAATTGTTCGATCTCCAGTCCTACGCTTATACCGAACGACAGGAAACCGACACGCACATAAAAAACGGGAGATATGGAGTAGAATAAACCGAACTTGCCGAAGTTCAAGACCAGAAAACCGGCCCTTGACACGACTCTCAAACCGGCCGAAGATTCGCCGGTGAAATCATAGGCCTGACCAATAAAGATCTTCAGAACCGTATTGAAAAAATCGTTCTGGAAGTAATCCCTGGAAGAGACCGGTGAAACGAAAGAAACGCCCCCTCCGAGTTCCAGAGAATTCTTGCCACCGAAATCGAATAGGTAGGCCACACTTACACCATCGTACACGAACGATGGAGTTTCTTTGCCTACATTGGTGAAATGTCCGCCATCTATTATTATCGATGGAGCGCCCGTACAGAGAATCGATATCGTCAGAAGCACAGCCATCAGATACTTCTTTACCATCGATCACACCTCCAGCCCACAAAATTATAGCATGGTGGTTACTCAGTCGCGAGAAGAGGAATTATCTGAGGATACTCGCCAGATAACCGACCGTACGGTATCTATCGCCTATAATTTCGCCGCTGGAAGTGTTTTTGAGAACTTTCATTTCCGTGAACATACTTCTTACCGCAACCATTGGTCCCAATCCACAGGCACTTATACGTTCTTTTCCGGCCAGGCTGTACGCTTCTTCGTATTTCCCGTCTACCAGAAGCTGGACCAGTCTGGAATCCTTCTTCATCGTTGTTTCGTGAGGCTCGTAGTGGTTAAGGTCAGAGGAGGCTATTATCAACAAATCCTCTCTATCGCCTATAGAATTCTTTACTATATCGCCCAGAATCAGTGCTAGCTCAAGCCTCTGATCAGTCATCACGATCGGAACTATGCTTATTTGAGAATAGACGTACTGGAGGAAGGGAAGCTGCACTTCTATTGAATGCTCGTAGAGATGCGCCGACGTATCTGCCTGAATCAGGCCCTTAGAGTTGTCTATCAGCTTTCTGCAGAGATCTTCATCGATACCCACTTCTCCAAAAGGAGTCGACCAGGCCCCATCAGTCCAGATAGACAGTCTGGTACCTAGTCCAGTATGATTTGGACCCACTATCAAGACAACAGCCGGTTGAACCAACAGAGAGGCTTCGTAGTATCCCCAGGCCGCCACGGGGCCGCTGGCCATATAGCCGGCATGGGGTACTATGAGACCGGACAATCCTCTCTTCTGCCCTCCGCCGGTCGGCAACATCCCCGGACCGGCCGGGTGCAAAAAGCAATTTTTTATCTGAATCTTTAGATCCTCGCTGTCGCCGGCGTAAAACTTTCCGCTGACAACGGGTTTTCTCGTCAAGGCTGTACCACCTCCGCCGTGATGAAGATAACAAGCTCTCTCTTATCGGTGGTCTTGGTCTCGGTGGTGAAAAGCTTACCGATGAATGGCAGATCGCTCAAGAAAGGCATCTTGTTGACATTCACGGAGTCTTTGTTTGCTACCAGTCCACCGATTGTCAGTGTATTGCCATCACCAATCACAAGTTTGCTCTTGGCCTCTCTGGTCTTTTCACCGTAGAGCGTTCTGGTGCCATCGACATATTTCTCGGGTTCGCTGACCTTTATATAGAGGTCGAGAAGAATCTTCCCATCATCGTTGACCGTGGGAGTTATGCGTAACTCGACACCGGTGTTGAGATTCTCTATGGTCTCGATTTCCACCGGCCGACCATCGACGTACTCTATCTTTTTCACCAGATATGGTATGGTGTCTCCTATATGAATGGTCGCCTCTTCACCGCTCATCGAAACTATCGAGGGGCTGGATATAAGGTCGGAATCAGCGTCTCTATCCTTGAGATCGGCACTGATGTTGGCATTTGCAGTGTTCACTATGCTGTCCAGTATCTTCGAGATATCGAGGTTTTCGAAGATCTTGAAATTCAGATCGATAGAACCGTTCTGGATTATTACATCGGGATTCGTGATTTCCAAGGACGTGGTGAAATCTCTCTGCATCTCATCCACTAACGACTTATCCACTAGTTTGGTCTCTATTCTGACCTGCTTCTTCGGTTTGGCCAGAGAACTGGCGATTTCGTCGAATATGCTGTCCACTTTGGACTTTGCGAGCCCTCTAACTACTATGTAACCGTTGACCGGGTCGGAAAGAACCTCTCCGCCGTAGAATTCGATCAGTTTCGTCACTTCTTCGACGTTGTGGTAAACGCGATATACGAGCTCTATGTCCGTCGCTTCCTGACCGGACTTCTGTTCCTTCTTAGTTACGGCGTATATGTTGTCTATCCTGCTTATGGAGACGGGTTTCGTAGCGTTGATAACCTTAACCAGACTTTCCCAATCGATCTCTTTGACGGACATGGTTATGTTTTCATCTATCACATCTATGAACAGCAAGGGAATATCGAGCTTTCCCGCTACGACTCTAAGCAACCTTTCGAGGTCCTGGTTAACCACATCGATGCCAATCTTTGACCCGCTGACTGTAACACCCTTCTCGACTGGATCCACGGCCTTCCTGGACTCTTGAACATTCTTTATCATCGCTTCGGCGTTGTCTAGAACCATTGAGCTCTTGGATTTAAGAAGTATCATCTGCAGGTTCTCGAAGGTCTGTACCGTCAGGCCATCTATAGCTTCTCTGAGCAGAGAGGCGAGCTCCTGAGGATCTACCGTTAGATCAGTAACGTATCTGGATATCTCTCTGTCGGCCGCTGCTTCTTCAATCGTTTTTGTTAATTTCATCAGGGAATCCGGATCTCCTATGAGCAGCCATTGTTTATCCAGTTCCACGAACTCCGCCTTCAGGTTCAGTTTGCTTATCATTTCCGAGAGTTGAATCTGCGTCACCAGACCTTTGTCGATCCTAACGGATTCTCTGGCCGCCTTGTTGGCAATGAACAGGAGCGCTTCCTCGGCCATAGCCAGGTCGTTCTGAGCACCTATTCCAACTATCCTGCCTGCATATTCGATCACCGAACCCAACTTTATACCGGCGGCTTCAAGGTAGTTCTGAATATCTACCACACTCCATCCACCAATCACCGGAAGCTCATAAAAAGTTTGTTTCCCGCTTCCATTCTCTTCCATGGAAGTGCGAAGTTTTTCTAGAAGGTTTGTGGAAGCTTCGATAGCGTTCGCCTTGCCTACAAATATCAATCTTCCGCTGAACTTTCCAATCGTTACCTTTATGCCAATCTCTTCGAGAATGTTCCGTAAAGCCTCCAGATCAAGCTCCTTTTCAAGTGTAGGACTAAGGGCAACAATACTGTAATCCAGGAGCTTTTCGCCGGCACCGGCCGCCTGGAAAATCACGGTTATCAGATTCTGTACATCCTCGGCGGCACCAACCAGCATATAGCGAGATGGACTCACCTGAATTATAGAAACGTCCAGTAAGAGATCTTCGGCCATTCTCTGTAGAATTTCGGGATCCAGGTTCTCGGGAAGGTCTACGTACTCGAAGTGTACATGCTGGTTGTCGTCTATGTAATTAACAGCCGCCTGTGCCAGATCGATCGATTCTGTATCGCCTACCAAAAGATATCCACCGCTCACATCGTATATTCCTGCGAGTCCTATTCCCTTGGCGGTGAGATACATGTTTAGAGTAACTGAATCTATTCCAGTGATGGCTTTGATGAACCTGAACTGGTTTATCACACCAGTTTTCTCAACGACCAGTCCTTTAAGAATCTCCTCGAAACTCTTCAAGTCCTTTTCCGTTCCTATCATGAAGACTCTATCACCGACGATCTGGAACTTCAACTTCAATTCCATCAAGCCCGCGATCGTTTCGAGCTGGCCGATCTCAGTTCCGACCGGCATTGCGAAGGTTACATACGATATCGATCCATCGGTCGATGTACCGCTCGCGTCGATGCCGATGCGGAGTGAAGATATCAACTGCTGTCCCTTGCTAAGGGAGTCTTTTGTACCTACCATGATGGCGTAATCGCCGGCTTCTATCAATCGAATAGGTATCTGTATGGACTCGAAGGCCGTCTGGAGCTGCCCGATAGTTAAATTCTTGGGCAGTATCGTGATAGTATAGGATAGCGGCTCTTCGGTACCGCCAATGTCTTTGGACAGCGATTCGAAGACATCCAGCGCAGCTTTTACACCCCCTTCACTACCGGTGAAAACCATCCAGTCCTCGTTTTCCAGGATTTCAACAGATATCCCGATGAGCCTGAACAGCTGACCCAACAACTGCGTCGTTACTCCTTCCTTTATTTTCACGATTTCGTAGGTGTTTCTCTCACCGGTATCGCCGGTGGAAACCATTATCAATTTTTCAAGAAGCGACTCAGCTTCGTCCAGAGATTCGGTCTTTCCGGCGAGTAACAATACATTACCCACTTGCAAGAGTTCGAGTTCGATACCGGTCTTTCCCAGCGCCTTTTCCACATCGAATAACGTGAATCCCGACGGCAAAGAAAGTAGCCTGTATGCCTTCTCCACAGATTCGGCCGATTGTTCGGGTCTGAAGATCTCGACGAGTCTCCTGGTCTCTTCTATGTCCGCAATACTTCCCGTTACGAGGAGTTTATTGCCGTTCCTGATGATAGTGCTGGGGATCTTCAAGGAATTTATAGCTTCGTTCACAACGTCGATATTCATATCAGCCGGTACGTCGATGACCTCATAAGCGAGCTTCATCACCTCGGGCCTGCTACTGGTGCCATGTAAATCGCTTATTACACTTACGACCTTCGGCAGAGATTGTGGATCTCCCACCAGAATTAGCACATTACCGACCTGCGTGAGATCGGCCTCAAGGCCTATCTTTTCGAGAATGCCAGAGAGAGATGCAAGATCGAAGCCTGTCGGCATCGAAATCGTCGTATACTCTCTGGTAACATACTGCACCGGAACTTCCTCTGGTCTGAACTCTGAAAGCAATTTCTCGGCCAGAGCGTTCTCTTCACTAGTTCCTACGAAGACTATAGAATCGGAAACCTGGACGATCCTGGATGATATCTTGAGCGAATCCAGCAGCGATTCGAACTCGGTCAGTCCTACACCGGACGGAAGCGAGGATATCTTGTAGGAGACCGTCTCTTTGCTTCCGCCTTCCAGAGCGCCCGATATATTAGTCATAAGACTCTTGAAGGAATCCACACTGCCCGTAGTTCCTATAACTACAATATTCCCGGCAACCGGGATCATCTCCACGTTCAATCCGAGCCTCTCGGCCAGGAGACCGGCTTCTTCCATTGTCAAAGTCTCTGGAAGTGCAACGACGGAGTAGATCTTCTCAATGTCTTCTAGGGCTTCCTCCGGTCTCAAATACTCAACGATATCACCCGCTTTTCTGAGATCGCTGTCAGGACCAATCAACATCAAGCGACTATCGATCTGAACTGTGGATATGCTCAGGCCCATATCGGTCATTATCTTCTGGAACTTTTCGAGGGTTAATTCCGCGGGCAGATCGATAAGAGTGTAGGAAAGGGCCTTCCCAAGTCCGCTCCTGATAATTTCGTCGAGCATAGCAATGGCCATTTTCACGTCTTCTTCAGGCCCCGAGATAGACATGCTCTGTCCGAGTCTCGTGTAGGAGAGGTTGAATCCAGAAGACAAAAGTGTATCGCGCAACTCTTCAAATTCCATACCTGAAGGAATGGCGTAAAGCTCAGTTGCTTTCTTGATCTTTATATCCAGATCGTCAAGAAGAGCTTTCACCTTCTCAAGATCCTTTCGAACACCAATCAGAAGATAACCCCGACTACTCTCCTGGAAAACCAGAACATCCACATTCATGGCCTGCAGGAAATTGCCCAGGATTTCTCCAGTCCAACCTTCAAGCAAAGGATAGAAGGCAACAGTGGTCTCAGTTGCAGTAGAAGTGGAATCGATCTTTTTCAAGAGATTCTTGAGGGAGTTCAGTTCCGACGGTTTGCCGACGGCGACTATGCTATCTCCTTCACCGTAAACTTTGATGTTTATCCCCATACTCGCCAAGATTTCTCTCAAATAATCCAGGTCAACTCCAACGTTCGTGAGCGTCTCTATCTGTGGAGCTTCTTCTGCCGGCTGTTTGACAGCAACCTCGTTCAATATGCTCCTCAGATTCGATATATCCTGTTCCTTACCGTATACTACGAAACTGTTTCTCATTTCAAACACCGAAACATCGAGTTTCAGGGTCTCCTTGATACCGTTTAGCTCTTCGAGGGTGACCTCTCTGGGAACTATCGCGGTTATTCTGTGCTCATCGACGATATCGTTCCTGATAGTCAAGAATCTTTCCAGTTCACTCTGAGTGCCGATCATCACCAGCTTTCCAGCGACAGAAAGGGGATAAACGTTCAGGTTGAACGCTGAGATCACAGACTGAGCTGCTGCAAGATCGAACCCGTCTCTGATTTCTAGTGCGAGGTAGCTCTGCACCCCGGGAACTATTTGAGCCTCTCTTCTAGACAGAATAGAGGTTGCCGTTTCCCTGGCTCTATCTATCGCTCCTTGTACACCTACCACGATCGTACCCGTCGGGGTACCAAGGATGTCCACCGTAATGCCAAGTCTTTCGAAGATCGCTTTGAAATTCTCGATCTCCTCGGTTGGAATGTCTATGAACGTGAAGAGAATTTGATCCCCTGTCTGTGTGATCTCAACATCTTCTTTCAGTTCATCTAAGACCTTCAATGCCTGCAAAATGTCTCTCTCTGGACCTATAAGCATGGTCTTTCCATCTGTTATGACAACGGTGACCGAGAGTCCCATTCTTTCGAAGAGAAGTTCCAAATTTTGAACTGAGGGAAGTGAATCCACAATTCTGTAATGAGGTTTCTCCAGTCCGGTCAGTCTCGAAAGCTCTTTCTGTATCCTGTCCAGTACTCCCGATGGACCTACAATCAGATAGCCCGATTGGATGGAAGTTATACTTATCTTTGCCCAATCCTTTTCTCCGAGATAGCTTCTGAGATAAGTGGTCAGTTTTCCTTCTTCCCAGCCGACTAAATTGTTGAACAATCTCGATTCCGTCGTCTCGTCTATTTCCAATTTGGAAAGTATTGATTGCACTACTTCTAAAGCCTTGTCAGTCTCAAGCTCTTCACCAACAAGAATTACTCCCGAAGGCGAAGAAAGCAGTTTCACCGGGAGCTTCAGGTTATCGAGAATATTCGAGAATTCATCCATTTTGTCGATCGGTATTTCCGTAAAGACATACTTCAATTTTTCGTCGACGGCTATCACATCGGTTCGGTCGCTTATGGAACTTATTATATCTACGGCCGAATCGATTGCCTCTCTGTAACCCACAATAATCATGTTGTTTCCATAACCGATAACGGTGACGGCTATTTTCATCTCTTCGAGTACCTGCCTGACGATTTCCAGTACTTGAGAGCCGGCCTCCAGAATTGTGTACTCGTATTCACGCGAAGCGACAGGTGATTCAACATCTCTTCTTAGCATCTGGATCAGATCCACCGTTCTAGTAACGCTCTCCTTCTTCCCGACCACGAGGTATCTGTCCTCTATCGGGAGAATGGTGACTTTCAGGCCCAGTCTCTCCAGCAGTGTGCCAAGCTCTTCTATCGCAGGCAGCTTCTCTTCCACTATGTAGTACGGGTCTTCTATGCTCGTCAGTCTCGTCGCTTCCTTCTCCATCCTGTCGAGTACTTCCTGTGGTCCTATCACTATGTATCCGCCAGTGGACGGAGTTATGGATATCCTTCCGAAATCATCCTCCCCAAGGTAGTCCCTGAAGTAACCCGAATACTTGTCGTCGCTCCAGCCCGGAACCACTGACAGCACGGTCGAGACTCTCCTTGGCTGTTCTCCGGCCGAACTCATCTCTACTTCTTTTGCAAGAACCGCATTCACAGTTTTCAGAGCCTTTTCGACCTTTTCTCCCGTCCCCACGATCAGGACGCCCGAAGGCGATTGCATCAGTTCAACACCGGCTCCAATTTTATTCAATATGGCCTGGTAGCTTTGAATATCGGCCAATGGAATTTCTGTAAATGTATAAACTGGCTCCTCAACCTGAGGGCTGATCCTCTTACTCATTATATCCGCGACTATACTGGAGGCCTTTTCTATTGTAGATCCAGTTCCTATGGCGACCACACCCGAAGGTGAAGATAGTAGTGATACATCTACTCCCAGTCTATCCAGTATCTCCTGGAGACTCGCAGTGTCTTCATCTGGAATATCTAGAATCCTGTACTCCAGAGGTTCTTCCTCCACTGTCTCTACAATTAACGATCCCAGAAGTCTATTCAATATCTCTCCGGCCCTCTGAACCGCATCTGATGAACCGATTATTATCGCCGAACTGCCCATCGGAACGAGATCTACTACTACACCTAGCCTGGCCAGTAATCCCGTTAGATCCTCAACGGGCGGTAGTTTCTCCTTCACAACGAACTCGGGATCTTCAAATTTTCTAATTCTTTCTACCTCGCTCTCTATAGGTTCTTTGAGATCTAGAGGCGTGAGAACTACATATCCACCGACCGATTCGAGAATCGATATCCTGGCGAAGTCATCGGCACCCAGGAAGAAACGCGCGTACTGTCCGAAATCTTCTGTGGTCCATCCTGGAATGTTTTTTATCTCTATCGATACTCTACTTTCACGATCTATCTCCTGTGCCTGAAGGCTCTTGTAGAGAGACTTGAACTTCACGAGATCTTCTTCGCGCCCGATAGCTATGAGTTTGTCGGAGATGCCAAGCAATGAAATATCGTATTCAAATGTCTTCAGTAACGGCGTTAAAGCTTCTACACTGAGTCCCTGGGTCAGTGGTAGCAACAGGTAGCTCTCGTGTTTCTCTTTCTGTGGGATTTCGGGAACTTCTCTCGACATCAGCGAGTCGATTAGGCCGATGGCTCTCGAAAGCTCCTGTGGAGCCCCGATGGCGATGACGCCAGTTGGGGTTTCAAGAAACTCAACCTGTATTTCGAGTTTCTGCATGACCGGTAACAGTTGATCTATCAGAGGTGCTTCGATATCCACGAATCTGTAGTCAGGTTCGGGTTTTGAGTAGAGGCTCTCACGGTGTTTTAAAATTGATTCAATGACACCTGACGCCTCTTCCAGTCGATCGGCCTGACCTATAACTATCGCTCCCGAGGAAATTCCCACTATATCCACCGGAATGTCAAGTTTATTGATCACTGACGCGAGAACCGGTATATCTTCGGGTATTGTCTCGATCAGGGTGAAGCCAAGTTCTGCCGGAGGTTCTTCCTGGGTAGCACTGTCAGGATAGATAGTCTCGACTATCTGATGTAAAATATCAGAAGTGCTGATCACGTTTTCTTTTGTTCCAACGATCAAGTATCTGTCTTCCAGAACTATTATGTTGACTTTTATACCGAGCGTAGCTAATAACTGCTCGAACTTGTCAAGGGCGGGAATGCTCTTCTCTATGGTGAAGAAGGGGTGCTCTAGCTGGGCCAGTCTCGAAATCTCCGTTTCAAGTTTCTTCACTGTCTCCTCCGGACCGACTACGATGTAACCTCCAGCTGAAGGTGTGAGCGAGATCCTAGAGTACTCGTCTTCCCCGAGGAAGTCGCGGAAATAGTCGAAAGTCTTCTGTTGATCCCAGCCCGGAACCACCGACAGCACGGTCGAAACTCTGACACTCTCCCCAACCTTGCTCTCTATCTCTTCCTCCCTCGCCAGTATCGCGTTGATTATCTCCACCGCGCTCTTGACAGCCTTCTCCTCTCCTATTACCAGCACTCCTGAGGGTGAAGAGAGAAGATCCACTTCGTACCCCAGTCTCTCGAGTATCCCGCCGTAGCTTTCTATCTGCGAGCTCTCGACTCCCACGAAAGAGTAGGTCACTTTCTTCTCCACAGGTGTCTCTTTCAATCTCTCTGCTATCGGCGTAAGCAGTTCACGCCCCGCTTCCAGATCCTTGCTGGAGCCTATCATCACAACGTTGTTGCCTATCTGGATCAGCTGTACCTTCACCTTCAACTCTTCCAGTGTTCTCTCCAGTGAGTCTATGTACTGGGCTTCTATCTCCACGAATTCGAAGCCCTGCGGCTCTTCCACCGCAGGTTGCATCCCAGCCTTCAGCGTTGAGATGAATTGTGAGGCCTTCTCCACGCTCTCCTTCTTCCCGACCACGAGGTATCTGTCCTCTATCGGGAGAATGGTGACTTTCAGGCCCAGTCTCTCCAGCAGTGTGCCAAGCTCTTCTATCGCAGGCAGCTTCTCTTCCACTATGTAGTACGGGTCTTCTATGCTCGTCAGTCTCGTCGCTTCCTTCTCCATCCTGTCGAGTACTTCCTGTGGTCCTATCACTATGTATCCGCCAGTGGACGGAGTTATGGATATCCTTCCGAAATCATCCTCCCCAAGGTAGTCCCTGAAGTAACCCGAATACTTGTCGTCGCTCCAGCCCGGAACCACTGACAGCACGGTCGAGACTCTCCTTGGCTGTTCTCCGGCCGAACTCATCTCTACTTCTTTTGCAAGAACCGCATTCACAGTTTTCAGAGCCTTTTCGACCTTTTCTCCCGTCCCCACGATCAGGACGCCCGAAGGCGATTGCATCAGTTCAACACCGGCTCCAATTTTATTCAATATGGCCTGGTAGCTTTGAATATCGGCCAATGGAATTTCTGTAAATGTATAAACTGGCTCCTCAACCTGAGGGCTGATCCTCTTACTCATTATATCCGCGACTATACTGGAGGCCTTTTCTATTGTAGATCCAGTTCCTATGGCGACCACACCCGAAGGTGAAGATAGTAGTGATACATCTACTCCCAGTCTATCCAGTATCTCCTGGAGACTCGCAGTGTCTTCATCTGGAATATCTAGAATCCTGTACTCCAGAGGTTCTTCCTCCACTGTCTCTACAATTAACGATCCCAGAAGTCTATTCAATATCTCTCCGGCCCTCTGAACCGCATCTGATGAACCGATTATTATCGCCGAACTGCCCATCGGAACGAGATCTACTACTACACCTAGCCTGGCCAGTAATCCCGTTAGATCCTCAACGGGCGGTAGTTTCTCCTTCACAACGAACTCGGGATCTTCAAATTTTCTAATTCTTTCTACCTCGCTCTCTATAGGTTCTTTGAGATCTAGAGGCGTGAGAACTACATATCCACCGACCGATTCGAGAATCGATATCCTGGCGAAGTCATCGGCACCCAGGAAGAAACGCGCGTACTGTCCGAAATCTTCTGTGGTCCATCCTGGAATGTTTTTTATCTCTATCGATACTCTACTTTCACGATCTATCTCCTGTGCCTGAAGGCTCTTGTAGAGAGACTTGAACTTCACGAGATCTTCTTCGCGCCCGATAGCTATGAGTTTGTCGGAGATGCCAAGCAATGAAATATCGTATTCAAATGTCTTCAGTAACGGCGTTAAAGCTTCTACACTGAGTCCCTGGGTCAGTGGTAGCAACAGGTAGCTCTCGTGTTTCTCTTTCTGTGGGATTTCGGGAACTTCTCTCGACATCAGCGAGTCGATTAGGCCGATGGCTCTCGAAAGCTCCTGTGGAGCCCCGATGGCGATGACGCCAGTTGGGGTTTCAAGAAACTCAACCTGTATTTCGAGTTTCTGCATGACCGGTAACAGTTGATCTATCAGAGGTGCTTCGATATCCACGAATCTGTAGTCAGGTTCGGGTTTTGAGTAGAGGCTCTCACGGTGTTTTAAAATTGATTCAATGACACCTGACGCCTCTTCCAGTCGATCGGCCTGACCTATAACTATCGCTCCCGAGGAAATTCCCACTATATCCACCGGAATGTCAAGTTTATTGATCACTGACGCGAGAACCGGTATATCTTCGGGTATTGTCTCGATCAGGGTGAAGCCAAGTTCTGCCGGAGGTTCTTCCTGGGTAGCACTGTCAGGATAGATAGTCTCGACTATCTGATGTAAAATATCAGAAGTGCTGATCACGTTTTCTTTTGTTCCAACGATCAAGTATCTGTCTTCCAGAACTATTATGTTGACTTTTATACCGAGCGTAGCTAATAACTGCTCGAACTTGTCAAGGGCGGGAATGCTCTTCTCTATGGTGAAGAAGGGGTGCTCTAGCTGGGCCAGTCTCGAAATCTCCGTTTCAAGTTTCTTCACTGTCTCCTCCGGACCGACTACGATGTAACCTCCAGCTGAAGGTGTGAGCGAGATCCTAGAGTACTCGTCTTCCCCGAGGAAGTCGCGGAAATAGTCGAAAGTCTTCTGTTGATCCCAGCCCGGAACCACCGACAGCACGGTCGAAACTCTGACACTCTCCCCAACCTTGCTCTCTATCTCTTCCTCCCTCGCCAGTATCGCGTTGATTATCTCCACCGCGCTCTTGACAGCCTTCTCCTCTCCTATTACCAGCACTCCTGAGGGTGAAGAGAGAAGATCCACTTCGTATCCCAGTCTCTCTAGTATCCCGCCGTAGCTTCCTATCTGCGAGCTCTCGACTCCCACGAAGGAATATCCGATTTTACCCTCCGCAGTATTGTCAACTATCTGTGCTGCGACATCGTCCAGGATCTCTTTTGCGGCATTTACTTCTTTCTCTAGACCGACGATCACCATGTTGTTTCCCGCTTCTATCAGTCCAACTTCGATCTTCAGACTGGAGAGGATACTTTCTACAATGCCCTTAAACTGAGGATTGACATCGGAAAATCTGTAAACGTACTTCACATCGCCTGTATCCAGATCTGTCTTGAGTGTGTCGATCAGCTCTCCGGTTTTAATTACATCGCTCTCGGTGCCGACGATAAGATTTTTCTCTCCTACCGGTAGGATGTTTACGTTCAACCCAAGTCTTTCCAAGAGTCTGCCTAGCTGATCAACCGGTGGCAGAGCGTCCTTTACCAGATAGAAGGGGTCCTCTATCTCCGACAATCTGACGACTTCGGTCTGTATCTTCGTCAGAGTTCTCTCCGCTCCTATGACTATAAAGCCGCTAAAGGAAGGGGTTATGGAGATTCCGGCAAATTCGCCCTCCCCAAGGAGGCTTCTGAAGTAATCTGTGAATTTGTCCTCCGTCCAGCCCGGTATATTTTTTACGATCATCGATACTCTTTGCCGTTCATCGCTCTGGACAATGGTTTTCGCTTCACGTTCCAGTATGGCCTCAATTATCGGCCTGGCTTTATCTATATCTTCTTCGGTTCCTATAAGAAGGACACCAGCTGGAGAGGAAAAGAGTTCGACATTCAAACCAAGTCGCTTCAGAATCTCGCCGTAAATGGCAACGCCATCTGAAGGTATATCGACAAACTCGTACACTATCGAAACTTCTTGCGAGGGTTTCCTTTCCAGAATATTGTTGGCTATTTCGAGCGCCTTGTTCACCTGGTCTTCCTTGCCTACGATCAATATTCCTGCAGGAGATTCAAGGAGCGCAACCTCTATATCTATACTATCGAAAATAGGCACGAAGTACTCCATATCCCCGGAAGTTATGGCGGATAATTTGAAAATCTGTGGTTTTGTCTGCTCTGGAACTCCCAGAGTGTCAACCAATTTAGTTATCAGCTCGCGCGCTTTGGCAACGTTCTCCGAAGAACCGACCACGACACTGTAGTCTTCTACCTTAAGTATATCGACGATGATTCCCAGTCTCGCGAGGAGGTTGTCTATTTCCGTTATGTTTGGCATTCTCGTTTCTATGGAATAAGAGGGATTCTCGATCCTTGAAAGCCTTTCGAACTCTTCGCTAATTGCACCTGTCATCGATCCGGGAGCGTTCAATATATATCCTTTGGAAGTCTGGATCAGAGAGATCTCTTCTGCCTTTTCGCCAAATACAACTCCCAGGTAAGCAGCGAGTCTGGTAGGATCCCAGCCGGGTATACCGGGTAGCTCTACGCTCACTCTGGCATCTTCAACACTTTCACTGGAGAGAATCTCTCCGTAAAGCGCGTTGAAGCTGTTTAAGTCGTATCTGTCTCCGACCGCAACGATCTTGTCGTACACTGGAGTGAAGGTAAGATCGTATCCGAAGACCTGCACAACTGATTTGAGCGAATCAATGCTGATGTCGCTTCTACCACGGAATATCATATACCCCGTTTCTTTATCGCCCTGAGTAGGTGTAACCGACTCTTTTTTAAGAAGATCCTCTACCAGTTTTTTGACGATTCCCAGATGGACGTCGCTTCCAATACCAACGATTCCGGAAGGGGTATCAACGAAATCCACTTCGATCTTCAGTTTCTCGACAATCGTTTTGAGGCTTTCGAGAGAGCCGGGGTCCACATCCACGAGGCTGTAGCCAATAGGACCGGTTTCAAGAGGTTCAAGCCTTGAAAGTATTGATTCCACCACTTCCATGGCCTTCTTCAACCTCTCTTCAGGGGCGACTGCGGCAACTCCGGTTGGTGTATTCACGAACTCAACGGGTAAGTTCAATTTCTCGAGAAGCTCTGATAGACCAGCTACTTCTCCATAAGGGATGTTTACGAAAGCGTAGTTGTAAACGGTACCGGGAACCGTCACTTCTCCTCCGACCGGCAGGCCGCTGCCAAGCTGACTTATAAGTCGGGAGACCTCTTCCACGTTTTCCTGAGATCCGACAACCATGAACTGATTATCTACGGGAATTATTGACACAGCGATGCCCAGTCTCTCGAGAAGCGACTCGAATTGACTCAAGGACGGTATCGACGACTCAAGTCTATAAAAAGGATTCTCAAGCATTCTGAGCTTTTCGGCCTCACCATCCACCGTGTTCAAAAGACTTTCCGGTCCTACTACTATAAATCCGTTTCCAGACCTTGTAACTGTGATAGTTGCAAATTCATCCGGTCCGAGAAAGTCTCTTAGATATGTCTGGAATTTATCGAGGTCCCAGCCTGGTATCGAACCTATCTGAAGAGACATTCTGGCTTCCTGTTCCGAAAGATTTTTCTCGATCATTTCGACTATCCTGGGGACTCTTGTCTCTATGATTTTCGCCAATTCCGAAAGTCTTTCCGGATAACCCCTCAGAACTATCAATCCTGCGGATCTGATGAATACCTTCGATTCCTCGGGATTCAAGAGTGTATCTATCAGCTCTCCCAAGCCCGAGTCATAGATCTCCGGAGCCACTTCGAGTATAAGATCTTCGGTTTTTCTGAATATCTGTTTCTCTCTGTTCTCCAGTTCCACCAGGGCTTCATCGAGTATATCCGAGGGAGCATAGATATAAATGAGTTTTTCGGATATCTGCTCCAGAGAATACTCGTCAACAACCAGACCTCTTGAAGCGAAATAGGAGTCGAAAAAGCTCTTGACCTCGTTGAAAGTGTTTTCTGCTTTGAGCTCTATATAAGTGTTCCTGTAATCTTCAAATGTGATTCCTGTGAAAAGGCTCAAAACGTACTGAGCCGTTTCTATGGAAGCTTTCGAACCTTTGATTATGTACCCTTTCTTCTCGCCTATGGTCTCGATTACGGCACCTGTGATTTTTTCGACTTGCGATATCGTTTCTTCAACAACAGGCATATGGTACTTTATCACCGAGTAAGTAACCCCTTCGGATATCTTGCTAAACGATTCCATAGTCTTTTCGAAGAACTCGACCAGGTATTTCGGCAGATCGAAGGTCACTTTTCCAACCGGTTCGAACGTCCTGTCAACGGTTACACTATCTTTGGAATAGCTCTGGAGAAGGTTCAAAATCGTTCCAACTATCGTACCGTCGCCTGGTAAGCCTGAACCGGAACTACTGCCAAGTCTCAGAACGTCTTCCACTAGAAAGAAGTTTTCCGGCAGAGTGTAGGTTATCCTGATCCTGCTCGAATCGAGTTTCTCGGACGTGAGATTCTTCCTGTAGAGCTCCAGGTATTCGAGAAGCTCATCGACGTATTTACTGTTGCCAGAAAGTATTATCCTGTTGAACTGCGGTATAGTACTTATGGTGACGGAATCGGAGAAGAGAATGGAGTTTAGCTCTCTTGCAAGCGTTTCGTAAGCCGTCAGTGGCTCAACTCCGGTTGATGTTGCCTCAGAAGGCGCAGTAAACTCTTTCGTGACAATGTTGGTGGTAAGTAAAGATGAAAGCATGAAATGTGTCTGGAGATCTCCAAATACCATCAGCGAGGCTTCGTTTGGTAGATATTCTATGAAACTGTTTACGGGAAGCGTCTTTCTAAGTCTTTCCACCTGCTCCGAGACCGTTTCTCCATCGACATTGAACTCCACACCGATATAAGTTCTCCAGAAAGTGTTGACCAGTTCTCTCACTTCATCGGGAGTACCCAGATAAAAAGTACCGTCGCTCAAATATGCGTATGCCACCCTGTCACCGAGCGAGGTTAGGATGTTTCGAAGTATCTCTTCTGGTAGAGCCAGGTTGAAGCCTACAAGTATCTTCTCGTCTCTCACGCTTGGTGAGAGTATGTAAGAAAGGTTCAATATCTCCTCTGAAAAGAGATAGGTCATCGCGCTGGCGATGGTCATTCCGTAAGTTGTGAATTTATCTATATCCACCTCGGCACTCGACCGGAAAAACCTTATGATCACAACGTTTTCCCTTATGATGATTTCCGGTTCGACTCTAGCGGGTGTGAGCAATGCGGTATTAACTGAGAGTCGTGACGGTTCCTGCCTGATCCACAAACCTTCAACCGGTCCCATCCGAAGAGGAAGATTCATATCCTTCCCATTCACACCGTTCAGAGAAAGCGAGTATATCGTCTTCGACGGGTTTGACTGGATGTTGTACGATTCGACGAACGGTTCGTTGAAGACCAGAGTAAGGGTAACGGATTCAACATCCATCGAAGGAATAACCGAACCCAGTTGATTCGAAAATGCTAAAGCGATGGCGCTCAGAACCACGAAGAGAACCGCGACTTTTCTCACAGAAATCACCCCATATTTACCCCTAGAGTCAGAGGAGTTCAAGACCTGAAATATTTCACAACCACAAAGCTGTTCGTGCTGGTATCGTTAAGCAAAACGGCAAATTCCGTTATTCCGTACACAATATACGAGGGATCTACGCGTTCGCCGACCCTTACCGTGACCTGCGTTCCGGCCGTATCGAGAACGGCATAATCCACCCTGTTCAATCTGAAATACGCTACATAAGCTATGTTTTCCGCTTCCTGTCCTACTTCGAGCATAGAGCTTATAACCTCGGACGGGCTGGCAAAAAGCGGTGTAAAGTGATCTTGCATCCTGACTGGTTCGGATAAGCTTGAAGTGTTGATCGGCTCAACCCTTATTCTATTGGCCGTGACTTCGGTTATTTCCACAGGTTGAAGAAGGAAAGCGAGCAGAACGCCACCCGTTACTAAGGCGCAAATCAAAACGACGATTATTACAACCAATTTCTCCATACCATCAATCCTATCCTAAAAACTTCCGGTGATAGAGACATCTGCTCTCAATTCTATCATAATGTTAGATGGCAGAGTTGACTCCGGTAGTATAGGGAAACCCAGATTTGATCTTAACTCCAGCTTATTTATTGTTATCCTGGGTTCATTCACTAGCATCTCCACAAGATCGAGAATATCCCTCGACCTGCCAGATATGGAAATTCCCTTGTAATCACCCGGTTTGTTAGAAATACCCAGAATTTTCTGGAGATCGCCGAGATAACTCCTCGTACTCATTGAACCTATTGTTTCATTTCTAACCCTTGTGAGAAGCTGAAACTCGAGAAAAGCATTCTCGAGCTCGTTCACCTCCATCAGAAGAGTTGTCGTGTTTTTAAAGGCGTTGTACGAATAGACAACAACCAGAACGGAGAAACCAATCACAGCAATTAGTACCAGAGCTCCAAACAAGAGCTTTGCGTTGATACCTTTTCTGTCGAGAAAGGTCAGTTTCCTTTTAAGGTGTTTCTTGAAGTCCTTATGAATATAAAATTCACTGGACTCCAGGGTTCCGGTTTCGGATTGATCGGAAAATTCTATCACTTTGAAATCAAGATCGTCGTTCTCCTTTTTCATTGTTTATCACCCACTTCAAGGTCAATAATCTGAAGGGTGTAAAGGTCCGCGAATTCTAGGTTACCTCGCACATTGGGAGTTGACAGCAAAACCGGAGTGCTCGATGGGGTAGGGAAGGAGACTTTGTTTCCATCGTATATCAGATAATAGAAGGCGTTACCTTTACCATTTTCGAAATTCACCCTGGTGAGAATGGTCTTGACTGCGTTTTCATCATTCAGAAAGGTGTTTAAAGTTCTGAAGACATTCATTTCAAGAGATTTTCTCTGAACATGTGTTCTAAGATCCCTTACCTGCATTGAAAGTCTGTTTTTTGAGTTTATGTATTCCTGCTTTTTATCTCTTATCGTTTGAATATCCTGCCTGAGATTACCCGTTAGGTATGTTCCGGTGTTATCGAAGAGAAAGCCTTTCAGTCTCGAAATCTGCCTCAGTCTGAATTCGAAAGCCTGTGAGGCCAAAAAGCGCGCTCCTACGACCAGAACTACAATGAGCAATAGTATGATCAAAGCATTTCTAAGCCTGCAAACTCGTTTCTTCTTTGAATACAAGTTTACGTCTACCAAGCTGCTCACCACCCCTCATGAGAAGTCCGGCCGTTGTGTAAGTAATTCCTATCGTTTCTTTTATCTTCAAAGGTAGGACAAGAACACCGGTATCCCCCCCGAGCATTCTCTGGAAAGCCCTGCCGTATACGGCAGTAGAAAGGCTTGATTGACCGACCACGAAAAACTTGCTGAAAGATGCCTCGTCGGCAGCCGAAGTGTTTGGAGAACTCGATAGGGTATTGGTCAAATACATCCTCAACTGGTAAGATATCATACTCTCGAGCTGTTCCGACGCTTCCTCTATGAGTGAATCGTAATAAGCTTTTGATCCTGTGAGAAACTCCCTTTGAATATCCGTGTTCGGAGAGAGCGAATCATCTTCCCTGAATTTACCTGCCACATCAGAAAAACCGCCGTTTATGTAGTTCAGTCCCACTATTTCATCACCCTTGAGCATCACCAGAAGAGAGTAATCGCTGTCAACCATAAAAAGAACGTAATTGCCCTCTAGCGCGTCCATTTGAGCAATTTTGAAGATCTGAAAAGGCTTCACATCAACAACGTTGGGTTCTGGGAAGCCACTTTGTCTGAGATTGCTTATGAACTCATCTAGTACCTTCCTGCGGGTAATGACAAAAGCCGGCACGATTCCGCTTTTAAGAGCGGTCAAGGAATTTAGGCATGCCACACTGACTTCGTCTGGCGGCAGAGAGAACTGGGAGGCCGCTTTGTAGCTGGCAACATTGAGAAGGTTCTTCATGGATTTGACCCTTGGAACTTCGAGATGCTGGAAAACGACGTTCTTTGGATGAAAGCACGTTACAAAAATCTCGTCGGAGGGAAGAGAATTGTACTGCATGAAGATCCTGACAGCTTCATCCAAACTTTTTGGGCCTGTTTTTAAAACCGAAAAGACAGGCTTCAAGTAACGGCCTTCGACTACAGCCCTGGCTATTTCGGTATAACCGTCATCGATGTTCAGTGCCGTTATCATGGTCTGGAACATTCGCTTCACTCCCCGAATCGTTGCTCAGTATGTCACCTTACCCGTTACGGGTTGTATCGTAAAAACAGTATCGTTCTCAAAGTATAGCGTTGTCGAACCACTGAGTATCGCTATCGAACCTTCGCCATTGAAGATTATCCTGAAATCCTCCAGATTTTTCCACAGACAGTCCTCTAGCAAATCCCCAGTGTTCGAGTAAAGCTTTCGCTGCCTGTAATTATATATTAACTCAACGGTCTTAGATCTTCTGACAGCATCCAGTCTCTGGTTTTCGAGAAAGCAATCGAGTTCCACTTTACTCAACTCAATCGACAAATTGGAGATCGCTTCTCCCGAAAAAGCCATTATACAACCCATACATATGCCGACTATGGCCAGACAACATACAAGTTCCACTACACTCATCCAATACTCTGCTCCATCGCGAATATCGTGTTGTACATGGTGTAAGCCAGAAACCCTATAAATCCTCCTATGAATATGATCATAATAGGCTCTACAAGGGAAACAAGTTTCTTAAGTGAGCTCTGAACCTGCGTGTGATAGAAGTCGGCCACCTTAAACATGACCTCGTCGAGCTTTCCTGTTTCCTCGCCCGTCGCGACCATACTAACTACAATCGCCGGAAAGACTCTCTGCCGGCCCAGAGCAACGTGGATGCTTTCACCGGCCTTGATCTGGGAAATCGAAATCTGTATGGCGTGCTCCAGAGAAGGACTCTGAGAGACCTGACCGGCAAGTTCTAGTACCGTCGGTAGATCGACACCACTGGCAACCAGAACCGCGGTCGTTCTGGTGAACCTTTCCATGGCCGTCATGTTTCTCAACTTTCTTATAGGAGGTATGATTTTTCCAAAGATTTCTTTGACGTAGTTGCCGTATTTACTTTTAAAGAAAAGCCATCCACCGACTAAAATACCGACCAGTCCAAACAGAATTAAAAGCCAGTGAGATTTAAGAATACCGTTTATGCTCAGAAGAATCCCCATCACTCCCGTTGGCTTGAAATTACCGCCAAAAGCGCTGATCAGGTTGGGCAATATGAAAAAGGAAATTATTCCCACGATACCGACCGCGAAAACCATCATGAACAGTGGATAGGCCATTGCAGATTTTACTTCGTTCTGCAATTCGACCATGCCTTCGTAGAACTCTGAAACTCTCTGGAGCGATTCGTCCAGTACACCTCCGGTCTCCCCGGCTTTAACCAGGTTGGTGAAAAGAGGCTCGAAGACTCCGGATTTTTCCAGCGATTCGTTGAAACTCATACCGCTCTCTATATCCAGAATAACTCTGTTTATAATTTTCCTGAACCTTCGGCTGAAGAGCACTTGAGTTGAAAGAACCTGAAGCGCATCTCTTATTCTGACCCCTGAAGAAACCATTGTCGATAGCTGCCTCGCGAAGAGACTAACCTCTTTAGGAGAAAGAGGAAAGATCGAAGTACGCACATTGTTCTGAGATGCGACCGGCCTTATTGCGCTCACCGTGTAACCTCTGCCCGAAAGGATTTGAAGGGCATCGAGTTTGGAGTTGGCGGTCAGCTTTCCTTTTTCGGGTTTACCCTTACTGTTTATGACTTCGTATCTAAAGTCAGGCATTGATATCTCCCACCCTTCTCAGAAGACAAATCGCCTGCGACTGTACGAATCTGGCACCGCTTCCATTTCCGGACTTAGGCTTTACGCTTATGATTTCACTTGAAACCTTCAGCGCCTGCGCGATGCTCTCTTCGATTTCTCCGACAAGTTCGGACAATCTCACCTCTTCTATAACTACTACCGAATCGATGTTTACTATCTCCCATGAATCCATCAATCCAGTTCGAACTTCGGCCAGAAATTCTATACTTCTCCTACCCTTGTTCCTTTCGTTTTCTGGAAACCAGAGTCCTATATTACCGGCTTTGACCGCCCCGAGAATCGCATCGACAATCGCATGAGATAAAACATCACCATCTGAATGACCGTGAAGGTAGAATTCGTCGGATACCCTCACACCACCAAGAAAAAGCCCCTTGTTACCCCTCGCTATTGGATGAACGTCGTAGCCTATTCCAGTCCGGTACATTATATTAACCTAATAGGCATTATAATATAAGTATAACCCTGAACATCTATGGGGTTGATCTGCAGCGGACTGTTGGAATCGACAAAATTCAACTCCACCTCTTCTGTATCGATTTTTCTCAAAGATTCCGAAAGAAACCTCGGATTGAATGCTATGACGAGGTTATCGCCTTCTTTCTTTCCTTCTATCTCCTCGATCGCTTCACCGTGGTCGGGGCTGCGCGCAATTATTCTTAGAAGCTCGTCCTTTATGTCGAGCTTGATGGAATCAGAACCCAGCCTGGCGGCGATCGAGGCTCTTCGAACTGCGTCGGAGAGATTTGAAGTGTACAACCGGACTCTCGACTTGAAGGATTTTGGGAGAACTCTCTTGTAGTCGGGGAACTCGGCATCGACTACTTTGGAAACCATCTCCGTTCCATCGAAGTAAAACCCCACCCTGCTGCCATCGTAAACAATCTTCATTCCATCAGACATTGCGCTTTTCATACTATTCTGAAGGTCTCTCATGCTCTTGAGTGTCAGAAGAAAGTGATCGTCAACGCTCACATCTATTCTCTCTTCTGCAAGCGCCATTCTGAAGCCATCGGCCGCCACGAGGCGTAGAAAACCTCCCTCGAATTCCCAGTAAACACCGTTGAGGTTTCTCATAAACTCATCTCTTGCGGCGCAGAATATTACACGATCGATCATCAGTTCTATCGCGGAAACGGATACTACGAACTCGACACCACCGGTAGTTGTTTCCACGTCGGGAAACTCTTCGGGATCCATAGTAGGTAGCGTGAATCTGCTCTTACCGGCTCTTATGATTAGATTCGTCTCTTCAATCTCGAATATTATCTCTCCCTCGGGTAGGTTTCTGACTATCTCGAGAGCCACCTTCGCATCGACCACAAAACCATCCTGCCCATCGATATGTTTGGCCTTCACTTCCGTCTTAATTGCCGTCTCGAGATCGGTGGCCGTAAGCTGAACGATGGACTCGCCTTTCACGGAGAAATTTATCCCCGAAAGTATTGGCTTGACCGTCTTTGAAGCGGCGGCACCTGAAACAGCTTCAAGTCGCGTGAGTATCTCGTTGCGTTCAACTGCAAAGTTCATCGGTACACCTCCACTTAATGGGCTTTTGATAAATTATAACATCTGTATGGCACAATAATTATCGATAATCCGCTCATCAGTGGTAGATGGCGGTTATAAGGAGGGATTAATGAAAATAAAAGATCTTCACTCTTGGAACGTGGGTAGAAGTGAAGCCATTGAAATACAGAGACTTCTGAGAGATAACATCTTAATAAAGGAAAACCCTATCGGACCTTCTCTGGTTGCCGGGGTAGATCTTTCCTTCACGGACAAAAATATAGGTCTGGCAGTTGTCACGGTCTTGAACTTCCCGGAACTTGAATTGTTGGAATACTCGTACCATGTTGGAATTATCGAAAGACCTTATATCCCCGGTCTCTTGTCTTTCAGGGAAGGACCGGTGATAATAGAGGCCCTAAAAAACACCTCGGAAGTCGATCTCGTTTTTTTTGATGGCCACGGAACGGCTCACCCCAGAGGACTAGGTATCGCTTCACATATAGGACTTTTTCTGGAAGTCCCCACGATAGGAGTGGCAAAAAAACTCCTATACGGGAAGTGCGACCTCCCGGGGACCTCCCGAGGCGACAGTTCACCCATACTCTCGCCAGCCGGTGAGTTGATAGGCTATTCTTTGAGAACGAAACCAGGAGTAAAACCGGTGTATGTCTCTCCCGGAAATGGACTTTCTATGAAGCAGGCACTTGAATTTTCTTTAAAAGCCACCGGTATCTACAGATTGCCAGAACCGACCAGACAGGCCCACATACTTAGTCAGAAGCTCAAAGGTCAACTCAGTCTGTAGAAGACTATCGAAGCTGCACCGGTTATACCGGCGTTTTCAACCAGCTCGCTGAGGTTGACCTGGAATGTATCGCTGAAAGACGGCATTACGAATCGCGGTAGTTTTTTTCTGATTCCATCAATTAGGATACTTCCGGCTCTGCTCATACCCCCACCGATTACGATATGTTCGGGATTGAAAATGTGTACGAAATTACCGATCGCGGCGGCCAGCGCATCCGTAACTCTTTCAACTATCATAGAGGCTGCGAGGTCTCCCGCCTTGGCACAATCGAACACAACTTTGGCCGTAAGTTGTGGAGCCTGGTAGATGAGCGATTTCGAAAACCTCTTCGAATACTCTCGCGCCATATTTACAACCGCTGTTGCCGACGCTAGAGCTTCCAGACACCCATGCGAGCCACAGCCACACAGTGGACCTCCTATCTGGACTATGGTGTGGCCAAGTTCACCGCCGTAGCCATTCTTGCCGGTCATGAGAGTCCCGTGGGTTATCACCCCACCGCCCACACCCGTTCCCAGCGTCAAACCGATCATGTGTTTGCTACCTTTGAAGGCACCGAAGGCCCACTCCCCGAGAACAAAAGCGTTGGCATCGTTCTCTACGAAAGTTCTTATACCGGTCAGCTTTTCAAGAATGACGGTCAATTCGAAGCCAGACCAGTCGGGAAGGTTTGGGGAGAAAAGCACGGTACCGGTTTCGTGATCGATTGAACCTGGCGAACCAACGCCAATGCCGATAATCTCACCAACAGAGCTCCCAGTCTCCATTATTAACTGCTTGATAGCTTCCGCAATACGTGTCACTACCGCTATTCTTCCTTCGAAAACCTTGGTGGGTATTATACTCTTGGAAAGTATCCTTCCGTTCTCTTCCACAATGCCTATTTTGGTCTCGGTTCCACCAAGATCGACTCCGATTACCAGATTCGACATTCAAATCAACCTCGTTCAGTATTGTTTTTTCTCCATTTCGATAAGATCCAGGAACTCTTCGTTGCTGGCAGTCCCTCTCAATTTGTCCATGATCAATCTCAGCCCTTCTTCTTCGGACATGGCCGACAACATACGCCTCAACACCCACACTTTTCTCAGAATATCCTGCGGAAGAAGCAGTTCCTCTTTTCTAGTACCGGAGAGAGTCAGATTGATCGCGGGGAACATTCTCTTGTTGGCCAGTTGCCTGGAGAGAACGAGTTCCATGTTTCCGGTGCCTTTGAACTCCTCGAAAATCACTTCGTCCATCTTGCTTCCTGTCTCCACCAAGGCCGTTGCGATTATAGTGAGGCTTCCGCCCTCTTCTATGTTCCGGGCGGCACCGAAGAAATGCTTGGGCTTGTACAGCGCCGATGGATCCACTCCACCCGATAGAAGCTTTCCACTGGGGGGGACGTAAAGGTTGTAAGCCCTGGCGAGTCTGGTGATACTGTCCAGAAGGATCACCACGTCGTAGTTGAACTCAACCAGCCTCTTCGCCATTTCCAGAGTCATTTCCGCAACTTTTATCTGTTTTTCGGGATGCATATCGAACGGAGCGGCAAGAACGTGCGCGCTGGTAGTTCTCTTGAGGTCCGTCACTTCCTCGGGTCTTTCATCGATCAGAAGTATTATTCTGATTGTGTCGGGATGGTTTTCGGCGATTCCATTTGCCAGTTCTTTCAGAAGCACCGTCTTTCCGGCTTTGGGAGGAGAAACTATGAGACCTCTCTGACCCTTCCCGATTGGAGAAAAGAGATCGAGCATCCTTGTGCTTAGAACGTGCGAATCCGATTCCGATATTAACTGTTCTTCCGGAAATATGGGGGTCAGGTTCTGGAAAGTGATCCTTTCGGCAGCGAAGTTGATGGCCTTATGGTTGATCGCTTCGATTCGGAGAAGGGCAAAGTACTTTTCCCCTTCTTTCGGTGGTCTCACCTGACCGGCAACGGTGTCTCCACTGGTAAGGTTGAATCGTCTGATCTGCGATTGACTGACGTAGATATCGTTCGAACTCGGCAACAGATTGTTCTCAAGAGTTCTCAGAAAGCCGTAACCACCATCGGTGATTTCCAGGACTCCCTGATCGAAGAAGTATCCATAGGATTCTGTCTGAGCCTTGAGAACGGCGAAGATGAGATCCTTCTTGGCCATTTGCGTGTAATTGGCGACGTCGTATTTTCTGGCCAGTTTGTAGATCTCTCTTATTGGCATGTTCTGAAGCTGGGAGATATCGATTTCGACCTCCCTGATATTGTCTTTGTCTTTCTTTAACTCTTTCAGCTCTTCAGGGGCTTCTTGCCTGGGGCTCTCGCTGACCTTTTCAGGTTCTTCGGCCGTTTCTAGCGTCTCCTCTTCGGTTGCCTTTACGACTTCGAGCGGTTCCACTACGGGTTCAGCCTTCGAGACTTCGGAAAGAATCTCTTCTTTGGCTTCTACTTTTTCCTTTTCTTTGGATTTTGAAGTTGTTCTTCTTCTGGTTGGTTTCTTTTCTTCCTTTTCAATTTCTTCGATCGGGTTTTCTTCACTCTTCTTTTTTCTTGGACTCAAATCAAACGGTACACTCGATCTACCATTCAGTAAGAATGTACCTACCCTCCTTCCGTGTAGTAGGGATTCAGTATCAGTTGGAGCTATTGAACAAAAGAAAGCAAAGGAGACCTACCTCCGGTAAATCACTCGCGACCGCGATACCGGTTTTACCCGACATGTTTCGATCTGCTAAATAAAAAACCTTGTTCCCTGATACCGCAGAGATCGCCACAGCGCCGTGTCAACGGTTTTCACAAATCAAATCAAATACTCTGAAGGTAGAGGATCGGCAATTCCTCCCTTGGATCTGTCCAGGGCCTTCCTTGCCGAAATTATCGCGAGAAACATCAGTATCCGTCAGCAATAATATACCATTTAAGAAGCGGAAAACAAAGCTTACGAACGTTGCTTTCTTTCGTATTCCTGCCAGTCGTTCTGGAATCTCTTCAATCCGTTGTCAGTCAACGGATGGTTGAAAAGTCTCAACAATACTTCATAAGGGATGGTCACGATGTCCGCGCCGATCATAGCCGCTTGAAGAACATGTATTGGATGTCTCACACTTGCAACTATTATCTCCGTCGCGAAACCGTAGTTACCGAAGATTTCATTCAGCTCGGCAACCAGTTGCATTCCGTCGTTTCCCACGTCGTCCAGTCTTCCAACGAAGGGGCTGACGTAGGTTGCGCCAGCTTTGGCCGCCAGAAGTCCCTGTAACGAACTGAAAATAAGAGTGACGTTCGTCTTTATTCCTTCCTCGCTGAGAGCTTTCACGGCCCTTATCCCGTCGGGCGTCATCGGAATTTTTACCACGACATGTTCGTTGAGAGAGGCCAGCTCTCTTGCCTGAGATAGCATATTGTCGAAATCGGTCGCTATAACTTCGGCAGAAACGGGACCCTTTACGGCTTCACATATCTCCACGATGCGCTCTTCGAACTTCGCATTTTCTTTCGAAATCAGCGTTGGATTGGTAGTAACACCGTCCACAAGTCCTAATTTCATTCCATTTCTTATCTGTTCGATGTTCGCAGTATCGAGAAATATCTTCATGTACCACCTCGCAAAAAATGGCTACCTTTCGGTAGCCATCACTTCGTCTCTTTCTTCTCCTCGCTGTCCACAAGCTGGAGGACTGCCATCTCGCTGGCGTCTCCCCTTCGCATGCCCAGTTTAACAATTCTGGTGTATCCACCGTTTCTGGTCAAGTATTTCACTGCGACTTCATCGCAGATCTTCTTTACAAGCTTCCTGTCGTTGAAGTTCCTGTTTATCTCTCTTCGAAGGGCAAGATTTCTGGACTTGAGTTCCATGGCTTCTGGGCTTCCAGTACTCTTCGTACCCAGTTCCTGGGTTATCGTGGTAGCCTTCTTCGCCCTGGTAATTATAGATTCCACGAACGGTCTCAGCTCTTTGGCCTTGGTGACCGTAGTGACAATGGTACCGTGTTCGAAAAGTTCTCTGGCCAGATTTTTCATCAGAGCCACTCGCTGGCTGTGGGGCATATTCAATCTGGATCCACTTACTCTATGACGCATGGCTAATTGACCTCCTCACCATCATTCTTTCTTGAGTATGATGTTGAATTTGTCACGCAGTTTCTTGACAACCTCCAGCATCGATTTTTCGCCGAAGTTCCTGATCTTCAGCAAATCAGCTTCTGTTTTGTCTATCAGATCTCCGATAGTGTTTATCTTATCTCTCTTCAGACAGTTCAGGGATCTTACCGAGAGATCAAGCTCTTCAACTCTTTTAGAGGTGAGCGGATTGGAATCGACCTCTTCAGTTTGCGGAGATTCGCTCGCTATCTGTGCTTCTTCCTGTATCAACTCTTCCTCTTCCGGTTCAACAGGGGTAACAGCAGAAACCTGATTCTGCTGACCCAGGCCGTTCGAGACAACTTCGAAGTGTCTGGTAAGAATATCCGTCGCACGGAGCAAGGCCTCCGACGGTTTGATAGACTTCTTCGTCCAGACTTCGAGTACCAGCTTGTCGTAGTCCGTTCTCTTTCCCACACGAACGTTCTCTGTCTGAAAATTCACCTTCAGCACAGGACTGAAGATACCATCTATATAGATCATCTCAACATCGTGATCGATCTCCATCTCTGAAACCGGTACAAAGCCCTTACCGATTTCCGCGAAGAGTTCGATATAAACTATCGAATCAGTATTGAGCGTTGCTATATACTGAGAAGGATTCACCACTTCCACACCGGTCGGCGTCTTGATGTCCCCGGCCGAAACAACTCCCGGTCCGACTTTTTCTAGAGTGAGTTTCACGGGGTCGGAGAACTCCAGAGCAGGTTTTAACTGGACTTTCTTCAGGTTGAGTATTATCTCCAGGATATCCTCTTTCACACCCTCAATCACATCGTACTCATGGTACTTACCCGGAATCTTGAGTTTGGTTATAGCCATACTGGGTATCGATGAGAGAAGCACTCTCCTCAACGAATTACCGATGGTGATCGCGTAGCCCCTCTCCATTGGAGAGAGTACGAACCTTGTGTAGTAGCTATTTTGATCTTCCTTTTCCTCTTCGACTCGCAGGTTCTTGGGCATTATAGATGCTATCATAGTTCTCGCCCAGCTTTCGGGCACACACCTCCTTTCAAGAAGGTTAGAATCGGTTTACTTGGAGTAGAGTTCGATAATGGACTGTAGATCAACAGGAATCTCCACTTCTTCTCTGGCCGGATACCTGAGATAAGTACCCTTGAAATCCTCGTAATTGACTTCTAGCCATGGATATGCCGCTCTTTCTTTGGCAGCTTCTACTGCCTCCTTAACTGGCAGTACCACCCTGCTCTTTTCCTTAATTTCCACAACATCACCGACTCTTAAGTTGAAGGAGGGCTTGTTCACTCTTCTACCGTTCACCATAACGTGTCCGTGGCTGACGAGTTGCCTCGCCTGTCTCCTGCTAGAGGCAAACCCCATTCTAAAAACGGTATTGTCGAGCCTCGACTCGAGTATCTTCAAGAGCGCGTTACCCGTTTCTTCCTGTTTTCTTACAGCCATTTCGAAGTATCTTCTGAACTGTCTTTCGAGGACTCCGTAAATCCTCTTGACAACCTGCTTCGACCTGAGCTGCATTCCGTACTGAGTAAGTTTGCGAGTAGAAGCTCCGTGCTGCCCCGGTGCCACCGGTCTCTTGATTTGGCCGCATCTTGGAGAAAAACATCTCTCACCTTTTAAATATAGTTTGAAACCTTCACGACGACAGAGTTTACAAACAGGTCCTGTATATCTGGCCATTCAATTCCCTCCTCAATTACACTCTTCTTCTTCTTCTTGGTCGGCAACCATTGTGGGGCAATGGTGTAATATCCTTCAGCGTCTCGATGGTCAAACCTGCCGCCTGTATCGTCCTTATGGCCGCCTCACGACCGGAGCCCGGTCCCTTAACTTCGATTCCAACCCTGGTGATACCGAGTTTTATAGCTTCTTTAGCGATTTTATCGGCGCCAAGTTGAGCCGCATACGGAGTTGACTTCTTCGAGCCTGAATAACCCGCTGTCCCGCCGGACGTCCACATCAGTGTGTTTCCATCAGGATCGGTCAGGGTGATTATGGTGTTATTGAAAGAGGATTTTATATGTACAATCCCTTTGTCTGAAGTGAGTTTTCTTCTTTTCTTGGCTGCTGGTCTCTTTGCCATTCGATATACCTCCCGCTGATTTTCTAGCTCTTCTTACGGATCTTGCTCGATCTGGAACCCTTTCTGGTTCTTCCATTTGAATGAGTCTTCTGACCCCTGACAGGCAAACCATTTCTGTGCCTGTAACCCCTGTAGCTGCCTATCTCGATCAGTCTCTTGATCGAGCGGTCAACCTCCGTTCTCAATTCACCTTCGACCTTATAGTGTTCGTTTATGAACTTCGCTATTTTACTGACTTCTTCGTCGGTCAGATCCTTCGCCCTTTTGTCGCCGTCGATTTCCGTTCCGGCAAGAATCTCATTAGCTCTTGTGTACCCTATACCGTAAATATAGGTCAGGGCAACGAAAGTCTTTTTATTGTTAGGAAGTTCAACACCGAGAATACGTGCCATCTATTTTCCTCCTCAACCCTGACGTTGATTATGTTTGGGATTTTTCTCGCAGACTATTCTTATTCTCCCATTGCGCCTTATGATCTTGCAGTGTTCACATCTCTTCTTTACCGAAGCGCGGACTTTCAATTCGTTTCTCCTCCTTTGTCTATCCTTTTTCGATAAACAATTCTTCCTTTGGTTAGATCGTAGATCGAGACCTCTACTACGACCCTATCGCCGGGGATCAACCTGATGAAGTTCTTGCGCATTTTTCCGGAGATGTGAGCGAGAACGGTGTGTCCATTTTCCAGTTCGACCCTGAAGGTTGCGTTGGGCATAGATTCAAGCACCGTTCCATCCATCTTTATGATATCGCTTTTGTCCGACATCAGTGATCCTCCTCACAGTCTCGAAAGAATTCTGGGACCGTCTTCCATTATGGCTATGTCGTGTTCGAAGTGTGCCGCACGCGAACCATCAGCCGTAACGGCTGTCCATCCATCTTCCAGGAGTTCCACATCGTAATGGCCACTAGCAACCATCGGCTCGATCGCAAGTGTCATTCCGACCCTCAACAACATTCCGCTGCCCTTTCGACCGTAATTTGCGACCTGCGGATCCTCATGAAGGCTTGTACCTACTCCATGCCCTACATAGTCCCTAATTACGGAAAAGCCAGCACTTTCAACACAGGTTTGAACGGCATTACCGATATCACCCAGACGGTTACCGGCCACCGCCATTCTTATTCCTTCATATAATGACTCCTCAGTTTTCAGGAGAAGTAATCTATCTTTCTCGTTCAAAAACTCACCCACAACGAAAGTCTTTGCGGCATCACCGTAGTAGCCATCCTTCACGACTCCGCAATCGATAGATACTATATCGCCGGCCTCAAACACCTTCTCTTTCAGGGGAAATCCGTGAATAACTTCTTCGTTGACCGACACACACAGAGTGTACGGGTATCCGCCGTATCCCTTGAAAGCAGGCGTGCCGCCCTTTTTTGCAATCAACTCGGTCGCCACCCGCTCCATATCATAAGCGGTTGCTCCAACCGATGCGTATTCTGAAAGAGTGAAAAGGACTTCTGCAACGATTTTGGCAGCAACTTCGATTTTACCTATTTCCTCTGGAGATTTCAACCTGACCATATCAAACATTCCCCAGAAGCCCGAAAATCTCTCCGGCCACTTCATCAATATTGCCTGAACCATCGATATCGAGAAAGAAGACTTCACTGTTGGAATAATAGTCGATCACGGGAGCTGTTTTTTCGGCATAAACGCGGTATCTAGACCTCACAGTCTCCGGAAGATCGTCATCTCTCTGTACCAGTTCCGAGCCGTCGACATCGCACAGCCCATCGATTTGTGGTTTGATAGTGAGTAAATTGTATACCTTGCCACATTTCGGACAGACCCTTCTGCTGGAAATCCTGTTAACCACTACTTCTTCGCTGGAATTCACCAAAAGCACAACATCGATTTTCCTGTCGAGCTCTCCAAGCATCTTATCCAAAGCTTCGGCCTGTTCGACAGTCCTTGGAAACCCGTCAAGTATGAATCCATTCTTCGCGTCCCCTCTTGATAATCTTTCCTTCACCAGACCAATCATAAGGGTATCAGGAACGAGCAGCCCTTTTTCCATAATCTCTTTGACCTTCAGCCCAAGGTCGTTGCCAGCAGCCACGGCTTCCCTCAACATATCTCCTGTGGATATGTGCGGAATATTGTATTTATGGGCTATTCGCTTTGCCTGTGTCCCCTTACCGGCACCGGGAGGACCCATCAGAACGATATTCATTCTTACCTCCTTCCACGGAGTTTGCCTTTCTTGACAAAACCCTCATAGTGTCTGACCATGAGGTGCGTTTCCATCTGCTGTAGTATGTCGATGGCAACACCGACGGCGATCAATGTGGATGTTCCGCCTATCGCCAGACCTCTTATTCCAAAAACGCCGCCCATTACCAGAGGCAATAAGGCGATCACGACCAGAAACACGGCTCCCATGAAAACGACGCGGTTCAGAACTCTTTGTATGTACTGCTGGGTAGAGAAACCCGGTCTTATTCCAGGGATATACCCTCCATAGTTCTTGATATTATCCGAGACTTCCCTGACATCGAAAACGAGCGAGCTGTAAAAAAAGGTGAAGAAGAACACCATTCCACCATAGAGGAGTATATAGAGTGGCGAGGTTTGAGCGAATAACGTTTCCATAATGCTTCTACCGCTGCTTCCGACCGGGAAAGCTGTGGCGATGAATTGCGGAAGCATCATTATGGCCGAACTGAAAATGATCGGGATGACTCCACCCTGATTGACCTTTATCGGGATATGTGTGGAGACTCCACCGTACACTCTTCTGCCCGTCACCCTTCTGGCATACTGAACCTCGATCCTTCTCTCACCCATCTGGACGTAGATTACCGCCACCACTGTGAAAAGAGCGATCGCCAGAAGTATTGCCCACTGCAAGGGTGACAGTGATACAACGATCTCTGCTATGGAGGCCGGGTATCTCGCAACTATTCCACCGAAGATCAATACCGAGATACCGTTTCCAATACCCTTCTCAGTTATTCTTTCACCCAACCACAGAAGGAACATCGTACCTCCGATCAGGGTGGTGGTGGCCAGAATTACAAACAGAAATCTGCTAGGTAGTGCCATAATCGCTCCGTTAGAGGAAAGACCGAAAGATATCAGGAATCCTTGAAGACCCGCAAGTCCAATTGTTAGATATCTGGTATAGCGAGCGTACTTTTTCTTACCTTCTTCTCCTTCTTTGAGCATCTCCTTAAGACTGGGGACCACGGCAGTCAGAAGCTGCAGCATGATCTGGGCGTTTATGTAAGGGGTAACGCTCATAAGGAATATAGAAAACTGTTCCACAGCACCGCCGGTAAAGACATCGAAAAAGCCTATGAATCCACCGGCTCCTCCCTGTGAAAGAGTACCGAAATACGTGGCCCAGGCCTGAATATTGATGCCCGGTATCGGTATATAGACTCCAAGTCTAAAGACTGCCAATGCCAAGAAGGTGAAGAGAATTCTATCTCTGAGCTCTGGTATCTTGAACGCGTTCTTCAGGGCATTCCACATTTTCAGATCACCTCTGCCTTTCCACCGGCAGATTCAATCTTCTCTTTCGCAGAAGCGCTGAAAGCGTTGGCCTTTATATTCAGGGATTTCGTTATCTCCCCTCTGGCCAGAATTTTCACTCCGTCCTTGAGGTTCTTCAAAATCCTCATCTTCAAGAGTATTTCTGGCGTAACTTCGCTTCCACTCTCGAATCTCTCTTCCAGTATCGAAAGGTTGACAGTCGCATATTCAACGGCGCCTCTATTCTTGAATCCTTTAACAGGTATCCGCCTGAAAAGAGGTGTCTGTCCGCCTTCGAAGCGAGCGGAGACCTTTCCTGTTGCCCTGCCCTGGCCTTTGTGACCTCTAGTAGCAGTTTTACCCATACCCGAACCGGTACCGCGCCCTATTCTCTTGCTTCTTTTTCTCGAGCCGGGAGTCGGTTTTAAATCGTCAATGTTAAAAGCCATCTTCTTACCCCCTTCAGTCCGCTAACTCTTCAACAGCCAGGAGATGCCGAACAGCGTTTATCATGCCTCTGATCTGGGGCGTATCTTGATGAACCATCTCGCTGTCCAGCTTTCCGAGCCCCAGGGCTTTGACCGTCTTGAGCTGTCTTCTGTTATAGCCTATGGGACTTTTCACCAGTTTGACTCTTATACTCTTTGCCATCACTGACCATCCTCCTCACCAAGGCCATGGAAAACGGCTTTGAGAGAGATATCTCTCAGCTTTGCAAATTCCTGAGGGGCCCTCAAGCTTATAAGACCATTCAATGCAGCTCTGGCCATATTCAGAGTGTTAGAAGATCCGAGAGACTTCGTCAGAATGTTTTTCACTCCGGCAAGCTCTACCACTGCACGAACGGGAGAGTTCGCTATAATACCGGTACCGGGACCGGCCGGTTTCAGCATTATTCTGGCCGAATCCTGTTTTCCCACGGTTTCATGAGGTACGGTTTCGTTTCTGATAGAAACTTCGACTATGTTCTTCTTCGCCTCAAGAACGGCTTTTCTTATTGCTGTAGGGACTTCCCTTGCACTCCCAATACCGAGACCGACCTTACCCTCGCGGTTACCGACGATCGCAACGACTCTAAAGGAAAGGTTCTTTCCTCCGGCCACGACCTTCGTAACTCTTCTTATCTCAATTATTCTTTCTTCAAATTCGTTATCTTCCACCTGTTTTTCGACGGGAGCGTTCCTGGATGTTCTCGGATTTCTCCTGCCTTCACGGGAGGGTCTTGAACCACGGTCGTTCATCATTTCTTCAGACATTTAACAACTCACCTCCTCAGAACTTCAGTCCGCCTTCGCGGGCACCATCAGCAAGTGATTTGACTCTTCCGTGGAAATTGAACCCACCACGATCGAAGACTACACTTGAAATCCCCTTCTCCAGGGCTTTCTTTGCAAGAAGCTTTCCAACCTGGCTCGCCGCTTCAACGTTCCACGGTTTCTCCGTGGAGTCTCTCATTTCCCTGTCGACGGTAGAGGCAGAAACCAAAGTTATCCCTTTTGTGTCATCTATGAGCTGGGCATAGATATGCTTTTCGCTTCTATAAACTGCCAGCCTTGGCCTTTCGGCCGTACCGGAAAGCTTCGCCCTAACACGAAGATGTCTCTTTTGTCTATGTTCTTTTTTATCTTTATGCTTAAACATTCCAGCAGCCTCCTCGATCAGACCTTCTTACCGACTTTTGTCCTGACGGCCTCACCCTTGTAGCGTATTCCCTTGCCGGAGTAAACTATCGGTATTCTCCAGCGTTTGATATTAGCTGCAACCTGTCCCACGAGATACTTATCGAATCCCCTTACCACCACCGATTGGGGGTTAGGTACTTCAAAAGTAATCCCCTGCGGAGGATCTATCTCGACAGGGTGGGCGTAACCGAGGTTCATCACCAGTTTCTTTCCCTGGAGCTGGACACGGTAGCCTACTCCAACTATCTCCAGTTCCTTGACGAAACCCTTGGTAACACCGAGCACCATGTTGTTTATGAGAGACCAGAAAGTACCCGCGTATTTGGCAAGCCTCTTATGATCGCTCTTTCTAATGATTAGATCTTCGTTTGTCTTGACCCAGATCTCTTTTTCGTTGCCTTCGATCTTGACAAGAGGAAGGATCTCCTGCTTCAACTCTCCCTTAGGGCCTTTGACGGTGATCACGTTGTCTTTTATGCTATGAGTAACACCCGCAGGAAGTTTGATTGAATGCTTCAGAAGTCTTGACATCTAAATCCCTCCTTACCAGACATAGCAGATGACTTCGCCACCGACACCCATAATGCGTGCCTGCTTGTCGGTCATCACACCGCTGGAAGTACTGACGATTGCTATTCCCATTCCTGATTTCACCTTGGGCAGTTTGTCTCTGTTCACGTAGATTCGTCTGCCAGGCTTGGATATTCTTACTATCCCGGTGATAACGTTGACCTTGTTCCTGCGGTCTCCCTTATACTTGAGAAAAACTTTCAGAACACCCTGCTTGCCATCTTCGATATATTTGTAGTCATCTATATAACCTTCAGCCTTAAGAATGTCCAGTAGTTTCTTCTTCAGGTTCGAAGCTGGTATGTCCACACTCTCTTTGAAGGCCGCATTTGCGTTTCTGATTCTTGTGAGCATGTCGGCTATGGGATCACTCCACATTACATTTCCCTCCTCACCAGCTTGCTTTCTTGACACCGGGGAGTTTTCCCTCGGAAGCCAGCTGTCTAAAGCAGACTCTGCACAGCCCAAACTCTCTGTAAACAGATCTGGGCCTACCACAAATGCTGCATCTATTGTACTTTCTTACCTTGAACTTTGGTTCGCGTTTCCACTTCTCGATAATAGATTTCTTAGCCATGCCTTACCTCCTTATACCATGGCCCTTTTGAAAGGAACACCCAGAAGAGCCAAGAGCCTTCTGGCCTCTTCATCGGTTCTGGCCGTGGTCACCACTATTATGTCCATTCCCTGTACCCTCTTCACCTGATCGGGCACGATCTCGGGAAAGACTAGCTGTTCAGGAAGTCCCAGAGCGTAGTTTCCTCTCCCATCAAAGGAATCTGGATCGACACCTCTGAAGTCTCTTAACTTTGGAAGGACGATGTTTATCAGCTTGTACAGGAAGTTGTACATTCTCGGGCCTCTCAAAGTGACCTTCAATCCTACTGGCATTCCATCACGGAGCTTGAAATTCGCAATGCTCTTCTTCGCTCTGGTGATGACGGGTTTCTGGCCCACTATGTTGGTCAGCTCTTTTCCGTGAATCTCGAGCAGATCTGCGTTCCTAGAACCTTCGCCGATACCCATATTTACAACGACTTTATAAACTCTGGGAACCTCGAGCTTGTTTTTGTAACCAAACTCTTTGGTCATGGCGGGGATCACTTCGTTTTCGTATCGCTCTTTCAATGGGATATATTCGTATGCCATCAACTACTCCTCCCCATCAAACCTTGTCGATTATCTCGCCGCATTTTTTACACGCTCTTACCTTTTCTCCATTTTCGAGTATCTTATGGGCGATTCTCGTAGGCTTATCACAGTTGGGGCAGACAACCATCACTTTAGAAACATAGATCGGGGACTCCCTCTCTATTATTCCACCTTCTCGATACTGGTTTGTCGGTCTCTGATGCTTTTTTGTGAAATTGACTCCTTCGACAATCACTTTCTTTTCGGAAGGATATGTCTTCAGTACTTTTCCCTTTTTGCCTCTGTCTTTTCCAGATATGACCATGACCAGATCGTCTTTCTTCACTCTACTCATTCAGATCACTCCTCACCAGACTTCCTGGGCCAGAGAAGCGATTTTGGAAAAACCTTTATCTCTGATCTCTCTGGCAACAGGTCCAAAGACACGTGTCCCTCTGGGCTGGTTTTGTTTATCGATGATCACCGCGGCGTTATCGTCGAAGCGGATATAAGTGCCGTCCGGTCTGCGTATCTCCTTGGCTGTTCTCACCAGAACCGCTCTAACTATATCGCCTTTCTTGAAGTCCGTGTGAGGTGCCGCATCTCTGACGGCCGCAACAACAATGTCACCGATCGTTCCCGATCTCTTTCTGTATCCTCCGGTAACCTGGATCACTTTTATGACCCTGGCGCCCGAATTGTCGGCGACTTTGAGGTAAGATTCCAGCTGAACCATTATTTCTCACCTCCGAAAGTGCCTTCAACGTCCTCGGGAGTTTCAGGAATATCTCCGGTGTAGATATCTTTCTTTAGAACACGTATCAACTTGAATCTCTTCATCTTGCTGAGAGGTTTGCATTCTTCGATCTCAACAGTGTCACCCATTCCTGCCAGACCTTCAGGATCGTCTGCGTGGTACTTTTTCGTCGTCTTTATAGTCTTTCCGTAAAATGGATGAACGTGCGTTCTCGTAACGCTCACCACTATGGTCTTTTCCATCTTGTTGCTCACTACAGTTCCTATCAGTGTTTTCCTTGGCATGGCGGACTTACCTCCTTATCCCCAGTTCACGACCACGCAGGATAGTCTTTATCCTCGCTATATCGCGCTTGACCGAAGTAATCTGGGAATGGTTCTTCAACCTGTTCATCTCTAGCTGGAACCTGAGGTCCATCAGCTTTCTTTTCGAGTCTTCGAGCATCTGAAGTAGTTCCTCGTCTGTGAACTTTTGCAGTTCAACCGGCTTCATCAGAGCTCACCTCCTATTTGATACCTGGGGACTATCTTCGTTCTTATGGGTAACTTCGAAGCCGCCTTTGCCAGAGCTTCCTTGGCAAGCTGATCGGAAACTCCACCGATCTCGAACATTATCTTACCCGGCTTTACCACGGCAACCCAGCCTTCAACGTCTCCCTTTCCCTTTCCCATTCTCACACCGATTCCTTTGGAAGTTATGGGCTTGTCGGGAAAAACACGGATCCAGAGGTTTCCGCTTCTTTTTAGAGTCCTGGTTATCGCAATTCGGCATGCTTCGAGTTGCTGAGCAGTTATCCAGTGAGGCTCCAGAGCCTTTATGCCCCATTCGCCAAAGTGAACAAGCGTTCCACCCTTAGCATTCCCATTCATCTTACCTCTCTGCTGTTTCCTGTATTTTACCCTTTTGGGCATTAACATTATGAACTACCTCCCCTCTTGCAATTACACCTGCACGTCGCCTTTGTAGATCCATACTTTTACTCCAATGATGCCCATCTTCGTAAAAGCAGTGGTGTAACCGTAGTCCAGATCAGCTCTGAGGGTCTGGAGAGGAAGTCTTCCTTCCAGGTACCACTCTGTCCTGGCGATATCGGCCCCGTTCAATCTACCGGAGACCATGATCTTTATTCCTTTTGCCCCTTTACGCATGGCAGTGAATATGGCTCTCTTCATGGCTCTTTTGTAAGAAGCTCTCTTCTCTATTCTCGATGCGATGTCCTCAGCAACGAGTATCGCATCGGTTTCGGGTGTTTTCACTTCTTCGATATTCAGCTGAAACTGCCTGGTTATAAGCTTTTCCAGCTTCTGTCTGAGAAGCTTAACCTCGCTACCCTTCTTTCCTATCATTACACCGGGTCTCGCGCACCTGATAGTGATTACCACTTTGCCCGGTTCCGGCCTCTCTATGTATATCTCCGACACACCTGCGGCCATATAGTTCTTCTTGAGAAAGCCCCTGATCTTGAGATCTTCGAGGAGATATTCCTTGTAATTCTTCTCGTTTATCCAGCGTGCTTTCCAATCTTTACTGACACCAAGCCTGAATCCATAAGGATGTACCTTCTGACCCACTTATGTCACCTCACTCCTGAGGATTGCTAGTTTCTTCTCTGTTGGCTACAACAACTGTTATATGGCTAAAACGCTTCTGCTGTATATCTGCTCTTCCTCTGCCGCGAGGCCAGAGCCTCTTCATTCTCGGGCCATCGTCAACGACGGCGCTTACGACGTAGAGGTTATCCACGTTCAGCCCGAAATTGTTCTCTGCATTTGCGACTGCGGAACGGAGAACTTTATACACGAGTCTGGACGCTTTCTTTGGAGAGAACTCAAGTATCTGGAAAGCATCCCCCACGTTTTTGTTTCTTATGGCATTTACCACAGATCTTGCCTTTCTAGGAGAGATCCTGGAGTATCTGGCCACAGCTTTCGCGCTGGTAACAGGTGTCGCCGCTTCTGCTTCTTTTCTGGCTTTATGAAAGGCAGAACGCTTCTTTCTCTGTTCTGCTTGAGGCATATCGGCATCCCTCCTCATTTGACTTCACCCTTCTTGCTCTTCTTGTCTGCGTGACCACCGAACCGTCTTGTGGGAGAGAATTCGCCCAGTCTGTGTCCGATCATATTCTCTGAGATATAAACTGGTATATGCTTCATACCGTTATAAACGGCGATAGTGTGTCCGATCATCTCCGGGAGAATCATAGAGGCTCTGCTCCATGTTTTGATTGGTTTTTTCTCTCCTTTTTCATTCAGCTCTTTTATCTTTTTCAAGAGGCTCGGGTGTACGAATGGTCCCTTTTTCTTAGATCTCGACATCTTCAACTACACCCCCTGATTAATTCTGATTCCTGCGCTTCACTATGAGGTTATCGGAAGCCTTTTTATGCTTTCTTGTCTTATAACCTCTGGCCGGTTGACCCCAGGGGCTCTGTGGCAGATGACCTTTGGAACGACCTTCTCCTCCACCCATCGGGTGGTCGACCGGGTTCATCGTCATACCTCTGACCGCAGGTCTGACTCCCAGCCATCTCTTTCTTCCGGCCTTTCCGTGTATTTCGTTGGAATGCTCTTCATTGCCAACCATGCCGATGGTCGCCATGCACTTCACCACGACTCTTCGTAGTTCGCCCGACGGCATCCTCAGCAGAGCGTGTCTGCCTTCTTTTGCCATGAGTTGTGCGAAGGTGCCCGCTGCACGGGCAATCTGTCCGCCCTTTCCAGGAAGGAATTCGATATTGTGAACTATCGTGCCTACAGGAATTCTCTCCAGAGGCATAGAATTTCCTACAGAGATCTCTGCGTTCTCTCCATTGAGGATTCTGTCACCGACTTTTAGACCCTTGGGAGCCAGCATGTATCTCTTCTCGCCGTCCACGTACTGAAGAAGAGCTATTCTGGCCGTTCGATTCGGGTCGTACTCAATAGAAACAACTCTAGCAGGAATGCCGAGCTTATCTCTCTTGAAGTCAATTATCCTGTACAGTCTCTTATTGCCGCTACCCTGATGTCTGACCGTGATTCTTCCGTGATGGTTTCTTCCGGCCTTGCTCTTGTTTGGTTCGACCAGAGACTTCTCGGGATCAGATCTCGTTATCTCTTTATAATCTGGGAGAAGCATGAACCTTCTGCCATGGGTGACGGGATTGAACTTTCTCAATGCCATATCATCTCACCTCACCTTAATGCTGGCCTTCGAGTTCTTTTATCCTGTAACCGACCACCAGAGTAACAACGGCCTTCTTCCAGGATCTCGTTTTACCAACAAAGACTCCGCGTTTTTTCGGCTTCGCCTTAATATTCATAATGTTTACCCGATCCACTTTCACATTGAAAAGCTTCTCCACGGCGTCCTTAACTATGTACTTATTGGCATCTTTATGTACTTCAAAAATGTACTTGTTCAATTCACTCGCTGCAACTGTTTTTTCCGTTACCAGCGGTCTGAGGAGAACATCTCCGTAGTACTTTTTATCAGCCATTACCCCAGCACCTCCTCGATCTTGCGCACAAGATCAGTGGTGATGACCAGTTTTTCATGGTTCACGATGTCATAAACGTTCAGACCGTCTATGTTGGTCTTGTTGCCGTTGGCCGAGTTTCCAGGGTTGTCGGCTATTATGACTTTTACGCCATAAATGTTTTTTCCTGAAAGTCTAACGTTCTGATACTCGTCCTTCTGCCAGGGCAGAATGAAAAGGGTTTTCTGAGTCTTATCGAGTCCGAGATTACCCATAACGTTTCTCAGTTCTCTGGTTTTCGGTCTGTCAAACTTAAGATCGTCGAGAATAATGAGATTACCTTCCTTAAGTCTGAGGCTGAGAGCCGACCTCAGTGCAACCTTTTTCATTTTCTTGGTCATCTTTATGGACCAATCTTTGGGTTTTGGTCCGTGAATTACGCCACCATGCCTCCATAGAGGGCTTCTGGTGGATCCGACTCTTGCTCTTCCTGTGTGTTTCTGGGCCCAGGGTTTTCTACCCCCGCCACTCACTTCCGATCTGGTCTTGACAGCTGCCAACCCGGCACGTCTTCCGGCCAGCTGCATGTTGACATATCTGAACATAACGTCCAGATTGGGCTCAACATTGAATATCGTTTCATTCAGCTCAACCGTACCAACTTTCTGTCCGGCCATGTTCACAACGTCGGCTTGAGCCATGTTGCGTCCTCCTTCCAACACATTTTCGGGGCTATCTAGTTGCGCTCTTAATCACTAAGAGGCCGCCCCTCGCTCCTGGAACTGCGCCATAAATGGCTATGAGTCCGTTCTCTGCATCGACTTTTACTACAGTCAGGTTCTTGATTGTCTTCTTCTCGTTACCGTACTGCCCGGGCATCTTCTTGCCTTTCCAGATTTTCGCCGGTTCGGTGTGGTTACCAACTGAGCCGAGTTCTCTGTGGAATTTCGCTCCGTGAGAAGCCTCCCCACCCCTGAAGTTCCATCTCTTCATGGCACCAGAGAAACCCCTTCCTTTCGAATAACCGGTTACATCAACCTTTTCGCCTTCTGAAAAGACACCGACTTCTATGATATCACCAACGGTGTAGTCGTTGATGTTACCAACTTTGAACTCCTTGAGAACTCTGTGTGGCTTAACCTTGGCAGCCTCAAATTTCTTCACCAGCGGTTTGGTCAATATCTTCTTGGCTCTCTCTGGAGTGAGTTCTTCAAATCCAACCTGTATGGCATCGTACTCACCGCCTTCCAGGGTCTTCTTCTGCACAACTGTACATGGACCGGCTTTCACTACGGTAACTCCGAAGGCTTTTCCGTCTTTGTATAGAGTTGTCATACCGAGCTTTCTACCCAATATACCTTTCATTCAGCACACCTCCGAAGTCTGCTTACAATTTGATCTCCACATCAACACCCGCGGGGAGGTCCACCTTCATAAGAGAATCTATCGTTTTCGGCGTTGGATCGAGTATTTCTATTAATCTCTTATGTACAAGCTTCTCGAACTGCTCTCTTGCATCTTTGAATTTGTGGGGCGATGTCAGAACAGTGTAGAGCGTCCTCTCCGTTGGCAATGGCACCGGACCTGATACTTTGGCATTGGTGAGCTTTACGGCCTCGACGATCTTCTTGGCGGACAAGTCAAGTAGTTTATGATCGTAAGCCTTCAAGCGAATCCTGATTTTTTGCTTGGCCATGCCTTAATGTTCCCTCCTTCTGTAAACAGGGAAGGGAGAGAAACCTCCCTTCTCCTGGAAAGACCCTTAAATCACTCGATTATGGAGCTGACGACTCCGGCGCCCACAGTTCTGCCACCCTCTCGGATAGCGAATCTCATACCCTTTTCGATGGCGACCGGGTAGATCAGTTGAATCGTCATTTCGATGTTGTCGCCGGGAATAACCATCTCTACACCCTCTGGAAGATCTGCGATCTCTCCGGTAACGTCGGCTGTCTTAATGAAGAATTGGGGCCTGTAACCCTTCGTGAATGGAGAATGGCGCCCTCCTTCCTCCTTCTTCAAGACGTAAACGTTGGCGGTGAATTTTCTGTGGGGCGTTATAGACCCGGGCTTGGCAAGGACCTGACCCCTCTTGACTTCTTCCTTTGCAATACCTCTGAGAAGAGCCCCGATATTGTCGCCGGCCTGTCCTTCGTCGAGCAGCTTTCTGAACATTTCCACTCCGGTACAGACTGTTTTCTTGGTTTCGTAGGAGAGTCCGACGATTTCGACTTCGTCTCCGACATGGACCGCACCGCGCTCGATTCTACCAGTAACGACCGTTCCTCTTCCGGTGATGGTGAAGATATCTTCAACGGGCATCAGGAATGGCTTGTCGGTTTCTCTAACTGGATCCGGGAAGTAATCATCGCAAGCCTTCATCAGTTCGTATATCTTTTCCGTCCACTCATTCGGGGTTTCTGTTTCCAGAGCGAGAAGTGCAGAACCCCTGATGACAGGAAGTTCATCGCCCGGGAATTCGTAAGACGAGAGAAGTTCTCTGACTTCTTCTTCTACGAGTTCTACGAGCTCTTCATCATCGACAGCGTCGACTTTGTTTATGAATACAACCATTGCGGGAACGTTGACCTGTCTGGCGAGAAGAACGTGTTCCCTGGTCTGGGGCATAACACCGTCAGTAGCGGCGACAACGAGAATGGCTCCGTCCATCTGGGCCGCGCCCGTGATCATGTTCTTTATGTAGTCAGCGTGTCCGGGGCAGTCGATATGTGCGTAATGCCTCTTCTCGGTCGAATATTCGATGTGCGAAACGTTGATCGTGATTCCTCTTGCTTTTTCTTCGGGTGCCTTATCGATAGCATCGAACGGCGAGAAGTCTGCGAGGCCTTTGAACGAAAGGCTCTTCGTTATTGCCGCGGTAAGCGTCGTCTTGCCGTGGTCGATATGCCCGATGGTACCGATGTTAAGATGGGGTTTGGTACGTTCGAATTTTTCCTTAGCCATGGTTTCCCTCCTCCAAAACTTTTTGGGATCTTTATTTTCCTAGTATTTTCTCGGCTATTTTCTCCGGTACTTCAGCGTAATGCGAGAACTGGATTACATGGATGGCCCTTCCCTGCGAAAGAGATCTACTGACCGTCGCATAGCCGAATAGTTCCGACATGGGTACGTGAGACTTGATAATCTTCAGACCGCCTCTAGCTTCAAAACCTTCTATCTTGGCGCGTCTCGAGTTCAGGTCGGCTATGAGATCACCCATATATTCTTCGGGGGTGTTTATTTCTAAGGCCATTATGGGCTCTAGCAGAACAGGGCTGGCCTTTCTGGCGGCTTCCTTAAAGGCCATTGAACCGGCTATGCTGAAAGCGATCTCGGAAGAATCCACTTCGTGATAAGAGCCGTCAAGCAAAGTGACTTTTACATTAACCATTGGATAGCCGGCAAGATATCCAGTATCCATAGCCTCTCTCACACCGCGCTCTATAGGTTTTATGAACTCTTTGGGTATTGTTCCGCCCACAGTCTTGTCTTCGAAAAGGAAGTTCGAGCTGTTGTCTTTTATCGGTTCGACTCTGAGAATTACGTGACCGTATTGGCCCTTACCGCCGGTTTGTCGTATGTACTTAGCTTCACCCACAGCAGAGGACCTTATCGTTTCCCGGTAGGCCACCTGGGGGTTTCCAACACGAAGGGAAACGTTGAACTCTCTCTTTATCCTCTCGACTATGACTTCCAGGTGCAGCTCGCCCATACCCGAAAGTATCGTTTCTCCAGTTTCGCTATCAACAAAACTCTTCAACGAAGGATCTTCCTCCACCAGTGCAACCAGCGCTTTGGTCAATCTCGCCGCGTCGTCCTTCGTCTGGGGTTCAATGGCGATAGATATGACCGGTTCGGGGAACTCGATCTTTTCCAGTACAACTCGCGGTTCATCGACAACTACCGTCTCTCCGGTCATGGTGTTTCTCAAGCCGATCACAGCCACTATATCTCCAGCCCTTATATAATCGACTTCTTCTCTTTTGTCGGCATGCATGAACAGAAGTCTGGAAATTCTCTCTTTTTGATTCTTGTTCGTATTGTAAACATACGACCCTTTTTCAAGAGAACCGGAATAAACTCTCAAAAAAGTGAGTTTTCCCACGAATGGATCGACCATTATCTTGAAAGCCATGGCCACAAAGGGATCCTCCTCGTTGGGAAAGATTTCTATCTCCTCGTCGCGGTCAAGTACATGCCCGATAACAGGCGGCAGATCCTTCGGCGAAGGTAGATAATCTACAACGGCGTCAAGTAGTGGCTGGATACCCCTGTTCCTGAAAGCCGTCCCGCAAAGAACCGGTGTCATTTTACCATCGAGAGTTCCCTTTCTTATGGCAGCCTTCAATCTGTCAACAGGTATCTCGTCCCCTTCAAGATAAATCTCGATAAGTTCTTCGTCGTACTCGGCCACGTGCATAATCAGATCTTCACGGGCCTCTTCCGCTTCGTCTTGAAGAGATTCCGGTATATCTTCGTAGCCATATTCCGTGCCTTCATGGTTGTACCACTTTACGGCTTTCATTTTTACCAGATCAACTATTCCGTCAAAGCTGGACTCCGAACCTATTGGAAGCTGAATCGCGATGGGATTAGCCTTCAATTTTTCCACCATGGTTCTCATCGCGGCTTTGAAATCGGCTCCGATTTTATCCATTTTGTTCATGAAGGCTATGCGGGGCACGCGGTACTTATCGGCCTGCCTCCAGACCGTCTCCGATTGAGGCTCCACTCCTGCCTGAGCATCGAAAACGGCAATAGCTCCATCCAACACTCTTAGCGATCTCTCGACTTCTATTGTAAAGTCAACGTGTCCGGGTGTATCGATGATGTTAATCCTGTGGTCCTTCCAGAATGCTGTAGTAGCGGCGGAAGTGATAGTGATTCCTCTTTCCTTCTCCTGGTCCATCCAGTCCATAGTCGCGGTACCTTCATCCACGCTTCCGAGCTTGTAATTCTTTCCGGTATAGAAAAGAATCCGCTCGGTAGTCGTAGTTTTACCGGCGTCTATATGAGCCATTATGCCAATATTTCGGGTTTTTTCTAAAGTAGTAATTCTCTCTTTCACTATCTACCCTCCCGCGGAAGGACGCTTACCATCTGAAGTGAGCGTATGCCTTTCCAGCCTCCGCCATTTTATGGACATCTTCTCTCTTCTTAACGGCGTTTCCCTGGCCGTTATAGGCGTCTATTAACTCGAGAGCTAGCTTGTCCCTGAGAGGCTTACCTGATTTAGAACGTGCGGAGGAAACTATCCATCTTATCGCAAGAGAAACCGCTCTTCTTTCCGGTACTTCGAATGGAATCTGATAGGTCGCACCGCCAACTCTTCGCGGTCTAACCTCCAGAAGAGGCTTGACGTTTCCTATAGCCTTTTTGAAAGCTTCCATCGGCGGTTGCTTGGTTTTTTCCGAAAGGGTTTCGAGCGCCTTGTAAACGGTCATCTCCGCTTTACTTTTCTTTCCACCTATCATTATTTTGTTTATCAGCCTCGTGACCACTGCATCGTTGTATATTGGATCCAGTACTACTTCACGCTTTTCGGACTGTCGTCTTCTCATCTAGACTTGCCTCCTCATTTCTTGGGTCTCTTTGCTCCGTAGCGGCTCCTGGCCTGCTTCCTGTTGGCAACTCCTTCGGCATCGAGAGTACCTCTGATTATCTTGTAGCGAACACCGGGAAGGTCCTTGACTCTACCGCCTCTAACCAGTACAACGGAGTGCTCCTGAAGGTTGTGTCCTTCTCCTGGAATGTAAGCCGTCACTTCGGTTCCGTTCGAAAGTCTAACCCTCGCTATCTTTCTCAAAGCAGAGTTTGGCTTCTTGGGAGTCATAGTCGAGACCCTTACACAAACACCACGCTTCTGAGGATTGTTTTCTAGAGCTGGTGAAGCAGATTTCTGTTTCAGCTGTTTTCTTCCGTGTCTTATCAATTGATTTATCGTGGGCATCTGCTTTCGATTCGCCTCCTTCTAAACATTTAGCCGAAAGCAATTGTACAATGGACTTTTGGAACTGTCAAACTAGAACAGCGTCCTTATGATATTGAAAAAAAGAAATTTACAGACATTTTACTTACACTTGCAAAGAAGACTTTATGAGAGCGAAGTAGGCGATCTCCTGGTTTATATCGCCCCTCTTGAATTCCTCGTCGAGATCTTGGAGGCACAGCAGGAGAAAAGCGATCTTTCTCCGATCCAGCGAAGCGGTTATATCTATATTCTGCTCACCGCTGCCGGAGAAGTTGAATCCCACAATCTTCGAGATCCTAGATGCCGAGATGCCGGTCGCTTCGGAGAGTGATTTGACTTCTTTCCACGAGAGTGTACCCCCTGCGGTTTTATGTTCAAGCACCGTGCCGATCTCGATCAGGATCTTCGAGAGTACAGAGGAGAAAAGTGGAAAGGGCAATTGCCTATGGTCAAAATCGTACAGGAACTCCGGGCCACAGCTCAAAAAAGTGAAGACCAGAGCCTCGACTTCGACCTCAATATCCTTCACCACGTATTTGTCGACCATCGCGGCGGTTATATTTCGGTCAACGACCTTGAGCTTTTCGAGTTCGCTCAGTATCCTTAGCTCATCTTTGCCGACTTTTTCGATCATTCTCTTGATCGAATCGCGAGTAGCCTTCATCTGAAGCTGTGAGGCGATGTTGATACCATGTTCAACCCACCGCTCCTCTTCCCACGGTTTTGGCAGTTCGAAAGATACCTTTATCTTTTCGATACCCGGATCTATGGAACCATCGATAAAGATATCGAGAGATGGATCTATGTATTTGAGAAGTCTCTCTATCGACTTTTTTTCTTCCTTTTTCCATTTGGAGAAACCGTCGAGTCTGACGGCCGTTTCGCCGAACATATTCGAAGAGGAGATAACCGTTCTGAATTTGTATTCTTTTTCGTCGTGATCGGAGGATATCCTCCGGCAGTTCGGGGCTCGGGCCGATATGAAAAACTCTTTCAGTACCAGACTTTCGCCGGTTATCTCAAATACCATCGGCCTCTCCAACTCCCAGCCACACTTCTATTCTGTCTTCCAGAGGGTGCCCGGCCTCGGGGAATTGTTTCATAACCTTCCCTGCCCCGTGAACGATGAGCTTGTCGATTCCGTAGATTTTCCTTACTTCGCTCACATCAATCAGTGTATAGCCAGTAAGATCCGGCATTTTCCAGTTGTATATTCCTTCGTATTTCTCTTCTTCAATATCTATTTTGTATATTTTTTTGACTATCGAAGCGAACATCGGGGCAGCCACATAGCCACCGTAATAGACACCGGCCTTCGGCGTATCGATCATGATGTAAAGCGTGTAGACTGGATTTTCCACAGGGAAGAAACCATAGAAGAGTGCGTAGTAAGTTTCGTCGTTGTACCCTCCAGGTCCGGCTTTTTGAGCCGTCCCGGTCTTACCGGCTATTCTAATCCCATCGACCTGCGCGAGTGTTCCCGTACCGTTCAGGACGACACTCTCAAGAACGGGGATCATCTCTGCCACCAATTCTGGGGAGAAGAGAATTCCATCGACCTTCTTCGGAACGTTGACGAATCCATCTTCATTCCTAATAGCTTTCAAAAAAGTGGGAACGATGAACTGACCACCCGCGGGGAAGACATTTAGAGCCTTAACCATTTGAAAAATGTTCACGCCCAGACCCTGACCGATCGGAAACTGGTAAGGCGATATGAGCGACCAGACCGAAGCTTTTGGGAAAATTCCCGGCGTCTCACCGGGAAGATCCACTCCTGATAACCTTCCAAATCCCATATTTTCAAGTGCGGCATACATTTCATTCTTTCCAAGAGTGTTGAAAATCTTTCCACCGACCTGCACGGTCGCCACGTTACAGGAGTTTATAATCGCCTCCCTGAAGGTCTGGACACCGTGTCTTTCACCCTCGACGTCGCGTATAATTATGTTCAGTCCGGGGACCGGCTGTATCCTCCCGTCGCAATTGAAAGTCATCTCTTCGTTGATGGCCCCTACTGTGAGAGCAAGCGAATAGATCAGCGGCTTAATAGTAGATCCCGGTTCGAATATTCCCTTCAAGCCGAGATCCCAGTTGTATGTGCCGGCGTAAGAGAGTACTTTGCCGGTCTTACTATCGAGAAGTATGGCAAGCCCTCCATCGGCCATATTTTTTTCGACGGTTTTTTGTAGCTCTTCGTAAACCATTCTTTGGAGATCTATATCTATAGAGAGATAGATGTCGCTCCCGTTTATCGGTTCTTCTCTCTTGGCACCAGTTAAAGTCCGCCTGATCAATCCGTCTTTCTTTCCGGAAAGGATCTCGTCGTACTGCAACTCTAGCCCGTTCAGAGGTACCCCACCTTTGTCCAGCGAGCCTATTATTCTGTCTAGTCCGTACTCTTTGAAGGTCAATCTCTCCCTCTGCATCTCCAGAGATATATACCTCTTGGTAAGGGGGGTGATTTTTCTCATCATTTCCTCGTTAGTCGGGGAGGTTCCAAGAAGCATGAAACTTTTAGTGCCGCGAAGGTTCTCTTCAAGAGTTTTGTATGATATTCCGAAAGCGATTTCTATGTTTCGTAAAACCTTTTCTATCTGTTCAGCAGAAGTCGATAGCCTGAGATAACCCAGATCCAACCAGGCTTCATAAATGATCGAATCACTTGCAAGCAACTTTCCGTCGGAATCATAAATCGATCCCCTTAGAGATGGGATGCGGTTTATGCCAACAACAACCGGTATATCCGGCTCGGTGAAGAGCGAAAAATAACCGGCTCTTACAGCGAATACAGCCACGCAGAGCACAAGAATTATGTACAAAAGAAAAACTCTGTTAGTGAGATTTCGAATTTAAGATCCACCTCACAGAAAACTACTTTTCAGCCCTTATCCCTACGACAGTCTCCAAATAAGAAATTTCTCGCACTACGTTCTCCAGGCGAGATTCCATGACCGTAAGGTTCTGTTCTTTTTGTCTTACCAACTCAGAGATCTTATCGGCCTCATTGCCGAAATAGAATGGAAGAGTGACTGAAACTGCCAGGGAAAGAAAGATAATCAGAACCTGTAAAAAACCAAACAAACCCTTTGCGTCACTGCTAACCAAGGCCTGTCCGTCTTCATGTACCAGTGGCTTCCGCTTCGCTGTAATAGATTGCACGAGATGTTCCTCCCTTCAAATCCGCTCCGCTGCCCTCAATCTTGCGCTTCTTGCCCGTAGATTGAGATCAATCTCATCTTTAGACGGCAATAGGGGTTTCTTCGTAAGTATCTTCAACTCAATGTCCATCTTTTCTCTAAACACCCTTTTAGCTATACCATCTTCCAGAGAATGAAAAGAAATAATTACAACACGACCGCCTGGATTAAGATAACAGGGAATTGCCCTCAGTGCCTTCTCGATGTTTTCCAGCTCATCGTTCACTTCAATCCGAATAGCCTGAAAAGTGCGAGTTGCGAAATGACTCTTTCTTTTGTACCTCTCGGCCGGTGGTATCGCCTTCTTGATAGCCTCTACGAGATCTTTAGTGGAATACAACGGTCTTCTTGAGATGATGCTTCGTGCGATCTTCCTCGCAAACCTCTGTTCCTCACCGTACTCGAAAATTATCCTCGCGAGGTCCTTCTCACTGTAGCCGTTCACGACTCGCTCAGCTGTAAGTTCTCTTGAAAGATCCATACGCATATCCAGCGGTTCGTCGATATCGTAGGAAAAACCCCTTCCCAGAGACTTCAACTGAAAGGTAGAGACTCCCACATCCAGTAAAAAACCATCAACCTTGGTAACACCGAGCTGTCGCAACACAATTTCAAAATTAGCATAAGATAGATTGAAGAGCTGGAAGCATCCCTGATAATCTTTCAGGTTCCGCTCCGCTAACTCCAGAACCTCCCGATCTACATCGAGCCCTACGACTCTAGATAGACCTTTGGTGGCCTCAAGAATAGCTCTCATATGGCCACCTTCTCCAGCGGTACAATCAAAATAAAGACCGCCCTCTTGCTTAGAAAGCAAATAATGGAGCGCTTCGTGAATCATTACGCTCCTATGGTGTTCGTCATATTGCCTTGACAACTAATTCACTCCGCTTGAAGAAATCATACCACTTTTTGGTGGGCAATGTCAAACATTTGGAAAATTTATTCAAGAGATTTCTCTATCGCCGAGAAGAAAAGCAATTCTTTTTCGATGAATTCTTCTATGTCGCCATCCATAACCGATTGAATATCCCCAGTCTCTGTTTCCGTTCTGTGATCTTTCACCATCGTGTAAGGCTGGAATACGTAAGATCTTATCTGGTTGCCCCAGGAGATATCTTTCTGGTCACCCATGAGCTTGAGCTTTTCGTTCCTCTTTTTCTCGAGCTCGATTTCGAAAAGCTTGGCGTAAAGCATTTTCATGGCGTTTGCCTTGTTCTGGTGTTGAGACCTCTCTGTCTGGCAGGCAACTACTATACCCGTCGGTAGGTGAGTTATTCGAACGGCAGAATCGGTTTTGTTAACATGTTGGCCGCCAGCACCGCCTGACCGGTAAGTGTCTATTTTCAGATCTTCTGGTCTTATCTCGATCTCCGGGACTTCTTCCATTTCTGGAAAGACGCTGACGGACGCAAAAGAAGTATGCCTCCTGTGGTTGGCGTCGAACGGGGAGATCCTGACCAGTCTGTGAACTCCCGCTTCGAACTTCAACTTTCCATAGGCGTAAGGTCCGGCAAAGTTCAGAGTCACGCTTTTTATTCCGGCTTCGTCTCCGGGTAGTTCATCGACGATCGTGACTTTGTATCTGTTCGCTTCGGCCCATCTCGTGTACATGCGCATCAACATCGAAGCCCAATCCTGAGACTCGGTTCCACCAGCTCCAGGATGGATCGATACAAAACAGTTGTTGTCGTCGTACTTACCGTTGAGGAGAATGGTTAGTTCAAATTCTCTAACTTTTCTCGACGCTAGGGCGACAAGTTCCTCCACGTGGTGGATGTAGCTCTCATCTTCCGAGGCCAGTTCGACGGCGATATCGATATTTTCGAATTCGCCCTCCACGTCTTTCAACAATTCAAGAGTGTTTCTGAAAGACTGAGCTTCCTTTCCAAGCTGGGAGGCCTGCCTTTTATCGCTCCATATTGATGGATCGCTCATTTTGTTCTCGATTTCCCTCAGCTTTTCCTTCATTCTCTCCAGATCAAGCGTTCCCTTTATCGAGTCGAACTTGTCTCTCAATTCCTGAATCTTTGAGTTGATTTCGTAACTGATCAAACCACACCTCCGTACTAGCGCTTAACCTTGAATCTTTTGGTGCTCTTCTTTTTTCCTGAAGAATCGGATTTCTTTTCGGCGGTACCGAACTCCGAGTGTACGGCCTGAAGATTTTTGAATTCTTTATCGGCTTTTTGCTGGGCCTTGTCGCTATCGACCTTTACTATTCTAACAATGGCGCTCGCTATATCGTCGTAAAGAGAATCCGTTAGTTGCTGGAAAAGTTCGTAAGATTCCTTTTTAAATTCTATCACGGGATCTTTCTGGCCGTAAGCTCTCAATCCAACGGAATCCTTAAGGTGATCGACGGATTCCAGATGTCTGCGCCATCTTTCGTCTATCATCCTCAGCATTATGTATTTCATGACTTGAGGGAACTCCTTGCCGAAGGACTTCTTCTTCTCCTGGTATGTATCTTCAAGCAGTTTTATGGCAGACTCTTTCAGTTCCTCAATAGTTTTCGACTCGCTCAGGCGATTCAGAGAATCGGGCGATAGAAAAGCGAAGGAACTTCTAATCTCCTCTCTGGATGGCATCGCCTGTAAGCCGTCAACTCTTCTTTCAACCACGTCATGAATTATCTCGGAGATATTTGAATCCAGTTCTTCACCCTTCAGAACCCAGTCCCTGTGGGCGTAAATCGCGCTCCTCTGTTGGTCCATGACTGAGTCGAGCTCAAATAACCTTTTTCTTATCTCGAAGTGTATCCCTTCGATCTTCTTCTGCGAAGAGGATATAATTCTGCTGAGGAGCGGATGCTCTATTGGCTGTCCCCTTTCGATTTTCAGGGTCGTCATTATCGATTGCATTCTTTCGCCGCCGAACAACCTTAGCAGATCGTCTTCTGTCGAAAGATAGAACCTGGATTCTCCGGGGTCTCCCTGTCTACCCGACCTGCCCACGAGTTGGTTGTCTATCCTCCTGCTCTCATGGCGTTCAGTTCCTAACACGAAGAGACCTCCGAGATCTACGACTCCTTCGCCAAGCTTGATATCGGTTCCTCTACCGGCCATGTTCGTGGCTATGGTTACGGTTTTTGCCTGCCCGGCTTTGGCCACAATTTCGGCTTCGCGCTCGTGATACTTTGCGTTAAGAACTTCATGGGGCACGCCTTTCTTCTTAAGTAAATTGCTCAGCTGTTCACTCTTCTCTATGGAGGTTGTTCCTACCAGCACTGGCTGGCCCTTTTCGTATCTCCTGACGATCTCCTCAATTATCGCTTCGTTCTTTTCTTCGCGAGATTTGTAAATCAGATCTTCCTTGTCCACTCTTACAACTTCGCGGTTGGTGGGAATGACTGCTACCGGTGTGTTGTACATGGATATGAATTCGGCCTCTTCCGTTGCGGCTGTCCCGGTCATACCGGAGACCTTCTCGTACAACTTGAAGTAATTCTGGAAAGTGATAGTAGCGAAAGTGACCGATTCCTGTCTTATCTGAACGTTTTCCTTTGCTTCTATTGCCTGGTGGAGACCTTCCGAGTATCTTCTACCCTGAAGAAGTCTCCCAGTGAACTCATCCACTATCACGACTTCACCCTCTTGACTCACGAGATAATCGACCTCTTTTCTGTAAAGAGTCATGGCTTTAAGCGCGTTGAGCAGGTGGAAGAGGTAGTCATAGTTGCTCGGATCGTATAGATTGTCTATCTGCAGCAATTTCTCTGCCTTTGCTATACCTTCGTCGGTAAGGGTGACAGTCCTGTCTTTCTCGTCAACCAGAAAGTCCTTTTCCTGCTGAAACCTCTTGGCGAAGAAGGCGAACTGCCGATAGAGACTGGACGAATCCTCGGCCGGTCCGGAGATTATTAACGGCGTTCTCGCCTCGTCTATCAGTATGGAGTCGGCCTCATCCACGATAACGAAGTTGTGGCCACGTTGAACTTTGTTTTCGAGCGAATAGACCAGGTTGTCCCTGAGATAATCGAAACCGAACTCGTTAGCCGTACCGTAAGTAATGTCGCAGTTGTAGGCTTCTTTCCGGTTGACCGGGTCCATGCTGGCCTGTATGAAGCCTGCCTTCATCCCGAGATATTCGTACACGGGTCCCATCCAGCCCGCATCTCTCTTAGCCAGGTAATCGTTAACGGTTGCGAGATGGCAGCCCTTTCCGGTAAGAGCGTTAAGATACAGTGGCATGGTCGCGACAAGGGTCTTTCCCTCGCCGGTTTTCATTTCGGCTATCTTTCCTTCGTTCAGGGCCATTGCTCCCATAAGCTGCACGTCGAAAGCCCTCATTCCTGTGGTCCTCTTCGCGGCTTCCCTTACCAGCGCGAAGGCCTCGGGTATCAAGTCTTCCAGAGGGCTGCTTTCGGCCGCTTTCTTCAGCTCCTCGGTTTTTTTCAAAAATTCTTCTTGAGTAAGTTTACTAATTGAGGGCTCTAAGGAGTTAATTTTCTCGACTACTTTTGAGTACTTTTTGAGAAGCATTTTGTTTTTGTCGAAAATCTTGTCGAAAATGGACATACAATCACCTCAGTAAAACCGGAGCGCGTGTACCATTTTACCGTTCTCCAGAAAAGTTTGCTGATAGAAGATCGCACTGTCCAGCGAAATCCCTATCAGCGATTTGAAGATCTTCTTCACATCGACGAAGGCCTCGACGATGTCTTTCTCCATTCCCAGTTCTCTCACAAACTCATAACTGACGTTGTCCCGAAGCGTTCCCGACGATGAAGCGGCCGAGTAATACTCTTCGGGAGTGAGTGTCGTGAGCACCGTGGTCGAGGGTGAGAAAATGAAATATATCGTATCGAAATCATTCTCCAGTTCATATACCCGGTTTCCCCTGTAAAGCGAAGTCTTAGCACCCCACTCTTTGAGAGGGTTTTCGAGGAAAGAGGTATCGCCGTTCTTGTTTTTGAAAACAGCCGAGACTTTTGGAACCTCCGAAACCAGTTCTCCGTATATCCGGGCATTTCCGGTACTTTCTCTAGACAGGAGTACTATGTAATCGGCCAGTTCCCTGTAAGGTTCGAGATCAAGCTCGAACCAGTGGGTCAATTCATTTCTAAGAGTTTCCACGGAAGAGGAGGGGAAGAAGACCGTATAGTCGCCATAAGTCTTTTCCGAAGCCTCGCTCTCTTTCGTATCGGCGAGCTTCAAAAAAACTTCCAGATCCTGCGAATTGAGGAATATCGTGTCCTGAACTATGGTTGCAGACAGCGTATGGCCTTCTGGCCGGGCGAAAACAACCGTATTGTCCACCGAGAAGGGTGATTGAAGTCCGAGATCGATCTTGAAACGATCGCTGTCGAAGAAGCCAGTGATGGTGTAGTCGTAACTCATCTCGGCTATCTCTCTAGCCTTTTCACTCGATTCGAGCAACCTTCTTCCCTGTCCCTGATAGGTGCTAAGGGCCGTTTGAACGGCTTCCCTGTTGCCGCCTATTATAAGGAACCCGTCTCCGGTGTGGTAGTAGAGTGTCCCACTATTGCTTCTCAACTCGCTTATTATCTCCCCGGGCTGTGCAAAGATAGTCATATCCAAAAGGGCCGCTACAGCTTTGAGGAGGGGAAAGGAAGACTCGCTCTTCCAGACTATGAAGATTCTCGCCCTGGAAAGCTTGAGCTTCTCGAGGAGGTAAAAGGGATCGAATGTGAGAAGGTCTTCCAGCGAGAGCTCCAGACCTTCTCCAGCCAGAAGAAGATCCCTGTTCAAAGCGTTCTTCAGAAGACTCGTATCGACTTCGGCGTTGTAGCCGGTCGCGTCTATTATCCCGTAAATAGCTCTCTCGGCGCCGAAACCATCGTCTCCAAGGTAGGCACCGAAGAAATTGGTATTGTCCCTCAGAGTCTCGAGAGTCGATCGCATACTTCTTAGAACAAGAAAATATCCCGCACTCTCTGGCACGAAATCGAAAAGCTCTTGAGCCGCTACTCCAGAAAAATGAATCACAAAGCACAAAATAAAAATGAAAAGCTTCAAAATGAACCCGATGGGCCAAATTTAAAGCGGATCGGGTTTTCCCTCCCTTCGATTGACCTTAAAACTCTACCGGTTGCTAAAGAGAAAAAGCTCTATCAACTATACACCACGTATCGATATCGGCATAGATCTGTTTTTTCACTGTCAGGAGCAAATACTCTATGTTACCATTCTTTCCACGAATTGGAGAAAAAGTCACGTTCTGTGCGTATAGGCCGGCCTCTCTGAAGGCCTCTATGGATCTCTCCAGAACTTCCACGTGAATGGCACGTGACTTTACGACTCCTTTTGAGACTCTGCCGGGACCGGCTTCGAACTGGGGTTTCACCATGGAGACGCACAATCCCTCATCCTTAATAAGTTTGCCGATTTCACGGGCAATCGAAGAAGTCGATATGAAGGAGAGATCGACAGTTACCAGGTCAACACTCCCCCCGATCATCTCGAGCGTGAGTTTTCTCAGATCCGTCTCTTCTAACGATACGACACGTTCATCGTTTTTCAGCGATGGGTGAAGCTGATTCTTACCCACATCGACGGCAACTACACGCTTGGCCCCCTTCTCAAGAAGCAGCTGAGTGAATCCTCCAGTTGAAGAACCGAGATCTACAACCTCTTTACCTGAAACATCGAGACTAAAAAACTCCAGGGCCTTTTCCAGCTTGTAGTATCCACGACCCACAGGCTGTTTCCCACCGGTTATCGCGATGCGGCTCTCGACATCGACCCTGAAGCCTGGTTTTTCAACGACTGAGCCCTCCACCATCACTCTGCCGGCCTTTATCAATTGGCTGGCCTTGCTTCTACTCTCTGACATTCCTTTGCTTAATAAAAGTTCATCGAGCCTAAGTTTCGAATTCATCGAATATGACCTTGTAAAAGACCAGTCCCTGAGGAGGTGCAGAGCTGGGAAGATTCGACCTATCCTGAGAAAGAAGGAACTCTCTAACCTTGTCCTCTTGAATTGCACCCGTTCCCACCTTTACAAGAGTGCCGACTATGTTCCTCACCATTCTTTTCAAAAAGGAAACGCCCTCTACTCTGATTAGAATCAAATGGGAAGGATATCTGATTATCCTGATCGACGAGATAGTTCTGATTGGGTTTCTATCGTCTCTTCCCGTCTTGAAAGCTGAAAAATCGTGTTCTCCGGTCAGCTGATCGGCAGCTTTCCTCATCGCTTCTATATCCAACCTATAAGGAAACCACCAGACGTACCTTCGCCTAAATATATCAGGATCGTTCGAATTGAGTATGTAATAGTGGTATATCCTCTTCTTCGCCGCAAATCTTGGACTGAAATTGGACTCCACTTCGTGAACCCTTCTGACATAAATGTCGGCCGGAAGATTCGCGTTCAGGGCATCGCACATTATTTTGGCACTCAAATGATCTAGGTTAGAATCGAAAGCTATGACCTGTCCGTAACCATGGACGCCGGTGTCGGTTCTTCCGGCACCCTGAGTCACGATCCTGTATTTGTGGATCCTCTCGAGCGCATCCTCGAAGGTACCCTGAACCGTTCGCATTTCCGGCTGATTCTGAAAACCGAAGAAATCCGTCCCGTCGTAGGAGACAACAGCCGCAAATCTTTTCATGATTAGGCAGTTAAGGCCAGATCTAGCATCTCTGTGTAAAGATAGACCATCGAAGATAAATCTTTACCCATCCTTGACAGATCTCCGCCGTAAACATTCCACAGGATTTTGCTCACGATCGTTTCTACATACTTCAAGAGCGCGCTTTCGAGTTTGCCCTTCTCGAGATTTTCAAGGTAAAGTGAACTTATTTTTTCGCCAAGCCACGAAGAAATGATCTGGTCGTTGAATTTCAGCGATCCATCGGCGTAGTCGCGGAGCATTTTATAAACCTCTTCGGTGGTTTCCCTTATTGAAAGATGACTGGAAACGGCTCCTATAACGGCCATATCGAAGTATCCCTCCAGAGAGTCTGGAACTTCCATTTCGTATTTGAAATACAGGAGATTCGTGTCACTGTGCTTTCTTTCGAAGGATATCTTTCTTCTCATGGCACTCTCCAGACCGAAAGCGCTCAGACAGTTCCAGTATTTCTCCTTCAGAAGCAAAGAGGCTTGATCGGTCGACCAGGTAGTCATAAAGCCGGTTTTGGTCCGGTGATCGAACGTTGCTTTTTTGGGAGTCAAATACTCGTTGTCGTTGTACAGTATGTGTGCATATTTGTGATTCATCGGCCTACAATCCCTTCAACCAGTTCTTTCATTTCATCTATATTCTTTCTTGCTTCTTCTCTGCTCGATCCCTTGGCCATGAGATAGAATTTGATTTTGGGCTCCGTCCCTGAGGGTCTAGCGATGAGTTTGAGGTCACCCTCAAACTGCATAGATATGACATCCGAAGCCGGTAGTCCTTCTATGCCCGGGCTGTAATCTAGTATTTCGATCAACTTTCTCCCTTTCATTGGCGGGACCCCCTTCTCTCTCAATTCTTTCATTATGGAATCTATTTTGAACTTACCCTCGATCCCTTCGTATTCTTTGTTCACCAGGTCCTCCATGAAATACCCGTACCTGGAGTAAATCCCCTCGAGATAATCGTAGAGAGTTTCGCCCTTCTTTTTGAGGAACCCACCGATAACACTCGCAAGAGCTGCCGCGACAACCGCATCCTTATCCCTGGCGTGCTTTCCGAATAGATATCCATAACTCTCCTCGAAACCGAACAGGAAGTTTTCTCCTCCAGAGACTACGGATTTCTCTATCAATTCCCCTATGAACTTGAAACCCGTCAGGGTTTCCTTGACAGCCACTCCATAATTGGAGGCAATTTTCTTAACCAGATCGGTCGTTACTATCGTCTTCACTATGAAGGGATTATCCGGAAGCTTTCTTTCCATCATATCGAGTATGAAAGCCACCATGATAGAACCTGTCTGATTGCCGTTCAGAAGAAGGAAGTCGCCATTATGCTTAACCATCAGCCCCATACGATCGCAGTCGGGATCGGTAGCTATTATCATGTCGCAGTTGCGTTCACGCGCCAAATGCAGGGCCATTTCAAAGGTTCGTGGATCCTCGGGATTGGGGTAGCCTACCGTTGGGAAATTGCCGTCGGGCGTCGATTGCTCTTCGACACGGAAAACTTCGTGGCCGAGATCAGATAGCACTCTGTACACCGGATAGTTTCCGGTACCATGTAGAGGAGTGTATACCAGTCTCATATTATCATAATTGTTGCATAAAGATCTCACTTCATTTTCTATAGTTTTCATGAAACTGGAAAGTATATTTTCCGGAGCGATCTCGATAAGTTCCTTCCTTGGGGTATATTCTTCGAAGAAATCCGACTCGTTTACCCTTTCCGTTATCCTCGCGGCAGGTTCGGGAACGGCCTGCGTTCCGTCAGAAGTGTAGACTTTGTATCCGTTGTACTGAGAAGGGTTGTGACTCGCCGTAATCACAATGCCGCCGCTCGCTTTGAGTTCCCTGACGGCGTAACTGAGAACGGGAGTCGGAGTTGGTTCGTTGAAGAGGTAAACCCTTATTCCCATAGAAGACAGTACATCCGCCGCCACTTCAGAGAACTCCAGCGATTTGTTCCTCGTATCGTAGGCTATGACAACCGACGGCTTTTTCGAAGTTTCGAGTATCCACTTTCCAAAACCCAGCGTAGCCCTCGTAACGGTTTTCGAGTTCATCATATTGGTTCCCGCCCCCAGCTTTCCTCTCATGCCGCCGGTCCCGAATTCCAGATCCGTGGCGAACCGTTCTTTCACATCTTCAGCCGAAAGGTTTTCAAGTTCGCCGAGTAACTCACCGGAGGAATGTTTAAGCCATCTACTGTACTCTTTTTCTATCGCCAGGTTATCTCTCATGCTTCCTACCACCTTCCGACACTTTTTATATGATTTATCTCTCCCGTACTCAGCACTTCCACAACGTCAAGGCGAATTTCGTCGAATTTCGGCTTTTTCTGTGCTATGAATCTGTTGGCAGCCATCTCGAGATGCCTCAATTTTCTCTCGTCCACCCTGTATCTTGGCGGGGAGAAACCATTTCCACCCTTGACTTCAACGAAGACCAGGACTTTGCCATCGTAAGCCACTATATCGAGTTCTCCGAACCTGTAAGACACGTTTCTGGCGACTATCCTGTATCCCGTACTTTTAAGGTACGTGCAGGCAATTTCTTCGAACTCGCTTCCAAGTTCTCTACTCATCTTTATAGATTCTGGGAACGTTTATGTAGGATCCAACCTTCTCCGGGAAGTTATCCGTTATCTTTTCGTTGTTTTCAAAGTGTTGAACCACGTCGGATCTGGGCTCTAAGTCTATCTCCACTGGAGATATCATCTCGTCCACGCTCAGGTCGAGGTTATCGAGCAGAGTCATGTACTGTAGAATCTCTTCGATATCCCTCTTGAGACCGATTCTTTCTTCTTCTTCAAGCTCGAGTTTTGAAAGGCTCTCAAGGTGATGTAAAAGCTCCTCGCTAATTCTGGTCTCCAAGTTCATCCCTCCCCATCGATTTTGACTTCTCTCAAATACATTGCCGCATGTTCGGGGGGCATTGGATTTATATAAAAGCCCGAGCCCCACTCGAATCCCGCCACTCTCGTAAGGCGCGGCACTATCTCGAGATGCCAGTGATAGTGAGTCATATCCTTTCCATCCCTGATACCCGTATGAAGCATGAAGTTGTAAGGCGGGTTATCGAGGGACTTATGTATTCTGAGCAATGTGTTCTTCAAGATAAAGGCGAAGCCATCTATCTCTCCTGCCGTTATTTCACCGAAATTGTGGTTGTGGACTTTCGGAACTATCCAGGTCTCGAAAGGAAATCTGGCAGCGAAAGGTTCGAAAGCTATGAAATCCTTATTTTCTTCGACAACCCTGGTCCCTTCGAGTCGTTCCTGATTCACCATATCACAATATACGCATCTTTCTCTGAAGCTATAATAATCTATTGATCCGGCAATCTCTTCGCCAACTCGCTTCGGCACAATTGGCGTGGCTATCAGCTGACTGTGCGAATGTGCAAGAGAAGCGCCTGCCTCTCTCCCGTGGTTTTTAAAGATCAGAATGTATTTGATCCTCTCGTCTTTTTCGAGAGATCTGAAACGCTCTTTATAAGCCCAAATTATTTCTTTCACCTGCTGGTAGGAAAGAGTTGCCAGCGTAGCGTTGTGATCGGGCGTTTCGACGATGACTTCATGACCTCCAAAACCCTTTATAACATCGTACATACCGTGTCCGAATCTCTCCGGTTCCGCCCCGGGATCGAGGGCGGGAAACTTGTTCTGTACTACCCTGACCCACCAGCCAGGGCTATCCTTCTCGGTATCGGCCGGTCTGAAGGCCATGACTTCCGGTGGAGTCGTGTGTTCATTGCCGTAATCGAATGGACAGAAGGTGGTTTCGGCTTTTTCTTTGGAGTTTATGAAATCGTGGGGCCTTCTCGCCCTCTCAGTAGCTATTATCACCCAGCGCTTTATTATCGGATCTTTTCTGAGTTCAGGCATCGCCTTTGACCTCCAGAATCTTCTCGTAAACGGCTAGATAGTTCCTTGCTGAGGCTTTCCAAGAGAAGTCTTCCTCCATAGCGTTGAGGACGATCCTGCTCCAGGTTCGCGGATCTTCGTAAGCCTTTATAGCCCTTTTCAGAGTCTTGAAAAGCTCTTCGGGACTGTAATCGTAGAATCCAAAACCGTTTCCCTCGAAACTCGATGGGTCGAATTCCTTAACCGTATCGGCGAGACCACCGGTGAACCTCACCACGGGCACCGTTCCATATCTCATGGCGAAAAGCTGACCGAGTCCGCAGGGTTCGTATCTCGAGGGCATCAAGAACATATCGCAGCCACCGTAGATCTTCTGGGCCAGGTCCAGATTGAAAGTTATCTTCGCCGCAATTTTATCGGGACACTCAACCTGCAATCTTTCAAACATACTTTCGTACTTCTTCTCACCCGTACCCAGCACTATTAACTGGATAGGCAGTTCTATCAAATCCTCTTTAATCGCGGCTATCAGGTCTAGCCCTTTCTGGTCTACGAGTCTCGAAATGAGGCCGATCACGGCGTTTCCCGTGTGTGGCAGGCCAACAAAATCCTGCAAATACTTTTTATTGACAGCTTTGCCTTCGACATTTTTAGAATCGAAATTGACCCAAAGGTGTCTGTCCTTAGCCGGGTCGTACTCGGTTGTATCAATACCGTTGAGAATACCTATCAGATCGTCTTTTCTCTCTCTCAACACCCCGTCGAGCCCGGCGCCGTACTCGCTTGTCTGTATCTCTTTAGCGTAGGTCGGCGATACTGTGTTAATCATATCCGAAGCTATCAACCCGGCTTTCAGGCAGTTGATGTTGTCGCCAGAAGAAATCTTCTCCCATCTGTCTTTTTCAATTCCAGAGATACGCAGATAGCTTTCGGGATAGATGCCCTGGTAAGCCAGGTTGTGTATGGATATCAGTGTTCTGGCTGGCTTTCCGATCTGGTCGAGATATACGGCCATCAGTCCGGTGTGCCAGTCGTTCAAATGAACGATGTCGTAGCTGCCTTCTGAGGCGAACACGGAAGCTGCGTCGGAAAAGGCCATGGCTTGAAGTCCAAGATCGCTCACGTTATAAACATCTGGAACGTTCATGAGTTCGTCGTTCTTGAGAAGGTAAACGCTCACCTCGCTGGAGGGTAGTTTCGTTCTGTGAAGCTCGAATTCGTATTCCTTTTTGATGAACCTGGTCTTGACAGTCCTGCCGGTATTCTCTATTCCTATATTCTGCACAGAGCCGTGAAAAGGCATCAGCACGTCTATATCCAGTCCTAGTTCCTTCAAGGCTTTGGGAAGAGATCCCGCCACATCGGCGAGCCCTCCAACTTTTGCCAAAGGATAAACTTCATACGAAACGAAAAGCACTCTCATATATTCACCTCTTGAAAAGCGGCAAATCGTGAGAGAAAATAACCGTGTCGGCTTCCTCGAAATACTTCAAAACGAAGGCCGCCGCGTCGTCGTCTCTCATTCCCTTGCGCATTTCATGATAATTTATCTGCCTTATGCAGACATCTCCACAGATGAAAACCTTTCCGAAGTTGGTCGAATCGAAGAAATACGATACATGGTCTCTCGAATGATAGGCAGAACCGAGAACCTTTATGCTTCCGAGGATCGTGTCGCCGTCGGAAACCGTAACCACTTTATTCCACGAATCTATGACCTTTCGATACATCTTCCCGATCAGCGGTCCAAAGGAGGCGTAATTCCTGCTGGAATAACTCCCGTGGAGATAGACAGTTGCGCGGGTAAAGAAAATCGTGTTGAACGCGTGGTCCAGATGTAGATGTGTGAGAAGGATATCGGTTATGTCTTCAGGAGAAAGGCCAAAAATGGATAGCTTTTCCTCGAGGATCTTTATTGAGGGAAATCCACCTGGATCGACCAGCACTTTTCTATTATCTTCTATAAGTAATGAACAACTACTATTTGAGGCATCCACCATTCCCGGTACATAGAGGGTGCTACCGGGAAAGAGGAGATGTAAGTCCAAATCACATCACTCCCAGAATAATCAAACCCACTGTACCAATAATTATACAGTAAATACCGAAGAATCTCAGTCTTCCCTTGAGTACGAGCAGTTTCACCAACCATAGACCGAACAACCCTGTAACGAAGGCAATTGTCGCCGCCGGTAGCAACGTTGTAAGAGGAAGATCGACATTGGACAGTTTCAGAATGCCTGCTCCCAGAGTGACAGGCAGGCTCAGCAGGAATGAAAACCTGACCGCTTCGCTTCTGGTCAGACCTATGAGTAAAGCGCCGAAGATAGTCATGCCGCTTCTTGAGATGCCTGGTACGATCGCTATGGCCTGGAAAAGTCCAATCGAAAGCGCACCCGCTATAGAGATTTGCAGAACCCTTCTCTTGCCCTTGAAACTGTCGGAGATGAGTAATACCAAAGCCGTCACGAACAGCATAACCGAGGCGAGCCACGCGTCCGAGAATAGAACCTCTATCTTTTCTTCGAAGAAAAAACCGAAAACCACGGCCGGAATCGTGGCCACCAGAAGCAGGAGTATATATCTCAGCGAGTTCTTTCTGTCTTTTCTGTCGGCCAATTTCGAAAGGATCAACCAGATGTCGCGGTACGTGAAAACCAGAACGGCAAAAAAAGTGGCGAGGTGAAGAACTGTGAAGAAAGCCGCTTTAGATTCCTCATTCAGAGGGACATTTAAAAAACGCGAGAAGATCGTCAGATGACCCGATGAAGAAACTGGGAGAAACTCCGTCGCACCCTGCAAAAATCCAAGAAATATGTACTTAAGAAAGTCAGGCACCGAAACCCTCCTCTTCGCTTATAGTCTCGAAGGATATACCGTTCTCCTCGAGTATTCCGGCTATGTACTGAATATCTGTCTCGTCCGTCCTTATCACTACCCTTTTGGTTCCTTCGCTATCGCCGGAGGCAGTGATTATCGAGAGAATGTTGATCTCCTTTTCGGCCAAAAAGTCCACCACATCTCTCAGCGCACCGGGTTTATCCACCATACAGATCGAGATCCTCGCACCGGGTTTGTCCATGGCGGTGAACTCCATGAGACCTTCGAGAATCTCGAAAACGCTAATTACACCCGTCACGACAAATTCTTCATCGACGACCGGCAATAGATAATCGTGGCTTTCGATCAACATCAGCGCCGCGTCTTCTATGAAGTCTGATTCGGTGCAATAGAAGGCCGGCTCCCTGACTATCTCGGCCAGTTCTTTCGTGTAGTCTTCGCTATCTATTTCATCTACTGAAACTATGCCTGAGAGCCTTCCATTCTGAGTCGTCGTTATTATCGTAGATAACCCGTACTCCCTAACTTTTTCGAGAACACTTCCCAACAACTCGCTTTCTTTGAAAATGGGGTAAGTCCTGTTCATCCATTTTTCGATGTTCACTCTTCTCGCCTCTCTTCAATTACCCGGAATTTTTATCAGTTTCCGTCATCTTTAACTTATAATTGAACAATCCAGTATACTCTCGATTGGGGGAATAACGGTGTTTCATGGTTATGTAAAACTCCTTGAGCTTGCAACGAATCTCTTTACGATGTACAGATGGAACAACATGCCAACGCTCGTCAGAACCAACGAGGCGGAAAACGCCTTTGTGTCGGCACAGTACTGCCTGTTGATGTCGGAAATGTCGGCCCTCCACGGGTTGAAGCTCGACAAGAACAAGCTCTTCCAGCGGCTGGTTCTCAAAGAACTGCCCAAGTGTCTTCTCTCGGATATCTCGGTCGATACGAAGATACTTATAAAATCCCTGTCTCCGGAAAAATGGACCGCCGTCTTCTCCAAAACTGTCGAAGAGGTCGTACAGTACTTCCCCTCTAAAAGAAGGGGAGAGTTCTTCGTCTCCATGGTCGACACGAAGGACTCTTCGATCGAAGGCCGCATAATTCAAACGGGTGATCTGCTTTCGGCAATGCTGGAGGCCGAAATACACGGCAGATACTTCCCGGATTTCTTTGCCAGACCCCTCAAGGATCTTGAAAAGAGACTTGAGAATTTCAAGGATTTCCAACCCTACAGTCTAATAGCAAATTCCGACTGGATTAAGCGATACTCCGACGCCCTGGTGGTCCTTTTGCGCGCGGTCAGATGGAACAGGCTCAACAGGAACGTTCCCACAACCGTCGCGGGTCATTCCTTCTACGTCACTCTCACATCCTACATTCTATCCAGCATGGAGATAGAGAATGGGGGGAAAATCGACCCGGTGGAAGTCATAAAGCGCGCCCTCCTGCACGACATACCGGAGAGCATGACCGGGGATATAATCACTCCGACGAAAAAGAAGGTCCCTGGATTCGAAGAGGTGATATCCCAGGTCGAGGAGCAAATGGTCAGCGGTAACTTGCTCCGCGGTATGCCAGATGAACTTGTCAAAGAGCTCAAATCACGAATGCTCGATCCTTTCGCCACAACCGAAGGGGAACTAGTAAGAGCGGCCGACCAATTCGCTGCCACGGTGGAGTGTCTCATGGAGATCCGTTCCGGCAATACCCAACCGGCCTTCAGGGATGCCCTGCACAGAATGCTCGACGACCTCTCCTCTTCGACTTTCGAAAGCGTCCGGTTCGTAACGGAATCATTCAGATGGGGACTCGACTGGGCCGGCAGGTGATCAGCGCTTCCCTTCCCTTAGAAAAGCCTCGAACCTGTCAAGCCCCTCCTTTAGATCTTCCATGGAGCTGGAGTACGACATCCTAACGAAGCCTTCGTAAATGAAAGCGCTACCTGGAACCATTCCAACTTTCTTCTCTTCCAGTAATCCTATAGCAAACTCCTGCGAGTCCTTGAATCTACCCCCAAGGTAAGGTCGAACATCTATAAAAACATAGAAGGCCCCGGAAGGGTTGTTAAAAACCATGTTCATGGCGTTCAGCCTAGAAACGACGAAATCCCTCCGTTCCTTGAAGGTCTTCACCATATCGGAAGTATCGACTTCGAAGGCCTTCAGTGCGGCGTACTGGGCCATCGTGTTCACGTTCGAGACCAGATGACTCTGTATCTTTCCAACAGCCTTCGCCAGTTTCAAAGAAGTGGCCGAATAACCGACCCTCCAGCCAGTCATCGCATAGGTCTTCGAGAAGGCGTTTATAACGGCCGTTCTCTCTTTCATTCCAGGCACAGAACCTATAGAAAAATGCGGAGCATCGAAAACAAGCTTTTCATACACCTCGTCGGATATGACTAGAAAATCCCGTTCAATGCTTAGCGCGGCCAGTTCCCTGAGGAAGCTTTCCGGATATATGGCGCCTGTCGGGTTGTTCGGCGAATTTATAATGATACCTTTGGTTTTTGAAGTGAGCACCTTCTCTATTTCGGCTATTTCCGGTACGAAGCCGTTCTCTATTCTCGACTCTACGATCACTGGCTTTCCACCACAGAGTCTTATCTGGGCTTCGTAGCTCACCCAGGCCGGCGAGATTATAACTATCTCGTCGTCGGGATTCATAATGGCCTTAAGAACGTTGTAAATAGCCTGCTTCCCGCCATTGGCGACTACGATCTCATCGGCCGAGTAGTCTAGTCCGTTGTCGATTTTAAGTTTCAAAGAGATCCTCTTTCTCAACTCATCAATACCCGTCGCGTTAGTGTACTTGGTTTTTCCTTCGTTCAAAGCGAGTATGGCGGCGTCGATTATCGGTCTGGGAGTCGGAAAATCAGGTTCACCGGCCGTGAATTTGACCACGTTCTCGCCCGCTTTTGCCAGTTCCAGTGCCTTTTTATTGAATTCCAGAGTAGCAGAAGGAGTAACCGAAGAAACTAAGCGTGATAACTCCATTGGAGCACCTCCATAATAAATACTTGTATATGGTTGAAAGATCAGATTTTATTTACGATTTCAAGTACAACCATTGCGAAATCGTTCAGGCTATCTTTTTTACAGAGCCTTGCACCGGCTTCTTTCTTTCTCTTGCCGTTCACCAGGGAAGAACCGACGGCCATGACGATTTCGTTCATGCCGTACATCAACTTCTCTATGAACTCCACCCTGAAGCCTGGTATTTCGTCCCTGATGGCAGTCACCGTCGCTTCAACCACGGCCATGTACTTTTCGTCATCACCTAAATCGACGACCGAGGTCCCCTGAAGCTCTTTTCCGTAGTGGTCCAGAGTGACCGTGATGTCCAGTTTTTTGTTGGTGGCCTTCGTTTCGAGACTTTGTAACTGGAAGGAGTATCCCTGCGAATCTTCTTTGGTGAAGCCGTCCGTTGCGGAAGTCTTTTTCTCTTCGGTATCCAGCGCTATCTGCGCTATGGATACTATTTTCCTGTCGATCTTAACTCCAGAGGCTGCAAAGATGGCAGTTTCAATGTCTCGCACCAGTTGCTTCGCCGGTTTGGAAATATCTGCGAGCACGTGGATTTCGACCATTTCGCCGTCTTCATCGTTGACGATGCGTGCGCCGTGCACACCCGGTAACTTTGAAACTATTTCATCAACCGCGAGCTTGGTTTCCATAAAATCAACCCCCTAGACCTAAAAAACTATCGCAAAGAGTAACGAAAGACCCAGAAAACTGCCGGCAACCAGGAGGGAAATCCAGCCTTTCTTGTCGTACGGCCTGTAATCCTGAGGCTTTACTTCACCCTTTGGTTTACGCACCTTCTTCGTGCCGATCTCGAAAAAAACAACCGACAGAAAAAAGGCACACATCGCAATTATGAAAAGAACGTTAGATATCTGATCCATGAACTACCCTCGCACGAATCCATTTTCCCGCCAGACGGGTAGCAAATCGTACATGTTGATTTTAGCACAAAATACCACATCTTCGAAATAACCGATGGAGAAGAGTTTTTTGGCGTGGTCGCAGTTATCGATAAGGAATTGATCGAGAGGAAGCTTTGCGCTCCTGAAAAGGAACACAGCCGCTCTGGAAGCGTCGTCCAAGAGACGATCCTCGAAAGCTGAAGCGGCGGCGCCGGCCAGGAGTACGTCCTCCATAGAGAAGGCCCCTCCAGACCCGGCACATTGAATCACTACCGACCCCGACTCCTTTTTGATCTCTTCGATTACCCTGGCGAGATTTAGGAAGGATGCGGCCACGATCTTTCTGGCTCCCTTCGAATGCAGGGCAGCCGAAGTACCGTTTGTCGTTTTCATGACTATCTCCCTGCCCCTCACCAATTTCTCCTTGAAATCCAGGGGCGAGTTTCCCAGATCGAATCCCGGTATCATGTGACCGCCGCTTTCGCCGGCCAAAAGAACCCAAGGTTCTCTCTGCTTCATCGCGAAGGCCTCTTCAACCGTCTCCACAGGCACTACCCGGCTCGCTCCAGCATGGAGGGCGGTGACGATGGTGCTCGTGGCCCTCAGAACATCCACAACGACAGCCAGATCAACCTCTCTTGAAAGTTCGGCGGGAAGGAAGTTAACCTTTATCTTCATTCAAATCACCGTGCTTGCGCAAGATGACGGTGGATGTTGAGTTCGAAGAGCCTCCAGCCCGTTCCGCTTTCACCGGTGCATATGGTCGATATCGAGCAGTTGTCCAGGTTGAAACTGTAGTTGTTCTGAAGCGGCATGCCCAAAACATAACAGAGGATGCTCTTTATGAAAAGGGCGTGCGAGACGACTATTATGGACTGGCCTTCTTTATGGAGCCCCTCAACGTATTTCAGAAAACCGACCGAACGTCTCTGCAGCTCTCCTAGAGATTCCGTCTCGGGCATATCTGCCCATGGATCGCTGCGCCATTTTTGAATAAGCTTGCCGTGAGTCTTGAAAGACTCTTCGATTTCGGCACCGCTCCAGAGACCGATGTGAGCCTCTCTCAGCAACGGTGTAACGATGGGTTCTTTGCCGAACTCACCGGCGATAAATTCCGAAGTCTCCAACGCCCTCGACAGATCGCTGGTGTAGATCGCCTCCGGAACTTCGAAGTGTTCGAGGAGATACCTGGCCGTGACCCTGGCCTGGGCACGACCTACATCTGAAAGCGGCACATCGGAACTTCCCTGCCATCTTCTTTCTTTGTTCCACAAGGTGGTGCCGTGTCTTACGAAAACGATCTGCATTCATTCCCTCCCAATTCACTTCAGAAGTATTTCGTCGGGTTCCAGCGCTTTGAGACGCGCCCTCTGGATAAGGCGAGTCTTTCCTTTCACCTTGATGGTCACGCTTTCCCTGGGCGACGCATCTTCTATGAAGTCTCTATCGACACTCCCGTACACGATCCTAGAGACTTCCCTGACACTTTCCTTCCACACCGAAGGTTTGCCGTCCTTGAAAACTACGTATCCCTGAATCGGGAGCGAATCGTTAACCTCTATGAATGTTCTCCCGTCTGTTATATAACTCTTACCCATGTAGTCTACCCTTCTGAAAGTCGCAAGCCCCGTTTGCAGTCTCGCCAGGGCTGCCGTTACGCTTGTATCGGCAATCTCATCTGAAATTTCAGGCCCTTCGATGAAGGTCAAGTTGAAACTCAATGCTTCCAGCTCCATCAGCGCTCTCTCTATATCGGTATCGTACTCCTTCTTCTCCTGAACTTCTTCTTTGAAGCCGAAGACCGATCTGATAGACTTCAACTCCGGGGCCATACCAGTCAGCGCGTTGTTGATCTGCCGGAGGAGCTCTTTGCGGTTTCCGTAAAGATCGAAATACCCGCTCTTTATAAGCCGCTCGAGATCCTTGGCATGTAGCTTTCTTCTGTATGTTCTGACGAAAGAGAAGAAGCTCTCCTCTTCGGGCCTCGCCGGCAATTCGCCGTATCCAAGCAAAGATGGAATTGAAAGGAATAACTCCCCGCCTTCTTGAGTGGTCTCTGCGTTTGTAGAGATCTCTACCCCGCTATCTCGCAACTCGGCCACGAGCCTGGAAAGGTTGTGTCCGGAGACCTCTTTGATGATCTCCCCGTAGAAACGGCTGGGCCGGTTGGCCTTGAAGTAGGCCAACCAGTAAGAGATCAGGGCGTAGCAGAGACTGTGCGATTTGTTGAAGGCGTAACCAGCGAAGTTCATCAGAAAGGAATAAACACTTCTCCGCTTCTCGTCAGGGAGGCTGTTAAAACCGGCAGCACGGTTCAATATCTGATCGACTTTTTCTGCGTCCTTTTTCGAGATAGCCCTTCTCAGAAGTTCGCCATCGTCAAGGCTCAGGGCAAGCTCTTTGCCCGCTATGCTCAGCAACTGTTCCTGATAGACCAGAAAGCCGTTCGTTTCCGAGAGTATCGAGTCTCTGTTCCTCACTCTCTCAAGCTCGCCGGGAACCCTGTTCAACTTGATGTATCTATCGGCAACCCCGGATTTTATCGGACCGGGGCGGTTGAGGGCTATAGCTATTGAAACGTCGTTTATTGACGAGAGGTCTATGGATTTGACTATCTTGGTGGCGAAGGGGCTTTCCAGTTGAAAAATGCCCGTTGTGTAGCCTTTCTTCAACACCTCGTATGTCTTTCTGTTCGATGTGCCAAAATCCCAGGGTTCCTTGCCCAGCGTGAGTCTCTTCAGGAGCGTCAAGTTACGCAGCCCCAGTATATCGATCTTCTGCAATCCCATCGCCTGAAGCGATTCCATATCCCAGAGCGAAACCTGGAACTCCCCCTCCCTCTCCAGGGGGACCATCGTATTCAATGGAACATCGCTCAGGAGCACACCGGCGGCATGGATCGAAAAACCTGAATAAAAGCCCACCAACTCGCACGACAAATCGAAGAGTTTCCTCATCTCCTCGTCTCTCTCGAAAGAGCGGGGAAACCTCTTTCCGTCGTTGCTCCAGTCTATGAGGTGCGAGATCCTGGCTTCATCTATTCCCAACCGTCTCCCGATTTCTCGGGCCGCCCCTTTGAAGCCGAAAGTCGAGGCGGTCCTTATCAAACAAAAGCGATCGTCGCCGAAGAAGTCCCTCAGTTTCCGAAGAAGCTCCTGTCTCATGCGGTCTTCGACGTCTATGTCTATGTCGGGAGGATCGTCTCTTTTTACGCTTAAAAACCTTTCGAAATAGAGTCCTTCCTTCACGGGATCAACTCTAGTTATACCCAAAAGATAACTCACCAGGGAACCAGCCGCCGAGCCTCTCCCAGGGCCTATCCAGCAACCAATCTCCCGTGCCAGCGATACTATTCTTGACACTGTCATGAAGTAATCCTGGATGCTCTTTAGACAAATGACCGATACTTCTCTATCAAGTCGAGATAGATACTTCTCCTCGGCGGTTCTGTCGGAAAGCCTTCCCGAGAGAAGCGCTCTGAAGTTCTCCGGAGAAATCTTCTCGGGGAAAGTCTGCGTGTAGGGCTTGAGCGAAAAGCTTTCGGGAAGGTTCGACTCTCTTTCGATTCCGTTCCGGAGGGTCTCATATCTCTCTTTGTCCGGCAGCGAGTAGTCTCCGTCAAGATCGATTCCCCTAAGAGACGAGTAGATCTCGAACTTCTTTCTGTCCCGGCTCAGATAGCGCGTCTCCCAGATCGGATTGGGCGAGGCGGGATCGAGATTTTTCGGCCGCCCTTCGAACCTTATAATGTTGGGGGATTCGCTTTTAGAGGCGGCGATAAGTTCGCGAAAGCCTTCCATATTTCTGGCAATCCTGTAAGATTCGCCCTCTCTGATTCCCGGGAGTGTTGTTATCGAGTGTCGTGCCAGGACCTTCGACCACTTCACGAAAGAGGCCAATGTCCGGTCGATTATGACGCATCTTCTATAACCATGTCTCTCCAGCTCACGTGCCGTCTCCTCCGGGAGCAGTACGGACTGGTAGAGATCGTAAGAGGTAACTATGAAGGCCGTTTTCATCTCGTCATCCCAGACAGGTTCACCAGAACCTTTTTCATATCGTCGGGCAGCGGTGCTATGAAAGTCATCTTTTCCGAAGATCTGGGATGGAAGAGAGTCAACTTCGCGGCGTGAAGCATCTGACGTTCAACTCCGTATATCGTATCCTCCCTCGCCCTGCCGTACATGGCGTCACCCAAGAGAGGATGGCCTATCTCCTTCATATGCAGCCTTATCTGGTGGGTTCTGCCCGTTCTCGGGCTGGCCAAAATCAGTGAAGCCTCCCCGCCGAAGGTCGCCAGCGTTTTGTAGTAAGTCAGTGATTCCTTCCCGTCCTCGCTCACCCTCATTTTCAACCTGTTGACGGGGTGGCGTGAAATGGAAAAAGCAACCTTACCCGTCGGCGGAGTTTTTCCTTTCACAATCGCGAGATAGTCCTTCGATGTTTCTCGGTTCTTGAACTGCGCCGAGAGAGCGATATGAGAAAGATCGTTCTTGGCGACGACTATCACACCGCTGGTATCCTTGTCGAGCCTGTGGACTATCCCCGGCCTCATTACGCCTCCGATCCCCTGAAGATCCATACAGTGATTCAAAAGAGCGTTCACCAGCGTTCCAGATTGTCTGCTGGGGAGCGGGTGCACGATAACCCCGGGATCTTTGTTCACCACTACGATATCTCTATCTTCGTAGATTATTTTCAGCGACATCTCTTCCGGCTCTATCGACATCGCTTCGGGCCTGTCGGGAAGTTCGAAGGTTATCGATTCGCCGGATTTGACCCTGTAACCGGGTTTCTTCGAGATCTTATCGACAAAGACCTTGCAATCTCTTATTTGGCGCTGAATGGCCGTACGAGATATCCATGGAGGAGCTTTCTCAGAAACTAGTTTATCGAGGCGCCAACCGTTCTCCCGGTTAGTCACGAGTATTTCGTGAATCACGTCTTTCCCTTCGATACATTGATAAGATCAGAAGGATCGCTCCAAAGACTATACAACTATCGGCGGCATTGAAGATCGCCGGAAAGCCTCTGAATTCGAGAAAATCCACGACGTGTCCGAGTCTCAACCTGTCTATCAGGTTGTTGCCGACCGCCCCGCCAACGATCACGCCTATCAGAAAGGTCTCGAACCGGGATAGTTTCGAAGCGAAGACCATAGATAACACGACTATCGCCATGACCAGCGAGACCGCGACAGAAACTAGAACCAACGGCTCCTGGCTACTGAACAGACCGAAAGCGACTCCAGTGTTCTTGACATACCTGAGACCGAAAATATCACCGATCAGATCTATTCTCTGAAAATACGTCATATTCTTCTCTACTAAGTACTTTGTTACCTGATCGATTATCAGTGCCAGAGACATACCAAATATTGAAAGCAATAAAACCACTCCAGATAGTTCCGCCCTCACCCGGGGCCATCGATCTTAACCAATCTCTTCTGCCAGCGCTTCCATTTCCGATTCGTCTATATCGGAGTTGTCGTAGACTTCCTGAACGTCGTCGTTATCCTCGAGAATATCCAGAAGCTTCAAAAGCCGGCCGGCCTCCGAGCCCGATACTTTGAGACTGTTGCTGGGTATATAGCTCAGCTCGTAAGAGAGAGTGTAGCCGTTCTCTTCGAGGGCGGTCTTGACGTCCGACGCGGTATCCGGAGAGGTGACGATCTCTATGGGGTCGATATCGTCTTTTATATCCTCGGCGCCGGCCTCTATTGCGAGAAGCTGGAACTCTTCAAGATCCGAGATCTGTTCTTTGGAAACCGAGATGACGCCTTTTCTTTCGAACATCCAGGCAACCGCACCGCTCTCGGCCATTGTGCCGCCGTATTTGGATAGCGTGTGTCTTATCTCTTGGGCCGTCCTGTTCTTGTTGTCAGTCAGACACCTTATCAAAAGAGCCACTCCGCCGGGAGCGTAACCTTCGTATAATGCTTCCGAGAAAGACTGCCCCTCCATTTCTCCGGCGCCCTTCTTGATGGCTTTTTCCATCGTGTCTTTAGGCATATTGGCCGCTCTGGCCTTTTCAATGGCCGTTCTGAGTGACGTGTTAGTATTGGGGTCCGAGCCTCCTTCTCTGGCAGAAACCATCAATTCTCTGATTATCTTGGTGAAAATCTTGGATCTTTTGGCGTCCTGAGCACCTTTTCTGTGCTTAATGTTCGCCCATTTGTTGTGACCGGACATTTCAAATCCCTCCTATTTCATCCAGAATATTAGTCGTAGCTCTATTCTTGTAGTAACCTTCTTTTACATAAACAAATACCCCTTCGTTAGAAGCGGTTTCCTCTCTCGACAGGATCTTCAGCAATTCTTCCGATGGTACCGGTCTTTCCGTTGGCTGGAAATATTCTACCATATGGCAGGTTTTTAGAGTTGTTACTGTCAAGTTTTGAAAAACTTCTCCGGCCATGAAAGAACGCTGCCCGTTCTTGGTCTTTTTCACCACAATCATTTGCGGGTTGAAGCGGGATGGCTCGAAGCGTTCTGCGGGAAGACTCAGCGAAAACCTGTAGGAATCAAGAAAATCGTCGATCTTTATGTCCTTTGGTAGATACCAAGCCCCCAATGCTCTCAAGGTGAAAACCGAATACGCTTTTAGAAGTTCCAGAACGTTATCCACCCTATTCTCGCAGTCCAGCAGCACATAATTTGCCAGACTGCCCACACCCGTTGGAACGGCCGGTGAGTAGCTGATCTTCATTCTCGGATGAAAGCCCTGGGTGAAGGAAACTGGGATCGACGATCTGCGGATCAACCTCTCGATGGCCGTCGCCATCTCCTGATGGGACAGAAACCTCAGAAGACCGCCCGTAGAGAAACGAATCGCAAGTTTTCCAGCGCTCAAAAGACCCTCCAGGTGACTGAACAGAAACTCTTTGTTGTTCGACAGTTGTGCAGTTATAATTGTATTCGATACTCCAGGACTTTGCAATGATATATTGATCTTTTAGATAGAGGTGCGCAAATGTGGATGATAATGTCCGACTCTCACGACAATGTACCGAAGGTTTCCAGAGCGATCGATCTCGCCATCGAAAGGGGAGTCTCCGTCGTTTTCCACTGCGGCGACCTGGTCTCTCCCTTCACCGCGAGGGAACTGTTGAGATACAAAGGTACGCTCTATGTCGTTTTTGGAAACAACGACGGCGAAAGGATTGGTCTGAAGAATCTTCTTGGATCTTCGATCGGAACGGGCCCCGTTTCTCTGTGGCTGGAAGGCAAGAAAGTGGTGATGATGCATGAGCCTTTCGGCCTGAACGGCACCATCATGGCCGATTACATATTCTACGGTCATACCCACAGAATCGATACGAGCAAGGAGGGCGACAGATTGATTTTGAATCCAGGGGAGAGCTGTGGATACCTCACGGGAAGATCTACCGTGGTCCTGCTCGACCCTGTCAATCGATCATACGAGGTGGTGGAGATTTGAGCCGGTCAATAATAACATCAGTTTAACCGTGCCATCGGAATGGATAAGTATAATTGGACAGCAAGTAACAATCTGAATGGAGGGAAAGATAAGTGGAAAAGAATTTTTTGAAGAAGGAGAAGAACATCGAGAAATTCATCTTCTACTTCACGCCCGAGGAAGTCGAAAAGGCGGAGGGCGAAGTTGTGAAATACGTGAACCAGCACTATTCGATACCGGGATTCAGAAAGGGCAAGGTCCCTGTAAGTATCGTGAGAAACTTCCTCGACGAGAGTTTCGATGAAATGGTTCTCGAGAACCTTTCCGATACCATAGAAAAAGAGATCAAGGAGGAGAAGCTCTATATTCCCGCGTCCATAGTCAGCCAGAAGCGAGAAGGAGATGTCGCTTCGATAGAGGTTGAACTCCACAGAGAGCCCGAATTGAAGATAAAGGATTTCGGTGAGCTCGAACTGATGATACCAAAAAGAGACGAGGTGGTCGCCAACTATGTCAGCAACAGGCTTGAAGAGTTGCGGAACGAACACGCGATCATCGAACCGAAAGACGGCCCGGTCGAAATCGGAGACATGGCAAAGATCGAGTACTCCATAATTAAAGACGGGAAGAAGATCGCCGACAAGAAGGTCCAGGAGGTTCAGATCACTGCGGAGGACGACAGGCCGATGGTGAAAAACCTGATCGGTCATTCCAGGGGTGATACTATTCAGTTCAACAGGACTTTCGAAGGATCGGACAACGAGTATTTTTACAGCATAGAGCTTAACGAAGTCTTCAAGAAGAGCCTACCTGAGATCGACGATGAATTTGCCCGAACGGTCGATCCCGATCTATCGACCCTCGATGAACTGAAGAAGAAGATCGAGGAAGAGGGAGTGAAATCCTTCGCCGGCTGGAAAAAGGACTTCCTTCGTCAACAGGCTATGGATAAAATAGACGATCTTGTGGAAATCGAGATAGCAGAATCCACGATCGGGTTTTTCGTCCAGAGGGCGATCGAGAACTCGAAAAAGGACAAGAGCTACGACGGGTATCTTAAGCAGGCAGAAAGCCTGGAAAAACTCGTAGAAGAATTCAGGACGGGGATAATCAATGAAGTGAAGAAGAACAGATTCATCGAGGAGATGGCCAGAATAGAGGGGCTCAAAGTGGAAGAGGATGAACTTGTATCCTACTCCGAAGAGATGTCTTCTTACTGGGGAATGTCGGCCGATAGAGCCCGCGAGATGATCAAATCCAGAGAGGATATCAGAGAGGACCTGACATCGACGATTCTTAGAAACAAAGTCCTGGATATAGTGGTTGAAAGGGCTAAAGTCGTTGAGATAGAGCCAAAGAAAGAGGCCCCGGAACAGTCCGAGCAAAAAGAAAAAGAGTAAAAACAAACCGATTCCGTCCGCGGGGAAGAGGTCTTCGACCCTTCCCTCCTGGATGGAAACCATCTTTTGGGGGTGGAGTTATGAAAAAGAAGATCGTAATATCGTCAATTTTGATAGCGGTTGCAGTGGTCATGTTCTTTTTCCTCAAGGCCGTTTTCAGGGGCGATTTGATACTGAACCCGATTATTGTCGAGAATCTCGGCCCATTCACGATAAGATGGTACGGGGTGTTGATAGCCGCCGCGATAATCACCGCCTATCTTCTTGCCAGGAGAAAGGCCTTTAAAGAAGGAATAAAAGAGGAACACATAATAGAAGGGATCTTTCTCGGGATAATCTTCGGAGTCATGGGAGCGCGGCTCTATTACGTGGCCTTCAATTTCGAGTTTTACAGGGGCGACTTCTGGAGTATATTCAGAACCTGGGACGGAGGCCTTGCGATACATGGAGCCTTCTTCGCCGCGTTGTTGGTAGCCTTTTTATATGTGAAGTTGAGAAAGAAGGCTCAACTCAACTTCTTTCAGGTAACGGACCTTTTTACAGCTGTCCTTCCCCTGGCCCAGGCCATCGGCAGGTGGGGTAACTTCATGAACTACGAAGCCTACGGCAGTCCGACAGATCTGCCCTGGAAGATGTTCGTGCCAGAACAGTACAGAATGCCCGGTTATTCGAAGTTCGAGTACTTCCACCCAACCTTTCTGTACGAGAGTCTGGCAAACATCGCCATTTTCGCTTTTCTTTACTGGTATCTCGAAAAGAGAAGAAATTATGGCGAGGTAACCGCGCTGTACATGATACTTTACTCGACAATCAGGTTCTTCGTCGAGGGACTGAGGCTGGACAGCCTTTACATAGGTCAGACGGAGCTGAGAACGGCAAAAGTCGTGTCCGTGGTCCTGTTTGTCGCCGGCATCGTGCTTTTCATCCTTGCCCGTTATAAAGGCAAACCAGTGAAAAGAGTTTCTTGAAAGCTATGGCCCTGTGCGAAAGTCGGTTTTTCACTTCGCATCCAAGTTCGCCGAAGGTTTTGTCGTACCCGTCGGGAATAAAAATGGGATCATAACCAAAACCTTCCGTTCCCGAAATGCCAGGGGCTATCCTTCCCTCCACGCTGCCTTCAGCTCCCAGAAGGCTACCGCTGGAGCAATCGTAGAAGAGAGCTGCGCAGATGAATCTCGCAGTTCTCTTTTTTTCTCCTTTCATACGGGCGAGTATCTCCTGCATTTTATCGCGGTAGGAGGCTCCTTCCATGAACCTCGCGGAATTGACGCCCGGAAAACCGCCTAAGGAGTCTATCACGAGGCCGGAATCATCTGAAAGGAGATACACACCGCTATTTCTGTACGCTTCGATCTTCTTCAGAGCATTTCCATAAAAAGTGCCGGCGTCTTCCGCAACAGACTTTCCCGGAATAATCGAAGTTATAAGATCCAGATCGAAGCCCTCCGGCAGCAGTTGCTCGATCTCCTTGAATTTATGATGATTTCCGCTCACAAGGTACAGCCTCATCTCTTCATCTCCCTGATCTTCGCGATCACCTTCGAAGGCGAAGAAGTCCTGAAGACGGCGGCTCCCATGATGAGTATGTCTGCGCCTCGTTCCACAAGTTCCCCCGCATTTGAAAGACTTACGCCACCGTCGACGGCTATTTCGTAGGAGTATCCTTGCTCATCTCTCAAACGATGTAACCGTTCTATCTTCAACGATGCCCGGGGTATGAACTTCTGGCCGGTGAATCCTGGGTTTACGGTCATAACCAGCACCCCGTCAACGAAGGGCAGTATCTCCTCGAGAGCCTGAACTGGTGTCGCCGGATTGATTACGACGAAGGCCGAAGCCCCCAGATCCTTTATCGAAGTTATTAGCCTATGGAGGTGAGGGTTCCCTTCAACATGCACGTGCAGGTTTCTTGCGCCGAGTTGTACGTACTCGGCGATGAACTTTCCAGGGTCTTCGATCATAAGGTGGACGTCCAGCGGCGGGTGGTCAATCCTGCCGAGCGCCTCCATGATCGGAGTGCCAAAGGTGATGTTCGGAACGAAGACTCCGTCCATGACGTCCACATGGAGCAGATCGGCATCGATAACCTTTTTCACTTCTCTCGAAAGGTTCGAAAGGTCCGCGGCTAGAATCGAAGGCGATATTTTGGCCACTATTTTTTTCCTCCTTCATTGTCTTTAAGCTCTCTGGTCATTCTAAAGTAACTGTCGTACCTGCTTTCGGATATATCCCCCGCTTCCAGCAGTTCTTTTACATAACAACCCGGCTCGTCTATATGGATGCAATCGGAAAAGGCGCACATTCCCCTCTCCTGCGCCAGTTCGGGAAAGTGATCCTGCAAGTCTTCCACTTCAATCGATGGCAATTCGAGGTTGGCAAAGCCCGGCGTATCGGCTATAAGTCCTCCGAAATCGAACTGGAGGAGCTCGGCGTAGGTTGTAGTATGCCGTCCCTTCTCGAGGGTCCTGGAAAGATCGGAGACTCTAAGCTGCAGACCGGGATTGAGAGTGTTCAAAAGGCTGCTCTTGCCCACGCCCGACATGCCAGCCATCGCGCTTATCTTGCCCTTCAACGCCTCGCGCATCCGTTCAATATTGATCTTCTTCTTAGAGGACACCGGGATTATCTCGTAGTATTCGCCATAAATACCGGTGAACTTCGAAAGCTCTTTCCCTTCGAGGAGGTCTATTTTGTTGACGACTACCACGACCGGGATTTTCGAAATGCTCGACATGACCAGGAAACGATCGGTTATGAAGTTTGGAACTTCCGGCTCTCTAAGAGAGAGCACGAGGATTATTTGCTCTATGTTAGAAATTCTCGGTCTCGGCAACTCGCTTTTTCGAGGAAGTATCGCCTCTATTCTGCCCTGCCCTGCGCTTGAGAGCGAATATTCGACCACGTCTCCCACAATTGGCCTGATTCCCTGCGCCCTGAATTTGCCAGGCATTGAACAAAGAACCCTACCGCCCGACGCTCGATCGACCACTTCCATATTCCTGCTACCGAACCTTACTACTATTCCCCTTCTTCTTTCCAAACCCTTCCCCCTTTCTGTCGTCTCAATTGACCGCAGGCGGCCGCGATATCAATCCCACGTTCGTATCTCAAGGCCGCCTCGATTCCCTTCGATTTTATGGCCTTCACGAACTCATCTATCGTTTTTTCGTCGGGCCTTTCATGTTCCCGATCGACTGGATTGACCGGAATGACGTTTACGAAGGCCTTCAGACCCTCGAGGTATTTCACGAGCCTCTCCACGTCTTCTTTAGAGTCGTTCATCCCCTTCACCAGCGCGTACTCGAAAGTCAATCGGTTTCCTGTCTTTCTCTGGTAATAATCAAGAGAAGCCCTGAGAGTCGAAAGTGGAAATCTTCTGTTTACAGGCATCAGAAGACTTCTGATACGGTCGTCGCAGCTGTGCAGAGAAACGGAAAGCCTGAGATCCCTGCCCGAGTCGGCCAGTCTCATAATTCCCTCCGGAAGGCCGGCGGTTGATATCGTGAAGTGTCTTATTCCCAAGTTCCTTCCAGCCGGTTCATGCAGGATATCTATCGAGGCGTACAGATTCTCCTCATTAAGAAAAGGTTCGCCCATTCCCATAAAGACTATGTTATCAACCTCCGAGCCGAGATCTTTCTCCATGAGCAGGACCTGTCCCACTATCTCGCCGGTTGAAAGATTCCTGGTGAAGCCACCGACACCCGTGGCGCAGAAGGAGCATCCCAGCGCGCATCCCACCTGCGAGGAGATGCAAAAAGTGAAGTGTTCGGGATGTCTCAAGAGCACCGATTCGATGTACTCACCATCGTGAAGACGCCAGAGAAACTTCTCAGTTCCATCGGAAGAAACCTGCTTATTGACGACTTCCATTAGCGGGAAATACAGTTCCTCCCGCAGCTTCGCGCGCAGCGCCTTCGAAAGGTTTGTCATTGAATCGAAATCGGTGATCTTCTTTCTGTAAACCCAGTCGAAGATCTGGTTGGCCCTGAAGGCTCCCTCGCCCAGCCGGCACATTAAATCCCTTAACTCGTTAAGTCCCGTCGAAAGCAAGTCTATCATTTGATCCTCCCGAGAAGGCAGATATAACCGGGGAGCGGTGATGAGTCGGGTAGCAGCCAGTAACCATAACCGTCGAAAAGCCCATCTATCCCGAAATCTTTCAGAAACGCCCCCATCTGCATGGCGGCATAACCGGGTATCTCTCTGACCAGCAAGGTGTTCTCTTCAAGACTCAGCGCCTGTGAGTAATAAATGAATTCCTCTAGAGGAGATTCTTTAAGCCTCCCGACAATTGACGCCCTGATCTCTTCTGCGCTTCTGATGAGGCTTTCTCTGCCTAGTGTATGGAAGAGCCATGGCTTGGAGTTGAGCCGGGCCGTTTGGCTGCCGGAGTACTTGAAAATTGGGAGGCCGGGTTTTTGCAGGATGAACTCCATCTCGTCCCGTCTCTCGATTCCATCGGCCGGTCTGCCTTTTTGAAAGACCACGAAGAGATCTGAAAACTCGCTCTTTTCGAACACGTAACCGTTCTCGAGCATTGCCCTTTCGCCGCTCTTCGAATAATACGTCTCGAGCGGAGGCGTCTGGTTATACTCCATCAGGCCTTCGAGATCGGTGATGTACTCGATGCCCCTCCAGAGATCGAAGAGCCATTCTGGATGGGAGTGTTTCACGTGAGCGGGTACATCTCGAGTAAGACCGCCCGAAGAGAGTTTCCGCAGAACGGCGTTGGCGAGCCGCCTGAACTCTTCGACGCCTATAAGCTGTACCGAAGAGTGAATAGCTGCGTAAGGAGGAACGTTATCGAGAAAGAGGAGCTGAAGGGCGCCCATTCTGAGAGCGTTCAACACCGACACCGGTAAACGGCCGGGCTTGCTCAGGTACTTCGAAAGTTCGTAGTCTATTCTGATCCGCTTTCTCAGCGTCTCGAAAATCAGATTGGAACAGAAGGCACGATCCTTGAATGAAAGAGTGGAGATAGCCATCTCCACTTTTTTCGAAGAAATGTACCCGTTGCTGTCAAAAAAGGAAAGCACTTCGAGAGCTATCGAACGTGATGTCTGCATCAATCCCTGCTTCCATAAGCCCCTGCGATCAGAAGCATTCTCAACAGCTGGAGAATGGCGGTCGCAGTGGAGGCTACATAAGTCATGGCAGCCGCTCCCAGAACCGAGCCTACGGCCTTCAGCTCAGTCGAAGGCATTCCCATGGAAGCCAGAAGCTTTTTAGCTCTGGAACTGGCGTTGAATTCTACCGGTAACGTTACTAGCGTGAAAAACACGAAAGCCGAAAAGACGAGTATCCCCACCCTTATAAGCAGCGGGGAGACAATCAGGAGACCGATGACAAAGAGAATCCAGGACAGACTCGATCCGAGCTGGGCCACCGGCACGACGGCGTTTCTCACAACCAGAGGGGCGTACTTCTCTTTATCCTGGATCGCGTGGCCTATTTCATGTGCGACAACACCCAGAGCGGCGATTGAGCTGCTGTCGTGAGTCGCCTGAGAGAGTCTCACCACTCTCTTTCTGGAGTCGTAATGATCGGTGAGGTTCCCCCTGACTCTCTCTATATGTATATCGTAAAGTCCCGCGTTGTCCAGCAATCTCCTGGCCAGCTGAGAACCGGTATAGCCGAAGGTCGACCTGACTTTCGAGTACTGAGAGAAGCGAGAACTCACCAGAAACTGGGCGTAAGCCGCTAGAATAATCGCCGGAATCAGTACTATGAACGTCGGATCCCAAAACATCCAATCACCTCCATATAAAATTATATATCCGTTGTATTTGACGGTCAAATGCCGATATCGTTTCGATGCTATACTCTTCTGAAGGGTCTAGAGGATGCCGCTGGATCGAGAGCGACTATTGTGTGGTGGGCGGTGAGCAATGGTGAGATGGCGGATCAAGTCCGGCATGACGGAAAGGAGGAAAGAACGCGAAAATGGTGACTGACGGGCTCCTGACGTCTGTCCCATTTTTCGCGAAGACCGAGATCCTGACTTGGAGCACGTCAGGATGACGTGAGCGGACTGTCATCCCGGGCTCCGACCCGGGATCCACTCCTTAGAAAACCGTGATTCTGAGTCAAGCTCAGAATGACGTCAAGTGGGTCCGGCATGATGGGAAGAAAGAAGGACTGTCATCCCGTAATGCTTTTATACGGGATCTCGTTCTTTTCGCTCCTAACGAAGAACCTGGACGCGCAGCGTCGGAACGTCGAACGGTTCTTTTGCTCTTTCCAAGAACGGGTGCATGCTCCGGACGAAGGACGGCTCTTTCTGCTCTTCCAATAGACTAAAGAGGAGGTATGAAAATGTTTTACGTAACCAAGGAGTTCATTTTCGATGCGGCTCATAACCTCGTGAGTTATCACGGCAAGTGTGAAAAACTACACGGGCATACATATAAAGTACAAATAACTGTGGTAGGAGAACCCGCCGAGGAGGGAATGGTGATTGATTTTCTAGAACTAAAGGCCATTGCCCGCTCGAAGGCCATCGATCTGCTCGATCACTCGTATATAAACGAGATCATATCCCAGCCAACGGCCGAGAATATCGCCAGATGGATCTTCGAAAGAGTGTCGCCCGAACTGGAAAGGGAGAACTGCCGGGTATATGAAGTCACCGTTTGGGAGACCCCGACGAGTTCTGCAAAATACAGGGTGGGAGAGATTTGATAACGGTCCCGACCGGCCGATATATCTCGACCGGTTCTTCGATCCACGCCATCGACCCTTCGGCCAAGATAGTTTCCTTCATCTTGCTGGCCTTTTCTTCGCTCTTTCTCAAAGAACCGGTCGACTTTCTCGTCTACGGAGCTCTCTGGACGGCGATCTATATTCTGTCGGCCGTTGCCCTAGGGGAGTACCTATCGACCCTTTGGGGCATCAGGTTTCTTCTCTTGCTGGTCTTAGTCTTTCAATCGCTCTTCACTCCCGGGAGGGTGCTGCTCGACCTGGGAGTTGTAAGGATTACCGTTGAAGGGCTGTTAAACGGTCTCACACAGTCGGGAAGATTGATTTTCGCGGTTCTCTTCGGTACAACGCTCTCACTCACCACCTCGCCGGTCGAGATTTCGACTGGTTTCGAAAGGATACTCAAAAGACTGGGGCTTGGTGAGTCCAGGGGCTCCAAAATCGGTCTGGCCGCCTCTCTCACGCTTACTTTCATTCCTCTGATATCTTTGCAGACCGAAAGGATCATAATGGCCCAGAAGGTTCGAGGTGTCGAGTTCGACAAAGGAGGCCTCTTCAAGAAGGTGAAGAACGCGCTCTCGGTCGTGATACCCGTGATAGTCACCTCGCTGAAAAAGGCGCAGGACACTGCAGCGGCCCTTCAGATACATTTCCGATCGTCCAATCGCACGGGGATTCACTTACGAGTATCGAGATGGAAATTGCCAGAAAACCTTCTGACAGCCACGGCCTTCATGGCCCTGCTGGGCGTTATCCTTCTGTGAAACCGAAAAGCTCTCCCAGCCTCGATGGATTTATCCTCGCCATAGCCCTGGAGGCGGCAAGTCTCAACCTGCCGTCGTTGGAGAGATCGATAATCACCGATTCTAGATCGCCGGCCAGATCCTCGAGCTTGAGAAAACCGCTTACTGAAGCTGCCAGCATTCTGACGGCCGCCTCTTCCTTCTTGTTTTTCAAGAGTCTAGAGATCAGGCCGCTGCAGTTGAAAAGTCTGAGCTTCTTGACTGCCCTTAAAGAGGCTTTTTTCAGTCGGGACGAAGTCGATCTTAGCGACTCCTCAACCACTGTTTCAATAGATTGATCCTTAAGATTGCCCAGCGCTTCCAGAGAGAGAGCCCTGACCCTATCGGAAGGATCTTCAAGTCCCTGATGAAGGATCTCAACCGAAGAGGGCTCCTGTAAACCCTTCAGGTACTGCGCCCCGTAGAACCGACATTCTTCGTCCTCAGAATTCATAAATCTCTCGGCCAATCCGAGAAGCTGTGAATCGTAGCCCTTTATCTTGCGGAAAACCTTCAACGAAGGCAGGGAGATATACTTGTCATCGGAATCGAGCAGTCTTTTCAGGGCCGGGACGGCTATCTCCTCCGGGAAGACCGATATAAGGTCGATTATACTCTCCTTTATCGAAGCCGAACGATACTTCGAAAGGCTTTCCAGAAGAGCGCTCATTGCCTGCGAATTCCGCTGGGTCATCCTCGAGGCGAAGGCCATCTTTTGGAGTTTTTTGGGTAGGGCAGAGAGCCTCTCCTCGTCGAGTTCCAGCTCGCCACGGTAGGCCGATAGTATAGTCTGAATCTCGTTGATGGGATCGTTCTCGAATTCCTTCAGAAGCTCTGTATCTCCCGATTCGAGGAGGGAAAGCACGAAGGTCTTCCTGACTTTTTTCGACGGGTCGGAAGCGACCCTTCGCGCCAGGTCTAGGTCTTCGTAACCGAACTCTATCAGTTCCTTGACTGCGGCGCTTCTCACTGTGTCGGAAGGGTCTTCAAGAGAGAGGAGTATCTTATCCTGTCCGATACCGCTCCTGGACATCGAGGTTATCACGCTTCTCCGCACTTCGGGCGAGGGATCCTCCAGAAAGGCTTCAAGGTCCTCGATGATTATCTCCCTGTCGGAGGCAGACTTTATCGCGCGTGCCCTGACGTATGATGAAGGCGAGCTCAGCATGTCTTTCAAGTTCATCTCGGTTCTGGAGATTATTTCCTCCTCTATCGCCTGAAGAAGTTTCCTTATATCTTTCGGCATCATAGAAAATCACCTTCCACTCTGAAAAGTAGTTCTCGACCATCTATCGTGAGCCTTATCGAATTGCCCTCGTTTGTAAAAAAGGCGCTCTCGTCGAACTCCATGACCTCGTTGTAGGAATTGCCCGATCTTCTCATGATCTTCTGCTTGCTTACGTAGTATCTTATCCTTCTTATCTTTCCATCGACCAAAGCGTCGAAAGACACGAAATCGGTAGAACAGGAGAAGTTGCCCGTTGCGAGTTTCAGATCTCTCTCGAGCATATCCAGAGTCCTGAAGATCGCCAGAGAGTCCCGGACTTCTTTCGAGATGCGAAACACGAAAGAATTGACGATACCGAAGACCTTCAGCATAGATATCAGCAGGAGAGCGGAGATCACAAGAGAGACCAAGAGCTCAACTAGAGAAATCCCCTTCTTCATACTCGATAAGCTCCAGAAGGTTCTCCAGACGATTCAGAACTCTGTCCCTTCCGAGTATGGATATAGTCTCGAAAAGGCCGGGTGTTACCAGTCTTCCGGTGACTCCACCCCTCAAGAGCTGGAACGTGTTTTTCTTTGAAGTTATCTTTTCCTCGGCAAGATCTCTGATAACCCTTTCGACTCCCTCAACCGACCAGTCGTCGGAGCTCTCGAATCTCCTGATGGCGGCGGCGATCAGATCCTTGCTCCAATCGTTCTCGAGGTATTTGACCACGTATTCTTCCTGGTAGTCTATCTCCTCGCTGAAAAAAGGTAGGGAGAAATCGTAGAGCTGCTCGATCGTGTTGATCTTCTCCCGACACATCGATATGACTTCCAGTGCGTAGAAGGGTTCGCTCTCGACGGAGGCGTAGTAGTCGAAGCGGCCCGTGTATTTAAGCCATAGCCCGAACTCTGCCAGAAGTCTTTCCGGTTCCATGAGACGCATATGTTTTCCATTTATCCACTCAAGCTTTTCGTAATCGAAGACGACGCCCTTATTGGATATGTCGGAGGGTACGAAATCCTTCACCTTTTCGTGGTAGTCGAAGATCTCCTGATCGACCGTCCAACCGAGAAGGGCCAGGTAATTCATAAGACCGACGCTGAGATAGCCTTCACTCCTGAAGTGATCCACACTCGTGTGGCCGTGTCTTTTGGAAAGAGGCGAGCGGTCACTGCCCAGGATCAGAGGAATGTGCATGAAGATGGGATGTTCCCAGCCCAGCGCCCTGTACATCATTATCTGGCGCGGCGTGTTCGTGAGATGATCTTCCCCTCTGAAGACATGAGTGATCTCCATGAGATGATCGTCGATGACCACGGCAAAATTGTAAGTCGGGTAGCCGTTCGACTTGATTATGACGAAGTCACCGAAGTTTTCATTCTCGAAGCTCATGTTGCCTTTAGAGAGATCAAAGAATTCAGTGATACCTTCGGGTATCTTGAATTTTATAGTGTAGGTCTCATCGGACGAGAGATCGGTCGGTTTTTCTTTAGAAGTTCTGAGTACATTTTCCGGATCGTCTTTGTGGTAAACGGCGTAGTAGGCCGATCCCTTCTCCACTAGTTCACGGGCGAACCTGTCGTATATGCCCAGTTCCACCCTTTCGCTCTGACGGTATGGACCGTACGGGCCGCCTATATCGGGACCCTCCGACCAGTCGAGTCCGCACCACTTCATAGAAGTAAGGATCTGATCCTCGAACTTTTTTTCCGAGCGCTCCGTATCGGTGTCCTCTATTCTCAAAACAAAGTTTCCAGATTGATTCTTCGCGAAAAGCCAGTTGAAAAGCGCCGTTCTCACTCCACCAACGTGGAGATTGCCTGTCGGGCTAGGCGCAAACCTACACCTTACCATTTTCTGCCTCCTCCAAACACTTCAGCAATTGGGTCATGTCTTGTGCCTGTCTGATTTCTACGGTTCTGCGATTGTCCAGGTATCTGCCCTCAATCATAACCGGAAGTATCCTGTCTGTCCACCCACCGGTCCCTTTCATGAGTATAACAGGCTTCCCGTAAGAGTACGAGGAGAGTATCTCGAGCAAAGTGCCAGCCTCTCCGCCGATCGAGATCACAGCATCGGCCGATTTCGATATGATCAGCGACCTGAGGGCGAAATCCATGCCGGTTCTGATCTTTATCTGGTTGTAATCGTTTCCCTCGTCGTTTGACGGTAGAATGCCGAGCACTCTTCCGCCGTGTGAAGAGGCGCTTTCGGAAACGAGTTCCATCACACCGTCCCTTCCACCGGTGATGAGAACGTCTCCTCTTTCGGCCAGTATTTTTCCCACCTGATGACATATCTGAGAGAGCTCAAAGACGGGTGATCTGTCGGTTGGACCGGAATAGCCGATCACCGCTACCTGCAGCATCAATCATCACTCCCCAGATACTTCTCCACGACTGCACTGTCGGTCAGTACGACCGACGGATCTCCCGAGGAAATCACCTCTCCCTTGTACAGAACGTATAACCTATCGACTACACGGCTAATAGAGGTGACGTCGTGATCGGTCACGATAACTCCGATGCCTTTGTCCCTCAACTTCCTGATCATTTTCTGGATGTCTTTCACCGTCATGGGGTCTATTCCAACGAAGGGTTCGTCCAGCAGTATGAAGGAGGGTGAAAGGGTCAGCGTTCTGGCAAACTCCAGTCGTCTCTTTTCTCCGCCGGAGATCACCGAAGAGGGCTGGTCCTTTAGCGAGAGAATGTTGAACTCCTCAAGAAGCCTAATAGCAGTCTCCTCGTTGTTATCTCTCTCTCCTGTCAACTTCAAAACCATCTTGAGGTTCTCGATAACCGTCAAACCGCGAAATATAGACGTTTCCTGCGGCAGATAGGCTATCCCTCTGCGCGCCCTTTCATGTATCGGCAGGTGTGTAATCTTCTCCGTGTTGAGATAGATATCTCCGGAGTTGGGAATCACTATACCCAGTATCGACTTGAAGGCGGTGGTCTTTCCGGCGCCGTTGGGACCCAGAATTCCCACCACCTCAAGGGAAGATGCCTCTATCGAGACGTTATTCAAAACCTTCCTTCTTCCATAACGCTTCTCGAGATTGAGACATCTTAGGTATGAAACCTTGTTCACTTCTGGAATCCTTTCATGTATTCGATTATGGCGTCGGTGACATCGTAAGCCGGCGCGCCATAGACTACGACTTCGCTGGATATTACCATATCGATTCCTATAAATGTTGAGTAATCCCTTATTCTCTTGTTCACCTGTTCCATGATTACCTGAAGCTTCGCGTTGTAGGTAGTTTCTAGAGTCTGCTCGTACTGGGTCTTCTTCGTCAGTATCTCCTGCTGCTTAACGGCCAGCGACTCCTGGCTCGCTCCTGAAGCCACAAGATCCTGATACTCTTTGCTCAGACTGTCCAGCTGTCCCTGGTAAAACTGCATATCCTTCTGGTAATCGGTGTTGAGCGTATTCCAGTCTTTCGTGGCCTCAAGGACTTTCTGCATGTCTGCGAAAGCGATCCTCGCGGGATCGGAAGGCCCTGCACCGCCTTCGGAAACGACAACGACTCCGACAACGGCGATTATAACTACCATAAGAACAACCTGCAGGGTTTTTTTCACAAAAACACCTCCTAAAATTTTTTATTTGAATCCAGAAGAATCGTAACCGGACCCTCGTTGATCAGTTCCACTTCCATGTGAGCTTGAAAGACTCCGGTCTCGACTCTCACAAAATTAGACGCCAGTTTGAGAAAATCGTTGAAGAGGCCCTTCGCCTTTTCTGGGTCGGCCGCATCGGTGAATGACGGTCTCCGACCCTTTCTGGCATCTCCCATGACGGTGAACTGGGAAATGGCAAGCAGGGAGCCGCTCACATCGAGAAGTGAAAGATTCATTTTGTCGTTCGAATCTTCAAACACCCGTAGGTTTACTATCTTGTCCACTAACCACTCTACGTCACCTATCCCGTCTGAGGTTGCGATTCCGACCAGCGCAACCAATCCTTTATCTATACTACCGGTCGTTTGACCATCCACTCTAACGTTGGCCCTGATTACCCTCTGAATGACCGCTCTCACATCACTCCTCCAATCCTCTTGACGTTTTGCACGCCCTTCATTCCTCTCAAGTTTTCCATGACCGATGTCAATTGGGCCACGTCCTTCACCAGAATGTTCGCCATAAGGGTATCGTATCCCCACTTTCCCGTTTCCACCGAATACTTCTTGACCTTCGCGCTCTTGCTCTCGAGTCTCTCGAGAAACCTGTTAGCCATCGCTTTGTCGCTGCTGTCGAACTCGATCACTATCCACGCACTGAACTTTTCGCCTGTGATCATCGACCAGTGCGCTTCGACCAGTTTGTCCTGAGAGATCCCCTTCACGTTCCGGCAGCCGCGATTGTGTATGGATATCCCCCTGCTGCTCATAACTGCGACAATATCGTCACCGGGAAGCGGAGTGCAGCACTTGGCGAAATAGACGGCTATTCCGGTCTCTCCGCCGACCACGACCTCGTTGCCTTTGGCCTGCTTCTGCTTAACGAGCTCGGTTTCTTCGGGAAGTACTTCGACCTCTTCTTTCGGAACCAGAGCGCTGAGAACTTCTCCCATGGTTATTGAACCATCTCCGAGTTTCGAAAAAAGGTCGTTTTCGTTGTGAGCGGCAAAACGTACCATGAGGTTCTTCACTTCTTCTCCTTCGAGGAGGTCGTCCATGGATACGGCAAGGCGTTTGCTTATCTTTCTAAAAATCTCCTTGCCCCTTTCTATAAGCTTGGCCGAGTATTCATTTTTGAAAAAACGCTTGATCTTCGCCTTCGTCGAGTTGGCTTTCACATATTTCAGCCAGTCAAGGCTTGGCCCTTCGCTGGCCTTGTTGACCATCACCTCGACACGGTCGCCTAGTTGAAGCTCGTAGTTGACCGGAACCAGTTTATCGTTGACTTTGGCGCCGGCGTAGTGATGGCCGATCTCAGTGTGAATGGCGTATGCGAAATCTATTGGAGTGGAGCCTTTGGGTAGATGTACCACCTCGCCTTTCGGGGTGAAGACATAAACCTCCTCCACCTCGAGCTCGCGTGAAATGGATTCCATGTCCTTGAAGCTTTCGATGAAATCCTTCTGCCAGTCGACGAGCTGGCTGAACCAGGCCCTGTCTTTGACATCTATGCCTTCTTTGTAAATCCAGTGAGAGGCCACCCCGTATTCGGCTTCTTTGTGCATTCTTTCGCTTCTTATCTGTATCTCGAGGGGTTCTCCCCTGTGCGTTATAAGGGTAGTATGGAGAGATTTGTAGCCGTTCGACTTCGGGGCGGCGATGTAGTCCTTGAACCTTCCGGGCATAGGAGGCCAGAGCGAATGAACAACTCCCAGTACCTTGTAGCAGTTGACTTCGTCACCTGTAATTATCCTCAGGGCTATTAGATCGAAGATCTCGTCGAAGGGTCTATCTTTCTTTATCATCTTCTGCCATATACTATATAGATGCTTTACGCGGCCCTCTATAATGGCGGCTATCCTGTTCTTTCTGAGTTCCCGGAGTACGATGTTTTTGTATTCGTCCATTATATCCTGGCGTTCTTTAAGCTTTTTATTGACCTTCATCTTGAGCTCTCTGAACTCTTCGGGATACTCATATTTGAAGGAGAGATCTTCGAGTTCGGCCTGTATTTTGTGGATACCTATCCTGTGCGCGATTGGTGCGTAGATCTGGATCGTTTCGCGGGCCTTGTCTTCCCTCTTTTCGGGACTTTTCACGAACTCTAGCGTCCTCATGTTGTGCAGTCTATCGGCGAGCTTCACGATGATAATCCTCGGGTCCTTGGAGAGGGCCAGTAGCATCTTTCTGAGCGTTTCGACCTTCATTCTAGACTTTATTATCTTCGAGTCAAGCTTTTCGTTCAGCTTCAAATTGCTTATCTTGGTAACGCCATCGACTATAAGCGAGACGGTCTCCCCGAACTTCTCGGTTATCTCGCTGAGGGGCACGTTGCAATCTTCGACTATATCGTGTAGAAAACCGGCGACGATCGTATCTGTGTCTGCGGAAAGCTGCGCCAGAATCTTCGAAACCTCGACGGGATGGCTTATGAAGGGCTCGCCGGAATCGCGCATCTGTTCCTGATGGTGAAAGCGAGCAAACTCGTAGGCGTCCAGAATTCTCTCTTTGTCACGTCTCTTGAGGCGGTATTGAAGTATGCTTTCCAGTTCGCCCAGCAGTATCTGGGCATCTAACTCTGTTCTTGCCACCATCTCACCTTCTATCTAGTTATTCTAGCATGAAGCCCCGGTCCGTTGCAGTAGAAAGGAGCCGTGGTGGGTTGTGGGTTGTTGGCGAAAAAATCACGAGAAAGAGTGTCGAGAGTATGCTTGGCTCACGAGAACCGGGGTGCGCGGCGTCGAAGAACCGCTCTTCCCGATCTTAGTGCTGAATAGCCTGTAAAAAGCTTATAATCACCTAGAGACACCATTTAGTAGTGTCAGATAGATATGATAAACTTGTGGTTGAGGACAGATACAGGGGTGGTTTCTTTGTCTCTGAACTGGATAGATGTTCAGAACCTGGATTTTTATCATCTTTTGTTTCTGGAGAGACACCATTTGATGTGGTTCGCGAAAAGCCATTCGAAAGATAAGGTTCTGGCGATCGCCCTCAAAGCCCATCCGGAGGTCCTGTGGTATTTCAAGAGACTGCTTCCCGAAGCGGCCGAGGTTTTCGAGAATATGGCGGGTTCGGTGAGTCCCGACCTCTCGGGCGAGGAGATACGCCGGGCCGAGATCGAAGTGATGCGTTCGATAAACGACTGGATGGTCTATGTGGTCGATCCGGCTATCTACGACCGCCTGGAGTTCACCAGATGGGACGACAGTGAGCTGACCGACTTCGTAGATTTTTCCGGTAGGCGCGTCGTGGATATAGGCGCCGGTACGGGAAGGCTTTCCTTTGTGGCCGCCTCCAGGGGAGCTACCGTATACGCAGTCGAACCGGTCAGAACACTGAGAGACTATCTCAAGAGGAAGGCCGAAACGATTGGCTACAAAAGGTTCTATGTGGTTGACGGCTTGATTGAAGAAATACCCTTTGAAGATGATTTCGCCGATATAGTTATATCAGGCCATGTCTTCGGCGATTTTCCAGACCGTGAGTACGGCGAGATGGTCAGGGTGGTTAGGAACGGGGGCGATATCGTCCTCTTTCCGGGAAACAACGACACAGACAACGAGATTCATGACTTTCTAGCGGGAAAGGGTTTCGGCTGGGGAAGGTTCGAAGAACCGGGCACGGGTTTCGTTAGGAAGTACCGTCTGAAAGTCGAAAAGCGATCACTCTAGAGGGACAGCTCTTTTTTAATTCGAAGCGCATTAGTGGAGATGGGCTTGTTATTGTTTCAGGTTTATCTCATCAATTTTCTTTCGAGGTCGGAAAGTTCACCGGTAATATTTATTATGCTCTTTCAAAGAGTGAGATCACGCTCAACAAAGCTGGACGGCTCTTACCGCTCTCTCAAAAAGTCGTTGACTGGCCCGTTTCAGGAATGATATCATTGTTTTGTTAGTTAGGCATAAGTAATCAATCCGGGAGTTGCTCTATTGTGACCAGCGTGAAAGAAAAGCTTATAACTATCGTCGAAAGATTTTCCACGCTTATGGCCGAGCGCGAAGAAAGGTCGTTAAACAACGAAGGATCATCCAGGCTCACAGTACGGCAGATGTATTATCTGAACATCATTGCCAAGATGGATCGTCCCACTATCAGCCAGATGGCCGAACGTCTCAGCGTAACAAAGCCTACCGTGACGACCACGGTGAGGAAATTCATTGAGGAAGGCTACCTGAAAAGAATCCAATCCGAGGGAGACAGGAGAATTTTCTGGCTGGAGTTGACAAACAGGGGACGAAAGGTGATCCAGACTTACTACAAAATACACAAAGATTTTTCACACAAAATCTGCGAGGTTCTCGATACAAGGGAAGCGCAGGAGTTGATCAAAATCCTCGAAAAGATATTGAGGAAGATAGATTCGTAAACACTTTCAAACGAGGTACAAAATGCTTAAGACGTTAGTGATAGCAGCGACGCTGATTACAATGGGGTTCTATCTGGTCATAGCTTCGAAAAAGGGGGTTGACGAGACCTTCTGGTTGAACCACGACGGAATCGATAGAAAGACAATAGTTCACCTTCCCCCGAAAGTCGAAGACGACTCAAAACTGCCCCTGGTCTTCGTGTTTCACGGACTGTTAGGCAACGCCAACTACACCAAGAATACTTACGGAATAACCGAGATATCCGACAGAGAGGGTTTCATAGCGGCCTATCCCGAAGGTACCGGCCCGCTGAAAAGCGTTTTTCTGAGCTGGAACGGCGACTTTTGCTGTTCATACGCAAAGGAAAACGAAATAGACGACGCGCGATACATAGTCGAACTTTTGAAGGAACTCAAACGAAATTATCCAGTCGATGAGAACAGAGTGTATCTGGTGGGTCTGTCCAACGGAGGCATGTTGACCTATAAACTGGTGTCCGAGTACCCCGAGCTATTCGCGGCAGCGGCCATCGTTTCATCTTCGCCGGCAGGCGGAGCGAGCGAGGACGAAGTTTGCAGAATCGAGCCGCCGCCGAAACCGGTGCCGATGATCATCTTCCATGGGATGCTCGATCTGATAATACCTTATCATGGAGGTTACTCGTCCGCTTCGGAAGAGACTATCTTCTTTCCCTCCATACCGGAATCTATAGACCTGTGGATCGCCGGCATGAACGCCGTCGAACTGGAAGAGACGAGTCTGGAGGGCGGAAAAGTATTGCTAAAAAAGTACGGGAGACCGGGAGAGGACTTCGAGATCCACTTCTACACTATCGTGGATGGAGATCACACCTGGCCGGGAAGAGAGAAGGGGTTGGACGCCCTTCAAAGCAGCTCTAAATCGAGTGTCAAAGCGAGCGAACTCATATGGGATTTCTTTCGTGATCGCCGGCTGGAGTGATCGCTTTTCGACTTTCAGGTAGATAGCCGGATCGACCACATAGACCATCCAGTCGTTTATCGAACGCATCACTTCGATCTCGGCCCGGCGTATCTCCTCGCCCGAAAGGTCTAGGCTCACCGAACCAGTCATATCTTCGAAAACCTCGGCCGCTTCGGGAAGCAGTCTCTTGAAATACCACAGGACCTCCGGATGGGCTTTGAGGGCGATCGCCAGAGCTTTATCTTTCGAATGGCTTTTTGCGAGCCACATCAAATGGTGTCTCTCCAGAAACAAATGATAAAAATCCAGGTTCTGAACATCTATCCAGTTCAGAGACAAAGAAACCACCCCTGTATCTGTCCTCAACCACAAGTTTATCATATCTATCTGACACTACTAAATGGTGTTTCTGGCTAATGATAACCTTTATAGAAGCATCACGAGATGAGGAGAAATGTGTTATGATGTAGGTGGAGTTACTCCACCCGGGTGGAGTTACCACACCCGATTGTTCAAAGCGAGGCGAGCTTATGTTTTTCTCCATCAGCCCGAAGACAAAACGGAGCGAACTTTTTGACCGTGAAAGAGAAATGAATGAATTGAAAAGGGCCACAGATAATGATCGACTGATCGTGCTCGACGGCCTAAGACGCACTGGAAAAACTTCACTTCTAAAGGTCTTTTTGAATGATACCGAAAACTTCAAAGCCTTTATCGACTGCCGCCATTTCGTCAGAGGCAATGTTATCGATTCCGTTGAATTCAATAATGCCCTGATCGACTCTATCGAAAAGGAAACAAAGACTGGAAAGTTCAGGAAACTTCTGGAATCGATCTCTTCAATGACAATACGAGACGTGCAGTTGAGTTTCGAAAAGAGCCGTAGACAAAGGAACCTCGCTTCAGTGCTCAAGAAACTCGATACAACTCTAGAAAGAAAAAGCGTAAAATTTATCGTGGCGCTGGATGAAGCACAGAACCTGAGATTTTACGGCAAAGGCGGCAGGGATTTCCTCAACTTGCTCGCCTATACTTTCGATAATCTCAAGAACATTATCTTCATTCTTACAGGCTCGGAAGTGGGCTTGCTCTTTGACTTTCTCAAACTAGAAGACCCCGATGAACCCCTCTACGCACGCTACATCACTGAAATCACTCTTAAAAGGTTCTCTCGCGAAGAATCCATGCAATTCCTGATAGCCGGACTGGATGAGATCGGGGTCAACTTCAACAAAAGCGATCTTGAAAAAGTAATAACAACTCTCGATGGCGTAGTCGGCTACCTCGCAATTTTTGGATATGAAGTCTACAAGAACGGACCTGATTTCGAGACGGCTCTCGAAAGGGCCGGAGTTATGGCGAAAGGGCTGGTTAAAAAGGAAATCGACAGTTTGCTCGCCAGATCAATAAATTACGGCTATGCCCTGAAAGCGGTAGCGTTCGGTATGGAGAGGTATTCTCAAATAAAAAAATACATAGAAGCGAACTTCGGGCCTATTCACGACTCCACACTCAGCAATATTTTGAACGGACTCGTGAAGCAAAGTTTTCTGGAGATTTCCTTCTCAAAATCGATGAAGAGCTACTCTATACCCGATCCGATAACTAGCAGCTTCTGCGCTTCGATGAATCTGAAACAATAACAGGCCCATCTCCACTAATGCGCTTCGAATTAAAAAAGAGCTGTCCCTTGAGAGAGCCCGATTGGGGTCGGATAGAAAACGGCCGCTACCGGCGGCCGTGTAGGTTTATAACAAAAAGCCCGATTACTCAGAGAGGGTAATGACATCTCACGAAGTGTCCGGGTTTGTGCTCGCTCAGCTCGGGAGCCTGACTGGCGCATTTTTGATCGGCGTGGGGGCACCTGTTGTGAAACCTGCACCCGGAGGGCGGATTTATCGAGCTGGGGATCTCGCCTTTCAGCAACCTTTTTTCGCGTTGAAATTTTGGGTCGGGTATCGGGTTGGAAGCCATCAGGAGATCGGTATAAGGATGCGATGGGTGGTTGAAAACGGTGTTTTTCTCGCCCATTTCGACGACTTCTCCCACATACATGACTGCTACCCTGTCGGCTATGTAATCGACCAGCGAGAGATTATGGGTTATGAACATATAAGTCAGGCCTTCCTGCGACCTTATGTCCTTCAACATCTTCAAAACCATCGCTTGCACGGAGACGTCCAGCGCCGAGGTGGGCTCATCCAGAACTATGAATTTCGGCTTCAGGACGATCGCCCTGGCGAAGGCTATTCGCTGGCGCTGTCCGCCGGAAAACTCGTGTGGATAGCGGAACATGTGTTCGTCTCTTAGGCCGACTTCCTTCAGCACGGCCGAGATCTTGTCCTTTATTTCGCTTTCCGTGATCTTGAAGTGTATCTTCATTCCCTCTCCTATGATGTTCTTTATGAGCTTTCTTGGATGCAAAGAATTGTATGGGTCCTGGAAGACTATCTGCATCTTTCTCCTTACATCCAGAAGATCCTTGCCCTTCAATTTGAGGATTTCCGAACCGTCGAAGAAGATTTTTCCCGAAGTCGGTTCTATAAGCCTCAAGACGCTTCTTGCAAGCGTGGTCTTTCCCGAGCCGGACTCGCCGACGACAGCGAATGTCGAGCCCCGGGGGATTTCCATCGTGACGTCATCCACGGCCCTCACAAAGAGTTTCTTCGAGAATATCGACTTTTTCACCGGGAAGTAGGTCTTCAGATTTTCTATCTTTATGAGAGTGTCAGGCATTTTCTTTCACCTCGCCTTTGTTGCCGTAGAGGTAACAGGCCACGAAATGTCCCGGTTCCACCTGAAGTAGTGGAGGTCTGTTTTCTTTGCAGATCTCCATAACGCGGGGACACCTTGGATGGAACCTGCAGCCGGAAGGCGGATCCACCAGATCGGGCACGGTCCCCTTTATCGCCTTGAGCTCGTCGGTTCTCCCCACTCTCGGCACCGCCAACAGTAGCCCCCCTGTGTAGGGATGGAGCGGCCTCTCGAAGAGCTCGAAAGTCGAGGCGTATTCGACGGAGTTGCCGGCGTACATAACCATGACTTTGTCGCAGAATTCTGCGACGACGCCCATGTCGTGGGTGATGAGCATCACGGCGTTTCCCATCTTCCTGGCCAGCTCG